>Ga0209646_1000023_pt1 | contig 441100 bp, 370 predicted proteins | sample AraplaL_Col_mTSA_FD_184259 | JGI IMG/M metagenome (GOLD analysis project Ga0209646, IMG submission 184259) | Arabidopsis root microbial communities from the University of North Carolina, USA - plate scrape CL_Col_mTSA (SPAdes) (version 2) | ecosystem: Host-associated > Plants > Roots >...
TCGGCCGAGATATTGGAGGCGATCAGCGAAGCGCCGATGGCCCACCAGGTCAGCGAACCTTCGGCCAGGAAGTAGTCATGCGAGGCGAGGCCGGAGCCGGCCTGCTTGCGCCGGTAGACCCACAGGCCATAGCCCGCGACCATGACAAAGTAAACGAGAAAAACAATGGTATCTAGTGCCGAGAAAGTATTCATGAGGAAGTCGGAAGATTAAGTCTCAAATGCGGACAGTCGCGCTGATGTCGCTGTCCGTCGGGTCCGAGCGTAGCCGGAAGTTACTGGCGCTTATTGTGCCGGGTAACTTTGCCGCTGTGGCGCGTTTGACAAGAAACACTGGGCAGGTTGGTGATTTTCATAATTGATACGGCGCGGCGCGGGTTGCAAAATCGCTGCACCCACCGAATCGAAAAGGAAGAACCCTATGCCCAGCCGCCTGGCCCTGTTGTTGATGACCGCCTTGACCGTCCACGGCGCGATCGCCGCCGATGCGCCCGCCGCCCAGACCCCGCAGCAGTGCGCGTTGACGGCGGCGCCGCGCAAGGTCGAGTATCCGTGGATGTCGATCGAGCGCTGGCGCGGCATGCACGCGGAGCAGGTGGCGCGCGCCGCCAAGGGCGACATCGATGTGATGTTTCTCGGCGATTCGATCACCGAGATGTGGTCCAAGCCGGTGTGGGACGCCAACTTCGGCCAGCTCAAGGCCGCCAACTTCGGCATCGGCGGCGACCATACCGGCAACGTGCTGTGGCGCCTGCAGGACCCAGCCATCGCGCGCCTGCAGCCGAAAGTGGTGGTGCTGCTGATCGGCGTGAACAACCTCAATCTGTGCGGCGAAACGCCGGAGCAGGTATTCGGCGGCATCCAGGCCGTGGTCGGCCGCTTGCGCGCGCAGTATCCGGCCGCGCGCATCCTGCTCAACGCTGTGCTGCCGTCCGGCGCCAAGCCCGACGAGCCGGTGCGCCAGCGCATCATCGCGCTCGACAAGATGGTGGCGACGCTGGACGATGGCCAGCACGTCTTCTTCCACGATTACGGCGCGCATTTCATCAGCGCCGACGGCACGCTATCTGCCGAGAACCAGCCGGACTTCCTGCACCTGTCGGAAAAGGGCTACCGGATCTGGGCCGCCGCGATGCGGCCCGACATCGAACGCCTGCTCAACCAGCCGCGCCCGGCGCAGCCTATTGTGCTGGCGGCCGACGACGTGCGCGCCTTCGCCGCCGCGCCGGCCGGCTTCGACCAGGTGCGGGCGGGCGTGGCGCAGGGACGGATCGAGGAGTTCAGCTACGACTCCAGCATCACCGGCACGCGGCGAACGGCCAATGTTTACCTGCCGGCCGGCTACACGGCGCAGCGGCGCTATCCGGTGCTGTACCTGCTGCACGGCATCGGCGGCAACCACCACGAGTGGTCCGGCTACGTGCACGCGCAGGCCATTCTCGACAACCTGATCGCCGATGGCAAGGCGGTGCCGATGATCGTCGTCATGCCCAACGGCCGCGCGCTGGCCGACGACCGCCCGCCGCCGGGCGACCGCACCTTCACGCCCGCGCACATCGCCGGCTTCACCGCGTTCGAGCGCGAGCTGCCGGAGGTGCTGGTGCCGGCCATCGACGCCAGGTATCCGACACTGGGCGGCGGGGTGCAGCGGGCGATTGCAGGGTTGTCGATGGGCGGCGGCCAGTCGCTGAATATCGGGCTGGGCCATCCCGAAATTTTTGGCTGGGTCGGCGCCTTCTCTGCGGCGCCCAACCTGAAGGCGGCGACCGAGCTGCTGCCTGAGCGCGGACGCGGCCAGCCGCAGCTGTTGTACCTATCCTGCGGCAACCAGGACGGGCTGATCGCCGGTTCGCAAACCTTGCACCGCTACCTGAAGGAGCATGGCATCGCGCACATCTGGAACGTGGACGAGCATGCTCATGACCGCGAGAGCTGGGCGGACAACCTGTACCACTACGCGCAGCTGATCTTCCGCCCGGCTGGCGCCGGCTAAAGCTTAGCCTCGGCGTCCGAGGGCTTGTTCGATTTTCTGGTCGGTCTTAAATTGGCTCAAGGAATAGACCGCCCAGATTGTCGCGGGCAGCCAGCCGATAACGGTCAGTTGCAGAATCAGGCAAATGATTCCGGCCATCGGACGGCCGATGGTGAAGAAGGTCAGCCACGGTAAGATCAGGGCAATGATAAGGCGCATGCGTTTTCTCTTTCAGTGCCCCGGATGCGCGAGGCGCCGCTTTGGCTTATGCCATGTCCAATTTTACTTCGCAGGGGCCTGTTGAGGAGTCTGCTGGGCCTGCTGCGTCTGCTGGGCCTTCTTGGCGTCAGCCTCCGCTTTCTCCTTCTTTGCCTTTTCCTTGGCCATATGACGGCCGACCAGGCAACCTCCTACTGCCCCGGCAACCGCATGATGTCCGGCGACGTGGCCAACAACCGCACCTGCCGCCGCGCCTTTGACGCAGCCTGCGGCAGACGCGCCGCCGCTAACCAACAGCATTCCTATCAGCAGCAATACGAAATGGTTTTTCATGATATCTCCCTTGGAATCTGGTTCGATGGCGATCCGCTCGTCACCATTGTGCCATCTTTCACCAGCTTATTTGTCGATCCAGTTTTCGATTTTTAATCCTGGATAGGCGACGAAATCGCGTTCATTGTTGGTGACGAGCGTAACGTCGAGTGATACTGCATGTGCGGCAATCAACTTATCGAGGTGATCTTTTTTGCGGTCGCGAGTCGCTGCCCTGATCGGACCATATGCCGTTGCAGCGCGAACATCGAATGGTGCGACCGGTATGTCTTCGATCAGCGCAGCCAGGTTCTTTCTTTCACGCGCACCGTTCTTACATGCCGTAACGCCGTACTCCAGTTCGGCATACGTAATTGCCGACATCACCACGTCACCGACATAGCATTGAGCGAATCGCCTGGCCACCTGCTCGGGTTGATGCTTCATCAGGTAGATGCACATGTTGGTGTCGAGCATATACAGCGGCATTACAGCGACTCCCGCTCGGCTTGCTCCTGATCGCCTCGGCCTTCGCTTAGGAAATCCTGCGGGAATCGGGCAAACTTCTTGAGAACGCCTGTAAGCGGCCGACGAGCCGGCCGGATACGAAGTTCATCGCCGACGCGCTCAATCTCCAGCTCGATATCGGTGCGCTCAAAGGCCAGGTTCGACGGAATTCGGACCGCCTGGGAATTGCCGTTCCTAAAAGCTTTTGTTGTTTGCATTTCGAAACCTCGCCGGTGTGTACACGGATGTACTGTAGGCCATGGCCGCATCTTTGTAAACAACGATGCGCAGTGGTGAAATCCCCACGAGGCACAGAAATTTCTCTTCCGATCGCCATTGTCATGGTGTTAAATTGCAAAGATTCCTTGGGGAGACCGATATGTCCCGTGTCATTCTACTCTTGCCGGCTCCGGATAGATTACAGCTTGCTAATTGTTACAAATACATAACACGCGAGGAGAAACCATATTCAGAGATCTACACCATGAGCACTATCGCGGGGCGCTGTGCGAATGTTGAAAAGCTTCTGATCATTGGACATGGCGGCGTCGGCACATTTTTCGGAGCGACGATAGCGCAAGTGGCCAAGGCCATCATTGATAGCCAAATGCCGCTGACTGGCGGTGGGAAAATTGCATTCGATACGTGCTATGCCGGCAGCCGTGGCGACGCCGGAAACGTCACCAGCGCACTTGAGAAAGTACTTGCGCGGCTTCAAGCAAAGGATCCCGACTGCAATCTCGAATTGGTCGGCTCGACCGGACCAACCGTAACGATAGGACCATTGGGAGCCAAACGCCTGGTGGTCAGGCATGCGAACTTAAACCATGCCATCCAGTTGCAGAACGAGCAGATGGAAATCCATGGAGTCGATCCTTCCGCCGACCCGATGTATTGGCGCGAAGATGCGCGATCGGACGAAATCAAGCGTTGGGCCCGATTTGAATATACGTATCTGATCGCCTTCGCTGTCGACTTCCGGGAGGCGCTGGCCGTGGATCTGGACCATAGCGCACAACGCAAGGTCAGGCTGCAGGCCTGAATTTTCATTCGCGGGCCCGGGTTGCCTGATTTTATGAGCAGCAATGGTGGTTTTCATAATTGCGGCTCCGCGCGCTTGCTTGGACAATGCGCGCAGGACTTCCCGAATCCACGATGGAACCAAAAATGAAGAGACGAGAACTATTGCGGCACATGGGCGCGGCCATTCCGGCGCTGGCGCTTTCCCCCTTTACCTTTGCAGCCCAAGCGGCGCCGTTCGGCGGCCATGAGAAGATGGCGCCCGGCCCCTTCAAGGCGGACTGGGATTCGCTGGCGGCCTATCAAACCCCGGACTGGTTCCGCAACGCCAAATTCGGCATCTGGGCGCACTGGGGCCCTCAATGCGAAGCGGAACACGGCGACTGGTATGCGCGCGGCCTGTACGAGGAGGGCAGCGATCACTACCGCTATCATGTGGAAAAATACGGCCACCCGTCCAAGGTCGGCTTCAAGGACGTGATCCACCAATGGAAGGCCGAGCGCTGGGATCCCGACGCGCTGGTCTCGCTGTACAAGAAGGCCGGCGCGAAATACTTCGTGGCCCTGGCCAACCACCACGACAACCTGGACCTGTACGCCAGCAAGCACCAGCCGCAGTGGAACTCGACCAAGGTCGGCCCGAAGAAGGACCTGATCGGCGGCTGGGCCAAGGCCGCCCGCAAGCAGGGGCTGCGCTTCGGCGTCAGCGTGCACGCGGCCCACGCCTGGACCTGGTACGAGACGTCCCAGGGCGCCGACAAGGCCGGCCCGTACGCGGGCGTGCCCTACGATGGCCACCTGACCAAGGCCGATGGCAAGGGCACGTGGTGGGACGGCCTCGATCCGCAGGCGCTGTATGCGCAGAACCATCCGCTGAGCAAGGGCGGCGGCGGCGGCGTGGGCGGCGACCAGTGGCACTGGGGCGACGGCGCGTCCACTCCCGACCAAGCCTACTGCGAGAAGTTCTACGACCGCACCATGGAGCTGATCAACAACTACGATCCGGACCTGGTCTATTTCGACGACACCGTGCTGCCGCTGCACCCGGTCAGCGACGTCGGCCTGCGCCTGACCGCGCATATGTACAACCGCAGCATCGCCAAGAAGGGCAAGCTGGAGGCCGTGGTCAACGGCAAGATCCTCAGTGAGCAGCAGCGCAAGACCATGGTGTGGGATATCGAGCGCGGCCAGAGCAACGCCATCGAGCCGCTGCCGTGGCAGACCTGCACCTGCATCGGCAGCTGGCACTACGACCGCCGCGTCTACGACAACAAATCGTACAAGAGCGCGCAGACCGTGGTGCACACGCTGATCGACGTGGTCAGCAAGAACGGCAACCTGCTGCTCAGCGTGCCGGTGCGCGGCAATGGCACCATCGATCCGCTGGAGCGCGCCATCGTCGAGGAAATCGGCCGCTGGATGGCGGTCAGCAGCGAAGGCATCTACGACAGCCGTCCGTGGGCGGTGTTCGGCGAGGGGCCGGTGATGGAGGAGGCCGCGGCGCAGATGACGGGCGCGGGCTTCAACGAGGGCAAGAACAAGCCGTTCTCGGCGGCCGACGTGCGCTTCACCGCCAAGGGCGACGCGGTGTACGCCTTCGTCATGGGCTGGCCGGCCGACGGCAAGGTGACGATCAAGTCCATGGGCGCCGGCAGCCCGCACCTGAAGCGCGGCATCGCGAAGGTCGAGCTGGTGGGCGGCCAGGCGCTGGCGTTCGAGCAGGCGGCCGACGGCCTGCGGGTGACGCTGCCTGCCGCGGCCCCGGCGCTGCCTTACGCCTTCGCGCTGCGCATCGTCTAGTTTCCAGCCGTCCGCGCGCGGTGTTCAAGCATGGCTCCTTCGGGAGCCATGTTTCGTTTCGGCCCCGATTGTGCCGATTTCGTTCGTTTCCAGTGTCAAGACTGCCAAGACGCGCCCATCCGGGCCACGTAAGCTCTGTTGCGATTCGATAGCCTCGTTGAGCACGCTATCGAAGCAAACCGGCAGTTTGATTATTACGATCCCGCACGCTCGATGTGGGACGTTATCACTAGGAGACAGGCATTATGTTGCAGGAAAAAATAGGTGTGCGCTGGGTGAGGGTGGCGCTGGCGTTGTTGTCGGCCCACGCGGTGGCGATGGCGCAGGAGCAGCCGGAGCCGAAGATGGAGCGGGTGGAAATCACCGGCAGTAATATCAAGCGGGTCGCGCAGGAGGGCGTCTCGCCGATGACCCTGATCACCAAGGAGGACATCAAGCGTTCCGGCGCCACCTCGGTGCTGGACGTGTTGCGCAACCTGCCCGGGGTGGGCGGCAACGGCAGCGAATTCGGCAACGGCAACGACTTCCGCAACGGCGCCACCACGGCCACCCTGCGCGGCATGCCGACCCTGATCCTGTTGAACGGCAACCGCCTGCCGGTGTCCGGCTCGGACGACTCCAACGGCTTCACCTCGGTGGACTTGAACATGCTGCCGCTGGCGGCCATCGAGCGCATCGAGGTGCTCAAGGACGGCGCCTCGGCGATCTACGGCACCGACGCGGTGGGCGGCGTGATCAACTTCATCATGCGCCAGAACTACCAGGGCACGGACCTGAGCACCAGCTATGGCGGCACCACGCTGGGCGGCGGCGACGTGCGCAAGCTGTCGGTGGCCGGCGGCTACGGCGACCGCGCCACGCAGAAATTCAACCTGACCTACGCGGCAATGTACGAGGACACCAAGCGCATCAAGGGCACCGACCGCGACTGGGCCAATCACATCGACTTCGGCGCCAAGGGCGGCCTGCAGTACGCCAACGTGTACGGCGCCCACGGCACCGATGCCGGCACGCTGTCGATCGGCGGCAACCGCTTCCCCGATCCGGGCTGCCTGCCCGGCTCCAAGCTGCCATATCCGAGCGGTGCCGAATGGTTCCCTTCGCCGACCCGCAACGGCTGCCTGTCGGCCACGGCGGAATTTACCGACCTGGTCAAGCCGTCGCGCCGCGCCGGCGCCACGGCCGCGCTGAACTGGGACATCGCGCCGGACCTGACGTTGTTCGCCAACGCCTTCTACACCAACTTCGACAAGCGCATCGTCGGCCAGTCGTCCTGGCTGCAGAACCGCGCGCGCAACAACCTGGTGATCCCGGCCTCGAATCCCTTCAACACTTACGGCAAGCCGGTGACGGTGCGGCGCGATTTCCCGATCTACGAGGGCGGCCTCAAGACCAACGTCGACAACATCTGGCTGCTGACCGGCCTCAAGGGCGAGGTGGCGGGCTGGGACTGGTCGGCGACGCTGTCGCACGGCGAGGAGCGCGGCCGCACCGACACGCTGGGCGCCTACAAGCTGGAGGAGCTGAACAAGGCGGTCGACGACGGCCGCTTCAATCCCTTCGGCGTGAACAGCAATTCGGACGCGCTGATCCGCGAGCTGTCGGGCGAGATGTATGTGAAGACCCGCAGCAAATCCGATTCCATCAAGCTGCAGGCCGGGACCGAATTCGGCGAGCTGCCGGGCGGGAAGGTTGGCGTGTCGCTGGGCTCCGAGCTGCGCAAGAACTCGTTGTCGTACACGCCGTCGATGGATTGGCAGCAAGGCCTGCTGGGCCAGTACGCGGTGCTGCCGCCGATCTCCGGCTCGGAAAAGCTGTCGGCCGTGTATGCGGAGCTGAGCCTGCCGCTGCTGAAAACACTGGAGGCCCAGGCCGCCGTGCGCTACGACAAATATGAGCTGGCCGGCTCGACCACCAATCCCAAACTCGGCCTGAAGTGGAAGCCGACCAAGGAGATCATGCTGCGCGCGAACTACAGCACCGGCATGGTGGCGCCGTCGCTGCCGCAGCGTTTCAGCCAGGGCCGCGACGCCTTCTACCAGACCAAGGATCCGCATCGCTGCGTCGAGGGCGATGTGTATTTCGACATGTACTGCACCCGCCAGGTCAAGGCGTCCAACGTCGGCACCAAGGACCTGCAACCGGAGAAGTCGAACCAGTACAACATCGGCTTCGTCATCGAGCCGATCAAGGACCTGAACATCGGCCTGACCTACTACGACATCAAGTGGAAGAACAAGATCGACATCCTCGATACCACGACGGTGCTCGACAACGAAGACGGCGCCTACAAGGCGAACGTGACCCGCAAGGACGTCACGGCCGACGACATCGCGGCCTACGCGGCGCTGTCGGCGGCGGACCGCGCGCGGCTGGGGCCTTTGCGCGGCGAGCTGTCCAACATCAAGACCGGCTGGGTGAACCGCTTCGAGTCGCACACTTCGGGCATCGACCTGGACGCGTCCTACACCTTCCGCACCGATCGGCTGGGCCGCTTCAAGGTGTTCGGCGACGCCAACTACACGATCCGCTACGATACGGTGCTGCTGGCCGATAACGTCTACATCAACTGCCCGAACAACACCTCGTGCGATGCGGGCGAGTATGGCAATCCGCGCGTGTTGGCGAACGTGGGCGTGAACTGGGACCTGGGATCGTGGAGCGCCACCAGCATCATCAAGTACGTGGCCGGCACCAAGGTCGATCGTTCGCCGTCTGCGGTGCAGAATCAATGGTATGACTTCTATGCCAAGGGCCGGCGGATTCCCGCCACCGCCACGATGGACGCGTCGGTGAGCTACTCCGGCATCAAGAACGCGGTGATCCGCGTTGGCGCCAACAACGTGTTCAACCGCGATCCGGCCTTCGATCCGGGTTCCTCGCTGGGCTACAACGATAACTGGGGCGATCCGCGTGGCCGCTTTGTCTATGTGAGCCTGGACTACAGCTTCAAGTAAGCCTTTCACCAAGCCGTACCGCCGATCCGGCCGTCCTCCTCGCGGGGGCGGCCGGATTTTTGCGCTTTCCCCGTTCGACTTGCCTTTTGCCGGGATAGTATGCGTTAATTCGTATACTTTATCCGGGGGTATGGCATGAGCCTTGTAGTGCAGACGCTGTCCGAGCAGATTTTCACGCTGGTGCGCGACCGTATCGTCGCCGGCCGGATTGCGCCGGACGCGCCCATCCGGCAGGACGCGCTGGCCGCGGAGCTGGGCGTGAGCAAGATCCCGCTGCGGGAGGCGCTGGCGCGGCTCGAACAGGAAAGCCTGCTGGTGTCGCACGCCAATCGCGGCTATTTCGTGCGGCCCTTGAGCGCCGACGAGGCGGAAGAGGTCTACGCGCTGCGCCTGAAGCTGGAGCCCGACGCGGTCGGGGAGGCGTGCAAGCTCGCCACGCCGGAGGACAAGGCGGCGGCCAAGCGCGCGCTGGACGCGCTCGATCAGGCGATGGTCTCCAACAAGGACCAGGTGGGCGGCCGCAATCGCGACTTCCACATGTCGCTGGTGCGGCCGCTGGGCCGTCCGCTGACCATCCAGATGATCGAGCGGCTGAACATCATCTCCGAACGCTACGCCCGCAAACACCTCGAGCCCGCCGGACGCGAGGACCGCGCGCACAAGGAGCACCTGGCCATGCTGAAGCTTTGGTCGCAGGGGAAGGCCAACGTGGTCGCGGCCATGATGCATGACCATATCGCGTCCACGCTGGAGGACCTGCGGCGGGAGTTCAAGTACTAGGAGTAGCAATCGTCCTTGGCTTTCCCCTTGGCGTCCAACGACACGCGCGCGCTGTCCATGCGGGCCGCGTGCATGTAGAACACGTCGGCCGCGAGGTGGTGGTTGCTGCCGTAGACTTCGGCCAGGATGGCGTTGAGCTCCGGGTCATGGTCCCGCAGGTCCTGGTCGTTGACGACAGTTAGCGTGTCCGTGATGTAGGCCTTGTTGGAGTTGAACCAGAACTGCGTGCCCTCGGCCCAGTATTCCTCCAGCGTGTTGGCCATGTAGGCGCCTTGCCACAGGCGCTTTTCCTTCGCCCGCGCGTAGGCGGCTTCCAGGCGCGCGATGAGCGCCGGATCGGTGCTGCGCAGCGCGCCCATGATGTTGTGCGAGAACTCGTGCACCAGGATGTTCTCGCCGTAGTAGCGGGTCTTCGGCACGCCCATGATGTTCTCGGCGGCGCCCGTGGTGTACAAGCCGCCCATGCCGCGCGAGCGCGCGTCCCAGTACTGGCGGTCCGTCTGCAGGCCGATGGTCTTCGCGTAATCGCGCACCTCGCACTTGGTCAGCCTGGGGTCGTCGATGGCGGGCTTCTTCCAGTCGCGCTGTTCCGGCAGGTCGGTGGTGTTTTCAGTGATCGCCATGACGCCGACGCGGGCGCCCTGGCGCACCAGCTCATCGCGCACGTCGGGGCGGTACTGCAGCATCTCGATGACGATGTCGCGCGCGGCCAGCATCGCCGCCTGCGGCACCTGGCGCGAGCCGATGATGGGGATGCCTTGGGCGTCGGCGTATTGGGCATAAAAGGGATCGAAGCCGAAGCGCGACGGCGGCGGCTTGATCGGGTCCACATGCGCGCAAGCCGCGCAGGCCAGGGCGGCGAGAGCCCCTGAAGCTTTGAACAGGTAGTTTTTCATGATCAGAATTTGTGGGTCAATCGAATATAGAAGGCGCGGCCGATCGGATCGGCGAAACGCGGATCGTAGCCGGTCTGCGGGTTGGCGTTCTGGTTGGAGAACGACGGGTCGCTGTTCAGCAGGTTCTTGACGCCGGCGGTGACGGTGGTGTTCTTGAAACCGGTGTAGGCGCCGGACAGCGTCCATAGCGAATAGGCGGAAACGTCGCGCTGGTACTGGGCCGCCACCGCGTTCTGGTCGGTGTAGCCGGACGTGTAGCGTTGCGACAGCGTCGCGCTCCACGCCCCGTTCATCCAGCGCAGCGCGAGATTGTGCTTCCAGCGCGTGGCGCCGTTGTACACGCCGATGCTCTCGAACGGCGCAGCGTCCGGCGTCAGCTGCCACACGTTGCTGGTGACCCAGGTGCCGTTGAACCAGGTGTCGAAGCTGCCGATCGCCGTCTGCGGGAAGCGGTATTGCATCGTCACGTCGACGCCGCTGCCCTTGCGCGCGCCCAGGTTGGCCAGCGAGGACAGGTTGACGTAGTCGAGCGCCGTGCCATTGGCGTTGTAGTGGAAGCGGTCGCGGTATTTGGCGGGATCGGCGAACAGCTCGGCCTCGGTCAGCGCGGCGCCTATGCCGTCGGTCACCTTGATGTGCCAGTAGTCGAGCGACGCGGTAAGGTCCTTCACCGGCTCGAACACCACGCCGAACGAATACGAGCGCGATTTCTCTGGGTGCAGTTCGGGATTGCCGCCGCTCTTGCCCGGCTGGACGGAGTGGCAGGCCGTGAGCGGATTGACGCCGGCCTTGGCCACGCCGCCGGGACACAGCAGCGGATCGTCGTAAGCGCCCACGGTGTTGGTGTCGTACACCGGCGAGTGCATCTCGTACAAGGTCGGTGTGCGGAAGCCGGTGTTGGCCGAGGCGCGGAACATGGCCTGCTTCACCGGCTGGTAGCGGATGCCGATCTTCGGATTGAAAGTGCTGCCGGCGTCGCTGTAGCGGTCCGAACGCGCGGCGAACTGCAGCTCCAGCGTCTTGTGGACCGGGGCGACCAGTTCGGCGTAGACCGCCGACAGCTTGCGCGACGCATCCTGGTCCTTCACGCCGAACAGCGCGGTGGCGCGGTAGATCGCCGCCTGGTCGACCACCGCGTGGTTGACGGTGTAGCTGGAGTTCTCGCTGCGATGCTCGGCGCCCACCGCCAGTGCCAGCGCGCCGCCGGGCAGCGCCATCAGCTCGCGCGATGCGCGCACGTCGATGCCGGCGTTCCTGGCCTTGGCGGTGAGGGCGTTGCCGGTCAATAGCGCATCCCGCAGGTAGGCCACGCCTTGCGCGTCCTGCGCGGCGAAGGGATTGAGCGTGCCGGCGGTGATGCCGGGCTGGATCAGCGCGTCCTTCACATAGCCGCCGGTGAAGTCCTGCGTGACCCGCGTTTGAGCGTAGCTGACGCCTCCCGCCAGGTCCCAGCCGTAGGCCGAGCCTTCCAGGTTGAGCACCACCCGGTCGGACAGGCCGAGGTTCTTCGACGTCCGCGATCCCGCCTCCAGCGGGCGCCAGTTGATGGTCAGGTCTTCGCCGGTGAGGCCGCCGACGGCCGGCGTGCCGCCAGCGCCGCCGGGATACCAGCGATTATCCGCGCGCATCTTCAAGCCGGTCAGCGGCGGAGGGGCGATGCGGCTGATGTTCTCGCTCTCGGAATGCAGGTAGTCCAGCGTTGCCAAGCCGTAGGCGCCGAAGCGCAGCGCGCCCTTGGCGTAGGCGGTGGTCTGGCGGGTGTCGGGGATGTCGTCGACCAGGCGCGCGTAGTCCTGGCGGCAGGTGCCCATGTCGGTGGTGCCGTTGCCCGCTTGCGGCACGGTGTCCGGCGCCAGGCAGCCGCTCGCGTAGCGCGGATTGCCGGTGATGCCCTTGGCGGAAAAGAAGTTGGCCGGGAAGGTGGTGCCGCTGGTCTTGTTGATGCCGAATGCGGGCTGGATGCCGGTCGACGAGTAGGGCCGGTCGATCGAACGCACGCGGCGCTGTTCGTGCTGGTCAAGTATGCCGAAGACGTTGTAGCCGTCCTTTTGCAGGTCGCCGAAGCCGCCGGTGACGTTGGCGCGCTTTTCACGGCCGCCGGTTTGCTGCGGCACGACCGCTTCCACGGTGGCCGAGACGCCGGTGAACGAGCGCTTGGTGATGAAGTTGATCACGCCGGCCACGGCGTCGGTGCCGTAGATGTGGGAGGCGCCGTCGCGCAGGATCTCCACCCGGTCCAGCGCCGCGAACGGGATGGCGTACAGGTCGACGCTGCTTCCGTCGAACGGATGGTTGGCCAGGCGCCGGCCGTTGAGCAGCACCAGCGTGCGGTCGTCGCCCAGGCCGCGCAGGTTGGCCGACGATTTGCCGCCGCCGTCGAAGCCGATGCTGGTGCTGCCGACGGTGGTCTGCTGGTTGGCCGACACCGAGGACAGCACCTCCTCGATGGTGGTCATGCCCTTGCTGACAAATTCGTCGGCCTTGATCACCGTGACCGGCAGCGCCGATTCGCCGGCGATGCGCTTGATGGAGGAGCCGGTGACGGTCACGCGCTGGACTTCGGCGGCCTCCTTGTCCGGATTGTCCTGCTGCTGGATTTGGCCGCCGGCCAGCGCGGGCAGGGCGGATGTGATGGCCGCGCCGCCGAATGCGAGCAGTATGGCGAGCCGGATGCGTTTCATTTGAAGCATGTCTCTTGTCTCCCTTTTTATTGACGCCTTATGGAATCTGGCACCCTGGATCTTGAGATGTCCAGTCGCGGCCTGCGCGTCAAATCCTGCGGAAGTAGCAAAAAAACGCTTTCAAGCTGAAATCGTGCACAACTCGGCCGGCACCTCGCGCGCCAGCTGGCGGAAGGCCGCCGGCGCCATGCCGTAGCGGCGCGCGAAGGCGCGCGAGAAATGGCTGGCGTTGGAGAAGCCCAGGTCGAGCGCGACGTCGATGATGCGGGCGTCGCTGGCGGCCAGGATCTCCCGCGCGCGCACGATGCGCAGCTTCATCAGGTACTGGTGCGGCGGGATGCCCACCGATTTGTGGAATTCGCGCGAGAAGTGGGACTCGCTCATGGCGCAGGCCCCGGCCAGTTCGCCCACCGGGATGTCCTCGGCCAGCCGCTCGGCCATATAGCTCAGTATTTTCTGCAGGCGCGATCCGGCCAGGCTGCTGGTGGCCGAGGCGGCGGGCAGCTGCGCGTGCCGCTGCAGCAGATAGGCCACCAGGGCCGATGTCAGGTGGTCGCGGAACTGCGGCGCCCAGGCGCCGGCCAGCGTGTCGGCGTCGAGCAGCTTGAGGGTCAGGTCCATGACCACCTGGTCCGGCGCGATCCAATGGCTGGACAGGGTGGACAGGCTTTGGCCGCAGGCGGCCGCCATGGCGTGCACCGTGGTGGTCGGGATGAAGATATTGACGATGTCGCAGCCGCTCAGGCGCCGCCAGCGCCCCGTGGCGCCCGGCATGCAGACGCGGAAGCGGTTGGCGCCGATCATGCCGCTCCAGACGCGGGCGTCGTCGGTCCACACCTCCGAGTGCTGCGGCTCCAGCTGGAGGGCGATGCGGTAGCTGGCGGGATGCGGCACGATGGAGCGCACGGCGGTGTCGGCGCTGTCGGCGGTCCAGCGCACGATCACCGCGCCCGACTGCGGCAACGGCCCGATGCAGGCGCGCAGCGGCTCGGTGGCGCCGCTGCGCCGGAAGCTTTCCTTGAGCGTGTCCGTATGGTCCATGATTTGCCATCATCCCAAAATCGTATACCGTATATTACCTTGGGCATATTCTTTCAACAAGAAGGTGTTGCGGAATATTGTTCCGGAGATTCGTCATTTTCATAATTGCCCGGTCTGTGCCCCACAGGCACAATCGCCCGCAAACCGTTAAGAAAGTGATGGAGACCCATGAAATTGAAGACAAAAATCAGCCTGCTGTCGGCTGCCGTGGCATTGTGCTGCGGTAGCGTCGGCGCGCAAACCGGCGCGGCCGGGGAAGTGGCCGCACCCGCGTCCATGCCTTGGATGAACGCCCAACTGGGCGCGGATGAACGCGCCCGCCTGGCGGTCGAGGCTATGACCATGGACGAGAAGCTCAAGCTGGTCTACGGCTACCTCGGCGCCGACATGGAGTCGAAGAAGACCACGCGTCCGGCGGCGTCGTACAAGCAGTCGGCAGGCTTCATCTACGGCGTGCCGCGCCTGGGCATTCCCAATCTGTGGGAAACCGACGCGGGCGTGGGCGTGGCCAGCCAGGGCGGTCCGGATGCGCGTCCCGGCACGGCGCTGCCGTCCGGCTTGAACACGGCCGCCACCTGGGATTTGAACACCGCCTACGCGGGCGGCGCCATGATCGGTGCGGAAGCGCGCGGCTACGGCTTCAACGTGCTGCTGGCCGGCGGCGTCAACCTGATGCGCGAGCCGCGCAACGGCCGTAACTTCGAATATGCCGGCGAAGATCCTCTGCTGGCCGGCAAGATCGTCGGCGCGCAGATCAAGGGCATCCAGTCGAACCGCATCGTGTCCACGCTCAAGCACTACGCCCTGAACGACCAGGAAACCAGCCGCACCAAGCTCAACGTCAAGATCGACGACCGCTCGGCCCGCATGTCGGACCTGCTGGCTTTGCAGATCGCGAACGAGGAGGGCAATCCCGGTTCGGTGATGTGCTCGTACAACCGCGTCAACGGCGTGTATGCGTGCGAGAGCAATTACCTGCTTACCGAGGTGCTGAAGAAGGACTGGGGTTTCAAGGGCTGGGTGATGTCGGACTGGGGCGCGACGCACAGCACGATCCCGGCCGCCAACGCCGGGCTGGACCAGCAATCCGGCATGCCGTTCGACCTCGCCGATTACTTCGGCCCGCCGCTGCAGGAAGCCGTGTTGAATGGCTGGGTGCCGCAGGCCCGCCTGGACGACATGGTGCGCCGCATCCTGCATTCAATGTTCGAGCATGGCGTGGTGGACCATCCGGTGGCGCCGAAGCCTGAAACAATCGACTTCAACGCGCACGCGGCCGTGTCGCGCAAGGATGCGCAGGAGGGCATGGTGCTGCTGAAGAACAGCACCGGCGTCTTGCCGCTGAGCCGCACGGCCAAGAAGATCGCGGTGATCGGCGGCTATGCCGACCGTGGGGGGCTGGCCGGCGGCGGATCGTCGCTGGTGTATCCGGCCGGCGGCAACGCGGCGCCGGAACTGATGCCGAAGACTTGGCCGGGCCCGGTGATGGTGTATCCGTCGTCGCCGTTGAAGGCCATCAAGGCCCGCCTGCCATCGGCCACGGTGGCCTACGCCGACGGCAGCGACCGCGCGGCCGCCGCCAAGCTGGCGCGCGAGAGCGATGTGGTGCTGGTGTTCGCGACCCAGTGGACCGGCGAGGGCTTCGACATGCCGAACCTGTCGCTGCCCGACAAGCAGGACGATCTGATCGCCACGGTGGCCGAGGCCAACGCCAACACCGTCGTGGTGCTGGAAACCGGCGGCCCGGTGACCATGCCGTGGCTGCCGAAAGTGTCGGCGGTGCTGGAGGCCTGGTATCCGGGCAGCGACGGCGGCGAGGCGATTGCGGGCGTGCTGGTCGGCGAAGTCAATCCGTCGGGCCGTTTGCCGGCGACCTTCCCGGCGTCGGAATCGCAATTGCCACGTCCGCTGGTGGATGGTTTCCCCGAGGCGGAGCGCCGCTTCGACGTCAACTACAACGAAGGCGCAGCGGTCGGCTACAAGTGGTTCGACCTGAAGGGCCTGACGCCGCTGTTCCCGTTCGGCCATGGCTTGTCCTACACCGAGTTCGCCTTCTCGGACCTGGCCGCCAGCGTCAAGGGCGGCGTGGTGAGCGCTTCGTTCACGGTGAAGAATACCGGCAAGGTGGTGGGCAAGCAGGTGGCGCAGGTCTACGTGTCGCCGCTGACCGCCCGCTGGGAAGCGCCGAAGCGCCTGGCCGGCTTCCAGAAGGTCGAGGTACAGCCGGGTGCCGGCGTGCAGGCTTCCGTGACCGTCGATCCGCGCTTGCTGGCGATGTATGACTCGGCATCGAAGACCTGGAAAGTCGCCAAGGGCGATTACAAGCTGACGCTGGCGGCCAGCGCTGCGGACAGCAAGGCAGTGAGCACCGTGGTTCACCTGGACGCCGCTGTCTACGATGTGAACGGCAAGCCACTGCGCAAGTCCTCCCGCTAATCGCCGGGCTGATGGCCATCTCGCCGGCACCACCGTGCCGCGCGAGATTGGCCATGTTTACGGCAATATCATGTCCCGCCCCGGCAGATATCATAATTGCGGGCACCCCGCCTAATTTGCACAATGTCCCTGCGCATATGCTGCGCGAACACAAAAATAAAGGGACATACAATTATGAGAATAAAACCATTGGTGGCGCTGCTGGTGTCGGCGTTCGGGATGCAATCGGCCGCCATCGCGGAAAATTATCACTGGGACACGGTGGCCATGGGGGGCGGCGGCTATGTCTCCGGCATCATTCCCAGCAAGAGCGAGCGCGGCATCGTCTACGCGCGCACCGACGTCGGCGGCGCCTACCGCTGGGACGCGGCCCATGCGCGCTGGATCCCGCTGACCGACTGGATCGGCCCGGCCGACGAAGGCCTGCTGGGCATCGAGTCGCTGGCGATCGACCCGCACAACGCGGCCAAGGTCTACATGCTGTCGGGCACGAGCTATCTGAGCGCCGCCAAATCCGTGGTGCTGCGCTCCAGCGACTACGGCAAGACTTTCGCTCAGACCGAGGTCACCAGCCAGTTCCACGTCCATGGCAACGGCATGGGCCGCGGCAACGGCGAGAAGCTGCAGGTCGACCCGGGCAATGGCGATGTGCTGTACGCCGGCAGTCGCGACAACGGCCTGTTCCGCAGCGCCGACGCCGGCGCCAGCTGGAGCCGGCTCGACGGCCTGGACGTGACCACCACCACCAACCAGAACGGCATCAGCTTCGTGCTGCTCGACCCCGCCAGCGTGGACAACGGCATGGCGCAGCGCATGTTCATCGGCGTGTCGCGTTTCGACTCGGTCGGCGCCAACCTGTATTTCAGCTATGACGCCGGCCAGACCTTCGAACCGGTCGAGGGCGGCCCCACCGGCCTGATGCCGCAGCGCGCCGTGCTGTCGCCGGACGGCATGCTGTACATCGCCTACGCGAACGGCGCCGGGCCGGGCGGGACCAACGACGAACCCATGGACCGCGGCCAGGTGTGGGAATACGACACGGTCGGCGGCAACTGGACCGAGATCACCCCGGCCGGCTACACCACGCCGTTCGGCGGCATCACGATGGACCCAGCCAATCCCAAGCGCCTGGCGCTGTCGACCAGTAACACCTATCGGCAGCAGGGGCTGGGCTGGGGCGACCAGATCTTCACCTCCAACGACGCCGGCCGCCACTGGACCAACGTGATCCAGCGCGGCTACGCGCTGGACCCTACGGTGGTCAACTGGGGCGACAACGCGATCACGATCCACTGGGCCGGCTCGCTGGAGTTCGATCCGTTCGACAGCAAGACCGCGTGGGTCTCCTCGGGCAACGGTGTGTTCCGGACCACCAACATCGACGCGCCCACCACCACCTGGGGCTTCACCGTCAAGGGCCTGGAGGAAACCGGGGCCTTCGACGTCCAAAGCATCCCCAATGGCCCGGTGGTGTCGTCCGTCGGCGACTATGACGGTTTCATCAACGCCGACCCGGCGCAATACGGCGCGCGCTTCCATCCCTCCGCGGGCGGCAACACCGGCCTGGCCATCGCGGCTCAGGACAGCCGTTACATGGCGCGCGTCGGCAACCTGCTGTACACCAGCGGCAACGGCGGCGCCAGCTGGGACAAGGCTCCCGTCACCAACGGCTCGCAGGGCACGGTGGCGCTGTCGGCCAACGGCCTGGTGCTGATCCACAGTCCGTCGAACTCGACCACCACCTACCGCTCGACCAACAATGGCGCCAGCTGGACGCCGGTCGGCGGCCTGGCGATCAACAACGCGCGGGTGGTGGCCGACCCGGTCAACCCCAACAAGTTCTATGCCTATGACCCATCCGGCAAGCTGTTGGCCAGCACCGACGGCGGCGTGTCGTTCGCCCTCAAGGGGACGCTGAAGGGCGGCGGCTCGAGCGTGCTGCGGGTGGCGCCCGGACATGAGGGCGACATCTGGGCTTGCCTGAACAGCGGCGGCCTGGCGCGCTCGACCGACGGCGGTGCGACCTTCAGCAAGATCTCCACGGTCAGCGCGTGCACCGGCGTGGGCTTTGGCAAGGCTGCGCCGGAGAGCAACTATCTGACCGTGTACATGTTCGGCACGGTGGGCAGCGTGACCGGCCTGATGCGTTCGACCGACGGCGGCGCGACCTGGGTGCGCCTGAACGACGACGCGCACCAGTACGGCGGCAATGGCGGCCATGGCGCCACGCCCGTGGTGACCGGCGACATGAACATCTACGGCAAGGTCTACTTCGCCACCAGCACGGGACGCGGCGTGGCCTACGGCACGCCGGCGGCGGACGGCGAGGTGGTGGCCACGCCGGTGAGCTCCGCTCCGCCGGTGAACACCGGCCCGCCCAACGAGTGCCGCTATGACGTCACGTCGTCGTGGCAGGGCGGCTACATCGCCAACATCTCGATCAAGAACAACGGCACCCAGCCCATCAACGGCTGGACGGTGAACTGGACCTACAGCGACAACTCGGTGGTGCAGAGCCTGTGGAACGCCAACCTGACCGGCAACAGCCCGAGCTACTCGGCCTCGGACGTGGGCTGGAACGCCTACATCGCCCCGGGCGCCTCGGCCAGTTTCGGCTTCGTCGTGGCCGGCGCCGCCATCCCGGCCGTCACCGGCGACGTTTGCAAATAATAAGGAAGAAACATGAAAAAGACACTGATCGCATTACTCGCCGGCGGACTGCTGCTGGCTACCCAAAGCCACGCGGGCGTGGTCACCTTTGACGACCTCGCGAAAACGCGGGCCAGCGTGCCCAATCCCTACGCCGGGTTCACCTGGGATAAGAACTGGTTTGTGTTCGACACCAGCCAGACCGGCTATGCCAACGCGGCGCACTCGGGCAAGCAGTTCCTGGTGAACGGTCTGGCCAACAACCTGGGCGTCAGCAGCGCCACCGCGTTCGATTTCTCGGGCGCGTGGTTCGCCACGCCGGCCACCAACGGCGGCAAGGCGACGTGGATCGATATCACCGCGTATGACGCCGGCAACAAGGTCATCGGCACCACCGATCACGTCGCCATCAACGGCACGTACAGCTGGGTGGCGGCGAACTTCACCGGCGTCTCGCGCCTGAGCATCACGCGCGACAAGGGTGGGTTCGTGATGGATGACTTCACGCTGGCCGCCGCGGTACCGGAGCCTGGCAGCCTGTCGATGCTGGCACTTGGCCTGGCGGCGATCGGCATCGTGCGCCGCCGTCGCGCCCGCTGACACGCTGACTCGGAGAACAAAAAAGGGCGGGCGCTGCAAATGCAGCGCCCGCCCTTTTTATTTGTGCCAGCTCAGACCTGACATGAACTGTCAGATGATGCAAAGTACGACCAGAACGCAAAGATGTGTAACATGAAATATTTTAATAAATGCATGATTGTGATAATCCGATAGTTTTCACGATGTCAGTTGGCCTACAGTATCGCTAGTTAAACTCATTTAACTAAGCCCACCATATTGGAGAAAAATGAAAAAATATCTGGTTGTCACGGCCGCATCGTTGCTGGCCGCCGGCGCTTTCGCGCAAACCGAACCGTTTGGCACCTTCAAACGTCCCTTCGCCGCCGACTCCCCGTGGAACATCCGGCCGATCGGACCGGTGTTCGGCGCTTACGTGCTTCCAGAGGGAATCTACAAGCCCAGCGTGGGTAGTGGCCCATGGTCGACCGCCGCCTTCCTGGCTAAAGAGGACGACAAGCCGATGGTCGTGGCGCTGTACCCGTCCAACGGCGGCGATACCGATCCTGACGCGCGGGAAAAACCGACCTCGGTGACGATCCCGCGCTGGCCGGCGGCCACCACGCCGGCGACCGCGTCCGACGGCCATGCCGAGATCGTCGACCCGTACACGGGCAGGGTGCACAGTTTCTGGCAGTTGAAACTGGTGGAGGGCCAATGGCGCGCCGCGCTGCACGCCTGGTCGCCGCTCGACGGCCGTGGCTGGGGAGATCCGGCCCACTATTACCAAGGCGCGCGCGCGACCGGCGTGTCGACCATTGGCGGCTTGATCCGTATCCACGAGGTCGAGGACGGCAAACCGCTGTATGAACACGCGCTGGCGATGTCGATGCCGAAAGAGGGCCTGAGCCGGGCGCCGACCTACGTCTATCCGGCCACCTCTGCCGACGCCTACGCCGAACGGGACAACAGCGGCCAGATCCCGGAGGGCGCGCTGATGATGCTGCCGCCGGACTACCAGATGACCTATAACAATCCGCTGCTGCAAAAAGTGGTGGACACGCTCAAGGTCTATGGCGCCCGCGTGGTCGATCGCAACGTCGGCACGCCGTTCTCGATCTACGTCGAAAACGGCGCGCCGTTCCGGCTGTGGACCAACAACCCCAGCGCCGACAACGCCATGTACAATGAGATGGACCACATGCGCAAAGCCTTGCGCCAGGTGATCTCCGCCAACAGCTACGTTGACGGTAACGGCCAGCCGACCACCGCCGACAAGCCTGGCAACTTCAACATACTGTCGATGCGCGGCCCATGGCAGGTCCCGGCGGGCAGCAGCAAGCCCGCGCCATTCAACACCTTCACCCAAAGCATCGAGTTCCCGAGCAGTCCGGCCGTGGTGGAACAGTCGAACTCCAACGGCACCGGGGTGTCAGGCGGCGTGACGTGGGCCGCGCCGGTTGCCGGCGCGACGTACAAGGTGACGGCGATCGGCAGCGGCGGCGCGCGCGTGAGGGTCCAACTGTGGAAGGGCGGCAGCGTCGTCGCCAGCACCGGCTATCTGTCCAACGGCCAGAGCGCCAACGTGGTCTGGCCAAGCTCGGGCGGCTGGACGACGATCTGGGCCATCAGCGCCCCCAATCAGGCCGGCAGCATCCGCGCCACGATGATCAAGCAATAATCAGGCACCCACGCCGCCCTGGTGGCGGCCGGGCGGCCCGCGCGTTGCAGATGTGGTCCGCCCTTACCGGTGCGTATGCGCAGGAGGCGGACCGACTTCGACTACAGCAGGTCGTCGACCGTGACGCGTCGTTACCACCAGAGGCTGTAGATCGTCGTCAGTGCGATGCCGATCACCGCCGAGCCCAGCGCGAAGGCGCCGTCGACGCGGAACAGCGAGGTGTCGATGTGCATGTGTTTGACGTTGTCGCGCTTGGCGTCGGCCATCTTGCTCATCACGACCATGCCGGCGATGACCACCCAGAACACGATGAACATGCGGTCCAGGAAGGGAATCTCGAACACGCCGCTGCCGTTGTCCTTGGAGAAGCCGATCGGCGCCAGGAAGGACAGGTCCATCATCGTCGGCAGGAACTTCAGCACGATCGAACCGAACAGGCCGCCCAAGGTGGCGAACATGGCCGCGCCGGACGTGGTTTTTTTCCAGAAGAAGCCCATCAGGAACATGGCCAGGATGCCCGGCGAGACAAAGCCGGTGTATTCCTGGATGTACTGGAAGCCGCCTTTCTTGTCGATGCCCAGCATCGGCGCGATCAGCACAGCCAAGGCCATCGCCACGACCACGCTCACGCGGCCGATCCACACCATGCGCTGTTCGCTGGCTTCCTTGTTGAAGGCCTTTTTGTAGATGTCCAGCGTGAAGATGGTGGCGATACTATTGGCCTTGCCGGCCAGCGAAGCGACCACGGCTGCGGTCAGGGCGGCAAACGCGATGCCCTTCAGGCCCGAAGGCAGCAGGCCCAGCAGGATAGGGTAGGCGCGGTCGGGATTGACTTCACCACCGACTTTCATGGCGTCGCCCAGCGCGCCGGACTTGTCCAGCGCGTAAGCCGCGATACCTGGCAGCACCACGATGACCGGCATTAGCAGCTTCAGGAAGGCCGCGAACAGCAGGCCCTTGCGTGCGGTCGGCAGATCGGCGCCCAGTGCACGTTGGGTGATGTACTGGTTGCAGCCCCAGTAGTTCAGGTTGACGATCCACATGCCGCCCAGCAGGACCGACAGGCCCGGCAAGTCCATGTAGTTCGGGTTGTCGCGCTTGAGCACCATGTCGAAGTGGCCGCGGGCGTGGTTGTACAGTTCGGAGAAGCCTTGCAGCGCGCCGTGCTTGTTGCCCAGCGCGGCGACCATGTCCAGCGCCAGCCAGGTCGTGACCAGACCGCCAACCACCAGGCAGGTAACCTGCACCACGTCGGTGTAGCCGATGACCTTCATGCCGCCCAGCGTGATGATGGCGGCGAAGATGGCCAGGAACAGCATGCAAGGCAGCAGGGCGATGCCGGACAGGCTGCTGATCGCCAGCGCGCCCAGGTACAGGATCGAGGTCAGGTTGACCACCACGTACAGGCCCAGCCAGAACAGCGCCATGGTGGTGGCGACCGCCTTGCCGTAGCGCTGTTCGAGGAATTGCGGCATCGTGTAGATGCGGTTCTTCAAATAGACCGGCATGAAGAACACGGCAACGATGACGAGCGTGGCGGCGGCCATCAGCTCGTAGACCGCGATGGCCATGCCGATGCGGAAGCCGGAGCCGCTCATGCCGATGAACTGCTCGGCCGAGATATTGGAGGCGATCAGCGAAGCGCCGATGGCCCACCAGGTCAGCGAACCTTCGGCCAGGAAGTAGTCATGCGAGGCGAGGCCGGAGCCGGCCTGCTTGCGCCGGTAGACCCAGATGCCGTAGCCAGCGACCAGGACAAAATATACAAGAAAGACGGTCACGTCCAAGGTGGAAAAAGTGCTCATGCGGTACTCGCGAAAAAGATTGTCTCCGGATTGGCGGCCCAGGCTGCGGCCGCGCCCATTTTATTGATGAATCTGCCAATGGATGATCTTAGGCGATTTCCACCTATAATTTCCAATACCACTTTTGCATGCAGCTATACTGTTTGGGTGGGGGCAGATTCGGTTTTGCGCTTATTTTCCTGCGACTTTGACCAGGTTAGGCGCCTTGCGGGCCACTTCGCCGTCGCCGCTGGCGTTCAGGCGGCCGGTGGCGTCGTTCCAGTGCAGCCGGACCGTCGCTCCCTTGCCTTTTTCGTAATCGTAGGACACGCCGTCGTCGTCATACAGCGCGAAGTCGCCATCCTTGCCCGGATAGACCCGGATTTCGGTGACCTGCTGACGCTCGGCGGTCGACTGGATCTCCGAGCCCAGCGGCACGATGGCGCCGGCCCGCACGAACACCGGAATCTGGTCGATCGGCGCCGCCACCTTGACCCAGCGGCCACCGGCCAGCTTCTCGTTGGTCCAGAAGTTGTACCAGTCGCTGCCGGCCGGCAGGTAGACATCCTTCTGCGTCTGGCCCTGCTCGGTCACGGGCGCGACCAGGAACGCCGGCCCGAACATGTACTGCGTGCCGATGTCGGCCACCTTCGGATCGTTCGGGAAGTCCATCCACAACGGCCGCATGAACGGCGCGCCGCTGTCGTAGGTGGCCTTGGCCTGGCTGTAGATGTACGGCAGCAGCTGGTAGCGCAGGCGGTCGTAGCGGGCCAGGATCGGCTCGGCCTGGGTGCCGAATTCCCACAGTTCCGTGTGCTTGCGGTCGCCGTGCACGCGCAAGGTCGGCAGGAAGGTGCCGTACTGGAACCAGCGCGTGAACAATTCAGGATAGTCGTGGTTCTGGCCGACCGTGTCGGTGCCGCCGGCCGGGTCGAGCAGCGGCGCTTTGGTGGCCTTGGTCGATTGCGGCAGCCACTGCCAGCCGCCGATGTCGTTGCCCCAGTAGGCGATGCCGGAGGCAGTCATGTTCAGGCCGGTCGGAATCTGGCGCGTCAGCGCTTCCCACGATGGACTGATGTCGGACGACCAGAACAGCGCGCCGGTGCGTTGCGAGCCCAGGTAGGCGGCGCGCGACAGGATCATCGCGCGCTTGTTCGGCTTCAACGCGCGCATGTTCTCGGCGAAGCCTTCGACGTGCATCAGCGGATAGACGTTGTGGTAGCGGTCGCCGGAGCCGATCGAATAGAAGTAGCCGCTCGGTACCAGGTCGGGTTCGGTCTCGTCCAGCCATGGGTAATCGAAGCCATGCGACAGCACGTTGTCGCGCGCGTGTTCCCAGAACCACTTGCGGGCGGCCGGGTTGGTGGAGTCGATCAGCGCGCCGGTGCGGTCCGAGCGCGACGGCAGGCCATCGACGGTCTTGCCGTCCTTGTCCTTGAGGAAGTAGCCCTTCGCATCGAGCTCGTTGAAGTAGCGGCCCGAGCTCTCGAAGCGCGGCCAGAACGAAATGATGGACTGCATGCCCAGGCCGTGCAGCTCCTTGTTCATGGCGTCCGGATCGGGGAACTGCGCCGGATCGATGTCCAGCTGGCCCATGCGGGTCCAGTAGAACCAGTCCACCACCATGATGTCGAGCGGGTACTTCTTCTGGCGGTAGGTGTTGGCCACGCGCAGCACCTCCTGCTGGCTCTCGTAGCGCGCCTTGGACTGGATCAGGCCGAACGCGGCCTTGGGCGGGATCGGCGTCTTGCCGGTCACGCGCGCATAGCCGGAATACAGTTCCTCCGGCGTGTTGCCGGTGATGACGAAGAAGCTGACGCGCTCGCCTACGCTGGACTGGAACGCGGTGCGGCCGTTGATGCCGGCGATGAAGCGTGTCGGCGACGGATTGTCCCAGACGATGCCGTAACCCTTGGACGACACCATGAACGGCACGCACACGGTCTCGCCGGCCGGCGCATCGTACCAGTGCTTGCAGTCGACGACGCGGCCGCGCAGGTCCAGCGGGCCCATCGATTCCTGATTCTGGCCCATGCCGTAGTAATGCTCGTCGGCCGGCGCGCTGAACGAGGCGCTGGCCTGGTAGGTCTTCTCAGTGTTGACGGTTTGCGGCGCCAGGTCCCAGCCGGTCATGTCGAGCACCACTTCGCCCTTGGCGTTCTTGACCTGCAGCGCGACCGGCGCCAGTGTCGAGGCAAAATATTTCTCGCTCATGGACGGCACGTGCGGCGCGGGCGCCGGCGCCACGTGCAGGCTCAGCGCGGACGAGCTGAAGGTGTCGCCATCCTTGCCGCCGGTGTGGCGGAAGCCGGCGTTGTCGGCGCCGGCCGGCAGGATGCCGTAGCCGCCGGCCTTCAGCGCCTCGGCCTTGTCGGCCGCCACCGTGACGCGGACCACGTTCGGCCCGTAGGCCTCGACCGAGACCCAGGCGCCGTTGCGGTCGAGCGTGGCGATCGGCGCGGCCTGGGCCGACGCGGCGGCGCCAAGCGCGATCAGGGAAATCGAGGCGGCCAGGATCGTGCGCCGGTGATGCATAGTCATGTTGTCTCCTGAATTGTTGTACATGGATGGTTATGGAATCAGTTTGCGGTCGCGCAGCCACTCTTCGGCGCGGCGCGGCCAGTTCGACGCCGTGCCCTGGCCGGCGCGCATGCCCATGCCGTGGCCGCCGTGCTCGAACAGCATCATTTCGGCCGGCACGTGGGCGCGGGTCAGGGCCTGGAAATACAGGATGCTGTTATCGACCGGCACCACGCCATCGTCCTGGGAATGCATCAGCAGCGTGGGCGGGGTCTGCGCGTTGACCTGCTGCTCGAGCGACATCTGCCGCACCAGCTCGGCGGACGGCGACGCGCCGAGCAGCGCGCGGCGCGAGCCTGCGTGTGTGACCGCCGATTCCATCGAGATGACCGGATACATCAGCATCGCGAAGTCCGGGCGCGCGCTGACGGCGTCGAGCGCGTCGCCGCCGCGGCCGGCAGGCAGGTTGTACAGGGTGGAGGCGCTGGCGGCCAGGTGTCCGCCGGCCGAGCTGCCCATGACGCCGATGCGGTCCGGCGCCACGCCGTATTGCGCGGCCTGCGAGCGCACCAGGCGGATCGCGCGCAGCACGTCCTGCAGCGGCGCGGGGTGGCCGTAGCCGGACAGGCGCGACTTGAGCACGAAGGCGGTGATGCCCAGCGTGGACAGCCATTGCGCGTACTGGTGGCCCTCGTGGGTGAACGACAGGATCTCATAGCCGCCGCCGGGGCAGATGATGACGGCGGTGCGGGATGGCCGGTCGTCGGAGCCGGGATAGACGGTCAGCGTGGGCACGCTGACGTTGCTGATCCGTTCGCCGTCGAGCCGCTCCGGCCCCAGCTGCGGATGCGGGCCGGGGAAGCCGTTCGGCCAGAGGGTGACGACATTGCCTTGGGCGCCGGCGCCGGCCGAGGCCACGAGCAGCAGGGCCAGTATCCATGAACGCATGATGTGATCTCCTTTGTTATACTTTTGATCCCGGTATTTTGGGCGCTTCATCATTGCAGAGCCGCCGTGCGACCGCAATTATGAAAATCACCGACCACGAGTATGATTTCACCGCCGGGACGTGCGCCGATCATCCATTTTCAGGACCAATAAATGACACAGTACGGCACACCCGCCATTCTCCTGGGCCTGGCAAGCTCGCTGCTGCTGCTCGCCTGCACGCCGAAGACGCCGCAGGTCGCCGCCGAGGATATCCGCATCGCGAAGCTGGAGCCGCTGGCCGTCAGCGGCCCCGACCGGAATATCGAGAAGGTCCGGGTGGTCAAGTCCAACGAGCCGGACTATGTGCCCGAGCCGGTGGCGCAAGCCATGCTGGCGCAGCTCAAGCAATGGCCGAAGACGGGGACGGAACTTGGCGAGGCGCTCAATGCCTGTTCGACGCAGCTGGCTGTGGCGCAGCTCGGCGACAAGTCCGCGTGCAAGGAAGCGATGGGGGAGGACGAAGAGGCCGCCTGCTACAAGCAGCACGGCTACGGCAGGAAGACGGTGGGGCAGGCGTTGATGGCCGATCATCGCGACCTGAACGGCGATGGCGTGAAGGACTACATCATCTCGGACCGCTACTATTGCCAGGCCCTGTCGGCCAACCAGGGGGCGGTGTATTTTGTCATGCTGTCGCAGCCGAAAGGGGGCTACAAGCTGGCCTTTGCGGACTGGGCTTCGCCGACCCTGTATGCGGTGGATGCCAAGGTCGACGGCAAGGCGGTGCTGGTCGAGCGCATCGCCAAGCTGGACGGCGCGACCACGCGCATCCTGAACCTGGTCGACGCGAAGTACGTGCGCAAGAGCTGCCTGTTCCAGGACGAGCACGGCTATAGCACCTGCCCGCTATAGCAGGCGTGCGCCGGCCGAATCGCCTATGGCGCGGTCAGCGCCGCATATGATCAGTTTGCGTCAGGCGGCACGCTGGCTGGGCTGCTGCCCCAGCGCGCCGCAGCCGGGTCGGCGGACAATTGCATGCGCAGCTGTCCGCCGCGTTGCAGCTGTTCCCAGTCCAGCCAGACCTTGTCGTGCGGATGGCCGTTCCAGCTCAGCTGAGTGGCGAAGGAGGGCAAGGCCGCCGGCGAGGTGGCCGATGTTGTGGCCGCCGCCGCGCCGGTCGGCGCTTGCTTCTCGATGACCAGCTGCTTGCCGTTGCCCAGGTCGACCTCGGCCATGGCGAACTTCGGCTCATGCAGCAGGAAGCGGCCGCTGCCCGGCGTGGACGGATAGATGCCCAGCGCGCTGAACACATACCAGGCCGACATCGTGCCCAGGTCGTCGTTGCCGGTCACGCCGTTGGGCGCGTTGCTGAACAGGGTCTCGGCCGCGCGCAGCACGGCGCTGGTTTTCCACGGCTGGCCGACCAGCGTGTACATCCATGGCGCGTGCAGGTCCGGCTCGTTGTTCGGGTTGTAGCGGAACTGGTTGTAGTAGTTGTACGCGCCCATCACCCATTCCTTGCGCACCGCCTGGAAGGGATCGGCGCTCAGCGCGTCGTAGGCGAAGAAGGCGTCCAACCGGCGCGCGGTCTGCTCGCGCCCGCCCATGGCCTTGACCATGCCGCCCACATCCTGCTGCACCAGCCACTGGTATTGCCAGGCCGTGCCCTCGTGGAAGCCGTGCTCGGCGCGCGGCGTATAGCTGCCATCGAGCTCGGTGTACCACTGGCCGTCGGCGGTCTTGGCGCGCGGGAAGCCCTGGAAGCCCAGCTGCTCATCCTTGGCCGCGTTGTCCCAAACGTTGCGCCAGTTGCCGGCGCGCTGGCGCAGCAGCGCGGCGTCGGCCTTCTTGCCCAGCGCCTCGGCCATGTAGGCCAGCGCGCCGTCGGCCTGCGCGTATTCCATCGTGGCCGAGCCGCCGTGGTGCGGATCGACATCCATGCCCTTGGCGCGGAACGACAGGTCGTACCGCACGTAACCCTTGCTCAGGTAGCTGGGGTTGCCGGCGCGGCCCTCGCTGCGGCTGCCGAACGGCGGCACGCCGAAGGCGTTCTCGCGCAGCGCCGCGTAGGCTTGCTGCTCGCGGCCCTTCAGCGCGCCGTAGCGCCACAGGTCGACCAGGAACGGCGTGACCGGGTCGCCCGTCATCACGTTCGATTCGAAATTGGCGTAGCCCCAGCGCGGCAGCCAGCCGCCTTGCTCGCGGATCTTCAGCACTGAATCGGCGATGTCGCGCGCGCGTTCGGGACGCAGCAGCGCGATCAGCTGGTTCTGCGCGCGGTAGGTGTCCCACAGCGAGAAGAATTCGTAGTAGGTGGCATTGCCGGCCGAGTGGATGCGGTCGTCGTAGCCGCGATAGCGGCCGTCGACGTCGTTGCCGGTCAGCGGCTGCAGCAGCGCGTGGTACAGCGCGGTGTAGAACACGGTGCGCTGGTTCTGGTCCGCGCCCTCGATGTTGACCGACTTGAGCTCCTTCTGCCACGCTTGCTGCGCCTGCTCGCGCATGCTGTCGAAGCTGCGCGGCGCGCCTTGCGCGTAGGCGTCGGCGCGCAGGTTGCGGCGGGCGCCGTCGGCGTCCACGTGCGAGATGGCGCTGATGGCCGTCACAGCCTGCTGGTCCTTGACGTCGAAGGTGAACCAGGCGCCGTGCGGGCGGCTGTCGCCCTGCAGGCTGGGCTGGAGCGTGCCGGGCGTGCCGCCGGTTTCGTTCCAGATGCCGTGCGCGGTGAAGGGACGGTCGAACTCCATGCGGAACCAGGTGGCGTACTGCGCGCCGCCGCAGAAGCTGCGCGTGACGATCTTGCCCTCGACGCTGTGGTCGTCGACCACGCGCAGGCTGCTGCCGACCACCGAATGGCGCTCGTTGGCCTGGCCCAGGTTGACCAGGATGTGGCCCTGCGCGGTGCCGGACGCGAAGGTGTAGCGCTCGGCGGCGGCGCGAGTGAGGGCGGTGGTTTCGGCGGTGATGCCGCCGTAGCTGGTCAGCTTGACCTTGAAGTAGCCGGCGTCGCCCACCTCGCCGTCGTGCGTGTATTCCGAGGCGTAGCGCTTGTGGTCGAAGCTTTCGGCCTTGCTGGTGTCGAAGGTGCCACCCTTGCCGATGCTGCCGGTGACCGGCAGGACCGACAACTGGCCGCCCTGTTCCCAGCAGCCCGCGCCGGACAGGAAGAAGTGGCCGAAGCCGCGTATCTTGGGATCGGTGTAGTGCCAGCCGGCGTAGTGCTCGCCGATCGGGCTCACCTGCAGCATGCCGAACGGCGCCGACGCGCCGGGGAAGGTGTTGCCGTCGTCCTGCGTGCCGATGAAGGTGTTGACCGGCGCGGGTGAGGTTGCCGCGATGGCTTGGGTACCCAGGCAAAACGCCGCGCCGGCGAGGATGCCGTAAATCTTGTTCTTCATGCGTGTCTCCAAAAATTATTGTTATGTGTGTTTAGTCGAGTGCCTTGAAGCGCACCGCCGCGCCACCGCCCGGCGCCAGCCACAGCGGCAGCACATCGTCGCGGCCGACTTCGCGCTGCTCGATGACGATGTCGTAGGGATTGCTTTCCCAGTCGGCGCGCGCGCCGTCGCGGTAGATCTGCGCCTGGTAGCGCTTGTGCGGCGCCAGGAAATCCAGCTTGAGCGAGAGCGAGCGCGGCTTCTCGTTGCTGAGCGCGCCGAGGAACCAGTCGGCGCCGCCGCGCTGCTGGCGCGCCATCGCCACGTACTGGCCCACCTCGCCGGCGATGGCGCGGCTTTGCTCCCAGTCAGTCGGCACGTCGACGATGAACTGGAAGGCATCGCGCCGCGCCTCGTAGTTTTCCGGCAGGTCGGCCGCCATCTGGATCGGGCTGTACAGCACCACGTACAGCGCCAGCTCCTTGGCCAGCGTCGAGCGCACGCGGTTCTCGGATTGCTCGCCGTTCGGCTTCAGATTGAAGATGCCCGGCGTATAGTCGAACGGCCCGGACAGCATTCGCGTGAACGGCAGGATCGCCGTGTGCTCCGGCGGGTTCGGCGGGAAGCCCCAGGCGTTGTACTCCTGGCCGCGTGCGCCTTCGCGGGTGATCCAGTTGGGGTAGGTGCGGCGCAGGCCGGTATCCTTGACCGGCTCGTGGGTGTCGATGCTGATGTGGCGCTTGGCCGCTTCCTCGACCGAGCGCAGGTATTCGCCGACCATGAACTGGCCGTCATGCCACTCGTAGCGCACGCGTCCCTGCGCATCGATGCGCTTGATCTTGGCGTTGTCGGCCACGTAGCCGGTCTTCACCTGGGTCACGCCGTTGTCGCGGTAGTAGTCGTAGGCGGCGCCCATCTGGCTGGCGTAGTGGCTGACCGCGCCCGAGGTCTCGTGGTGGCCGATCAGCTGCACGCCGGTTTTCTTCGCATAGGCGGCCACCGCCTTCATGTCGAAGTCGGGGTAGGGTTGGGTGAACTTGAACAGGTCGCCGTTGTCCGGCCATTCGCCGTCCCAGCCCACGTTCCAGCCTTCGACCAGCACGCCGGAGAAGCCGTATTTGGCGGCGAAGTCCATATAGCGCTTGGTCTCCTCCGTTGTGGCGCCGTGCTTGGGACCGGACGACCAGGTCTTCTGCCACAGGTGCATGGCCCACCAGATGCCGATGTATTTGCCCGGCTTGACCCAGGAGACGTCGCCCAGCTTGTTCGGCTCGTTCAGGTTGAGGATCAGGTCGGAGTTGAGCAGGCCGGGCGCATCGGGCGAGATCTGCACGGTGCGCCATGGCGACTTGAACTCGCCGTGGGTCTTGACCTTGATGCCGTCGTACCACGGCGTCAGGTCGGCCTTGAAGACGCCGTCGCGCTGCTGCGCCAGGGTCATCGACGCGTAGTCGGTCAGCGCCGCCTCGTGGATGCTCAGGTGGACGCCGGAGGCCGTGAGCATCGTGAACGGCGTCTCGACGTGCGCGGCTTCGCGCAGCGGGGTGCTGCGGTACAGGTATTCCAGGCTGCGCCAGGCGCGCGCCGGGATCCACCAGGCGCGGGTGGCGTCGACATCGGGCAGGTTGAATTCGGTCGATTCGTCGACGATCTCGGCCTGCTCCATGCCGGCCTGCTTGGGCGCCTCGTAGCGGAAGCCGATGCCGTCGTCGAACACCCGGAAGCGCACGGTGAAGCGCCCGGCCGTTGCATCCTTGGCGGCGAAGTCGACCCGCAGTTCATTGTGCTTGTCGTGCACCAGCTTGCGCTCGCCCCAGGGCTGGGTCCATTCGGTATCGGCGGCGGCCGGCGCGCTGGCGACGATCTGGTAGCCGTCGCCGAACGAGGGCTGGTCCTTGAATACCAGGCCAAGGCGGGAATGGTTGATGATGTCCTTGCCGCGATAGCTGACCCGGTAGCTCGGATGGGCGCGGTCGTCGCTGACCGTGACGACCACGGCGCCATCGGGCGAGCGCACGCTCAGGTCGGCGGCGCAGGCGAGAGGCGCGACCAGCGCGAGCAGCAGGGCGGTGGAGATATGCATACGGCGGTCCCAGAATCGATGAAGTGCTGATTTAATCACAGCTGGCCGGGGCGGGGCAGGGACAGCTGCCCGGGAGGGGCCAGTTTCATTTGTTTAACTAAACAAGTGGCTGCATCATATAATATGAACAATATTTATAATGTTGAGCACCAAGGAAATGACAATGAGATTTTTAAAAGCGTGCCTGTTTATCGGCGTGTCGATGCTGGGCGCAAGCGCCGGCGCGGCTGATGTGGCCGCGACTAAAATGGTAGCCGGCTACAAGCTGAGCAAGCTGCCGGTGGATTTGGATCGCTATTATTCCTCATGCGTACCCAAAATTCGGAACGCAAAAGGCAAGCCGCAAACATCCGATAAATGCGCGCCGGACTACTTCCCTTACGTCGCCGATCCGAAAAGTACGGATCCGATCATGAAACTGGTCGGCAATCACAACTACGGAAAGTGGGGACAGCAGTACACCGATGGTTTTTCGCCGCCATTCCAACAAAAAGTGCCTGCGACGTTCCTGGTGTTTGCGGCAATGGGGCGGGTCGTGGTGGTTCATGTCGACGATCTGGAAGTGGTCCGCAATGAGCAGCGCGACGTCATGTCGGGCGTCTTCCTTTCCATCGTGGACGGCAAAATCGTCGATCAGATTCAGGGCTGTCACCTCAATAGTAGCTACGTCTGCATGGACGGGACGATTCCGATGGCGAAGCTGACGGAAAGCGGCAAGTTTGAGAACCCGAAATAACGCTGCATCAAACCCACAGCATCAGCGTGTTGGCCACCGCCTGCATGGCCGGCACGCAGCGGGCGATCGCCTCCTTGTGGCTGCCGTGGCTGGCCGGCATGGAGGTCGACAGCGCGCCCACCACCTCGCCCACCCGGTTCTTGACCGGCACCGAGATGCCGCGCAGGCCCATCTCATACTGGTTCTCGGTCGCGCCGAAGCCATCCTCGCGGATCGCGACAATCTCGCGGAACAGCTGCTCCTTGTCGGTGACGGTCATGTGGGTGTAGGCGATCAGCGTGACCCGCGCCAGATAGGCCTGCAGCGCCTCGTCGCTGTGCGATGACAGCAGCACCCGGCCGGCGGTCGAGGTGTAGGCCGGCAGCCGCATGCCGGGATCGAAACCCGCCAGCAGGATGCGCGGCGCGTTGACGCGGCTGACGTAGACCACGTCGTCGCCGTCCAGCACCGAATAGTTGGTCGATTCCTGCAACTGGTTAGTCAGCCTTTGCAGATAGGGCACCACCGCGCGCGGCAGCCGCGCCGAATCCACATACGCATGGCCGATGCTCAGCACACTGGGGCGCAGCCAGAAGGTGCGGCCGTCGGTGGCCGCCATGCCCACATGGACTAACGTGAGCAGATAGCGCCGCGCCGCCGTCCGGCTCAGGCCTACTTTCTCGCCCAGCTCCGTCGGCGTCAGCCGCACCGATTCATGGTCGAAGGCGCGTATCACCTCCAGCCCCTTGATCAGTCCCTCGATCTGGTCGCGCTTGTCGACCACCACATCCTGCAACGCGCTTTTCTTCATCGTCCGCCTCTTTGTTTGCGCGATTATCGCGCAATATGCGCGATCAACGCAATATTCGCGGTTTTGCGGACTGTTTTTCATGTGCCGGCTTTCCTACACTGGTCCTCATTCAACCAAGCGAGGAACACCATGACGGCACACGAACACAATCCCGAACCGCACAATCCACTGGGCATAGACGGCATCGAGTTCGTCGAATATGCCAGTGCGCAGCCGCTGGCGTTCGGCGCGTTGCTCGAGCAGTTCGGCTTCGTGGCCACCGCCCGCCACCGCTCGCGCGAGGTCACGCTGTACCGCCAGGGCGGCATGAACGTAATCGTCAACGCCGATCCGCGCGCCTTGCCGCAATCGGGCACCGATCCGCAATCGACCGTCATCAGCGCCATCGCGCTGCGGGTGCGCGACGCCGATGCAGCCTACCGCCACGCCATCGACATGGGCGCCTGGGCGATCCAGACCCGCGCCGGTGTGATGGAGCTGAACATCCCAGGCGTGCACGGCGCCGGCGATTCGATCCTGTATTTCGTCGACCGCTTCCGCGACTTCTCGATCTACGACGTCGACTTCAAGCCTATCCCCAACGCCCCGGCCAACCCGCCGGCCTTGGCCGGCCTGCATTTCTTCGGCGTGGTGCAGGCCATCGGCGCCGGCCGCGCACCGGAGTGGATCGATTTCTACCAGCAGCTGATGGACTTCCGCGTGCTGCCGGAAGGCCGCTACTTCGGCGTGGTGCCGAAAGGGACGCTGCTGGAAAGCCCGTGCCACGGCTTCTACCTGCAACTGGTCGAGCCGCCCGAAGGCGCGGGCGGCCTGCAGTGGGGCGAGCAGCTGATACGGGTGGGCTTCGGCGCGCCGGACGTGCTGGCGGCGGTACGCGCGCTGCAGCAGAGGGGCATCGTGTTCATCGACCGCGCACCGGCGCAGTCCAATGAGCGCGGCGCATTGACACAACTGTACAAGGGTGGCGTCAGTTTCGAGCTGGTCGTCAGCCACCTGGAGAACAACCATGATTGAGATTTCCGGCACTACCCGTATTTTTCCCGTGATCGGCTGGCCGGTCGAACAGGTCAAGGCGCCTGCGCTGTTCAACGCCTACTTCCAGCGCCACGGCATCGACGCCCGCGTGGTGCCGCTCAAGGTGCCGCCCGAGTCCTACACCGCCGCCGTGCGGATGCTGATGTCCTTCCCTAACGTGGGCGGCATCTTCGTCTCCATCCCGCACAAGCCGATGAGCGTGGACGCGGTGGACGTGCCCAGCCCGCGCGCGCGGCTGGCCGGCTCCTGCAACGCCATCTACAAGGATGGGCAGGGCCGCATACTGGGTGATCTGATCGACGGCGAAGGCTTCATCCGCGCCTTCGACCGCACCTGCGGCGACGCGCCGCTGGACTGGCCGGCATCGCGCGCGCTGGTGGTGGGCGCCGGCGGCGTCGGATGCGCGGTGGCTTACGCGCTGGCCGAACGCGGCATCGGCGAAGTGGCGCTGTACGACACCCGCGCCGACCAGGCGCTGGCCTTGCAGCAGCGCCTGCGGCTCGCGTTCCCCGCCACGCGCATCGAGATCGCGCCGCCTGCTGCCGCCGGCTTCGACCTGGTGGTCAATTCGACCCCGCTCGGCATGTACCCGGACGATCCACTGCCGCTGGACCTGCGCGGCGTGTCGCCGCACTGCATCGTGGCCGATTGCGGCATGAAGATCGAGATGAGCCGCCTGCTGCGCCAGGCGCAGGAACTGGGTTGCCGCATCCAGAAGGGCAAGGAGATGCTGATCGAGCAGGCGCCCCTGTATCTGGAGCTGTTCGGCTGGCCCGGCGTGTCATCGGATGCGTTCCGCACATTGGAGGCCCTGTGAATCTCTCCAACTTCGGCATGGACAGCATTACCCTGGCCGGCCCGCTGGAAGCGAAGCTGCGTGCCTCGCGCGCGGCGGGCTTCAGCCAGATCATGTTGTGGGCGCGCGATTTGGCCGGCCATCCCGGCGGCCTCGATGAAGCGGTGCGGCTGGTGCGCGCCAGCGGCGTGCGCGTGACCGGCATCCAGGTGATGCGCGACTACGAGGGACTGGACGGCGCGCTGCACGAGTACAAACTCGATATCGCCCGCCAGATGCTGATGGTGTGCCAGGCGGTCGGCGCGCCGTTGCTGATGGTCTGCTCCAGCACCTCCAGCCACGCCAGCGGCGACATGCGGCTGATCGCCCGCCACCTGGCCAAGCTGGCCACGCTGGCGGTGCCGCTGGGCGTGCGGGTCGGCTACGAGGCGCTGTCGTGGGGCCGCCACGTCAACCAATACGAGCAATCGTGGGAAGCCGTGGAACTGGCAGACCATGCCAACCTGGGCGTGGTGATCGACTCCTTCCACATGCTGGCCAACCGCGCCAATCTGGACGGGCTGGAAGACATCCCCAGCCAAAAAATCGCGATGGTGCAGCTGTCCGATTTCATGTGGCGCGACATCCGCAGCGCCGAGGAGCGGCTGGAAACGGCGCGCCATCTGCGCGTATTCCCGGGCGAGGGCGCGCATTCGGCGGAGCTCACGGATCTGCTGCGCCGGCTGGACCGCGCCGGCTATCGCGGCGACTACAGCTTCGAAGTGTTCAACGACGACTACCTGCAACTGGCGCCGGAGATCGTCGGCCAGCGCGCGCACAGCGCCGCCAAGTGGGTCACCGACCAGGTGCTACGGCGCAGCCTTGAGGTTCGCCGTCCCACCGCCGGCCACCCGACCATGGCCTGAAACGGAGACCTCACCATGCAGAACCCAAGCCAGACCGTGATGGTGCTGAACGGCCCCAATCTGAACCTGCTCGGCCAGCGCGAGCCCGCCGTATATGGCTCCGCGACGCTGGCCGATGTCGAGCGCCTGTGCGCCGTCGCCTGCGAGCGGCACGGTTTCACGCTCGATTTTCGCCAGTCCAACCACGAGGGCGTGCTGATCGACGCCATCCACGCCGCCGGCGCGGCGCAGGCGCAGGGCACCCTGGCCGGCGTGGTGTTCAACGCCGGCGCCTACACCCACACCTCGGTGGCGCTGCACGACGCCATCAAGGGCGCGGCGGTTCGCGTGATCGAGCTGCACATCTCCAATGTCCATGCGCGTGAACCGTTCCGCCATCACTCGTGGCTGTCGCCGGTGGCGCAGGGCGTGATGGCCGGCTTCGGCGTGCGTGGCTACGCGCTGGCGATCGCCGCGCTGGCACAGGATTAAAACGAAGGCCCCTCGCTTCGAAGCGGTACCGAGGGGAACCCGCAGCGACCATACGAATTAAAAAACGGAGACAGAATGAAGAAGCAAACAATTGCGCTTGCCTGCATGGCGGCATGGCAGGCGGCCGCCCAGGCGCAGTCCAACGTCGAAATCTACGGCAATTTCGACGAATACGTGGGCTACATCCGCAGCAGCAGCGGCGCCCACATCACGGGCCTGAACGACGGCGCCATCCTGCGCAGCCGCCTCGGTTTTCGCGGCACCGAGGACATCGGCGGCGGCTACAAGGTGAAGTTCACGCTGGAGCAGGGCATCAACGCCGACACGGGAACCGGCGCCGATACCACCCGCCTGTTCGACCGGCAGTCGTGGGTCGGCATCGAGGCGCCCAGCGGCGAATACCGCATCGGCCGTCAGAACACGGAGATCTTCCTGATCGGTGGCGCCATCGATTACACCGACCGCACCACCTTCGGATCGTTGTTCAACACCTTCGGCATCCCTTCGCGCTACGATAACGACCTGTCCTACCGCACGCCCCGTATGGCCGGCGCGCAGCTGGTGCTGCACTACGCGCTGCCTGAAAACGGCGGCGCCACGCGCGGCAACAGCCCAATCTACCAGCTGGCGCTGGACTACCGCAACGGGCCTTGGCGTGCGGGCTACGCTGGCTTGCAGGCCAGCCCGAACACCGTCACCGCCACGGTGCGCGACAAGGTGGTGTACCACAACGTCTACGCCGATTACCAGTACGGTAGCGGCACCATCTACCTCGCGGCGGCGCGCAGCAACAATTCCACGTCCAACGCCAATGGCCTGAACGCGGGCGTCATCCTCAACAACGTCAGCAACCCGACCAACTTCTTCGCCGGCACCGATCGCAACGCCGCCCGCTACTACAACCTGTATCAGATATCAGCCGACTACCGCATCAACAGCCGGCTGAGGGTAGGGGCCTTGTATGGCGTGATCCACGACACCTCCGGCGGCGACGGCGGCGCGCGCGGCGCCAACGTGGGCGCGTACTACGAGCTGTCCAAGCGCACCACGCTGTACGGCTTCGCCAGCGAGATGCAGAACCAGTCCAACGCCGGCTTCCGCTTCAGCGGCTCGGCCGGACCTTCGGCCAACCTGGCAGGCGCCGACATCAACGGCAAACATTTGACCGGCCTGCAGGCCGGCATCCTGCACAAGTTTTAACCCAACTACAATAACCATCTGGAGGACGACATGACGGCAGCAGCAACAACAAGAGACAAGATTAATAAGGCGGCAAGCGCCGCAAAGGCGCCGGCGCGCTCGCCGCGCAAGGCGGCTTTCGCCAGCTGGATCGGCAGCGCGGTCGAATACTACGACTTCTTCATCTATGGCACGGCGGCGGCGCTGGTGTTCGGCAAAATCTTCTTCCCCGCCTTCGATCCGGCGACGGCCACGGTGGCGGCCTTCGCCACCTTCGGCGTGGGCTATGTCACGCGGCCGTTCGGCGCGGTGCTACTGGGCCACGTGGGCGACCGCTACGGCCGCAAGCGCGTGCTGACCTTCACCTTGCTGCTGATGGGGATTTCAACCTTCATGGTCGGCCTGCTGCCGACCTACGGCCAGGTCGGCATCGCCGCGCCCATCATGCTGGTGGCGTTGCGCATGCTGCAGGGGATATCGGCCGCTGGCGAACAGGCCGGCGCTAATTCGATGACGTTGGAGCACGCGCCGTCCGACCGCCGCGCCTTCTTCACCAGCTTCACGCTGAGCGGCACGCAGGCGGGCCTAATCCTGGCGACGCTGGTGTTCCTGCCGCTGTCCGCGCTGCCGGAGGAGCAGCTGCTGTCGTGGGGCTGGCGCATTCCCTTCTTCCTGAGCGCCATCGTGGTGGCGGTCGGCATGTGGGTGCGCCGCACCCTGCCGGAGACGCCGGCCTTCGCCGAGGAATCCGGCCACAAACCGAGCCGCATGCCGCTGGCATTGCTGTTCCGCGACCACAAGGCCAATCTGCTGCGGGTGATCTTCGCCGCGCTGGTGTCGGTGGTGAGCACGATTTTCAGCGTGTTCACGCTGTCCTACGCCGTCAATACCATGCACATCCCGCGCTCCACCATGCTGACAGTGCTGGTGCTGGCCAACGTGGTGGCGCTGGGCGCGATTCCGATGTTCGCCGCGCTGTCGGACCGCATCGGCCGCAAGCCGGTGTTCATCTTCGGCGCGCTTGGTTCGGCGGCGCTGATCTGGCCCTACATGTGGAGCATCAGCGTCGTCAACCTGCCGCTGGTGTTCACCTTCGGCCTGCTGCTGTCGGGCGTGGTGTACAGCGCGGCCAACGGCGTGTGGCCGTCGCTGTACGGCGAGATGTTCAGCACCCGTGTGCGTTTGTCCGGTATGGCGATCGGCACGCAGGTCGGCTTCGCGCTGGGCGGCTTCGCGCCGACCATCAGCGCGGCGGTACTGCAACCAGGGCCTGGCGGCTGGATTCCGGTGGCGGCCTTCGTCACCGCCACCAGCCTGGTGTCGGCAATCTCCGTGGCGACCGCGCGCGAGACCTTCCGCGTGCCGATGCATGAACTGGGCAAGGTCGAAGGCTGATTCAATCCAGGTGGGCGCGTATGGCCCGCGCCAGCTGCGCAAAGGCTGGCGCGATATGGGCCGATTCAACGCAGGCATAGCCCAGCACCAGCCCAGGACGGCTGCGCGCCTGCTGATGGTAGTAGCCCGACAAAGGCCGCACGGCGATGCCCAGCTCCTGCGCCGTGCGCGTGACGGCACGGTCGTCGCAGCCCGGCGGCAGGTGCAGCGTCAGGTGCAGGCCGGCGTCGGCACCGGCCGCGTGGACCTGATCCGGCGGAAACTCGGAGGCGATGGCGCGCTGCAGGAGTTCGAGCCGGTTGCCGTACAACAGCCGCATGCGGCGGATATGGGCGTTGAAGTGGCCGCGCTCAATGAAGGCCGCCATGGTCGCCTGCAACGGCGCGTGGCCGGAGCGGTAGACTTCCTCCATCCCCGTCACGAAGGCCGGCGCCAGCGCTTCCGGCAGCACCAGGTAGCCCAGCCGCAGGCCGGGGAACATGGTCTTGCTGAAGGTGCCCATGTACAGCACACGCTCGCCCCGGTCCATGCCTTGCAGCGATGCCAGCGGCCGGCCGCCGTAGCGGAACTCGCTGTCGTAGTCATCCTCGATGATCCAGCTGCCGTGGCGCTGCGCGTATTCCAGCAGCATGCGGCGGCGCGACAGGCTCATTACGGTCCCCAGCGGATACTGGTGCGACGGCGTCACGAAGATGAAGCGCGGCGGCCGCGCCAGCTGGCCCGGCGTCGGGCAGATACCTTCCTGATCGAGGCCGACCGGCCGTATCTCCACGCCGGCCGCCGCCAGCATATTGCGCGCGCCCCAGTAGCAGGGATCTTCCACCCAGGCCGCGTCGCCCGGATCGCTGAGTAGGCGCATGCACAGGTCGATGGACTGGTGGATGCCGCCGGTGATGACGATCTGCTCCGGCGTGCACTCCACCGAACGCGATACCTTCAGGTAGTTGGCCAGCGCCTCGCGCAGCGGCTGGTATCCGCCGCCATGGCCGTAGGTCAGGCTGGCGACCGGCGGATTGCGCCAGATGCGCGATTGCAGCGCGTTCCAAATCTTGTGCGGGAACTGCGTCACGTCCGGCACGCCGGGCACGAAGGCGCCCCATTGCTGCTGGGCGGCGCCGGCGTGGGCCACCAGCTTGCGGCCGCGCCGCGACAGCGCGTTGTGCGGATTCGGCGCGGCCGGCTTGCGGCGTGTACCGGCTTGCGGTGCGCCGTCCAGCATCGGCACGGTGTCGGTGACGTAGGTGCCGCCGCTGCCGCGCGTCTCCAGATAGCCTTCGGCCAGCAGCTGCTCGTAGCCATACAGGACGGTGTTGCGCGACAGGCCCAATTGCAGCGCGAGGTCGCGGCTCGATGGCAGGCGCGTGTCGGCCGGCAGCACGCGGTCTAGGATGAGCTGGCGCAGCAGCTGGTAGATGCGCTGGTTGCGCGGCTGGCCGGGGGCTTTGTCGAGATGCTGGAGCAGGTAGTCGGATACGATGAGGGTACGCATGGCCCAGTATAACGCGAATCTTGGTACCATCGAAAAATCGAAACTGGCACTATCCACTGGTGCCAAAACGCGCGACCATGAACGCCTCTCAACCAGAAACGGCAGGAAGCAGCATGGATACGAATCGCGATTGGCAGCAGCGCAAAAACGAAAGCACGCCGCGTGGCGTGGGTGTGATGTGTGATTTTTACGCGCAGCGCGCGTTGAACGCGGAGTTGTGGGATATCGAGGGGCGTCGCTACATCGACTTTGGCGCCGGCATCGCGGTGCTCAACACCGGGCATAGCCACCCGCGCATTCTGGCCGCCGTCAGCGAGCAGTTGCAGCGCTTCAGCCATACGGCGTACCAGATCGTGCCTTACGCCTCATACGTGGCGTTGGCCGAGAAGATCAACCAGATCACGCCCGGCACTCATGCCAAGAAGACGGCCTTCTTCAGCACCGGCGCCGAGGCGGTCGAGAACGCGATCAAGATCGCCCGTGCCGCCACCGGCCGCGCCGGCGTGATCGCCTTCAGCGGCGGCTTCCACGGCCGTACCATGATGGGCATGGCGCTGACCGGCAAGGTCGAACCGTACAAGACAGGCTTCGGCCCATTCCCGGCCGAGGTGTATCACGCGCCGTTCCCCAATGCGCTGCATGGCGTCACGGTGGAGCAGTCGCTGGCCGCGTTGAACACGCTGTTCAAGGCGGACGTCGAACCGAAACGCGTGGCTGCCATCATCCTCGAGCCGGTGCAGGGCGAGGGCGGTTTCTACGTCGCGCCGCCGGAGTTCATGCGGGCCTTGCGCGCCTTGTGCGACACCCACGGCATCCTGCTGATCGCCGACGAGATCCAGACCGGCTTCGCCCGCACCGGCAAGATGTTCGCGATGGACCACTACGACGTGGTACCGGACCTGATGACGATGGCGAAGAGCCTGGCCGGCGGCCTGCCGCTGTCGGCGGTGTGCGGCCGCGCGGAAGTCATGGATGCGCCGGGCCCGGGCGGCTTGGGCGGCACTTACGGCGGCAATCCGCTGGCGGTGGCGGCGGCGCATGCGGTGCTGGACGTGATCGAGGAAGAGCGGCTGTGCGAACGCGCCGTGACGGTGGCGAAGCGCCTGCGCGACCGGCTGGAGGCGGCCCGCGCCGACGTGCCGGAAATCGCCGAGGTACGCGGCATCGGCGCCATGCTGGCGGTGGAGTTCCACGACCCGAAGACCGGCGCGCCCAATCCGGCTTTCACGAAGAAGGTTCAGGCGCATGCGATGAGCAAGGGCTTGCTGCTGCTGACCTGCGGCGGCTACGGGCAGGTGATCCGCTTCCTGTGCCCGTTGACGATAGGCGATACGGTGCTGGACGAGGCGCTCGACATTCTCGACGCAGCCCTGCGCGCATAAGGAGGAACGACCGATGCTGAAACTAAAAGATCCATCCCTGCTGCGCCAGCAGGCCTACATCAACGGCGAGTGGAGCGCTGCCGATGGCGGAGCCACGCGGGCCGTGACCAATCCCGCCACCGGCGAACAACTCGGCACCGTGCCGCTGATGGGCGCCGCCGAAACCCGCCGCGCCATCGCCGCCGCCAACGCGGCCTGGCCGGCCTGGCGCAAGAAGAGCGCCAAGGAACGCGCCACCATCCTGCGCAAGTGGAATGACCTGATCCTCGAAAACGCCGAAGACCTGGCGCAGCTGATGACCGCCGAACAAGGCAAGCCCTTGGCCGAGTCGCGCGGCGAGGTGGCGTATGGCGCCTCCTTCATCGAATGGTTCGGCGAGGAAGCCAAGCGCGTGGCCGGCGAGACGCTTGCCTCCCCATGGCCGGACCGCCGCCTGCTGGTGACCAAGGAACCAATCGGCGTATGCGCCGCCATCACGCCATGGAACTTCCCGATCGCGATGATCACCCGCAAAGCCGGCCCGGCGCTGGCCGCCGGCTGTCCGATGGTGCTGAAGCCGGCGGAGGCAACTCCGTTTTCCGCGCTGGCGTTGGCCGTGCTGGCCGAGCGCGCAGGCGTGCCGGCCGGCGTGTTCAGCGTGGTGACGGGCGCGTCGAGAGAAATCGGTGGCGAGATGACATCCAACCCCACCGTGCGCAAGCTGACCTTCACCGGTTCGACGGAGGTGGGCCGCGTGCTGATGGAGCAGAGCGCCAAGACCATCAAGAAGCTGTCGCTGGAGTTGGGCGGCAACGCGCCCTTCATCGTGTTCGACGACGCCGACCTGGATGCTGCGGTGGAGGGCGCGCTGGCCTCCAAGTACCGCAACGCCGGCCAGACCTGCGTCTGCGCCAATCGCATCTACGTGCAGGATGGCGTGTACGAGCAGTTCGCCGAAAAGCTGGTTGCCGCCGTGGCCAAGCTCAAGGTCGGCAACGGTGCGGAGGAGGGCGTCACGCAAGGCCCGCTGATTGACGAGAAGGCGGTGCAGAAGATCGAACAACACGTGGCCGACGCGCTGGCCAAAGGCGGTCGCCTGCTGGCCGGCGGCAAGCGCCACGCGCTGGGCCACAGCTTCTTCCAGCCGACCGTGATCGCCGACGTCACCAGCGAGATGATCGTCGCCAGCGAGGAAACCTTCGGCCCGCTGGCGCCGCTGTTCCGCTTCCACGCCGACGAGGAGGCCATCACACTGGCCAACGACACGGAGTTCGGCCTCGCAAGCTACTTCTACTCGCGCGACATCGGCCGCATCTGGCGCGTGGCGGAGGGGCTGGAGAGCGGCATGGTCGGCGTGAACACCGGTTTGATCTCAAACGAGATCGCGCCGTTCGGCGGCGTCAAGCAATCGGGCCTGGGGCGCGAGGGATCGCACCACGGCATCGAGGACTACCTGGTGATGAAGTACGTCTGCCTGGGCGGACTTTAAACGGCGTGCGCGTCCAGCAGGCATTGCTGGAACGCGAGCGCCACCCGCGAAGGCCGGGGCGATCCGCGCAGGATCGCCACGAAATCGCACTCGTAGCGGAATAGCTCCGGATGCACGGCCCGCATCTTTCCGTCCGCGACAAAGCCCCGCGCATAGTGGTCCGGCAGGAAGCCCAGGTACTTGCCGGACAAGATCAGCGTCGCTATCGATTCCTGGTCGAAGCCCGTGGCCTTGCGCGGCAGGCGCACCTGCTGGCTGATCTCCATGTTCGGCGAGTGATAGCCCAAGCCCGCGAACTGATAGTGGCGGATGCCCTGCCAATCCAATCCCTTGTCGTCCCGCGCAAACAGCGGGTGCTGCGCGCCGCAATGCAGCAGCATCGTCTCGCCGAACAGCGTGTCGTAGCTCAGGCTCTCCGAACTGCGATGTGCCGGAATGATCCCGACCTGGAACTGGCCGTCGATCACGCCACGCTCGATCATATTGATCGTCGCCACATGGAAGTTCAACGCCACATCCGGCGCCAGCTCCGCGAACAAGGCAATCGCCTCGCTGATCCTGCACGCCGGATTGCTGGCCGTCTTGTCGAACACCGCCACATGCAGCTGGCCTCCCATGCGGCGATGGATGTCGTCCACGCTGGCGCGGAAGATGTCGGCGGAGGCCAGCAGCCGCTGCGTCTCCTCGTAGATGCGCTCACCCTCGGCGGTGAGCGCGAAGCCGGCCCGCCCACGGCTGCACAGGCGCAGTTTCAGGCGCTCCTCCAGATCCTTCACATGCCGGCTGACCGTCGAGATGCCGATGTTGAGTTCCAGCCCGGCCGCCGCCATGCCGCCGCAATCGGCCACGCTTTTAAACACCTGCAGCAAGCGAAAATCCATGTCGCTCAACTGGCCGAGCACCGCCTTGGTCTTTGGTTGCATAAAACGCTAACTAAGCATTGATAGGTTGATAAATATGGAAGTGAAATCTTACCCTAGAATCGACGCCATCGACGCATTTTTAACAGGAGACGAACATGAAGCAAGGCGACACCCGCACCGACGCCGCTTGGCTGGACGCGCATTGGATGCCGTTCTCCGGCAACCGCAATTTCAAGGCCGATCCGCGCATCATCGTCGGCGCGCAGGGCAGCTACTACACCGACGCCGACGGCCGCCGCATCTTCGACGGCCTGTCTGGCCTGTGGTGCAGTGGCCTCGGCCACGGCCACCCGAAAATCACCGAAGCGGTCAGCCGCCAGATGGCGACACTGGACTACGCGCCGGCCTTCCAGTTCGGCCACCCGCAATCGTTCGCGCTGGCCAACCGCCTGAAGGAGCTGACGCCGGCCGGACTCGATTACGTCTTCTTCACCGGCTCCGGCTCCGAATCGGCCGACACCTCGCTGAAGATGGCGCGGGCCTACTGGCGCGCCAAAGGGCAAGCCAGCAAGACGCTGCTGATCGGCCGCGAGAAGGGCTACCACGGCGTCAATTTCGGCGGCATTTCGGTGGGCGGCATCGCCGGCAACCGCAAGCTGTTCGGCCAGGGCATCCAGGCCGACCACCTGCCGCACACGCAGCTGAAGCAGAACGCCTTCTCGCGCGGCATGCCGGAACACGGCATCGAACTGGCGGACCAGCTGCTCGACCTGATCGCGCTGCATGACGCGTCGAACATCGCCGCCGTCATCGTGGAGCCGTTCTCCGGTTCGGCCGGCGTGGTGATCCCGCCGAAAGGCTATCTGCAGCGCCTGCGCGAGATCTGCACCGCCCACAACATCCTGCTGATCTTCGACGAGGTCATCACCGGCTTCGGTCGGGTTGGCGCCTACACTGCCGCGCAGGCCTTCGGCGTCACGCCGGACATCATGAACGTCGCCAAGCAGGTGACCAACGGCGCGCAGCCGCTGGGCGCGGTGCTGGCCTCGAAGGACATCTACGATACCTTCATGGCCAACGGCGGCCCGGAATACATGGTCGAATTCGCGCACGGCTACACCTACTCGGCCCATCCGGTCGCCTGCGCGGCGGGCCTGGCGGCGCTGGACGTGCTGGTCTCTGAACAGATGATCGAGCGGGTGCAGGGCCTGGCGCCGCATTTCGAACAAGCCGTGCACGGCCTCAAGGGCAGCAAGCACGTCACCGACATCCGCAACATCGGCCTGGCCGCCGGCCTGACCATCGCGTCGCTGCCGGGCGAGCCGGCGCGCCGGCCGTACGAGATCGCCATGAAGTGCTGGCGCAAAGGCTTCTACGTGCGCTACGGCGGCGACACCATCCAGCTGGCGCCGCCGTTCATCTCCACCCCGGCCGAGATCGACAGCCTGGTCTCCGCGCTGGGCGACGCCATCAATGAAACCGCTTAAAGCAACCACCACAGGAACACCGCAAATGGAATCGAACAACCTCATCGGCCACTTGATCGACGGCCAGGATGTCTACGGCACCGGCCGTTCGCAATACGTCTACAACCCCGCCACCGGCGCGGCGGAAAAGCGCGTACTGCTGGCCGACCGCTTAACCGTGGAGGCTGCGATCGCCTCGGCCCAGGCCGCGTTTCCGGCCTGGCGCAATACGCCGCCGCTGAAGCGCGCCCGCGTCATGAGCAACCTGAAGCAGCTGCTGGAGCAGCACGCCGACGAGATTTGCCAGCTCATCACCGCCGAGCACGGCAAGGTGCTCAGCGACGCCATGGGCGAGCTGCAACGCGGCATCGAGAACATCGAATACGCCAGCTACGCGCCCGAGCTGCTGAAGGGCGAACACAGCAAGAACGCCGGCCCATCCATCGACTCATGGAGCGAGATGCAGCCGCTGGGCGTGGTGGCCGGCATCACGCCGTTCAACTTCCCGGCGATGGTGCCGTTGTGGATGTGGCCGCTGGCCATCGCTTGCGGCAACACCTTCGTGCTGAAGCCGTCGGAGCGCGATCCATCGTCCACCTTGCTGATCGCCCGGCTGGCGCTGCAGGCGGGCTTGCCGCCGGGTGTGCTCAACGTCGTCAACGGCGACAAGGAGGCGGTCGATACGCTGTTGATGGACCGGCGAGTGCAGGCGGTCAGCTTCGTCGGCTCGACTCCGATCGCCGAGTACATCTACGCCACCGGCACCGCGCAGGGCAAGCGCATGCAGGCGCTCGGCGGCGCCAAGAACCACGCGGTCGTCATGCCCGACGCCGATATCCCGCAGGCGGTCAGCGCGCTGATGGGCGCGGCCTACGGCTCGTGCGGGGAGCGCTGCATGGCGATTCCGTTGCTGGTGGCGGTTGGCGATGAGGCGGCCGACGCCCTGATCGCCGGCCTGCGCACCGAGATCGGCAAGATGCGCGTCGGCCCCGGTAACGATGCGCGCAGCGACATGGGTCCGCTGGTCACGCGCCAGCATCACGACAAGGTGCGCGGCTACGTGGCGCAAGGCGTGGCCGAGGGCGCGACGCTGCTGGTCGACGGCCGCGAGATCGAACTGCCCAAGGGTTACGAGGACGGCTACTACCTCGGCCCCTGCCTGTTCGATCACGTCACGCCGAATATGCGCATCTACCGGGAAGAGATTTTCGGCCCGGTGCTGGGCGTGGTGCGGGTGGCCTCGCTGCAGGCGGCGATGGACCTGATCGACGCGCACGAGTACGGCAACGGCACCTGCATCTTCACCCGCGACGGCGAGGCGGCGCGCTACTTCACTGACGGCATCCAGGTCGGCATGGTGGGCGTGAACGTGCCGTTGCCGGTGCCGGTGGCCTATCACTCCTTCGGCGGCTGGAAGCGTTCGCTGTTCGGCGACCTCGGCGCGTACGGCCCGGACGGCGTGCGTTTCTACACGCGCCGCAAGACCATCACGCAGCGCTGGCCGTCCGCCGGCGTGCGCGAAGCGGCGGCATTCAGCTTCCCGTCGAACCAGTAGGGTGCTGAACTCACTCAGGAGTGGAAGGTCTAATGAATCTCGACCATCAACTCTGGAGTGATCATGAAGAACCCTGTTGTCACGGCGCCGCTTGTGCGCAAGCTTGTCCTCCTGGCGTTCCTCGGCGCCGTGGTGGCGTCCGAGGCGGGCGCCGTCGCGCTGTACTGGACCAAGACGCCCGTCCGCAGCGGCTCCGTCAAGGCCTGCCTGGGATTCGCGTCCGACATCATGCGCGGCGCCCGTATGCAGGGTATACGGGTATCGAGCATGGAGGTGGCCGGTTCGCGCGGCAATGACTACGTCGCCATTACCTGCGTCAACACGGCGCCGCGCGCGACGGCTGTCGTCATGGTGGCGGGGGAGGAATTGGGCGAAACGCGTCAACTGAGTGAGGAACTGCAGAAGAAGATAGCCGGCATCACCATCATCGACAACTCGCAATAAGCGTCCGGTCGGCATACCGTTCAAGCCAGCCTCGCCGCTCCTGCCGGAGCGAGCGGGGTGTTGGCGTTCGTCCATTCGCAGGGCAGCCGCAGCTGTCGTAAAAAAGCGAATAAAAGATCAGTTTTTACAAAAGTATTTGCGGACTTGATCCGCTTTTCAGGTACTATTTTTCAAAAGCCGACTAATTGTTCGGTTTATGTTGCAAACGATAAGGAGCACTACCAATGGCAAAGAAGGCAATCATCTCCATCCTGGGCGGCGGCGGCATGATGGGGCAGGGCATCATCCGCGACCTGCTGTCCGACCGCAGCATCATCGAGATCGGCGAAGTACGGGTATTCGACAGCGACCGCAGCCGCATGACCGCATTGCGCGACGAACTGGGCGATGCCCGTCTCACACTGCACGACCTGGACGTGGCCGACCCAACGGCGCTGGCGCGCGCGCTGGCCGGTTCCGACATTTGCGTCAACTCCGTGCCGACGCTGGCCGGCCACCAGATGGTGATCTTCGAAGCGGCGTTGGGCGCCGGCATCGATTACGTCGATCTGGGCGGCCTGGGCACCTACACCGTCAAGCAGCTGCAATGGCAGCAGCGCTTTCGTGACGCCGGCGTGGTGGCGGTGCTGGGCGTGGGCGCCGATCCCGGCATGTCGAACGTGATCTGCCGCGCCGTGGCCGACGAGCTGGACGAGATCGACAGCATCAACCTGTACTGGGCAGCGACCCTGACCGGCGACGAGAATCCGGTGCTGGTGCCGCCGTACAGCGTGTCCACCGTGCTGGCCGAGTACGCCCATCCGTGCCTGCAGTTCCTCGATGGCCGCCATGTCGAATGCGCGCCACAGACCGGCACCGAAACCATCGACCTGCCGGCGCCGTGGGGCCGCTGCGAGTTCATGTACTCGATCCACTCCGAGCAGCTGACCGTGCCGCTGGCCGACGGCATCCGCGAAAAAGGCATCAAGGAATTCACCTGGAAGCTGCACCTGCCGCACCGCGAGCACGAGGCGTGGGTCGGGTTGGTCAAGGCCGGCTTTGGCGACTTCGACCGCACGGTGGACATCAACGGCGTGGCCGTGCGTCCGCTCGACGTGCTCAACGCAGTCATCAACCGCAACATCGCCGAGAACCAGGACCGCATCCCGCAGCAGAAGAGCCACGAGATCCACTTCGCCATCGGCCGCGGCCGCGTCGGCGGCAAGAGCGCGACGGCGCGCTGCCAGGTCATCGTGCGTCCCAACGCCATGTACGAAGGCTATGTGGACGCGGCCACGTCGATGAACGCGTCGATCGCGGTGCAGCTGATGCTGAGCGAGCCGCGCCGTCCAGGCGTTTACGCGCCGGAAGCCTACTTCAACGCGGTCAGCTATTTCCGCGAGGCCGAGAAGCGCGCGTTCGACATCACCATGACGCGCGACATCGGCTGAGCGGAGGAACCATGCGCAACCTGCTCTATATCGACGGCGCCCAGGCCGAACCGGCACGCGGCGGCTTCCTGGAAGTGATCGACCCGGCCACCGGCGACTGCTTCGCGCTGGCCGCTGCCGCTACCGGGGCCGATGTCGATGCCGCCGTGGCCGCCGCCCGCCGCGCCTTCGACCATGGTCCGTGGCCGCGCATGCCGGCCAGCGAGCGTGCCGCCGTACTGCGCCGCGTGGCGGGCGCCATCCGCAACGACATGGAGGAACTGGCGACACTGGAAATGCGCGACAACGGCAAGCCGCTGAAGGAAGCGCGCGGCGACATCGCCGATGCAGCGTTCTGCTTCGACTACTACGCCGGCATGGCCGAGCAGGTCGAGGCCGAAGGCGAGGCAACACACGACGTCGGCGACGAGCGCTTCCACTGCCGTGTGCGCAAGGAGCCGCTGGGCGTGGTGGCCGCTATCACGCCATGGAACTTCCCGTTGCTGATGGCCGCGTGGAAGGTGGCGCCGGCGCTGGCGGCCGGCTGCTGCGTGGTGCTCAAGCCGTCCGAGCTGTGCCCGCTCACCTGCGGCGCGCTGGCGCATTACCTGCATGAGGCCGGCCTGCCGGCGGGCGCGTTCAACCTGTTGACGGGCACCGGGCCGGAAGCCGGCGTCCCGCTCAGCATGCATGCCGGTGTCGACAAGCTGGCCTTCACCGGCTCGGAGGCGACCGGCACTAGGGTGATGCAGGCGGCCGCTCCCGGCATCCGCAACGTCAGCCTGGAGCTGGGCGGCAAGTCGCCGTTCATCGTGTTCGCCGACTGCGACCTGGACAAGGCGGTCGAGTGGATACAGTTCGGCGTGTTCTGGAACCAGGGCCAGATTTGCTCCGCCACCTCGCGCCTGCTGGTGGAGCGGCCGATCTACGAAGCCCTGCTGGTGCGGCTGGCCGAGGCGGCTCAGCGCATCCAGATCGGCCCCGGCGACCGGGAAGGCGTGCAGATGGGACCCATCGTCTCGAAAGGCCAGCTGCGCCGTGTGCTGGAAGGCGTCGAGCGCGGCCTGGACGAGGGCGCGCGGCTGGTCAGCGGCGGTTGCTGTCCGCCGCATCTGGTGCGCGGCTATTTCGTGCAGCCGACCATCTTCGCCGACGTCCCGCTCCACAGCTGGATCTGGCGCGAGGAAGTGTTCGGGCCGGTGCTGTGCGTGCGGCCGTTCGACACCGAAGCCGAGGCGATCGCCGTCGCCAACGACAGCCGCTTCGGCCTGGCCGGGGCGGTGATGTCGGACGACCTGGAACGCTGCGAGCGGGTGGCGCAGGCGCTGCGCGCTGGCGTGGTGTGGATCAACTGCTCGCAGCCGACTTTCACCCAATTGCCGTGGGGCGGCTACAAGGCCTCCGGCATCGGCCGCGAGCTGGGGCGGCACGGCTACGAGGCTTACCTGGAGGTGAAGCAGATCACCCGCTTCGGCTCCAACGCCGGCTGGAACTGGTACCAGCCGGCGGCGGTGGACGGCAAATAACCCAATTTACAACGCTGTACTAAAAACGTGTGGAAAACTGAATAATTATTCGGATATAGTCTACGCATAAAAATAATCAAATCGGAGAACAAGAAGATGGCTAAGCAAACCCCTTACGGCGTGATGCGCCGCTTGATACTCAGCGGCTTTTGGCTGGCCGGCGCCAGCTGCGCCGCGATGGCCGCCGACGCGACCCAGCTCGGCACCACGCTGACTCCGCTGGGCGGGGAAACGGCAGGCAGCAAGGACGGCCGCATCCCGGCCTGGAAGAACGAAGTCCAGGCCACCGACGGCTGGACTTGGGGCAAGCCGCGCAAGGAGTTCTGGAAGTACAAGGGCGACGCGTCGCAGTACAGCATCACCGCCGCCAATATGGCCCAGCACGCCGATGTGCTGACGCCGGGCCAGATGGCGCTGCTGAAGCAGAATCCCGGCTTCCAGATGGACGTCTACCCGACCCGCCGCAGCTGCGGCGTGCCGGACTTCGTCGCCGAGAACACCCGCAAGAACGTCGCCACCGCCAAGCTGGGCGCCGACGGCTGGAGCCTGAAGGCCGCCGTGGTGCCGGGCACGCCGTTCCCGCTGCCGACCACCGGCGCGCAGGCGATGATGAACATGAAGATGCGCTATCGCGGCGTCGGCGTCGAATACCAGAATGGCTACACGATGGTGTCGCCACGGCGCGGCAGCGAGGACTGGATCATGGCCGGCTACGAACAGAACTACTTTTTCCCGAACGGGAAGAAGGGTTCCTTCAATCTGAGCGACGGCAGCAATATCGAGTACTACACCTACTTCACCTACAAATCGCCGGCCGCGCTGGCCGGGCAGGCGCTGGCCGCCAACATCTACCTCGATAATCCGAGCAGCGAGACTTTCTACTACTTCCCAGGCCAGCGCCGCGTGCGCCGCCTGCCGGCCTATGCCTACGATGCGCCGCAGATCGGTTTCGAGAACCAGTACCTGCTCGACGAGACCGGCATGTTCACCGGCACGCTGGACCGCTTCGACTGGAAGCTGGTCGGCAAGAAGGAAGTGCTGGTGCCGTACAACGTGTTCGGCGCGTACGACTTCAAGGCCAAGATCGCCGACGTGGTGGGCCGCAACGCGCTGGCCGCCGGCAGCCGCCGCTACGAGCTGCACCGCGTGTGGGTGGTCGAGGCGACGGTGAAGCAGGGCGCGCGCCACGTCTCGCCCAAGCGCACCTACTACCTCGATGAGGACAGCTGGAACGCGGTGCTGGCCGAGGACTACGACGTCCAGGGCGCGCTGTGGAAAGTGCGCGAAGGCTACCTGGTGCCGGTCTACGAGACGGGCACCTGCGATGTGCTGGCCTTCAGCCAGTACAACCTGCCGGAAGGCCGCTATGTGTTCGACTTCACCACCGTGGGCGCCGGCACCGACGTCAAGTGGCTGACGGAAAGCAAGGGGGAACGCACCAAGGCGTCGTTCTACACGTCGGAAAACCTGCGCGCCATCAGCGACCGCTGATCCGTCCACCACATACCGGAGTCTTCAATGAACAAGCCATTTATCGTGGCCTGCGCGATCGGCACGTCCGTCGCCAGCCTGGGCGCGCGCGCCGAAACCTTTAGCAACGAATACGTCAAGGGCAGTTTCGATTCCACCATCAGCATCGGCACGGGCATCCGCACACGCGGCCCAAATCCGACCCTGATCAGCGCCGGCAACACCGGCGGGCCGGAAGGCCAGCTGTCGCCGACCAGCGGCCTCGGCGACCAGGGCGACCTGAACTACGGCAAGGGTGACGCCTTCACCACCTACCTGAAAGGCTCGCACGAGCTGCTGCTCAGCTTCCCCGAGGGCGTGACGGCGATGGGCCGCGTCAGCTGGCTGCGCGACTTCTCGTCCACCCACACCACCGGCTGGACCAGCGCCGGCACGCCGCCCGGCCTGGACGGCAACCTGTCCGACGACGCCCGCAAGGACCTGCGCTTCAAGGCCCGTGTGCTGGACCTGTGGATCAGCAAGCGCTTCGACATCGACGGCCACATGCTGCGCATCCGCGCCGGCAACCAGGTGATCAGCTGGGGCGAGAGCCTGTTCATCCCCGGCGGCATCAACGTCACCAACGCGGTCGACCTGATGCGCCTGTCGCAGCCGGGCACCCAGCTCAAGGAAGCCATCCTGCCGGCCCCCATCGTCAGCGCGGCGGCGGGGCTGGGCAACGGCTTCAACGCCGAGGCCTATGTGCAGCTGGGCTGGAACGCCAACTACATGCCGCCGACCGGCAGCTTCTGGTCGACCTACAACGGCATCGGCGCCGGCCACGACGACTACTTCCTGCAGGAGACCAAGGCCAGGAACGGCGGCCAATGGGGCGTGTCGCTGCGCTACCAGCCGCCCGGCACGCAGCTGAACCTGGGCGTGTACGCCATCAACTACCACGACAAGTCGCCGTCGTTCACCTTCAACAATCCGAACGGCGCGATGGGCTGGGTGTACGGCGAGGACCGCAAGTTGTACGGCGTGTCGGCCAACTTCCCGGTCGGCGACTGGGCGGTCGGTGCGGAGTTCTCCTACCGGCCGAAAGACGCGGTGACGCTCAACGCCGCCACCACCGGCTGCGCCTCGCAGGGCGGTAAGTGCTGGGTCGACACCACCCGCATGCAGGCCGCCGTCACCGGCATGTTCAGCCTGACGCCGGACACCGCGCCAACCCTGCTGCGCTGGCTGCACGCCGATTCCGGCAACCTGATGGCCGAGGCGGTGGCGATCCGCTTCCCGGACATGCAGAGCCAGTACGGCGGCGACCTGGTGTCGGCCGGCGCCTGGGGCTGGGGCCAGGAGTATTCTGCCGCCGGCATGCCGCGCGCGGTCGGCACGCGCAACTCGTCGGGTGTGAACTTTGATTTCAGCTGGGTCTACGACGGCACGCTGATTCCGGGCTGGCAGGTGGTGCCGGAGGTGTTCTACTTCCGCGCGCTCAGCGGCCGCACGCCCAACAGCGCGGCGACGTTCATGAAAGGTGCGCAGTCGGTCAACTTCACGGTCAGCTTCATCCAGAACCCGGCCAATTGGCAGGCGGCCATCAACTACGGGCGCTTCATGGGCGGCAACTCGGTGTTCGACCAGCCTTACCGCGACCGCAGCTTCGTCGGCATTAACCTTTCGCGCAACTTCTGACCGGACCGTGACGATGACATTTTCCCCCGCCCGTTTATTGGCGCGCTTTGAGACGGTCTGCTTCACGCGGCGCAACTGGCTGATGGTTGCGCTGCTGGGACTGACCGTGCTCATGGGCTGCCTGGGTTGGCGCCTGCGCATGGAGGCCGGCTTCGAGAAACAGATGCCGACCAACCATCCGTATGTCGAGACCTTCCACACCTACCGCGACGATGTGATGGGCGCCAACCGCCTCAACATCGTGGTGCGGGCGCGCACCGGTACCATCTGGAGCGCGGCCGGCCTGAAGCGGCTGTACGAGGTCACGCAGGCTGTCACCTTCCTGCCGAATGTGGAGCGGCTTGGCGTGCAGTCGCTGTGGACGCCCAATACCTTCGTCAACGAGATCACCGAGGAGGGCTTCCGTGCCGATCCCCTGATCGACGGCAGCATCACCCCGGACCGGCTGGACGCGGCCGCCATCGCCGGCATCCAGGCGGCGGCGGTGCAGGGCGGCTTCGTCGGCACGCTGGTGTCGCGCGGGCAGGACAGCGCCATGATCAGCGCCGAGCTGCTGGAGACCGACAAGGACGGCCACAAGCTGGACTACGTCGCCTACAACGCCATCCTGGAGCAGCTGCGCCAGCGCTATGAGGACCAAAACTTCAGCGTGGAGATCATCGGCTTCGCCAAGCAGGTGGGCGAGATCGCCGATTCGGCCAAGTCGGTGCTGCGCTTCTTCGGGCTGGCCTTGCTGCTCACGGCTGGCGCGGTGTACTGGTATTGCCGTTCGGTGCGGTTCACGTTGCTGCCGATTGTTTGCTCGCTCAGTTCGCTGGTTTGGCAGTTTGGCGCGCTGCATCTGCTGGGATTTGGGCTGGATCCGCTGGCGGTGCTGGTGCCGTTCCTGGTGTTTGCTATCGGCGTTTCGCACGGTGTTCAGCAGATTAACTTCATTGTACGCGAAGTCTCGCTCGGCGAGCGCTGCATGGACGCTTGCCGCGCCAGCTTCTCCGGCTTGCTGATACCGGGCACGCTGGCGCTGGCGACGGCTTTCGTCTCCTTCGTCACGCTGCTGATGATCCCGATTCCGATGGTGCGCGAGCTGGCGATTGCCGCCTCGTTGGGCGTGGGTTTCAAGATCGTTACCAATCTCGTGATGCTGCCGGTGGCGGCTTCGTACTGCCGCATCGACCAGGCTTATGCCGACGCGGCGATGGTGCTGCGCGAGAAACGGGCCGAATGGCTGCGCGTGCTGGCCCGCGTGGCACGGCCGCGCAACGCGGCGGTTTGCCTGGCCGTGGTTGGGGCGATCTTCAGCCTGGCGGTTTGGCAGAGCCAGGGCCGGGTGGTCGGCACGGTGGAACCGGGCGCGCCGGAATTGCGTCCGGACGCGCGTTTCAATCGCGACGCGGTCTCTATCGCCAGCAACTACGACACCGGCCTCGATTGGCTGACCGTGATCTTTGAAGCGAAAGCCATCGCCGGTGCGGCTGGCGGCGTGATGGCTGACGGCGCGGCGACCGGCGGCGCGACGGGCGGTGGCGTGTCCGGTAGCGCGGCCAGTGCGGCGGCCGGCGGTGGCATGGCCGGTGGCGCGGCCGGAGCGGCGGGCGGTGGCCCGACCGGCGGCGTGGCTGGTGCGACCGGCGGTAGCGCGGCGGACGGGCAGGGCGTCGGCTTCTGCGGTAACTCCAATATCGGCCTGTTCCAAGACCGCTTCACCTGGGCCATGCAACCTGTGCCGGGCGTGTTGTCGATCGCCTCGTTCTCGGAGCAGATGAAGCAGTACAACCGTGGCTACAACGAAGGCAACCCCAAGATGGACGCGATCCCGCTGGACTCGGGCAACTTCGCAGCGCTGGCAACCGAGATCGCCCGTACCCGGGGCACCATGCGCAAGGATTGCAGCATGACGGCGGTCCATCTGTACCTGACCGACCACAAAGCCGTCACCATCAACCGCGTGATCGACGCTGTCGAGGCATTCGCCGCCAGCCAGTCTGCGCCCGGCATCACGATCCGCCTGGCATCTGGCAACGCCGGCGTGCTGGCCGCCGTCAACCAGACGCTGGAGCGCAGCGAACTGCCGATGATGTTGTGGGTGTACGCCGCTATCGTGCTGCTGGTACTGGTCACCTATCGCGATCTGCGCGCCGTGCTGGCCTGCTGCCTGCCGCTGACCGTGGGCACCTTCATCGGCTACTGGTTCATGAAGGAGCTCAACATCGGCCTGACGGTGGCGACGCTGCCGGTGATGGTGCTGGCGGTCGGCATCGGCGTCGACTACGCGTTCTACATCTACAACCGCTTGCAGATGCACCTGGCGAACGGGCTGCCCATCGTCAAGGCGGTCGAGCAAGCCATCCTGGAAGTCGGCACGGCGACCATCTTCACCGCCGTCACGCTGGCCGTCGGCGTGGCAACGTGGTCCTTCTCGGCCCTGAAATTCCAGGCCGACATGGGCAAGCTGCTGGCCTTCATGTTCATGGTGAACATGATCATGGCGATGACCGCGCTGCCGGCCTTCGCCGTGTGGCTGGAACGGCTATTTCCACGCAAGACGCCGGCCCGCGCGCCGGGTCTGCTCCAACATTGAACCGGCGGGGGAACCATGAACCGTAACTTGAAACACCTATGTGCCGGACTGCTGGGCGCCGCCGCGCTGCTGCCATTGGCGCGCGCCGCCGAACCGTCGGCTTGGCCGGTGGGACTACACGCGGCGGTCCGCAGCGCCCACGCCGGGCAGGCCAGCATGCTGGCGACCGCTTGGGCCGGCACGCGCATCGTCGCGGTCGGCGCGCATGGCATCGTGCTGCTGTCGGACGACCAGGGCAAGCGCTGGCGCCAAGCCGGCAAGGTGCCGTTGGATGTCACGCTGACGTCCGTCGCCTTCGCCAACGACAAGGAAGGCTGGGCCGTCGGCCACGCCGGCGCGATCCTGCACACCAGCGACGGCGGCGAGGAATGGACCGTGCAGCGCAGCCAGCCGGAGCAGGATCGCCCGCTGTTCGCCGTGCATTTCTTCGATGCGCAGCACGGCGTGGCGGTCGGCCTGTGGTCGCTGGTGTTGACCACCGCCGACGGCGGCCGCAGCTGGACCACCCGCGAACTCGAAGCGCCGCCGAGCGCCCGCCGCGCCGACCTCAACCTGCTGGGCCTGTTCGCAGGCCAGGGCGGGACGCTGTACGCCGCCGCCGAAAAGGGCTACGTGCTGCACTCGGCCGACCAGGGCCTCAGCTGGAACTACCTGGCCACCGGCTACAAAGGCTCGTTCTGGACCGGCACCGTGCTGCAGGACGGCGCGCTGCTGGTGGGCGGCCTGCGCGGCGCACTGTACCGCAGCGGCGACGCCGGCCAAAGCTGGACCCGCATCGCCACCAACAGCACCGCCTCGATCACCAGCGTGGTCCGCACCGGCGCCCACGGCGTGCTGGCGGTTGGCCAGGACGGCCTGATGCTGCGCAGCGCCGACAACGGCGCCAGCGTCCAGGCCAACTACCGCGCCGACCGCCTGCCGCTGTCTGCCGCCTTGCCAATGGCCGGCGACACCCCACCCATGATGTCCGCCCGCGGCCCGGCCCCGGCGGAACGCCACTAGATCGACCTTACAAGGACACACGAATATGACCAAATCCGATGAACTCTGCTACCTGCCCGCGACCGAGGCGCTGCGGCTGTTCCGCTCACGCGACCTGTCGCCGGTGGAACTGCTGGACGCCTGCCTTGAGCGCGCCGACCGGCTCGAACCGGTACTGAACACCTTCAGCGCCCAGCGCCGAGAAGAAGCCAAGGCCGCCGCCCGCGAGGCCGAGCAAGCCTACGCAGGCCGCAGCGCCGAGCCGCGTCCGCTGGAAGGCATCCCCGTCTCGCTGAAGAACGAGCACACGCTGATCGGCTGGGTCACCACCAAGGGCTCCTGGCTGCAGGGGAACACGCCCGACACGGTCAACGCCCCGGTCAGCCAGCGCCTGCTGGACGCCGGCGCCGTGATCCACGCCCAGACCAATGTGCCGGAGTTCTACATGGCCGGCTTCACCCGCTCGGCGCGCCACGGCGTCACGCGCAACCCGTGGAATCCCACGATGACGCCCGGCGGCTCCAGCGGCGGCAGCGGCGCCGCGCTGGCGGCCGGCTTGACCGCGCTGGCGTCCGGCTCGGACATCGGCGGCTCGATCCGCATCCCGGCCAGCTATTGCGGCGTGGTCGGCCTCAAGCCCAGCTACGGCCGCGTGCCGGTCACGCCGATCGGCTACGCACTGCATCCGATGAACCACATCGGCCCGATGGCGCGCACCGTCGCCGACTGCGCGCTGATGTTCAACGTGATGAACGGCCCGCACGTGCGCGACCCGGCCACCATCAGCCCCAAGCTGAACGTGCCGCTGGAGTTCGAGCCGGTGAAGGGCTTGCGCATCGCGCTGTCCTACGACCTGGACTTCTGCCGCATCCACCCCGAGGTGCGCCAGGCGCTGGACCAGGTGGTGCACTCGCTGCGGGCGCAGGGCGCCATCGTCGAGCAGGTCACGCTAGGCTGGGACAGCAGCGCCGCCGACGCGCTGGAACACCGGCTGGGCTACGAGACCGGCCGCGCCTTCGCCGTCCGCATCCTGGAGCAGGAACAGGAGACCAGCGACTACATCCGCCACTTCGCCGCCGCCGGCCTGTGCATGACGGGCGAACAGTACCTGGCGGCCGACGTCACCACCGGCCGCATGTACGACTCGCTGGCCGAGGTGATGAGCCGCTACGACGCCCTGATTTGCCCGACCATGGGCGCCATTGGCGGCCTGGCCGAGGGCGAACGCGACAGCATGGCCGTGCTGCGCAACGACGCGCTGACCTTCCCGTTCAACCTGCTGAGCCGGCATCCGGTGCTGAGCGTGCCGTCGGGGATCGCCAGCAACGGCATCCCCACCGGCGTGCAGGTGGTGGGCCGCACCTTCGACGAGACCACCGTGTTCCGCATCGGCGCGGCGGTGGAGGCGGGCGTGTGGCAAGGCAAGCGTCCCGATCCGGCCGCGACGGCCCGCTATCCGCATGGAGCATCCTGACATGAGCGACGCCACCCGCAACGGCACGCTCAAGCGCGCCCTCAGCTACGGCGACCTGGTGTTCTACGGCCTGGCCTACACCGCGCCGGTGGCGCCGCTGACCATGGCCGGCTTCGTCTGGACCGTGTCCGGCGGCCTGCCGATGCTGGCTTATCTGCTGGGCGCGCTGTGCGTGTACTTCACCGCCAGCAGCTACGCGGTGATGAGCTCGGCCCTGCCCAGCGCCGGCTCGGTGTACGGCTTCGCCAGCCAGACCATGGGCCGCTTCGCCGGCTTCATCGCCGGCTGGATGATATTGCTGGACTACCTGCTGGTGCCGGCCTTCACCTACGCGCTGTGCGCGGTGAGCCTGGAGGAGCTGATGCCGCACGGCGACCGCGCCACCTGGATCGTGGCGACGGTGGCGGCGACCTTCGCGGTGAACTGGTTCGGCATCAGCGTCACGTCGCGCGTCAGCTTCCTGTCGGTGGTGCTGCAGCTGCTGGCGGTACTGGCGATCGTGGGGATGTGCCTGTTCGCGCTGTTCGGCGGCCATGGCAGCGGGGCGCTGACCTTGACGCCGCTGTTCGAGGCGGGCAAGTTCCACGGCGCCAGCGTACTGGCCGCCACCTCGATCTGCGTGATGTCCTACCTGGGCTTCGACGCCGTCTCCACGCTGGCCGAGGAGGTCAAGGACGGTAACACCCGCGTGGTCGGCAAGGCCATCCTGACCAACCTGGCCATCACCAGCAGCATCTTCGTGCTGGCCTCGTGGGTGGTGGGCAACCTGCTGGTGGGCTTCCCGGTGCACGACCCGGCCACGACGATCTACGAACTGCTGGCTTCCATCGCCGGCCAAAAGGCGTCGCTGGCGCTGGCGTGGTTCCTGATCCTGGTGGTCGGCGTGCCGAACGTGCTGCCGATGCAGGTGGGCGTGGCGCGCGTGCTGTTCGCCATGGGGCGCGACCGCAGCCTGCCGTCCGTGCTGGCCAAGGTGCATCGCCGGCATGGCAACCCGTACGTCGCCATGATCGTATCGACCGCCATCTCGCTGACCATCGCTCTGCTGATGCGCAACAACATCAGCGACCTGGCGATCTTCATCAGCGTCGGCGCGCTGGTCGGCTTCCTGTTCGTACATCTGTCGGTGCTGGCGCATTTCGGCCGGCGCGGCGGACGGCGCTGGTGGGCGCATGTGGTGGTGCCGCTGTGCGGCCTGTCCGCCGTGCTGATTATCCTGATCAACCTGAATGCCACGGCGCTGACCGTGGGCGGCTGCTGGTTCGCCGCCGGTTTGGGTTATTGGCTGCTGTCGCGGCGCAGCCAGGGCGCGGACCACGAGTCCGGCGTTGGTCAACACAGCGAGTCCGGCAACCACCGCGACGCTTTCCAACAGACCAACCCATAACCATTAGAAAGAGACAACATGGCACATTCTCCCTTGAAGCGTATGCTGGCGTCCGTCATGGACGTGGCGCGCTTGCGCAAGCTGCATCGGCTGTCGAATACGGAAGCGCTGGACTTGCTGCGCGAACGGCGCGCGCTATTGAAACTGTCGGCGCTCGGTTCCGCCGCCATGCTGGCCAGCGGGCCGCTGATGGCGGCTGTGCGCAAGCCCAAACATCGCGGCGACGTCCGCATCGTCATCGTTGGCGCCGGGCTGGGCGGGCTGGCCTGCGCTTATGAGCTGAAGAAGAGCGGCCTGTGCGCCACCGTGTACGAGGCGTCGGATCATCTGGGCGGGCGGTGCTCGTCCAACACCACCAGCTTCCCCGGCCAGGTGTCGGAGAACGGTGGCGAGTTGATCGACACCGGCCACCTGGAACTGCGCCAGCTGGCCGCCGACCTCGGCCTGACGCTGGACGACCTGAACGCCTACGACGAGGCGCAGGGCGGCGCGCCCACCTTCTGGATCGACGGCGCGCGTTACACCTGGGACGAGCAGGTGGCGGACTTCGACGCCGTGGTCGCCCAGTTCGACGCCGACAACCAAGCCGCGCCCTGGCCGCAGACCTACAACAGCCACACGGAGCGCGGCGCGGAGCTGGACAATATGTCCTGCACCGACTACATCACGGCCTACGTGCCGGGCGGACTGGCGTCGCGCCTGGGCAAGCTGCTCAAGCTGCTGATGGATGCTTCGGCCGGCATCGCCGCCACCGAGACCAGCGCGCTGGACCTGGTGGGTTTCTTCGCGCCCAACGCTTCGGACGAGCGTTTCCACATCCGGGGCGGCAACGATCAGTTGGTCAGCCGCATGGCGGCCACGTTGGCGAGCGGCCAGATCGTCAAGAACCATGCGCTGACCCGCATCGTCAAGAACGCCGACAACAGCTACAGCCTGACCTTCAGGAACGGCAGCCAGCTGGTGCAGGTCATGGCCGACCATGTGGTGCTGGCCTTGCCGTTCTCCATCCTGCAAAGCGCCGTGGACTACAGCGGCGCTGGTTTCGATGCGCGCAAGGTCGATTGCATCCGCAGCTTCCGCATGGGTATGCACGCGAAGTTGCAGATGCAGTTCGAACGCCGCATCTGGCGCGAGCAGGGCTACACCGGCCTGAGCGATAACGACACCGGCTACCAGATCAGCTGGGAAGTCACCCGCGCGCAGCCAGGCACGGCCGGCATACTGACCTGCTTCACGGGCGACGCGGTGGCGCGGGCGATGACCGACAAGCCGCTCAACCAGAAGGCCGGCGACATGCTCGATGGCCTGAACCTGAGTTTCCCCGGCGTGAAAGCCCTGTGGAACGGGCGCGTGGTGTTGAACTACTGGCCTGGCTACCAGTGGACCCGGGGCGCGTACACGTCGCATCCGGTGGGCAGCTACACCACGCAGTACGGCTATGCCGGCGTGCGGCAGGGGAACTGCCACTTCGCGGGCGAGCACGCGTCGGTGCTGCATTCCGGCTTCCTGAACGGCGCGGTGGAAACCGGCCAGCGCTGCGCCAAGGAGGTCATCAGCGCGCTGCATTGATACCGTTGCGCCGCCGCCGTCGTCATTCCCGCGCAGGCGGGAATCCATGCTGAGCCTGCTCCAGCTCGGTTCTATGGGTTCCCGCCTGCGCGGGAACGACGGGGGGGCGGCGCGCATTAACCTGACTACTGGAACCAAGATGCACGTGAATTTTTCCTGTTTCACCCCGCTGCGCGCGCAGGTCTACCTGGAAGGCGGCTACGTCGTGCCGCTGACCGCCGAGACCAGGCAAGCCATCAATCCGGCCACACTGGCGCCGGTGGGCCACTACCCTGTCTGCGCCGAGGCCGATGTCGAGCGGGCGGTGGCCTCGGCCAACCGCGCCCAGCAGCTGTGGAAGCGCACCGACACCGCCAGCCGCGCCGCGCTGCTGCACGCCATCGCCCACGCGCTGGAGCAGGCCCCCAGCCGCGCCGAGGTCGCCAAGCTGATCTGCCGCGAGATGGGCAAGCCTTACCCGGACGCCTGCGGCGAGCTGGCCATCTGCGCCTCGGTGTTCCGCTACTACGCCGAAATGGCGCGCGACGACGGCGGCAAGGTGGCCGGCACCAACCAGGCCGGCTCGTTCCAGCACATGCGCTACGAGCCCTACGGCGTCAGCGTCCACATCCTGCCGTTCAACTACCCGATCCTGCTGCTGTGCTGGACCGTGGCCGCCTCGCTGGCGGCCGGCAACGCCTGCATCATCAAGCCGGCCGATGCCACCGCACTGTGCACGCTACGCTTCATGGAATACTTCGCCGCCTTGCCGCCCGGCCTGGTGGCCTGTTTGCCCGGCGACGCCCGCACCGCGCAGTTGCTGATCCAGTCGCCCGGCACCCACGCGGTGGCCTTCACCGGCAGCGTCGGGGCGGCGCGCGCGGTCGGCGTGGCCTGCGCCGAGCGCATGAAGCCTTGTGTGCTGGAGGCCGGCGGCAGCGATCCGATGATCATCTCGCGCCACGCGCCGCTGGAAGTGGCGGCGGCGGGCTGCGTCAACTCCGCCTTCCTGCTGACCGGGCAGGTGTGCACCTCGTCCGAGCGCTTTTTCGTGGTCGACCAGATCCACGACGAATTCGTGGCCGAGTTCGCCCGCCGCACGGCGCAATTGCGCGTCGGCGACGGCATGGGCATGGCGGAGATCGGCCCGCTGGTCAGCAAGGCCGCGCGCGACAAGGTGGCGCGGCTGGTGCAACAAGCGGTGGAGCAGGGCGCCACGATCGTCTGCGGCGGCCGCATACCGCCGGACTGCCCGCCCGGCTGGTTCTACGAGCCGACCATCCTCACCGGCGTGACGCCGCAGATGGACATCATGCGCGAGGAATGCTTCGGCCCGGTGGCGGCGATCTGCCGCGTGGCCGATTTCGACGAGGCGCTGCGGCTGGCCAACGATTCCGAGTTCGGCCTGGGCGCCTCGGTCTTCACCACCGACCTGGCCGAGGCCATGGAGGCGGCCGACCGGCTGGAGTCCGGCATGGTCTGGATCAACAACCCGCTGATCGACAACGATGCGCTGCCCTTCAGCGGCAGCAAGATGTCAGGCCTCGGCTGCGAGCTGGGCCGGCAGGGACTGGACGCCTTCCGCCGCAGCAAGATGGTCATCCTCGATCACCAGCCGCGCATCCACGACTGGTGGCTGCCGCGTCCCGACGCTGCGTTCTATCCGGCCCAAGCGGCCGCAACCGACAAATAATGACTGGACTTTTCATGCAGCACGCAAACTACCTGCCCGCCACCGAACTGCTGGCGCAATTCCGCACCGGAACGCTGGACCCGGCCGACTATCTCGAAACGCTGATCGAGGCGGCGCACCGCCAGCAAACCACGGTGAACTGCGCCGCCAGCCTGCACCTGGACGCCGCCCGCGCGATGGCGCTGGAGGCACGCCGCCGCTATGCGGAAGGCACGGCCCGTCCACTGGAGGGCGTGCCGGTGATCATCAAGGAAGAGACCAGCGTCAAGGGCTGGCCGCGTCCGCTAGCCTCGCTGGTCTACCGCGACAAGATCGCCACCGAGAACCATCCCATCGTCGACAAGCTGCTGGAGGCGGGCGCGATCCCGTACTTCCAGGCCACCAATCCCGAATTTTGCGTGTTGGGCCACACGTGGAGCAAGCTGTACGGCGTGACCGGCAACCCGTGGGCGCCGGCGTATTCCTGCGGCGGTTCCAGCGGCGGCTCCGGCGCGGCGCTGGCGGTCGGCGTGGCGCCCTTGGCCACCGGCAGCGACATGGCCGGTTCGATCCGCCTGCCGGCCTCGCTGTGCGGCGTGTACGGCTACAAGCCGCCGTTCGGCCGCCTGGCTTGCGCGCCCGGCGACGAGTACATGACGCAAGCCGTCGAAGGGCCGATGACGCGCACCTTCGACGACCTGGTGCTGATGCAGAACGTGCTGGGCGGCCCGCATCCGAACTCCTACACCACGCTGCCGTTCACGCCGCTGCCGACTGATTACGGCGACCTGCGCGGCATGCGCATCGCCTACAGCCCGGCGTTCGGCCATCCGGCGCTGGAGGACGGTGTCCACCGCAACCTGATGACGGCGCTGGACGGCCTGCGCCGGCGCGGCGCCGTGGTGGAGGAGGTGGCGCTGCACTGGGATCTGGAGGAGATCAACCGTGTGCTGCTGGAAGGCTTGCGGGCGCTGTTCGTGGACGAGTTCATGCGCGACATCCCACATGCCGATCTGCACAAGCTCAACAGCTACACCGCCGAGCTGCACGAGAAGGCCGGCGGCCCTCGCGCCTCGATCATGCCGAGCGCGGCACTGGGCCAGCTGCTGCAGCGCGAGATGCAGGACAAGGTCTGGGGCCAGGGCTACACAGCCTTCATCTGCGCCTCGATGCTGACCACCAACCTGGCCGCCGACCAGGACCCGGTGGCCGAGCCGCTGCTGGCCATCAAGGGCCACCAGGTCGACGCCTATCTGGGATGGTGCCTGACGCCGCCGTTCAACCTGCTCAACCGCTACCCGGTGCTGGCCGCGCCGACCGGTTTGTCCGAGCTCGGCGTGCCGACCGGCATGCAGATCGTCGCCAACGCCTACGACGACGAGACCGTGTTCCGGGTCGCCGCCAACCATGCGGCGGCCGGCACCTCGCAACTGTTCATTGAACGCTTCCCTAACACGCGCCCGGCAGCTTGAACTGCTGTGGCATAATCGGCGCTCTGCGCCGCCCTTCGAACAGTCATTGAAACGTATGCAAAAGAAAGAATCCCTCGCCCAGGTAGCACCGGCCAACGCCAAGGCAGCGGTTAAGCCGGCCGCCAAGCCGGCCGCCAAGCGGCGCGTGCCGCAGCAGGAGCGCGGCCACAAGACAATCGAAGTCATCCTCAAGGCGGCCGGCCAGGAGATCGCGCGCGGCGGCCTGGGCAAGCTCACCACCAAGCGCATCGCCGAGGCGGCGGGCCTGTCGGTGGGCGGCCTGTACGAATACTTCCCCAACAAGGAGGCGGTGGTCCATGCGCTGGTCAGTCAGTGGCTGGAGCAGGTCAAGGATTCGGTGGCCGCCATCCATCCATCCAGGACCGGCTGCACCGACCTGATCCGCTATCTCGGCATGGTCTATGACGCGGTCAAGCCGCTGTACAAGCAGGTGCCGGGCGTGAGCGAGCTGATTACGCTGCTGTCCTCGGTGCCGGCATTGAGGGCGCTGGAACACGAGATCGACTTGCAAGTCAAAGCCTTGCTGACCGATGCGCTGCAATTCCTGCTGCCGTATGTCGACAAGGAACATTGCGGCGTGATGGCGCGCACCATGACCATCCTGGACCATCACCTGTTGATCGAATCGATCATGCGCGATCCGGCCCATGCCGCGCTGTTCGAGAGCCACCGCCTGATCTGCCTGCACGCGCTGGCCAGCCACATGATGCTGCAGAACGAACAGGGACGGCTGGCCAAGCCGCGCCCTGAAGCGCCGCCCGACGTCACCTAAGTTCTTCCCACTCCCGTTCCATCCGACCGCCGGCGTTCGTGCCGGCGGCGTGTCCCTGCGCGCCCGCAGGACCAACCGCATCGAGAGCACACCATGAACCCGACTTTTACCAAAGAGGCGCTGGCAGGCCAGCCCTACGCCCGTTTCCTCGTCACCGATATCGACGGCGTCAGCCGAGGCAAGCACCTGTCCGGCGAGAAGATCGCCAGCATGCTGGACGGCGGCGGCACCATCGCCAGCGCCGTCTTCGGCTGGGATATCCAGGACCAGCTGTACGAGCAGGTCAGCTTCACCGGCTTCCACAACGGCCTGCCCGACATCGGCCTGGTGCTGGACCCGGCCACCGCGCGCCAACTGCCGTGGGACGACAACTGCTGGCTGATCCTCGGCGAGCACACCCGCGCCGACGGCACGCCGCTGCCGATCTGCCCGCGCCAGTTGCTGAAGCGGGTGCTGGCCAAGGCCGAAGCGCTCGGCTATTCCGCGCAAGTGGGCGTCGAGTTCGAATGGTTCGTGCTGGACGAGACCGAAGTCTCCGTGCGGGCCAAGGGCTACCGCAACCTGACGACCGCAACGCACGGCCTGACCAATTATTCGCCGTTCCGGCTGGGCGCCCGGCAAGCCTTCGTGCGCGAGCTGTTCACCGGCCTGAACGCCATCGACGTGCCGCTGGAAGCGCTGCACACCGAGGCCGGCCCCGGCAACTTCGAAGCGGCGATCCGCTACGGCGACGCCCTCAAGACCGCCGACCGCGCGGTGCTGTTCAAGGAATCGGTGCGCGAGATCGGCCGCCGCCACGGCCTGCTGAACACCTTCATGGCCAAGTATTCAGTGGACTACCCCGGCTGCGGCCAGCACCTGCACCAGAGCCTGTGGCGCGACGGCCGCAACTGCTTCCACGACGAGCGCGGCGAGCATGGCATGAGCGACACCATGCGCCACTTCATCGCCGGCCAGCTGCACTGCCTGCCGCATCTGCTGCCGATGCTGGCGCCGTTCGTCAACAGCTACAAGCGGCTGGTGGACCATCAGTTGGCGCCGGTCAGGCCGACCTGGGCGGTGGACAACCGTAACGCCGCCTTGCGCGTAATCCCCGGCGGCAGCCACAGCATGCGGCTGGAGACCCGCACCCCCGGCGCCGACGCCAATCCCTACCTGGCGATGGCCGCCGCGCTGGCGTCCGGCCTGTACGGCATCGAGCACAGGCTGGCGCTACAGCCGGCGGCCGGCGCGGATGGCGGCGCCGGCCAGGTGGAGCGCCTGCCGCGCACGCTGACCGAGGCCACCGCCGCGATGGAGCGCTCGCCGCTGGCGCGCGAATTGATGGGCGAGGAATTCGTCCGTCATTTCGTCGAGACGCGGCAATGGGAGGTGGCCCAGTTCGACCGCAGCGTGACGGACTGGGAGCTGCAACGCTACCTGGAGCTGGCATGAGCTCCGAGCGTATCCACTCCTACTACAACGCCACCGCCAACAGCACGGCGCGCTATCCCAAGTTCGAAGGCGAGCTGCGGGTCGATGTCGCCGTGGTGGGCGGCGGCTTCACCGGCCTGGCCAGCGCGCTGGAACTGGCGCAGCAGGGCAAGCGGGTGGCGCTGGTGGAAGCCCACCGCATCGGCTGGGGCCAGTCCGGCCGCAACGGCGGGCAGGTGACGGGCAGCCTGTCCGGCGACGGCGCCATGCTGCGGCAACTGACGCGCAAGATCGGCCGCGAGGCGGCGGAGGAATTCATCTGGTACCTGCGCTGGCGCGGCCAGGACATCATCCGCGACCGCGTCGCCCGCTACGGCATCGAGTGCGACCTCAAGTCCGGCCATCTGCACGCCGCCTACAAGCCGGGCGACATGGACGCGATGCGCGCCGCCTACGACGACACGCGGCGGCACGGTAAGGGAGACATGGTGGAGCTGGTCGAGGCGAAGGACATGCAGCGCTTCCTCGCCACGCCGCTGTACCACGGCGGCATCTACAACCGCAACAACCTGCACCTGCATCCGCTCAACCTTTGCCTGGGCGAGGCGCGCGCGTTGGCCGGGCTGGGCGGCCTGGTGTTTGAACAGTCGCCGGTGTTGGAGATCGTCCACGGCGCCACGCCGGCGCTGCGGCTGGAGGGCGGGCGCATTCACGCCGACCAGATCCTGCTGGCGGGCGATGTCAGCCACAAGCTGGAACGCCGCCGGCTCAGCGGCATGATCTTCCCGGCCGCCGGCGGCATCGTCGCCACCGCGCCGCTGGGGGAACTGGCGCGCCAGCTCAATCCGCGCGACGTGGCGGTGTACGACAGCCGCTTCGTGCTGGACTACTACCGCACCACCGCCGACGGCAGGCTGCTGTTCGGCGGCGGCGCCAACTACTCGGGCAAGGCCTCGCGCGACATCGCGGCCGAGCTGCGTCCCTGCATCGAGCGCACATTCCCGCAGTTGCGCGGGGTGCAGATCGATTATCAATGGAGCTGCGACATGGGCATCGTGTTCAACCGGATTCCGCAACTGGGCAAGCTGGCGCCGAACGTCTGGTACGCGCAGGGCTACTCCGGCCACGGGCTGGCGACCTCGCACATCGTGGGCGAGGTGATGGCCGGCGCCATCGGCGGCACGATGGACAAGTTCGACGTGTTCCAGCGCTTCAGCCATGTGCGGGCACCGGTCGGCGACTGGCTGGGGCGGCACATGCTGGCGCTGGGCATGTGGTACTTCCTGACGCTGGAACGGCTGCGTTAAGCATTCGCCAATACGGGAAATCACGTAGCGGGGTGGTCTGCGGAGGGCGGCGTCGAACTGCTATAGTTGTGTTGCCGCCAATGCAGCGGCGCTCGACTAATTTCGGAGACTGGGTACGATTATGAAAAACACCATACTGGCGGTGCTGCTGGCAACCACCGCGTTAAGCTCCGTGCCGGCGCTGGCCGCCGACGCATCCGCCGCCGCCGTGGCGATGGTGGACAAGGGCGCCGCCTATCTGCAGAAGAACGGCAAGGACGCCCTGATCAAGGAAGTCAACAGCAAGAACCCCGAGTTCATCAACGACACCACCTACCTGACGGTGCGCGCGCTGGACGGCACCCAGCTGGCCCATCCCACCAACCCCAAGCTGGTCGGCAAGAACATGGTGGTGCTGCCGGACGCGGACGGCAAGCTGTTCCGCAAGGAGATCATCGACCAGGCCAAGGCCAAAGGCAAGGGCTGGGTGGACTACCGCTACAACAACCCGAACACCGGCGAGATCGAGAAGAAGTCGACCTACTTCGTCAAGCAGGGCGACATCATCCTCGAAGCCGGCATCTACAAGGGCAAGTGACGCGGGGTAGGGCAATCCCTACGGCAGGATCATCCCTGCCCGATAGTCATCCGGCGGCAGAATGGTATTATCAAATGGTAACTTTAATTACTTTTTGAATACAGGATACCTCATGTCAATACGCAAGTTCTGCGCCGCCGCCGCGATGCTGGCCGCCTGCGGCGCCTCGCAGGCCGCCGTCGTCACGCTGTTTTCGGATAATTTCGACGGCAACCACACCGGCGACAACGTCACCACCTTCGTCAACGGCTGGCACGTCGCCAACGGCACGGTCGACGTCGACGGCCAGGGCTTCGTGCACAACGAACTGCCCGGCCACGGCCATTACATCGACCTCGACGGCAGCAGCCTCAAGGCCGGCGTGTTCAGCAACAGCATCAGCCTCAAGGCCGGCACCAGCTACACCATGAGTTTCGAGATCGCCGGCAACCAGCGCCGCTGGGGTTCGGACACCGTCGACGTCAGCTTCGGCGGCACGCAGCAGACCTTCGTGATCGCCCAGGACGCGCCGCTGTCGACCAAGTCGATGAGCTTCACGCCCGTCAGCAGCGGCGTGTACGGCTTCAGCTTCCACAACCGTGGCGGCGACAACCGCGGCGCCTTCCTGGAGCAGGTGACGATCACCACCATGACCGCCGTGCCCGAGCCGGCCAGCTATGCGATGCTGCTGGCCGGCCTGGCCTGCCTGGGCTGGCTGGCCCGCCGCCGGGTCGGGATCTCCTGACACCGGCTGTCCGTCAGTCTTACACAGCCTTCAAGATTGCCTGATGTTCAAGTGGCGGATGGCGTGCGATGCTGGCGGCACCGCCATCGGCATTGAATTGAAAGCACCGTGATGAGGAAGGCCATTACCGGCGGGGCGAGTGCCGCGCCGGCCCATCCATTGAATACGATATTGATTGTGGACGGGCAGCCGGACAAGCTGGCCGTCGTGGTCGACCGCCTGGCCTCGCTCGGCTACCGCCCGCTGCTGGTCCGCGACGGCGTCGAGGCGCTGGAGCGCTCCGACGCGGTCCGGCCCGACCTGATCCTGCTGGGCGCGACGCTGGCCGACATGGACGGCCTGGAAGTGTGCCGGCAGCTGAAGGCGCGCGCCGGCACCGCGCAGATTCCGGTGATCTTCATGGCCGGCCGCCAGGACGCCGCCAGCCGGCGCCTGGCGATGGGGCTGGGTGCGGTCGACTGCGTCAGCAAGCCCTTGCGGATGGACGAGGTGGCGGCCAGGGTCGGCGCGCAGCTGCAGTTGCGCCAGCTGCGCCGTGGCGTCCACGAGGAGGTGGCGGCGCGCACCGCCGAATTGAGGGACGATAACCGCCGCCTGCAATTCGAGCTGGCCGAACGCTACGCGGCCGAGCTGGCGCTGGCGGCCGGCACGCTGGCCTACCAGGAGATCTTCGACGAGGTCACCGACGCGCTGTACCTGGTCGAGGGCGGCGAGGACGGCCAGTTCCGCTACGTGCAGGTCAATCCGGCCTTCGCCCGCCTGGCCGGCATGCCGGCCGCCGCCATTCCCGGCCAGCCGGTGTCGCGGCTGTTCGGCGCCGCGGCCGGCGCGCGCTGGCAGGCGGCCTGCCAGCGCTGCGCCGAGCGCGGCGAGACGGTCGACGAGGAACTGCCGCTGGAGCTGAGCGCCGGCCGCTGCATCCTGCATGTGACGATGGTGCGCTCCAGCGTGCCGGGCCGGGCCGGCTGCCGCCTGGTCGGCATCGGCCGCGACGTCACCCGGCTGCACGATTACCAGGCCCAGCTCAACTTCCTGGCGCGGCGCGATCCGCTGACCGCGCTGCCCAACCGGCTCAGCTTCCGCGACAATCTCTCGCTGGCGCTGGCCCGCGCCGAGGCGCACGGCGGCGAGGTGGGCGTGCTGCTGCTCGGGCTGGACCATTTCCGCGACCTCAACGACGGCCTCGGCCGCGCGCTGGGCGACCGCCTGCTGGTGCGCTGCGCCGCCGCGCTGGACCAGGCGGTGGGCGACGTCGACGCGGTGGCGCGCATCGGCGGCGACGAGTTCGCCATCGTGGTCGAAGGCGGCGGCGATGCCGCGGCGCGGCTGGCGCGGCGCCTGCAGCGCCAGCTCGCCAGGCCGGTCGCGATCGACGATTACGAACTGGCGCTGGGCTGCAGCGTCGGCATCGCCCAGTGGCCGCGCGACGGCCGCGACGCCGACGCCCTGCTGTGCAGCGCCGACGCCGCCATGTACCGCGCCAAGGCCGAGGGCGGCGGCCGCTACCAGCAGTTCACCACCGAGATGGGCAGCAGCACCCGGCGCCGGGTGGAGATCGGCAACGCGCTGCGCTACGCCATCCGCCAGGGCGAGCTGTCGCTGCACTACCAGCCGCGCGCCAGCCTGGCCGACGGCGCCGCAGCCGGCATGGAGGCGCTGCTGCGCTGGCACAGCAAGCGGCGCGGCGCGGTGGGGCCGGCCGAATTCATCCCGCTGGCCGAACAGAACGGCCTGATCCTGCAGATCGGCGCCTGGGTGCTGCGCCAGGCCTGCCAGCAGGCGCAGGACTGGCGGCGCTGCTTCGGCCAGGCGCTGCCGGTGGCCGTCAACCTGTCGGCGCGCCAGTTCCGCGACGCCGACCTGGTGCGCGTGGTCGAGACGGCGCTGTCGGCCAGCGGCCTGCCGCCCGGGCTGCTGGAGCTGGAGCTGACCGAGAGCATGCTGATGCACGACGCCCGGCGCACGCAGCGCACGCTGGCCGCGCTCAAGTCGCTCGGCGTGCGGCTGGCGGTGGACGACTTCGGCACCGGCTATTCCTCGCTCAGCTATCTGAAGAGCTTCCCGCTCGACTACCTGAAGATCGACCGCTCCTTCGTGGCCGGCCTGCCGGACGACCGCAACGACGGCGCCATCGTGCGCGCCATCATCGCCATGGCGCACACGCTGGGCCTGAAGGTGATCGCCGAGGGCGTGGAGACGGCCGGCCAGCTCGATTTCCTGCGCACCCAGCGCTGCGACGAGGTGCAGGGCTTTTTCTTCAGCCGGCCGCTGGCGGCGGCCGAAATGAGCACCTATCTGTCGTTGCGCGGCCGCCCCGTGTGGCCGCCGGCCGGCGCAACCGAGCCGTTGTCTGGTAGCATGAACAGCGGGGCGCTGCGGCGCTCGCGAGGAGCGTAGCATGACCATGTCCCCCGATTTGCGTGACCGCACCATCCTGATCGTCGACGACAACCAGGCCAACCTGGCGCTGGCGGTGGGCGTGCTCAAGGCGCACGGCCTGCGGCTGGCGGTCGCCCACAGCGGCGACGAAGCGCTGCGGCGGGTCGCGTTCGCGCCGCCCGACCTGATCCTGCTGGACGTGATGTTGCCCGGCATCGACGGCTTCGAGGTGTGCCGGCGCCTGAAGGCCGGCGCCGCGCCGGTCGCCGCCGTGCCGGTGATCTTCATGACCGCTCTCAACGACACCGCCGACAAGCTGGCCGGCTTCCGCGCCGGTGCGGTCGATTATGTGACCAAGCCGCTGCGGGCCGAGGAAATGCTGGCGCGCGTCACCACCCACCTGCGTCTGTCCGCGATGCAGGCGCGGCTTGCCAGCCAGAACGCCTTGCTGGCCAGCGAGAACCGCGAGCGGCGCGAGGCCGAGCGGGTGCTGCAGCAATACCGCGACAGCCTGGAGCAGCAGGTGGCCGCGCGCACCGCCGAGCTGCGCGAGCTGGGCCAGCACCGCGAGAGCGTGCGCGAGGACGAGCGCAAGCGCATCGCGCGCGAACTGCACGACGAGCTGGGACAGTCGCTGACCGCGCTGCGCATGCAGGCCGGGATGCTGCGGGTGCGCTACGGCGCCGAGGTGCCGGGCTTGAACGAGCAGGTGCGCAACATCACCGAGCTGGTCGACCGTTCCCTCGGCGTGGTGCGCAACGTCGCCACCACGCTGCATCCGGCGGTGCTGGAGCTGGGCATCGGCTCGGCGCTGGAGTGGCTGGTCGACGAGCTGCGCCGGCACAGCGGCATCGACTGCAGCCTGGTGCTGGCGCTGGAGGAGCGGCTGGACGAACAGCAGGCCATCGCGCTGTTCCGCATCGCCCAGGAGTCGCTGACCAATGTGGCGCGCCACGCCGGCGCCAGCGAGGCCGCGGTCTCGCTGTGCTGCGGCGGCGGCAGCTGCGAGCTGCGCATCGACGACAACGGCGTCGGCTTCGATCCGGCCCAGGTGCGGCCGCAGGCGTTCGGCCTGCTGGGCATCCGCGAGCGCGTGCTGAGCCTGAACGGCGAGCTGACCGTCGGCGCGCTGCCGGGCGGCGGCACCCGCGTGGCCGTGGTCCTGCCGCTGGCGCAGGCATGAGCAGGCGGGCGGCGTTCACGGCCTGCCTGGCCGCCACGCTGCTGGCAGGCGCGGCATTGGCTGCGCCGCCCGCGCACTGGGCGCGGCTGGCGCAGCCGGCGTTGCCGAGCATCGGCGCGCAGCAGGGCTTGTCCAACGTCACCGTCACCGCCATCAACCAGGACGGCGAGGGCTTCCTGTGGATGGGCACGCAGGGCGGCCTGGCGCGCTGGGACGGCTACCGCTTCCGCAACTACCTGTTCAATCCCGACGATCCGCGTACGCTGCCGGACAACTACGTGCGCACCGTGCACACGGACCGCCGCGGCCGGCTGTGGGTGGGCACGGCCAGCGGCGGCCTGGCGCGCTACGATCCCGCCTCCGACGGCTTCGTGCGCTACAACAGCGCCAACACCGGCCTGTCCGGCGGCGCGGTGGAGGCGGTCATCGACGACGGCAACGGCGGCCTGTGGGTGGGCACCGACAACGGCGTCGACCACCTGAGCGGCACCGACCAGCCGGCGCAGACGCGGATCGCGCATTTCCGCCATGCCGAGGACGACCCCGGCAGCCTGCCGGCCAATGTCGTCAAGGCCCTGTGCCGCGACGCCGGCGGCACGCTGTGGGTGGGCACGTGGAAGGGGCTGGCGCGGCTCGATCCGGGGGGGCACGCCTTCACCCGCGTGCCGCTGCCCGCGCGCGACCCGGCGCCCGGCGTGCCGGTGCTGTTCGCGGCCAGCGACGGCAAGCTGTGGCTGGCGACGATGAACGGCGCGGTCTGGGTGCTGGACCCGCGCACCGGCAAGATCAGTCCGTTCGGCGCCGGGCTGGGCGGCGTCAAGCTCAACTCGGTGACCGACATCGCCGAGGGCGCGGACGGCGAGATCTGGCTCAACTCGGACACCAGCAACGCGGTGGTGGTGGACGCGGCCAGCGGCCGGCTGCTGCGCGTGGTGCGCCCCGGGCGCGGCGGCGACGAACTGTCCAACGGCAGGGTGTTCCGCGACCGCGCGGGCGCGGTCTGGATGACGGTGGCCGACGGCGTGCAGCAATACCCGCCGCGCCAGGCCGCCGTGTCGATCGGCCGGCGGCGCGAGGGCGAGCCCGGTCTGAGCGACAGCGAACCGATGACGCTGGCCGCGCCCGAGGCCGGCCGGCTGTGGGCCGGCCAGCAGCGCACCGGCGTCGACTTGATCGAGGCCGACACCGGGCGGGCCAGCCCGTGGCGGCCCGACGGCCGGGCGCCGCCGCCGAGTGTGTCGGCGCTGCTGGTGGGCGACGACGGCCATGTCTGGCTGGCGGCCCCTTCCGGCCTGTACCGCGGCGACCGGCAAGGCCGGCACCTGCAGCGGATCGCCACGCCCGGGCTGGACCCGCACCTGTATATCCGCGCGCTGGCCGGCGGCGGCGACAGCCTGTGGATCGCCACCAGCACCGACGGCCTGTTCCAGGCGCGCTACCGCGCCGGCGCCGGGCTGGAACTGCTGCGCCACGTGCAGGACCTGAGCGCGCAGAACGTGTCCGCGCTGGCGGACGGGCCGGGCGCGACGCTGTGGGTCGGCACCAACAACGGCCTGAACCGGGTGGACCGGGCCAGCGGCGCCGTGCTCGAGCGCCTGCGCGCCGAGCCGGCCAACCCGGCCGCGCTGTCGCACGAATATATCGCCGCGTTGTACACCGACCGGCGCGGCCGGCTGTGGGTGGGCAACGGCACCGGCGTCGACGTGATGGAGGCGCAGGCCGGCGGCGGCTGGCGCCGCGTGCGGCGCCTGGGCCTGGCCCAGGGCATGCCGGACACCAACATCAACACGCTGCTGGAGGACGGCCAGGGGCGGGTCTGGGTCAGCACCGACAGCAGCATCGTGGTGATCGATCCGGCCAGCTTCGCGATCAGCGTGCTGGGGCGGGCCGAGGGCGTGCGCTACGCGCCGTACTGGATGGGTTCCGGCGCGGCCATCGGCGGCGAGCTGGCGTTCGGCGGCACCGGCGGCATCACGGTGGTGCGGCCGGCGCTGCACCAGCCGTGGCGCTGGACGCCGCCGGTGGTGGTGACCGAGGTGCGCCTCGGCGGCCAGCCGGCGCCGCCCGGCCGCTACAACGGCCCGGCGCCGGACACGCTGCTGGTGCGGGCCGACGCCAACAGCTTCGCGCTGGGCTTCGCCGCGCTGGACTACACTGCGCCCGAACTGAACCGCTACGCCTACCGCCTCGAGGGCTACGAGCGCGACTGGATCACGGTCGACGCCACGCACCGGCTGGCGTCGTACACCAATCTGCCGCCCGGCCAGTACCAGCTGGCCATCCGCGGCTCGAACCGGCAGGGCGTGTGGAACGAGCAGCCGCTGCGCATCCCGGTGACGGTGCAGCCGTGGTGGTACCAGACCTGGTGGTGGCGCGCGGCGGTGGCGCTGCTGGCGGCCGGCCTGCTGTACGCGGCCTACCGGCTGCGCACCTGGCAGCTGGCGGCGCAGCGCAAGGCGCTCGAGCGCGAGGTGGCCAGCCGCACCGACGACGCGCTGCAGCAGAAGGCGCTGGCCGAGTTCCAGCGCGGCGAGGCCGAGCGCCAGCACCGCGAGGCCAGCGAGCGCAACGCCGAGCTGGCGGCGGTCAACGCGGTGGCCCACATCCTGGCCGGCAAGCTCGACCTCGACCACCTGATCGCCGCGGTCGGCGAGCAGCTGCGCCGCCTGTTCCACGCCGACATCACCTACATCGCGCTGCTCGAGCGCGACAGCGGCATGCTGCATTTCCCGTACGCGGACGGCGCCGTCATCGCGCCGCTGCGCCACGGCGAGGGCTTGAGCAGCCGCGTGATCGAGGCCGGCGAGGGCGTGCTGATCCAGGGCGAGCAGGCCGCTCCCGCCGCCGAGCTGGCCGGCCGGCCGCCCGGGCCGCCGGTGCTGTCCTGCCTGTGCGTGCCGATCATCGCCAGCGGCGTGGCGCGGGGCGCGGTCTCGGTGCAGAGCGTGCGCTGCGGCGTCTACAAGGCCAGCGACCAGCGCCTGCTCGAGACCATCGCCGCCCACCTGGGCGCGGCGCTGCACAACGCGCTGCTGTTCCAGCAGGCCCAGGCCGCGCGCGCCCGGGCCGAGGAGGCGACCCAGGCCAAGTCCATGTTCCTGGCCAATATGAGCCACGAGATCCGCACGCCGATGAACGCGGTGATCGGCCTGTCCTACCTGGCGCTGGACACCGACCTGCAGCCGCGCCAGCGCGACTACGTGCAAAAGATCTACAACGCCGGCAATTCGCTGCTGGGCATCATCAGCGACATCCTGGACTTTTCCAAGATCGAGGCCGGCAAGCTCGACCTCGAGAGCGCCGATTTCGACCTCGACGACTTGCTCGACCACGTGGCGGCGGTCGGCGGCGGCGGCGTCGGCGGCAAGGCGCTCGAATGCAACTTCATCGTGCCGGCCGAGGTGCCGCGCGCGCTGCGCGGCGACGCCCAGCGCCTGGGCCAGGTGCTGGTCAACCTGCTCAACAACGCGCTCAAGTTCACCGAGCGCGGCGAGGTCGCGCTGGAGGTGGCGCTGCTGGCGCAGCAGGCCGGGCGGGTGCGGCTGGAATTCAGCGTGCGCGACACCGGCATCGGCATGGCGGCCGACCAGATCGGCCGGCTGTTCCAGGCCTTCACCCAGGCCGACGACAGCGCCCGCCGCAAGTTCGGCGGCACCGGCCTGGGCCTGAGCATCTGCCAGAAGCTGGTGGACCTGATGGGCGGCACGATCGGGGTCGAGAGCGCGCCCGGCGCCGGCAGCTGCTTCAGCGTCGCGCTGTGGCTGGAGCGCGGCGCGGCGCTTGGCGCGCCGCCGCTGCCGGCCGCGCTGCGCGGCCTGCGGGTGCTGGTGGTGGACGACAACGCCAGCGCGCGCGCCGCGTTGCTGGCCGCGTGCGCGAGCCTGGAGGTGGAGGCGGTGGCGGTCCACAGCCCGGTCGAGGCGCTGTCGCGCCTGCTGCACGCGGCGCCGCGCTACGACCTGGTGCTGGCCGACGCCCACATGCCGGCCTGGAGCGGCGTCGAACTGATGTGGCAGGCGGCGGCCGGCCTGGCGCCGCCGCCCGAAACGGTGCTGCTGGCCGGCGCCGGCGATCGCCGGCCGCTGCCGACCGGGGCGCCGGCCGGCGGCGGGGCCTGCCTGATCAAGCCGGCCACCCGCGCCAGCGTGGCCGAGCTGCTGGCGCGGCTGTTCGGCTCGGAGCGCCGCTACGGCGCGCCGGGCGCGCGGCCGCAGGTGCCGCGCTTCCACGGCGTGCGCATCCTGCTGGCCGAGGACAACCAGGTCAACCGCGAGATCGCGGTCGGCTTGCTCGAGGCCTGCGGCATCCAGGTCGACCTGGCCCACGACGGCCGCGAGGCGCTCGAGCGACTGCAGGCGGCCGGCGCCGCGCAGCGCTACCAGCTGGTGTTCATGGACCTGCACATGCCGGTGCTGGACGGCCACGCGGCCACGCTGCAGCTGCGCAGCGACCGCCGCTTCGACCAGCTGCCCATCATCGCGCTGACCGCCAACGCCATGGCCGACCAGTGGCGGCGCTGCCAGCAGGAGGGCTTCGACGACCGCCTCAGCAAGCCGGTGATCCCGGCCGAGCTGTACCGCATGCTGCAGCACTACCTGCCGGTGCAGCTGCGCGCCGCCTGGGACGCCGACGCCGGCGCGGAGCATGGCGCCGGCGCGGCGCCGGCCGCGCTGCCGGCCAGCGCGCCGGGCCTGGACCTGGCGGCCGCGCGGCAGGGCGTCAACGGCGACGAGGCGCTGCTGCTGAAGGTGCTGCGCCTGTTCCGCCACGAGGAGCGCCACAGCGCCGAGCGCCTGCGCGCGGCGATCGGCGGCCGGGACTACGAGGCGGCGGCGCGCCACGCCCACACGCTGCGCGGGCTGGCCGAGAGCCTGGGGGCGGGCGCCATCGCGCAGCTGGCCGGACAGCTGGAGGCGGCGCTGCCGCGCCAGCCGGCGCTGGCCGAGGTGGCGCCGGCGCTGGACGCGCTGGACGCCGCGCTGGCGCAGGTATGCGCCGGCCTGGACCGCGAGCTGCCGGCCGAGGCGGCGGTGGCGGTGGGTGCGGCGCGGGCGCCGGCGGCCTGGCTGGACGAGCTGCGGCGGCTGCTGGCGTTGATGCGCGGGCGCGACGGCGAGGCGGTCCGGCGCTACGCCGCCTGCGCCGCCGAGTTCCAGGCCAGCTTCGGCCCGTGGGACGCCGAGGCCATCCAGCGCAGCCTGGACGACGGCGATTTCGACGGCGCCGAGGCGGCGCTGCGCTGGGTGCTGCACAAGCACGGGCTGCCGGTGTAGGCCGGGGCAGGATGAGCGCCCGTGACACATGACAGGAATTGAAAGCATGAAGGACCACCTTTCCGCCGCCGGCCGGCTGGGCGCACTGCTGCTGGCGGCGCTGCTGCTGGCCGGCGCCCCGGCGCGCGCGCAGCAGCTGCCGTTGCGCAGCTTTGGCCAGGTCGACGGCCTGGCCAACCTGACCGTCACGGCGCTGGTGCAGGACCGGGCCGGCTTCCTGTGGGCCGGCACCGAAAATGGTTTATACCGTTTCGACGGCAGCCGCTTCCGCCGCTTCGGCCGGCGCCAGGACGCCGCCGACACCAGCGTGAGCAATCTGTACCTGGACCCGGCCGGACGGCTGTGGGTGGGCACCGACCGCGCGCTGCTGCTGCGCGACGGCCAGGAGCTGCGCACGGTGCCGCGGCGGGACGGCAAGCCGTTCGTGGTCAGGCCGGGCCTGCACCTGGCGGCCGTCGACGCCGGCCAGTTGCTGGTGCAGAGCAACGGCAGGCTGCAGCGGGTCGAGCGCGACGCCCGCGGCGGCTGGAGCGCCACGCCGGTGTTCAGCGACGCGCAAATCGCCGCCCAGCCGGAGCTGCGCGACCTGGGCGCCGTCCTGCGCGACGCCGACGGCACGCTGTGGCTGGGCTGCGGGACCAGCTTGTGCCGCTATCGCGACGGCCTGGTCACGCTGCTGGGCGCGGCCCAGGGCCTGCCGCCGCGCCACTGGGACGCGCTGCTGCGCGACGCCGCCGGCGCCCTGTGGGTGGGCGGGCCGGACCGGGTGCTGGCGCTGGCGCCGGGCGCGCAGCGTTTCGCCGACCATACGCCGGCGCGCTTCGGCGACGCCGCCAACGGCTGGCCGGTGACGCTGACGCAAGACAGCGACGGCCAATTGATCGCCGCCAGCGACCAGGGCCTGTTCCGCGCCGGCGCCGCCGGCTGGACCGCGTATGGCGTCGAACAGGGCATCCATTTCGGCAGCGGCGTGCATCCGCTGCTGTTCGACCGCGACGGCGACCTGTGGCTCGGTTCCACCGGCCGCGGCCTGGTGCAATGGCAGGGCTACCGGCACTGGGAAAGCTGGGCCGCGCAGCAGGGCGTGCCGGACGACGACGTCTGGTCCATCCTGCGCGCGCGCGACGGCACGCTGTACGCCGGCACCGGCCGCGGCCTGGCGCGGCTGGAGGGCAGCCGTTTCATCGGCGTCGACGACACCGGCGCCGGCGGCCGGCAATGGGGCGCGCTGGCCGAGGACGCACACGGCGACCTGTGGGCCGGCAGCTTTTCAGGCGTGCTGATCCGGCGGGACGGGCGCGCCGGCCGCAGCCGGGTGGTGGCGCGCATGCCCGAGCGTATCATCTACACGCTGCTGTTCGACGACGCCGGCCGCTTGTGGATCGGCACCGACCGCGGCCTGTACCAGATCGCCGACCCGGAACACGGGACCACGCCGCAGCGGATCGAGGCCGCCGACCGGCTGATGGGCGTGGACGGCGGCATCACCGGCATGTGCCGCGACGGCGCCGGCCGCCTGTGGTTCGCCGGCGCGCGCGGCCTGCTGCGGCTGGAGCGCGGCAACTGGTCGCGTCCGCTGCAGGGCAACCAGGGCTTCGAACACCTGGCTTGCGACGGCGATACGCTGTGGCTGGGCGAAAGCCATGGGGCGCGCGTCTGGCGGGCCGCCGCCGCCGACCCCGCGCTGCGCCTGCGGCCGTTCCCGGTGGACTTGCTGGACGGGCGCCTGATCCAGTCGCTGCTGGTGGACCGCCGCCACTGGCTGTGGCTGACCACCGACAGCGGCGCGATGGTGTGGAACGGCAGCCGCTGGCGCCTGTTCAACCAGCAGAGCGGCATGGTGTGGAACGACGCCAACCAGAACGCCATCCACGAGGACCTGGACGGCTCGCTGTGGATCGGCACCAGCAACGGCCTGTCCCATCTGCTGCGGCCGCAGGCGCTGTTCGGCGCCCACACCATTCCGCTGGAGCTGAGCGCGGTGCGCTACGGCGGCGCCGCGCTGACCGGGCCGGCGCGCTGGCGCGGCGCGGCGCTGGACGTGCGGGTGGCGGCGCCGCTGTACCAGAACCACGAGGCGGTCAGCTTCCGCTACCGCCTGCTGGGGCAGGAGGAGGCCTGGTCGGTCAGCGGCAACGGCGAATTGCGCTACGCGGCGCTGGCGGCCGGCCGCTACCGGCTGCAGGTGGTGGCCGACGCCGCCGCCCTGCAGGCCGGCTCGCCCATGCTGGAACTGGCGGTGACGATCGAACCGCCGTGGTGGCGCACGCCGTGGGCCTACGCGGGCGGCGTCTTGCTGGCGCTGGGCGCGATCGGCCTGCTGCACCGCTACCGGGTGGCGCGGGTGCTGAGGCAGCAGGCGCTGCTGGAGCGGCGCGTGACCGAGCGCACGGCGGCGCTGGAAGCGTCGCGCGAGGAACACCGGCTGCGCTCGCTCAAGGATGGCCTGACCCAGGCCTGGAACCGCACCGCGCTGATGGAGCGGCTGGCCCAGATGGCGGCGCCGGGCGGCACGCCGTTCCTGCTGGTGCTGCTCGATCTGGACCACTTCAAGCGCATCAACGACACGCATGGCCACCTGGCCGGCGACGAGGTGCTGCGCGAAGTGGTGCGGCGGGCGCAGGCGCAGCTGCGCGCCAGCGACACCGTGGGCCGCTACGGCGGCGAGGAGTTCATGTTGCTGCTGCCGGGACGGGACGCGGCCGGCGGCGGCGCGCGCCTGGCGCAGCTGCACCAGGCCATCGGCGGCACGCCGGTGCGCATCGGCGAGGGCCAGGCGCTGACCGTCACCTGCAGCTGCGGCGTGGTCGAGGGCCGCCCCGGCGCGCGGCTGACGCCGGAGCAATGGATAGGGCTGGCCGACCAGGCCCTGTACCGGGCCAAGGGTCTGGGCCGCAACCGCATCGAGTACGCGGGCCGGGCCGAGGTGGACGCGCTGTTGTCATAATGAAACAGCCGATAGGGGCGGGTCCGGTAGTCTGATAGCATAAGCACCACGGACCAAATGGATTTTTCTGGAAAGCCCCCCTTAGATGATACGAATTTTAATTGCCGACGACCATGCCATCGTACGCGGCGGCTTGTTGCAATTGTTTGGCCTGGCGGGCGACATGACGGTGGTGGCGCAGGCCACCAATGGCGGACAGGTGATGGAGTGCCTGCGCGCCACGCCCTGCGACGTGGTGCTGCTCGACCTGTCGATGCCCGGCATCAGCGGCATCGAGCTGGTCGGCCGCATCCGCGCCCACGCGCCCGGCCTGCCGATCCTGGTGCTGAGCATGCACAACGAGGCGCTGGTGGTGCGCCGCGCGCTCAAGGCCGGCGTCAACGGCTACATGACCAAGGACGGCGATCCCGAAACGCTGCTGCTGGCGCTGCGCAAGGTGGCCGCCGGCGGCCGCTATCTCGATCCCGGCCTGGCCGAGCAGATGGTGTTCGATAGCGACGGCGGACAGGACGAGCCGGCCCACGAGCAGCTGTCGAACCGCGAGCTGAGCATCTTCCGGCTGTTTGTGCGCGGCAAAACCGTGAACCAGATCGCCGACGAGCTCTCCATCAGCAATAAAACGGTCAGCACCCACAAGGCGCGGCTGATGCAGAAGATGGGTTTCCAGAGCAACGCCGACATGCTGCGTTACGGCATCGACCACGGGCTGGGCAGCTGACCGCTGGCCTGCGCGCCCGGCTAGGGATTTCCCTACACGGCTGCTGAATTTCCCTAGTTTAATATCCGGCCATCCCTATTACGCACCGCGCCCGTGCGGTGGCATGCTGTCGTCTGACGACACAGGCCACCAACGGGGAGCAAACATGAGCGGGTATGAGCTAGGACAACAATACCGGATGGAATATCAGACGCTGTTGCGGGCCTTGAAGCTGCTGCTGGAGGCGGTCGCGCTCAGCGAGCTGCAGGATGCCGAGCCCAGGCAGCCGTTGCAGGCGCTGTGCGCCGACCTGATGGGGATGTACGCCGCAGTGTCCGACCGCCTGCGCGAGCAGGTGGGCCGGGGCGAACTGGAGATCGATCTGGTGCTGGGCGCCCTGATCCGCGAAAGTTGCGACGGCATCCTGGACCTGGTCCGCCGGGTCGCGCGCGGCGACCCGCAAGAGCAGGCTGTCGTCGCGCAGGGCAGCTTGATGAACCTGCATTCGGTCGAGCTGTTCGAACACTGCTGCGTGCGCGCCATGGCGGGCGCCCCCGCCTGAGGCGGTGGCCGCGGCCATGGCGCCGGGGCGTGTCAGGCGGCGGTCAGCACCGCCGGATCGTCGCCCGCGTACAGTGCAGCCACCAGCGCGGCGCGGCGCTCCAGCACCACGCGCTGGTTGATCGACCCCTTGTCGGTCTGCTCGCCGGCCGTCACCGACGGCGCTTCCTCCAGCAGCAGCAGGCGGTCGATGCGCGAGGCCGAGCCGGTGGCCACGGCATTCAACTGCACCAGCAACTGCTGGAAGTGGCGCCGCACCGGGGCGCTGGACAGGATGGCGGCGGCGCTTGCGTCCTCGCCCAGCCCGGACAGCAGCTGGCACTGGTCCATGCGCGGGAACACCAGCAAACCGATGGCGTCGCGGTCGATGCCGGCCACCACCACGTCCTGGATGTAGGGCGCGCCGGTGCTGATGACCCTTGCCCGCAACGGCCCCACGCTGACGAAGGTGCCGCTGCTTAGCTTGAAGTCCTCGGCGATGCGGCCGTCGAACATCAGGCCCAGCTCCGGCCGCGCCGGATCGACGAAGCGCACCGCGTCGCCGCTGCGGTAGTAGCCTTCCTCGTCGAACGCTTCGTCGGTGGCCTGCTGCGCGCGCCAGTAGCCGGGCATGACGTGCGGGCCGCGGAAGCGCGCCTCGTACTTGCCGTCCACTTGCACCAGCTTGACCTCGCAGGCCGGCGCCGGCAGTCCGACATAACCGGCCATCATCACCGGGCCGGTGGTGAAGGTGCATGACGGCGCGGTCTCCGTCATGCCCAGGCCGGCCATGATGCGGATGCGCTGGCCGCAGCGGTTCTCGCTGACCCGCTCCAGCGCGTCCCACGCCGCCTGCGACAGGCCGGCGCCGGCGAAGAAGAACAGCTCCATCTGCGAGAAGAAGTGGCGGCACAGCTCCGGGTCCTCGTCCAGCGCGGCGGTGAGCAGCTCCCAGCCTTTGGGCACGTTGAAGAACACCGTCGGCGCGATGTCCTTCAGGTTGCGCACCGTGGCGGCGAAGTCGCGCGCGGTGGGCTTGCCGTCGTCGATGTAGTAGCTGCCGCCGTTGTACAGGGCGATGCCGACGTTATGGCTGCCGCCGAAGGTGTGGCTCCACGGCAGCCAGTCCAGCAGCACCGGCGGCTTGTCGCCGAAGGCCGGGAAGGTTTGCAGCAGCATCTGCTGGTTGGCGCACAACATGCGCTGCGTGGTGGTGACGGCCTTGGGCAGCTTGGTCGAGCCGGAGGTGAACAGGAACTTGGCGATGCTGTGCGGGCCGATGGCGGCGTTGGCCGCGTCCACCGTGCGCGGCACGGTCGCCAGCAGCTGCGCCAGCGGCGTGCTGGCGCGGCCGGCGTCGCCCCGGCTGGTGACGATCTCCACGTCGTCCGGCACGGTGACCGCCAGCGCTTTTGCACAGGCTGCGCCGTCCGAGGCGTAGACCATGCCGGGCGTCAGGTGGCGCACGAAGTGGGTCAGCTTGGTGAGGTCGGCGTGGGCGCCCGAGGCGGCCGGCGACACCGGGCAATACGGCACGCCGGCGTACAGCGCGCCCAGCGCCAGCTGCAGGTGCTGCAGGTCGTTCCCGGACAGGATCATCAGCGGGCGTTCGGCCGACAGGCCCCGGTCCAGCAAGGCCTGGCCGACGGCGCGCGCCTGTTCCAGCATCTCGCGGTAGCTGATGCGCTGCCAGGCGCCGTCCGGGCCGCGCTGTGCCACCAGCGTGCGGTCCGGATGGTGCTCGGCGCCGAGCACCAGGCGGTCGGTGATGCGGTCCGGGTAGGCGTCCAGCGCTTCCTCGGACGCCAGGCGCCAGGCGCCGTCGGCGCCGGCCTCGATCCGCACCGGCGCGCCGCCGACGCGCACCGGGCGATAGCGCGACAGGTCCAGCGCGGTGGTGCCGGCGGTGGTGGGGAGCTGCGTCATCGCGTGCTCCCTCATCACACCGGGTAGTGGCGGTGGCCGCTCTGGATGGTGATCCAGCGCAGGTCCGTGAATTCGGCGATGCCGGCCTTGCCGCCGAAGCGCCCGTAGCCGCTGGCCTTGACGCCGCCGAACGGCATCTGCGCCTCGTCGGCCACGGTGGAGCTGTTGATGTGGCAGATGCCCGATTCGACGCGGCGCGCCAGCGCCATGGCGCGGCCGATGTCGCGGCTGAAGATGGCGGCGGACAGGCCGTATTCGCTGGCGTTGGCCTCGGCCAGCGCCGCCTCGTCGCCGTCGACGCGGATGATGCCGACGATCGGGCCGAACGACTCTTCCTGGTACACCGCCATGTCCGGCGTGATGTGGTCGATGATGGCTGCTTGCAGGACGTTGCCGTCGCGGTCCGCGCTGCCGCAGACCAGCTTCGCGCCCTTGGCTTCGGCGTCGGCGATCATGCCGGCCACGCGGCCGGCGGCCGAGGCGTCGACCATGCCGCCCAGTACCGCGCCTTCCTCGCCCGGTTTGCCGGCGCGCAGGCTGGCGGTCTTGATGCGCAGTTTTTCGACGAAGGCGTCGGCCACCTTGTTGTCGACGATGATGCGGTCGGTGGACATGCAGATCTGGCCCTGGTTGAAGAAGGAGCCGAAGGCCGCAGCCTGCACCGCCTCATCGAGGTCGGCGTCGTCCAGCACCAGCAGCGGATTCTTGCCGCCCAATTCCAGCACCACCGGCTTCAGATGCTGCGCGGCCTGCTGGGCGATGATGCGGCCCACCTTGGTGGAGCCGGTGAAGTTGATGCGCTTGACGGCCGGATTGGCGATCAGGCGCGCCACCACGGCGGCGGCGTCCTGCGGCGCGTTGCTGATCACGTTGACCACGCCGGCCGGGAAGCCTGCATCCTCGAACACCTTGCCGATCAGGCGGTGCAGGGCGGGGCAGATCTCGGACGACTTGAGCACCACCGTATTGCCGCAGGCCAGAGGCGTGGCGATGGCGCGCGTGCCGAGAATCACCGGCGCGTTCCACGGCGCGATGCCGAGCACCACACCGCAGGCCTGGCGCATGCCCATGGCCATCAGGCCAGGCACGTCGGACGGAATCACCTCGCCGGCGATCTGCGTGGTGAGCGATGCCGCCTCGCGCAGCATGGAGGACGCCAGCATCACATTGAAGCCGTACCAGCCGGCCACGCCGCCCGCTTCGGCCACGCCGGCCGCGATGAACTCGGGCGCGCGCGCCTGCAGGCAGTCGGCCGCCTTGAGCAGCAGGCGACGGCGTTCGTTGGGCGCTGTGGCGGACCAGCCGGGGAAGGCCGCCTGCGCGGCGGCGACGGCGGCGTCGGCATCGTCCAGCGTGGCGGCGGCGGCCACCGAGGCGGTGTCGCCGGTGGCCGGGTTGAGGCGCTGGTAAGTGGCGCCGGTGGATGAGGCCTGGTCCAGGCCTCCGATCAGCAAACGGGCTTCAAGCATGGCGTATCTCCTGTGTTATTTGGCGTGAGGTTCGCGTCTTATGCGCGCTTGTAGGTCTGCAGGCCTGGTTTGATGGTCTTATCGTCCAGGAACTGCTTGAGGCCCTGGGCGCGGCCTTTTTCCGGATCGCGGTAGTTGGACTGGTCGACTTTGGCGTACAGGTAGTCCTCATTCTGCTCCCAGGTCAGTTCGCGGCAGCGTTTGAAACCGTTCTTGGCGATGCGCAGCACCGTCGGCGACTTCGCCAGCAGCTTCTCGGCCAGTTCGATGGTGGCTTCGCGCAGTTGCGCCAGCGGCACGCTCTTGTTCACCAGGCCCATGGCCGCCGCTTCCTTGCCGGTGAAGGTGTCGCCGGTCATGATGTAGTGTAGCGCCTGACGGTGGCCCATGGTGTCCGCGACCGCCTTGCTGACGAGGTTACCCGGTGGGATGCCCCAGTTGATCTCCGAGAGGCCGTACACCGCTTCGTCGGCGGAGATGGCCAGGTCGCAGGCCACCAGCGGCGAGAAGGCGCCGCCGAAGCACCAGCCGTTGACCATGGCGATGGTCGGCTTGCTGTACATGCGCAGCAGCTTCCATTGCCATTGCGAGCAATCGCGGCGCAGCTTCTCCTGGTAGATCTCCGGCTTGCCGTCGTTCTCGCGGAAGTACTCCTTCAGGTCCATGCCGGCGGTCCAGCTGTCGCCGGCGCCGGTCAGCACCAGCACTTCGGCTTCCGGATCCTGCTCCAGGGTCTCCAGCACGTCGATCATTTCGCGGTTCAGCGTCGGGCTCATGGCGTTGCGCTTTTCCGGACGGTTCAGGGTCACCCAGGCGATGCCGCCGGTGATGTCGACTTTTACGGTGGTCCAGCGCTTGTCGTATTGGCTCATTTCGGTCTCACTCTATGTTAGGTTAATATCAGGTTGCCTGATACGTGTCTTATAATATATGCTGCTTGGCCTGTAATGCAAGCGCTTTTCGAACGCTTTTTTTGAACACCTGGACCACGATGAAAAAACAACCGCCCGCCGCCGCGCACGATAAACCCAGCGGCATCGCCTACCTGATCGGCCGTATCGACCATGTGCTGAGCCGGCGCCTGCGCGACAGCCTCGGATTGCTGGGCATGACGGCCGCGCAGTACACGGCGCTGTCGGTGCTGGACACGCAACAGCAGCTGTCCAACGCGCAGCTGGCCGAGCGCTCGATGATCTCGCCGCAGTCGGCCAACGAGATGGTCAAGGCGATGGAGGCGCGCGGCTGGATCGAACGCCAGGCCGACGCCAATCATGGCCGCATCATCCATCTGCGCCTGAGCGCCGAGGGCAGCGCCTTGCTGCGCCAAGGCGATGCCGCCGTGGCGGAACTGGAGCGCGCCATGCTGGCCGAACTGGGGCCGGACCAGCGCGGCGAGCTGCATGCGCAACTGCGGCTGCTGTTGCGTTCATTGAGCGCCATCGTTCTGTAACTGCCGCCAGCGCGGATTCTCCAGCAGCAGGGCGATGCCCTGGCCGCCGCCGATGCAGGCCGCCGCCACGCCGTAGCGCTGGCGCCGCAGGTCGAGCGCGCGCGCCAGCGTGATCGTCAGGCGCACGCCGGTCGCCGCCAGCGGATGGCCCAGCGCGATCGCGCCGCCGTGGACGTTGAGGCGGTCCCGGTCCAGTTTCAGCTCGCGCTCCACCGCGATGATCTGCGCGCCCTGCGCTTCGTTAATTTCAAACAGGCCGATTTGCGGCACGCCCAGGCCGCAGCGGTCCAGCAGCAGGCGGATCGCCGGCGCGGGGCCGATGCCCATCACTTCCGGCGGCACGCCGACCACCGCGGCGGCCACGATGCGCGCCTGCGGACGGTGTCCGCCGGCCATCGCGTAGGCGCCGGAGCTGACGATGGCCGCCGCCGCGCCGTCGGCCAGCGCGCAGCTGTTGCCGCCGGTCTGCACGCCGTGCGTATACAGCGGGCGCAGGGTGGCCAGCACCGACGGCGGCGAGATGCGCGGATGGGTGTCCTGCGACAGTTCTGTCAGCGCGCCGCTTAACAGGATGCGGCGGTCGGCATAGCCGTCCAGCGTGAAGGTCTCGTTGGCGACGGCGACGGTCTCGCCGGCATGGAAGCCGGCGTTCCTGGCGTCGAGCGCGCGGGCGTGGGACAGCGCGGCGAATTTATCCACCTCGGCGCGGGTGATGCCATATTGGCGCGCCAGGTTCTCGGCGGTCTGCGGCATGGTGATGCCGGGCGCCGGATCGGTCAGCGCCTCCCACAGGAAGTCCTCGAAGCCGACCTGCTCGCCCAGCTTGAAACCGCCGCGGTGGCCGAAGGCGGCGATCGGGTTGCGCGTCATCGATTCGGTGCCGACCACCAGCACGGTGTCCGCGTAACCCAGTGCGATCTGGTCGCCGGCCTGGCGGAACAGTTCGAAGCCGGTGCCGCAGATGCGCTGCACGTTCAGCGCCGGCACGGTCAGCGGCACGCCCGCGTACAGGCCGATATGACGGGCCAGCATGTACTGGTGGCAGTCGCCCGGGGCCATGCTGCCGCTGATGACGGAGTCGATGTCGGCGGGCGGAACGCCGCTGCGCCGCAGCACCGCGCGCGCGGCCTTGATGCCGAGGTCCGTCGGCGAGATGTGGCTGAAGGCGCCGCAGTAGTCTGCCATCGGCGTGCGCAGGCCATCGAGCAGCCACAAGTCGTCGTAGGCCTGGAAGAAGCCTTTGCTGGCGCTCATGCTCATGGCCAGTAGCTGGGGCGCAGCTGGCCGGTCGGGCCGGTGTAGCCGTTGGCGCGGCCGTAGTCCTCCAGCGCGTGAGCGGTTTCGAAGCCACCGAAGATCGACCACAGGAACATGCGGCCGTATAGTTCGCAGCGTTCGCGCGGATCGCCGCGAAGGGCGGGATCGCGCTCCAGCGCGGCCTTCAGCGTGGCCAGGCTGTTTTGATGGACCACCATGCGGGTCCCGCCGTCGGCGCTGGTATCGAACACCATCAGGCGTTGGGCGCTGGTGTCGGCGTTCCAGCGCTGCCATTCGGGCAGGGCGCCGGCCGGGCCGGTGTCCGGGGCGCCGTGGCGGGCGAAGTGGGTCCAGTAGCCGGCCATGGCGTCGGAGACTTCCTTGCGGCCGGGCAGGTTGGCGGCGGTGAAGGAGCGGAACGGATCGAATTCGCCTTCGATGTCGCGGAATACGAAGGCCACGTCCAGCACGTGGGCGGCGCCCAGCAGCACGCGCGGCGCGATGAACGGCACGGCGGGTTGCTCGTCCCAGTCGAAGCGGTAGGTCCAGACGTCGCGATGGCCCGAGGCCACCATGGCGCTGGCCGGCTCCAGCGCGCCGGCGGCCTGCCACAAGGCGGACATGTAGGCGGCGTGGCGCTGGTAGCGGGCGCGGTCGCGCATCAACGGTATTTGGCCGAACAGCATGCGCACGTAGTCGGGATTGTTGGACATGAACAGCTTGTATTCGTCGCGGTTGGTGCCGATGATGACCGGCACCGCGTTGTAGCGGCTACGGTCGGCGAACACCTCGGCCAGCGGCATGGCCGGCAGCACGTGGCCGTCCTGGATCACGCAGGGCGCGTCGTAGAAGCTGAGCGCACCGGGTGTGATGGGCGCCAGCAGCGCGTCGGCCGGCAGGCCGCGCACATAGGCGGCGATGTCGGCGGCCGTCATGGACGCGATCAGCGCCTTGGCTGCGTCGCGGTCGGCGGCGCGGCCATCGCGCTGCAGCCATCGACACAGCAGCTCGCGCGAGCTGAGGGCATGGCCGGGCTGGGCGTCGTCCGTGTAGTTGCGGGCCTGCGCCGGCGAGTAGCTGACCGCCAGCGGCGATTGCAGGATGGCGCGGTGGAACAGGCCCTTGGCCAGTGGGCTGGCCAGCAGGGTGTAGGCATTCAGGCCGCCCGCCGATTCGCCGAACACGGTGACGTTATCGGGATCGCCGCCGAAAGCCGCGATGTGCTGGCGCACCCACTGCAGCGCCGCGACCAGGTCCAGCGTGCCGAAATTGCCGGAACGGTCGGCGGCAGTGTCGTCCTCCTGCGCCAGCTCTTCGAGGCTGAACCAGCCAAGGATGCCGAGCCGGTAGTTGGCCGATACCACGATCACCTGATCCTGGCCGGCCAGGTTGCGCAGCGTGGTGTAGGTGGCCGCGGTGCCGGCGGTGTTGGCGCCGCCGTGGATCCAGAACATCACCGGCAGCGCTGCGGCCCGCGCCTGGTCAGGCGTCAGCTGCGGCGCGAACACGTTCAGCGTCAGGCAGTCCTCGGAGCCGGCCACTTGGCCCCATTGCGCCGGCGGCAGTTCCAGCGTGACGCCGCCCAGTTGCAGCGCCGGGCGGCCGAAGGCCAGCGCCTCGCGCACGCCGTCCCAGGGCTGCGGTGGACGCGGCGCCTTCCAGCGCAGCGGACCGACAGGCGGTTGGGCGAAGGGGATGCCGAGCCACGCGTGGGTCTGGTGGCGGTCCGCACGGCCCATCACATCACCCAGCGCGGTCTGGCGCAGGGAACCGGCGGCGGGCGTCGCGGCGTCGGGTTGCGGCGCTTCGTTGTGCGCGGTCTTTTGCGGCATCAGGAAGTGCGCCAATGCCGGCACCAGCACCAATGCGCCCACCATATTCCAAAGGAACATAAACGCCAGCAGGATGCCCATGTCAGCCTGGAATTTGATCGGCGAGAACAGCCAGGTGGCCACGGCCACGGCCAGCGTCACGCCGGTCAGGATCACCACGCGGCCGGTGAAGCGCAGCGCGTGCAGGTAGGCGTCGGACAGGCTGGCGCCTGCGCGCATGCGGGTCAGCATCACGCTGAGCACATACAGCGCGTAGTCCACGCCGATGCCCACGCCGAGCGCGATCACCGGCAGCGTGGCGACCTTGACACCCATGCCCAGCACCACCATCAGCACCTCGCACAGAATGGACGTGAGCACCAGCGGCAGGATGGCCACCACCACCGCGCGCCAGTTGCGGAAGGTGGCGTAGCACAGCAGGATCACTGCGCCGTAGACCCAGAACAGCATGTCGTGCATGGCCTGCTTGACGACGATGTTGGTGGCGGCCTCGATGCCGGCGCTGCCGGCGGCCAGCTGGAACTGCACCTCCGGCGTGTTGTTGGCGGCGGCGAAGGCTTCGACCGCGTCGACCACGCGGGTCAGCGTGGCGGCTTTGTGGTCCTTCAGGTAGACGTACAGCGACAGCAGCGAGCAGCTCTGGTTGAACAGTTCACGCGGCGCGCGGGTCTGCACCGCGCCCAGCGCGCCGGCGTTGGGGATCAGGTCATACCATTTGAAGTTACCTTCATTGTAGCCGGTGGTGGCGAGCTTGCTCAGCGCCGCCATCGAGTTGGTGGAGTCGACGCCGGGCAGCTGCTCCAGCTGCCACGCCAGCGCATCCACGCTGGCCAGCGTGGCGTAGCGGGTGCACTGGTCGGGCGCGGTCTTGATCATCACCACCAGGATGTCGGAGCTGGCCGCGTAGTTGGCGACCATGAAGCCGTTGTCGCGGTTGTAGCGCGAATCGGCGCGCAGTTCCGGCGCGCCGGGATCGAGATCGCCCACTTTCAGGTTAAGGCTGTACAGGTAGCCCAGGCCACCCAGCAGCACGCTGGCGGCTACCGTTATGGCGGCCCAACGGCGCTGGGTGAAGCGGTCGAGGAAGACCCACAGCCAGGGCTGGGCTGAGCCATCCGCACCGTCCGCGCTATCGGCCTGCAGGCTGCGCGCTGCCGCCTTGGCGCTCACGCCGGTGTAGGACAGCAGCACCGGCAGCAGCACAAGGTTGGTGAAGATCAGCACCGCCACGCCGATGCTGGCGATGATGGCCAGGTCCTGGATCACCTTGATGCGAATGCTGACCAACACCGCGAAGCCGACCGCGTCGCACAGCAGCGCGGTGAGGCCGGCGGCGAACAGGCGGCGGAAGGTGTAACGCGCTGCCACCACGCGATGCGTGCCACGGCCCACGTCCTGCATGATGCCGTTCATTTTTTGTGCGCCGTGGCTCATGCCGATGGCGAACACCAGGAACGGCACCAGGACCGAATACGGATCCAGTTCGTAGTGCAGGGTGGCCAGCAGGCCGCACTGCCACAACACCGCGATCAGCGAACACACCACCACCAGCGTGGTGCTGCGCCAGCAGCGCGTGTACCAGAACAGCACTCCGCCGGCGATGGCTATCGCCAGCAGGAAGAACATCAGCACCTGCTGCAGACCTTCGATCAAGTCGCCGACGATCTTGGCGAAACCGGTGATGTGTATCCGCACGCCTTCCTTCTGATACTTGGCGCGAATCTGTTCCAGCCGCTCCGACAGCGCGCCGTAGTCAAGCGCCTGGCCGGTCTGCGGATTCTGCTCCAGCAGCGGCACGAAGACGATGCTGGACTTGAAGTCCGCCGCCACCAGCTGGCCGATCTCGCCGGAGCGGGCGACGTTGGCGCGCAACTGCGCCAGGCTGGCGGCGGAACCGTCGTAGCCGTCCGGGATGACGGTGCCGCCGTCCAAGCCTTCCTCGGTGACTGCGGCCCAGCGCGTGCTGGGCGTCCACAACGATTTCATGAAGGGCCGGTCAACGCCTGGCAGCAGAAACAGTTCATCGTTCAGGCGTTGCAGGGTGTCGAGGTACGCGCGGTCGTAGATGGTGCCGCCGCCCGCTTCGACGGCGACGCGCACCGAGTTGCCCAGTCCATTCAGGTCGGCCTTGTTGGCCAGGTAGTTGACCACGTAGGGATGGGCGCTGGGGATCATCTTCTCGAAGCTGGCATTGAGCTTGATGCGCGTGGCCTGGTAGCCCAGCAGGATGGTCGCCAGCAGGCAAAGCAGGATGACCAGCGGGCGGTGGTTGAACAGCGCGCGCTCGCCCAGGTTGCCCGAGCCGGTGTCGAAATCCTCCAGCCTCCGTACCACCGGCTGTTGTTCTAAGTCTTGATCTGTGTGCATGATGTTCCAGCCATATTCGTATGTAGGGGAAGGGCGCTAGCGCGGCGCTGTGGCCGTGGCGACCCGCCGAAGGCCGCGCAGTCCGGCCACCACCAACGCGCCGTCGCGGGCTTGCGCCACGGCGGCCAGCGGCAGGGCGGGGGGCAGTGTGCCGCCGGCTTGCGCGGCGAAGCTGCGGCCTTGATCGCGGCTGAGCAGCACGTCGCCGCCCTGGCTGACCAGTACCAGTGTGCCGTCGGCCAGTTCGGCACCGCCGGCCAGCGATGCCTGGACGCCGGTTTCGACCTTGCTCCAGCTGGCGCCCTGGTCTCCGGACCAGTAGGCGTTGCCGCGCAAGCCGTAGGCCAGCAGCGCGCCGCCGCGTGCGGCCAGCAGGCCGAAATAGCTGCCCTTGTATGGCGTGGCGAGGGCGTCGAAGCTGGCTCCCTGGTCGGTGGAACGCAGCAGCAGCCCCTGTTCGCCGACCAGATAGAGCGCGCCGCCGGCGCCGCGCATGCCGTACAGGTGCAGGCCCTTGGGATTGGCGACGTGCTGCTGCCACGGCTGCCAGGTGCCGCCGCCGTCGCCGGTCTTGAACAGCAGGTTGTAGGCGCCAAGCACGTAGCCGCTGCGCGGGCTGTCGAAGTACAGGTCGAGGAAGGGTTTGTCCGGGCCGTCGTCCACCAGGTGCTGGGCGTCGGCCAAGGCGCGCGCCTGTTCCGGGCCGGCGACATCGGCCGCGGCCCGCAACGCCAGCGCAGCGGCCTGGATGCCATCCAGCTGCTTGCTCCACGTGGCGCCGCCATCGACGCTGTGCAGCACCACGCCCTGATGGCCGACCGCCCATCCCTGTTTGGCGTCGACGAACTGCAATGCCGTCAGGCTGACGCCGACCGGCACGCTGGCCTGGCGCCAAGTGATGCCGGCATCGTCCGAATACAGGATGGTTCCCCGCTCGCCGGCCGCCACCAGCCGCTGGCCGGCGGCGGCGATGGCCAGCATGGCCGCGTTGAGCGCCTTGGGCGTGACCGACGCTGGCTGCGTCAGCGCCACCGGGGCGGCCGCCGTGGCTTTGACGCGAGCTGCGTCGGCTGCCGCAGCGTTGATGCCATCAGCGTTGGCGGCCGGCGCCAGCGCGCACGACGAGGCAAACAGCGTTGCCAGCGTCGCGCGGCGAGCCACACTAGGATTCAGAATGTTCATCGAACGCCCCTTCACTTAGCGCGAGCCCTGGTTGGCCAGTTCCTCTGGGCCGAAATAGCTGGCCGGCAGACGAGGGATGGTCTTGTACTGCGTGGCCAGGTCGTTGGACGCCTCGTTCAGCAGGTAAGCGCCGGTCTGCACGTTGTAGGTACCCCACATGACGTTACCCACCACGGCCGGCACGTCCGGCGCCAGCAGCGTCAGCGTGTAGTTGCCGCGCCAGATCTGGCCTTGCGCGTCGTAGCCGTCCACCATGATGATCTGCCAGGTGTCTTCGTCCAGGTAGTAACGGCGCTTGGTGACGACGTGGCGTTTGCCCGGCATCAGGCTGGCCTCTACCTCCCACACGCGATGCAGCTCCCACCGCACCAGGTCCGGATTGAGGAACTGCGGCCCAACCAGGTCGCTGATCTTGGCGGATGCGGCGCGGTTGTTGTTATACGGGATGTACATCTCCTTCTTGCCGATCAACTTGAGCTCATGGTGGTCGATGGGGCCGAACAGCATGAACGCTTCGTCGAACAGGCCGATGCCGGAAGTGACCGAGTCCGGCGTATCGTAGGACACCGACGGCGCCCGCCGCACGCGGCGCTGGCCCACCAGGTACTGCCAGATGGCGCGCGGCTGCGCGTCGCTGATGCCGTCGTGGACCAGGATGCCTTCGCCGGCCTTGGACGCTGGCGCGCGCGTGATCAGGCGGCCGAACTGGTAGATGCCATCAAACTTCTCCAGGCTGCCGTCCTTGAAGTAGTAAGGCCGCATGATGGTCTGTTCAGCCTCGGTGGCGGTGGCGCGCTTGCCGTCCGGCGTGACGATGGTGGTCCGCAGCGGGAACACGGTGGTCTCGCCGGTCCACGCCAGGCGATGGTTCATCATGGCCTCGTAGCCGGTCTTCGGAATCGGGAACGGGATGCCGCCGAACGCGCCCTCCACGCCGAAGCCGCCGTCGATGGACTTGGCGCGGGTGGCGTTCTTGAAGGTGTTCTCATACACCCAGGCCGGCGCGCCGCCGGTGCGGTGGGTCGGATAGACATCGATGCGGTAGGTCGGATACTTCTTCAGCAGCGCGACGGTGGCGGCGGACAGCTTGGCCGCGTACTGGTCGACGTTCTTGCCGGTGATGGACAGCGTCGGCTTCTCGGCGGCGAAGGGATCGGCGCGAAAGTCGCCGGGCTTGAAGCCGGCGGGCACCTTGGCGTAGACGCCGTCCCAGGCGGGAATCGTGCCGTCCTTGTTGCCGGCCTTTTCGGCGCCCAGCGGGGTCAGGGTGGAGTGCAGCTTGGCCGCTTCGTCGGCGGTGACGGCGGCGCTGGCGTGCGGCAGCGCGAAGGCCAGCGACAGCGCGGCGGCGGCGAGATTCAGGGTCGTCTTCATTATAGTTTTGTCCTTAGAAAGCGCGTTTGATGTTGAAGGAGATGTAATCGCGGTCCGCCAGCGACTGGGCGTAGCTCAGGATGGGCGTGTTGGTGGCCGGATTATTCTTCAGGAAGGTGCCGCTGCCGCCGAGGAAGCGCACGTAGCTGATGCCGAACTTCCAGTCCTGGTGGTAGGTGGCGTTGACGCCGATATTGAAGTCGCCGCCGTGCGAGCTGCCGCCGTTGAAGTTGAACACGGCGCGCGAGCGGCCGTCGATGTTGTAGCCGACGCCGATGGGGACCGACAGGTCGAGGCCATCGATCACCTGGTAGTAGGACGGCTCGAAGATCATGCGCGCCGAGGTGGCGTCGCGCGTGGTGTTGGGATCGAGCGAGCCTTGCCAGGTGACGCTGGTGGCGCGGTTCCAAGCCAGTTCGCCCAGCAGCGAGGCGCCCTGGAAGAACGGATTGGTCGGCATCACATAGATCGCGGACAGATTCACGTGCGCCGTATTGCCGACCGCGTAGGCTGGATTGCCGCTGTTGTCGGCAAAGACGCCGGTGCCGGCGCGCGACAGGAAGTTGGGCGTCGGATCGCTGACCAGCGGCGTATTGCGTCGCACTGAAACCTCGGCCGCCACGTTCGCGCCCAGCAGCACGGTGCTGGCGCTGGCGCCGAAGGTGCGTATGCCTTCCGCGTACACGGCCCGCACGGTCGATGGCGCGCCGGGCGGGAACCCGGGGGCGAAGCCCAGGTAGAAGTAGGGCGTCTTGTCGTGGTAGCGCGCCGCGTAGAAGCCGTATTCGACATCCGAGCCGGCAGGCGTGAACTTGATCTGCACGCCGCCCTGGCCGGAGTTCTTTGCCTTCATGTCCGGCTGCGTGTAGAAAGCCGGCGCGCCGCTGTTGGTCGGCGCGACGAGGAAGGCGCTGCTGCCTGCACCCGCCGCATCGTAGGAACTGAGGTAGCTGCCAACGCCAGGGATCTGCGTTGGACGCCATTCGAATTGATAGTAGCCGCCGATCGACACATTCGGCAGCACCTGCAGCTGGCCCGAGACCTGGTTGACCGGGCGAAGAATCTCCTTGAACTGCGCGCCCGGAACGCTGAGCAGCTTGACCAGGTCGACCGGTCCCTGCGCGTTGGCGATGCCGTTCGCGCCGAAGAACAGGCTCTCGCCATATTGCAGCGTGTGGCGGCCCACGCGCACGGTGCCGGGCAGCTCGCCCAGCGAACCCTTGGCGAAGACGAAGGCGTCCAGCAGCTCGGCGTTGCGGCCGTGGAGCAGGCGGGTGCCGTCGGTGAACTCGTTGCCGGCCTTGCCGGTCAACGTGGCGGCGTTGCTGGCGTAGGAGGCGTTGTCGTTGCTGCGGTTGTAGGAAGCGTCGTACCAGGCGGCGGCGCTGATGCGCATGCCCAGGTTGCGGGTGCCGGCGTCGAACTCGGACAGCCAGTCGATGCGGCTGGAGACGATGCCTTTGCGGCGGAAGTTCTGGTTGCCGTCGTCGATGTTATAGCCGGTGAAGTCGGCGGGGCCGGATGCCGGATAGCCGCCCGCCAGCAGGCGCGAGTCGGCGTCCTTCAGGCGGTAGGCGCCGCTGTACTTGAAGGTGTTGTTCCAGCTGATCTTGAGTTCGGGATTGGCAGTCTCGAATTCGTATGCGTGGGCGGCCGGCAGTGCGGCCGCCACGGCCAATGCCAACAGGGTTGGACTCAGGCGTTTGTTCGCTTGCATGGTTTATCTCCTCGTTATAGTTGTATGGCCGCTCACGCGCGGCCGGGCGGATGCTTACATCAGATAAAGGTCGAAGCCAGTCCTCCATCCACGGGCAGGTTGATGCCGCTGATCCAGCGCGATTCGTCGCTGCACAGGAAGCCAATGGCGGCGGCCACTTCGTCGGCGTAGGCGGGGCGCTTCATGCGGTGGGCATCGCGCTGCACGCGCTCCTCGCCCAGCATGGAGATGAAATCGCCCAGGATCGGCGTGAAGACGGGGCCTGGCGCCACGCTGTTCATGCGCACCGAGTGCTGCATGAACCACTTCTGCGACTGGGCATAGGTCCAGACGATCAGCGCCTCCTTGAAGTACTGGTAGCAGGTGTCGGCCGGGACGGGATGCGCGTCCAGCCAGGCCTGGCCTTCGGTGAAGCCGCGCACTGCTGCCAGCTGCTTGTGCAGCTCCAGCCGCTCCGGCCATTCCGCGCCCAGGATGGAAGCGACGTTGACGATGGAGCCGCCGGCCGGCATACGCGGCAGTACGGCCTCGGTCAGATGGCGCAGGCCGAGGTAGTTGACCCGCGCCAGCAGCGCGGGATCGGCGGTGCCGGGCACGCCGGCGATATTGCACAGCGCGTCCACACGCTGCGGCAGCTGGGCGACGGCGGCGTCGATGCTGGCGGTCTGGCCCAGATCGACGGAAATGAAGCCGTCCAGCGTCAGGCCAGGCTCGGTGCGGTCCATGCCGATCACGGTGGCGCCTTCGAAGCGCGCCAGGCGCGCCACTTCGGCGCCGATGCCGGATGCGGCGCCGGTGACGACGATGGTCTTGTTACGTAACTTCATATGGTCTCCTTGTTGTCGTTAGAAGGGATAGCGCGGCGCTTCGGTTTTCACCGTGAGCCACTGCCATTGGGTGAACTCGTCCCAGTCGGCGCTGCCGCCGTGGCGGCCGCCGTTGCCCGAGGTGCCGCCACCGCCGAACGGCGCGTGCGCCTCGGCCAGCACCGTCTGGTCGTTGATGTGGGCGTGGCCGGCCGGCACGCGGTCGACGATGAACATGGCCCGCGCCAGCGTCGGCGAGATCACGCCCAAGGCCAGGCAGCCGGTGGTGGCGGAGGCCAGCGCAATGGCTTCCTGGTCGGTGTCGAACACAGTGACCGAGGCCACGGGGCCGAACAGCTCTTCCTCGAAGCAGCGCATGCCGGGGCGCACGCCGGTCAGCACGGTCGGCTGGTAGAACTGGTTTTCGTAGGTGCCGCCGGCCAGCAGGGTGGCGCCAGCGGCCACGCTGTCCTGCACGATGCTGTGCACGCGCTGAACCTGGCGGGCGTTGATCAGCGGGCCAAGCGCCACCTTGCCGCTCATCGGATCACCCACCGGCAGCTGGCCGGCCTTGGCGACCAGCCGTTCGATGACGGCGGCCGCGATGCCGCGCTGGAGCAGGATGCGGCCGGAAGCCATGCAGATCTGGCCCTGGTGCAGATACGCGCCCCAGGCCACGTTGGCCGCGGCGATGTCTGGATCGGCGTCGTCGAGGATGATCAGCGAGTTTTTGCCGCCCAGTTCCAGCGACATCTTCTTCAGGTTGCGGCCGGCCAGTTCGCCGATGCTGCGGCCCACAGCGGTCGATCCGGTGAAGGCGATCATGGCGATGTCGGGATGGCTGCACATCGCCTGTCCCGCTTCGGCGGCGCCGGGCAGTACGTGCAGCACGCCTTTGGGCAAGCCGGCTTCCTCGAAGATGCGGGCGATCAACACGCCGCCGCTGACAGGTGTTTGCAGATCCGGCTTGTGCACCACGGCGTTACCGGTGGCCAGCGCCGGCGCGATCGAGCGGATCGACAGGATCAGTGGGAAATTGAACGGCGAGATCACGCCGACCACGCCGTGCGGCATGCGCCGGGCGATGCTCATCTGGCCGCTGGCGGAGGCCAGCAACTGGCCCTTGGGCTGGGTGAGCATGGAAGCGGCTTCCTGCAGGTGAGCGCTGGCCTCGCGCAGTTCCAGGTCTGCTTTGGGACGGATCGCGCCGGTCTCGCGCACGATCCACGTCGCCAGTTCGTCGTGGTGTTCGGCGATGACGGCTGCGGCACGGCGGAAGATGGCGGCGCGTTCCTTGTAGTCGCTGGCGGCCCACGCGGCCTGCGCGGCGCGGGCTTGCGTGGCGGAGCGCGCCACGTCGTCGGCGTCGGCCAGGCCTGTGCTGCCCAGTTGTTCGCCCGTCGCCGGTTCGGTGAAGGTGTGGACGCCGCCATAGCTGGCGATCCAGTCGCCGGTGAAGATGCGGCCTTGCCAGATCGATGGACGTAAAAGCGCATTCGCGTTGGTCATGCTGTCTCCTTTGAATGATGGGTGGTGGGGAAGTCAGCCTCTTTGCACGCTGTTAGCACGCTAGTTGCATGAAGGTCTGCTTGCCGCTCTGGCCTTAGCTATTACAAGTTGTGTGCCAGCTCTCTGCACAGCGTCGCTATTGCGGCGCACCATGCGGTGCCTTCGCTGGGCGTAGTACCTGTTTTTAAAGGCTGCGCGCAGCGCAGTGCAGCAAAAAAGAAGAGACGCCGGCGATTGATGAAATGATCAAATGGGAGAACTGCCGATGTATGATTTGGTAAAAGACGATGAAAGTGGAGACATGAGCAAACCCCCTCGCGTATCGCTGGCGGAGATGTCGCGCGTCAGCGGCAAGATGCTGCAGCATGGCGACAGCCAGCATCTGAAGGCCGGCGCCGCGCCCACGCTGGACGACCTGACGCAAAGCCTGCACTTCTCGCCCGGCGATGGCCGCATCTGGCTCAACGGCCAGCGCATGCAGCTGCTGCATATCACCTCGCTCGGCGCGCTGCGGCGCGAGCTGCTGGAGAGCATAGGCCCCGAACGCACGCGCGGCCTGCTCACGCGCGTGGGCTACTCGGCCGGCGCGCGCGACGCGCAGCTGCTGCGCGAACGCTGGCCGGATGCCGAACCGGGTTCGCTATTCGCGGCCGGCCCGCGCATGCATTCGCTGGAAGGCGCGGTGAAGGTGGAGCCGCTGCATTTCGAATTCGACTTCGAACGCGGCACCTACCACGGCGAATTCCTGTGGCACCACTCCAGCGAGGCCGAGGTGCACGCGGCCGATTTCGGCATCGGCACCGAGCCGGCGTGTTGGATGCAGACCGGCTACGCCATCGGCTACACCAGTGCGATGATCGGACGGCTGACCATCTACCGCGAAATCGAATGCACGTCGATGGGCCACAAGCACTGCCGCCTGATCGGCAAGCCGGCCGATGAATGGGACAACGTGGAAGAAGATCTGCGCTTCCTGAACGCGGAATCGTTCGTCAGCACCACGGCGTACGGTGGGCCGGGCCAACACCAACAGGCGGCGCCGCTGCCTGGCGATGACGGTAGGGCATACGGCGAGAAGGAAATGGTGGGTGTGTCGTCGGCCTTCAACGCGGCCTGCCACATGCTCAAGCGCGTGGCGCCGACCGCCGCCACGGTGCTGTTCACCGGCGAATCGGGCGTGGGCAAGGAGCTGTTCGCGTACATGCTGCACCAGATCGGCGCCCGCAAGGAGCAGCCATTCGTGGCCGTGAACTGCGCGGCGATTCCCGAGACGCTGATCGAATCCGAATTGTTCGGCGTGGAGCGCGGCGCCTACACCGGCGCGAGCCAGTCGCGGCCCGGCCGCTTCGAGCGTGCTTCCGGCGGCACCTTGTTCCTCGACGAGATAGGCACGCTTAGCCTGGTGGCGCAGGGGAAGCTGCTGCGCGCCTTGCAGGAGGGCGAGATCGAGCGGGTAGGGGGCGTGCGCAGCGTGAAGGTGGACGTGCGGCTGGTGGCGGCCACCAATGTCGACCTGCGTGAGGAAATCCGCCAGGGACGCTTCCGCGAAGACCTGTTCTTTCGCCTGAACGTGTTCCCCATCCGCCTGCCGCCGCTGCGCGACCGGCGCGACGACATCCCGCTATTGATGGGTTACTTCATGCGCCACTACGGGCAAAAGCACCAGCGCCGCGTGACCGGCTTCACGGCGCGCGCGGTCGATGCGCTGCTCAACTATCACTTCCCCGGGAATATCCGCGAGCTGCAAAACCTGGTGGAGCGGGGCGTGATCTATGCCGACGAGGATGGGCCTATCGATCTGCCGCACCTGTTCACCAGCGGGGAAGAATCGCAGACTTCATACTTCTCGCTGGCGCAGACCGGACGGCTGACCAGCCACGATGCGCCGGCGCCCGCAGGCGCCTTGCTGGACGTGCTGCCCGGGATGCTGCGGCAGCAGGCTGCGGACCAGGGCCTGGAGCAGAACTGGTCGCTGGACCATCTGGAGAGCACGCTGATACTGGCGGCGGTGAAGCGCGCGGACGGCAACCTGTCGGCGGCGGCGCGCATGCTGGGCCTGACGCGGCCGCAGCTTTCCTATCGCATGAAGAAGCTGCAGCAGGGCTGACGCCCGCTCACTCCAGGTAGATCTTTTGCAGCAGCTCGATGAGCTGCGCGCGTTCGGCGTCGGTCAGCCTGGCCGTCGCATCCACTTCCAGTTCGCTGGCGGTCTTTTCCGCCTTGGTGCACATGCTCAGGCCTGCGGGCGTGAGCACCAGCGTTTGCGAACGCCGGTCCAGCGGACTGCGTTGGCGCAGCAGCAGCCCACGGTCCTGCAGCTTGTCGAGCAGGATGGCGAGATTGGGCGGCGACACGTTCACCGCCGCCGACAAGCGCTTCTGATTGATGTTGGGATTGGCCTTGAGCAGACTCAGTACGCTGAAATCCACCGGCCGCAGCTCGTACTTCGCCATGCGCTTCTCGAACAGCGGCATGATGCGGATGTAGGCCCGGCGGCAGTTATAGCCCACCAGATCCTGTAGCACACGCTGGTCCAGCGGCTGCTCGGCCGCCTCCTGGACGGCGTCGATGAGTTCAATCTTCTTTTTCTTGGGCTGCGTTGTCATGTTCGGATTCTAGCAAAGAAGCGGCTTCCGGGCCATCCTGATGCTTGCAATCTCCCGAAAATGCGTATAGTCTATAATCATTATAAAACATAACTAATTATCTCAACACCATCCATCGAGGAGACACGATGAAACGCAGTGTGATTACCGCCGTGCTGTTTACCGCATTGGCCGCCGCCCAAGCCCATGCCCAAGCCCAGGAACCCATCCGCATCGGCGTCATCGCCGCGCTCACCGGGCCGTTCGCCAATACCGGCAAGCCGTTCGAAGACGGCATCAAGACCTATATGCAGCAATTCGGCGACCAGGTGGCCGGCCGGAAGATCGAAATCATCTACCGCGACGACGGCGGCACCAATGTCGACCAGTCCAAACGCGCGGCGCAGGAGCTGATCACGCGCGAACGCGTGAGCTTCCTGATCGGCTTCTCACTGACGCCGAGCGCCATGGCGGTGGCGCCCATCGCTACCCAGGCCAAGATGCCGATGATCGTGATGAACGCTGTCACCAACGGCATCACCGCCAAGTCGCCCTACATGCTGCGCACCAGTATGACGATGCATCAGATGACCGGGCCGTTCGGCGCCTGGACGGCGAAGAACAAGATCGGCAAGGTCTATACGCTGGTCAGCGACTACAGCACCGGGCTGGATGCGGAAGCGCGCTTCACGAAGGAGTTCAACGCCGGCGGCGGCAAGGTGGTGGGTTCGGCCCGCGCGCCGCTCGCAAATCCCGACTACTCTCCGTTCATCCAGCGCATCAAGGATGAAAAACCGGATGCGCTGTTCTTCTTCGCGCCCGGCGTGGAGGACGGCATCGGCCTGCTGAAGGCCTTCAGCGACAAGGGCCTGGACAAGGCGGGCATCAAGTTCCTCGGCGTGGGCGACATGACCAGCGAAACGCCGACGTTGGAAGCATTGGGAGACCGCGCGCTCGGCGCGGTGACGGTACTGAACTACGCGCCCTCGCTGGATAATGACGTTAACAAGGCCTTCCTGAAAGCCTACGCGCAGGCCAATCCAACCCGGCCGCCCGCCACCTTCGTCACCGTGGCCGCATACGACACCATGGGCATGATCTACGAGACCGTCCGTAAGCTGGGTGGCACCGTCACCGGCGACAAGGCCATGCAGACGCTGGCCGGAATGAAGCGCGACAGCCCGCGTGGGCCGATCAGCATCGACCCCGCCACCCGCGACATCGTGCAGAACATGTACATCCGCGAAGTGAAGAAGGTCAACGGCAAACTGGTGAACGAACCGATCGCAGTACTGCGCGACGTCAGCCCCAACTAAGGAGATATCCCATGAAGATCGAACGACGTGTCTTGAAAGGCGCGCCGCTGGCGGCGCTTTGCCTGTCGGCTGTGACGCTGAGCGCCTGCGGTGGCGATGGTGGCAGCAAGTCCGATGCCGCCGTGGCCCTGCCGCAGCTGACAGCGGCCAGCGCCGGTAAGCTCGGCTCCTGCGCCGACCTGGCCAGCCGCATCTCCTATCCCAACACGACCATCGCCAGCGCGGCCTCGGTGGCCGCCGGCGTGCTGACGGTAGCCGGCAAGCCGGTACCCGCGCACTGCCTGGTGAAGGGCTCGATGTTCCAGCGCACAGGCCCGGTCGACGGGCAAAGCTACGCGATCGGGTTCGAGATGCGACTGCCGGTGGACTGGAACGGCCGCTTCTTCTATCAGGCCAACGGCGGCCTTGACGGCGCTGTCGTCACGGCGACCGGCGACGTGGGCGGCGGCGGGCAATTGGACAATGCGCTGAACCAGGGCTTCGCCGTGATCAGCTCCGACGCAGGCCACGGCGCGGCGACGCCGCTGTTCGGCCTCGATCCGCAAGCGCGGCTGGACTACGGTTACCAGGCCTCCGGCAAACTGGCGCCGATGGCGAAGAGCGTGATCCAGACCGCCTACGGCAAGGGGCCGGACCGGTCCTACTTCGGCGGCTGCTCCAACGGCGGCCGCCATACGATGGTGGCTGCGGCCCGCTACGGCGACCAGTTCGACGGCTATCTGGTCGGCGATCCGGGCTTCCGCCTGCCGCTGGCGGCCATCGCCAACATCGCCGGCGGCCAGACCTACGCCGCGCTGGCAAGCACGCCGGGAGACCTGTCGACCGGCTTCACGGCCGCCGAACGCGCGCTGGTATCCAACGCGGTACTGGACAAATGCGATGCGCTCGACGGCGCCAAGGATGGACTAGTGCAGGATACGAGCGCCTGCCAGGCCGCGTTCAACCTGGATCGCGACGTGCCGTCCTGCGGCGCGCAAGGCCGAGACGGCACTTGTCTCAGCGCGGCGCAGAAGACGTCGATCGGGCAGCTGTTCACGGGCGCGGTCACCAGCAGCAAGACCAAGTTCTATTCGAGTTTCCCGTATGACGCGGGTCTGGGGACGGGCAACTGGGCGTTCTGGAAGTTCTTCAGCCCCCTGCAGCTGGATTCCGGCGCGGTGGCGATGATCTGGAAGGTACCGCCGGTGAATCCTGCGACCTTCAACGGCGCCACCTTCGCGCTGACGTCCAACATCGACACCCTGCTGGCGCAAGTCGCGGCGACAGATGGCACCTACACGGAAAGCGCGATGTCCTTCATGCTGCCGCCGCACCTGACCGACTACAGCACCGTGAAGAACCGCGGCGCCAAGATGATGCTGTACCACGGCACCAGCGATCCGATCTTCTCCAGCGACGACACCAAGGCCTGGTATGACAACCTGCGCACCGCGAACGGCGGCGATGCTTCCGGCTTTGCGCGCTACTATCAGGTGCCAGGCATGAACCATTGTTCCGGCGGCCCGGCCACCGACCAATTCGACATGCTGACGCCTCTGGTGAACTGGGTCGAGAAGGGGCAGGCGCCGGAACGTGTGGTGGCCAGCGCGCGTGGACCTGGCAACGCCGGCGGCGCCAATGCCGACGTGCCGGCGTCGTGGTCGGCCACGCGCACCCGCCCACTGTGTCCTTATCCGCAGGTGGCGAAGTACAACGGCAGCGGCAGCATCGAGGACGCCGCCAACTTCAGCTGCAAATAGAAGGGTGGACGGCTTACTTGCCCGGGTCTTTCTGGTTGGTGAACTGGTCGAATTCGACGTTATAGAATTCGCTGCCAACCTTTTCGACCTTGCGCACGTAGACCGTCTGCACGATGTCGCGCGTCTGCGGATCGATGCTGATCGGGCCGCGCGGGCTGTTGAGCTTCATGGTCTTCAGGATGGCCATGGCCTGGTCGCCGTCGATCTTGCCGTTCAATTTTCGGGTCACTTCGTAGATCGCCGCCATGCCGTCGTACGCCGCCACGGCCATGAAGTTCGGACGTCCCGCGCCGGGATTGGCCGACTCAAAATTCTTCAGGAAGGTGGCGTTCTCCGGCGACTTGTGCGCGGCCGAGTAGTGGAAGGTGGTGATCACGCCGAGCGTGGCGTCGCCCATGGCCGGCAGCACGTGGTCGTCGGTCAGGTCGCCGGTGGCGATGACCTTGATGCCTGCCGCCGCCAGGCCCCGTTCGCGGTAGCCTTTCATGAAGGCGATGCCTTGCTCGCCAGCCGGGACAAAGATGAACACCGCGTCCGGCTTGGCGTCCTTGATGCGCTGGATGTAGGGCGCGAACTCCGGATTGCGCAGCGGGACGCGGATCGCTTCCGTCACCGCGCCACCTCCCTTGACCAGTTCATTCTTGAACGCTGCTTCGGCGTCGATGCCGGGGCCGTAGTCCGCCACCAGCGTCACCACCTTCTTGATGTTGTTCCTGGCCGCCCACGTCGCCATCGGCGCGGAGATTTGCGGCAGCGTCATCGAAAAGCGCGCGATGTAGTTGGACTTGGTGGTGATGACCGAGGTGGCGGCGTTCATGATGATCATCGGCTTCTTCGCCTGCTCGGCGATGGGCGCCACGGCCAACGCTTCCGGCGTCAGGCCGAAGCCGGCCAGGAAGTCGACCTTGTCGCGGACCACCAGCTCCTGCGCGAGACGCTTGGCGATTTCGGGCGAGGGGCCGGTGGTGTCCTTGTAGATGATTTCGATCTTCTTGCCGCCCACGCTGGCGCCGTTCTGCACCATCCATGCCTTGATGCCGCCTTCCATCTGCTTGCCGTAGTCGGCGAAGGGACCGGAGAAGGCGGCGATCACGCCGACCTTGATGGTGTCTTCGGCCTGCGCCAATGGCATCGCGGACCACGCGCCGGTGGAGAGTGTCGCAATTGCTACAAATTTTTTGATCGTCATGTTGGTCTCCTGTGTCGTTCTATTTTCTCTATGAGGAATGGCGCGGCGCGCGGTGTGACGGCGGCGATGGCTTCAATTCTGCCACGCGGCGTTTGTTGACAGCGCAGCGCTTCATGCATAGTATCTAATCTATGTGCGATTAACAACCTAATGTTCGATTATCGCACATCTTAAAAATAACGACTGTCAGATAACAGGAGACTGGAATGAAGAACGCAATCCGATGCGCTGCGGCGCTGCTGGCTGGGGTCAGCGCATCCGGCGCCATGGCGCAAAGCAGCGTCACGGTGTACGGCCTGGTGGACACTGGGCTGGTTTATACGACCAACGCCAACGCCGCCGGCGCCAACATCACCAAGATGCCTTCGCTGACGGGATCCTTCCCGTCGCGCCTGGGCTTCCGCGGCAGCGAGGACCTGGGTGACGGCCTGCAGGCGGTGTTCACGCTGGAGATGGGCCTGTCGATGGACACCGGTAACATGGGGCAGGGTAATCGCCTGTTCGGCCGCCAGGCGTCGGTGGGATTGAAGGGCGCGTTCGGCACGGTGACGCTGGGCCGCCAGATCAACATGACCTATATCGCGGGACTCAAGGCCGACGTGCTGGGACCTAACCTGTTCGCGATCGGCAGCATCGATCCTTATCTGCCGAACGCCCGCAGCGACAACGCCATCGGCTACCTCGGTAACTTCAACAACTTCGTGGTCGGCGCCACCTACAGCACCGGGCGCGATTCGTCGGCTGCGGGCGGTCCTGCCGCCACCGGCTGCCCAGGCGAAGTGGCCGGCAATTCCAAGGCCTGCCGCCAGATCACTGGCCTGATCGGCTACGAGACTGCGGAGTATGGCCTGAACACTTCCTACGACATCATGTACGGTAACGTCGGCGCGGCCGGTGGCCTGACCAGCAGCGACAACAGCGACAAGCGCATCACCGTCAACGGCTATGCCAAGGTAGGCGCGGCCAAGATCGGCGCCGGTATCGTCGACCGTACCACGCGCGCCGTCACCGGCCTGGTGGAATCGGACCTGTACTTCCTGGGTGTGAGCTATCCGGTTACGCCGCTGTCCACGCTGGATGTGCAGGTGGCGCGCCGCGACACCAAGAACAGCGCCTCGGACGTCAACATGGCGGTGGCTCGCTTGACCTACTACCTGTCCAAGCGCACCGCCGTATATGGCGCCTTGGGCCGCATGAAGAACTCCGGCGCGTCGGCAGTGGCGCTGGATGCGGGCGGCACGGTGGGCGTGGGCATGACGCAGAACGGCGTCATGGCCGGCCTGCGCCACAGCTTCTAAGGCAGCAGTATCGAGAGTTCCTGAGCCCCGCGCAACAGCACGGGCAGGAACTCTTTTTCCAACTGCTTGACGCTGACGCGCGAAGCCTGCGCGCCGACGTTGAGCGCCGCCAGCACCGTGCCCGAAGCGCCGCGCACCGGCACGGCGATGGAGCGCAAGCCCAGCTCCAGCTCCTCGTCGTTGATGGCGTAGCCGGCTTGGCGCACGCCGGCCAGGATCTCGCGCAGGCGCTTCTGGTTGACCACCGTGTTTTCCGTCATCGGCCGCAGCGCGGTGCGGGCCAGGTACTGGTCCAGCTCCGCCGGCGGCAGGTGCGCCAGCATCACGCGGCCCAGCGAGGTGCAGTAGGCGGGCAGGCGGCTGCCGGTATTCAGCGCCACCGACATCACACGCGAGGTGGCGGCGCGCGCCACGTAGAGCACTTCGTCGTCGTCCAGCACCGCCAGCGAACTCGATTCGTTTAATGCGCGGCTGATGTTGTTCAGGTAGGGCTGGGCCGACACCGTCAACGGCGTTGACGACAGGTAGGAATAGCCCAGCGTGAGCACCTTGGGACGCAGCGAAAAATTGTTCAACTCCGCATCCACATATCCCAGCTCGCGCAGCGTGTGCAGGCAGCGCCGCACGGCGGCGCGCGGGATGCCGGTTTTCTGGCTGATGTTGGCGATGGTCTGCGGCTTGCGCGAATCGCTGAAGGCGCGCACCACGGCCAGGCCGCGCGCCAGCGAGGTCATGAAACTGGGATCGGTCAGCGCGTCGATCTGTTCGGAGATGCTCGGTTCGCGCTCCGGCTCGGCCTCGGCGACGCGGTTTTTGGGTTTGGTGGTCTTGGACATGGCGTGATTTTAATGCAGGCGGCGCGTTCGATAGGTGTTTTTTTGTTGACCGTGCCGCGTTTACGTTGCTACACTGGCTGTGCGGTAATCAATCATTAGTTCGATTATCGCACATCGAAACGAAAAGGCAGGCATATGATCGATAAAACATTTGCATCACTGGAGCGCGCCGTGGCTGACATCCACGACGGCGCGACGGTCATGATCGGCGGCTTCGGCAACGCCGGCATGCCGTCCGCGCTGATCGACGCGTTGATCGCGCAGGGCGCGCGCGAGCTCACCATCGTCAACAACAACGCCGGCAACGGCGAGACCGGGCTGGCCGCGCTGCTCAAGGCCAAGCGGGTGCGCAAGATCATCTGCTCCTTCCCGCGCCAGACCGACTCCCATCATTTCGACGCCTTGTACCGCGCCGGCGAGATCGAGCTGGAACTGACCCCGCAGGGCAACCTGGCCGAACGCATACGCGCCGCCGGCGCAGGCATTGGCGGCTTCTTCTCGCCCACCGGCTACGGGACCTTGCTGGCCGAGGGCAAGGAGACGCGCCTGATCGACGGCCGCCACTACGTGCTGGAGTCGCCGATCCACGCCGACTTCGCGCTGATCAAGGCGCTGCGCGGCGACCGCTGGGGCAATCTGGTGTACCGCAAGACGGCGCGCAACTTCGGCCCCATCATGGCGATGGCCGCCAAGACCACCATCGCCCAAGTGCAGCAGGTGGTGGCGCTGGGCGAGCTCGATCCCGAAGTGATCGTCACCCCCGGAATTTTTGTCCAGCGTGTAGTGAAGGAGTCCGCATGACCAGCAAATACACCCGCGACCAGATGGCCGCCCGCGTGGCGCAGGATATTCCCGAAGGTGCTTACGTCAACCTGGGCATCGGCCTGCCGACCAAGGTGGCCGACCACCTGCCGGCCGAGCGCGAAGTCTTCCTGCACAGCGAGAACGGCCTGCTGGGCATGGGCCCCGCGCCGGCGCCCGGCGAGGAAGACGAGGACCTGATCAACGCCGGCAAGCAGCCGGTCACGCTGCTGACGGGCGGCGCCTACTTCCACCACGGCGACTCCTTCGCCATGATGCGCGGCGGGCACCTGGACGTCTGCGTGCTGGGCGCCTTCCAGGTGGCGGCCAACGGCGACCTGGCCAACTGGCACACCGGCGCGCCGGATGCGATACCGGCTGTCGGCGGCGCCATGGACCTGGCGATAGGCGCCAAGCAGGTGTTCGTGATGATGGAGCACCAGACCAAGAACGGCGACAGCAAGATCGTCAGCCAGTGCAGCTATCCGCTGACCGGCGTGGCCTGCGTCAACCGCATCTACACCGACCTGGCCGTGCTGGACGTAACGCCGGAGGGCCTGGCCGTGCGCGAGATGGCGCCGGGCTTGAGTTTTGAAGAACTGCAGGCCGCCACGGGTGCGCCTTTGCTGCGGTTGAAATAGGAGAGTACGAGATGAACGAAGCATATATCTGCGATGCGGTCCGCACCCCGATCGGCCGTTACGGCGGCGCCTTGAAGGACGTGCGCGCCGACGACCTGGGCGCCGTGCCGCTGCGTGAACTGATGCGACGCAATCCCGGCGTGCAGTGGGAGGAAGTGGACGATGTGATCTACGGCTGCGCCAACCAGGCCGGCGAGGACAATCGCAACGTGGCGCGCATGTCGGCGCTGCTGGCCGGGCTGCCGCAGGAGGTTCCGGGTTCCACCGTCAACCGCCTGTGCGGCTCGGGCATGGACGCCATCGGCACGGCGGCGCGCGCGATCCAGGCCGGCGACGCCTGCCTGATGATCGCCGGCGGTGTGGAATCGATGACGCGCGCGCCGTTCGTGATGGGCAAACCCGATGCGGCGTTCAGCCGCAACGCCTCGCTGCAGGACACCACCATGGGCTGGCGCTTCATCAACAAGGCGCTGAAGGAAGCCTACGGCGTGGAGACCATGCCGGAGACAGCGGAAAACGTCGCGCACGATTATGGCATCAGCCGCGCCGACCAGGACGCGTTTGCGCTGGCGAGCCAGAACAAGACCGCCATCGCCATCGCCGAAGGCATTTTCGAGCGCGAGATCGTGCCGGTCACACTGCCGCAAAGCCGCCGCGCGGCGGGCGACGAGCCGGTACAGTTCAAGCAGGACGAGCATCCGCGCGCCACCACCATTGAAGCGCTGGCCAAACTGAAAGGCGTGGTGCGGCCCGAGGGCAGCGTCACCGCCGGCAACGCCTCCGGCATCAACGACGGCGCTTGCGCGCTGCTGATCGCCAGCGGCGACGCGGCCGGACGCCACGGCCTGAAACCGCTGGCCCGCATCGTCGGCATGGCGACGGCCGGCGTGGCGCCGCGCGTCATGGGCATCGGCCCGGTGCCGGCGGTGCAAAAGTTGCTGCGCCAGACCGGCCTGACGCTGGAACAGATGGACGTCATCGAATTGAACGAAGCCTTCGCCGCGCAGGGCCTTGCGGTGCTGCGCCAGCTCGGCCTGCGCGATGACGATGCGCGCGTCAATCCCAACGGCGGCGCCATCGCGCTCGGCCATCCGCTGGGCATGAGCGGAGCGCGCCTGGTCACCACGGCGACTTATCAGCTGCATCGCAGCGGCGGCCGGTATGCGCTGTGTACGATGTGTATCGGCGTGGGGCAGGGCATTGCGATGATCATCGAAAGAGTGTGATTCAATGTAGTTTGTAGAGAAGTAGTGGAGACAAAAAAATGTATAAAACTATTCAAACGAGGAGGCGGACATGCTAGCCAATTTCGCCGGCGTGCTGTTCGACGGTATCGCCTACGGCAGTCTGCTGTTCCTCATCAGTGTCGGCCTGTCGGTCACGATGGGCATGATGAACTTCATTAACCTGGCCCACGGCGCCTTTGCCATGTTGGGCGGCTACGTCAGCGTGACGGTGCTGTCGCGGCTCGGCGTGCCGTTCCTGGCGTCGCTGCCGCTGGCCTTCCTGGCTTCGGCCGCTGCGGGGCTCGTGCTGGAACGGCTGCTGTACCGCCGCCTGTACCGCGCCAGCCACCTGGACCAGGTGCTGTTCTCGATCGGACTGACGTTCATGTCGGTGGCCGGTGCGACCTGGCTGTTCGGGCCTTCGCAGCAGCCGGTCACGCTGCCGGACTGGCTGCGAGGCCAGGTGCCGCTGTTCGGCCTTGAGGTGGGCGCCTATCGCCTGTTCCTGATCGGCGTGGTGGTGCTGGTCACTGTGGCTCTGGGCCTGCTGATCGAGCGTACCCGCTTCGGCGCGCAGATCCGCGCCTCGGTCGACAACCAGACCGCATCCGCAGGCCTGGGCATCAACGTCGGCCTGGTGTTCAGCCTCACCTTCGCGCTGGGTTCCGGCCTGGCTGGCCTGGGCGGCGGCTTGGGCATCGATGTGCTGGGACTTGATCCGACCTTCCCGATCAAATACATGGTCTACTTCCTGCTGGTGGTCGCCGTTGGCGGCGCGGGCACCATCAAGGGGCCGCTGCTGGCGGCCGTGATCCTTGGCGTGTTCGACGTGGCCGGAAAATACTACGTACCGCAGATCGGCGCCTTCGTCATTTACGGCCTGATGGTGGTGTTGCTGATCCTGTTCCCCGCTGGCCTGATCAGGAGGAAAGCATGAACGCCTTCGCTGAAGTGGAAGTCAAACCGGCGCCCGCCGCCGCTAACAAGGTGCAGAGCATGAGCCAACTCCGTTTGCCGCACGATCGCTGGTCGCCGCTGGAAATCGCTTTCTGGCTGCTGCCGGTGGCCGCGTATTTCGCCTTCCCCGGATATCTGGTCCTGATCAGCCAGATCATGATTGTCGGCCTGTTCGCGCTTTCGCTGGACCTGATGCTGGGCTATGCCGGCATCGTCTCGCTGGGCCATGCGGCCTTCTTCGGGCTGGGGGCCTACACCGCCGGGCTGCTGTCGGTGCACGGCTGGAGCGAACCATTCAGCGGCCTGCTGGCCGGCGCGGTGGTGGCGGGGCTGTTTGGCTTCGTCGTCTCCTTCCTGGTGGTGCGCGGCCAGGACCTCACGCGCCTGATGGTCACGCTGGGCATAGGCCTGATGTTGTTCGAAGCGGCCAACAAGGCTTCCTTCCTCACCGGCGGCGTGGACGGCTTATCCGGCATGGTGGTCGGTAAATTGTTCGGCGCTTTCGAATTCGATTTGAACGGCAACGTGGCCTTCTGCTACAGCTTCGCCGTGCTGTTCATCGTGTTCGTGGTGCTGCGCCGGGTGGTCAAGTCGCCATTCGGTTTGAGCCTGGTCGGCATCCGCGAAGGTGTGCGGCGCATGCCGGCGCTGGGCGTGAACGTCAACCGCCGCCTGGTGGCCGTGTTCACGCTGGCCGCCACGGTGGCCGGCCTGGCGGGCGCGCTGCTGGCGCAGACCACGCAGTTCGTCGGCCTCGATTCGCTGGGCTTCCCGCGCTCGGCCGAGCTGCTGATCATGTTGGTGCTGGGCGGGACCGGACGGCTGTATGGCGCGTTAGTCGGCGCCGCCGTGTTCATGCTGGCGCAGGATTACATCGCCGGCCTCAATCCGGCCTACTGGCAGTTTTATATCGGCCTGCTGCTGATGGTGATCGTGCTGTTCGCGCGCGGCGGCATCCTGGGCGGCCTGGAAAAATTGGCGTCGCGTTTCAAACGGAAGGAGCAGGCATGAGCCAGGACATCACACTGCGCACGGAAGGCTTGACCAAGCGCTGGGGGCCATTCGTCGCCAACAGCGATGTAAGCCTGACCTTCGAACCGGGCGCGCGCCATGCGCTGATCGGCCCCAATGGCGCCGGCAAGACCACCTTCATCAACCTGCTGACGGGCGGCTTCATGCCCAGCAGCGGCAAGGTCTACCTGGGCGGCGAGGACATCACGCACCTGCCGCAGCACCAGCGAGTACGGCGCGGCATGACGCGCACCTTCCAGCTCAACACCCTGTTCGCCGGAATGACGGTGCTGGAGTCGGTGGCGCTGGCGGTGTGCGAGCGGCGCGGCCTGCAATCGGTGTGGTACAAGACGGTCGCCAAGCATGCCGACGTGATCGACGAGGCGATGGCCTTGCTGGCCACGCTCAAGCTGACCGACCAGGCCAACAGCGTCACGCGCAGCATGGCTTACGGTAAGCAGCGGCTGGTGGAAATCGCCCTGGCGCTGGCGACCAAGCCGCGCATCCTGCTGCTGGACGAGCCGGCGGCCGGCATTCCGCAGGCGGAGAGCAAGGAGCTGTTCGAAGTGCTGGCGCAGCTGCCGCGCGACGTGACGGTGCTCTTCATCGAACACGATATGGGACTGGTGTTCCGCTTCGCCGACCGCATCACGGTGCTGGTGGGCGGCAAGGTGCTGACCGAGGGCACGCCGGCGGAGATCGCGGCGGACCCGCGCGTGAAGGAAGTCTATCTGGGGGAGGCCGAACATGGCTGAATTGCTGAAGCTCGATAAAGTCACGGCCGGTTACGGCGAATCCATCGTGCTGGAAGATGTGTCGTTCACGCTGAACGAAGGCGACAGCCTGGCGCTGTTGGGCCGCAATGGCGTCGGCAAAACCAGCCTGCTGGTGACGCTGATGGGATTGACGCGGCTGCACGGCGGCGGCATCTGCTGGGCCGGCAACGACATCGCGCGCATGCCCACGCACCGGCGCTCGCGCGCGGGCCTGGGCTGGGTGCCGCAGGAGCGGCATATGTTCCCGTCGCTGACGGTGGAGGAGCATCTGACGGTGGTGGCGCGGCCAGGCCGCTGGAACCTGCAGAAGATCTACGAGATTTTCCCGCGGCTGGCGGAACGCCGCGCCAACATGGGCAACCAGTTGTCCGGCGGCGAGCAGCAGATGGTGGCGATCGCCCGCGCGCTGATGACCAACCCGCGCATCCTGCTGCTGGACGAGCCGATGGAGGGCCTCGCGCCCATCATCGTGCAGGAACTGGTGCGCGTGATACGGCGGCTGGTGAAGGAGGAGGGCATGTCGGTGATCGTGGTCGAGCAGCATGCGCGGCTGGCGTTGTCGCTGACGCAGCGCGCCATCGTGCTCGATCGCGGCCGCATCGTGCACGACTCGGACAGTGCCAGCCTGCTGGCCGACGGCGACAAGCTGGATCGCCTGGTCGCCGTGGCCTGAGGCTGCGGCTTACTTAGGCTTGTAGATGCCAGCGCCGACGGTGTACTTGTCCTCGGCCTGGCGGATATAGGAGGTCTTGTCCTCCAGCGCCTTGGTGACGGGATTGACCCAGACGTAATCGACCCAGCCGGGTTTCTTCGACTGTGCCACGTCCCGCATCTCCTGCACGAACTTCTTGCCGTTGGCGTCCTTCAGCTGCGACATGTCCTTGCCATTCATCTTCGGCGTGGCGGCGTGGCAGACCATCATCATCTGCGCATCCTGCACGAACACGTACAAGTCGCCTTGTATAAAGCCGCCCTTGGGATCGGCGAAGTCCTTGCAGGCCTGTTCTATGCCTTTTTTCTGGATGTTGGCCACGGCCTTGTCCACCAGGGCGATGGCGTCGGCCTTGGTGGCGGTTTGCGCGAGGACCGGCAGGGCGGGGACCAGCAGCGCGGCGGTCAGGCCGGCGATAGCGTAACGTTTCATGACGACGTCTCCTGTTGTGATGGTAGCGGCATTCTGCGGTGCCGCCACCAGCTTACCGCGCGCACGGTTGGCGCGCCAGCTTACTTTTTATCGTAGATGCCGACGCTGACCATGTATTTTTCATCAGCCCTCTGGATATAGGCGGACTTGGGTTCCAGTGCCTTGGAGGTCGGGTTGGGCCAGACATAGCCCACCCATCCCGGCTTCCCGGACTGGGCGACCTTCTTCATCTCCTGCGTGAAGTATTTGCCGTTGGAGTCCTTCAATTCGGTCATGTCCTTGCCGTTCATTTTCGGCAGCAGCGGATGGCACACCATCTTGCATTGCATGTCCTGCACCACGACATACACGTCGCCCTGGATGTATCCGGCCTTGGGATCGGCGAACTGTTTGCAGGCCTGCTCCACGCCGACCTTCTGGATAGTGGCCACCGCTTTTTCCGCGAGTTCGGTGGCGGCGGTCCTGGCGGCGTTTTGTGCGAACGCGGGCAGGGTGGGGATAAGCAGCATGGCGGTCAGGCCGGCGATGGCATAGCGTTTCATGGGGTCTCCTGTTGTGGTTATGGGCTCGCCCGGACGACGGGCGGCCGCTCCCATGATACTTTAACTGTGTGCGATTAAAATACCTTTGTGCGGCAATCGCACACTATGTTTTTCAGCCTTCCTCGCGCGCCACGGGTGAGGTGCTGCTCAACGGCGCCCGGCTTTGCCCGTTGTTTTCCTGCACAAGCTTGGTCAGCAGCGCCATGAATTGCAGCTGCTCCGCGCCGGTCAACGGTGCCAGCAAGCGGCGGCGCAAGCGCTGGGAGCCGGGGATCAAATCGCTCAACAGCTGTTCGCCGGCGCCGGTGATGGTGAGGGCGCGCTGGCGGCGGTTGGTCGGAATCACGGTGCGCGTCAGCAGGCCTTTTTCCTCCAGGCGCGCGCAGACGGTGGCGCCGGTCGAGGTGTCGATGCCGCTGATGGCCGATAGCGACACCTGGTCGATGCCCGCGTGGCTTTCAAGATTGCGCAGCATCGCGTACTGCACCGGCGTCAGCTCGCTGCCCATTTCGTCGTAAAAAATCGATACCGAGATTTGCTGCGCGCGCCGCAGCAAGTGGCCCGGATGTTCGAATAGGCTGGTCAGTTGACTCTCTGTTTCTGGCATGGCGTGGTCTCTGCAAAAAGAATTCATCCCGGCTGTTTACATCGCCGGTTTACGGACTATACTCTACAACATTCAGTACACTGAATGATAACCAAAACAAGGAGACGCGATGTACCCCAAAAATACCTGGTATGTGGCCTGTACCCCGGACGAAATCGAGACCAAGCCGCTGGGGCGCCAGATCTGCGGCGAGAAGATCGTGTTCTATCGCGGCGCCGAAGGCAAGGTCGCGGCGGTGGAGGATTTCTGCCCGCACCGCGGCGCGCCGCTGTCGCTGGGCTTTGTGCGCGACGGCCAGCTGGTGTGCGGCTACCACGGCCTGGAGATGGGCTGCGACGGAAAGGTGATCAGCATGCCGGGCCAGCGCGTGCGCGGTTTCCCTTGCATCCGCAGCTATCCGGTGGAGGAGCGCTATGGATTCATCTGGGTCTGGACCGGCGACCGTGAGCTGGCCGATCCGGCCTTGATCCATCATCTGGAGTGGGCGGACAATCCGGAATGGGCCTACGGCGGCGGTCTGTATCACATCAACTGCGAATACCGCCTGATGATCGACAACCTGATGGACCTGACGCACGAAACCTATGTGCACGCGTCGAGCATCGGCCAGAAGGAGATCGACGAGGCGCCGGTCAATACAAAGGTCGAGGGCGAGCAGGTGGTCACGAGCCGCTACATGGAGAACGTCATGGCGCCGCCGTTCTGGCGCGCCGCGCTGCGTGGCAATGGCCTGGCGGACGACGTGCCGGTGGACCGCTGGCAGGTCTGCCGCTTCGCGCCGCCGAGCCATGTGATGATCGAAGTTGGCGTGGCCCATGCGGGCAAGGGCGGCTACGACGCGGCACCTGAGCACAAGGCGTCCAGCATCGTAGTCGACTTCATCACGCCGGAAACCGAGACCTCGCACTGGTACTTCTGGGGCATGGCCCGCAACTTCAAACCGGACGACAAGGAACTGACCGACACCATCCGCACCGGCCAGGGCAAGATCTTCAGCGAGGACCGCGAGATGTTGGAGCTCCAGCAGGCCAACATCCTGCGCCATCCTGAGCGCAAGCTGCTGATGCTGAATATCGACGCCGGTGGCGTGCAGTCGCGCCGCGTGCTGGATCAGTGGATGGAGAAGGAGCAGGGCGCATGAGCGCCGGCTTGCTGCAAGTGCGCGTCGAGCGCCGGCATGCGGAGGCGGAGGATATCTGCAGTTATGAGTTGGTCAGCGCCGACGGCGCCGCGCTGCCGGCTTTCACGGCGGGCGCGCATATCGACGTGCATGTCGCTCCAGGCCTGGTGCGGCAGTACTCGCTGTGCAATCCGCCGCATGAGCGCCACCGCTACCTGATCGGCGTGTTGCGCGATCCGTCGTCGCGCGGCGGTTCGAAGGGCATGCACGATGACGTGCGGGCCGGCGCCACGCTGCAGATCAGCGAACCGAAGAACCACTTCCCGCTGGCCGATGCTGAACAAAGCCTGCTGCTGGCGGGCGGCATCGGCGTGACGCCGATCCTTGCGATGGCGGAGGCGCTGTCTGCGCGCGGCGCGGCGTTCCAGATGCACTACTGCGCACGCTCGCCCGAGCGCACCGCGTTCCGCCAGCGTATCGCCGACGCGCCGTTTGCGTCGCAGGTGCACTTTCATTACGACAGTGGCGACGCAGCGCAGAAGCTGGACCTGCCCGCGCTGCTGGCACAACTGGACCGCAAGACCCACATCTATCTGTGCGGCCCGGCCGGATTCATCGACCACGTCAAGGCCACGGCCAAGGCACAGGACTGGCCGCACGACCAGCTGCACCTTGAATACTTCGGCGCCTCCGCCGCGCCGGCAGCCGAAGGCGACCAGCCGTTCGAAGTGAAGCTGGCCTCCAGCGGCAAGGTGTACGCCATCCCCGCCGGCACCACCGTACTGCGCGTGTTGAACGACGCCGGCGTGTTCATTCCCGCCTCGTGCGAGCAGGGCGTGTGCGGCACCTGCCTGACGCGCGTGCTGGACGGCGTGCCGGATCACCGCGACCTGTACCTCGAAGAGTCGGAGCAAGCCGCCAACGACCAGTTCACCCCTTGCTGTTCCCGTTCCAAGACCCCTACGTTGCTGCTGGACTTATAAAAAAGAGGAGACACCATGCCAGACCGTATCAACCACCAACGCCGCCACCTGCTGTTGGGCGCCGCCGCCTTGTCGGCCGGCGCGCTGCCCACTTTCGCCCGCGCCGCCGAGCCGCTGAAGGTCGGCCTGATCGTGCCGATGTCCGGCCCCTTCGCCTCCACCGGTCGCCAGATCGAGGCGGCGGTCAAGCTGTACATGCGCCAGAACGGCGCCAACGTCGCCGGGCGCCCGATCGAGATCATCCTCAAGGACGACGGCGGCGTGGCTCCGGACGTCACCAAGCGGCTGGCTCAGGAACTGGTCTCGCGCGACAAGGTGCAGGTGCTGGCTGGCTTCGGACTCACGCCGCTGGCCTTCGCCGCAGCGCCGGTCGCCACGCAGGCCAAGGTGCCGATGATTGTGATGGCGGCCGCCGCATCAGCTGTGCCGCAGCGGTCGCCGTACATTGTGCGTACCGGCTTCACGCTGGCTCAGGTGACGGCGCCGATGGCGCATTGGGCGTCCAAGAACAAGATCAGGAGCGCGGTGACCTTGGTCAGCGATTATGGACCGGGGCTGGATGCGGAGAAGGTGTTCGTCAAAGGCCTGCTGGAAGGCGGCGGCAAGGTGGCCGACAGCCTGCGCGCGCCGCTGCGCAACCCGGACTACGCGCCATTCCTGGCGCGGGTGCGGGACTTGAAACCGGATGCGCTGTTTGTGTTCGTGCCGTCGGGCGAGGGCGCGGCGGTGCTCAAGCAGTTCACCGAACGCGGACTGGCCGCCGCCGGCATACGGCTGATCTGCACCGGCGATGTGCTGGACGATGACCTGATGGCCAGCATCGGCCAGGCCGCCGCCGGTGTGGTCAGCAGCCACCATTACTCGGCTGCGCATCCGTCGGCGGAGAATAAGGCGTATGTGGAAGCCTTCGGCAAGGCCAATCCCGGCATGCGGCCCAACTTCCATTCGGTCGGCGCGTATGACGGCATGCACCTGCTGTACCAGGCGCTCAAGCAGACCAACGGCGACAGCGACGGCGACAAGCTGCTGGCGGCGATGAAGGGCATGGCCTGGACCAGCGTGCGCGGCCCGGTCAGCATCGACGCCGCCACGCGCGACATCGTGCAGACCGTGTACATCCGCAAGGCCGAGGCCAGCGCGGGCTCCTACTTCAACATCGAGTTCGACCAGACCGACAAGGTGCGCGATCCGGGCGTGTAGCGCGTCACAAGCCGGCGAGGAAGCCTGTGACAGCCGCCGCGAACAGCGCCGGCTGTTCGACCGCGCCCAGGTGCGACGCCTCGGGCAGCACGACCAGCGCCGCGCCGGGTATGGCTTGCTGCACGATCTGCGACATGGCGACCGGCGTGCCCTGGTCCAGCTCACCGGCGATCAACAGCGTGGGCACGGCGATGGCGTTCAGCCGGTCCGTCGTGTCCACGGTGCCGACCGCGTTGCAGCAGCCGATGTAGCTGGTGCTGTCTGTGCTGAGCAGGCGGCGGCGGAAGCGCGCCACAGTGGCCGGGTGCTCTGCGCGGAAGGCGTCGTGGAAGTAGCGGCCCATGACCGCATCCGCGATCACCTCGATGCCCTGTTCGCGCACGGTGGCGATACGCTGCTGCCACGCCTCGCGCGCCGCCTCGGGATAGCGGGATGTAGTGTTACCCAGCACCAGCGCGCGCACCAGCGATGGATGGCGCAGCGCCAGTTCCTGGCCGACCATGCCACCCATCGACAAGCCTATCCACACCACCGGGCCGGTATCGAGTTCGCGCAGCAGCGCTGCGGCGTCGTCGGCCAGGTCGGCCATGCTGTACAAGCCTTGCGGCGCGGACGAGGCGCCGTGGCCGCGATGGTCGTAGGCGATCACGCGGCAGTCGGCGGCCAGCTGATTGGCCAGGCTGTCCCACATGGTCAGGTCGCAGCCCAGGGCGTGGCTCAGCACCACTGTGTGGCGTGGCGCCTTGCCGCTGCGCGGTTCGCGCACCGTGTAGTGCAGCGCGGGCTGGCTGGCGCTGCGGCCCTCGCGGCCGATGCCGGGATGGCTGGCGGCGGCAGGCGACGCCGGTTCCAGCGTGTAGCCTATCTGAGGACCGACTTCGCGCAGGATCGCCATCGCATGGCTGAACGCCGTGTTGGCGGCGGGCACGCCGGCATAGATCGCCGACTGCATCAGCACTTCCTTCAATTCGTCCGGTGACAGGCGGTTGGACGCGTCGCCCAGCAGCGCGGCGCGCACGTGCAGCTCGAATTCCTCCCAACGGCCCAAGGCGATGGTGGTGGCGAGGACCATCGCGCGGCGGGTCTTCCGCTCCAGGCCAGGACGGCCCCAAATGTCGTTCCACGCAAAACGCGTGATCATGTTCTGGAACTCGGCGTTGAAGCTGTTGGCGTTGGCGAGGGATTTATCCACCCAGGCGTCGCCGAGGATGGCGCGGCGGTTGTTCAGTCCACGTTCGAAATCGTGGTCGATGGGATCGAAGCTCATGCGGATGTCCTGTGATGGAATGGAGTGGAGTTCAGTGCCGCGATCTGTTCTCGCAGGCTTTGCAGCTGATGCTGCGCCAGGCGCTGAGCAGGCAGCGCTGCGGTGGCGGGATCGAACAGCGTCGCCAGCCCGGCCGGGTCGACCTGCTTGCGCAACTGCTCGTCGGCCTGCACGGCGTCGGCCAGCACCTCGGCCAGATTGCGTCCGCTGGACAGCGCCTCGGCGCTCATTGCTTCCAGCAGGCTGTGGGCCGCCGGGCGGCCGATGCTGGCGGCCAGCCAGGCCGATGCCGCCTCGGCGAACACCAGTCCCTGCAAGGCGTCGATATTGCGCAGCATGCGCGCCGGATCGACGTGCAGGCCGGCGAGGGCGTCGTTCAGCGCTTGCAGGGCGCCGTGCGCGCTGAGGAACAGCGCGGGCCATTCGGCGAGTTCGGCCTGCCAGTTGCCCAGGCCACGCTCGTGCTGTTGCCCCATGCTTGCCAGCAGCGAGGCCGCATGCTGCGGCGTGCGCGTGGCGGCGGCCAGCGCGATCATGGCCGATACCGGATTGCGCTTGTGCGGCATGGCGGAGGAACCGCCGCGTCCATTGCCGGATGGTTCGGCCAGTTCGGCGATTTCGCCCTGCGCCATCAGGCTGATGTCGGTGGCGATCTTGCCCAGGCTTCCGGTGAGGACTGCTACTTCCAATCCCAGGCGTACCCACTCGTCGCGCTGCGTGTGCCAGGCCGCATCCGCGACCTTCAGGCCGAGGTCCGCAGCCACCAGCGCCGCCACCGCCGCGCCATGCTCGCCCATTACGGACAGGGTGCCGACCGCGCCGCCCAGTTGCAGCTGCAGCGCGCGGGCGGCGCATTCGCGCAGGCGCGCGTGGGCGCGCACCAGCGGCGCGAGCCAGCCGGCCACTTTGAAACCGAAGCTGCTCACCTGCGCCGGTTGCATCAGCGTGCGTGCCAGCACCGGCGTGGCCACATGCCGGTCCGCCAGCTGCAGCAGATGGCCGGTCAGGTCGTGCAGGCCGTCGTCCAGCAACTGCAAGGCATCGCGCGTGGCGAGCACCATGGCCGTGTCGATCACGTCCTGGCTGGTGCTGCCCCAGTGGACGCGGGCAGCCGCCTCGGCGTCGTACAGCGCCACGGTCCGCGTCAACTCGCGCACCAGCGGAATGGCCAGGCTGCCGGCGCGGCGGCCGGCGCTGACGATGGCCGGGATATCGTACAGCTGCGCGTTGCAGACGCCGGCGATGGCGCGTGCCGATTGCGCCGGCAGCATGCCTTGCCTGGCCTGCGCTTCGGCCAGCGCCTGTTCGAAGCGCAGCATGGCCTGGACGATCGCGGCGTCGTCAAAGACGGCGATCATGTCCGGCGTGGTGAGGAAACTGTCGAAAATGGATACGCTCAATTGAACTCCGCTGGCTGGTCAGACATAGTCGAAGAATGCGGTCTCTTTGTCGGACTGCATCCAGATGTCCCAATGATAGACTCCCGGCGCGGTCTTGCGGGCGACCAGCGTGGGGCGGCGTTCGGACGGCACCTGCTGCAGTATCGCCGATTGCGCCAGGCCGCTGTCGTCCTCCAGGAACACGGCGGTGAACTGGTGCTTGACCAGGCCGCGCGCGAACACGGTGATGAAGGTGGCCGGGGCGCCGCTCACCGGCGCCGCGCATTGCGACAGCCGCAGGCTGAATTCGCCCTTTTCTCCGCTCGGCACGCGGCGGAAGCCAGGCAGCGCCTGGGCCGCTTCGGCGCCGGCGGCTTCCGGCTGCCAGGCTTCGATCTGCGCGTCGTTGATCGGCGTGCCGTCGCCGTCGTAGATCGTGCCGCTGATGGTGATGGTGGGCGCACTGGTTTCCAGCGTGGCGGCGGCGCTGGCGTCGACCGCCCATTGCCAGGCTGCGTGCGAAAACGGTCCGATGGTTTGCGAGGTGGTTATTTGGCTCATGCGGTAACTCCTTTAAATGCCCATCGGCGTGGCGTCGCGGCCGCGCAGTACGATATCGAATTCGTAGCCCAGCATCTTGTCGCTGTCGGTGTACTCCAGGCTGAAACGGGAGATCAGGCGCTGGCGCGCGGCCAGGTCCGGGATGCTCTGGAAGATAGGGTCGTAGCCGAACAGCGGATCGTTGGGGAAGTACATCTGCGTCACCAGGCGCTGCGCGTACACATTGCCGAACAAGGAAAAGTGGATGTGCGCCGGGCGCCAGGCCTTGTCGTGATTACCCCACGGGTAGGGGCCGGGCTTGATGGTGACGAAGCGGTAGCGGCCATCGTCATCGGTCATCATCTTGCCGATGCCGTAGAAGTTGGGATCGAGCGGCGCGTCGTGCTGGTCCTTCTTGTGCCAGTAGCGGCCCGCCGCGTTGCACTGCCAGACCTCCAGCAGCGAATTGCGTACCGGCTTGCCGTCTTCGTCGACCACGCGGCCGGTGACGACGATCTTCTCGCCCAGCGGCGCGCCGTGGCCGTGCGCCGTCAGGTCCATATCGTTGGGCAGCAGGATGCGCGGCGACGGTATCAGGTTGTCCTCGACCGGCTGGCCGGCGCGGATGCGCAGCAGCGGCTGGGCGGGGCCGCGCTTGAGCGTGGACTTGTACGAGGGGTAGATCAGTTCCGGATAGACGCCGGACGGAATGGCATCGAATTTCAAGACGGGCCTCCTGTTGGTTGTTCTGGTTTGTGTGGCAACCATGTTAGGGAAAGCGCCGACGCGTCACAATATGCCGCCGTCGGATGAAATTCGCTATGCGCCCATGTTGTGCGATACTCGCACAAATCGCCAACTTTCTCGCTTATGACCACTGAAAACGACGCACCCGCCGCACGCGACATGGTGGCCGGCCTGGAAAAAGGCCTGCTGGTGATCGCCGCCTTCGACCAGGAACGCAGCCGCCTGAGCATCGCCGAGGTGGCCGAGCGCACCGGCCTGACACGCGCCGCCGCGCGCCGCTACCTGATCACGCTGACGCACCTGGGCTATATGCGGCACGAGAACAAGCTGTTCGCGCTGACGCCGATGGTGCTGCGGCTGGGCCAATCGTATCTGCATTCGGCGCGGCTGCCGCGCATCGTCCAGCCCTTGCTGTACCGGCTGGCCTACGCGTTGGGCGAGGCGGCATCGGCCGGCGTGCTCGATCACGACCAGCTGGTGTGCGTGGCGGCGGTCAGCGCCGGGCAGCTGGTGTCTGTCACGCTGCAGCCGGGCACCCGCGTGCCGGCCTACTGCACCGCCAATGGCCGCGTGCTGCTGGCGCACCTGCCGCAGCCGCAGATCGACGCCTTCCTGGAACGCGCGCAGCCGGAGCGCATCACCGAGCACACCATCGTCAGCAAGGAGCGCCTGGCGCTGGAGATCGCGCGCGCCCGGGCGCAAGGCTATGCGCTGGTGGACCAGGAGCTGGAGCTGGGCCTCCGCACCATCGCCGTGCCGCTCAAGAACTTCCGCGGCGAGGTGGTGGCGGCGATGAACATCAGTGTCCACGCCGGCCGTATGCCGCGCGAGAAGATGGTGGAGCGCTGCCTGCCGGCGCTGATCAAGATGCAGGTGGAGCTGAACGCGCTGTTGTAAAGCGGTGCGTTTGCGGTTGCGTCGTCATTGCAAATCGGCAATACTAATTCGGATGGCATTCTCGCCACGCTGACTTATGCTTAAATGATATCGAATCACTGGAATCCCCGTATGCTGGTTCGCGCCTTGGCGCGCCTGTTGGCGGCCTGCGTGCTGTGCGCGGGCGTGGCGCACGCGCAGCAGCTGCCGCTGCGCTACTTCACCCAGCAGGACGGCCTGGGGAACCTGAGCGTGATGGCGCTGGCGCAGGACCGCGCGGGCTACCTCTGGCTGGGCACGGAGAATGGCCTGTTCCGCTATAACGGCGCACGGTTCGAGCGCTATGGGCGCGATCAGGGATTGCTGCAAACCGGGATCACGGCGCTGCTGGTGCAGGGCGATCAGCTGTGGGTGGGAACCAGCGAAGGCCTGTACCGCATGACGGCCGGGCGCCTGGTGCCGCAGCAGTACCAGAACAAGCACCTGTCGATCTGGCCTGGTCAGATGCTGGCCACAGGGCGTGACGGCACCCTGCTGTTCGTCAGCGCGCAGCATCTGTACCGGCTCACGGACAAGCCGGGTGGCACGGTCATCGAACCGTATTTTTCGGCGCAGCAGCTCAAGGGCCAGCCCAAACTGGAGGAACTCACCAGCGTCAGCGCGGATGGCGGTGGCCTCTGGCTGGGGTGTGGCGGGTCGCTGTGCCGCGTCACGGACGCCGGCGTCACGGAATGGGGCGAGGCGGCCGGCGTGCCTTACGACGTCTGGTGGTCGATACTGCCAGCCGCCGACGGCACGCTCTGGAGCCGGAGCGAACACCGGCTCATCGCCCTGGCTCCTGGCGCCACGCGGTTTGCCGACCGCGCGCCACCGGGCGACGTGATGCGCAAGGCGTCCCAGTCGTCGGCGCTGGGGACCGATGGCGCGCAGGCGGTGCTCACCAATACCGACACCGGACTGGCGCGCTGGCGCGACGGCCGCTGGGAGCTGTTCGGTCCAGGTAACGGCTTGCAGAGCGCGGGCGGCGTCAACGCCACGCTGGTGGACCGCGACGGCGGCCTGTGGCTGGGCACGCGCGGCCGGGGCCTGGTCCAGTGGCGCGGCTACGGCCAGTGGGAAAACTGGAGCTCGGCGCAGGGCTTGCAGGACGACGTTATCCTGTCGTTCGCGCGCGATGGGCGGGGGCGCATGCATGTGGGCTCGCGATCCGGGCCTGCGTTGCTGGAACGCGGCGCGCTGCGCCCGATCGCCGCGCATGCCGATCATCAGTGGGCCGACCAGGCGGTGGACCGCAGCGGCAAGGTTTGGGCGGGAACGTACAGTGGCCTGCTGTTCCGGCATGATCCGGCGACTGGGGCCGAGGTCCAGGTGGCGGAGCTGCCGCCCATCCTGCATCTGCGCGTGGACCGCAACGGCGCGCTGTGGATAGGCACCAGCAACGGCATTTTCCTTTTGGAGCATCCCGAGCTGGGTGGTCAGCCGCACCCGGCGCCTGGATTGGCCGCCGTGGGCGATTTGACCGATGAATCCATGAACAGCAGCTGCCAAAGCGGGAATGGCGATTTGTGGTTTCTCGGCGAGCATCTGCTGCTGCGTTATGACGGACAGCGGTGGGAGCGCCACAAGCTGCTGGAGGCGGATGGCATCGACGCTTTCTCCACGATCGCCTGCGCGCCCGATGGCACGTTCTGGATCGGCAGCTCGGGCACCGGCATTTGGCGGGCGAAGGCAGGCAAGCATGGGATGGAGCTGCAGCTGGGGGCGAGCTTGCAGGGCCTGACCGGCATGGCGCTGCACCTGGACCGGCGTGGCTGGCTGTGGATAGGCACCGACGCCGGCATCGTGGTGCGCAACGGCGAGCAGTCGCGGCACCTGGACCAGGACGATGGTCTGGTCTGGAGCGACGTGAACGGACGTGGATTCTATGAAGACGCCGACGGTTCGATGTGGATCGCCACCAGCAACGGCGTCTCGCACATCCTGCACCCGGAGCGCCTGTTCCCGCTGCCGGCGGCGGATGCGGTGCTGGAGCACGTCATGCGCGGCGGCCAGCGCATCGCCTTGCAGGACGGCGCGGCAGTGCAATGGAGCGACGAGGCGCTCAATTTCAGCCTGGCCAGCCTCACGTACCAGCACCGCGCGGGACTGCGTTTCCGCTACCGGTTGGAAGGACTGGAGCAGGGATGGTCGCAGTCGGCGGCGCCCGATATCCGCTATGCCTCGCTGGCGCCTGGCCGCTATCGGCTGCAATTCGGCGTGACCGACGTGGAGACGGGAACCACGCCGGCGCTGCGCGAGATCGGCTTCACCGTCACGCCCCCATGGTGGCGGACCACGGCGTTCTACGTGCTGTGCGCGCTGGCCCTGGCCGGCGCGGTGTTCGCCTTCCACCGCTACCGCATCCGCGCGCTGACCCGCAGGACTGCGCGGATGGAGAAGCTGGTGCGGGAACTGGTGAGCGAACGCACGCGGGAGCTGGAGAAGTCGCAGGACGCGCTGCGCCTGCGCGCCATGCAGGACGGCCTGACCAAGGCATGGAACCGCGCCGCGATGATGGAGTACCTGGAGCAGGAAGTGCTGCGCGCCAGCCAGCTGCGGCGGCCCTTCCTGGTGGTGCTGCTGGACCTGGACCACTTCAAGCGCATCAACGACACCCACGGCCACCTGGCCGGCGACAGCGTGCTGCGCGAGGTGGTGGCGCGTCTCGGCGGCGCCGTGCGCTCCAGCGACCTGGTGGGACGTTATGGCGGCGAGGAGTTCCTGCTGCTGTTGCCGGAGCTCGACCAGGCGCGCGGCAAGGCGCAACTTGAGCGCCTGCGCCGCGTGATCGAAGCGGCGCCGGTGCCGATCGGCGACGGCCAGGCCATCGACGTCACGGCCAGCTTCGGCGTGAAGGAATTCGATCCGGCCACGCCGCTGGCGCCGTTGGAACTGATCGGCCAGGCCGACGCCGCCCTGTACCGCGCCAAGGCCCAAGGCCGCAACCGCGTGGTGTTCGACGGCGGCGAAGCCTGAATCAACCGGCGCGGAATTCCTTCGGCGTCCGGCCCATGCGCTTCTTGAACAGGCGGCTGAAGTAGGCCGGGTCCTGGAACCCCAGTTCGTAGGCGATGCTGGCGATGGTGGACGGCAGATAGGTCAGCTTGCGGCAAGCCTCCAGCATCAGCCGGTCCTGCGTGATGTCGAACGCCGATTTGCCGGACAGCTTGAGGCACAGGCGATTGAGGCGCGTCGGCGTGGCCCTTAGCGCTTCGGCATACTGGCCGATTTGCCACTGTTCCTTGTAGCGCCGTTCCACCTCGGCGCGGAAGCGGCTGAACAATTCGAAGTCGCTGCGGCCCGACTGGTCGGCCAGGCGCCGCTCGGCGTGCAAGCGCACCAGCAGCAGCAAGGCGCTGCGCGCCAGCCATTCCAGCATCAGCGTGTGGCCGTACTGCGGCCAAGCGGCTTCCGTCAGCAGGTTTTGCAGCAGCGACTCCAGGCGCTCGCGCAGCTCCGGCCGGCCGGACAGGTCGATCATCAGCGGTTCCACGAACAGCGAGGAATACAAGTCGCCGTGGTTCTCCGCCACCGCGAACACCACATTCTGGTCCACGGTCAGCACATAGCCATGCGCCTCGGCCGAGAAGTCGAAGCCGTGCACCACCGACGGATGCAGCGTGATGACGGCCGGCGCGCGGCACTCCCAGACAGCGCCGTCGACGCTGGCGCGTACTTCGCCGCCGTAGAGGAAAAGTACCTGAAACAGGCCGGCGTGGGTGTGCTTTTCGATGTGCCAGTGGTGCACCCGGCTGCGGGTTTCTATCAGCTCGATATGCACGAATTCGGCGTTTTCCACCCGTGTTTGCTCGCCGTACAGGGCGAACTGCGGGACGTCTGGCGGTGCCGGTTTTGCGTTGCGTGTCATGGAGACTGGCGCCGATGAAAGTGGATGGGTGTCGAAATAGTACAAGTTTTATGCCGATTCATCCATTTTTTTTGCGACGGCCCGGCGCTACGATGGCGGCATACCAACACCATATCGGAGACAACATGCGTACCCAGGTAGCCATTATCGGCGCCGGCCCAGCGGGCCTGCTGCTATCCCATCTGCTGCATTTGAGCGGCATCGAATCGATCGTGCTGGAGTCGCGCAGCCGCGCCGATATCGAGGCGACCATCCGCGCCGGCGTGCTGGAACAGGGCACGATGGACATCCTCACCAACGCCGGCGTGGGCGCCCGCATGAAGGCCGAGGGTGCGCTGCATCACGGCGTCGAACTGGCCTTCGGCGGCCAACGCCACCGCATCGACCTGACGGAGCTGACCGGCAAGGCCATCACCGTCTATCCGCAGCATGAGGTGATCAAGGACCTGGTGGCGGCACGCCTGGCCGCGCAGGGGCAGCTGCTGTTCGAAGTCAGCGGCGTGGAGCTGCATGGCGTAGACACCGCCACGCCGTCGGTCAGTTTTGTGCATGGCGGCGAGGCGGCGCGCATCGATGCCGATTTCGTCATCGGTTGCGATGGCTACCATGGCGTGACGCGGCCGGCCATGCCGGGACAGGGCCGCGAAGACTTTACCCGCAACTACGGCTTCGGGTGGTTCGGCATTTTGGTGGAATCGGCGCCGTCGTCGGATGAACTGATCTACGCGCGGCACGAGCGCGGTTTCGCGCTGGTCAGCACGCGCACGCCGACGGTGCAGCGGCTGTACTTCCAGTGCGATCCGGCCGACCACGTCGACAATTGGTCGGACGACCGCATCTGGGCCGAGCTGCACGCGCGGCTGGAGAACAACGACGGCTGGCGCGTCAACGAGGGGCGCATCTTCCAGAAGGGGATCATCGGCATGCGCAGCTTCGTGTCGACGCCGATGCAGGCGGGACGCCTGTTCCTGGCTGGCGATTCGGCCCACATCGTGCCGCCGACCGGCGCCAAGGGCATGAACCTGGCGGTGTCGGATGTGAACCTGCTGGCGCAGGGGCTGGAACAGTTCTACCGCCAGGGCCGGGACGATCGCCTGCAAGGCTACACGGCGGCGGCGTTGAAGCGCATTTGGCGCGCCGAGTACTTCTCGTGGTGGATGACCAGCCTTCTGCACACCTTCGCCGACGCCACGCCGTTCCAGCGCGAGATGCAGCGCGCCGAATTGGAGTGCGTGGTCAGCTCGCGCGCGATGGCGACCGCGCTGGCGGAAAACTACGTCGGCGCTTTCTGATCGCCCGCAATCCGGTAAAATTCGCGGATCAGAATCATTCGATCCGCGACAGATGAATACACAAGCAGCACCGACGTCCAAGTACAAAAATTCGAAACCCGGTTGGTGGAGAAGGCGATTTCCCAAGGTGGAAGTCGTTTACACCAAACAGACCGACGACAACGAGGCGTACACGATATTCGCCAACGGCGAACAGGTTGGAAAGGTGTCGAGGCACACCCACAAGAAAATCGTGGACTCGACCAACCAGTGGTTTGAGTTCCTGAACTGGGCATTCGGAGGTGCTTGCTTCCTGTTTGCGCAGGGCGTCCAGGGAACGCCAAATCCGCCGCTTAACGCCGGCATTTCGCTAGTCTGGATGTTCTTGCTGTATCTATTCCAAAGAAAGGGCAAGTTCCCCAAGCTCTTAACAAACGACACAACCATTGACCTGCCGGGCGAAAAGGACACGCGCAGCAAGCGCAAGAAAATCCTGCTGAAGGCCTTGACCCGTAAATACCTCGGAAATTTCGACATCGTCTGGCGGGCGCCATTTTTCCTGATCGGCTATTTCTATCTGGTGTTCATCGCCACGCTGGCGTATGGACCTCTCCAGAACGCGGAAATCCTTGGCACCAAACTCTCTCGTCTATTTTTGCCTGATAGCTGCGCCTGTATCGTCAAACCGGTCGAAGACAAGCCAGCGACAGCGGCCGCAGCCCCAAAGCCGTTCGATCCTCAACATTGGATCGGGCCGAGATAGGCGGCCGGCCGCTTCAGCGCTTCCTGCCCGGCGATGCCACGGCGGCCATCGGCTCGCGCGGACTGGCCGCGCCGAACAGTGCCTCGACCATCGGGTCGCGCCGCACCACGGTTTTGTTGGCGCGCAGCGGTTGGCAGATGTCGTCGATCAGGCGGTGTATGCGGCTGCCCTCGCGGCTGATGGTGACGCTCAAGGTGGGACCGTTGTAGAAGGTCTCGATGATGGATTCCATAGGTTTCTCCTGAATGTATGGACCTTATGCCGTAAGCAGATGGTCGGATGTGAGTAGCGGGCGGCGTATCCGTGCGACGCCGGGGGCGGGGCTGGGCGCCGCCGCGGCGGCAGTCACCGTTTGGATGTGGCGACGCGCCTGGCCGGCGCAGCGGCAGTACAGCGCCACGTAGGTTTGGTAGGCCGCCATCGCCGGCCATGAAGCCGGCAGCAGCTCCTGCGGCAGCAGCGGGTCGGCGCGGCGGCAGTGCTGGTAGCCGTGGCTGACCAGCAGCCGTATCGCGAAAGCCTGCGCGTCGCTGATGGCGCCATGTTGGTCGAGCAGCTTGCGCAGCGGCTGGAAGCGCTGCTGGAACTCGCGATACAACGCGTCGGCGGCGTCCTGGTCCCACTCGCTGCGGCCGAACAGCGGCTGGCGCATGGCCGCAGCCAACTGCGCGCCGCTGACGTCGAACGATGCCAGGCCGTGGTCTTCCGAGACCAGCGCGCCTTCAACGCCGGCGCAGTAGGACGCCGGCCGCGCCAGCAGATTGTGCGCCAATGGGCAGTAGTCCAGTGCCAGCAGGCGCTTGCGCGCGGCGGTGTAGCGCGCCGCGCTGATGCCGCCGCTGTTGACCAGGATGGTCCAGTCCTCGGCGAAGCTGCGGGCCGGCGGGATGTCGAGCCGTTGACGCGCCGCGCGCACTGCGGCGGCGGTGGCCGGAGTCAGCATGCACAGGCTGCGGCGGCCGTGGCGTTCGACGCGGATGGCCTGGTGTTCGGTCAGGCGGAACAGTGCCGTGCGGGTCGCGCGCTCCTGGAAGCCCAGTGGCTCCATCAGGGCGATGGCGCTGGCCAGCCATTGACTCTTTTGCCCGAATAACTGGGCTTCGCTGAACATCAGTACCAGCATGGTGTTCAGGCGCGGCCTGGCCTGTCGCAGGCAGTCTTCGAGATAGCTTTCGGTGTTCATGTTGGTGCGGTAACGGATAAGGGTGAGCCGGACGCGGGGCGCAGCCGCCAGTACAGGCGCGCCGCCGTGGCCAGGTTGTACCAGAGCGCGAGGCAGGTTACGCACATCAGGGCGGCGGCCGGCCGGGCCAGCGCGTCGGGGCGGAAGCAGGCGGCCACCAACAGCAGCAAGGCCGCCGCATGGATCCAGAACTGCCACTTCGCGCGGGACTCGGGAATGATCTTGTTGATGCCGGGGAGTTTGTGTCCGGGACCGGGTGCCTCTTCGCGCAGGTGATACCAAGTCAGGAAGGGCACGATCTTGTACAGCATGCCGTGGATGGCCGATTGCGCGACGCCAGCCACCAGCAATACGCCCAGCAGCAGCGGGCGTGCATTAGACTCCGCAGGCCACAGCCACACCACCAGCGCGGCCAGCAGGCTGGCCATCGCGGTGCGCCAGTACAGCGTGGTGGGATCGGCCGTCGGGCGCGTGCGGCGCGCCAGCAGGTACAAGGTGCAGGCGCCGAACACGCCGTAGCCGGCACCCAGCAGCACCGTGCAGGCGTCATGGAACACGCGGGCCGGCCCTTGCAGGCCGCTCGACAGCGAGGCCGCCGTCAGCAGCAGGAACATGACGGTGGTGTAGTCGCCGGTGAGCAGCGCGGGATAGGGCGGCGTGACCATGAACATCGGCACCACCTGGAAGGCGATGGCGATCACCAGCAGGCCGACCCACCCCTGCAGGCCCCACATGGCGTGCAGGTCGGTCAGGCGCGCCAGCGGCCAGCCGGTGGCGCCGGGCCAGGCGAAGGCGCCGGCCAGCAGGCCGCCCAGCACCATCGTCACGGCCAGCGCCGCCAGCGCCAGACGAATGCCGGCCATGACCGCGCCGGCGCCGGGCGCGTGCTGCCGCCACATGCCGACCGTGCACGCGCCCAGGAACAGCAGCAGTGTCGCCAGCAGCAGCGCCATCGCGCCGCGAAACAGCCATGTTTGCTCCAGCCAGAAGGCGGAGGCCAGCAACAGCGTGCCAGCGCACAGCCCCGCGTGCACGGCGGCGCCCACTACACCGGCGCGCGGCACGGTGATGCCGGCGACCACCGGCAGGATCTGCATCAGCGCCCCGATCATCGTCATGCTCAGGCAGCCGAGCACCATCAGGTGCGTCAGCGCCAGGGTGTGCGGCGACCACCGGCTGATCAGCGCGTCCGGTCCCTGCCACGCCAGCAGCGCGGCCGCCAGCGCCGCGAACAGCGGGGCGGTCAGGAAGAAGCGCAGCGGCAGCGACAGCGGCGGATTGTCGTCGAACGACAGCGTGCGCCGGGGAGCGTCGAAGGGTTTCATGCGGAGGGCGCGTCCGGCACCAGCCAGATCAGCACTTCGAAGCGCAGGTCTTCCAGCTGGGTGGTGCGGTAGTCGTAGCCGTAGCGCTGCAGCACGCGGTACAGCGGAATCGGATTGCGGTCGATCAGCACGCGCAGGCGCTCGTCCGGGCCAAGCGTGTCGAGCGCGTCGAGGATGCGCACCATCGGCTCCGGCGGTTCCATGCCGCCCACGTCCAGCAGGCGCGTGCTGCCTTCGTGTTCCAACGCGGCGCTCATGCCGGGCTCCCGGCTTCGGCCAGCGCCAGGCTTGCCATGCCGGCGATGATGGTGTCGGCCTGGTCTACCAGCGCGCGGTCGGCGTGCGGGTAGAGGATGCCTTCCTCTTTCAGGTTGTGCTGGTGCATGAGTACGCGCAGCGTGTCGGCGTTGTCGAAGAAGTCCTCGCTGTCGCGGCGGGCGAGGGCGGCGTTCATGTCGCGCAGCGTGTCGCGCAGGTGGCCGTGCTCGGCGCGCATGACGGCGGTCGGGCCGTAGGCGTTGCCCATGGCGCGGTCCAGGCGCGGGAATAGCACGCGCTCTTCCTTGTCCAGGTGGAGCTCGAACATCCGCAGGAAGGCGGCGAAATCGTCCATGGCCGTGTCCCAGTCCTTGCGGGCGACGGCCGCTTCGGCCACGGCGTAGCGCTCGTCGCAGCGGCGGTGTTCGCGATCCATGTAGGTGGCGATCTTGTTCATCTCGATTCCTTGGTTATGTGCTGTGGAGCATTGTCCCATTCGTGCAAGCTGAATTTCTTTGATTCACATCAAGGATTTCCGGGTTGACTGCGGGATACAGTTCGTTCGCCGTTTGGCCATGATTAATTACCCACGCTTTTATGAATCGAACCGACTCTCCCGTTTCCCCCGCCGCGCGGCCCATCGAGCTGGTGTGCCCGGCCGGCAGCCTGCCGGCGCTCAAGTCGGCCGTCGACTTGGGCGCCGATTGCGTCTACCTCGGCTTCCGCGACGCCACCAACGCGCGCAACTTCGCCGGCCTCAATTTCGACGATGCCGCCATCGCCACCGGCATCGCCTACGCGCACGAGCGCGGCTGCAAGGTGCTGCTGGCGCTGAACACGTATCCGCAGCCGGACGCCACCGACTTGTGGCGCACCGCCATCGACCGCGCCGCCGCTGCCGGCGTCGACGCCGTCATCCTGGCCGACCCCGGCCTGATGCGCTACGCCTGCGACCATCATCCGTCGCTGCGCCTGCACCTGTCGGTGCAAGGCTCGGCCACCAACGCCGAGGCCATCAACTTCTATCACCAGCACTTCGGCATCGCGCGCGCAGTGCTGCCGCGCGTGCTGTCGCTGGCCCAGGTGGAGCATGTGGTCAAGAACACCGAGGTCGAGATCGAAGTGTTCGGCTTCGGCAGCCTGTGCGTGATGGTCGAGGGCCGCTGCGCGCTGTCGTCATACGTGACGGGCGAATCGCCCAATACCCACGGCGTGTGTTCGCCGGCCAAGGCGGTGCGCTGGCAGCAGAACGCCAACGGCCTGGAGTCGCGCCTGAACGGCGTGATGATCGACCGCTACACGCCGACCGAGAACGCCAGCTATCCGACGCTGTGCAAGGGCCGCTTCGAAGTCGAGGACGAGACCTACTACGCGGTCGAGGAGCCGACCAGCCTGAACACCCTGGAACTGCTGCCGCAACTGCTGGAGATGGGTGTGCGCGCGGTCAAGATCGAAGGGCGCCAGCGCAGTCCGGCCTATGTGGCGCAGGTGACCCGCGTGTGGCGCGAGGCGCTCGACCAGTGCATGGGCAATGCCGCGCGCTACTCGGTCAAGCCGGGCTGGATGTCGGAACTGAATACCTTGGCGGAAGGGCAGCAGCACACGCTGGGCGCCTACCACCGCTCGTGGAAATGAAACTGGAGTCACAATGATGAAATTAGCCTTGGGGCCGCTGCTCTACTACTGGCCACGCGCCCAAGTGATGGAATTCTACGAACAGATCGCCGAGACGCCGGTCGATATCGTCTACCTCGGCGAGACGGTGTGCTCGCGCCGCCACGAGCTGCGCGCCGCCGACTGGCTGGCCGTGGCCGCGATGCTGGCCGATCGCGGCAAGGAGGTGGTGCTGTCCTCGCTGGCGCTGATCGAGTCCAGCGCCGACTTCGGCGCCCAGCGCCGGCTGGCGGCCAACGGCCACTACCAGATCGAGGCCAACGACATGGGCGCGGTGCAGCTGGTGTCCGGGCAGGGCGGCTTCATCGCCGGTCCGCACCTGAACATTTATAACCCGCCAACGTTGCAGCTGATGCACGAGCTTGGCGCGCGGCGTTGGGTGATGCCGCTGGAGATGAGCCGCATCGGCCTGGGCCACATGCAGAACGGGCGTCCGGCCGGGATGGAGACCGAGGTGTTCGCCTTCGGCCGCATGCCGCTGGCGTTCTCGGCGCGCTGCTTCACGGCGCGCAACCGCAACCTGCCCAAGGACGATTGCCGCTTCAGCTGCATCGACCATCCGGACGGCCTGATGATGCGCACCCGTGAGAAGCAGGAGTTCCTGGTGCTGAACGGTATCCAGAGCCAGTCCGCGCTGGTGTACAACCTGGTGGGCGAGATGGCCGAGATGAGCGCGATGGGCGTCGATGTCGCGCGGCTGAGCCCGCAATCGCAGCACATGCCGCAGATTATCGCGGCCTTTGATGCCGCGCGCGGCGGCGCCTCGCAGGCCACGCCGACCGCGCAGGCCATGGAGGCGCTGCTGCCGGCGGCCGCCTGCAACGGCTATTGGTACGGCAAACCCGGACTTGAATATCGCATGGAGGACGCAGCATGATGAATACCGTAATTAATTCCCAGCAAGGCGGCGCCCAGCCATTGCCGGCGCCGCTGGCGGCGTTCGGCCGGCTGCTGCCGGCCTATCCTGGCGCGCTGCTGTGCGTGGCGGCGCTGAATTTGGTGCTGCGTCCGCACTTGCCTGAGGACGTGCGCGCCAGCCTGCGTGGCAAGCATATGCGCGTGAGCGTCAGCGACGCCGGCGTGGCGTTCGATTTCACCTGGCGCGACCACGGCTTCGCGCCGCTGCGCGCGGAAGGCGTGCCGGACCTGGACATCGGCGCCTGCACCCGCGACTTCATCGCCCTGGCCCGCCGCGAACAGGACCCGGACACACTGTTCTTCTCGCGCCGCCTGTCGATGCAAGGCGATACGGAGCTGGGTCTGCTGGTGAAGAACACGATGGACGCGATCGCACTGCCGATGTTGGAACTGGGCAAGCAAGCCCTGACCCGCCTGTTCGACAGCCTGCCAGCCCGGCGCACGCGGGCCTAGTCCGGGTCGCATCGGCTTTGTGACTATAATACGTACGTCGATCACGTCTTATATGTTCACATTACTCCGATGAAAATCAAGAAACCAAGCACTGACAAGGCAATGACTGTCCGCCTCCCGGCAGATCTTGCCGGTCAGCTTGATAAGCTGATTCAGACGACCGGCCGCAACAAGAGCGCAATCACCGTGGCCGCACTTCGTCATTACCTGGAGACCGAGTCCTGGCAAATCCAGGACATCGAGGAGGGCATTGCGGAGGCGGATCGCGGTGAATTCGCGAGTGCCAGCGAAGTGAAGTCCTTCTTCGAAAAATATGGCGGTTTAGTCGACCAGAAATGCGCTGGCTCAGCGCTGGCCCGGCGGCTTTAAACCGAATGCCGGGCCAGTTGGCGTAACGGTTTAGTGATTACGGCGTACGCTGAAACGGGGGAATAGCGGCTTGATGCGTTCCAGCAGCTCGTCGCCCGGATAGCCGGCCACCGCGCTGGTCACCAGCGCGTCGTCCTGGCAGCCGGTGGGGCGGAACTCCTGCAGCACGTAATGCCCGACGCCCAGCGCGGACAAGGCCCGCGCCAGCGCCACCAGTTGCGTCGGCGGCAGTTGGGCCGGATGCACGGTGGTGCGGCACTCATACTCGACACCGCTGGCCTGCACGGCGGCGATGCTGGTCCGCACCGGATCGCCGCTGCCCGCCACGCCCGTCACCACGGGATACAGCGAGAACGGCGCCTTGACGTCCAGCCCCACCCAATCCACCAGCGGCAGCACGCTGGCCAGCCGGTCAGGATAGATGCCGGCCGTCTCCAGGCCGATGCGGAAGCCGAGCGCACGCACCTGGGCGATGGCGTCGCCGAGCGCCGGATCCATCGTGGCCTCGCCGCCGCAGAACACCACCGCGTCCAGCAAGCCTACGCGCCGTTCCAGCGCGGCCAGGATGCCATCCCACGGCAGCGGACTGTCGCCGGTGCGCGGTTGCAGATGCGGGTTGTGGCAGTAGCCGCAGCGCCACGGACAACCCTGCACGAACACCACGGCCGACAGCAGGCCGGGATATTCGGTGGCGCTGAACGGCGTGTAGCCGCCCACCTTGAGCGTGGCGCGTGCCATGTCAGCGGCAGGCGTTGACGGCGGCTTCGCTGAAGAATTTACGCTCGTGGAATTCCCCCTGCTTGCCGATGTTGAACGAGGCCAGCGGACGGTGGTAGCCCATCACGCGGGTCCAGATTTCGCAAGGCTGGCGTTCGGCGTTGTCGAGTTCGGCGATGGTGGCTTGAGGCAGATTGTTCATGTCGTTTCCTTGATTGAGGTGGGTTGGAAAATCAGGCCGTGGCGGCCTGTTTGCGCGCCAGCAGGTCGGCGTCGCACTTGGGGCAATACTGATGGCTGCCGTTCAGGTAGCCATGCTTGGGACAAATCGAGAACGTCGGCGTGATGGTGATGTACGGCAGGCCGAAGCGGCTCAACGAACGCCGCACCAGCTGGCGGCAGGCGTCCGCGCTCGACAGCGCCTCCGTCATGTACAGGTGCAGCACGGTGCCGCCGGTGTACTTGCGTTGCAGCGCGTCCTGCTGCTCCAGCGCCTCGAACGGATCGTCGGTGTAGCCGACCGGCAGTTGCGACGAGTTGGTGTAGTAGGGCATCTCCGCCGTACCCGCCTGGCGGATGGCTGGATAGCGCTTGCGGTCTTCCTTGGCGAAGCGGTAGGTCGTGCCCTCGGCCGGGGTGGCTTCCAGGTTGTACATGTGGCCGGTCTCGGCCTGGAACTCGACCATGCGCGCGCGCACGTGGTCCAGCAGGCGCAGCGCCAGCGCGCGGCCCCATCCGGTGGTGATGTCGTGCTCGCCGCTTGGATCGAAGTTGCGCACCATCTCGTTGATGCCGTTCACGCCCAGCGTCGAGAAGTGGTTGCGCAGCGTGCCCAGGTAGCGCTTGGTGTACGGGAACAGGCCGTTGTCCATGTGGCGCTGGATCACCTTGCGCTTGATCTCCAGGCTGTCGCGGCCGAGCTCCAGCAGGCGGTCCAGCGCGGCCAGCAGGCCGGCTTCGTCGCCGCGGTGCAGGTAGCCCAGTCGCGCGCAGTTGATCGTCACCACGCCCAGCGAGCCGGTCTGCTCGGCCGAGCCGAACAGGCCGTTGCCGCGCTTGAGCAGCTCGCGCAGGTCCAGCTGCAGGCGGCAGCACATCGACCGTATCATGTTCGGCTTGAGCTCGGAGTTGATGAAGTTCTGGAAGTAGGGCAGGCCGTAGCGCGCCGTCATCTCGAACAGGCGCTCGGCGTTCGGGCTGTCCCACACGAAGTCTTCGGTGATGTTGTAGGTCGGGATCGGGAAGGTGAAGGCGCGGCCCTTGGCGTCGCCGGCCATCATGATCTCGATGTAGGCTTGGTTGATCATGTCCATCTCGGCCTGCAGCTCGCCGTAGGCGAACGGCATCTCCACGCCGGCGATGTGGGGGATCTGCTCGCGCAGGTCTTCCGGGCAGACCCAGTCGAAGGTCAGGTTGGTGAACGGCGTCTGCGTGCCCCAGCGCGACGGCACATTGAGGTTGTAGATCAGCTCCTGCATGTACTGCTTGACCTCGGGATAGCTCAGCTTATCCTTGCGGATGAAGGGCGCCATGTAGGTGTCGAAGGAGCTGAACGCCTGCGCGCCGGCCCATTCGTTTTGCAGCGTGCCGAGGAAGTTGACGATCTGGCCGATGGCGCTGGACATGTGGCGCGGCGGGCTCGATTCGACCTTGCCGGGCACGCCGTTCAGGCCCTCGTTGAGCAGGGTGCGCAGCGACCAGCCGGCGCAATAGCCGGCCAGCATGTCGAGGTCGTGGATGTGGATGTCGGCTTCGCGGTGGGCGCGGCCGACTTCGGGCGGGTAGACGTGGTTGAGCCAGTAATTGGCGATCACCTTGCCCGAGACGTTGAGGATCAGGCCGCCCAGCGAATAGCCCTGGTTGGCGTTGGCGTTGACGCGCCAGTCCTGGCGGTCCAGGTACTCGTTGATGGAGGCGGCGACATCGACCAGCGAGTGGCGGTCCTGGCGCAGCTTGGCGTGCTGCTCCCGGTAGACCACATACGCGCGCAGGGTTTTGCGGTGGCCGGCGTCGTACAGCACGCGCTCGACGGTGTCCTGTATCAGCTCGACGGTCAATGCATCCTCGGGACGCAGCGACGACAGGTGCAGCAGCGTGCACTCGGTCAGCTGGGCGGCCTCGCGGGTGTCGAACTCGCCGCTGGCGCGGCCGGCCTTGAGCAGCGCGGCTTCGATCTTCTCCAGCGCAAAAGCCTGCTCGCTGCCGTCGCGTTTGGTGATCTGCGTATGAAACAATCCTTGCATGCTTTCTCCTTGGTCCCATATCTAGTTGGTTTGCTTAGGTTAGGTACTAGATATGGTGTCGTCAATCGAAGTCAGCGTGATTTTTAAATTCCTTGATATGGATTGCCCTTGTGGCAGTATTGATGAGCTTGTATCGTGGGGCGACAAACGATAGGGGCGCGTCGCCCGTACTTGATCTAAACGACGGAATAGTTCGGGAATTAAAAATGATGAAGAATGCTTTAGCTTTGCTTGCAGTTATATCGGTGCCGGCGCTAGCGCAAGATCACGCGCCGGTATCATCGATCACAACCGCCACGTGGGCGCAGTACAAGGGCGAATATCAACAAAGCCCGCTCTGTGGCAAGGACGAGATCACGTTGTGGACCTGCGAGACTGGCAAGCGAGTCTATTCGCTATGTTCGTCGCATGAGGTGACTCGCGCGGCAGGGTACATGCAGTACCGGGCTTCCGACCACGGCAAAGTCGTGATGACATACCCAGCTGAGAAAAAGCCGCCGCTGGGAGTATTTGTCTATAACTCCTACGGAAGCGGCGACGCATCGATAGAGTTCACAAACAATGGTTACGGTTACACGCTGTTCGATGCGCTTCGAGGAGGTTCGTCGATACACGTGGCGGCGCCCGCGCCGTCTGGAAAACAGACCGAAATAAAATGCGGCAGCAATCAAACCCTGCAGCTCAATTACTCGATGCGGCTGATGTATGACTCAGGTGTCTGGGCAGGCAACTAAACAGGCGGTGCTAGAATGCAGCTTCACTTTCGAAGGGAGTCCCATGCGTCGCTTTGCCTTGCTGCTGCTCTTGATCGCTCCGATGGCCTTTGCTCAGCTCGACCTGAATGTGGCTACCTACAATCTCCGCTTCGACAATCCCAACGATGGCAAGAACGTCTGGTCCGCCCGGCGGGATGCGGTGCGCGCGCTGGTGCGCTATCACGAGTTCGACCTGTGGGGCACGCAGGAGGGGCTGGGCAATCAATTAACGGATCTGGATGCGCTGGGGGACTTTGCGCGCGTTGGTGCCGGCCGCGATGATGGCCAGCACGCTGGCGAGCACTCGGCCATCTTCTATCGGAGCGCGCGTTTCGCGCTGGAGGACCACGGCGACTTCTGGCTCAGCGCCACGCCCGAGCAGCCATCGATGGGCTGGGACGCGCGCTGCTGCAAGCGCATCGCGACCTGGGCACGCCTGCGCGACAAGCCGACCGGCCAGGTGTTCGTCGTCCTGAACGCGCATTTCGATCATGAAGGTGTGGTGGCGCGCCGCGAGTCGGCGCAGTTGCTGCTGCAGCGCGGCCGTTCGTTGGCGGGGACGTTGCCGCTGATCGTGATGGGCGACTTCAACAGCACGCCAGACAGCGAAGCCTACGCCACCATCGGCGCCGCGCTGCGCGATGCCAGGGCCATCAGTCAGACGCCGCCTTATGGACCGGTCGCGACGTTCAATGACTTCGACGTCACCAAGCCGGCCCGCGAACGTATCGATTACATCTTCCTCAGCCCGCAGTGGCAGGTGCTGCGCTACGCCGTCCTGACCGACTCGGTCGACGCGCGCTACCCATCCGACCACTTCCCGGTGGTGACGCGCCTGCGCCTGCGCTAGCGGCAGGCGCAAACGCGCCATCGATCACCACATGATGACGCGCTGTTCCGGCGGCAGGTACATCGGATCGCCCGGCTTGATGCCGAACGCTTCGTAGAAGCCGGGCTGGTTCATCACCGTGCCCTTGGCGCGGAACTCGCCAGGCGAATGCGGATCGCTCTTGATCTGGGCAATCGCCGCCTCGGGACGCAGCTTGGCGCGCCATTTCATGGCGAAGCCGATGTACAAACGCTGCTCGCCGGTCAATCCGTCCAGCACCGGCGATGGCTTGCCGCCCAGCGAACGCTGGTACGCCTTGTACGTGATCGACAACCCCGAGTTGTCGCCGATGTTCTCGCCCAGCGTCAGCTCGCCATTGATGAAGTAGCCCGGCACCGGGCTGTAAGCGCCGTATTGCTTGACCAGTCCGGCTGCGCGCGCCTTGAAGGCGGTGCGGTCTTCCACGGTCCACCAGTTGCGCAGGCGGCCCTTGGCGTCGTACTGGCTGCCGGAGTCGTCGAAGGCGTGGCTGATCTCGTGGCCGAAGGTGATGCCCAGCAGGCCGTAGTTGACCGCGTCCTCGGCCTTCACGTTGAAGAACGGCGGCTGCAAGATCGCGGCCGGGATGGTGATCGCGTTCAGCGACGGGCTGTAGCTGGCGTTGACGGTTTGCGGCGTCATCGACCATTCTTCACGGTCCACCGTCTTGCCCAGTTTTTCCAGGTTGCGCGCCCGGCTCCACGCGCGCGCCGAGCGGACGTTGGCGATCAGGTCGTTCGGCTGGGTTTTCATGGCGCTGTAGTCGCGCCATTTTTCCGGATAGGCGATGTTCGGCTTCAGCGCCGCCAGCTTGAGCTGGGCTTCCTTCTTGGTCTCCGGGCCCATCCAGTCCAGCTTGTCGATGCCGTCCTTGAACGAGGCCACGAAGTTGTTGAACATGGCCATCACGCGCGGCTTGGTCTCGGGCGGCAGGTACCTCTGCACGTACAGCTTGCCGACCGCGTCGCCCAGCGCGCCGTCGGTGAAGCGCAGGGCCAGTTGCCATTGCGGTTCGCTTTGCGGCACGCCGCGCAACACCGTGCCTTCGAAGGCGAAGCGCTCCTTGACGGTGGCGCTGTCCAGATAGGAGGCGTAGCTTTCGATGATGCGCCAGTTGAAGTAGCTCTTCCACGATTCCAGCGGTACATTGGCGACGGCGTCGGCAAAGCCGGTCAGGAAGCTCGGCTGGCGCACCACGGCCGAGGATTCCTTCGGCGCCAGGCCGGCGGCGGTGAAGTAGGCTTGCCAGTCGAAGGCCGGCGCCAGCGCGGCGAATTGGTCGAACGCGACGCGGTTGTAGGATTTGACCGGATCGCGCATCTGCACGCGGGTCCATTGCGCGGCGGCCAGGCGGGTCTCGACGTCGAGGATCTGGGCGGCGTGCACGCCGGCTTCCTTGTCGCCGCTCATGGTGAGCATGGTTTCGATGTGCGTCAGGTACTTGGCGCGCACGGCCTTGAGCTTGGCGTCGTCGTCCTTGAGGTAGTAGTCGCGGTCGGGCAGGCCCAGGCCGGACTGGCTGACGTTGATCGTGTAGTGCTCGGGATCCTGCGCGTCCGGCGAGATGTAGGCCGAGAACGGCGTCGGGATGCCGTTGCGCTGCAGGTAGGCCAGCAGCGCCGGCAGGTCTTTCTTGTCCTTGAGCGCGGCCACGTGGGCCAGGTCGGATTGCAGGGGCTTGAACCCGGCGGCGTCGCGCGCTTTGTCGTTCATGAAACTGGTGTACAGGTCGGCGATCTTGTGCGCGTCGCTGCCCGGCTTGCCGGGGTGCTTGACGGCCGCGTCCATCAGCGTGCGCAGCTGGCCTTGCGCGGTTTCGCGCAGCTCGATGTAGGTGCCCCAGGTCGATTTGTCGGCCGGGATGTCGGTGTTGCGGGTCCAGACTCCGTTGACGTAGCCATAAAAATCATCCTGGGGACGGATAGTCGTGTCCAGGGATTTCAGGTCGATGCCGGACGCCTGTTGGGCATGCAGCAACGGGGTGGAAAAGGCGAACAGGGCGCAGCAGGCGGCGCTGACTAGCGTACGTTTCACGAAGGTTCCTTTGACGTGGGTTGGTCGGTGGGCGGGATTATACCCGCCGATCAGCCCCCGTTAGTAACCAACTTTACTTGATCAGCGCGGCCACCTGCTTGACGAACGCGGGATCGGGATCGGCATCGAGCCGGGTGGTGTCGGCCAGCACGGTGCCGGTGGCGTCGAGCAGCGCGATGCGGGTGGTGTGGTTGATCTCGCCGCTTTCCAGCACGCGGTACTTGATGTTGAGCGTGGCCGCCAGCGCGCGGGTCTGGCTGTCGCTGCCGGCCGCCACCAGGCGGAACTGGGCCGGGTCGAGCTGGTGCATCATCAGCAGGCTGCTGAGCGAGGCGGGCGTGTCGTGTTTCGGGTCCAGGCTGATCATCAGCACGCGCACGCGCTTGCCGTCCGGCCCCAGCGCGGCCACGGTGCGCTTGAGCGTTTCGATGATGACCGGGCAGGCCGCATGGCAGTCGCCGTAGAACATGGTGACCAGCACCGGCGTGCCGGCCATGTCGTGCAGCGCGAAGTGCTGGCCGGCGGCGTCGGTCAGCGTGGCGTCGAGGCCATAGACGGAATTGCCGGGCAGCGCGGCGGCCGACCAGGCGTACATGGGGAGCAGCAGCGCGGCGGCCAGGGCGGCGCGGCGCAGGGAAGCGAGGTGGTTCATGGTCGTGATCCTTGTTCGTGAGGGGCGGGTTCCCGCACGCAGCGGAAGCCCAGGTTGGCGCCGTCCTGCCTCGCGTCCATCGCGGACAGCAGCGCAAGGCGCATCAGTACGGCGTAATTGCGGCGGTCGGCCAGCGACAGGGCGGCACCGCCGCAGTAGTCGAGCAGTTTCTGGTCGCCGCTGGCGCGGCTGTCGGCGTTGACGAACAGGCCGCTGTAGTCCTCGACCCATTCCCACACCAGCCCATGCAGGTCGTGGATGCCGTAGTAGTTGGCCTGGCCGGTTGCCACGCTGTGCGGCGGCCGCTTGCCGGCGTCGGCGTACCAGCTGAGGATGTGGGCCAGCCAGGCCGGGTCGTCGCGGGCGTCGGCGCGATGGTCGTCGGCGGCTGCCGCGAACTCCCATTCGTACCAGCGCGGCAGGCGGCCGCCTTCGGAGGCGCAATACGCCTGCGCGGCGAACCAGCCCACGTGCACCACCGGCGCGTCGGCGGCCAGCGGTTTGAAATCGGTGGCGCCGCTCCAGCCGGACAGATAGCTGGGCGCGGCCAGCAGCGCAGGCACCTGCCCGCGCTGCCATTCCGGCGTGTGTTGCACGAAGGCGGAGAATTCCGCGTTCGTCACCAGCCGGGTGCGCAGCAGATAGGGCGCCACGATCGCGGGCGACGCCACGCCGTCGGCGGGCAGCACGCTGCGCAGCGTGCTGCCGGCGATGGCGCGGTAGTCGGCGTCCCCGGCCATGCCGTCACCGGCCAGCACGGCCAGCGTCAGCAGGGCACTGCGGATAGCGGCGCGCCCGTTCATGGCTGGCGCGATTTGCGCATGTCGCGCACCTGGGCCGGCGTGATGGCCGGGTTACCCTTGTTCAGCTCGACACCGACGTAGTTGATCACGGCGGCGATGTCGTCATCGCTGAGGTCCTGCGGCGGCATCACGCCGTTGTAGTGCTCGCCATTGACGACGATCTCGCCATTGCGGCCGTTGAGCACGATGTGCGCCATTTCATACGGACGTTGCTGGAAGAAGTCGGAATTGGCCAGTGGCGGGAACACGCCGGCCACGCCCTTGCCGTCAGGCTGGTGGCATGCCGAGCAGTTGCTGTCGTAGACAGCCTTGCCGCGCAGTTGCTGGGCGCGGTCGGCCACCACCGGAGCAGGCTTCGCGGCGGGCTTGGCGGCGGCAGGCGCTGCGGCGACAGCGCCGGCCAGCGGTTTCTTGATGCCTTTGCTGTAGATCTCAGGCCGGTCCGGGCCGCTGACCGCCATCAGGCCGATGGCGCCCTTGTTGAAGGCGCGCGTCAGCGAGTGGTCGACCAGCGTCAGGTTGCCCGGCACGCGCGGCGTGAATTCGACGATGGTCGAGCCGCCGGCGGGCACCATGGTGGTCTGCACGTTTTCCTGGTAGTGGTTGCCGCCCTCGGTGTAGACGCGGTCGAAGATGGCGCCGATCACGTGGAAGCTGGAGGTGATGTTGGGGCCGCCGACGCCGAAGTACATCCGCACCTTCTCGTTGGCCTTGGCGGTCAGCGCGTTGGCGCCGGTCAGGGCGCCGTCGGCGCCGTTGAAGACCACGTAGGTCGGTTTCTCGTCGATGGCCTTCTGCATGTCGAAGCCCTGCAGGCCGGGCGCGCGGTAGGCGCCGTTGGTGTAGAAATCGCCCTGCATCACATAGTATTCGCGGTCGACCGGGGTCATGCCTTCCTTGGGCTCGACCAGGATCATGCCGTACATGCCGTTGGCGACGTGCATACCGACCGGCGCGGTGGCGCAGTGGTAGACGTAAAGGCCGGCGTTCAGCGCCTTGAATGTGAAGGTGGCTTCGTTGCCGGGGGCGATCAGGGTTTGCGCGGCGCCGCCGCCCGGGCCGGTCACGGCGTGCAGGTCGATATTGTGGGGCAGCTTGTTGTCGGGCAGGTTGAGCAGGTGGAGTTCGACGGTGTCGCCTTCGCGCACACGGATCATCTTGCCTGGCACGGTGCCGCCGAAGGTCCAGAAGGTGTAGCGGCTGCCGGGGGCGATTTCACGCTCGACTTCCTCGACGGTCAGGTTGACCACGACCTTGGCCGGGGTCTTGCGGGTGATCGGCGGCGGCAGCAGTGGTGGGGCGAGCAGTTCTTGGGTGATGGTCGGCAGAGCGGTTTCGGACGGGGTGGCCGCTGTAACGTGGCTCATGGCGAGTACGGCGCTGGCGAGGCCGGCCGCTACCAGTTTCAATTGCGTTTTCATTTTTATGTCGCCTTGTAGTTGGTGGGTCGCACCCATGTCTGAGTGCGAATCCATGCTAGGGGAACAAAACAGAAATTTCTTTGACTTAAGTTATGGAATTCAGGAAATGCAATGCAGGGCCTACGAGATGACTAGTGCGAAGTGACTAGGAAATCGATCACCACGTGGCCGGCTTCGCGCGCCAGGTAGGCGGCCCGCACGCGCGGGCCGTAGCGGTGCTGGATCTGGGCCAGCAGCGGCAGCGGGTCGTGGTCGTTACAGAAGCGCATGATCTCGCCGGGGTTGAGCGAGTCGAGCGCGCCGAAGATGGCGGCGTGGCGCAGGCGGCGAGCCACGCCACGGGCGTCGAAGGGATAGATGTCATCGGGGATGGCAGGCTGGGAACAATCGTGGGACATGGTGAAACTCCTTGGGTTAAAAGCACGGTGGCGTTGAACCACGTCATTCCCGCGTACGCGGGAATCCATGGAGCCTCCGTGGGGCAACGTTCGTATGGGTTCCCGCTTTCGCGGGAACGACGGAGCTAACTGGCGGATCAGGCGCGGTCGGCGGCCACGGCTTCCAGGCGGGCACGGCGCGCGGTCAGCAGGCGCCAGGCGAATAGCGCCAGGAACAGCGTGCCGATGGCGAACACCACGTCGCCCGGTACGCGCATCCAGACCAGGGTCTCCATCAGCTTGGAGTGGATCACCTCAGGCGAGCGGGCGAACCACATGCCGGTGCTGACGCTGGCCCAGGCTTGATACAGCCCTGCAGGCACCAGCGAGATGAACACCATCATCGCCAGGCCGATGTTCAGGCACCAGAACATGGATTTGAGCAGCGAGTCGGACCAGGCCATGCGGTCGCACAGGCCGCGCAGGCAGAACAGCAGCAGGCCGATGCCCAGCATGCCATACACACCGAACAGCGCGGCGTGGCCGTGGGCTGCGGTCATGTTCAGGCCTTGCATGTAGTACAGCGCGATCGGGGTGTTGATCGAGAAGCCCAGCAGGCCGGCGCCGACGGTGTTCCAGAAGCCGACCGCGATGAAGCACAGGATCGACCACTTGTAGGTGCTGACCCATGGCGCGGCCTTCGAGCGCTGGTAGTTGCGCCAGGCTTCGACGCCGATCATCGACAGCGGTACCACTTCCAGCGCCGAGAACATGGCGCCGATGGCGATCACGAAGGTCGGCGTGCCGGTGAAGTACAGGTGGTGCAAGGTGCCCAGGATGCCGCCGAACAGGAACACGATGGTTTCCAGCACGATGGCGCTGTTGGCGGTCGAGGCGCGGATCAGGCCCAGGCGGGTGAATAGCAGCGCGATGACGGCGGTGGCGAACACTTCGAAGAAGCCTTCGACCCACAGGTGCACCAGCCACCAGCGCCAGTATTCGATCATCGAGTAGTGGGTGTGCTGGCCCCAGGTCAGCGAGGTGGCGTAGAAGCCGCCGATGCACAGCGCGGCCAGGAACACCATGACGATCAGGCCGCGGCTTTCCGATTTCTTGACCAGCGCCGGCCACAGCGCGCGGCCCAGCAGCGTGACCCAGAACAGCAGGCCGATGAACAGCAGGATTTGCCAGATACGGCCCATGCTGGTGAATTCCAGACCCTGGTTACCGATCCAGAAGGCGAAGGCGCTGCCCTTGTGTTGCAGCGAACCGAGCCAGCCCATGGCGGTCGAGCCGACCACGATGAACAGCAGCGCGTAGAACAGCACGTTCACGCCCAGTTTCTGGAACTTGGGCTCGTGGCCGGAGATGGCCGGCGCGATGTACAGGCCGGTGGCCAGCCAGGCGGTGGCGATCCACAGCACGGCGAACTGGGTATGGATGGTGCGGCTGACCACGAACGGCAGGATCTGCGCCAGCGGGTAGCCGAAGAAGCTGTGGCCCTCGACCGCGTAGTGGGCGGTGATGACGCCCATGCCGACTTGGGCCAGGATCAGGCCGATGACGACGAAGAAGTATTTTTTGGTCGCCAGCATCGATGGCGTAGGTTTCAGGTTGAACAGCGGATCGGTCTTCGGTGGCACAGGATCGGCTTCTTCCTTGGCGGCCGAGTGGAACATGACCATGGCGGCGATGGCGCCGATCATCAGGATGATGCTGGCGATCGACCAGATGCCGGCGCCGGCGCTTGGGCGGTTGTCGATCAGCGGCTCATGCGGCCAGTTGCTGGTGTAGCTCAGGTCCACCGAGCCGGGACGGTCGGTGCCGGCGGCCCAGGCCGACCAGAACACGAAGGCCGGCAAGGCTTTCAGGTCGTCCGGATCGGGCAGGGAATTGGCGTTCATCGCATATTGTTCGCGCAGATGGTCCAGCGCGCGGGCGTCGCCGAACAGGTCCATGTAGTGGCGTGCCACTTCGCGCACGGCGGCGGCGCGGTCGGCCGACAGCACGATGGTGTCGCGGCCCGAATCATAGGTGTTGCGGCGCATTTCTTCCTTCAGCCGCGCGTTCAGCGCCGCCTGGTTGGATTTGCTCAGGTCGTCGAAGTTGGCGCCGAAGTCGCGCTTGGCCCAGATCTGGCGCAGGGCCAGCGCTTCGCGGTGCAGCCAGTCGGCCGACCAGTCGGGGGCGACATAGCTGCCGTGGCCCCAGACGGTGCCCAGCTGCTGGCCGCCGGCCGAGAGCCAGGCCTGCTGGCCGCGGTCGACCTGGCCTTCGTCGAACAGCATGCTGCCGTCCGCGCTGATGATGTGTTTGGGGATGGGCGGCGCGGTCAGGTAGATTTCCGCACCCACCCAGCCGAGGACGGCGAAGGAGAGGGCGCAGATGACGGCGAGCCAGGTCCAGAGCTTGCGTGTGGCGTGCATGGCATGGTTCCTTATTGTTGGCTTGATGGAGTGGTGCGCGAACCGGCATGGACCGGATCGACAGGGCCGATTCTAGGCGCGGCGTCTAAACATGTATATTCGATTCCAGTTTTTCTTGATCCAGGTTATGAACAAATATTTTGGATGCATGAATAATGGCGCTGCCGTCTTCACTGGAGCTGACCATGCGTCTGACCGCCTTTACCGACTACACCTTGCGCACGCTGATCTACCTGGCCGGCCAGCACGACCGGCTAGTGACCATCGCCGAAATCGCCGAACGCCACGGCATGTCCAAGCACCACCTGACCAAGGTGGTGTATGAGCTGGGCCTGACGGGCGTGATCCGCACCGTGCGCGGGCGGCACGGCGGCATCACGCTGGCGCGTGCGCCGGAGGCGATCCGCATCGGCGAGGTGGTGCGGGCCAGCGAGCCGGACTTCCACGTGGCCGATTGTTTCGACGCCCGCCGCGCCACCTGCGTGTACGCGGGCCGCTGCTGCGTGCAGGGCATGCTGGGCCGGGCCGTGGGCGCCTACCTGACGGCGCTGGACGCGGTCACGCTGGCCGACCTGACTTGTCCGCCCGACGCTGACGCTGACGCCAACGCCAACGCCAATGCCAATGCCGCAGCCGACGCCACGCCCGCCGCGGCGGCCGGCCTGATCCCCGCCTAGTTCTTTCGGACTAGGGCGCTAGCCTGATTGCCTTGCCGTTCTGGCCGTCCTGCCGATAGCCGGGCGCCGCCGCAACGCTTACGCTGATGCCATCCCCATGTCCGTCAGGAGATTGAAAGTGTCTAACAATAACAAAGCAGTCCAGGTGCTGGTGAGCAGCACCGTATCGTTCACGATCTGTTTCGCGATCTGGATGATGTTCGCCGTGCTGGGCATCCCCATCAAGAAGATGCTCGGCCTGAATGAAACCGAATTCGGCCTGCTGGCCGCCATGCCCGTGCTGAGCGGCTCGCTGGTGCGTGTCCCGCTCGGCATCTGGTGCGACAAATACGGCGGCCGCATCGTGTTCTTCCTGCTGATGCTGGCGACCGTGCCGGCCATCTACCTGATCGGCCTGGCCACCGCCTACTGGCAGTTCCTGGTGCTGGGCCTGTTCATCGGCCTGGCCGGCGGCTCGTTCTCGGTCGGTACGCCGTATGTGGCGCGCTGGTTCTCGCGTGAGCGGCGCGGGCTGGCGATGGGCATCTTCGGCGCCGGCAATTCCGGCTCGGCGCTGACCAAGTTCGTCGCGCCGGCCATCATCGCGGCCTGGGGCTGGCAAGCGCTGCCCACCGTGTATGCGGTCGCCATGCTGGTCACGGCGCTGCTGTTCTGGGTGTTCTCGGCCACCGATCCGTCGCACCAGAGCGGCGCCACGGTGCCGTTCTCCGAGCAGCTCAAGGTGCTGAAGGACCGCCGCGTATGGCGCTATTGCCAATACTACTCGGTGGTGTTCGGCGGCTACGTCGGCCTGGCTCTGTGGATGACCAAATACTACGTCGGCGAATACGGCTTCGACCTGCGCCTGGCCGCGTTGCTGGCCGCCTGCTTCTCGCTGCCCGGCGGCGTGCTGCGCGCGCTGGGCGGCTGGATCTCGGACCGCTACGGTGCCTACAAGGTCACCTGGTGGGTGATGTGGGTGTGCTGGGTTTGCTTCTTCCTGCTGTCCTATCCGCCAACGGCCATGATCGTCAAGACCACCCACGGCGACCTGCAGGTGCAACTGGCGCTGTCGCCATGGATGTTCACCGGCCTGCTGTTCATCGTCGGCACCGCCATGGCGATCGGCAAGGCCTCGGTCTTCAAATTCATCGGTGACGATTTCAGCGACAACATCGGCGCCGTGTCCGGCGTGGTCGGCCTGGCCGGCGGCCTGGGTGGCTTCGTGCTGCCGATCATGTTCGGCGCGCTGCTGGACCTGACCGGCGTGCGCTCGAGCGCCTTCATGCTGCTGTACGGCACCGTCTGCGTCTCGCTGGTCTGGATGCATTACTCGTTCCGCCCCACGGCGGTGCCGCAACCGCTGGCCGGCGCGGCCGCTGCCTGAGCCCCAATTATTCAAGGAGAAAATGATGAGCAAATATATGATCAACACGTGGGAGCCTGAGAGCCCCACGTTCTGGGGCAGCGGCGGCAGCAGCACCGCCAACCGCAACCTGTGGATTTCGATTCCCGCGCTGGCGCTGGCCTTCGCGGTGTGGATGGTGTGGAGCGTGGTGGTGGTCAACCTGCCGGCCATCGGCTTCCAGTACAGCACCAACCAGCTGTTCTGGCTGACCGCCTTGCCGGGCCTGTCCGGCGCCACGCTGCGGATTTTCTACTCCTTCATGGTGCCGATCTTCGGCGGCCGCAAGTGGACCACCATCTCCACCGCCTCGCTGCTGATCCCGGCCATCGGCATCGGCTTCGCGGTGCAGGACGTCACCACCGGCTACCCGACCATGCTGGTGCTGGCGCTGTTGTGCGGCTTCGGCGGCGGCAACTTCGCCTCGTCGATGGCCAACATCAGCTTCTTCTACCCCAAGGCGCAGAAGGGCTACGCGCTGGGCATGAACGCCGGCCTGGGCAACCTGGGCGTGTCGGCGGTGCAGTTCGTCGTGCCGCTGGTGATCACCGCCAGCGTGTTCGGCAGCATCGGCGGCGACGCGCAGACCGCCACCAAGGCCGGCCACACCACCACCATGTGGCTGCAGAACGCCGGCTTCATCTGGGTGCCGTTCATCGCCGTCAGCAGCCTGCTGGCATGGTTCGGCATGAACGACCTGGCCTCGGCCAAGGCTTCGTTCGCCGACCAGGCGGTCATCTTCAAGCGCAAGCACAACTGGCTGATGTGCTGGCTCTACACCGGCACCTTCGGCTCGTTCATCGGCTACTCGGCCGGCTTCCCGCTGCTGATCAAGACCCAGTTCCCTGATGTCAATCCGCTGCAATATGCCTTCCTCGGCCCGTTGGTTGGCGCGTTGGCCCGCGTGGTCGGCGGCATCATCTCCGACAAGCTGGGCGGCGCCCGCGTGACCGTCTGGACCTTCGCGGCCATGATCGGCGCCGTGTATGGCGTCGTCACCTTCCTGCCGCATGGCGGCACGGGCGGCAACTTCACCGGCTTCTTCTGGATGTTCATGCTGCTGTTCGCCGGCACCGGCGTCGGCAATGCCTCGACCTTCCGCATGATCCCTGTGATCTTCCTGACCGAACGTCAACGCGCCGCCGCCGGCCAGCCTGCCGCCGTGCAGCAGCAAGCCATCGTCGACGCCAACAAGGAGGGCGCGGCCGTGCTGGGCTTCACGTCGGCCGTGGCCGCCTACGGCGCCTTCTTCATTCCTAAGAGCTACGGCACCTCGATCGCCATGACCGGCGGACCTGACGCTGCGCTGTGGTGCTTCATCGCGTTCTACGTCAGCTGCATCGCCATCACCTGGTGGTGCTACGCCCGCAAGAACGCGGCCATGCCTTGCTAATCGGAGTTAAACCATGCCATCCGCCAGAGTGATCGCCCTGACCCCTTCCGTTGAATTCGACGCCGCGCTGGTGCGCAAGTTGAACCAGATGGGGCCGCGCTACACGTCCTACCCGACGGCCGACCGCTTCGGCGGCGGCTTCGGGGCGGAGCAGTACCGCGCCGCCGTCGCCAGCGTCGATCCGGCCGTGCCGATGTCGCTGTATGTGCACATCCCGTTCTGCGCGTCGCTGTGCTACTACTGCGGCTGCAACAAGATCATCACGCAGGACAAGGAGAAGGCGGTCGAGTATCTGGACTACCTGTACCGGGAGATCGCGTTGCAGGCGGGCCTGTTGTCCGGCCATCGGCGCGTGGACCAGTTGCACTTTGGCGGTGGCACGCCGACTTATTTGAGCGACGAGCAGATGAGCGAATTGCTGGCCAACCTGCGCGGGCATTTCGAGTTCGCGCCGGACGAGGAGGGCGAGTTCTCCATCGAGGTCGATCCGCGCACGGTCACGCCGGCGCGCATCGCCACCTTGCGGCGCCATGGTTTCAACCGGGTCAGCCTGGGCATCCAGGACTTCGATCCGGCGGTGCAGAAGGCGGTCAACCGCATCCAGTCGTACGAGGAAACGATGGAAGTGCTGCAGGCCGCGCGCGACTGCGGCTTCCGCTCGATCAGCGTGGACCTGATCTACGGCCTGCCGCTGCAAAGCGTGGCCAGCTTCGGGCCGACGCTGGACAAGATCTTGGCCGCACGGCCTAACCGCATCGCGGTCTACAACTACGCGCACATGCCGCAGCTGTTCAAGTCGCAGCGGCTCATTTCCAGCGACGACCTGCCGGACGCCGAAACCAAGCTGGCCATGCTGGGCCTGTGCATCGAGCGGCTGACGGAAGCGGGCTATGTCTACATCGGCATGGACCATTTCGCGCTGCCGGACGACGACCTGGCGCGCAGCCAGCGCGAAGGCAAGTTGCAGCGCAACTTCCAGGGTTACTCCACGCACGCGGACGCGCCGATGGTGGCGCTGGGCGTGTCGGCCATCAGCGCGGTCGGCGCCAGCTACAGCCAGAACGAGAAGGTGCTGTCGGCCTACTACGAGCGGCTGGACAAGGGCGAACTGCCGATCGCGCGCGGCATCGTGCTGACCGAGGACGATATGCTGCGCCGCGCGGTGATCGGCCAGTTGATGTGCGATTTCGAACTGGACTACGCCAGCCTGGCGCTGCCGGAAGGCGTCTGCGCGGCCGAGTATTTCGCTCCCGAGCTTGAACGCCTGAAGCCGCTGGAGGAAGAGGGCTTGCTGTGCATCGGCAGCAAGGGCTTGCGCGTGAAGATGCGCGGGCGCCTGTTGATACGCAATATCTGCATGGCCTTCGACCGCTACCTGCACGCGCCGCCAGTCGAAGGCCCGCAGCCGTTGCGGTATTCGCGAACCATTTGAGGGCCACGGCCATGGAAAAGAACAAAATCAAAGTGCAAGCCTTCCTGGCCCGGGTGCCGCTGTTTAACTCGATGGGCGCGGAGGAGCTGGCGCGCATCGCGCTTGGCACCACCGAGGTGCGGGTGGAGCGGGGCGACACCATCTTCCAGCGCGGCGATCCTTGCATCGGCTTTCACCAGGTGGTGTACGGGCAGGTCAAGCTGGCGTTCACCTCGCTGGCGGGCTGCGAGAAGGTGATCGAGCTGATCGGCCCCGGCCAGAGCTTCGGCGAGGCGCTGATGTTCATGGGCAGTCCCTACATCGTCTCGGCCACGGCCACCGAGGACACGCTGCTGCTGCACGTGGCCAAGCCGGCGATCTACCGCGAGATCCACAACGATCCCGAATTCGCGTGCAAGATGCTGGCCGGCCTGAGCCAGCGTATGCACAGCCTGATGTGCGACATGGAGTCGTTCTCGCTGCGCTCCGGCACGCAACGTGTGGCGGGTTACCTGCTCAAGGAGCTGCCGGAGGAAGAGGGCGGACAACTGACGCTGCCGGCCACCAAGGCCGTGCTGGCCTCGCGCCTGAACCTGACGCCCGAGCATTTCTCGCGCATTCTGGCCGACCTGAGCACGCAACAGATGATCACCTTCAAGGGCCGCAAGGTCCAGGTGCTTGACGTGCCGGCGCTGCGCCGCTGCGCGGCCTGAGGGACTATCATGGAAGACATCGAAAAATTCATCAGCGGTTTCGGCCGCTTTCAACAGCAGTATTTCAACAACAGCGACAGCCCGTATGGCACCTTGCGCGCAGGCCAACGGCCGCGCACGCTGCTGATCGGCTGCTGCGATTCGCGGGTCGATCCGGTGCTGCTGACCGGCAGCGATCCAGGCGACATTTTCGTGGTGCGCAATATCGCCAACCTGGTGCCGCCGTGCACGCCGACGGCGTCGGCCGGTGTCAGTTCGGCGATCGAGTTCGCCGTGTGCGAGCTGGAGGTGGAGCGGGTGATCGTGCTGGGCCACGCAGGCTGCGGCGGCATCCGCGCCTTGCTGGCGCCGCGTCCGGCGCAGCGCGAGACCGATTTCGTCGGTCAGTGGATGCGTATTGCCCAGCCGGTGGCCGAGCGCGTGCGGCGCGACCTGGCGCATCACAGCAGCGCCGAGCAGCACCAAGCTTGCGAGCAGGCCAGCATTCTGCTGTCGCTGGACAATCTGCTGACCTATCCGTGGCTGCAGCGCCGCGTCGACGAGGGCAAGCTCAAGCTGCACGGCTGGTACTTCGACCTGCAAAGCGGCGCGCTGATGGCCTACTCGCCACGCTGCCAGCAATTCCTGCCGCTGGTATGCCCGCTGAACGCGCGCGACGCGATGGCGGCCTGAGCGCGATCGTGCGCTCAGCCGGGCGTCTCGGACCCCACGAGGGGAGCCTCTTTTTCAAGATCAGTTTAATTTGTCTGAAACCGGGCGAATTCGGTCTAAACGGGGTCCAGAATCGCCGAGGCGTCGGATTTTTTAGACTGAACTCGACTTTCGCAGGAAACTCGTAGACCGAATTAGTCCGTCGCCCACGGCAGATTAGACCATCTTGGACATTGTGGAGTCTCTGGTAGACCGCTGTTGCTGCAGATTGTCAAAGCGCGCCCGGCACTCGGCGGCGCGGATCCAATAATCATCGCCGGGAAAACGCAGCCACACAAAGCGCCATGCGTTGCGTCCCTTCGCGTGGCGATTGGCGAACAACGATGGCGTCAACAATGTTCCATCGTCGGAAACGATATGATCACCGACCACTTTGGCGAATTCAATGTTATCGCCGTGGCTGGTTCGCAGACGGGTTCCGTCGGGAAGGAAGATATTCTTCCACTGAAAACCTCGCGTTGGCTGGCCGTTCCTGCGTAGTGCGAACCGCTCTTTATCCGCCGCCAGCCAGCGTTGCACAAGTTCCGTAATAAAGGTCTCCGGCTTGGCGCCAGGACGTGTATCCATTAGGTGGAATTCAAGGTCCAAAAAAACAGCGACGGGCAGGTATATCGGTTGCTTCGGCTCGTATGCCATGGTTCAGTCCTCTCGAGAAGTGTCTAAAGATTGGACCGAAGAACTCAAATTTGGTTTGTTTTAGTGTTATGCCTCACTGGGCTGGATCGAATTAGACTTTCGCCGTCGATTTTTAGACCATTTTCGACATATCTCTAGCGCTTTTCGACCGGAATAGACGCATATGGCCCGGAGTAGACTGATTTAGACCATCGCTGATTTTGACATGCCCCCCGCAGACGCCTGGGCCCAGCAAGGGGGCGCAACGGTGCGGCTGTCGCCCCGCTGTGACAGGCTGTGAACTTGCGGCTAGCAGATCGCGCCGTTGACATCACCTTCTGGGCCCCAAATTAGTGAGGCAACTTCGCCCATGACATGCCGTAGGGGCGGTCATCAGGCTCCAATGCCAGCGTGTTAAGATCGTGCGCAGTAAATCCTGCACATGTGGAAAATAATGTCACTTTCATTCATAAGTTCCACAGTCCGGGTGATGGGCGTAGTTACATTTGTCGCTATGTGCCCAGTTCGGTTACACGCTGCTACCGTCGAGGAGCAACCCGCACCCAAAGGGCCAATAACGTGCCTGCTTATTGACAACGCTTCTATTGTTATTAAACGTGTTGATGAGCCACCTTATGGACGGGCCAATGTCGGGCACCAGATCGGTATGGGGGCGCGAAGTGTTTTGTCTATTCGAGCGTGGGAAGACTCCGGTGAATCCGACAGATCGCAGCTGTGGAAAGCAACTTTAGAACTGGCACCGATATCTGCTACTTTGCCTTCAGACAGCGTCAAGCACGTGCTTGTATTGCGCAGCTACTTCATGTACGGCGGGCTGTTCTGGTTGAATGGGGGAGGTTACGTTTGGGGCGAAAATACTATTCGCCAAGTTGATTTGATCAAAACGAAAACAGGACTCGAAGCAGTGATCAATGGCCCTATTGCCGCCACTGCTGCGCTCAGCGGAACTCCCACACGTACGACAGGCGTATGGCAGTGTAATGTCATACGGCGAAAAGTTGATCAACTTGACCTATGGGAGGGCAAGCCGGGAACCAAATTTGAGTCTTTTCACCCGGCTAAAACGCTACGGCCGGTTGATCACCTGTAATTGCAGACTTGCCGGGGGCTGGTCCTTATCCAAGCGGACCACCTGAAGGCGTGCCTGGGCCTTGGAGATCGTTCTCACTCACACCTCAATGAAAACACTTGCTGTGGTTATTTGTGTCTTGTTTGGCCTGTGGGCCGGATATGGGCTACTGAAAAAGGAGCGGGACGCGATGGTCGCAAGTCCGACGGCGGAATTCAATTTGGCTCCGCAAGACATCCAGGGCTTGGAAGCGCGTGCGCGCGGCGGGGATTGCCAGGCTGCTTACAAGTTGGCCAGATACCACAGCAATTTCACGCTTAAATCCGAGGATGCAATCCGCTGGTTCCGTCAGGCGGTCAAATGTCCGGGGACGAATCCGAGGCTGGAACTGATTGCCTTGCTGATGGGTGATCAAGATCAGTCGCATATGGCGGAGATCAGGCAGTTGATTCAAGATATAAGTAAGACCGATCCCGCTGCCGCCAAGCGAGCGGAAGAGGCGGTACGGGGGACCAGTGGCGCGCACGGTGTCAGCACGCGCGAGGTCAATGTCGACAAGCCGGCACCGCCCGCACGGTAGCCGGAGGACGCGTGCGTCATAGCGGCTCCAAAGCTCCAGCGCCGACGCGAAATTGTAGCTGCTTACTAATCGGGCGGGATAGGTGGCCGCAATTTGCGACCACCTCCAACTTTTCATCGGCGGGTTGCTATGGCTCGTCCGCAGTTGGTTGCGTTGGCTCATCAGCAGGCTGCGCATCCGGCGCATTCAAGCCGAAGGTATTCCAATCCTCGCCGAACAATTCAACCGGATGCTGCGTGCGGTCCGAGCCGTTCCCGCAAATCATATTGTTTGCGGGGCAGTAGCGGTCGCAGCCCCAGCAGATCAGCTCGGGCTTCGCCGGATGTATCGGGAAGATCTTGGCCATGTCAGGCGTAGCTCATTAAATCGCCGCTGCGGTCGAAGGCCAGGAAGCGTTCCATCTGGCCTTGCTGGATGGCGCCCAGCATCTTGTTCAGCGCGGCGTCGGTTTGCTGCGGATCGGGCAGGCGTCCCTGCTTGCCGGACAGCGTGGTGATCAGCAGTACATCCCACGGCTGGCCCATGCCCTTGGCCTCTTCGGCCAAGTTGGCAAACGTGTCGAGCTCGCCCACTTGCTTGTCCACGCACATGACCGGTACCAGCGTGGTGCGGGCCGGTGCGCCTGGCGGCAGGTCCGGCTCCGGCTCGGCGACGGCGAAGGCCAGCAGCAGGCGCTGCGGCTCCGGCTGCATGGCGGCGGCGATGAGCAATTCTTCAAATGTGGCGATATTCATACTGTTTCCTCAATGGTCGGTGATCCAGGTTGTATGTATAACCCGCGCCGGTCCGGCTGCCCATTGCCATGAATGACTAGTCGAGGTAGTCAGTTTGCCTTAGATCCGCGCCAAAATTCCATGACCCAGGTTAAGGACTCGCGCACCAGCGGCGGCGAATAATGACAGCGTGGCCCCCACTGCGGCCACGTTGAAAGGACAATGATGATGAGCTTGATCGACCGCCCGGCGTATCTGCTGGCGCTGGCGCTGACCGCTGGCGCGGCCGGCGTCATGCTGAAGAATTACGGCCCGCACACCGGGCCACTCATGCAGGCACACGCCGCGCAATGCGATGCGTCGGCGACCCAGGCCGCGCCGGCGGGGCGTGCCATCGAAGGGCAGATCCGCTACGACAGCGGCCTGGTGCTGCGTTTCTGCAGTCTGGACGCCATGTTTGCCCAGCTGGGCGCGATGGAGCAGCCGGGCATGGTGCGCGGCGTCTACGTGCGGGCGGCCGACGGCCGCTGGCTGGCTGCGGCGGGAGCGCGTTACGGCCGGCGCGAGCAGGGCGTGTTTCCATCGCTGCTGGCCTACGCCGACAACGCCGCCGAGCAGGAGCAAGGCCGCCTGCTCAGCTACCACGAACTACTGGCCACCTGCGCCAGTGGCGACTACGCCCGGATTAGATGAACTAGTCACTTCGGCGTAGTACCCCTAGTCCTTCTCACGCCGCGCAGCCACCTTCTTGCCGATTCACACGAAGCGTTGCCTTCCCTAGACTGCAGTCATCGTCGAGTCCATGCATGTTGCATGTGACCGCATGCCCGGTTGCCGCCGGGTGCAAGTTAGGAGGCAGCATGAGTCACTTTCTGGATCGCCTGAAGTTCTTCAATAAAACGGTATCGACCTTTTCCGACGGCCACGGCGCCGTCGTGCACGAGGATCGCACCTGGGAAAACGCCTATCGCCAACGTTGGCAGCACGACAAAATCGTGCGCTCCACGCACGGCGTCAACTGTACCGGCTCGTGCAGCTGGAAGGTCTATGTGAAGAACGGGCTGATCACCTGGGAAACGCAACAAACCGATTATCCACGCACCCGTCCCGACCTGCCGAACCACGAGCCGCGCGGCTGCCCACGCGGCGCCAGCTATTCGTGGTACGTGTATTCGGCCCAGCGGGTCAAGTACCCGATGGTGCGTGGCCGCCTGATGGAAATGTGGCGCGAAGCGCGCAAGACCATGGACCCGGTCACCGCCTGGGACTACATCAGCCAGAACCCTGAACGCGCCGCGCTGTACAAGTCGGTGCGCGGCCTGGGCGGCTTCGTGCGCGCCACCTGGGAGGAAAGCAACGAGATGATCGCCGCCGCCAACGCGCTGACGATCAAGAAATACGGCCCGGACCGCATCGTCGGCTTCTCGCCGATTCCCGCCATGTCGATGGTCAGCTACGCTGCCGGCACGCGCTACCTGTCGCTGATCGGCGGCGTGGCGCTGAGCTTCTACGACTGGTACTGCGACTTGCCGCCAGCCAGCCCGCAGGTGTGGGGCGAGCAGACCGACGTGCCGGAATCGGCCGACTGGTACAACTCGACCTACCTGATGGTGTGGGGCTCGAACGTGCCGATGACCCGCACCCCCGACGCCCACTTCTACACCGAGGTGCGCTACAAGGGCACCAAGACGGTGGCGGTGTCGTCCGACTTCGGCGAGATGGCCAAGTTCGGCGACATCTGGCTGGCGCCGAAGCAGGGCACCGACGCCGCGCTGGCGATGGCGATGGGCCACGTGATCCTGAAGGAATACCACACCTCGCACCAGTCGGCCTACTTCAAGGAATACGCCAAGCAGTACACCGACTTCCCGATGCTGGTGCTGTTGAAGGAACAGAACGGCACGCTGGCGCCGGAATACTTCCTGCGCGCCTCCCACCTGGCCAACAACCTCGACGAGACCAACAACCCCGACTGGAAAACCCTGGTCATCGACGAGGCCAGCGGCCGCATCGTGGCGCCGGCCGGTTCGATCGGCTTCCGCTGGGGCGAGTCCGGCAAGTGGAACCTGGAAATGAAAGAGGGCGGCAACGGCGCACCGGTCGATCCGCTGCTGTCGCTGATCGGCTGCAGCGACGAGGTGCTGCCGGTTGGCTTCGCCTACTTCGGCGGCAAGGACGCCAGCGACCTGCTGATGCGCAACGTACCGGTCAAGCGCCTGACGCTGGCCGACGGCAGCACCGCGCTGGTCACCACCGTGTTCGACCTGACCATGGCCAACTACGGCATCGATCGTGGCTTGGGCGGCGGCAACGTCGCCACCAGCTACGAGGACGACGTGCCTTACACCCCGGCCTGGCAAGTCAAGCACACCGGCGTCAAGGCCGCCGATGTGATCACCGTGGCGCGCCAGTTCGCCGAGAACGCCGACCAGACCCGTGGCAAGAGCATGGTCATCGTCGGTGCCGCGTTGAACCACTGGTACCACATGGACATGACCTATCGCGGCATCATCAACATGCTGATGATGTGCGGCTGCGTCGGCCAATCGGGCGGCGGCTGGGCGCACTATGTGGGCCAGGAAAAGCTGCGTCCGCAGACCGGCTGGACTCCGCTGGCGTTCGCGCAGGACTGGAACCGTCCGATGCGCCAGATGAACGGCACCTCGTTTTTCTACAACCACACCAGCCAGTGGCGCCACGAGAAGCTGCACACCGAGGAAATCGCCTCGCCAACGGCCGGCGACGACGTCGCACCGATGACGCTGCTGGACTACAACGCCAAGGCCGAGCGCCTGGGCTGGCTGCCATCGGCGCCGCAGTTGCAGACCAATCCGCTGGAAGTGACCCGCGCCGCGGCCGCAGCCGGCATGAGCCCGGTCGACTACGCGGTCGGCCAGATCAAGGACAAGAAACTGGAATTCTCCTGCGACGATCCGGACAATCCAGCCAACTTCCCGCGCAATATGTTCGTGTGGCGCTCCAACATCCTGGGCAGCTCGGGCAAGGGCCACGAGTACTTCCTGAAGTATTTGCTGGGTACGCAGAACGCGCTGATGAGCGACGAGGACCATTGCATCAAGCCGCGCGACGTCAAGGTGCGTCCGGCCGCTGAAGGCAAGCTGGACCTGCTGGTGGTGCTGGACTTCCGCATGTCCACCACCTGCCTGTACGGCGACATCGTGCTGCCGACCGCCACCTGGTACGAGAAGGACGACCTGAACACGTCCGACATGCACCCGTTCATCCACCCGTTGTCGGAAGCCGTGCAGCCACTGTGGCAATCGAAGTCGGACTGGGAAATCTACAAGGGCATCGCCAAGAAGTTCGAGGAAATCGGCGGCGCCTACCTCGGCACCCAGCAGGATCTGGTGCTGACCCCGCTGATGCACGATACCCCGGGCGAACTGGGCCAGCCGTTCGATCCGAAGGACTGGCGTGCCGGCGAGTGCGAACCGGTGCCGGGCAAGACCATGCCTAACTTCACCGTGATCGAACGCGACTACACCAAGATCCACCAGAAGTTCACCTCGATCGGCCCGCTGCTGGAGAAAATCGGCAACGGCGGCAAGGGCATCAGCTGGAAGACCGGCCATGAGGTCGAAGTCCTGCGCGGCATCAACCGCACGGTGACGGCGCCCGGCATCACCCACGGCCAGCCGCGCCTGGACACCGCCATCGACGCGGCCGAGATGATCCTGTCGCTGGCGCCGGAAACCAACGGCCGCGTGGCGGTCAAGGCCTGGGACGCGCTGTCCAAGATCACCGGGCGCGACCACACCCACCTGGCGCTGCCACGCGAGCACGACAGCATCCGCTTCCGTGACGTGCAGGCCCAGCCGCGCAAGATCATCTCCTCGCCGACCTGGTCGGGCCTGGAGTCGGAAGAAGTCAGCTACAACGCCTGCTATACCAACGTGCATGAACTGATCCCCTGGCGCACGCTGACGGGCCGCCAGCAGTTCTACCAGGATCACCGCTGGATGCGTGACTTTGGCGAGGGGCTGTGCGTGTACAAGCCGGCGATCAACACCAAGACCACGGCGGCCATGCTGGGCGCCCAGCCGAACGGCAACAAGGAGATCGCGCTGAACTTCATCACGCCGCACCAGAAGTGGGGTATCCACTCCACCTACTCGGACAACCTGCGCATGCTCACGCTGTCGCGCGGCGGTCCGCACGTGTGGCTGTCGGAGACCGACGCCAAGGCGGCCGGCATCGTCGACAACGACTGGATCGAGGTGTTCAACGTCAACGGTACGCTGACCGCCCGCGCCATCGTCAGCCAGCGGGTGCCGGAAGGGATGACGCTGATGTACCACGCACAGGAGAAGATCATCAACGTGCCTGGCGCGGAGATGTCGGGCAAGCGGGGCGGTATCCACAACTCGGTGACGCGCGCCGTCACCAAGCCGACCCACATGATCGGTGGTTACGCGCAGCTGTCGTGGGGCTTCAACTACTACGGCACGGTCGGCTCCAACCGCGACGAATTCGTGTTGGTGCGCAAGATGAACAAGGTCGACTGGCTGGAAGGTCCGTTGAAAGAACAGACAGGGAGCAAAGCATGAAAATTCGCGCACAAATCGGCATGGTGCTGAACCTGGACAAGTGCATCGGCTGCCATACCTGCTCGGTCACATGCAAGAACGTGTGGACCAGCCGTGACGGTGTCGAGTACGCGTGGTTCAACAACGTCGAGACCAAGCCCGGCATTGGCTATCCGAAGGAGTGGGAAAACCAGGACAAGTGGAACGGCGGCTGGCGCCGCACCGACGCCGGCAAGATCGAGCCGCGCCAGGGCAGCCGCCTGAAGATCCTGGCGCAGATTTTCGCCAACCCGAACCTGCCGCAGATCGACGAGTACTACGAGCCGTTCACCTACGACTACGAGCGCCTGCAGAACGCGCCGCTGTCGGAAACGCCGCCGACCGCCCGTCCGATCTCCGTGCTGACCGGCAAGAAGATGGACAAGATCGAGTGGGGTCCGAACTGGGAGGACGACCTGGGCGGTGAATTCGCCCAGCGCAGCCAGGACAAGCTGTTCGACAATATGCAGAAGGAAATGTACGGCACCTTCGAGAACACCTTCATGATGTACCTGCCGCGCCTGTGCGAGCACTGCCTCAATCCGACCTGCGTCGCATCCTGCCCGTCGGGCTCGGTGTACAAGCGCGAGGACGACGGCATCGTGCTGATCGACCAGGACAAGTGCCGCGGCTGGCGCATGTGCATCTCCGGTTGCCCGTACAAGAAGATCTACTACAACTGGTCGTCCGGCAAGGCCGAGAAGTGCACCTTCTGCTACCCGCGCATCGAGGCGGGCCAGCCTACCGTGTGCTCGGAAACCTGCGTCGGCCGCATCCGCTATCTCGGCGTGCTGCTGTATGACGCCGACAAGATCGAACAGGCGGCCTCGGTGGCCGATCCGCGCGACCTGTATCCGTCGCAGCTGGGCCTGTTCCTGGATCCGCACGATCCTGCCGTGATCGAAGAGGCGCGCCGCCAGGGCATCCCGGACTCGTGGCTGGAATCGGCCAAGCGTTCGCCCGTGTACAAGATGGCGGTGGAGTGGAAGGTGGCGTTCCCGCTGCATCCGGAATACCGCACGCTGCCGATGGTGTGGTACATCCCGCCGCTGTCGCCGATCCAGGCCGCCGCCGAATCGGGCCGCATGGGCAAGAACGGCATCCTGCCGGACACCGCCAGCCTGCGCATTCCGGTGCAATACCTGGCCAACCTGCTGACCGCAGGCGACCAGCAGCCGGTGATCCGCGCGCTGGACCGCATGCTGGCGATGCGCGCCTACATGCGCAGCAAGCATGTGGCGACTACGCCGGACCTGGATGTGCTCAAGCAGGTCGGGCTGGAGCCGGAGACGGTCGAGGACATGTATCACATCATGGCCATCGCCAACTACGAGGACCGTTTCGTGATCCCGAGCAGCCACAAGGAAATGGCCGAGGACAGCTTCAACGAGAAGGGCAGCTGCGGCTTCAGCTTCGGCAACGGTTGCTCGGACGGCGTCAGCGACGCCAGCCTGTTCGGCAAACGCAAGCACGGTTCGGAGATCTTCATCTCGATGCCGAAATCGCGCAAGAAAAAGGAGAACCTCGATGTCTGACCATGACGAAACTGGCGCCTTCGGCTACAGCGTGCTGTCGGCCCTGCTGTTGTACCCGGAGCCGGAGCTGCTGGCCGAGCTGCCCGAGCTGGAGCAGCGCCTGCGCGACAAGCTGCCGCAGTGGCACGCTGCGGTGGCGGAGCTGCTGGCGTACCTGCGCCGCACCCCGCTGATCGACCTGCAACTGCAGTATGTGACGACGTTCGACCGCAACCCATCGCACTCGCTGCACCTGTTCGAGCACATCCACGGCGAATCGCGCGACCGCGGCCAGGCCATGGTCGACCTGATGGCCGAGTACAGCAAGCACGGCCTGCAAATGGTCGGCAACGAGCTGCCGGACTACGTGCCGCTGTTCCTGGAGTTCCTGTCGCAGCTGGAGCAGGAACAGGCGGAGCGCATGCTGGGCGACGCCATCCACGTGCTGGCCTACATCGGCCGCAAGCTGCGCGCCAACGGCAGCCCGTACGCCGGCCTGTTCGACCTGCTGCAGACCCTGTCGCCGGTGGCGGCCGAGGAACTGAGCGAGCCGCCGGTGCGCGACATGGACGAGGCGCTGGAAACCTTCGGCCCCGGCGCCGACGGCATCGAACCGCTGCTGGCGCCCACGCTGGCCGGCGGCGCACATCCGGTCCATTTTTATCCGAAGGCGGCGGCGCCACAGCGTCATTGAGGAGCACATCATGAACTACGTAAATCAATTCTTATTCGGCATCTATCCCTACATCGCGCTGGCGATCTTCCTGGTCGGCAGCCTGATCCGCTTCGACCGCGAGCAGTACAGCTGGAAGTCCGAGTCCAGCCAGACGCTCAACAGCGGCATGCTGCGGCTGGGCAGCCCGCTGTTCCACATCGGCGTGCTGGGCCTGTTCTTCGGCCACATGGCCGGCCTGCTGACCCCGGTGTGGGTGTGGGACACGCTGGGCGTCACCCACGGCGCCAAGCAGCTGGTGGCGATGGTGGCCGGCGGCGTGATGGGCTCGCTGTGCCTGGTCGGCCTGCTGATGCTGATCGCGCGCCGCCTGAGCAACGATCGCGTCCGTGCCCGCAGCACCTTCAAGGACAAGCTGGTGCTGTGCTGGCTGCTGGCCACCTTGCTGCTGGGCCTGTCGTCGATCTTCGCCTCGGCCTCGCACCTGGACGGCCACATGATGGTCCAGCTGATGACCTGGGCGCAGCACGTGGTCACGCTGCGCGGCGACGCCGCCGGCTTCATCGAGGAAGCGCCGCTGGTGTTCAAGCTGCATCTGTTCATGGGCATGTCGCTGTTCGCCATCTTCCCGTTCACCCGCCTGGTGCACGTGTGGAGCGGCTTCGGGGCCATCACCTACCTGAGCCGCGCCTATCAACTGGTGCGTGCACGTTAAGGAGAGAATCATGGGTATCGCAGTGAACGGTGTCGACATCGACGACAGCGCCATCGAGGCGGAACTGCCGCACCAGGCGCAGGCGGACAACCCGCTGCGCCAGGCGGTGCACGAAGTGGTGCTGCGCACTGTGCTGTTGCAGGAGGCGGACCGGCTGGGCATCGCCGGCGAGGACGACGACCAGCGCATCGAAGCCCTGTTTGCGCGGGAAGTCACGGTGCCGGAAACGGACGAGGCGAGCTGCCTGCGCTACTACCTGAGCCAGCCGCAGCGCTTCCGCAGCGGCGACCTGGTCGAGGCGCGCCACATCCTGTTCCAAGTCACGCCCGCCGCGCCGCTGGAGCTGCTGCGCCAGACGGCCGAGCTGATCCTGGCCGAGCTGCGGGCCCGTCCCGAGCGTTTCGAGGAGCTCGCACGCGAGTACTCGAACTGCCCGTCGGGCGCGATCGGCGGCAACCTGGGCCAGCTGGCGCGCGGCCAGTGCGTGCCGGAGTTCGACGAACTGTTGTTCAGGTTGCAACCGGGCGAGCTGGCCGGACGGCTGCTGGAAACGCGCTTCGGCCTGCATATCGTGCAGGCGCGGCGGCGGGTCGAGGGCGAGGTGGTGCCGTTTGCCGCCGTCCACGCCCAGATCGCCGACGAGCTGCGCCGGCAGTCGTGGCAGCGCGCGCTGCACCAGTATTTGCACATCCTGGTGGGCCGGGCCGACATCGCCGGCGTCGAGCTGGAAGGCGCCCAGTCGCCGCTGGTGCAGTAAATACGCCGTCGTTCCCGCGCAGGCGGGAACCCATAGAACGCTGATTGCTCACAGGGTCTATGGATTCCCGCCTGCGCGGGAATGACGGGCGGGGACTAGTCATTTCGGACTAGGCCCGCTAAGCCGTCATGCGCAGTGGCAGGGCGCGCCCCTGCCGCTACAATGACATCACACCATCTATCACAGGAGAGCGGCGATGTTAAGCGACAGGTTTGGTCGATCGATCGACTATCTGAGGGTATCGGTCACCGATCGTTGCGATCTGCGCTGCACCTACTGCATGCCCAAGGATTTCAAGGGCTATGAAGACCCGCCCGACTGGCTCAGCTTCGACGAGATCGAGCGGGTCGTGGCGGCCTTCGCCCGGCTGGGCACCTCGCGCGTGCGCCTCACCGGCGGCGAGCCGCTGACCCGCCGCAACCTGCCGCAACTGGCGAGCCGCCTGTCCAGCCTGGACGGCGTGCGCGACCTGTCATTGTCCACCAACGGCACCCGCCTGGCGCGCCACGCCGAGGCGCTGGCCGCCTCCGGCATCAGCCGCGTCAACGTCAGCCTCGACACGCTGGACCGCGAATGCATGGCCGGCATCACCGGGCGCGACTGCCTGCCGTCGGTGCTGGACGGCCTGCAGGCCGCCAAGGCCGCCGGCCTGGCGCCGATCAAGATCAACATGGTCGCCATGCGCGGCGTCAACGACGCCGAGATCGACGCCATGGCCGCGTTCTGCATCAAGGAGCAGTTCGTGCTGCGGCTGATCGAGGTCATGCCGATGGGCGAGACCGGCCGCAACACCGCCTACCTGAACCTGGCGCCGGTGCAGCAGCGCCTGGCCGAGAAGTTCGGCCTGGTGCCGCAGGCGCTGGAACTGGGCGGCGGGCCGGCGCGCTACTGGGCCACGGCCGACGGCAGCGCCAGCATCGGCTTCATCACGCCGCTGTCGCAGCATTTCTGCGCCACCTGCAACCGCGTGCGGCTGGCGGTGGACGGCACCTTGTACCTGTGCTTGGGCCAGGAACAGCAATATCCGCTGGCGCCCCTGCTGCGCGGCGGCGCCAGCGACGCCGAGCTGGAACAGGCGATTCGCGAGGCCATCGAACTCAAGCCTGAACAGCACGACTTCGGCCGCCAGCCGGCCAAGATCGTCCGCTTCATGTCGCAAACCGGCGGCTAGGGGAGTGTATACTCGCTTCATTGCTGTAGAGATCAACGGAGAAGCCATGTCTAGTGTAGCCTTCGCCTGCCGGCGCCAAGCGCCATGCTGAAGCCGGCGCTGTTCGCCGGCTGGCAAAAACTGTCGACCCGCATCGTCGGCCTGCTGCTGAGCTTTCTGGTCGTCGCGCTGACCGTGATCGGCTCGACGCTGCTGCTGTCCTGGCAGCTGGAGGGCAGCGCCGCCGCGATCAACGTGGCCGGCAGCCTGCGCATGGACAGCTACCGGCTGGCTCTGCTGACCACGCAGATGGACGCGCCGCCTGGCCGCCAGGCGGTCAGCGAACAGCTGGGCCGCATGGAGCGCACGCTGGACCTGCTGCGCCGCGGCGATCCGCAGCGCCCGTTGTTCCTGCCGCCGACGGCGGCCATCCGCACGGTGTTCGCCGAGGTGCAGCAGCAGTGGCGGCTGGAATTGTCGTCGCAGGTGCGCAACGCGCTGGCGGCCGGCGGTCTCGACCCGTCGGAGAAAAGCCTGGTCCAGCAGCGCACCGAGCGCTTTGTCGAGCACGTCGACCTGCTGGTGCAGCGCATCGAGCGCGACAGCGAGAACCGCACCTTCTGGCTGCGCGCCTCGCAGTTGCTGCTGCTGGCGCTGGCCTTGCTCGGCACGATCAGCATCATCTACCTGTTGTTCGACATGATCGTGGCGCCGGTGACGCGGCTGCAGGGCGGCATCGAGCGCATGCGCGAGCAGGATTTCAGCGTGCGGCTGCCGGTCGACAGCAACGACGAGTTCGGCGCGCTGGCCCACGGCTTCAACCAGATGGCCGACAAGCTGCAGGATTCCTACAGCAACCTGGAAGGGCGGGTGCAGCTCAAGACGGCCGAGCTGGAGCACCAGAACCGCGAACTGGCGCTGCTGTACGACAGCGCGTCCTTCCTGCAGCAGACGCAGTCGGCCGAGGCGATGTGCAAGGGCTTCCTGCAGCGCATCAGCGACTATTTCAGCGCGGACGGCGGCTCGGTGCGCATCCTGGATCCGAACCGGGGCAACCTGCACATGCTGGTCCACCAGGGCATTTCGGAGGAGCTGGTCGAGAGCGAGCGCTGCCTGAAGGTCGGCGATTGCCTGTGCGGCGAGGCGGTGGTCAGCAAGCTGGCCGTGATCCACGACCTGCGCCGCAAGGACGACCGGCACATGCTGAAATGCCACCGCGAAGGCTTCGCGACGATTTCGATCTTCCATATTTTCGCACAGCGCCAGTACCTGGGCTTCTTCAACCTGCACTTCCGCGCGCCGACCGTGTTCAGCGCGGCGCAGACGGCGCTGCTGGAGACGCTGGGCCAGCTGCTGGGCACGGCCATCGAGAACCTGCGCCTGCAAGGGCGCGACCGCGAACTGGCGGTCTCGGAGGAGCGCAACCTGGTCGCGCAGGGCCTGCACGACAGCATCGCCCAGGGCTTGAACTTCCTGAACCTGCAGGTGCAGATGCTGGAGCAGTCGCTGCAGCGGCAGCGGCTGGACGAGGTCGAGAGCATCGTGCCGGCCCTGCGCGCCGGCGTGGAGGAGAGCTACCAGGATGTGCGCGAGCTGCTGCACAACTTCCGCACCCGTCTACAGGAGGGCAACCTGGTGTCGTCGCTGGAGACGGTGGTGGACAAGTTCCAGCGCCAGAGCGGCATCGCGGTCGATTTCGAGGCCGACTCGGACGGCGCGCCGTTCCCGCGCGAGCATCAGCTGCAACTGCTGTTCATCGTGCAGGAGGCGCTGTCGAACGTGCGCAAGCACGCCTCGGCCACGCAGGTGTGGCTGCGGCTGAAGGACGAGCAGGATTTCACCCTCAGCATCCGCGACAACGGGCACGGCTTCGACCCGGCCGCGCTGGCGTCGCTGGGCGAGGCCCATGTCGGCCTCAACATCATGCGCGAACGCGCGCAACGCATCGACGCGCAGCTGCATTTGACGTCGGCGCCGGGCGCCGGCACCGAAGTGCTGCTGCGGCTGCCGCGCGCCCAGCGCCGCGCGGCTTAACACTAACAAGAAAGGCTGGAGCCGATGGACAAGGATACAAGCACGATCAGCGTGTTGCTGATAGACGATCACACACTGTTTCGCAGCGGCATACGCTCCCTGCTGCAACGCAACCCGGAGTTCACCGTGGTGGGCGAGGCGGCGGACGGTTTCGAAGGCGTCAAGCGGGCGCAGCAGCTCAAACCGCACGTGATCCTGCTGGACCTGAACATGCCCGGCATGTCGGGCCTGGAAACGCTGGAACAGCTGCGCCAGGATTGCCCGGACAGCGCGGTGGTCATGCTGACCGTGTCGGAGGACGCGGAAGACCTGAGCGTGGCGCTGAAGGCCGGCGCCAGCGGTTATCTGTTGAAGAATATCGACACCGAATTCCTGAGCCGGGCGATCCGCCGCGCGGCGGCCGGCGAGACCGTGCTGGCCGAGTCGATGACGGCCAAGCTGGTGGCGCAGCTGACGGCGGGCGCGGCGGCGCCGGTGGCGTCCGAGCTGGACAAGCTGACGCCGCGCGAACGGGAGATCCTCGATTGCCTGGCGCGCGGCGAAAGCAACAAGGGCATCGCGCGCGCACTGGACCTGGCCGAAAGCACGGTCAAGATCCATGTGCAGAACGTGCTGAAGAAACTCAAGCTGAGCAGCCGGGTGCAGGCCGCCGTGTACGCGGTCGAGCACCGGATGCAGGGCGGCGCTTGACGCTTGCTTAGCCGCCGCAGCAGCCGCCGCAGCAACCACCGGCCGCGGCCGGCGCGGCAATGGCTTCGGCGCCGGCGGGATAGCCCGCTTGCGTGAGCTTGCGCGTCAGCAGGTGGGGCGAGGTCAGCGATTCGTCGATCTGGACGCGCGCGCGGCGGTCGAGCAGGGAGACGCGCACGTCGCTGACGCCGGCGATGTCGCTCAGCAGTTTGGCGACGTTGTCGGCGGAGCCTTCGTCGTCCATGCCTTCGATGAGAAGTTCTGTTTGCATAGCATTCCTTTGAAGTTGAGGTTGATTTGGAGCCATGCGAATAGCCTAAGCGAAACGGCGGCGGCGGTCGAGCGCCGGGACGCAAAACGGCCGGGCAATTGGGAATTCCTTGATCCAGGTTATGCGAATCCGGCGCCAGGCTTCACCGGCCGCCACGCCAGGCAGACAATGGTGGCGTACTCTTTCAGGACATAGATCATGAGCTTGCTGCATATCGAAGAACCCGTCGTCCAGGCCGAGGCCTGGGACAGCCATCCCATATGGCGGCTGGGCTTCCGCCCGTTCTACCTGGTGGCGGCGGCGTTCGCCGCGCTGGCCATCCCGCTGTGGATGTTGCGCTACCTGGGCTGGTGGCCGACCGATGCCGGCGGCTGGCTGCATGTCGGCTTCGCCTGGCACATGCACGAGATGGCGTTCGGCATGGCGGCCGCGGTGGTGGTCGGCTTCCTGTACACGGCCGCGTTCAACTGGACCGGCTTCTGGACGCCGGTGCGCGGCAAGCTGGCGGCGCTGGTGGCCTTGTGGCTGCTGGGCCGGCTGGCGATGCTGCTGGCGCCGCCGCTGGCCGGCGCGCTGGTGGACTGGCTGTTCCTGCCGGCCGCCGCCTGGCCGCTGTGGCGCGTGATGCAAAAGGCCGGCAACCGCCGCAACTATTTCCTGGTCGGCTTGCTCGGCCTGATGGCGTTGGCCAACGGCGTGTTCCATGCGATCACGCTGGGCTGGATCACGGCCAGCCCGATTCCGCCGGTGCAGGCCGCCGTGCTGGTGATCGTGCTGATGGAGGCCGCCATCGGCACCCGCATCATTCCGATGTTCACCCGCAACGGCGCGCCCGGCACCAATCCGCAAGTGCAGCCCAAGCTGGACAAGTGCTCGCTGGGCCTGGTGGTGGCGTTCTCGCTGAGCTGGGTCGCCAGGGCGCCGGCCTGGCTGGTGGCGCCGATCGGCGTGGCGGCCGCCGTGCTGGTGCTGCTGCGCCTGTGGCGCTGGCAGGCGCTGCGCACCGGCGCCGTGCCGCTGCTGTGGATCATGCACCTGTCGTATGCGTGGATCGCGGCCGGGCTGGTGCTGCTGTCGCTGTCGCGCTGGCAGATCGTCAGCGCCAGCGCCGGCTTCCACGCGCTGACGGTGGGCTCGATGGCCGGCCTGATCCTGGGCATGATGACCCGCACCACGCTCGGCCACACGGGCCGGCCCCTGCGCGCCGGCAAGTTCGAGACCGCGATGTTCGGCCTGATCCAGTTCAGCGCGCTGTCGCGCGTGCTGTCGGCGCTGGGCTGGGACGGCGGGCCGGGCATGCTGGTCGTCAGCGCCGTGTGCTGGACGGCGGCGTTCGGCCTGTACGTCTACGTCTACGCGCCTTACCTCAGCCGTGTGCGCGTCGACGGAAAACCGGGCTGATCCCGGGCGCGCCATGCAACCATCCCCGTCGTCGCCGGCGCCCGGCGCGCCAGCCGGTCCCGAGCTGACACAGCAACTGGCGCTGCTGCGGGGACTGGAAGCGGCCTGGCATCGCCAGGGCTGCCGCTTCCAGCGCCATGAGACCCACATCTCCTGGATTTACGTGCTGGACCGGCTGGCCTACAAGTTCAAGAAGGCGCTGCGGTTCGACGTGCTCGACTACGCCACGCTGGCGGCGCGCCGCCACTGCTGTGAGGAGGAAGTGCGCCTGAACCGGCGCCTGGCGCCCGGCCTGTACCTGGGCGTGAGCGCCGTCACCGGCGGCGCCGAGCCGACGCTGGACGGCGACGGCCCGGCGCTTGAATACGCCGTGCGGATGCGCACCTTCCCGCAGCAGGCGCTATGGAGCGCACGGCTGGACGCGGGATCGCTGCAGCCGGACGAGATCGACGCGCTGGCGCTGCTGCTGGCGCGCTTCCACGCCGACGCCGCGCGCGCCGCGCCGGACGCGCCGTGGGGCGGGGCCGGCGCCGTCGGCGAACTGGGGCGCGGCGACCTGGCCACGGTGGACAGCCTGCTCACCGGCCGCACCAACCGCGCGCGGCTGGCCCGGCTGGCGCGCTGGCATGAGACGCAGATCGCCGATGCGCAGCGCTTCGAGCGGCGCCGCGCGGACGGCCATGTGCGCGAATGCCATGGCGATCTGCACAGCGGCAATATCCTCAGCTGGGAAGGGCGGGTGGACGTGTTCGACGGCATCGAGTTCAACGACGAGCTGCGCTGGACGGACGTGGCAGCCGACCTGGCCTTCATCGTCATGGACCTGCGCTTCCACGGCCGCGACGACCTGGCCGCGCGCCTGCTGCAAGGTTACCTGGCCGCCAGCGACGACTATGCCGGGCTGCGGTTGCTGGCCTTCTACCAGGCCAGGCGGGCGCTGGTGCGCTGCAAGGTGTTGCTGATGGCGGCCGCCGAGGCCGGCCCGCGCGAGGGCGCTGCCGCGCGCGCGTCGGCCGGGCGCTACCTGGCGCTGGCGGCGCGGACCCGTCCCCGGCGCGGCGCGCTGGTGCTGATGCACGGCTACTCCGGCAGCGGCAAGTCGTACTGCGCGGCGCGGCTGGCGGCCGCGCTGGGCGCCATCCACATCCGCTCCGACGTCGAGCGCAAGCGCCTGCATGGCCTGGCGCCGACCGCGCACATGGCCGCGCCGGGCGGACAAGGCATCTACGCCGCCGCCGCCGACCGCGCGACCTACACGCGCCTGCTGCAACTGGCGCGCGCCATCGGCGCCGCCGGGCTGGACGTGGTGGTCGACGCCGCCCATCTGCACCGTTGGCAGCGCCAGCCATTCCAGGCGCTGGCGCGGGAGCTGGGCCTGGCCTTCGTCATTGTCGATCTGCCGGCGGACGACGCGCTGCTGCGCGAACGGCTGCGCCAGCGCGCGCTCGGCCCGCCCGACGCCTCGGACGCCGGCTCCGCGGTGCTGGACTACCAGTACGCGACCGCTGAGCCGCTGACGGCGGCCGAGCGCCGCCACGTGCTGACGCTCGACGGCGCGGCCGCCGATCTGCCGGCGCGCATCGGCACGCTGGCCGCTACGGTGCAGGCGCGGCGGCGGCCAGCGCCCGCGCGGCCAGTGCCCTGAACTCCGCCGCCGGCAGCGGTTGGCTGAACAGGAAACCCTGGAAGGCATTGCAGTTGGTGGCGGCCAGGAAGGCGTGCTGGTCGTCCGTCTCCACGCCCTCGGCGACGATGGTCAGCCCCAGCGTGTGCCCCAGCACGACGATGATGCGGGCGATGGCGGCGTCGTTGGGATCGCTCAGCACGTCGCGCGCGAAGCTGCGGTCTATCTTCAGCTGGTCCAGCGGCAGGCGCTTCAGGTACGACAGCGAGGAATAGCCGATGCCGAAGTCGTCCAGCGCGAAAGAGACGCCGATGCGCTTGAGGATGCGCATCTTGTCGGCCACGCTGGAAAAGTCGTCCAGCATCAGGTTCTCGGTCAGCTCCAGTTCCAGCCGGTGCGGATTGGCGCCGGCGTCGCTCAGCGCCTGCTGGACCTGGGCGGCGAAGGCCGGCTGGCGGAACTGGTAGGGACTGACATTGACGGCCAGCTTCAGCGCGCTCATGCCCGGGGCGTGCGCCCACAAGGCCAGCTCGGCGCAGGCGCTTTGCAGCACCCATTGCCCCAGCGGCACGATCACGCCGGTGCTCTCGGCCAGCGTGATGAACTGGTCGGGCAGCACCAGTCTGCGGCGCGGATGATGCCAGCGCAGCAGCGCCTCGGCGCCGACCAGGCGGCCGGCCACGTCGACCTGGGCCTGGTAGTACAACTCGAACTCGCCACGCTGCAGCGCCTGCTGGAGGTCGTGCTCGATCTCGGCGCGGGCGTTGGCGGCCTGCTGCATCTGCGGCTCGAAGAAGCGCAGCGTGTTGCGGCCGGCTCCCTTGGCCTGGTACATCGCCAGGTCGGCGTGCCGCAGCACCTCGTCCAGCGTCAGCTCGTGGTCCGAGATCAGCGTCACGCCGATGCTGGGCGTGCAGTGGTAGGGGCGGTCGGCCAGCTGGTACGGGCGGTTGAGGCTGGCCAGCACGGCGTCGCCGATCGCCTGCGCCTTGCACGCCGCCTGTTCGGCGTCCTCGGCCAGGGCTTCGATCATGATGACGAACTCGTCGCCGCCGAGCCGGGCCACGGTGTCGACGCTGCGCACGCAGGCCGGCAGCCGTTGCGCCACCTGGCGCAGCAGCACGTCGCCCTGGTCGTGGCCCAGCGTGTCGTTGAGCATCTTGAAGTTGTCCAGGTCGATGAACATCAGGGCGCCGATCAGCCTGGTGCGCGCGCAGCTGTCGATGGCGTGGCGCAGGCGGTCCACCAGCAGCCGGCGGTTGGGCAGCCTGGTCAGCGGATCGTAGAAGGCCAGCTGGCGGATTTCCTCCTCGGCCTGCTTGCGGGCGCTGATGTCGCTCTGGGTGCAGACATAGTGGCGGATCACGCCCTGGTCGTCGCGGATGGCGCTGATGATGGTCCAGGTGGGATAGATCTCGCCGTTCTTGCGGCGGTCCCAGCACTCGCCCTGCCAGGAGCCGCGCTGGGTGATGCTGTCCCACATGGCGGCGTAGAAGGCCTGGTCGTGGCGGCCCGACTTGAGCACGCGCGGCGTGCGGCCCAGGATTTCCTCCTGCGTGTAGCCGGTGCTGGCGGTGAAGGCGGAATTGATGCGCAGGATGGTGCTGTCGGCGTCGGTGATCATCATCGCCTCCTGCGATTCGAAGGCGACCGCCGCGATGTGCAGCTGCTCGGCCGCGTGCCGGCTGTCGGTGACGTCGAGCGAGATGCCCAGCAGGTGGGAGGGCTGGCCCGCGCTGTCGAGCAGCACCATCTTGCGGGTGTGCAGGTAGCGCATGCGGCCGTCCGGGCCGGGCACCGCCTCGGCGGGCAGGTCCAGCACCTGGCGCGTGGCGATCACCTGGCGGTCGGAGGCGGTGCGGGCGCGCGCCTCGGCGTCGGCGTGCAGGTCCTGGTCGGTGCGGCCGATGATGGCGTCGCGCGGCTTGCCCAGCAGCTGCTCGCCGGCCTCGTTGACCAGCTCGTAGCGCAGGTCGGCCGCCCGCTTGACCACCACGGCGGCTGGCATGTGCTCCAGGATGGATGCCATCAGGTGGCGCGACTGTTGCAGGGCGTCGGTGCGCTCCTGCACGCGCTGTTCCAGCTCGATATTGCTGAGTTTGATCCTGGCCTGGGCCTCCAGCTGCGCCGCCTCGCCGCGCCGCAGCCGCGCCGCCGCCTCGGTCAGCGTGGCGGCGACCTGGCGCGCCTCGCGCAGCCTGATGCGGTGGGGCGGCAGGTCGGCGCCGCTGCCCAGCGCGGCCGACATCTCGACCAGCTGGGCCATGGCGCGGCGGATGTGGGCGCCCGCGAACACGGCCAGCGCGACGCCGACCGCCAGCAGCAGCGCGCTGGCGCCCAGGTTGAAGGCCAGCGAGCGCCACAGTTCGCCGTCGACGCTGGCGGCCGGGATGCCGATCACCACCGCCCAGCCGCTGTCCGGCGAGCGGATGTAGGTGGAGTAGACCGGGATGCCTTCGAGCGTGGTGGAGCGGGCATGCCCCTGCGGCGTGCCGGCGACCAGCCGCCGCAGGTCGGCCTGGAGCTGCTTGCCGACATACTCGCCCGCGGCGCGGCTGCGCGCGACGATCGCGCCGCCGCCGTCGACCAGCGACACCACCCAGTCGGCCGGCAGCCTTCGGCTGGCCAGCAGGGCCGAGAATGCGCCGGCGGCCTCGCCGGCATCGAGGAAATACGTGAGCTTGCCGCCGACCCGCACCGGCAGGCAGACGCTCATGACCGCCGCGCCCGAGACGGCGCCGACGTAAAGGTCGGATACCTGCATGCGTCCGCTGGCGGCCGCCCTGGCCATCAGGGCCGGATTGCCGTGCCGGGGCAAAGGCGTGCCGAACGGCTTGAGCGTGTTGACCAGTTGCTGGCCGTGGACGTCGGTGAGCACGAAATTGGTGGCGTTGGTGTAGCGCCTGGCCGCCTCGGCCTGGCGCTGGAACGCGGCCAGGTCGGCGTCCTGCAAGGCCGGCGAGGTGGTCAACGCGCCGGCCACGGCGCCGAGCGACTTGAACTCGCTGTCGATATCGAGCATCAGGTCGCGCGCCGTTTGCAGCGTCTGGGCGTCGCTGCGCGCGCGGCTGGCGTCGAACGCCTGCCATGACCAGGCCAGGCCGGTCAGCGCGGCGGGCAGGACCACGGCGGCTACGATGAACAGCAAGATGTTGCGGACGGAGTGAATGCTGTGCATGACGGTCCTGGAGGTCTAGGCGGATGGTAGATCGCGTGGCAAGGGCATTATGATCGTTGCTAGCGGAGATTTTTATGATGTGGATCAAGGCTTCGCTGGTTAGCTGTGCTAGCGGATGCGGTCTCGCGCCCGCGCAAGGGGCGCCATGGGCGCGGCGTGGTGGCCGGACGTGGGCTTGTGTTACGCTCGTATCATCATGAAACAGGGAAGGTGGCATGAGCGATCCGCTGGAAAATGAGGGGCTCAGCGCCGCCGAGGCCGCGGCCAGGCTGCTGGCCGACGGCCCGAACCAGTTGCCGGCCTCGCGCCCGCTGGGCGCATGGCGTCTGTTGGTCGACGTGGTTTCCGAGCCGATGTTCTTGCTGCTGGTGGCCTGCGGCGGCGTCTACCTGGCCATCGGCGACCGCGGCGAGGCTTTCATGCTGCTGGGCTTTGTGCTGGCCGTCATCGGCATGACGTTTTTCCAGCAACGGCGCACCGAACGGTCGCTCGACGCCTTGCGCGACCTGTCCTGCCCGCGCGCGCTGGTGGTGCGGGACGGCCGCCAGCAGCGCGTCGCCGGCAGCGAGCTGGTGGCGGGCGACCTGGTGCTGCTGGCCGAGGGCGACCGCGTGCCGGCCGACATGGAACTGGCGGCCGCTTCCAACCTGACGATAGACGAATCGATGCTCACCGGCGAGTCCTTGCCGGTCACCAGGCATGCAGCGGCGGAAGGCGCGGGCAGGACCGACAGCCGGGTCTACTCCGGCACCCTGGTGACGCAGGGAACGGCCAGCGGCATCGTGGTGGCGACCGGCCCGCGCAGCGCGCTCGGCCGCATCGGCGTGTCGCTGGCGACGCTGGGCGGCGAGCTGACGCCGATTCAAAGGGAGACCGGACGCGTGGTCAAGACGGTCGCCGTGGCCGGCCTGTGCCTGGCCGCCGGCCTGGCGTTCGCCCACTGGTGGTTGCGCGGCGATTGGCTGCAAGGCTTGCTGGCCGGGCTGACGCTGGCCATGGCGATCCTGCCGGAGGAATTGCCGGTCATCCTGACGCTGTTCCTGGGCCTGGGCGCGCGGCGGCTGGGGCGCGAGCAGGTGCTGGCGCGCAGCATCCCGGCCATCGAACTGCTGGGCGCAACCAGCGTGCTGTGCGTCGACAAGACCGGCACGCTGACCGTCAACCGCATGCGGGTCGCGCAACTGTGGTCGGAGCAGGGCGGCTACGCCTGCCATCCCGCCAACCCGGAGGCCCTGCAGGAGGAGCTGCACGGCCTGCTCGAATACGCGGTGCTGGCCAGCCACCGGCGCGCCTTCGATCCGATGGAGGCCGCCATCGGCGAGGCCGGCGCGCGCCTGCTGGCCAACACCGAACACCTGCACGCCGACTGGACGCTGATCGACGACTATCCCTTGTCGCGCCGGATGCTGGCGATGTCGCGGGTGTGGCGCTCGCCGGACCACTCGGCCTGGCTGGTCGCGGCCAAGGGCGCGCCGGAGGCCATCGTCGACCTGTGCCACATGGCGCCGGAACGCGCCGCCGCCATCGCGGCCCAGGTGGCGGCGATGGCGGACAGCGGCCTGCGCGTGATCGCCGTAGCCAGCGCCAGCTTCCCGGCGGTGCGCCTGCCGGACAACCAGCATGACTTCGATTTCGTGTTTCTCGGCCTGGTCGCGCTGGAGGATCCGGTGCGGCCGGAAGTGCCGCAGGCGGTGGCGGATTGCCAGGCGGCGGGCATGCGCGTGGTGATGATCACCGGCGACCATCCCGCCACGGCGCTGGCGATCGCGCGGCAGGCGCGCATCGCCGGCTCTGGTGTCGGGCTGCTGTCCGGCGAGGAGCTGGGCGCGCTGGACGACGCGGCGCTGCGGGCGCGGCTGCCCGCCACGGGTGTCTTCTGCCGCATTTCGCCGGAGCAGAAGCTGCGGCTGGTGCAGGCGTTCCGCGGCCGGGGCGACATCGTCGCCATGACCGGCGACGGCGTCAACGACGCGCCGGCGTTGAAGGCGGCCAGCATCGGCGTGGCCATGGGCGCGCGCGGCAGCGACGTCGCGCGCGAGGCGGCGGCGCTGGTGCTGCTCAAGGATGATTTCTCGTCGCTGCTGCTGGCGGTGCGCCACGGCCGCCGCCTGTTCGCCAACCTGCGCAAGGCGATCGTGTTCATCGTCGCGGTGCATGTGCCCATCGTGGGGCTGTCGATCCTGCCGGTGCTGCTGGGATGGCCCATCCTGCTGATGCCGGTGCATATCCTGTTCCTGCAACTGGTGATCGATCCAGCCTGTTCCATCGTGTTCGAAGCGGAGCCGATCGAAGCCGGCGCGATGACGGCCAAACCGCGCAGCGCCAGCCAGCATCTGTTCGACCGCGAAATCCTGGTGCGCGGCCTGCTGCAAGGGGGCGGGTTGCTGCTCATCCTGATTGGCCATTATCTGCACGCCGCGTGGTCGGGTCAGTCCGAGGCGAGCGTCCGCACCACGACCTTTCTCGCACTGATCCTGGCCAGCCTTGGGCTAATCTACGCCAACCGCCGCTGGACGCCGGCCGTGCGGGGACGGCGCGCGGCGCCCAACCGGTCCTTCATCTGGATCGCCCTTTCGGCGGTGATGTTGCTGGCGCTGGTGCTGGGCGTTGCGCCGGTTCGTGAGTTGTTCGCGTTTGCGATACCCGGCGCGGCGCCGCTGGGGTTGTCGCTTCTGGCCGCCGCGCTGGGCGTGGCGTGGTTCGAGTTCGTTAAATGGAAAGGAAAATGGTATGGATAACCGATTGAATGAATGGCGCTACGGGCGGCTGGCGGTCTGGCTGCATTGGCTGTGCGCGGCCCTGATCGTCGGCCTGCTGGGCGTGGGCTGGTACATGATGGCGATCGAAGACGAGCCGGGAAGCGGCTGGTACTTCAACCAACATAAATCGTTCGGCCTGGTGCTGTTTGCGTTGCTGCTGATCCGCCTGTGCTGGCGGCTCACCCACAAGCCAGCGCCGCTGCCCGCCAGCGTGCCGGGTTGGCAAAGGAAGGTCTCCAGCCTGGTCCAATGGCTGCTGTATGCCTGCATGTTCGCCATGCCGGTGATCGGCTTTCTCGGCGCGGCCCACACCAAGCGTGGTGTGGCGCTGTTCGGGGCTGCTTTCCCCGCCTGGTTCACGCCCGACCATGACGTGGCCGAGCAGTTCTTCGATATCCATTCCGGGCTGGCGGTCGTCATGACGGCGCTGATTGTTCTCCATGTGCTGGCGGGCCTCAAGCATCTGTGGGTGGACAAGGACCGGGTCTTTCAGCGGATCTGGTTCTGAGGAGCGGGGCGGCATCGATAGTCGTTTGACGAAGAAGCGAATACACTACGGTTCCCACTCACTTTTGCACAATGCGATGAAAACGACGATATCGAACACATTGCTGTCCCTGGGCCTGCTACTGGCGGCGTCGCTGCCCGCCGCGCAGGCGGCCGATTACGCGGTGCGCCAGACCTGGACGCTGGACCAGGCGGGCCGCTGGGATTACCTGGACGTCGATCCGGTGCATCACCGATTGTTCCTGACGCGCGGCGAGCGGGTGCAGGTGCTCGATCTGCCCTCGGGCAAGGTGGCCGGCGAAATTGGCGGCCTGCAGCGCGCGCACGGCGTGGCGTTCGCGCAGAAGCTGAACCTGGGTTTCGCCAGCAGCGGCGGCGGCAACAGCGTGGTCGTGTTCGACCTGGCGACGCTGCAGACGCGCCAGGAGGTCAAGGTCTCGGGCCAGAACCCGGACGCCATCCTGTTCGAGGAAGGCAGCGGCAAGCTATACACCTTCAACGGCAAGAGCAACAACGTCTCGGTGTTCGACGCCGCCAGCATGGCGCCCAAGGCGACCATCGCCGTCGGCGGCAAGCCGGAGTTCGCGGTCACCGACGGCAAGCGCGTCTACGTCAACATCGAGGACAAGGGCGAAATCGCGGTGATCGACATCGCCACCGACCGACAGGTGGCGCGCTGGCCGCTGGCCGGCTGCGAGGAACCCACCGGCCTGGCGCTGGACGCCGCGCACCGGCGCCTGTTCTCGGCCTGCCAGAACGGCGTGCTGGCCGTGACCGACGCCGCCAGCGGCAAGGCCGTGGCACGCGCCGCCATCGGCAAGGGTTCCGACGCGGTGGTGTTCGACGCCGCCAGCGCCACCGTTTTTTCCTCGAACGGCGACGGCACGCTGAGCGTGATCCATCAGGACGACGCCGACCACTACGCGAAGGCGGTCACGCTGCGCACCGAGAAGGGCGCGCGCACCATGGCCATGGACCACGACGGCGCGGCCCTTTATCTGCCGACCGTGGTCGATAAACACTTCACGGTCATCGTGGCTGCTCCCTGAGGTCGCAGGGCGCCCGCACCAGCAGCTCGGCCAGGCGCAGGAATTCGGCCGGGGTGACTTTGCGGGCGGTCTTCGCCGTCGCCGCGTCGACCACGCGCTGGTGGCTGATCACCATGTTTTGCGACGGGACGACCAGGATGTACTGGCCGTAGTAACCCCACGCCATGTAGGCGCCTGTCAGCGGCGAGCCGGCCGGCACGGATGGTATCCACCACAGCAGGCCGTAATCGAGCTGGCGGCGCGCGGTGGAGGGCGGATGCATGTCGGCCGCGCGCGTGACCGGCGTGGCGATGCGGGCGAGCCAGCCGGCGGGCAGCAGCTGGCGGCCGTTCCAGCTGCCATGCTGCAGCATCAGCTGGCCGAGGCGGGCCATGTCGCGCGTCGACAGGTGGAAGTGGTAGGCCAGGTGGCGCGAGCGGGCCGGATCGCCGGTGCGGTGCTGCTGCGAGAGCCGGAAGTCTTCCATTTGCAAAGGCTGCGCGAGATCGCTCGCGAAGCTTTGGTAGATGTCGCGCCGCGTCAGCTGCTCGTACACGGTGCCGGCGGCGTTGAAATCCCAGTTGTTGTACAAGAAGTAGGCGCCCGGCGTTTGCGAGCCGCGCGGGGGCGCGGCGTCGGCGTCGTCGCCGGGATTGGCCGCCGCGTGATACACGCCGGAGCGCGCTGCGAGCAGGTCGCCGACGGTGGCCGTGCGCTCCAGCGGCGACAGGCCGCCGACGTCGTCGATGTCCAGCGACGCCAGGCTGCGGTCCAGCGCGATCGTGCCGTCGGCGACGTATGGGCCGTACATCATGGCCAGTATGCTCTTGCGGACCGAGTAGACTTGATTGGCCTGTTCCACCGGGCCGTAGCTGGCCAGCACCTGGCCGTCGCGTACCGCCAGCATCGACGTGCTGGCCAGCGTTCTCACGTAGTCCTGCGCCTGCGCCAGTCCGGCGCGGCAGGCCTGGCTCTGCGCGGGCATGGCGCTCCAGTGCGCGCCCGGCGTGACGGCCGAGGCCTGGGCGGACAACGCCAACAACAGGTATGCCGACGATCGCATGGCCGCTCCTAAGGCAGCAGCAGCGAGTGCTGGCTGGCGGTGTGGAAGTCGCGCCAGACCCGGTTGATGGCGCTGTCTTCACGCGCGGCGTACAGGCCGCAGTAGGGATAGAGCTCGTCGACCGCCGCGCGCGAGGCGGCCACCAGCGCCAGTGAACTGGCCTGCAGCGCGTGAAGGTCGCCGTCGGCCAGCGGCGTGCCGTCTTCGACCATCGCCCAGCTGCGATCGAGCACGTGGTAAAAGTGCGCGCGGGCCGCGGCGTGGACCTGCTCCTTGGCGCGCACCAGCGCGGCCACTTCGGGAACCTCCAGCAGCGGCAGGCCTTTGATGGCATGCCGGCGGCGGCTCATGCAGGGGCGGGCCAGCTGCATGAAGTGGCTGGCCATGCCGGCCACGTTGGCCGCCAGCGTGACGAAAGCCAGCGAATAAAACGGGAAGCGGTACAGCGGTCCGTCCGCCGTCGCGGCGGCGGGGCTGATGGTGAAGCCATGATCCTTGCCGACCCAGGCGCGGTCGATGCGGTAGCTGTGCGAGGCGCTGGCGCGCATGCCGATGCTGGCCCACGACGGCACGATCCGCACCAGCTGCGCCGGCACCAGGAAGGCGCGGATGCGCGGCCCGCCGTGTTCGTCCAGCAGCGGCTTGCCGTCGGCGCGCAGCACCGCGTTGAGGGTGAAATGGGTGGCCATCGGCGCGCCGCTGGCGTAGTCCCAGCTGCCGGTGATGCGATAGCCGTCGCCATCCTGGTCGGCGTAGCCGGTCGGCGCGCCGCTGCCGCCCAGGCAAACGCGCTTGCCGCCGATGATCTCGCGCGCCAGCGCCGGCGGCAGGAAGCCGGCGAACCATCCGGCGCCGGCGCACAGCGTCAGCACCCAGCCCATGCTGCCGTCGACGGCGGCCACGGCTTCCTCCAGCCGCACCGCCTGCGGCAGCGGCAGCTCGGCGCCGCCGGTGGCGCGCGGCGCCAGCATCTTGAGCCAGCCGCGCCGGTGCAGCAAGGCTTGCTGGACCGGATGCAGGAAGCGGGCGGCATCGGCCATGGCCGCGTAGCGTTCGATACGGCGCGCATCGCGCGCGAGCAGGGGATGGGTCATGCTGTATCTTCGAAAAGTAGCAAAGCCCGGCATTTTCGCACTTATTTGGGCCGGACATGCCATTTCGGTATGTCTGGAGCGATAAAATTGATTGGATTTGCCGGCATCGTTCGTCGTAGCATGAGGGCGCACAATCCCCACTCTTTGAAAGTCAGATGATGTCAGCAATTAAACTTGCGATCGTAGGCGTCGGCAAGATCGTCCACGACCAGCACTTGCCCGCCGTCGCGGCGAACCCGGATTTCCAGCTGGTGGCTTCGGCCAGCCGGCATAACACGGTCGAGGGCCTGCCCGGTTTCACGTCCATCGAGGCGATGCTGGCGGCCGTGCCGGAGATCGACGCCGTGTCGCTGTGCATGCCGCCGCAGTACCGCTACCAGGCCGCGCGCGCCGCGCTGTTGGCCGGCAAGCACGTGTTCCTGGAGAAGCCGCCCGGCGCCACGCTGTCCGAAGTGGCCGACCTGGAGGCGCTGGCCGCCGCCCGTGGCTTGACGCTGTTCACCAGCTGGCATTCGCGCTACGCGCCCGGCGTGCAGCCGGCCAAGGCCTACCTGGCCGCCCACGCGCCGACCGCGATGCAGGTGATCTGGAAGGAAGACGTGCGCCAGTGGCACCCGAACCAGGAATGGATCTGGCAGGCGGGTGGCCTGGGTGTGTTCGATCCGGGCATTAACGCGCTGTCCATCGTCACCGAAATCCTGCCGTCGCCGATTTTCCTGAACCGCGCCGCGCTGGAGTTTCCCGAGAACCGCGATGCGCCCATCGGCGCCGAGCTGCAGTTCCAGGACGGCGCCGGCATGCCGGTGCAGGCCAGTTTCGACTGGCGCCAGACCGGCAAGCAAAGCTGGGACATCGTCGTCCAGACCGCCGACGGCGAGCTGAAACTGAGCGACGGCGGCGCGCGCCTCTGGGTGCACGGCGTCGAGCAGCCGCTGGAGAAGGAGGCCGAGTACCCGTCGCTGTACCGCCGCTTCGCCGAATTGGTCCGCGCCGGCCGCTCGGACGTGGACGTGGCTCCGCTGCGCCACGTGGCCGACGCCTTCATGCTCGGCCAGCGCAAGGTGGTCGACGCCTTCCACGACTGATCCGCGTCAGGCCATCTGCCCGATGGTCTTGCGGAAGCGCCGCAGCGAGGTGGCGAACAGCACCGCGCCGATCGCCACCAGCGCCAGCATCTGCGGCCAGATCACGGACAGTCCCGCGCCCCGGTACAAAATGGCCTGGGCGGCGGCGACGAAGTGCGTGGTCGGCGCGGCCAGCATGATGTCCTGCACCAGCACCGGCATGCTTTCGCGCGGCGTCGAACCGCCCGACAGCAGCTGCAGCGGCAGCAGCACGAGCACCAGCAGCATGCCAAACTGCGGCATGCTGCGCGCCAGCGTGGCGAGGAAGATTCCCATCGATGTCGTTGCGAACAAGTGCAGCGCCGTCACCAGCACGAACAGCGCGATCGAGCCGGTGATCGGCACGTGCAGCGCTCCCTGCACGATGAACAGCAGCGACGACAGCGCCGCCAGCACCACCACAGACCCCATCGACCATACCTTGGCCAGCATGATTTCCATCGGCGTCACCGGCATCACCAGCAGGTGCTCGATGGTGCCGTGTTCGCGCTCGCGTATCAGCGCGGCGCCGGTCAGGATGATGGACAACATGGTGACGTTGTTGATGATCTCCATCAGCGAGCCAAACCACGATTGCTCCAGGTTGGGGTTGAAGCGCATGCGCAAATCCAGGTCGACCGGCGGCGCGGCGGCTTGCTGCTGGCGGCGCAGGAAGTCGCCCACCTCGGCGCCGACGATCTGCTGGATGTAGCCGTTGCCGGTGAAGGCCTGGCTCATGCGCGTGGCGTCGATATTGAGCTGGATGGACGGCGAGCGGCCGGCCAGCGTGTCGCGCTGGTAGCCGGGCGGGATGGACAGCACGAAGGTGTAGTCGCCGTTGTCGAGTCCCGCGTCGGCCTGGGTGGCGTTCACCACCGACGGCGTGTGGAAGTGCGGCGGGTAGAAGCCGGCCGTGATCCGCGCCGACAGCGGCGAGCCGTCCAGGTCGACGATGGCGATGGCGGCGTTGTGCAGGCTTTCCGGCATCGCCGTGGCGGCCACGTAGATCGACAGCGTGAAGGTATAGACGATCAGCACCAGCATGGCGGGGTCGCGCAGGAGGCTCCACAGCTCCTTGATGCCGAGCCGGTAGATGTGGGCCAGGCGGGTGTTCATTGGTACGCGCATGGTCATCGCTCCTGTTTGTCCAGCAGCAGCGCCGATGCCGTCAGGATCACCGGCACCGCCAGCAGCAGCGGCCACATTGAGCCGCCCAGTTCATTCAGGCCGAGCGCCTTGCTGAACACGCCCCGGCTGATGGTGAGGAAGTGGGTGGCGGGGTAGATGCGGCCGATCAGCGCGCCGGCGCCGGACAGGCCGGAGACCGGATTGAGCAGGCCGGCGAACTGCACGCAGGGGATGATGGTGCCGATCATGGTCACGAACAGCGCGGCGATCTGGCTGCGCGTGAAGGTCGACACCAGCAGACCCAGGCCGGTCGAGCAGATCACGTAGATCAGCGCGGCCAATGTCAGCGCCAGCAGGCTGCCCTTGACCGGCACGCCGAACACGGTGGCGGCCAGGATGGTCAGCAGCACGAAGTTCAGCATGCCCAGCGCGATGTAGGGTATCTGCTTGCCGAGCAAGAATTCCAGCCGCGTCACCGGCGTGACGTACAGGTTGAGGATGGAGCCGAGCTCCTTTTCGCGCACCACCGACAATGCGCTGAGCATGGCCGGGATCATCATCAGCAGCATCGGGATCACGGCCGGGATCATGGCCGGCAGGCTTTTGACGTCGGGGTTGTAGCGGTAGCGTGTTTCCAGCGTGCCGGCGCCGGCCAGCTTCATGCCCAGCCGGTGCTGCGCCATGTCGGCCAGCCAGCCCATGTGCATGGCCTGCACGTAGCCGCGCGTGGTTTCGGCGCGCATCGGCATGGCGCCGTCGACCCAGGCGCCCACCGTGACCGGCGCGCCGCGTTGCAGGTCGCGGCCGAAGCCGGGCGGGATCTCGATCGCCAGCGCCAGTTCGCCGCTGCGCATGCGGCGGTCCAGGTCATTGTAGTCGGCCAGCGGGGCGCGTTCGATGAAGTAGCGTGAGCCGGAGAGGTTGAGCGCGTAGTTCTGGCTTAAGCCGCTCTGGTCGCGGTCCAGCACGGCGTAGGAGAGGTTTTCCACGTCCATGTTGATGCCGTAGCCGATGATGAACATCAGGATGGCGGTGCCCAGCAGCGCGAGCGTGGCGCGCACCGGGTCGCGGCGCAGTTCCAGCGTTTCGCGCAGGGTGTAGCTGAAGCCGCGTTGCAGGGCGCCGCGCCAGCGTGCGCGCGGCGTGGCTGCGGATTGGGGCGATGACGACGCCGGCGGTGCATCGGCGGCGGCCGGGGCGGTTGCGGTGGGCGGCGCGGTTTCGCCGGCCGCTTCCTCCAGGTAGGCGATGAAGGCCTGTTCCAGCGTGTCGACGCCGCGCATGGCCGGCAGCGCGGCGGGGGCGGCGCTCACCAGCACGCGGCCGGCGTGCATCAGCGAGATGCGGTCGCAGCGCTCGGCCTCGTTCATGAAGTGGGTGGAGATGAAGATGGTGACCTGGTCGTTGCGGGCCAGGTCGATCATCAGGCGCCAGAACATGTCGCGCGCCACCGGGTCGACGCCGGACGTCGGCTCGTCCAGGATCAGCAGCTCCGGCTTGTGCACCATGGCCACCGCCAGCGACAGGCGCTGGCGCACGCCCAGCGGCAGCTGCTCGGGCAGTGAGTCCAGCGCGGCGTCGAGGCCGAAGCGGCGCGCCATGTCGGTCACGCGGCCTTCGATCTCGGCTTCCGGCACGCTGAACATGCGGGCGTGCAGCACCAGGTTCTGCGCCACCGTCAGCTCGCCGTACAGCGAGAAGGCTTGCGACATATAGCCGACCCGGCGGCGGGTGGCCATGTCGCCCGCATCGACCTCGCGGCCGAACAACAGGGCGCTGCCTTCGGTGGCCGGCAGCAGGCCTGTCAGCATCTTCATGGTGGTCGACTTGCCGCAGCCGTTGGAGCCGAGGAAGCCGAAAATCTCGCCGCGCCGGATGCGGAAGTCCACATGGTCGACCGCGGTGAAATCGCCGAACTTCATCGTCAGGCCCTGTGCCTCGATGGCGATGCTGTCGTTGCCCTCGGACGGCTGGAACGGCGGCACCGTCACCGCGTGATGGTCGCCGCGCTTCTCGGCCGGCAGCAGCGCGATGAAGGCTTGCTCCAGCGTGGTGGTGCCGGTGCGCGTGCGCAGTTCCTGCGGCGTGCCGGTGGCCAGCACCTGGCCGCCGTCCATCGCCACCAGCCAGTCGAAGCGGTCGGCTTCCTCCATGTAGGCGGTCGCCACCACCACGCTCATGGCGGGACGCAGGCGGCGGATGTGGGCGATCAGGTCCCAGAACTGCGCGCGCGACAGCGGATCGACGCCGGTGGTGGGTTCGTCGAGGATCAGCAGGTCGGGATCGTGGATCAGCGCGCAGCACAGGCCCAGCTTCTGCTTCATGCCGCCGGATAGCTTGCCGGCAGGCCGTTGCAGGAACGGCGCCAGGCCGGTGCTGGCGGTCAGCTCGTCGATGCGGCGCCGGCGACTGGTTGCGTCGTGGCCGAACAGGCGGCCGAAGAACTGCAGGTTCTCTTCCACCGACAGCGTCGGATACAGGTTGCGGCCCAGGCCCTGCGGCATGTAGGCGATGCGCGGGCAAACGTCGTCGCGATGGCGCTTGCTGCGCATGTCGCCGCCGAGCACCATCACGCTGCCTTGCTGCACAGCGCGCGCGCCGGCCACCAGCGACAGCAGGCTGGATTTGCCGACGCCGTCCGGCCCGATCATGCCGATCATGCGGCCGGCCGGCAGATCGAGGTCGATCGCTTGCAGGGCGCGGGTGTCGCCGTATTGTAGTGTGACGCCACGCAGCGCGGCCACGCCGGCTGCGCTTGCGTCGCTCATTGCGGCACCCTGATTTCCAGGTTGGCCGGCCATGGCGTGCGGGCGTCAAGCTGCACCCAGGCCACGCCGGGCAGGCCGGTCTTGACCAGTTTCATATGCTTTTGCAGCAGCGCCGGATCGATTTGGGCTTTGACGCGGAACATCAGCTTCTGGCGTTCGCTGGTGGTCTCCACGGTTTTCGGCGTGAACTGCGCGGTGCTGGCGACGAAGGACACGCGCGCAGGCAGCACGTACTGCGGTGCGGCGTCGAGGATCACGCGCACCGGCGCGCCCAGCGCCAGCTTGCCTGCGGCTTGCTCGGGCACGAAGAAGGTCATGTAGACGTCGGCCAGGTCGACCAGGTTGAGCACCTTGCCGCCGCTGCCCAGCACTTCGCCAGCCTGCGCTATGCGGTACTGCACGCGGCCTGCGCGCGGCGCGGTCAGGGCGCTGTCGGCCAGGTCGACGTCGATGCGGTCGACGGTGGCCTTGGCGGCGGTGACCGAGGCGCGGGCGCCGGCCACCTGGGTGCGCGCGGCTTCGACGGCGCTGCTGGCCGCTTCCACTTGTGCGCGGGCGGCGCGGATCACGGCACTGGTGGCGCGCACGCGGGCGCGGTCGTCGTCCAGTTCCTGTTCTGACGAGGCGCCTTCGAGCACCAGTTTTTCGGAGCGCTTGAGGCGGCGCTGGGCGGCATCGAGTTCGCTTTCGCGTTGCACCACTTGCGCTTGCGCGGACTGGTAGTCGCTCTGGCGCATGGCGACCATGGCGTCGGCGCTGGCGACGGCGGTTTGCGCCTGCGCCTGGCGGGCGGCGGCTTCGTCGCGCTGGGCTTGCAGCGAGGTGGCCTGCATGTGGGCCAGCACTTGGCCGGCGGTGACGAAGTCGCCTTCGTTGACGGCGATGTCCTGCAGGCGGCCGGGCAGCTTGGCGGCGACGTCGATCTCGGTCGCTTCGATGCGGCCGTTCCCGCTGGTGAATTCGGGGCCGGGGCCGGCGGGGTGCATGCGGTACCAGGCGTAGCCGGCGCCGGCCAGCAGGGCGGCGCCGACGGCGGCCGCGGCGAGTTTGCGTGTCAGGTCTGGGGTCATATGCGGGTCGAGGGAAGGTCAATGGATGCGAGCGGCGGGGCGGCCAGCACGGGGTCGCCGCCGAGCGCGCTGTACAGGGCGATGCCGGCCCCCAGCAGGCCGCGGCGCAGCTGGATCAGCTGCTGTTCGGCGCTGAGCAGGTCGCGCTGGGCGTCGAGCACGTCGAGGAAGGGGGCGGCGCCGCTGTCGTAGCGCAGCTGGGACAGGCGGGCGCGTTCGCGCTGTACTTGCAGGGCGCGTTCGGCGATGCTTACCTGCGCGGTCAGCCAGGATTGGGCGGACAGCGCGTCGGCCACGTCGCGGAAGGCGCCCTGGATGGTTTTCTCGTAGTTGGCGATGGCGCTGTCGCGGCGTGCTTCGATCAGCGTCAGGTTCTGGCGGCGACGGTCGCCGTCGAACAGCGGCAGCGTGATGCTGGGGGCGAAGGTCCACGAGCGGCTGCCGCCGGCGAACAGGCCGTCCAGCTCCGCGCTGGCGGTGCCCAGTGCGGCGGTCAGGCTGACTTGCGGGAAGAAGGTGGCACGGGCGGCGCCGATGTTGGCGTTGGCCGCGCGCAGCTGGTGCTCGGCGGCGACGATGTCGGCGCGGCGCTCCAGTAGTGCGGACGGCAGGCCGGGGGCGAACGTGGGCAGGGCGTCGGCCAAATTGGCGGCCAGGTCGCCGCCTACATTGCCGCGCAAGTCGCCCGCCGCGTTGGTGGCCAATTTTTCGTCCGCGCCACCGCGCGAGGCAGCGCCCGGATTGCCGGTTGCGCTGGCGGATTTTCCGGCCGAGGCGTCGCGCAAAGCGACTGCTGCGTCGCCGGCCGCGTTGGCGGCTTCGGCGTCCAGCGGAGCCAGCGCGTCGGGGCTGCCGATCAGCAGTTGCAGTGCGTGGCGCTTGCGGTCGCGTTCCTGCTCCAGCTGGCTGGTGAGCGCCTGCGCTTGCAGCAGCAGGGTTTCGACCTGGGTCAGGTTCAGGCGCGAGGTGGCGCCGACCGCGACCCGGCGCGAGAAGATGCGGTAGCTTTCCTGCCGCGTCGCCAGCGTGCGGCGCGCCAGCGCGATGCGCTGGTCGATCTCGCGCACGTCGAAGTAGCCCTCGGCCACGTGGGTGATCAGCGACATGGTGATGGCGCGGCGCGCGGCGTCGCTGGCCAGGTAATCTTGCAGGGCGGCGTCGCGCAGGCTGGCCAGGCGGCCCCACAGGTCGATCTCCCAGGCGCTCACGCCCAGCTCGGCCTGATACTGGCTGGTGATCATTTCGTGGCGTGTCAGGCTGAGGTCGGCCGGCACTTGCTGGCGCTGTCCGCTTGCTTGCGCGGCCAGCACTGGCAGGCGGTTGGCGCGCTCGATGCCGTAGGCGGCGCGGGCCTGTTCGACGCGCAGGGCGGCGATGCGCAGGTCGCGGTTCTGCGCCAGCGCCTCGACGATCATGGCCTGCAGCGCTGGCGATGCGAAGTAGCCGCGCCATTCGGGCAGGGCGGCGTTGGCGTTGGCGCCGGGGGCGGCGGGCGCGTCGTAGCGGTCGGCGACCGGCAGCGGCGGCCGGGCGTACTGCGGCGCCATCGAGCTGCAGCCTGGCAGCAGCATCGCGGCGGACAGCACGGCGGACAGCGCGGCCACGCTCGCGGCGGTGCGCGGCCTGGCGAACGACGCAGGCTGGAACATAGTCAAACTCCTGGTGATTGTAGGGTGATGCCGAAAATCAAGCAGCGGGGGCAGTGTACGGCGGCAGTCAAGCGCGTGTAATTGATGTAGATCAAAAATCAATAAACGGACGGCGGGCGCCGTCCGTCGGAGGGGAACTTACGGGGAACTTACGGGTGCTGCTGGCGGTAGCGGTGGGCCAGCATCAGCGCCAGCGCGGCCGAGGCGGTGCGGGCGGCGGCGTCGTCGGCGCGGCTGGTCAGGGCGATCGGCACGGCCGCGCCCAGCACCACGCCGCACACGGCGGCGCCGGCCAGGTATTCGAGCTGCTTGGCCAACAGGTTGCCGGCCTCCAGGTCGGGCGCGATCAGGATGTCGGCATGGCCGGCCACCTCGGAGACGATGCCTTTCACGCGCGCGGCCACCGGCGAGATGGCGTTGTCGAAGGCCAGCGGGCCGTCCAGCAGCGCGCCGCTGATCTGGCCGCGCTCGGCCATCTTGCACAGGGCCGCCGCGTCCAGCGTGGACGGGATCTTCGGCGTGACGGTCTCGACCGCCGACAGGATGGCGACCCTGGGCTGCGCCGTGCCCAGCGCGTGCGCCAGCTCGATGGCGTTCTGCACGATGTCGACCTTGTCGTCCAGCGTGGGCTGGATGTTGAGCGCGCCGTCCGAGATCAGCAGCACCTTGTCGTACAGCGGCACCTCGATGCGGAACACGTGCGACAGGCGGCGCGCCGTGCGCAGTCCCGGCGCGGCCAGCACGGCGGAGATCATCTCGTCGGTGTGCAGGCTGCCTTTCATCAGCATTTCCACTTCGCCGGCGGCGGCCATGGCGGCGGCGCGCGCGGCCGCCGCATGGCTGTGCGGCACGTCCACCAGCTCCACGCCTTCCAGCGACAGGCCGGCGCTCTCGGCCAGGGCGCGCAGCCGCGCCTCCGGGGCGATCAGCACCGGCACGATCAATTTGTGCGTGGCGGCGTCGAGCGCGCCGCGCAGCGATTCCTCGTCGCAGGGGTGGACCACGCCGCAGCGCACCGGCGTCAGCGGCGCCGCGGCGTCCATCAGGCTGGCATAACTGGCGTGCACCTGGGACAGGCTCAGCGGTGGCAGGTGGACGCGCGGACGGCGCACCTTCTCGCTCGGCGCGATCACCGTGGCGACGCCGTTCAGCACGACCGCGCCGGTCTGGTTCTTGATCTCGCAGTCAAGCAACACATGTTTCCTGGCGGGCTCCATCGACGTCACCGTGGCGGTGATGCGCAGCTCGTCGCCGATGCGCACCGGCTTGAGGAACTGCAGCGTCTGCCCGAGATAGATCGTGCCGGGGCCGGGCAGCACCGTGCCCAGCAGGCGCGAGATCAGCGCCGCGCCCCACATGCCGTGTGCGATCACGCCATGGAACAGCGTGTGGCCGGCATATTCGGGATCGACGTGGGCGGGGTTCACATCGCCGGAGACGGCCGCGAAGGCGGCGATATCGTCCTTGGTCAGCGTGCGGCACAGGCGCGCGGTCTGGCCGACATGCAGTTCGTCGTAGGTGATATTCTCGATGATGTCGTCGGAAGCGTTCATGATTGTGGGAGCGGGTTAGCAATGCAGGGGAGTCTAGAGAGCGCCCTCCCGGAAGTATTTGATCCAGATCAAATACTTCGGGGACACGCCCCAACCATAATCTGTGCATCTTACATCCAGGAGGACAAGTGAAAACCGCACAGCTGAAAGTAGTTCCGGCCGCGACGCCGTCGCGCAAGCCGGCCGCCGAGGAGCAAGGCAACGCGCTGGACCTGTACCTGCAAAGCCAGGTGGCGCGCCTGACGGGTGGCGTGTCGCCGATCGCGATGTCGCTCGCGTTCCAGGACTGGTGGCAACACCTGGCCGTCGCGCCGGGCAAGTGCACCGAGCTGGCCGCCAGTTACCTGGGCGGGCTGGCCGCAGCCGGCAACACGGACTTCGGCGGTGACAGCCGTTTCGATAGCGACGCTTGGCGGCAATGGCCGTACTCGCAGTATGCACAGAATTTCAAGCAGGCGGAGCAGTTCTGGAACCAGGCCACCAGCGGCGTGCGCGGCGTGGCGCCGCATCATGCCGAGGTGGTGGCCTTCACCGCCCGCCAGCTGCTGGACATGTACTCGCCATCGAACTTCCTGTGGACCAATCCCGAGGTGCTGCGGGCGGCCGTCGCCAGCGGCGGGCGCAGCCTGATGGACGGCGCGCTCAACTGGCGGCGCGACCTGTGCCGCCGCCTGGCGCCGCCGGACATGGCGGTGCCGGAGCCGACCGGCCCAAGCTATGTGCCGGGCCAGGACGTGGCGGTGACGCCGGGCGAGGTCATCTTCAGCAACGAGTTGATCGAGCTGATCCAGTATTCGCCGCAGACCGAGCATGTTTACCGCGAGCCGGTGCTGATCGTGCCGTCGTGGATCATGAAGTACTACATTCTCGATCTGTCCCCGCACAACTCGCTGGTGCGCTACCTGGTGCAGCAGGGCCATACGGTGCTGATGCTGTCCTGGCGCAATCCCGACCAGCACGACCGCGACATGGGCATGGACGACTATCTGCGGCTGGGCGTGTTCGCCGCGCTGGAGCAGGCCGACCGGCTGGGTGGCGGCGCGCCGGTGCACGCGGTCGGCTACTGCCTGGGCGGCACGCTGCTGGCGATCGCCTCGGCGGCCATCGATTCGGGCGAGCACGGCAAGCACGGCAAGCTGGCCTCGGTGACGCTGCTGGCGGCGCAGACCGACTTCAGCGAGCCGGGCGAACTGGGCCTGTTCATCGACGACAGCGAGCTGGCCTTCCTCGACGCGTTGATGTGGGACCAGGGCTACCTGGACGGCGACCAGATGGCCGCCTCGTTCCAGCTGCTGCATGCGCGCGACCTGGTGTGGTCGCGCATGATGCGCGAGTACCTGATGGGCGAGCGCAGCGCGCCCAACGATTTGATGACGTGGAACGCCGACAGCACCCGCCTGCCGTTCCGCATGCACAGCGAGTATCTGCACGGGCTGTTCCTGCGCAACGACCTGGCTGAGGGGCGCTATCTGGCGCAGGGCAAGCCGATCGCGCTGTCCGACATCCGCACGCCGATGTTCGTGGTCGGCACCGAGCGCGATCACGTTTCGCCGTGGCGCTCGGTGTACAAGATCCATTTGTTGAGCGGGGCCGTGATCGATTTCGTGCTGGCGTCCGGCGGGCACAATGCGGGCATCGTCTCCGAGCCTGGCCACGCCAACCGCAGCTATCGCTGCCATCCCGACAATGTGGCCGGGGCAGGCTACACCAGTCCGCAGGAATGGCTGGACAGCGCGGACCGCAAGGAGGGTTCATGGTGGCCGCACTGGCAGCAATGGTTGGTGCGCCATGGCGACCGGCATCGCGTGACGCCACCGGCCATGGGCCTGGGCCGGGTGCTGGGGCCGGCGCCAGGAAGGTTCGTGCTGCAGCGCTAGACGGAGGGGCTGGTCTCAGTGCGAGATCAGCACCGGCAGCGTCATCCCGCGCAGCACGCTGCGGGTGGCGCCGCCCAGCAGCGTTTCATGCAGGCGGCGGTGGCCGTAGCCGCCCATCACCAGCAAGTCGCAACCGCGTTCGGCCGCCGCGCCCAGTAGCGCCGCGCCAGTCTCCAGCGTGGTGAACTCGCGCATCACATCCACCCGCACGCCGTGACGGGCCAGGAACAGCGCCATGTCGGCGCCGGGCTCGCTGCCGTGGCGGGCCTTGTCTTGATCGGCGTTCAGCACCAGCAGCGTGATGCGTTCTGCCAGTTTCAGCAAGGGTAGCGCGTCGGTGAAGGCGCGCGCCGCCTGGTTGCTGCCGTCCCAGGCCAGCAGCGGATGGCGGAAGGCGCCCGATGCGGGCTGGTTGCCGGCCGGGTTGACTGTATTCGGGATCAGCAGCAGCGGCCGGCCGGCTTGCAGCAGCAGTTCCGGCGGCAGGGGACGGCTGATGCCGAACTGGATATCGTCGGGATCGGTCTGGCTCAGCACCAGCAGGTCGGCGTAGCGCGCGTGTTGCAGCAGGCCGCTTTCCGCGTCGTCTTCGTACAGGCTGCTGGACCACTGATCCACGCCGGCCGCCGCCACATCGCGTTCGAATGTGGCGAGCGCTGTGCCGGCCTGATGGCGCAGACGGTCGAGCAAATGTGGCGGCAACGGCCAGGCGCCGAGGCTGTCGTTCCATTCCGCATAGCGCGAAATGCCGGTGAGCGCGACGCCCGTCAAGTGCGCGCCGGCGGCCAGGGCGAGCCTGGCGGCCAGCGCGTAACGGGCCGCGGCGTGCTGCGACTGGTCGCAGTGCACGACGATGGTCTTGTAGCTCATCGCCGTTCCTTAGTGGGACATCAGCACCGGCAAGGTCATCGATGCCAGGATGGTGCGGGTGACGCCGCCCAGCACGGTTTCGCGCCAGCGTTGGTGGCCGTAGGCACCCATCACCAGCAGGTCGTTGCCGAGGTCGGCCGACAGCGACAGCAGGGCTTCGCCGACGTTCATGCCTTCCGGCTTCGGCTGCTGCAGGACTTCGACCTTGACGCCGTGGCGCGCCAGGAACAGCGCGATGTCGGCGCCAGGCTCGGCGCCATGCACGCCGTATTGACGGGTTGGATCGAACACCACCAGCGTCACGCGGGCGCTGCGGCGCAGCAGCGGCAGCGCGTCGGTCACGGCGCGGGTGGCGGCGCGGCTGCCGTCCCAGGCGACCAGCGCGTGGCGGTCGATGTGCGGGTAGGTGCCGGCATACGGCACCACCAGCACCGGACGGCCGCTGTTCAGTGCCTGGTAGGCCGCCAGGCCGGGCCCCATCAGCAGGCCTTCCTCGCCCGGTTCGCACTGGCTGAGCACGACCAGGTCGGCGTAGCGGGCCTGGAATACCAGGCCGTTCTGGGCTTCGTCGTCGCTGATGCGGCGTTCGTAGCGCACGTCGGCCTTGCGGGCCTGGTCTTCGAAACGTTCCAGCGAACGCTCGGCTTCGCGGACCAGGTCGTCGAGCTGGTTTTGTGGCACCACGCCACCATACATCATGGCGCTGTTGCGGTAGAACTCACCGGAGATGCCGGTGGTGGCCGCGCCGATCAGGTGTGCATCCTGATCGCGGGCCAGGCGCGCCGCCACGTCGATACGCCCCGGTGCGTGCTCCGAGTTGTCAACGTGGACGAGTATGGTTTTGTAGGACATGGCGTTCTCCAGGTCAATTGAAAAACTCAGGCTAACAAACGCCTTCCGTAAAATATATGATCTGGATCAAACGCCCCACAAACGGGCCTCGAACCTATTCGGTGCGCAGGCCGCCGCCCAGTGCTTTGTACAGCGCAACGGCGTTGCCGAACTCGTTGCGCCGCAGTTCCAGCTGGGTTTGCTGGGCGGCGTACAGCAGGCGCTGGGCGTCCAGCAGTTCCAGGCGGCTGTCCTGGCCGGCGTCGTAGCGCAGGCGGGATAGTGCCAGGCGGTGTTCGGCGCTGCTGACCACCCGCGACTGGGCTTCGAGCTGGCGGCCGTAGGTGGCTCGGCCGGCCAGGCCGTCGGCCACTTCGCGGAAGGCGGTTTGTACGGCTTTTTCGTATTCGACCACGGCGACGGATTTGCGTACTTCGGCCAGCCGCAGTTCGGAGCGCAGCTTGCCGTGGTTGAACAGCGGCTGCGTGATCTGCGGCGCGAACGACCAGACGCGGTTGCCGCTGTCGAACATGCCGGACAGCGAGGGGCTGGCGTAGCCGAGGTTGGCCGTCAGCGAGATCTGCGGGAAGAACGCTGCCCGGGCCGCGCCGATGTCGGCGTTGGCGGCCACCAGCGCCTGCTCGGCCTGGCGGATGTCGGGACGGCGGGTCAGCAGATCGGAGGGCAGGCCGGCTGGCAGTTGCACCAGCACCGGCTGCTTGTCCAGCGCCATGCCGGGCGGTAGACCTTCGCGTGGGCGCGCGCCGGTCAGCGGGCCGTCCGATGTGCGCACGCCGGCCAGCAGGTCGAGCGCGTTGCCGGCCAGGGCAACGGCGCGCAGGCGCGCTTCGCGGTCGGCTTGGGCGGTGGCGACTTGGCCCTCCGCTTCGGCGACGTCCAGGCCGCTGCGCTGGCGGGCGGATTTCAGCTGGCGGGCCAGTTCCAGCGAGCGCTGCCAGTCGGCCAGCGTGCGTTCTGTCAGCTGCAGCTGTTCTTCCGCCAGGCGCTGGGCGAAGTAGGCGTCGGCCACCGCGCCGACCAGCGAGATCTGCACGGCGCGGCGGTTTTCGTCGCTGGCCATGTAGCGCGCGAACGCCGACTCGGACAGCGCGGCCACGCGGCCGAACACGTCGAGCTCGAAGGCGCTGATGCTCAAGCCGGCGGACTTCTGGCTGTCCACCACGCCGGCGCTGCGTTGCTTCACCAATCCGGCGTTGGCCGTCAGCGTGGGCAGGCGGTTGCTGTCCTGGATGTCGAACTGCGCGCGCACCGATTGCACGTTAAGCAGCGCCAGGCCCAGGTCGCGATTATTTTTTAACGCCAGGTCGATCAGCGCGCGCAGACGCGGATCGCCGAACATGGTCTGCCAGCCCAGATCGGCCACGTTGGCCACCGGGGCCAGATCGGCGGCCGGTGCGGCCGGGGAGGCGGCCTCCCCGTAAGTGGCCGGCAGCGGCGCCTGCGGCTTGTCCAGCACCGGCGTCAGCGAACACGCGCTCAGCAGCAGCGTCAGCGTGGGCACCAACGTGAGCGCCAACACGGGCGCGGCGGGGATACGAATATTGCTCATTATGCTTTCTCCACGACGAGGTCCGCCGCCGGCCGGCTCCTGGCGCCGAACCGTTCAACGAGACCCAACACAAACACATAAAACACCGGCACGAAGAAGATCGCCAGCAAGGTGGCGCTGACCATGCCGCCGAACACGCCGGTGCCGATGGCGTGCTGGGTCTCGGAGCTGGCGCCGCCGGCCAGCATCAGCGGCAGAACGCCCAGCGCGAACGCCAGCGAGGTCATCAGGATCGGCCGCAACCGCAACCGCGCCGCTTCGATGGCCGATTCCATCAAGCCCTTGCCGTCCTGGTGCATCTGCTTGGCGAACTCGATGATCAGGATCGCGTTCTTGGCCGACAGGCCGATCACGGTGATCATGCCGACCTTGAAGAACACGTCGTTCGGCAGGCCACGTATCATCACGGCGGCCACGCAGCCGATCAGGCCCAGCGGCACGACCAGCATCACCGACAGCGGGATGGCCCAGCTCTCGTACAGCGCGGCCAGCACCAGGAACACCACCAGCATCGACAAGGCCATCAGCATCGGCGCCTGCGCCGACGACTGCTTCTCCTGCAGCGAGATGCCGCTCCACTCGACCGCGAAGCCGGGCGGCAGCTGGCGCGCCAGGCGTTCCATCTCCGCCATGGCCTCGCCGCTGGACGTGCCGGGCGCGGCGCTGCCGCTGATGCGCGCGGCCGGGTAGCCCTGATAACGCACCATCTGCAGCGGCATGTCGCGCCACACCGGCGTGACCACTTCGCTCAGGCGCACCATGCCGCCGGCCGCGTTGCGCACGTGCAGGCGCAGCACGTCGTCCAGCTGCATGCGGGCGCCGGCGTCGGCCTGGATGATCACCTGCTGCATGCGGCCCCGGTTCGGGAAGTCGTTCACGTACTGCGAACCCATCGCGGCCGACAGCGTCTCGCTGATGCTGGTGAAGGCCACGCCCAGTGCCTCCGCCTTCTGACGGTCGATATCGAGCTGGATGCTGGTTCCGTCGGGCAGCCCCTCGGGATAAGCGCCCACGATCAGCGGGCTCCTGGCGGCCAGCTCCAGCAGCTTGCCCTGCGCGGCCTTGAGCGCGGCGTCGCCCTGGTTGGCGCGGTCCTGCAACCTCAGCGAGAAGCCCGACGAGTTGCCGAGATCGTCGATGGCGGGCGGCATCACGCTCATCACCATGCCCTCGGTGGTCTGCGACATGGCCGCCTGGGCCAGCTCGACTTCCTGCTGCACGGTGGCGCCGTTGCGCTTGTCCCAGTCCTTCAGCATGGTGAAGGCGATGGCGGCGTTCGGACCGCTGCCGGTGAAGCTCCAGCCGAGGATCGATTGATTGTTGGCGATGCCGTTGCGCGTCACCAGGTGATCCTCGAACTTCTTGACGATGTCCAGCGTGCGTTCGGTGCTGGCGTCGGACGGCAACTGGATCGAGGTGATGAAGTAGCCCTGGTCTTCCTCCGGCAGGAAAGAAGCCGGCAGCACGCGGAAGGCGAATGCCAGCAGGCCGACCAGCACGGCGAACACCAGCATCACGCGGCCCGAGCGCTTGATCACGCGCGTCACGCCGCTTTCGTAGCGCTGGTTCATGCGCTCGAACTGGCGGTTGAACCAGCCGAAGAAGCCGGTCTTCTCGTGATGCAGTGGATCGACCGGCTTGAGCAGCGTGGCGCACAGGGCCGGCGTGAGCGTCAGCGCCAGGAAGGCGGAGAACAGAATGGAGACCGCCATCGACAGCGTGAACTGGCGATAGATCGCGCCCACCGAGCCGGTGGCCAGCGCCATCGGGATGAACACCGCCGTCAGCACCAGCGTGATGCCGACCACGGCGCCGGTGATCTCGCGCATCGCCTTCGAGGTGGCGGCCTTGGGCGACAGGCCTTCGGTGGCCATCAGCCGTTCGACGTTCTCGACCACGACGATGGCGTCGTCGACGATGATGCCGATCGCCAGCACCATGCCGAACATGGTCAGCACGTTGACGGAGAAGCCCAGCAACAGCATGATCGCGAAGGTGCCCAGCAGCGCGATCGGCGCGACGATAGCAGGGATCAGCGTGTAGCGTATCTTCTGCAGGAACAGGTACATGACCAGGAACACCAGAACCATCGCCTCCAGCAGCGTGTGCACCACTTTCTCGATGGAGATCTTGACGAAGGGCGCGGTGTCGAACGGCACGGAATAGGTGATCCCGGCCGGCAGCGTCTTGCTCAGTTCATGCATGCGGTCGCGCACGGCCTGCGCCGTCTTGACCGCGTTGGCGCCCGGCGACAGCTGCACGGCGGCGCCGGTGGCGGCGCGGCCGTTCTCGCGCGTGGCGCTGGCGTAGTTCTGCGCGCCCAGCTCGACGCGGGCGACGTCGCCCATGACGACCTTGGAGCCGTCCAGGTTGGCGCGCAGGACGATGGCGGCGAATTCCTCCGGCGTCTGCAATTGTCCCTGCACGGTCAGCGGGATCGATACGCGCTGGCCCGCCAGGGCCGGCGTGTCGCCGACGCGGCCGGGCGCGATCTGCGCGTTCTGCTGCGCCACCGCCGTGCTCAAGTCGCTCATGGTCAGCTTGTACGACACCAGCTTGTTCGGATCGACCCAGATGCGCATGGCCTTCTCGGCGCCGAACAGCTGCACGCGGCCCACGCCCGGAATGCGGCGCAGCTCCTCGACCACGTTGCGGGCCATGTAGTCGGCCAGTTCGATCTCGTCGTACTTGCCGTTGCTGGCGCTCAGGCCGATGATCATCAGGAAGCCGGAGCCGGCCGATTCGACCGACAGGCCGTTCTGGCGCACCGCCTGCGGCAGGCGCGGCTCGACCGACTTCAGACGGTTCTGCACGTCCACCTGCGCCAGCTCGGGGTTGGTGCCGGGCTTGAAGGTGGCGGTGATCTGCGCCGAGCCGGAGGTGTCGGCCGAGGATTCGAAGTACAGCAGGTTCTTCACGCTGGACAGTTCGCGTTCGATCTGGCTGACCACCGCGTCGTTCATGGTCTGCGGCGTGGCGCCGGGATAGCTGGCGGAGATGCTGACGCTGGGCGGCGCCACGGACGGATAGCGCTCAACCGGCAATTGCGGGATTGCGATCAGTCCGAACAGCACGATGAAGATGGCGATCACCCAGCCGAACACCGGGCGGTCGATGAAAAATTGTGGCATGACGTAGTCCTTGCAGTATTAGCGGTGCGCCGGCGCGCCGGCCATGGCGGTGGCGGTGTCGCGCTTCCATGGCGTGATGTCCAGCTTGGCGTCGGGCTGGATGCGGTCCAGTCCCTCGACGGCGATGCGCTCGCCGGGCTTCAGGCCCTTGGTGACGAGGTAGTTGTGGCCGACGAGGCCGCCCAGCTTGACCTCGCGCAGCGTGGCCTTGTTGCCGGGGTCGAGCACCCAGACGCGGGTGGCGCCGGCGTGCAGCACGGCTTGCTGCGGCACCAGGATGCCGTCGGCGTCGGCCATGCGGGCGATGCGGGCGCGCACGAACATGCCGGGCAGCAGCTGGCGGTCCGGGTTGGCGACCAGGATGCGCAGCACCATGTCGCCGGTGCCGGTGTCGACGTTGATGCCGGAGAACAGGATGCGCGCCTCCAGGCCGTAGTCCTTGCCGCTGCCGTCGAGGATGTGGGCCTTGGGCGGATGGGCGGCGTCGCCGCGCAGCGTGCGCAGCATCGAGGCCGGCTGGCGCACGTCCACATACACCTGGTCGATCTGCTGTATCCGCGCCATCGGCGTGGCGTCGGTCTGCGCCACCAGCGCGCCTTCGGTCACCAGCTCCTCGCCGATGCGCCCGGAAATCGGCGCCGCCACGGTCGCATAGCCAAGGTCGAGCTTGCGGCGCGCCAGCGTGGCCTTGGCCTGCGCCACTTCGGCCTGGGCCTGGTCGCGCTGGGAGACGGCGTCGTCATAGGTCTGCTGGCTGATGGCGTCGGCCAGCACCAGCGGGCGGATGCGTTCGGCCTGGATCTTGGCGCGCACCAGCGCGGCCTCGGCGCGTTGCAGCGCGGCGGCTGCCGTGTCGGCCTCGGCCTGAAAGGGCGCGGTGTGGATCTGGAACAGCGGCGCGCCGGCCTTGACCTCGGCGCCTTGCTCGAACAGGCGGCGCTGGATGATGCCGCCCACCTGCGGCCGGATCTCCGCCGTGCGGAAGGCGGTGACGCGCCCGGGCAGGTCCTCGGCCAGTTCGACCGGGCCGGCGTCGACCGTCAGCGCCGACACCTTGGCCGGCGGCGGCGTTTCGTCGGGCGGCGCCTGGTGGCAGGCGGCCAGGGTCAGAAGGGTGAGCCCGGAAAGCAGCGCCGGCAGGGCCTTGAGGTTGAAGTGCTTGATGTGCATAACTAGTCGTCCAAAGTGTTTTCCCTCCGTGAGGGAATGCAGGACTTGCGACTTTAACCACCCAACGTGGCCTATCTATTGAGGAAATATGGAGATATGATGGAGATCGTTACTTATTTTCAATTCATTCATGTCTAGTTCTGCCGGAACCCCGCTGGTGCTCATCGCCGAAGACGAATCCGAAATTGCCCAAATCCTGCAAGCCTACCTGGCCCGCGACGGCCTGCGCACCGTGCACGCGGCGGACGGGCGCATCGCGCTCGACCTGCACCTGTCGCTGAAGCCCGACCTGGTGCTGCTGGATGTGCAGATGCCGCGCGTGGACGGCTGGAAGGTGCTGGCCGAACTGCGCCAGCGCGGCGATACGCCGGTGATCATGCTGACCGCGCACGACCAGGATATCGACAAGCTGATGGGCCTGCGCATTGGCGCCGACGATTACGTGGTCAAGCCCTTCAACCCGGCCGAGGTGGCCGCGCGCGTGGGCGCCGTGCTGCGCCGCGCCGCCGCCCGCAGCATCGGTCCGGCGGCAGGCGTGCTGCGTTGCGGCCAGCTGGAGATCGACCTGGAAACCTACCAGGCCAGCGCGGAGGTAAACGGCCAGCGCGCGCCGTTGAACCTGACGTTGACCGAGTTCCGCCTGCTGACTCACATGGCGCGCGCGCCCAAGCGGGTGTTCACGCGCGGCGAATTGCTGGTGGCCTGCCTGCCCGAGGGTAACGCGCTGGAACGCACGGTGGACAGCCACGTCAGCAAGCTGCGCAAGAAGCTGGAGGACAGCGGCCTGACCGGTGTGCTGACCAGCCTGCGCGGCGTCGGCTACCGGCTGGAGGACGCGGAATGATGCGCGGCCCCGGCCTGAACCGGCAGATCACGCTGGCCATGCTGGTGGTCTCGCTGGGCATGACCTTGATCGTGCTGCTGAGTTCCTACGTGTTCTACGCGCTGGTGATCGCCTACCGGCCGGACCTGCTGTCCGGCCCGACCGACATGATCCCCACCAGCACCGAATGGATCTGGATGGCGTCCGTGACGATGGTGGCGCTGGTGTTCGCGATCTGGGCGTCGGCGCGGCTGGCGCGGCGCATCCTGGCGCCGCTGAACTCGGTGGCCGACAGCGTGCGCCGCGTGGCGCATGGCGACCTGGCCGCGCGCGCGGTGGCCGGCGACCGTTCGCTGGGCGAGACCGCCTTGCTGGTCGACGACTTCAACGCGATGGCGGAACGCCTGCAGCGCATGGAACGCGAGATGGTGACCTGGAACGCCGCCATCGCCCACGAGCTGCGCACGCCGGTGACGATCCTGCGCGGCCGCCTGCAGGGCCTGGCCGAGGGCGTGTTCGAGCCGGATGAAAAACAGTTTCGCGGCCTGCTGCATCAGGTGGAAGGCCTGTCGCGGCTGATCGACGATTTGCGCATGCTGAGCATGTTCGACAGCGGCCACCTGAAGCTGGAGCTGGCCGACTGCGACCTGGCCGGCGCCATTCGCGACGTGGCGGACCTGCTGGCGCCGCAGATGGAGGCGGCCGGCTTCATGCTGGCGCTGGACCTGGCGGAAGGGCGCATCTGCTGCGACGGCGCGCGCATGCGGCAGATCCTGCTGGCCTTGCTCGACAACGCGGGACGCTACGCCGATCCCGGCATCATCCACATCCGCACGCGGGTGCTGGGCGCGCAGTACCTGCTGCAGGTGGAGGATGCCGGCCCCGGCATCGATGAGGAGCTGGAGGGCAAGCTGTTTCTGGCCTTTCACCGGGGCGAGCATGCGCGCGCCGGCGCCGTGGGCGGCAGCGGGCTAGGTCTGGCGGTGGTGCGCGCCATCGCCGAGGCGCACGGCGGCGTGGCCTCGTACCGGCGCGGCGATGCCGGCGGCGCGATGTTCGAGATCGCGTGGCCGATGCCGATGCCCGGCCCGGCCGTCAGTTGACGGACATCAGGAGGCCTGGCCGTGGAAGGCTTTGTTGGCGATCTTCCAGCCTTCCACGGTCTTGAGCAGGACGAAGTAGTCGACGAAGGTCATCGCGCCGTGCTCCAGCGTGATGCGGGCGCAGGCGGCGTTGCCGTGGACCTCGATCCAGTCGGTTGTGCGGCGGCGCTGCGCCTCGTCGGCGGCCGGCGTGCGCTTGAAGCGTTCGCAATACACGTCCAGCGGCCACGAGGTGAACACGCCTTCGCGCATCGATTCGATGTGGGCGGTCGGCAGGAAGGCCTTGCGCATGAAGTCGGCGTCATCCCGGGCATGGCCCTGGAAGTAGTTTTGTATCGGTTCCAGCACCGCCAGTTGTTCGGCGTTGAAGCGTGCGTTATCCATAGGAGTCTCCAGGTTGAGAGCGCATCCTACGTGAGGGCGGCGCGGCTGTGGCTGCGCCCGGCCGATAGCCGCTATATGCTGGCGGCGATATCGCCTTCATGCGGCCTTGCGCCTGCGGGCGGCCAGGCGCCGCAGGCAGACCAGGCCTAGCCCGGCCGACATTGTCAGCCACGTGGCGGGCTCGGGCACCGATGCGGCCAGATCCAGCCGCAGCGCGCGGCAGACGCCGGCCCGGCAGCCGTTGGCGGCGATCTGCTGCCGGTCGTTGATGTCGCGGGCGTCGTTGATGCGCCAGCCGCTGGCCGGATCGATCAGCGTGTTCAGGTCCAGCATCACGCCGCCGCTGTAGAGAAAGCCGCTGCTGCCGCCATCGCCGGCGATGTTGGAGACGCCCACCACCTGGTCCGCATTGTTGATGCCGGCGGCGAAGCTGTAGGTGCCGCCCAGCGTGCCCAGGTCGTGCATGGCGCCGTTGGCGTACAGGAAGGCGTGGTCGGCCGCGTCGTCGGTGACGGCCGCGTAGCCGACGGCGTGGCCGGCGTCGTTCAGGCTCCAGGCGGCGCTGTCGGTGCCGCCGAAGGTGCCAAGGTCCTGCAACGCCGTGCCCTCGTACAGGAAGGCGTGGACCGCGTGGAAGGCGATGGCGTCGCTGATGGCGGCGTTGCCGGCCACCTGGCCGTGGACGTTGATGTCGAACGCGTTGCTGATTTCGCCGCCCAGTGTGCCGAGGTCGCGCATGCCGCCGCCCGAATACAGGAAGGCGTGCCAGAGGTTGTCCGCGTTGGCGGCGCTGCCGACGATCTGGCCGGCGTTGTTGATGCGCCTGGCCTCGGCTTCGGCGCCGCCCAGTGTGCCGAGGTCGCGCATGGCGCCGTTGGCATAGAGGAAGGCGCGCCGCAGCTCGTCCGCGTTGGTGCTGCCGCCGACCACCTGCCCGTAGGCATTGATGCCGTTCGCCGTGCTGCTGGCGCCGCCCAGCGTGCCCAGGCGTGTGATGGCGCCGTCGTGGAACAGCGCAGCCTGCGGCACGCCGGACGGACTGTATTCAGCGCCGGCCACCAGGCCGAGGCTGTTGATGGCGTAGGCGCTGCTGTCGCTGCCGCCGAGGTCGACAACGTTGTAGCGCGGGGCGGCCTGGGCGTTGGCCAGGGCCAGCGTCAGCAGCGTCAGCAGTAGAAGGGGGATCAAGCGCGACATGGCATATGCTCCGGTGGGGGGATCGGTCCAGCCGTTCAAGACTAGATGATCGATCCGCACCGGCCATGCGGTACATCAATCGTGCGCGCTCAGGGCTTGCGGAACACCGACGGCGCCACCGGCTGCACGGCGTCGCTGATGTCGTTCAGGCTTTCCGAGCGGCCGATGCAAAACAGCCCGCCCGGGCGCAGCAGCGACAGGACGCGCCCCACCACCTGCCGCTTGGTGTCCGCGCTGAAGTAAATCATCACGTTGCGCAGGAAAATGGCGTCGAACGTCCCCAACGACGGCAGGGCCTGGTTCAGATTGACCTGGGCGAAGCGCACCCGTTCGCGCAGCGCCGCCTCGACCAGCAGCGTGCCCTGTTGCTCGCCATGGCCCTTGAGGCAATAGCGGCGCAGGTAGTCCTGCGGCGTGTGGCGCGCGCGCTCGTCGGGATAGTGCCCGGCCTGCGCCCGCCGCAGCACTTGCGTGCTGATGTCCGTGGCCACGATTTCCCACGGCCGCCGGCCGAGGGTGTCGTCCAGCACCATCGCCATGCTGTACGCCTCCTCGCCGGACGAGCAGGCCGCGCTCCACACCCGGTAGGGCCGGCCCGGCTCGCTCGTCTTGAGCGCGTGCGCGCGCAGCGCGTCGAAGTGGACCATCTCGCGGAAGAAATAGGTCTCGTTGGTGGTCAGCAAATCGACCGCGGTCTGCACTTCCTGCGGCGCGCTGCCGCTGGTGAGCAGGCGGAAGTAGGCGCCATAGCTGCCCAGCCCGTGCTGCTGCAGGCGCTTGGCCAGCCGCCCGCTGACCAGCGCCTTCTTGCCGTCGGACATGCTGATGCCGGCCGCCGCAAAGATGAAGCGCTGGAACTGGCCGAACTCCTGATCGGTGATGTCGATACCGCTCATGGCTTCGCCTCACGCGGCCAGCGCGGCCGGGGCCGGCCAGCCTTCGCCCAGCGCGTCCAGGTCGGCGTTCGACAGCACGCGTTCGACGTCGAGCAGGATCACGAAGCGGCCGTTGACCTTGCCCATGCCGGCGATGAAGTCGGTGCGGATGCGGGCCCCGAAGGCCGGCGCCGGCTCGATCTCGGCGCGGGCGATCTCCAGCACCGCGTTGACGGCGTCGACCACCACGCCGACGTCGCGCCGCTCGCCGTCCAGCTCCATCTCGACGATGACGATGCAGGTGCGCTTGCCGACTTCGCCCGACGGCTGGCCGAAGCGCGCCGACAGGTCCATCACCGGCACCACCGCGCCGCGCAGGTTGATGACGCCGCGTATCGCGGCCGGCATCATCGGCACCACGGTCACGCCCTGGTACTCGATGATTTCCTTGATCGCCAGGATGCCGATGGCGAACACCTCGCCGCCGAGCATGAAGGTCAGGTACTGGGTGCGGTCGTTGGCCGCCTGGAGGACGTTTGCCTCGATGCGCGCATTCATGGCCGCCTCCTCAGAACTTGCCGAACATGGCTTCGTCGACCTCGCCGGCCGCCGCCAGCGCCAGGTTGCCCGTGCCGAGACGGCCACTGGCCTGGCGCGCCGCGCGGGCCGCCGCAGCCTTGCGGATCGGTACCGCCGGCGCCCGGGTGACGGCCTCCAGGCGGAAGAACGCCATGGTCTGTTGAAGTTGCTCGGCCTGGCTGCTCATTTCCTCGGCCGTGGCCGCCAGTTCCTCCGAGCTGGAGGCGTTTTGCTGGGTGGTCTGGCTCAGCTGGCCCACCGCCGCATTGATCTGGCTGACGCCGCTCGACTGCTCGGACGAGGCGGCCGTGATTTCCTGCACCAGGTCGGACGTCTTGCGGATGTTGGGCACCATCTCGTCGAGCAGGCTGCCGGCTTGTTCGGCCAGCTTGACGCTGCTGGTGGCCACTTCGCCGATTTCCTGCGCGGCCACCTGGCTGCGTTCGGCCAGCTTGCGTACTTCAGCCGCGACCACGGCGAAGCCCTTGCCATGCTCGCCGGCGCGGGCCGCCTCGATGGCCGCGTTCAGCGCCAGCAGATTGGTCTGGTAGGCGATGTCGTCGATGATGCCGATCTTGCTGGCGATCTGGCGCATGGCCAGCACGGTGGACTTGACCGCTTGGCCGCCCTCGGTCGCCTCGCGCGCCGCCTTGCTGGCCATGCCATCGGTGACGCGGGCGTTCTCGGTGTTCTGCGAGATCGACGCGGTCATCTGCTCGATCGAGGCGCTGGTCTGCTCGACGCCGGCGGCCTGTTCGCTGGACGCTTGCGACAGCGACTGCGCGGTGGCGCTGACTTCTTCGGAGGCGCTGGCCAGCGACTGGGCGCCGTTGTTGACCTCGGCCACGACCTGCGACAGCTTTTCGATCATCTTCTGCATCGATTGCAGCAGGCGGCCGGTTTCATCCTTGGCGGTGCTTTCCAGCTTGATGGTCAGGTCGCCCTGGGCCAGGCGCTCGGCCGCATCGACCGCCTTCGACAGCGGCTTGGTGACGCTGCGGCTGATGACAAAGCCGAGGAAGATGCCCAGCACCACGCCGAAGCCGATCGCGCCCAGCATGATGGTGCGGCTGTTTTCATACATGGCCGCGGTGGCTTCCGACGCCTCCTTGGCGTTCTCTTCCTTGATCTTGGTGAGGTCGGTCATCCAATCGTCCAGCAGCTCGGCCTTGTCGGCGGCGCTGCGCATGGTCTGGTTGAGCTGGTCGCTGCGTTGGCCCAGCGGCTCGTTGGCCACCAGTGCCAGCACGCGCCCCGTCTCCTTTTCATATTCCTCCCAGACCTTGTTGTACTTGGCCAGGATTTCCTTGGCGCGCGGACGATAGAACAGCGGCCGGGCCTTGTCCATGTTTTCCTTGACCATGGCCAGGCTCTTGGTGGTCAGCGCCACGTACTTCTGGCGTTCCTCCGCAGTGGTGGCCAGCAGCGCGTTGGCGCGGGCGCGGCCGACGTAGATCAGGTCGATGTTGGCTTCCTTGATGTAGGAAATCCCCATCAGTTCGCTGGTGTACATTCTATCGGCCAGGTCGTTGATCTTGCCGGCGTTGGAGATGCCGATCACGCCGACCACGGCGCTGATGGCGGCTACGAGGATGAAGCCGGCGATGAGCCGGATGCCGATTTTTACGTTTGAGAACATGGTGCTTTCCTCCAGGGTGGACGTCAGTTGTTGCATGAAAATTGGGAATGGGCCGGCGGCGCGGCGGCCGTGGCTTGGCGGATCAGGGCCGGCACGTCCAGGATCAGCGCGACTTCGCCGCTGCCCAGGATGGTCGACCCGCTGAGGCGGTCGGCCCGCTGGAACATCTTGTCCAGCGGCTTGATAACGGTTTGGAACTCGCCGTGCAGGGCGTCGACCACCAGCCCGGCCTTGAGGCCGCCCTGGCGCACCACGACGATGCTCTGGCGCCGCGCGGCCGCGCCGTCCAGCGCGAACACGTCGCGCAGGCGCACGAACGGCAAGACCTCGCCGCGCAGGTCGGTGTACTGGTGGCCGGGCGCGGCGCTGTATTCGATGCATTCCTCGATCATCTCCAGCGGCACCACGAACGGCGCCTTGCCGACGCTGACCAGGAAGCCGTCGATCATCGCCAGCGTCAGCGGCAGGCGCACGCTGACGGTGGTGCCCACGCCCTCGGTGCTGCTGAGCGAGACGCTGCCGCGCAGCGCCACGATGTTGCGCTTGACCACGTCCATGCCGACCCCGCGCCCGGACAGGTTGGTCACCTGCTCGGCGGTGGAGAAGCCGGGCTCGAACACCAGGTTGTAGATCTCGGCGTCGCTCAGGTTTTGGCCGGGTTCGATCAGGCCGCGCGCCTCGGCCTTGGCGAGGATTTTCTCGCGCCGCAGGCCGCCGCCGTCGTCGCTGACTTCAATCACGATGTTGCCGGCGTCGTGGTAGGCGTGCAGCCGTACCGTGCCCTGCGCGGGCTTGCCGCGCTCCAGCCGCAGCGCGGCCGGTTCGATGCCGTGGTCGATGGCGTTGCGCACCAGGTGGGTCAGCGGGTCGCCCAGCTTTTCCACCACGGTCTTGTCGAGCTCGGTGTCCTCGCCGCTCAGCTGCAGCCGGATGTCCTTGCCGATCTCGCGCGCGACGTCGTGCACCACGCGCTGGAAGCGGCCGAAGGTGGCGCCGATGCGCACCATGCGCAGCTGCAGCGCGCGGTCGCGCACCTGCTCGACCAGCTCCGAGACGGTCGAGGCGCTTTCCTGCAGCGCGGCGTCGCCGGCGCGGCGGGCGGTGAGGCTGGCGCCGGCCGCTGCGATGATCAGTTCGCCGACCAGGTTGATCAGCTGGTCCAGCTTTTCCGCGTCGACCCGCACCGTCTGGTTTTCCTGGCCCTTGCCGCGCAGCTGTTGTTGCTGCGCCAGCGCGGCCTCGACCACGACCGGCGGCACCACGCCCTGCGCCACCATGATGCTGCCGAGCGGCTGCGGCGTGGCGGCGGCCGCCTGCGCGGCCAGCGCCGCTTCCAGCTCCTGCGCTGTCACGCTGCCGCAGCGCACCAGGATCTCGCCCAGGCGCGGGGCCTGCTCGGGCAGGTCGGCGATCAGCCGCAGATAGTCGGCCACGCGGCTGTGCGGCGGCAGGATGCGCACCTGGGCGTCCTCGCGCACGAACTCGAACACGTCTTCGATCGCGGCCTTGTCGGCGGTGCTGTCGAAGGCGACTTCGAAGCCGAGATAGCACAGGTGCGGGTCCATGGTGTCGGCCGGCGGCAGGGCGTCGGCCAGCGTTTCCAGCGCGACGATGGTGCCGAGCTGGCCGAGATAGCGCAGGAAGGACAGCGGGTCCATGCCATTCTTGAACACCTCGTTGCCGAAGCGCAGCGACAGGTGCCAGTAGTTGCTGGCGCCGGCGTCGGCCGCAGCGGCCGCGGCGGCGGATTCGGCGCGCTGGGCCGGCTCGGCGAGGGCCAGCGCTCCCGGCAGGTGCCGTTGCAGGCGGTCGAGCAGGGCGGCGCCGGTGGCGGCGCTGGCGGCGTTGGGCTCGTACAGGCCAGCGGCGGTCGTATCGATCAGCGCGCGCATGTGGTCGGCGCACGACAGCAGCAGCGTCACCAGCGGCTCGGCCACGGTCACGGTGCCGTCGCGTACGCGGTCGAGCACGCTTTCGACCACGTGGGTGAAGGCGACAATATGGTCCAGTCCGAACAGGCCGGCCGAGCCCTTGATGGTGTGGGCGGCGCGGAACACGGCATTGACCGTGTCTTCCTGCGGGGCGGCCAGCGCGAACTGCAGCAGCGCGCTTTCCATGGCGTCGAGCAGCTCGCGGCTTTCCGCGATGAAGGTGGGCAGTGCCTGGTCAAGATACATGGCCAGCCTCCGCACCGTCGACTTGCGGGGACACCCGCAGCAGCAGCAGCGTCGCTTCCACCGCCGCGCTGCAGGCCACCAGCCGCAGGGCGTGGCCGCGCGCCTGCGCCGCCTGCCGCGCCAGCAGCAGGATTTGCACGCCGGCGGTGTCGAGCTCGCTCACGGCGGACAGGTCCAGCTCAAGGCAGGGCGCCTGCGCCACGGCCGTCAGCACCATCTCCTTGAGCTCGGTGGCCCGGTAGATGCTGAACTCGCCGTCGATCTGCAGACGAAGCGCGTCCGTCGCGGCCGGCTGCGGCGGTGAGGCCGAATGATCGGCCGTCCGAATGGATGTGGTCATGTGACTTGCCCCCGAATAAATTGCATACCGTGACGACCAGCCAGGGCTTGCGCCGGTGGGCGCATGCGATGACTGACTTCGATAGGCGGGGGTAGGGCCGGATTACTGACTGCTTATTTGCTGCTTATTTGCTGCTTATTTGCTGCTACATACTGCTTGCTATCTTCCCTGCATGGCGCCGGACCCGCCGACGGCGAGCACTTCCGCCGCGATGGCATTGACCTTGCGCCGCTGCGCACGCGCCTGGCCGCGCAGGATGTCGAACGCCTGCTCGCGTTCCAGGCCATGGCGTTCCATCAGCACGCCGATGGCCAGGTTGGTGTCGCGCGCGTCGGTCAACGCCTGCGACAACACCGCTTGTTTTTCCCTCAGCGCGGCCAATTCCGCCGACCGCGCCAGGCCCACTTCGATGGCGGGAATGATCTGCGCGACGCCGAGCGGCTTGACCAGATACGCGACGGCGGCATGGGCGCTGGCAGCGCGCACCACGTCCGGGCCATCGTGCGAGGACAGGAACATGAATGGCAGCTCGCCCAGTTCGCGCAGGCGCGCCGCCAGTTCGATGCCGGACATGCCGGGCATGGTGATGTCGATGATCGCGAAATCGGGTTGCCAGTCGGCGGCCCGCTCCAGCGCCGCCAGCGCGCAATCGGCCTGCGTGGTCTGGTAGCCCAGGCGCTGCAGTCCGCCGGCAATGGCCATGCGTGTGACGTCGTCGTCGTCGACCACCAGGATGCGTGCCGGTTGACGCTGTGGCGCAACGGCCACCGCTGGCGCTGGCCGGGCGGCATGGCGCGCCGGTGCCACGCCAGCCGATCGCGGCGAGTGCGATGGCATGCCGGATTTATCGGCGCGCCGGGAAATGACGTCGGTCGGATGCATGGTGTTCCTTGTCTTGACTGGAATGCTGTTGATGTTCGTTCAATACTGCGCGACGGCCGCACCTCGCCCGGCAACGACAGGTCGCCTCAGGCTGGGATGGGCAGGATGGCCGCGGAGGGAGGGCGGCCGGAGGTGGGACTCAATCGGCATCGGGCGCGGGCAGAGGGTTAGGCCGGCGCGGACCGGGGGGCTGGTGCCGGCGATGTTTTGCCGGAGCCTGGCTCGGTCATGCAATCGTGTTCCCGGCAGCGTGCCGCGCCTCCATCGCTGTTGAGCGACTGTGATGCGTTGGCCCGCTGCCTGACAAGTATGATTGACGATTGCTTGCTCAAAGTCAATTTAATTTGTGGAGTTTTTTCTCCTGCATTAATGCAAGCTGCGGCGAAAAAGCGACAGCCGCGCAGCACCCTTGAGGTGCATCAATCGCAGGCGTCGCCGATGGCGGCCAGGCGCCAGGTTCCCTTGCCATAGCGCAGCGTGCGGCGGTTGATGCAGGCTTCGTTGGGTTGATATTGCAGGTTGATCTCGTCGTCGGATATGTCCAGTTCAGCTTCGACGCTGGCCTCGTTGGTGAGCAGCGAGTCGATCAGCGTGGCGTCCACCTTGATGATGGAAACCTGCTCCTTGCCCTCCGTGTCGAAGGTGCTGTCCTTGATTTTGGGCGGCATGTGGCGGCGGAGATAGGCGACATTGACCGGCGTCTTGGCGCCGCACATCAGCAGCTCGGCCAAGTGCCAGGCGTCGTCGGCTGCGGGAACCTTGGCCAATTGTGCGCGCAGGGCGGACTTGTTCTTCGTTGAGCAGGCGTTGGCCGGAGCCGTCCGGTCAGGGTCCGCCTGGACGGCGTTCACGGAAAATGCGGCGAGCAGTGCCACGGCAGCGATAGTTGGTTTCATTGTTTTATGCGGCTTTCTGGTTTAACGGTGGCTTCTTTTTTCAGGACCGATTCGACGGTCAGGTCTTTGCTCTTGGCGTAGAACTTCTGGCCCACCGGCTTGAGCAGGTAGAACGGGCCGTCGGGGTAGGCGGGATCGTCGGTGGTCAGTTTGTACCAGCTGGCCTTGATGCCGGCGGGCGATTCGCTGACGGCGGCTTCGATCAGATACACGTCGCCGCCGCGCGCGGCCACGAAGCCGTCGACCATGGTGGTTTCGCCGTGGGAGACGTTGTACCAGGTCTCCTCCTGATCGTCCTGAGATTTGACGATGGGGACGTGGACCCAGTCCGCGCCTGGCTTGCTTTCGAAGTAGAAGGTCATGCTGCGTTTGTAGCGCAGCACATCGCTGACGGTGCCGGCCACCATCACCAGCTTGCCTTTGAGCGCGGGCCATTGGTGCAGGCCTTGCTGGCTGGAGGCGACATCGGCATGGGCGGCCGGCGCCAATGCCAGCGTGAGGGCGAGTGTGCAAGATGCGAGGAGTGTTTTCATTTGCGGTTTGGGGGCGTTAGCATTCTGGTGGGATAGGGTTGGTCTGGCGGAAGATCCGGCGTCGGGCCATTGAACACCGCGCCGAGCTTACGGGTGCAGAATTGTTCGGCGGCGCTCCAGCCGGCGAGGTCTTGGGGACCATGCAATATGCGCTCGTCAGGGTAATTGTAGAGCAGGGCGTCCAATGCGGCGTACCGCACCGATCGCTCGCTGACGTCGGGGACGTAGCTTTTCAATGGCGAACGAAGATAGCTGCACACCGCAAGGAGGCTGCGTCGCGTGCCAATCCGGCCCAGTGGCTCCAGCCGCTTGGCCAATTCCGTGCCGTCTCTTGTGGCGCCGACGTTGTAGAAGCGGTTGCGTGGTGCGGGTGGAGCAGAGCGCTCGGCCTGAACCGCGGCGTCGATGAACTCATTTTCAATCCGGGTATTCCCCAGCGCTGCTTGAGCGAGCCTGATTGCGTGGCGCCGTTCCGGTTCGTCCCGCCATTTGGCTTGCAGCGCCATTTTCTCCACAAATCGGCGGGCCTCCACCGTTTTGGCCTTGGCGGCGATTTGCAGATAGTCGCCTTTCGATTGTCGAAGCGAAGCTGTATAGATTTGGGAAAACGCCGCGAGGTCGGAAGGCGTGCAGTGGTCGATCAAAATTTGCGCAGCCCGGTCTGCCGCGGCATCGTCCTTGGCAAATCCGTCGACCACCAGGGCGCGAGTAATGGAATGGTCGCGGATGACCGCAAACTTGTCCGGGGCGGGTGCATTCATCTCCAGACCGAGCTTTTCCAGCCGGCCGACGATGTTAACGCGGACGTCTGCCGACCCGGTCGCCAATTCCTTGGTTAAGGGGCTCATGGCCGGCGCTTCGGCGGCACAGCAGCCTTCCACGGCGCTGGCGGAAGCCACGCAAAGAAAGGCGGAAAGCAGGAAAGCACCCTTTGTGTACTTGGAAGGCGGCGTCATAACATCCATTTACCGATCTGCCAGCTGAGCTTCGTTCACTGCGGCGAGGACAAGGTGAGATACAGCAGCAAGCGGCGGTCTCCGCTACAAACGAACCCCTGCACCAAGCTGCCGGACTTTTTCAATGTCGTGGCGTAGGGGCGGCAGTCACGCAGGGCGGACAGATCCGCCGTCGTATTCTTATGCTCCGCCAGCAAACGGCGAAACGGCTCGCTCAGCCACGGGCGCGCGGCTTCCGGAGCGATAAAGGAGGTGCCGGCGGTTTCCTTCTGCGATGCGAACCAGGCACCGTCGGCAGGTTGTAACTCGGCGATCAGGGTGGTGAAATCGGTAGGGCCGGGCACGCCTCCTTTGTATTCCGGCGTGCCAAAAACCTCCCAGCGGGCCGAGGTCGCCGGGATTTGAACATTGATCACTTCACCCAATGCGGACAGCCTGTCCGATACGCTGGGTGTGTGGTCTTCCATGGAGCAGCCTTGCAAAAGTAGTGTGCCGGCCGTAAGGCCGATCATCAAGGCCGATCTAAGCGGGACAGCGGGCCTATTTCGCCGCATGCTCTACCAGCGCTTGCAGTTTGGCGATCCGCTGCGGCTGCAGCTTTGCCTGCGCCAGCCTGCTTCGTAAAAATTCCAGTTGTGCCGGATCGCGCGCCACGTCGGTGGTGATGAACTTTTCAACGTCGGACTCGGCGCGCAGGTTTTCCTGCAGCAGCGCGTACTGGTAACTGAATCGTTGGTTCTTCAGGTCATTCGCTGCCAATGCGTCTTCGTACTTCTTACGTACCGCCGGATCCTTGATGCTCGAAGGGGCGACGCCTGCGGGCAGCCCGGTTTCCAGCGGTGGCGCCACGGTGAGTTCCGGAAGGTCGTCTGGATTGAAGTCAGGGGCGATCTCGGCGTCCATTGCGTCAAAGATGGCGAACCAGAGCGCCAGCTTGTCCTTGGCTGGCGGTTGATCAACCAATGGCGCCGCTGAAACCGCGCTGGGGATACTGCCGGCCAACGAGATAGCCTTCGATAGCGATGTGACGTCGTGGGTATCTTTAAATACTGCTAAGTGCTGCATGGCTTGTTCAAACTGCTGCGACATCTTTTTCTCCGCTAGTACGTTACTATTTTGTGCCTGAAACGCGGTGCTCCCATAGACCACCAGATGACTGACGAAGCCTAGAAGTACTGTGATCAGTAGAACATGGCACATGATGATTTTGCTTGATCAAAGGACGGGTCAACGTAGACGAGAAGCGCATTCACGCGGCGTCGAAGTGACGCCCGACAGCGCGCCCGCATGATTGGCAGCCGGATCCACGCTGGCCGAAAACGGTGGGGGGGGGCGGCGTCGGTGAAGCGCTGTGGAACCTGTCAATCGTTAGCTAGAACCCAGCGCACTTCGCGCCCTTGATATAACGGTAGCTTTTGACCTTGTAGTAGCATGACGCTTGTATGCAGATCCGACTCGACTAGCCATCTTCCTGCGACCGAGGCTACGGCGCCGCTTTCTGCCCAAGTGATCTCGTCAGCCTTCCAGACAGCTGGGGATGAGGTGCGCGTTTCTTTCGGTGCTGTGAAGCGGTAGAACGCCTCTTCCTTAGGAACAGTACCTTCGTTATAGCGGTCGTCCCGCCACAACAAACGCCAGGTTGTATTTAGATCGAGATTATCGGTCGCGGTTTCTACTGTAATCTTCGGCGCCTTGGCTCCCCCGTGCAAATAGTTCATCGCGCCCATGATCTTGAATGGCGATTGAGGTTTCGGAGTGGCGGTGAGCAGACTCAGGAATGGTGCTTTGGGCACTTCGATTGGCTCCCATATGCCGGAACACGGTGTGTAATTGTCCGTACTGACGAATGTGTTTTCAGTCGGATTGGGGACCATAGCTAGTTTTTTTGGAAAAGGCATAACTTTTAGTTCCGCTTTAAGCCAGTCACCGTAGAGTGTCTGGCCTGGTTCGTCAAGATACCGTGGCTCGAGAATATGTATGCCACACTCCTGCCAAGCCTGACATGCCGAGGTCAGCGCGTCGCAAAAATCTCCCCACAGCGGAGTGTGTTTTTCGTCAATGATGTTTTCGCCCATTTCGATGCGCGTCGTCATTTCCGCCCAATGAAAAAGAATGCGTCGCGCCATTGCAAATTCGCCGTTCGCGTCGAATTTGAACACTCGCTTGTCACCTTTGCCGAGTCTCAGGATGCCTTCTTCGCAGTGCGCAAGTCCTTTAAGAATAAGTGCATATTCTGCTTGCGGAAGTGCAGTCTTTTCATTCCAGCCCCGTGCATCCGCCTCACGTACGCTATTCTCTGTGGCTGTTGCCCACGCTTTATAGAAATCGAAAATGCGGCGCCACGCGGTGAGAGAACTTACCTTTTGCAGCCAGAAAAAAATCTGCTGTCGTTCAAAATCAGATGGAAGCATGACAGCATCTATTGTTGTGGATTTGTTCATGGGTGGATCACTACCTGTTCGTTATGTTTCGTTGCTTGTTCACGGCTCCCGACGCGTGCGGTTTGAGTGGTAGTAGTCCCCGGGGCTCGGAGATAACCCCATATACCATTCGCATCTGTCCAGCCTGTACGTTCGAATGTAAACTCCAAGCCTGTTAGCGGATCGGTGATCTTATTACGTTTAGCCCCATTGGCGAAATTTTGTCCGATCCGGTTTAAGATGTCTTGAAATCGTTTGTCCAAATAAAAAAAGGCTTGAGTTTCACCACCAGGAAGATATTGTCCGGGGATCTTTTCGCCAAATTGCTCCGAGACTGTCCCGACCACCGCTTTTGGTCCCTTATTTCCTACCACCCGAGCTGTTACGCGGATGCCATCACCGTTATAGCTATCCAGCACGGCAGAGTTGAAGCGCCATTTTTTTGCAGTCTTCGGTGGTTTCCCTAAACCCCACCACGCGCCACCAGCACTGGACTCATCAACGGGGACACCGTGAGTTGTTCGAGCGGGGCCATAAAAACGATAAGCCTCTTCGCCTTTTTGCAGCTGCCGGTTAACCATTTGCCCGGCGAACGCCGCCACGCTGTTATATTGATTTGTGTTTGGGTCAGGTCGCAATAAATTGGGATAGTCAGGCTCCGGTATATAATTTTTCGCGACCTCTTTTGGATGCAGAGGGGACGCGGCATTTTGCGCATAACCTCCCCGACTAGTCCGTTTAGGGAGCACGCCGTCTTCGATCAAACGCCGCTCCTCTGCGCGCGTTGCCACCTTCTGACCGGTAGCCACCTCATGCAGCGCCAGGCGACTAGTCGTTTCGCCCCCCGAACGGATGTAAGCCTGAATTTCCCGCAACTTCTGATCCAGTTCTTTCACGGCGAGCGGGATCATTTCCTTGCCTTTGTTCTGTACCTTAACGAACCCATTCCTTAGCGATTCGATGCGCCTGGACAGACTGGGCGAGATGCCAGCAATCTTGGCACGGGACTTAAGCAGGATATTGTCCAGTGTTATCATCAGGTGCGTGAACTTTTCAACTAACGCCGCCAGATGGTCACTGATGCGTAGGGTGAGCAACCACTTTTCGGCGTTTTTGACGCCGATCCGATTGAGAAACTCAATAATTTCCTTTGCTCCTTCAACCATATGCGCCATCTTGGCTGCTGCGGCCATATGAGCCGCCTCACCGGCAATCTTGACGATAATTCGGCCCACGCCTTTCACGACGCCGCCGAATACTGGAATAAGCGCGAATAGCAAAACAACGAGCAACACCCAGTGCCATGTTGAATTGCGTTTTTCTTCATCATCGGCCAAGCCAAAGACCACTGCGATCAGATCGCGCACTGCTGTAGCGTCGCCGACCAGCGGAATCATACCGATAACCGCGTCCACGATGATTTGGGTGATGCTCGCCTTTTCGTTGAAAGCCCCTTGGACCGTTCCCCAGGTCCAACTTCCGACATCGGCACAGACGGCTCTAAATTGGCTCAATGACCAGCCGCCTGGCGGATTGTGTGTGTCGCTCATGATGCATGTTCCTTATCAGGTGGCGCCGGCACCGCCAGAGCTGTCATTCGATTTCAAATATTTGTCTATTAGGCGATCGAGCTTCGCATCGGAGGGGGCCGCATCATAGTTGGGCATAGGTGTTTTGTCGACCCGCTGGAACGCCCCCGGCATTGGGCCGAAACTCACTTGCGCCACTCCGGTCTTAACCCCTGTAATCACCGCACGGCCCAGTCCATCGAGTTTTCCAGTACGCTCGGTGCCATCGGCCAGTTTGACAAAATAGTCGGCTCCGGCCAGTGGCTGGTCGTCGTGATAGCGATGATCCAGATACAAGGTGTCCGGCGGCAGTTCGCCCTCGGGCAGTAGCGGTAGCTTGGCTGCGGCGCTGGCGCCCCCTTCAAACACATGCTTCCCGCCCTTGACGGTGAAGTTGCCCGGGCAGGCGAAGGTGATGTCGCCTCCTTCGAGCGTGATCGACGATTGGCCTGCCTGCAGCACGATCTTCTGGTTGGCCTTGATCTCGATGCTGTCGTTGACCGAGATGACGGTGATCGACTTGTCGGCCAAAATCTCCAGCTGGTCGGTGTGCGCCTGCAGCGATACCGGGCCGTTGCCGGCGATCGCCTGGATGCCGCCGGCGTGCGTGAAGTAGCTCGCGGCGTTGGCCACCACCGACGATACCGTGTACGCGGCCGTCATGTGCATGTCGCCTTGCGTCACCCAATGCAGCTGCTGGCCGGCGAATAGCACGGTCGATGCCGGCGTGGCCCAGTTGACGCTGGACGGCGCGTCCATCAATACCAGCGGCGCGCCGAATTTTTCCACCGGCTTGGCCGCGTCCAGATCGCGCGCGCCTTGCTTGGCCTGGACGGCCTGCTGGCCGTTGACCGCGCCGGCGTGCTTGCCCTTGTCCTTCGGGTCGAGCTGCGAGATGAAATCCTGATGCGCGTCGGCGGCGGCCTTGCTGGACAAGGCCTTCTGCTGCGTGGCCGCTTCGCTGAGCCGCTGCGCCAGTTCCTTCGACGATTTCAATGAGCCGAGCGCTTCGCCCGCATCCATCTGCGTCGACGTGACGCCGCTGCCTTGCGCGGCGCGCGCGCTGGTGGTCAGCAGCACACCGGCGGCGCCGCGCACGGTGGCCCAGGCGTCGGTGCGCAGTTCGAAGCCGCTGCCGCGATACCTGCCGCGCTGCGAGGAAGACGGATCCTGCTGGATCAGATAGCCGAGGTTCAGCTGCGTGGCGGCGCTGCTGGTGGCGAGCCGCGTGCGCACCTGGCCCGGCGTGTCGTCCAGCTGCCACTGGTTGTATCCGCCGCCGTCGAAGTTGTGGCTGTGGATGCCGGACAGCGTGCCCGCATGATTGGCGCCCGAATCCACGCCGGCCGAAAACGGCGGCATGTCGGCGCCGGTGTACAGCTGTGCCACCACCAGCGGCCTATCCATGTCGCCTTCGATGAAGTCGACCAGCACCTCGGTGCCGATGCGTGGCGTGAACTGCGACCCCCAGTTCGGGCCGGCCAGCGCTTCCGCCACGCGCACCCAGGTGCCGGAGGTTTCGTCGCCCGGCGCGTTGCCCTTGCTGTCGGTGTTGTGGCCCAAGCCGCCGGCGTTGGCGCCTTGTCCGCGCTGCCAGCCGAACTGGATTTTGACCTGATGATCGCGGTCGGTGGTGGCGACCGCGTTGGCCAGGCCGACGATGAGCGCCGTCTGCGGTCCCAGCGCGGTGCTGGCGTTCGGCGCGGCGATGGCGCGCGGCACCACGGCAACGCTGTCGCGCACGCAGCCGAAGCTGTTGCGGTAGGTGCCGTTCTCGATGGCGCCGCCAATCAGCGCCGCCGCCGTCTTGATCTGCGCCTGGAAGTTGTTGCGGGCCTCGTGCCGTACCCATAGCACCAGGAAGCGGTTGTCGCCGTCGGCGTAGCGGTCGTGCTGCGTGAGCTGGAAGCCATGGCCGGCGGCCAGCCGGCGCACCGCGCCTTCGCCTTCAAACAGTTTGTTTTCCAGTTCCAGCGCTTGCAGCATCAACTGGCTGTGCGGATCGGCGGCGCCGCCGTTGTCGGCGCCGCTGGCGATGCGTTCGCCGCTGCCGTCGTACACGGCCAGCACCGGCAGTTCGCCCGCATCGACGCTGGAGGCCTGTTCGGCCGATGGCGCCACCAACTGCGCCGGGTCCCAGCTGCTGATGCTGATGGCGTTGGCCTGCACCTGGCGCCGCGCGGAGAAGCGGTCGATGGCGTCGTCGCTGTCGGTGGCGCGCACGCCGTGGAAGCGGATTTCGGCGTCGCCCGGCGTGTCCGGCGCGCGCGCCTTGCTGTCGAAGATCACCAGCTTGTGCTTGGCCTGGCCGTCCTGGCTTTCGTCGTCGGCCTGGTCGTGTTCAAAGCGCCAGCTCAGGCCTTCGGAGGCCAGCAGGCGGGTGAAGAATTCCAGGTCGCTTTCGCGGTATTGCGTGCAGATGGCGCGCGGTTCCAGCGTTTGCGTGACGTCGAATTCGAAGCGCAGCTGAGGATAGTCGCCCAGCAGCTCGGTGACGATGTCCTGCGCGTTCTTGTCCTGGAAGATGTAGCTGTCGCGCCGCAGCCGCAGCATGGCCAACGCCGGTTCCAGGATCAGGCGGTAGCGCGCCACGCCGCCGTCGGCACCCAGCCACGCGGCTTCGGTGCAGATGCCGTGCCATGCGCGGCGGCTGCCGTCCGGCTGCAGCAGCGTGACGGTCAGTTCCTCGCCGATGAAGATCGTCAGATCCAGGTCGGTCGATGGGCTCAATGCGTCGACTTCGAACGCATACAGTTCGTTGACGCCTTCGCGGCCGCTGAAGCGTTCCGCCATCAGCGATTCGGGCAGGTCCGATTCCTGCGCGCTGGCCAGTGTGATCAGGCGGGCGTGCTGGCTCAGGCCCGTGCCGAACAGGCCGAGCGCCGAGGTGATTTGTGACGGCAGGTCCATCAGGGCAGGGTGATTGTCAGGTTGGCGGCGCGCGGCGCCATTTTGACCACGTCGTTATACGCGTTCATGCGGTTCTCGGCGTTGTGGTTGAGCGAGGTGCGCAGGCCGATGTAGCCCAGCACGCAGATCAAGCCGAACACTGAGCACAGCACCCACACCGGCAGATCGCTGCGCAGCTTGTGCTTGATCTGGTCGGGACGCTCGGCGTGCGGCGCGAAGCCGCCACGCTTACCCTTCATGTGGGCGATTTCGTCGCCGAGGCGCGAGGTGAGGTAGTTCAGTTTTTCCGAACCTTCGAGGATGTACTTGCCCTGGAAGCCCAGCAGCAAACACATATGGAACACTTCCAGCGCCTGCAGGTGGGCGCTGCCGCGCGCGCGCAGGTTCTCCAGGCGGTTGTAGAAGTTCTCGCCGGCCAGCTGCTCGCCAAACAGCACCAGCTGCAGCGGGCGGCGTTCCCACGCGTCGCGGATGCTGAAGCTGGAGCGCAGGATGATCTCGTCGACCGCCGCGCAGAAGGCGTATTTGGCGTTGTCGACGTCGTCCGGCGAGGCGTTCTGCTTCTTGGCGCCGCGGCCGAAATCGTCCAGGAAGGCCGACATCTTGCGGGCGAACTCGCCGTCGTCCTGCGGGCCATTGCCGTTCTTGAGCATGAACAGCGCGTAGAAGCCGTCGTACATCAGGTCGAGCAGGGTTTGCGGCGCGCTGGCCGCGCTGGGCGGAGCGCCGGCGCCGATCAGGGAAGGTGCGGTAACGGTATTCATTTTTGATCCTCAGTTCAGGAAGTGACGGCCACCAGGTCCAGCTTCAGGTCATGCATGCCGCCGGGGACGTATATGGAAATCGATTGCGCTTGCAGCATGCGCTCGTACATCTGGCCCTTCGCTTCGAGCGCGAAGTAGCAGGCGTCCGGGCGCACCGGCACGGCGGCCGGCACCTGCGGCGCATGCGACAGGCGCACGCCCGGCATCGCCGACAGCACGAATTTTTCGACGTCGTCCGGCGCGCCGATCTTGAAGCGCAGCGGCACGATGTCGACCATCTCGCTGGCCGGCAGGTCGGCCGAAACGGCGATGTAGAAGGTGGTCTTGTCGTCGATCTTCTGCGAGTCCAGCATGCCGTGGTGGTACGAGGGCTTGACTTCCTTGAGCGCGATGGCGAAGTACTTCGACGAGATCACCGTGTCGAGCAGCTCGCGGATGATCTGGTGCAGCGTGGCGAAGCCGGGGCCGGGATCGGCGTGCTGGTAGGGCGGCAGGTCGGCCAGGGTCCAGCTTTTCGAGAAGGTCATCAGGGCGCCGGCCAGCTGCAGCAGCTGTTCGTACAGGCGCTCCGGATGCAGCGCCGGATGATGGAAGTAGTGCGACAGCGAGGCGAACGCCGAACTGGCGGTGTGCAGCAGCCAGAAGGACGACATGTCGCCGGAACGGAATTCGATCACGTTCTTGCTTGGCTCGCGATGGTGGCCGTACAGCGCGCTGACCTTGGCCTGCAGCGCGTCGATCAGGCGGCGCAGCTGCAGGAACAGCTGCGGCGAGCTGCGGATCGACAGGCTGGGCGCGATGAACGAGGCATCCAGCTCGAAGCCTCCGGTGGCCGCGCGGCGCAGGCGCAGCAGCGGGAAGTGGGTGTAGGAATCGCGCGGTTCGAATTCCGACACCAGCCGCACGGTCTTCTTCAGGTAGCTCAGCTGCGCCGACGCGGCTTGCGTGTACAGGTCCGGCGTCTCGCGGTTCGATTGCAGGAAGCGCACGGCGTTGCCGCTATTGGCGCCATTGGCGCTGTCGCCGAAATTGCCGCCGAAGGGTTTGAACGCGGGCAGGGCGGCGTAGAAGGTCACGCTCTGCTGCGATTGCGCCAGCTGGCTCAGGTCCACGGTGTCCGGCAGCTCGTCCTCGCCGGGGGCGCTGTACAGCTCACCGTCCTGGAAGCGCAGCGACAGCTCAAGCACGCGCAAGCTGTTGTTGGCCAAGGCGTCACGGTCGATCTGGAGCTGGTTCACGCCCCAGGCATACGGGTGCAGCGCCTGCAGGCTGTGGTGCAGCCGCTGCTCGTGGTACTGGTCCTGCTGCTGGAAGTGCTGCGGGCGCAGGAATAAGCCTTCGCCCCATAAAATTTTGCTGCTCATGCGTGCGTCCTTGAGTGTGTGGCGCATTGATGCCATTTGTTAAGTAGCAGAACAATAACATTTCTTGACCAACAGCCGCGTTCGTTTGGATTCTATCGTGCGCAGCTTAAAAAATAGGCAACTTGACCTCTGTGGCACTAAAAAGTTCCCTGTTTCAACCAAAAATTCAATTGAACGCCGTCAATAATAAATTTCTGATAACGTGCCGCCTGTTGGAAACAATTAGTGGTTAGGCATTCTTTTTTGATATTTAGTTTGAGGACAGCATGAAGACCGTAATCTCCCTTGGCCGCATCGGCCGTTTCATTGGCGCCGCTGTCTGCGCCGCATCGCTCAGCGCTTGTATGACTACCCCGGTGGTGCAGAAGCCCGCACTGCCAAGCATGGAAGACATGCTGGCCAAGGCCAGCCAGGCCAGCGGCGCCGGCCAGAAGGAACAAGCCGTGACGTTATGGAAGGCGGCCGCCGAGGCCTACCCGGCCGACAAGACGCCGTGGACCAATATCGCTCAGACCCGTTATGAAGCCGGCCAGTACGGCGACGCCATCGTCAGCGCACAGGAAGTGCTGGTGCGCGATCCGAACGACCGTCTGGCCAACAGCATCATCGCCATCAGCGGCCTGCGCCTGTCGACGCGCGCGCTGTCGGACCTGAGCCGCCAAAATAATTTGTCCGGATCGCTGCGCACCGAGTCGCAGGACCTGGCCAAGCTGCTGCGCGAGAGCCTGGGCGAGACCGTGCTGGTGCCGCCGGCAGCCTCGCCGCCGACGCCGCCAGCGCGCAATAGCGGCATTGTCGCGAAGGGCAAAAAAGGCAAGGCCAAGGCCACCGAAGATTCAAGCGCCGATCCGTTCAACGCTCTGAAGTAATCAACCTAAATCGATAGGGGAATCCCATGTCTAAAAATACCAGTGTCCAGAAAAAACTGCAGAAAATCCGGCCGCCACGGGTCCAGATGACCTACGACGTTGAAATCGGCGACGCCATCGAAAACAAGGAACTGCCCTTTGTGATGGGCGTGGTGGGCGATTTCGGCGGCAATTCGGAAGTCGAGCAAAAGCGCTTGAAGGACCGCAGCTTCGTCGGCATCGACCGCGATAACTTCGATGAAGTGCTCAAAGGCGTCGAGCCGCGCGCGGCCTACCGCGTGTCGAATGAGCTGAGCGACGAAGGCGGCCAGTTCGCCGTCGACCTGAAATTCAAGTCGATGGAAGACTTCCGTCCGGAAGCCGTGGTGCAGCAGGTGGAACCGCTGCGCAAGCTGCTCGAAGCCCGCACCAAGCTGGCCGACCTGCGCAACAAACTGGCCGGCAACGACAAGCTGGAAGACATCCTCAACGACGTCTTGAACAGCACCGAGAAATTGGCCGAACTGGGCCAGCAAACCACGAAGGCTTGATCATGTCCGCTCAACTGACTCCAGGCGGCGCGGCCGCCGCCACCACCGAATTCGCGTTGCTCGACCAGATCGTCGAACAGAGCAAGGTCGCCAAATCCAGCGCCGAGCATGCGCGCGCCAAGGACCTGATTTCCGAACTGGTGAACCAGGTCATGGACGGCACCGTGGTCGTGTCCAACAACCTGGCCGCCACCATCGACGCCCGCGTGGCTGAACTGGACCGCATGATTTCGGCGCAGCTGTCGGCCGTGATGCACGCGCCGGAATTCCAGAAGCTGGAAAGCAGCTGGACCGGCCTGCACTACCTGGTGCGCAATTCCGCCACCGGCCAGAACCTGAAGATCAAGATGCTCAACGCGACCAAGAAGGAATTGGTCAAGGACTTCCAGTCCGCGCTGGAATTCGACCAGAGCACCATGTTCAAGAAGGTCTACGAAGAGGAATTCGGCACCTTCGGCGGTGCGCCGTTCGGCGCGCTGCTGGGCGACTACGAGATCACCCGCCAGCCGGAAGACATGTACTTCATCGAGCAGATGTCGCACGTGGCGGCCGCCGCGCACGCGCCGTTCATCTCGGCCGCGTCGCCGGAGCTGTTCGGCCTGGAGAGCTATAGCGACCTGGGTAAGCCGCGCGACCTGTCCAAGGTGTTCGACACCGTGGAATACGCGAAGTGGAAGTCGTTCCGTGAATCGGAAGACTCGCGCTACGTCGGCCTGACGCTGCCGCGCTTCCTGGGCCGCTTGCCGTTCAACCCGGCCGATGGCGCCACCACCGAGGGCTTCAACTTCGTCGAGGACGTCGACGGCACCGATCACCAGAAGTACTTGTGGTGTAACGCCGCCTACGCCTTCGGCACCAAGCTGACCGCGGCCTTCGAGGACTATGGCTGGTGCGCGGCGATCCGCGGCGTGGAAGGCGGCGGCCTGGTGGAAGACCTGCCGACCCACACCTTCAAGACCGACGAAGGCGAAGTCGCGCTCAAGTGCCCGACCGAGATCGCCATCACCGACCGCCGCGAGAAGGAACTGAGCGACCTCGGTTTCATCTCGCTGGTCCACTGCAAGAACACCGACTACGCCGCCTTCTTCGGCGCGCAATCGGCGCAGAAGGCCCGCAAGTACGCCAGCGACGCCGCCAACGCCAACGCCGTGCTGTCGGCGCAGCTGCAGTACATCTTTGCCGTCTCGCGCATCGCCCACTACATGAAGGCGATGATGCGCGACAAAATCGGCAGCTTCGCCGCCGCCTCGAACGTGGAAGACTTCCTGAACCGCTGGCTGACCCAGTACGTGCTGCTGGACGATAACGCCAGCCAGGAGCAGAAAGCCCAGTTCCCGCTGCGCGAAGCGTCCGTCCAGGTATCCGAAGTGCCGGGCCGTCCGGGCGTGTACCGCGCCGTGTCGTTCCTGCGTCCGCACTTCCAGCTCGACGAGCTGTCCGTTTCACTCCGTTTGGTCGCGGAGCTGCCTGCATCGACCAAAAACTAAGCAACCGTAGTACCTTTACTTTAACAACCGAAAGGAAGCAACATGGCAATCGACGTATATCTGCAAATCGATGGTATTAAAGGCGAATCCGCCGATTCTACCCACAAGGATTGGATCGAGGTCTCGACCGTACAATGGGAAGTGCTGCAGCCTAAATCGGCTACCGCATCGACCGGCGGCGGCCACACCGCCGAGCGCACCGAGCACAAAGACATCGTTGTCTCGAAGCTGGCCGACCTGGCTACTCCTCTGCTGCTGCAAACCTGCTCGTCGGGTAAAACCATCCCTAAGGCAAAGCTGGAATTCCTGCGCGCCGACGGTAATGGCGAGCGTATCAAGTACTTCGAAATCGAACTGGAAAATGTCTTGATCAGCAGCGTCGCTCCAACCGTCAAGCAAGGCAACATCCTGACGGAAGACGTGGCGATCAAGTATTCGAAAGTGAAATGGAAGTACACCCAACAGAAAGTCGGCGGCGGTTCGGGCGGTAACACCTCGGGTGGCTGGGATCTGTCGGCCAACAAGACCGCGTAATCGACTGACTGTTTAATGGGATACCGATGAAGGGTTTTACGCCGGGACTGTTCGACCGGCTGATGGATATGCCAGTCAACGGCGCCTCCAACGGCACGGTATCGCGCTTGTCGATCGAGGACTTGAAGGACTCGGTCGCGCGCGATCTGGAAGCGCTCCTCAACACGCGCACTGTGATCCCGGAGGAGCTGCTGAAGCGGTATCCCGAATGCGGGCGCTCGATCGTGACATACGGCTTGAATGACTTTGCCGGCTTGTCGCTGTCGAGCACCGATGATCGTGCTTACATTTGCCGATGTCTTGAAAAAGCCATCGCGCGCCATGAGCCGCGCCTGCGCAACGTGCAGGCTTCGCTCGAACTGCGCGCGGATTCGATCAACCGCCTGAACTTCGCCATCACGGCGTTGCTGGTGGTGAGTTCGGCCCATGAGCCGGTCAATTTTGACGCTGTATTGCAGCCGTCCAGCCTGCACTACACCATAAGCAAGGCGCGCCGCGTGGCGCAATCGGGAGCCTGAGTTGGACCAATTATTACCGTATTACGAGAGGGAGCTGGGATTCCTGCGCCGCTATTCGCGCGAATTCTCCGAACGCTACCCCAAGATCGCCGGCCGGCTGCTGATCGGCGGCGAGGTGTGCGAAGACCCGCACATCGAACGCATGATCGAATCCTTTGCGCTGCTCAATTCGCGCATCGCCAAGCGGCTCGACGACGACTATCCGGAATTTACCGAAGCACTGTTCGAGGTGCTGTACCCGCACTACCTGCGGCCGTTCCCATCGTGCTCGATCGCGCGCATGGATTTCAGCGGCGCCGCCGCGCAGCTGACCACCGCCAGCGAGATCGCGCGCGGGACCCAGCTGACCACGCGCCCGGTGCGCGGCGCCGTGTGCACCTTCCGCACCGCGTATCCGGTGACGATCGCGCCGCTGGCGCTGACGCATGCGGCCTTCGCCGCCATCATCGACGCGCCGGAAGCCACGCGCACGCCGCCCAACGCCACCTCCAGCATCAGCCTGACCATCTCCAGCACCTCGGCGCAGGTCACGGTGCCGCAGCTTGGGCTGTCCAAGCTGCGTGTGTTCATCGACGGCGAGCCGTCCTTCTGCGCCGCGCTGCGCGATGCGCTGTTCATGCGCGGCGTGTGCGCCTATGCGGAAGCCGACGGCAATGGCCGCTGGATCCCGCTGCACAAGATCCCCGTCAGCCCGGCCGGTTTCGAAGAGGAGGAATCGCTGATCGATTTCTCGGCCCGTTCGCACGCCGCCTACCGGCTGCTGACCGAATATTTCTGCTTCCCGGAGAAGTTCAACTTCTTCGACATCGACCTGCACGCGCTGTCCGGCGTGCTGCCGGCCGGGTGCAAGTCGGTCACGCTGCACCTGGCCTTGTCGGGCATGCGCACCGATTCCAACACCGCCCGCATGCTCGGCACGCTGAACACCAACAATGTGCTGCTGGGCTGCACGCCGGTGGTCAACCTGTTCCGCCAGCGCGGGGAACCGATCCGCCTGACGCACACCACCGCCAGCTATCCGGTGCTGGCCGACGCGCGCCGCGCGTTCGCGTATGAGGTGCAGTCGATCGACTCGGTGAAGCTGGTGCGGCAAACGCCGCAGGGCGAATCGGTGCTGGAGTTCCGGCCGTTCTATTCGCTGCGCCACGGCCAGACGCCGGAGAAGAACGGCCATTACTGGGTGATGCGGCGCGACGACATCATCGCAGAGAAAAGCCCCGGCTACGAGACGCAGATTTCCATCGTCGATATCGATTTCGATCCGGCCGAGGTGGAGACCGACACCCTGAGCCTGGAGCTGAGCTGCACCAACCGCGACCTGCCTGCCTCGCTGAGCTACGGCCAGCGCGGCGGCGACCTGTTCCTGGAAGGCGGCTCCAGCGTGCGCGCGATCAGCTTCCTGCGCAAGCCGACGTCCTCGCACCGCTTCGAGCGCGGGCGCGGCGCGCATTGGCGGCTGATTTCCCACCTGTCGCTGAACCACCTGTCGCTTGCCGATGGCGGCCTGGATGCCTTCCGCGAGATGCTGACGCTGTACGACCTGCCGCGGTCACCGTCGTCGCAGCGCCAGATCGGCGGCATCCTGGCGGTGTCGCACAAGGCGGCCAATACCTGGCTGCCGGGGAATCCGTTCGCCTGCCTGGTGCGCGGCATCGAGGTGCGGCTGACCATCGACGAGGAAGCCTTCGTGGGTAGCGGCATCCATGCCTTCGCCCACATCGTCGAGCGCTTCCTCGGCCTGTACGTGCACGCCAACAGCTTCACCCAGCTGGTGATCGTATCGAATAAAACCGGAGAGGAGCTGTTGCGATGCACGCCACGAAGCGGCGATTTGAGCCTGCTGTAATCGAACGGCTGTTCGCGCAGCCGTACCGGTTCGAGTACTTCCAGGCGGTTCGCATGCTGGAGCTGTGGCTCAAGCGCCATGGGGCGCCGGGCGAGGGCGCGGTGGCCAACTACCTGCGCTTCCAGAATTCGACGTCGCTGAACTTCCCGGCCAGCCAGCTGGAAGCGATGCAGCCGGAGCCGCGTGAAGTGCCGACCGACCCGCGCGCGCTGGCGCAGGCGCTGCAATCGGCGCAGCTGAAGTACATCCGCATCACGCCGGCCTTCATGGGCTTCCTGGGCAGCACCGGCACGCTGCCGGCGCACTACACGGAACGGATCGCGGCGCACGCGCTGTACGAAAAGGACGACGGTCCGCGCGCCTTCCTGGATACCTTCTCCAACCGCGCGCTGGCCCTGTTCTACGAGGCCTGGCGCAAGTACCGGCTGGAGCTGAAGTATCAGATCGACGGCAAGGACACCTTCCTGCCGCTGCTGCTGTCGCTGGCCGGCATGGGCAACGAATCGCTGCGGCGGCGCCTGGCCGACGACGGCGACGGCGTGCTCGATGAGTCGATCGGCTACTTCGCCACCGCCATGCGCCAGCGTCCGGCGTCGGCGGTGCAGATCGCGAAGGTGCTGTCGGAGTATTTCAACCAGCCGATCAAGGCCGAGCAGTTCATCGGCTGCTGGTACGACGTGCCGCAGGAGCAGCAGACGGTGCTTGGCCTGGGCAACGCGATGTTGGGCGCCGGTGCGATGGCCGGTTCGCGCGTGTGGCAGCGCGACCTGCGATTGCGGCTGGTGGTGGGACCGCTGGACCTGGAAGGCTACGAATCCTTCCTGCCCGGCGGTAAGGCGGCAAAGGCGCTGAAAAGCATGTTGACCATGTTTACCGGCCTGTCGCTGGAATATGAAGTGCAGCTGGTGCTGCGGGCGGCCGACGTGCAAGGGGCGCGGCTGGAGGACGATCGCGTGGGTGGGCGCCTGGGTTGGGACAGTTTCCTGGTCACCGACGCCCAGACGCAGGACCGCGCCGATGTGCGCTATGAGATTCATACCGTATAAAAACAGTATAAATAATAAGGACCATCATGAGCATCAACCTGAAAACACTGATCGGAAAACTGAACGACACCAGCCGCACGGCTGCCACCCGCGCGGCCAGCCTGTGCGTCTCGCTGGGCCAGTACGAGGTGGATATCGAGCACCTGTTCCTGGCGCTGCTGGAGCAGCCCAAGAGCGATTTCGTCGTCATCGCGCGCCAGAGCGGCATCAGCGTGAGCATGCTGGAAGCGGACCTGCAGGCCGAGATCGCGCGCCTGAAGACGGGCAATTCGCGCACGCCGGTGTTCTCGGAGCGCTTGCCCAAGCTGTTCGAACATGCGTGGCTGATCGCGTCGCTGGACCTGCAGGCGGGTCAGCAGGCGCAGATACGCAGCGGCCATCTGCTGCAGGCGCTGTTGACGGAGCCGGAGCTGGCGCAACTGGCCTACCGTGGCTCGAAGCTGTTCGCCAAGTTCGAGATCGACCAGATCAAGCATAACCTGGACAAGCTGACCGCCGGCTCGGACGAGGCGGTGACTGCCGCGCCGGCGGCGGAACATGAGGAGCTGGCAGGCGATCCGGTTGGCGACCTGTCGGCCAAGGCCGCGTCCAAGACGCCGGCGCTGGACCAGTTCACCACCAACCTGACGCAGCGCGCCCGCGACGGCAAGGTCGATCCGGTGATCGGCCGCGACATGGAAATCCGCCAGGCCATCGATATCCTGATGCGCCGCCGCCAGAACAATCCCATCCTGACCGGCGAGGCCGGCGTCGGCAAGACCGCCGTGGTGGAGGGACTGGCGCTGCGCATCGCGCTCAACGACGTGCCGGACGTGCTGAAGGGCGTCGAGATTCACACGCTGGATATGGGCCTGCTGCAGGCCGGCGCCAGCGTCAAGGGTGAATTCGAGAACCGCCTGAAGAACGTCATCGACGAGGTGAAGAAAAGCCCGCACGCCATCATCCTGTTCATCGACGAGGCGCATACGATGATCGGCGCCGGCGGCCAGGCCGGCCAGAACGATGCGGCCAACCTGCTGAAGCCTGCGCTGGCGCGTGGTGAGCTGCGCACCATCGCCGCCACCACCTGGGGCGAGTACAAGAAGTATTTTGAGAAGGACGCCGCATTGGCGCGCCGCTTCCAGGTCGTCAAGGTCGAGGAGCCGAGCGAGGAACTGGCCTGCGCCATGTTGCGCGGCATGGCGCCGCTGATGGAGAAGCACTTCGGCGTGCGCGTGTACGACGAGGCGATCACCGAGGCGGTGCGCCTGTCGCACCGTTACATCATGGGCCGCCAGCTGCCTGACAAGGCGATCAGCGTGCTCGATACCGCCTGCGCGAAAGTCGCGCTGGGCCAGAACGCCACGCCGGCATTGATCGAGAACCTGGCGCGCAAGCTGGAACGCATCGCCGCGGAATCGGCCTCGCTGCAGCGCGAGCAGAGCACCGGCGGCAGCGTCCACGTCGCGCGGCTGGCGGAGCTGGAGGCGGCCCGCGTGGCGGCCGCCGCGCAGCATGCCGAGTTGTCGGAGCGCTGGGAGAAGGAGAAGACGCTGACGGAGCAGATCAAGGCCGGCCGCGTGACGCTGGAAGCCGGCGGCGACGCCAGCCTGGGCAAGGATCTGCAGGCGCTGCAGGCTGAGTTGAAGTCGCTGCAGGGCGAGGCGCCGATGGTGCCGGTGCAGGTGGACGGCCATGTGGTGGCGGAGATCGTCGCCGGCTGGACCGGTATCCCGCTCGGCAAAATGGTCAAGGACGAGATCAAGACGGTGCTGAACCTGAAGGCCAACCTGGAGCAGCGTGTGCTGGGCCAGCCGCACGCGATCGAGGCGGTGGCGCAGCGCGTGCGCACCTCGCGCGCGAACCTGGACGATCCGAACAAACCGAAGGGCGTGTTCCTGTTCGTCGGCCCGTCCGGCATCGGCAAGACCGAGACCGCGCTGGCGCTGGCCGATGTGCTGTACGGCGGCGAGCGCAAACTCATCACCATCAACATGAGCGAATACCAGGAGGCGCACAGCGTCTCCGGCTTGAAAGGTTCGCCACCGGGCTATGTGGGCTATGGCGAGGGCGGCGTGCTGACCGAGGCCGTGCGCCGCAATCCGTACAGCGTGGTGCTGCTGGATGAAGTGGAGAAGGCGCATCCGGACGTGATGGAGCTGTTCTTCCAGGTGTTCGACAAGGGCGTGATGGACGACGCGGAAGGCCGCGAGATCGACTTCAAGAACACCATCATCATCCTGACGTCGAACGTGGCGTCGGCCGCGATGATGCAGGCTTGCCTGAACAAGAGCAGCGAGGAGCTGCCCGATCCAGCGGCGCTGGAGGAGCTGATTCGTCCACACCTGATGAAGCAGTTCAAGCCTGCCTTCCTGGGCCGCCTGAAGGTGATTCCGTACTATCCAATTCCCGACGATGTGCTGGTGGAGATCATCAAGCTCAAACTGGGCAAGATCCAGAAGCGCATCAGCGCCAACCACAAGGCGGAGTTCAGCTACGACGAGGCGCTGGTCGAAGCGGTGCTGGCCCGCTGCACGGAAGTCGATTCCGGCGCGCGCAATGTCGACAACATCCTCAATGGCACGCTGCTGCCGGAAGTGGCCGAATCCGTGCTGACCAAGATGGCCGAAGGCCTCGCGATCAGCAAGATCAAGGTCAGCGCCAACAAGCAGGGCCAGTTCAAATACACCGTCAAATAAGGAGAACGTAAAATGAAGCGAAAAGTTACCATAGCGATTCTGATGTCCACGCTGGCCCTGGCGGCGTGCCACAAGAAAGACAAGCCGGCGGATGTGCCGACCGTCGAGGCCCCGGCGGCTGCGGCGGCGCCCGCGCCGGCGGCTCCGGCACCGGCCGCCGCGCAGACCGAGGCGCAGGAGGAGACGGCCAGGAAGCAGGCCTTGCTCGATTACAGCACGATGGAGGACAAGTACCTGAACGATCCGAAGGGACAGTGGGCGGCTAGCGCCAAGGCCAGTTCGACCTTCGGCGACGACGGCGGCAAGGAGCCGTCGGAGTCCAGTGTGGCCAGGAACGTCGTCGGCCCATCGGATGACCGCAGCTGGACCAACAACAACCAGGACAAGGGTTTCGATTGGCTGGAGGTGGGCTACGCCAAGCCGGTCAACGCGACCGAGCTGCGGGTGATCTTCCCAAGCGGCCAGGGCGTGGAGGCGGTGAGCAAGGTGGAGCTGCAGGACGCGGATGGCAAGTGGAACACCATCTGGTCCGGCATCAGCGATGTGAAACAGGACAAGCGCGGCAACCGCACCTGGTTCGTACGCACCTTCGACAAGACCGCTTATAAAGTCAAAGGCGCCAAGATCACTATCGCCAACAACGTACAACACGGCTACAAGGAAGTAGAAGCCGTGCAGCTGGTTGGCGAATAAGGCTTAGTTTGGAGGCCGCACTCCCAACATCTCTTCGATGTGGGAGAGCGAGCCTTCATCCTTGATGACGGAGCGCAGCCAGGTGTGCAGGTCCTGCTCTCCGGCGTTGGCGGCCTTCTCGGCGAAGTAGGATACCGGGCTGTGTGGCTCGGTATCGCGGAAGAACTTCGCCACCGCGCGCAGCTGGGCGATGGCCTGGGTGCGGTTGCGGATCGGGCCGGAGACGCCTTCGCGCTGCTGCGGCGCTGCTGCGCCGTTCGACGTGTGCGATGTGTGCTCGTCGGCGGCTTCGTCGGCATGCGCCTCGGCGCCGGCAGGCTTGCCGGCAGCCGGCATCGTATGCAGCATCGATTGAACGGCATCACGCGCGGCGGAGAAGCCGGGGCTGTCCTGGCCCAGCTTCGCATCCGATACTTTTTCCAATTGCAGCAGGGCGTCCATGCAGTACTGCGCGTCGGCGGTGAAGCCGGCGCAGAACTGCGCGGAGTTGGAGCGCTTGGCGGCTTCCATGTCGGCCAGCTTCGGTGCGCCGGATTGGTCGTCGCCGCCGTTGGCGCGCTTGCGGGCCGATTCGAAGTCGATGGTGGAGTAGGCCGTGTTGCGGCCTTCCGTCAGCGGCATTTCGCGGATCAGCGTCTTGGTGCGTGCCAAAATCCAGCTTAGGTTGCCGATGCGCTGGTCGTTGTCGCCGCCGTCCGCCTCGGGGTAGAGGCCCATGTCCCAATACTGTTCGCACAGGCCGGCCAGCAGGCGATAGCCTTCCCCCAGGCCGCGCAGATGGTGCTGCTTGGCGGCGGCTTCGGTCAGCCAGACCGCCAGGCGCAGGTCCTTGCTCTTTTCCGTCAACAGCGCGGCGCAGCGCTTGACGACGAAGTCCCAATCCGCTTCCTTCAATTCCGTCACCCATTCGCCCTGGTCCAGCGACGGATCGTCGAACTTGCGCGCCTGGGCGATGGCGTCCAGGTCGGACGAGAAGGACAGGTCCTCGCCGGATGGGCGGCTGTCGCTGATGGGGATTAATAACTGCTCTGCTGAAAACATGATGTCCTCTGATTGATTATTGGGCCATGCGGAACTCGATGCGGCGGTTGCGCGCGCGTCCGTCCGCACTGTCGTTGCTGGCGATAGGCCGGTCGGGACCCTGGCCGCTTGCGGTCAGCAGGTCGCCATTCAGGCCGTGGCTTGCGAAGTAGGTTTTGACGGTTTCCGCGCGCGCCTGGCTCAAGCCAAGGTTGGTGGCGCGCAGGCCGGCGCTGTCGGTGTGGCCGATGATCTCGACCTTGCGGCCTTTGAGCTTGAGCAGCGCGGCCAGCATTTCGTCCAGAATGGCCTTGCCGGCCGGCGTCAGCGTGGCTTTGCCGCTTTCGAATTCGACGGTGCGGTTGGCCAGCGTGCTATCCAGGATGCTCTGGTCGGCGGCCGATACGCGCAGGCCGTTGTTGACCGTGTAGGTCGGATTGAGGCTGGTGGCGACGTTGCTGGCGATGCGCTGGCGCTGCGCTTCGTTGGCGACCTCGCCGCGCAGGCTGACATTGCTGCCGTCGATTTTGAGCTGGCCGCGGCTGATCTGTTTCAGGTCCGGGGTAATCAGTTTTTGCACGTAGCCGTTCCAGTTGGCCGGCATGGCGACCGGGCCGATGGCGATCTGGTCGACCACCTTGTCGGCGCCGTAGACTTCGCGCAGCTTGGCCAGTACGGCGGCCTTGCTGCCTTCGTCCGGCACGGTGCCGCTGGCCAGCACCTGGCCAGGTTCCGGCGCTGCGGGCGCCAGGCCTGGGTTCTGGGCGCCGGCTCCGGCTGCACCGAGCGCGCACAGGGCGGTCAGCAGGGCGTTGGCTATCAATTTGTTAGAGCGCATGATCAGGTTCCGATAAACGCCGCGCCGAGGGAATCCAGCGCGGACTTGAGTGACAGGTTGGCTTGCGCCAGGTAGGTGGACAGCTTCTTGATGCCGTAGTCGGAATCGATCTGCTCTTCCACCCAATCCAATTGTTCGAAGTCGATGTGGTGGTCAAACCCCGCCTGCGGGTCGACGATGGCCCTCAGCGTTTGCGCCGAGGCGCCGCTGAAGCCCAGTATCATCACCGGCCGCTGGTCGATGCGGGTGACGAACAGCGCCAGTTCGAAATCGGCGCGCGCCAGGAAAGGCGTAATCAGGTGCATCCAGAAGGCGGCGACCAGGTTGCGGTACATCGGGTCGGTCGGCAGCGGCAGCAGCAGGCTCTTTTCCAGGCGGCTGGAGCTGCTGGCCATGACCGGTTGCAGCAGCATGCCCAGCGCCAGCAGGATTTGCCTTACCGTGCCTTTGAAGCCGGTCTGCGACAACATCGCGTCGAGCGCGCCAATGGTTTGCAGCTCCAGGAAGTCCTCGAAAGCGGCGTCGTAGGCGGCCGCGCGCAGATCGAGTTCGATCATGTGGTTGGCGGCGCTTTGCAGCGGCAGCGTGGGGTCGCTCGCTTCACGCACGCCGACGGTCAGCGCTTCGAGGCGGTTCCACATGCGCGTCAGCACCAGCGGCGCGTTTTCCACGAACGAGGTGGGCTCGCTGACTTCCATGGACCCCATCATCAGGAAGGGATAGCGGCGGCTGGACTGGTCGCTGCTGGCGACGATGTGGCCGGCGATGGCGTGCCGGCGGCGTGGCCCGACGAAGGCGAAATGCAGCGGCGCGGCGGCGTCGTAGTTCAGTTTCCAGCGGGCGTCAGTGCTCAGCAGGTCCATAGCGTGCGACAGCCAGTCGTCCAGCACCTTGATCAGGGCCGGACTGTCGCTGCCCTTGACGAAATCGCCACGGGTTGGAATCTTGCCGAAGTAGCCGACGCTGATCGGAGTGGCGCCCCGGCTCATTGAGCGGCTCCCATGGTGGCCGCTGCCGCGGTGCGTGTCGGCGGCGCCGCGGGTTTGGGCGCGACGGTACCCGCAGGCGCCGGTGCCGGTGCCGATGGCGCGCTTGGCGCGGCCGGAGCAGGCGCAGGGGCGGGCGCCGTGGCGATGATCGACTCCGGCAGGCGCAGGCGCTTGAAGCCTTGCGCCGCCTGCACTGGCTGCGGTGCTGGCGCCTGTTCGGTGGCGACGATCTTCAGGTTGGCGGTGACGACCACGCCGGCGTTGTCCCAGCTCAGTTCAAAGGCGCCATTGTCCTTGCGTTTGCGCTTGGCGGCGTCGATCATTTTCTTCAGGCCGAAGTGGCCAGGCTCGTTGAGCAGCACAACGTTGCGGCCTTCCGGCGTGATGGCGGTGATCTTCGAGCCGGGCACGCCCTGCGGATTCGGCCAGGCCATGTGCACCCACGGCTGCGGTTGGCCGCGCCAGCGCAGCGACTGGCCGTCGATCTCGATGGTGAACTCGGTGGCGCCGGTGGCGCTCAGCGCCTGCAGGTCGAACTTGGTCTGCGCCTCGCCGCCGCTGGATGCTGCGGTATTGGCGACGCCGGCCGCCGACAGCGGGGCGATCCAGTTCGGGAAGGCCGCCACCACTGGCGGCGCCAGGTTGACGCCCATGTCGGCCCAGGTCTTGGCGCTCAGGGAGTCGCCACGGCGCACAACCAGCGGGCCGATGGTGGTGTTGAAGAACTTGGCGATGGCGCCGTCCGGACCGAAGATCTCGGCGATTTCGGCGTTGCTGGCTTCCGCGCGCGATTCGGTCGCGAATGGATATTTCAGCGCCAGGTTTTTGCTGAACGGCTGCAGTACCTGCGCGGCCCAGACCTTGTTGATTTCGGTTTCGGTCGGCTTGACGATGACGGCGAAGGTCTGCATCAACGGACGCACGAGGATAGGGCGGATCGCCATTTTCTGCGCGTCGGTCATCCCGATCAGCATTTGTTCGTCGACGTATTTGAGAGCGTCGGCCAGTTCGGAGCCGCTGCCGTCCAGCGTCTGCTGCATCAGCTGCTTGGCGCCGGGGCCCGGGTCGCCCTGGTTCTTGATCTGGTTGAAGCGGGTGCGCAGCTTGGACATCTGTTCGACGTAGCCACGCATCAGCGACGCATCCTTGTCCTTGGCAACGACCAGGCGCGCCACGCCGGAGAACTCGCGTCCGACTGGGCCCAGCGGCGGCGGCGCGTTGGGCGCGCTGCTGGTGCTGGCGACGTTGATGTTGATCTGCGACGGCTTCTGGCGCAGGATGGTTTCGCGGAACCAGCCGGTCACGCCGCGTTGCGCGCGTTGCAGGCCGGCGTCCAGCAGCGACGGGTTGTCCCACGAGGTTTGCTCGTAGACGGTGGTCACCAGTTTGTTCAGCGGCGAGGTTTGCGGATCGCCCAGACGGTTCATCGCGGCGGCGGCGTTCTCGAAGGTCTCCAGGTCGCGAATGGTCACGCCCTGCACGAACTTCTCCCATTCCTTGGCGTAGTCGTTCTTGTACAGCTCAACCAGCGACTTCTGGATCTGTTCCGGACTGCCTTCCAGCGTCAGGTCGTCCTTGGACGAGGTTTTCAGCACCCAGTCGGCGCTTTGCATTTCGCGGTTGGCGGCGTCGCGGAAGGCTTCCTGCACAAAGCCTTCCCACGCCTGGCGGGTGAAGCTGCCAGGAATGGCGTAGCTGCCCAGTACCAGTTCCTTATCCTGCTCGCCGACGATGCGGGCGACCGTCATCGACGGGAAGCGGGTTGCGGCGCGGGCCTTGACGTCGGCATAGACGCGTTCACGCGCCGGCATGCCGCGCACCACGCGGCGCAGGTTGTCGCGGGTCTGGTCGACCAGCGCCAGTTTGCCGTCGATCTGCGGCCAAGAGGTGTCGTTGATCTGCGCCAGGTAGAAGGAGATCATGCGTTCGGCGCTGCGTATCATTTGCTCGCGCGGCATGGCACCACGGTTCCCGTCCAGCCAGACGCGCCAGAAGCGGGTCAGCTGGTCGTTCAGGTGGCCGGCTTCGGCGCGCGATTTGTCGCTCAACATCAGGTAGGTCTTCAGCGCGTTGTAGGCGTCTTCGGCGTTGGCCGGCGACGAGTCCTTGAACTGCGTGGCGCCGTTGTTGACCGGCGCGGCGGCGGTGGCGTCGGCAGCTGGCGCGCCGGTTGCCGCAGCAGTCACCGGCTTGGACATCGGTTGCAGCTGCGCCGCGCCGCTATTGACTTCCCCAAGGAAGGCTTCCAGCGACTGGCCGACCGGCTTGAGCATCACCTCGCGCACGCCGGCGAAGTATTCCTCGCGCAGCTTGCGGTCGAGCAGATCGCCCTGGTACAGGCCAAGGCCCAGCGACAGCGGACGGTGTTCGCGATAGCTGTCCAGTTGTTCGATGCGGTCCTGCAGGATTTCCAGCGCCTGGAAGCGCGATTGCAGGTCCATGCGGTTCTGCTGCACTTTGATGGCCTGGTCCAGGTCCGCCTGGACGTTGGCGACCAGCTGGCGGTTGTTCATGTACGACCAGCTCCAGCCGGCCAGCGCCAGGCCGACGAAGGCGGTGGCGGCGAAGAAGGCGGCGTAGCGCACGCGCGTCTTGGCCGGGCTGGCGTATTGTGCGACCAGGTCCTTGTCCGCGAAGATCACTTTGCGGAACAGGTTAAGCAGGAAGTAGCCTTGCTGCTGGTGGGTTTCTTCGTGTTCCTGCGGTTGCAGCTTCAGGTCGAAGCGCTGCGCCACGCGGTGCGAGGAGGCGGAGACGGATTCGCCTTCCTGCAGGGCGCTGGTGAAGTAGAAGCCGCGGAACACGGGCTTGAACTGGAACGGGTTCTCTTCAAACAGCGTGGCGATGAAGGCGCGCAGCGACGGTTTGATCGAGCTGAATTCCAGCGGGAAGGTGAACACGCCGGACGGCATGCGCTCGCGCCATTGCAGGGCCATGTTGGCCTGGCTCAGGTCTTTCAGGCCGTCGTACAGCTCATCGAAGCGGGCGTCGAACTGGTCGAGTATCTGCTCGCTGGTGGTGGACTGGCTGTAGGGCAGGGTGGCGCCCCAGATCTTATCGCGCTCGCTGCGCTCGGCGTCCTGGAAGAATTCGTTGAAGCCGGTGATCAGGTCGGCCTTGGTGAAGACCACGTACACGGGCGCGTGGACTTCGAGGCGTTCGGTCAGTTCCTGCACGCGCTGGCGCAGGTTCTTGGCCAGGTTGATGGCGAATTCCGGCCGGTTGCGCGTCAGCTCGGCGACGCTGACGGCGATGATGACGCCATTGATCGGCGCTTTCTTGCGGTATTTTTTCAGCAGGTCGAGGAAGCCGAACCACTCGCCGCGGTCCTCGTCGACGACCGAGTAGCGGCCGGCCGTGTCGAGCAGGATGCCGTCGGTGGTGAAGAACCAGTCGCAGTTGCGGGTGCCGCCCACGCCTTGCACGATCTTGGTGTCGGCGAACGGGAACTGCAGGCCGGAGCTGGCGATGGCCGTGCTCTTGCCGGCCGCCGGATTGCCGATGACCATATACCACGGCAGTTCGTACAGCGCGGCGTTGCCGGAGAACTGGCCGATCTTCGAGCCCTTGATGGTGGCGATGGCGTCCAGCAGGCGCTTGCGGATCACGTCCGTTTCCTGGCGTTGGGCCGGATCGGGCTTGGCAGGGGCTTTGTTGACCTGCTGTTCCAGCATGTCGCCCAGTTGGGCGGCGGCGCGCTGCTTGCGCTGGCGGCGCCATAGCCAGACGATGGCGCCGAACAGCAGCGCGATCGCCAGCACGGTCCAGGCGACGCTGGCCGGCCATTCGAAGATGGCGGACGCGATCAGCAAGCAGGCGGCGAAGGCCACCCAGCCGATCACGATCAGGCTGTTGCGGGTCGTCAGGAATTGCCAGGTTTTTTGCATCATGATTGGGGCTCTAGAAAAAATCGGGAAAATCAAACAGGTACGGCTACGGCAGGACCGATGACGGCGACGTCGCGCCGGAACGGGTCCAGGTTACTGATGCACAGGATGGCGGCCTTGCGGCTTTCCGCTTCCTGCCGCGCCACGGCCAGCGCGGTGAGCCAGGTGACGGCGCCGCAATTGCCGCAGCTGGCGCCGACGCTGAAGATGTCGACGCCGGGATCGAGTTGCGGGGTCGCTTCCGACGCGACGCCCATCAGCTCCATGACGCGGCTGGTGCGGTGGTCGGTGTCGGCGCTGATCAAGGCGATGGCCGATGCTTCGCGGCCCGCGCCTTGCAGCGCCTTGGCGCTCAGCTCCTGCAAAAGTTCGGCGTTGGCGCGTTTGGATTCGTCGGCGGAATGCGGCAGGCGTCCGCTGCTCACGGCCAGCAATTGCGGCTGCTCGCCGCCGTTCCCCAGCAGCGTTGCCTGGAGGGTGTCGGTCAGCAGCAGGCCGGCCGCGCCTTCGCCCGGAATCTGGCCTTGCGGCTGATTGGCGCTGAATAGTGCGCTGCCGTTCTCCAGCCGTTCGACGCTGTTGGTGCCGAGGTGCGAGCCGCAGGTGACAATCATGGCGAGCGCCGGCGGCTCGTTCGACAGCAGCCGTGCCAGCGCGGTGCCGGCTTCGGTGTCCAGGGCGCCGCGCTCGGGGGCGACGGTGATGCGGTCCTCGGGCCAGCCGGACTGCATCACCAGGTGGCGGAACCATAGCGCCGCGGCCTGGCGGTGTTCCGGCTTCCAGTCGGCCTGCCATACCGGCTGCAGTTGCAGCATCGGCAGCGACAGGGGCTCGCGGCGGGCGACCTGTCCGGCGTGGAGCTCCAGCAGCGGATGGGCGCCAAGGTAGGCGCTCAATTCCGCGACCACTTCGCTGCCGGAGCTGAGCGCGCGCCATTGCTCGTCGCTGAAGTGCGGCTCCATGTGGTTGGCCGTCAGCCAGTCCGACATTTCGGTGCGGGTGGCGTCGGCGTCGATGTCGGCGATGCGGGCGCTCATGACGGGGTAGCCGTAAGCGTCGTTGAGTTCCGGGTCCAGCGCCGGGCGGGCTTTGTTTTCGGCCAGCGTGGCGCTCAGTTCAGCGGGCGACGTCCCGTGCGGCGCGCGCACGGCGGCGGCCACCAGCGACAGCGTGGCGCCGCGCGGCGGTGCCACGGGCGCCTCGGGCTGCGCCGCTGCGGTGGATGTCGCGGCGGCGGCGGGAGCGCTGATGCCGTTGTAGATTTTCCGCCCCAGCCAGAACGCGGCCAGCAACGCCAGGGGCAGCACCAGCAGGTACAGTACCAGGTCGTCGGTGGCCGGCATGCGGTTGTTCGACCGCCAGAACCAGACCGCACCAAGCCAACTGGCGCCGAACGCCAGGATCATAGTCATCAAATTTTTAAGCCATGCCGCCATTTTTGCCCGTACCTTATTTTCTCATCACACCGGGCATGCGCAGTTCCGTATGCCCGAAATCCATCATCTTCCAGCGTCCGCCCCAGGTCAGGCCCAGCGACTCGGCCACTTCGCCATAGAGCTGGTAGCCGCGCATGGCCCACGGATCTTTTTCGGAGATCACCAGCTTGCCGTCGCGCAGGAAGGCGCAGTCGGCGGCCAGGCCGTATTGGTGCCAGCTCTGGAACGCCGCCGCGTTGGTGACGTTCGGTCCCATCGCGGCCAGCGCGTTCTGGCGTTCCGGGCTGCGGTAGCCTTCCAGGATCGCCATGTCGTAGCCGTGCTTTTCCTTCATGATCTTGAAGGCCATCAGCAGCCGCTGCGCGTAGGCGGCGTCCATCAAGGCCCAGTCGCGGCTCGCGGAGACCAGCATCGGCCGTTCCTGCGCCACTTCGGCCGAGGCAAACACCAGCGGCGGCAACGGCGGCGGCACCAGCTGCTCGCCTTGCAGCAGATCGGCGACCTGGGTGTTGACTTCCCTGGTCGAGGTCTCGAAGCCGCTCAGCGTATTCTTGGTGCTCATCAGCAGCGCCAGCAGCGGCGGAATGCAGATCAGCGCGGTACCGCCCAGGCACAATACATAGTGTTGCCGCAGGAAGGAGCCGAGTTCGCCGGCCGAGGCGCGGCCGCTGCGGCCCAGGGCGCTGGCTTCCTGCTGGCGGCGCTGGGCGATGCGGCCGACCCGCTGCTGCAGCCGCTGGCTCGCGCCCGCCAGCGCGTTGAGCACGAATTCGCGCCCGGCCGGAAACAGCACCATCCAGCTGATCAGGCAGGCAAGTACGAAATAGAGTGCGATTGCCAGTATCAGCACGACAGCATCTCTCCAGCAGAACGTTGCATCATTAGTATCCTTAAAGCATTGCTTTGAGTATATCTTACAGTTATGACAATCCAGCGCACGATTGAAATTCCCCTCTGAAACGACGTATTTTCGGGGCGCGCACGGTTGAGTTCGTAATATGCGTCGTGTTTTTCTTGAATCGCGTAAAGTAATGCGAAATTAACAAGGAGTACATTTTGCAACGTCAAGACGATCGCCCTTCGAAGGGGGGCAGGCCCAGCCTTCTTTCCTCGGAACAGCAGGCGGAAGCGGAGCGCCAGCGCATACTGAGCACGCTCGACAGCAAACCGGCCGCGGCCGCGCCGGCCAAGGCAGCCGGCAAGCCTTCTGGCAAGCGCTCCGGCTTGCTGGTGTGGGGCGCGGCGGGCGCTGGCGTGCTGGCCGTCGTGGGCGGCGCGCTGGTCTGGATGAGTAATACGCCTGATGAGGACAGTTTGCCGCTGGCGGTGGCGGCTGCGCCGGCTGCTGTGGCCGCCCCGGTGACGGCTGCACCGTCCGCCTCGGCCGAGTCCGACGTATCGACCGCCGCGATCCTGGAAGAAGCGGCCCCTTCCGGCCCGCCGGCGGATGGCAAGCTGCCGTCGCTGAAGGAAATGCTGACCGCGCCGGCCAAGCCGGCCTCCGGCCACGACGAGCTCAAGCAGGCCCTGGAGCGGCCACAGGCGAAGTCGCAGCACGTCGCCAAGGCGGAGCACAAGCCCGAGCATAAAACCGAACGCAAGGCCGAGCACAAGCCGGAGCGCAAGCCGGACAACGCCAAGCTGGCGCAAAAGGCGCCGGCCAAGGAAAAGGAGAAGGCCAAGCCGGACAACGACGTCACGCTGATCACCGCGTTGATGGCGCATCTGCAGACGCGTGGGCCGGTCAAGAAGACCAGCACGCCTGCCGACCAGCTCAAGACCTGCAAGCAGTACAACGCCGCCGGCGAAGAGCAGTGCCGAGCCCGCCTGTGTGCGGCCGATGCCAAGAAAGAGCCGGAATGTAAGGCCGCTCCCGCCGCCAAGACAGCGTCGAACTCATGAGTATCGCACTGCTTGAGCAAATCACCGCCGCGCTGGCGCAGTTCTCCAGTGCGACGCGCCTGTACGCGTTGAAGCTGGGCGACGACGATGGTGCGGACTTGGGTTCGGGCGGCCTGCTGGTGGAGGCCTTTTGCGCCGACGACTTGGTGCAGGGCACCGGCGCGCGCGACATCATCGTGCTATCGACCAATGCGCATGTGGAGTTGACGTCGTTGTTGGGCAAGCCGGCCAGCCTGGAAGTCAGCCTGGTCGATGGCAGCCGCACCACCTTCAGCGGCGACATCACGCAGGCGGCGATGCTGGGCAGCGAGGGCGGTCTGGCGCGCTTCCGCCTGCGGCTGACGCCGTGGTTGTGGCGCCTGAGCCAGGTTCGTAACAGCCGCGTGTGGCAGGATAAGACCGTCGTCGAGATCGTCGAATCGGTCTTCGAACATTATCAGCCGCTGGCGCAATGGCGCTGGAGCGAAGAAGTCGACAGTTTCCTGGCCGATGTGTCGGCGCGCAGCTATTGCTGCCAGTACCGCGAGTCGGACTATGATTTCGTGCTGCGCCTGCTTACCGAGGAAGGCTTGGCCTGGCGCTTCGAGGAAGCCGAGGACGGCCTGTGCATGGTGCTGTTTGCCGACAGCAGCCAGTTGGGCGCGGTGCCCGAGGATGCCAGCAGCGAGGCCGGCGGCGGCATCCGCTTCCACGGCGTGCGCGCCGGCGAGCAGCAGGACACGATCCAGGCATTGCAGGCGAGGCGGACCATCTCGGCCACGCTGACCACCTTGCTCAGCTACGATTACAAGGCCAAGAAAGCCGTCGGCGCCAGCGCGCCGTCGACGCAGCAGTACAAGAAATTGCCGCCGCTGGAAAGCTTCGACATGCCCGGCCAGTACGCCTACACCAGCAGCGGGCAGGCGCAGCACTACGCCGAATTGCAGATGCAGGCACGCGAGGCACGCAGCCAGTTGTGGCGTGGCCGTTCGACGGTGCGCACGCTGGCGGCGGGGCGGCGCGTCAATGTCACGCAGGGTCCGCTGGCTTCCGCAGACGGGGATGCCGTGCCGGCGTACACGGTGCTGCGGGTGAGCAGCGTCGGCGTCAACAACCTGCCGTCGCCGGCCCAGCACGGCTTGGCCGAGCTGTTCGGCCCCATTCCAGAATTGCTGGAGGAGCTGGCGCCGCAGCGCGACGAGGAGTTCGCGCTGGTCATCGAGCAGGCGCGCAAGACCGGCTATGCCAACAGTTTCGAAGCGGTCGCGGCGGACGTGATCTGGCGTCCTCAACTGCCGGACAGCGATGGCCGCAACCATCCAAGGCCGACGGCCTCGGGCACGCAGAGCGCCATCGTCATCGGTGCGGATGGATCGGACCAGCCGGCCGGCGCCGACGAATTGCATTGCGACGTATTGGGCCGCGTGCGCATCCGTTATCACTGGCAGGACAGTGGCGATGCCAGTTGCTGGGTGCGCGTCGCCCAGCGCTCGGCAGGCGGCGGCATGGGTAGCCAGTTCTTGCCGCGCGTGGGGCAGGAGGTGCTGGTGCAGTTTATCGAGAACGATATCGACCGGCCCATTATCGTTGGCGCTTTGTACAACGGCCAGGGCGAGGGCGGTGTGGCGCCGACACCGGCGGGACAGGCGGCTGGAGACAGCCAGGCTTCGTTGTTCAATCCGGCCAACGATCACGCGGCGTCCGCGCAGGGCAATCTGGCGGCGGGCAATAGTCCCTTGTGGCACGGGGCTTCCGCCGACACGGCCGGTCACGGCAACGCGGCGGCGCAGTGGGGTTTGCGCAGCAAGGAGTTTGGTGGGGCTGGTTACAACCAGCTGCTTTTCGACGATACCGATGCACAGGGACGCGTGCAATTGCGCTCGACGCATGCGGCCAGCGAGCTGACGCTGGGGCACCTGATCCACAGCGCGGACAACTATCGCGGCAGTCTGCGCGGGCAGGGGGCGGAGCTGCGTACCGATGCATATGGCGCGGTGCGCGCGGCTGGCGGCTTGCTGGTGTCGAGCTATGCGATCGGCCACAACGCCAGTCAGCGTGAGCCGATGGGCGATAACACGGCCGGCATCGCGCTGCTGAAGCAGGCGGTGCAGTTGGGCCAGACGTTCAGCGATGCGGCCAAGACGCATGAGACGGTGACGCTGGCGTCGCACGTTGGCGCCACCAAGGCCGATGAGAGTGTGTTGGATGACAAGTCGGCGCCGCTTAAGGCAATGCTGGCGGCAGTGTCGGGCATGGTGGGTAATGCCAGCTTGAATGCAGCCCAGGCTGATGCTGGTGAGAAGAAAACCGCGCCCGGTGATGATCAGCTGCCGCATGCCAGCTCGCCGATTATCGCTATCAGCGGCAAGGGTGGCCTGAGCGTGACGGCGGGGCAGGCGATGCAGATCTCCAACGGCGAGACAATCGCCTTGATGAGTGGCGACGATACGCAGTTCGTTAGCGGCGGGCAGCTGCGCGTACAAAGCAAGCAGGCCATTGGCGTGCTGGGCGGCGTGGTCAAGGCGGGCGAAAACAATACTGGCGTGCAGATGATCGCGGCCAAGGATGTGATTGATATTCAGGCGCAAGCGGATTTACTGAAGATGCAGGCGCGGGACGAGGTCAATCTCGTCAGTGCTAACGCGTTTATAGATTGGGCGGCTGCCAAGAGCATTACGCTATCTACGGCGGCCGGGGCCAATATCACCATCGATGGTGGGAATATTACGGTGCAGTGTCCGGGCAAGCTTACGATTCATGCAGGAACGAAAAATTTCTCCGGCCCAGAAAAACTAGACTACCCGTTACCCAAGCTTCCTCGCTCAGTTTGTATAGAATGCCTGATGAAGGCATTGTCAACTGGAAGCGCATTGTCGCTTAAGTAGAGTAGAAAGAGGAAATATGTACTTCGCTGTTGATTCTTGCAACCCGAGCTTTATTTGTTCTGAAGTTGCGCTAAGAGTAGAAAGACATCCGGATCGGAATTGGATGGCGCTGGTTGATGGTGCATTTGATCTAAATAGCAAGAATCGATTACTCTTGTCCGATTCAATTAAACTCTTTGATCATGACGAGTTGGTCGATGTGATCGAAGCATCTCCCTATATTGTACCGCTCTCGACCAATGAGCTCCATGCGCTGAAATTGGAAATAACTGAACTTTCCAAGCACAGAGATGGGCGGCCGATGCTAAGTTTCTTTTCCTCAAAATATTCGACTTTAGAAATTGCGAAAAGATGGCGTACATTTTTGACCGCACGCTCGACCGACGGGGGCGATTTTATTCTTAGGTTTTCTGACACGAGAGTACTGGAGTATTTGGAGGATTGCTTGGAAAGCAATCACTGGAACGGAATTACTAATATGATCGAGGAATGGCTATATATAGATAGAAGCGGCGGGGTTTCCTCGGTAAATATTTCAAAAGGTGATTATGTATTTTCGAAAGAATTTTTGCTTTCTGATTTTGAATATAACAATTTGGTGGATTTTTCCGAGCCGGACTTCGTGGTAAATATCTTAAGTAGAGATTATTCAGAGGTGGTTCCTGACAAGCGCAGAGGTAAATTTTTTAGCGATGTAAAAAGAATTTGCGATTTTTCAAAAAAGAATAATGTCGATAATTTTCGAGATGTCGTGGGTATGGTTTTATTTGGACTTCTATCGGGCGTTGATATTCAGGAAAATAATGAGGTGAAATTATTGTTGGGTAAGAGGGAGTGGATCTCGGGAAATTTAATCGATAGCCTTTATGGGCTGCTGGAATGATATCATGAGTGTGAAAGTTAAGTCGATTTTTTACATTGTTTCAATTTTATTTTTACTTATCTTTTCTGGGTGTCAGGATGCTAATACGAGTATAGATCTATGTGGGCTGAACTATACCAATAAACATATTGACGATTTCTCGGTGAATGGATACAGCGGTGCTAGCATTTATGCAAACGGCGGCGGGGGGAGCTTTGTCTGCTGTGTAACACTGCCTCGCCGATGGAACAAAGACCTTAAAGTTACGGTGAGGTGGAATTACGATGAAAAAAATCCGGGTCCACAAAGAGAGCGGATTGTAGCCGTTCCAAAATATTCCGAAGAAGACATTGGTTTTTTTGCTGTTCATTTTTATCCCGACGACACAGTACAAGTCTTGGTTACTACGAAAACCAGCCAATATCCAGGTTACCCTTATCCACGTCCAATTAAATAAAATGACGACCTTATCCCCTGCCATTTTTCCAAGTAATGGTCTGCGCACCTTGAGCGCTAAGGAAATATTGCAACGAGCAAAAGCGTTGAAGTGTTCGACGGAAAAAAGTAATGCTCCATCTTGTAGCGGACAAATTAATGTTGGAATATTTTTCGACGGAACTGGCAATAATATGGAGGCTGATTATACGAGGCCGCAGGTTAGCAAACGAAAACATAGTAATGTCGTAAAACTTTTCAATGTGTTTCCTGATGAAAATAAAGCCGGATTTTTTCGATATTATATTCCTGGTGTAGGTACGCCATTCCCGCAAATTGGTGATACGGGAGGAACTTTTGGAAGCGCATTTGCATGGGACGGTGAGAATAGATTGACATGGGCTTTGATTCGATTGTTGAATACGCCTCATTTATTTGTAAATGGATCTATGTTGATCGATGATGCACAATCTAAAAAAATTGCCAATAATATGGCGTCTATGTTCACCCCGCCCATGCTGCGGCGTGAAATAATGCGAAATTGGCAGAAATCTTTGAGGAAATCTATTGAAAATAAAAAGCCATTTATCGAGATAATAAATCTTTATGTTTTCGGATTTTCGCGTGGAGCCGCTGAGGCTAGAGCATTTTCAAATTGGTTATATGAGTCATGTGAGCGGGTTGACGACCAGTGGCTTTTTGCCGGAATTCCAATTCGGCTTAGTTTTTTAGGTATTTTTGATACAGTTGCTTCGGTAGGAATTCCTAACACTTTACCAAATTTCTTCATGGAAGGGCATCAGTCGTGGGCGGATGGAAATATGGAAATTCATCCCGCTATAGAACAATGTATACATTTTGTCGCTGGTCATGAGGTGCGGGCCTCTTTTCCGTTGGATTCTATTAGGGTAAATAACAAATATCCCCCAAACGCTAAGGAAGTAATGTATCCGGGGTCACACTCCGATGTTGGAGGCGGGTACGGGGTGAACGATGTTGGAATCGCCCCTTCTGTGAGAGACTTTTTAGCCATAATTCCGGGGGCTCAAATGTATCAGGAAGCAAGATTAGCGGGTGTTCCTTTCAGACCGTGGAATGAGCTACCTGATGCCATAAAATCCGATTTTACTCCCGCCGAGAAGACTATAGCTTCCTATAATAAATATATTAAGTCTGCAGCTATTGCACCCGGACCGGTGGAAGAGTTGCATAAGAAAAATATGAGTCTGTATTTGAGCTATAGATATAAGTATAGAAATAAGTACTCTTCACTTCCTTTTTATAAAATGGCCAATGACGAATATAAGGGATATATTGCCATTACTAGCAATACTTTTAATAAAAGACTAGCTAGACTTAACGCGTATGCGCTAGCGCCCACTGATGATAATTACTCTGCTATAGACGCAGTGGCGATGCAAAATAAAATGACAAAGGCCGCCGGTTTTGGTAATCAAGATGAAAAAGAATATGCGCAATTATATGAGGTTATTAGGGCGTTGGATGAGCGGAAGCTAAACGGAGATATTGAGGAATTTTTTGGTAATTATATACACGATTCAATGGCGGGTTTTATTAAGATGGGCGGAAGCTCGACTAATGAATTCTTGATTAATGGGCTTGGGATAATGCGGTTTAGAAAAATATTTAAAGGTAATGACTAAATTACTCGGACGGGATCGATCTAAGCTGCGTCGGCGCGAAAGTAAAAATGCATAAAGCAACTTGTGGGATCGTTTCATTATTAATGTCCTATAACATTCGTGCGGCGGATTCGCTTAAAATCATTCATATAGATGAGCGATCGAAAAATCGAACCATTTGCCATCTGGAATTTGCATCGGTTAACGGCTTAAGCGTGGATGCGATGCCTGCAGCCACCGATGTATATCACTCGAGGGTTAATAATGAGCGTTATACAGCATGTCCATACGACTTAGAGATGAGATATGAAGGTCAAGTAATGCGAATTGATTTCGGTACTAACTTCGATTTGGAGAGTGTAAAAAAACATCGCCACTCCAGTCCGGTCGATTCGGGGTTCTTTACTTACGACGGCACAGATTGGCGAGGAGAGCCTGACACATTATCCGACCCGGAAAACGAAATTCGTGTGATCGAAGATAATGACTCGCAGTTGATAAGCGGGCTGTTGCATCGTGCGGATCCGAATTCAAAGGTGAAGGACTATTGTTACGCGCTTACGTTCGTTTATGACACGGGGTATGCTACTGCGGGCGTCTGCTCAGTAAGGAAAGATCGCTTAAAGCCCTGGCAGGACCTGCTTACGCAAGGAGCGATAATTCACTACAAGCCTTAATTTGGCGTAGCTGGGTAGCTGACCGTTGGCAGATCCTTCGGTGTCACGACCGGACCATCCGCTCCCCTAACCGTGATAACTGGTGATCCCAATATGCATTTCACGCAAGGAGTATTGTTATCACTGACTTTTGTCATTTAATGAAGCGTCTGGCCAGTTTGGTGGCTGCGACGAAGGCGCCATGCGAGACGCAGGCCAAGCGATTTCTTGTGTTCGACCGCATCAGCAGCACATGGCCGCGCTGTACTGTTGCGTTGCAGGATTGGTAGCTGTGGGCTGGGGTGCCGTAGCCAAGATCGATGCAGGTGAAACGACGGCTGCACAGGTCTTCAATGGCCATGTGCAGTATCGTTGTCCCTACCGACAGATGGTCGAGTGTCTTGTCGTGGAAGATGTTGAACAGGTGTAGCGTATCGCTCGACCGCAAGCCGAGTATGAGTGCGCAGGGCTGGTTGCCGCAATCTATCTGGTAGCACAGCAGCATGCCATGTAGCGCCAGCTCCCGCATTTCTTCCTGGGTCCATAGTTGTGCCCGATGTTCCGGCGTGGTAAGCCTGGACAGGGCTTCCAGCATCGCTGGCAGTTGCTCCGGCTGTTCGATGCGGTGCAAGGCCAGGCGGCCGGCGCCGTGCTCGCGCAACTGCCGCTGTTGGCGCTTGAGGTTGTACCGTCGCTTGGAGTTGAACTGTGCCATGAACGTTTCGAAGCTGGCGGGCAGGGGAATTTGGTGACAGGTTCGCCAGTTGTTCAGCAAGTGTGTGGTGTAGCTGCGGGCACTGCTTATGTTGCGCCAGAGCTCGCTATCTGCGGGCAATGAGCTTAGCGAGATCGCCTGGTATTGCGGGAAATGCGTCATCAGGAATTCAAACAGTAAATCCAACAGCTCGGCACGAGCGGGCATCAAGGGCGCGCTGCCGAGCAGGCAGACGCTGGGCACCGGCAAGGAGCCAAGACGCAGGCGGCCGGCGACAAAATCGAAGCTGTGCCGGCGCAATACCAGCGGCACCACGCCAACCACCACTCCGCTTGCCCGCTCGGTCACCGTGAACAGTTGCGGCGGCGCGTGCTCGGTCGCCGTGCTGAGCAGGTAGTCGAAAAATTCGGGGCTTTGGTAGACCCGGCCGTGGCTATCGCTCTCGGCCAGCAGGTCGCGCCAGCGCTGGAGCAGGGCGCTGTCGCCGATGCGGTCTGTGGCGTCTTCGATGAGGTAGGTGGCGTTGGACATGGTCGCACGACGATCCCACATCCTGCGCCTGCCTTTCTTGATGCAGGTCGAAGCGGCGCGATCAGCGGCGCCGGCGCCACACGGTATCCATCAGGGGCTTGACGCTGAAGCCGTGTACAAGTATCGACAGCATGACGACGAACAGGGCGATCCGCGTTAGCTGGGCGGCCACTTCCGGCGGCAATCCGGCTTCGATGGCGAACATCAGGTAGTAGATGGAACCGATGCCGCGCACGCCGAACCAGCCCGTCATGGCGCGCATGCGCAGGCTGGTGTCGCTGCCGGCCAGGCCCGCGAACACGCTCAGCGGGCGGGCGATCACGAACAGGAACAGGGCCGTCCACACGACATCCCACTGCATGCTTTTCAGCGAGATCATGCCGCCCAACAGCAGTACCAGCGTCAGTTCGGACAGCCGCTCCAGGTGTTCCTTGAATACCAACGCTTCGGTGCTGACGGTGAGCGGCGCCTCGTGGGTTTCGCTGTTCTTGGCCGATTCGGATTTGGCCGTGTCCGGCTCCAGCAGCCCGTGACGATCCTTGGGGGCGCCGGCCAGCACCAGCTCGGACTGCCGCAGCGCGACGGCGGCGATGAATACCGCCAGGAAGCCCGAGGCCTTGAGCAGCGTCGCCAGCGCGTACACTACGGCGATCATGCCCAGGCCCACCAGGTCGTCCATGATTTCGTGCTTGGGGTCGCTGCCGCGCAGTCGCCAGCTCAGCCGGGCCACCAGTGCGCCGGCCGCCACGCCGACCAGGGCCGCGCCAGCGGTTGCCCACAGCACGTCGACCAGCAGCCAGCGCAGGTGATGTGTGCCGGTATCCACTACCGACAGCATGCCGAGGCCGAGCATGACGAAGGGGAAGGCGCTGCCGTCGTTCATGCCGGCCTCGCAGGTGAGGGTGAAGCGCAGTTGGTCCTTGTCGCCGGCGTGGCGCACCTGGACGTCGGTGGCCAAGACCGGGTCGGTGGGCGCCAGGATGCCTCCAAGCAGGACCGCGGCGCCCGCCGGCAGATGAAGCACGTAATAGCCGAACAGCGTCACCAGCCCCACCGTGATCGACATCGACAGCCAGGCCAGCCGCAGCGGCGCATCCCAGCGCTCGCGCTTGAACGGCACCGGCATCTTGATGCCTGCGGAGAATAGGGATATCAGCAGGGCAATCTCGGTCAACACTTCCAGCAGGGCGGATTGCAGCTTGGGATCGAAGCCGAAGATGTTGAGCAAGGTCGGACCCATCAGGATGCCGGCGCCCAGGTAGACGATGGCGGAGGTGAAGGGCGACTTCGAGATCGTGGTGGCCGCCAGCCCGCGCGCCAGCATGAGGCCGCCGACGAGCAGAAACCAAAGAGTGGTGTTCACACGCTCTCCTTCGCAGTGACGAGTCAGATGCTAGGCGAGTTTGGCGTTTCAGTCTGTGGGATAGGGCACGGTGCGCGCTGCAACAGCAGAGCGGCGAGGCGCCGGCGAGGCATGGCCTCGCCGGGCAAACAGCGGAATTAGTTCAGCGCGGAACGCGAACGGGCGTAGCCGAAGTAGATGGCCAGGCCAACCACCAGCCAGATCGCGAAGGCGACCCAGGTGAACCAGCTCAGGTAGGTCATCAGCATGACGCAGAAGATCACGGCCAGCGCCGGAATTACCGGCACGCCCGGGCAGCGGAAGGCACGCTTGAGGTCGGGGCGCTTTTTGCGCATGATGATCACGGCGATCGACACCAGGCTGAAGGCGGCCAGCGTGCCGATGTTGATCAGCTCGGTCAGCACGTTCAGAGGCACCACGGCGGCGATCAGGCCGAACACGATGCCGACCAGCCAGGTGGCGAAGAACGGCGTGTGGAAGCGCGGATGCACGGTCGACAGGCGCTTCGGCAACAGGCCATCGCGCGACATGGCGAAGATGATGCGGGTCTGGCCGTAGGCCATCACCAGGATCACGGTGGTCATGCCCAGGATCGCGCCCAGGTCGACGAAGCCGGCGAACCAGTTTTCACCGGCGTGTTTCAGCGCCAGCGATACCGGATGGTCGATGCCGAGGTACTGCTGGTAAGGCACGATGCCGGTCATGATGGCCGAGACCACCACGTACAGCACGGTACAGGCGGCCAGCGAGCCGATGATGCCGATCGGCAGGTCGCGCTCGGGACGCTTGACTTCCTCGGCGGCCGAGGTCACCGCGTCGAAGCCGATGAAGGCGAAGAACACCAGCGCGGCGGCGCTCAGCATGCCGTTGTAGCCAAACGGCATAAACGGTTTCCAGTTGGCAGGCTCGACGTGGCGCGCGCCGACGACGATGAACAGCAGCACCACGCCGACCTTGATGGCGACCATGATGTTGTTCAGGCGGGCCGATTCACGCACGCCCCAGCCCAGCATCGCGGTCAGCACCAGCATGATGCACAGCGCGGGCAGGTTGATCAGCGTATGCACGCCGGGGATCGCGCCGGGCGCGGCCGTGAGCTCGACCGGCAGATGGATGCCGAAGCCGGAGATCAACGACTGGAAGTAGCCGGACCAGCCGACCGACACGGCCGAAGTGGCCAGGCCGTATTCCAGCAGCAAGTCCCAGCCGATCATCCAGGCGGCCAGTTCGCCCAGGGTGGCGTAGGTGTAGGTGTAAATGGAGCCGGCCACGGGCACGGTGGAGGCGAATTCTGCGTAGCAAAGCGCGGCGAAGCCGCAGGCGATCGCGGCGACGACGAAGGACAGCGTCAGCGCCGGGCCGGCCGTGACGGCGCCGGTGCCCGTGAGTACGAAAATACCGGTGCCGACAATGGCGCCGATGCCCATGAGAATGAGGTCGAAGGGACCGAGTACTTTCGCCAGGCCGCCGGGTTTGCGGCTGTTGGCGATCATATCGTCCAGGTTCTTAGTGCGAAATAGGCTCAAAATGGCTCCAGTTTTATTGTGATTATCTCCGTACCCGAGCCTGTGCCTTGTGGGCGCTCGGGCGACGGCAAATAATACAGTAACTTTCCGGCTCTGCCGAGAGAGTTAAGTAGTTAATAACGAAGAGATATACAGCAGCAGCCTATCCTCCAATTTGCCCAGGTCCAGGCCGGTGATCTCGCCGATGCGGCGCAGACGGTAATCCAGCGTATTGCGGTGGATGTGCAGGGCCTCGGAGGTGGCTGCCGGATGACCGTCGTGTTCAAACCACACATTGAGCGTGCGCTGCAGCAGTTCCTTGTTTTTGTCCTGCGCCTTCAGTCGGGCGATGGGCAGGCGCAGCTGTTCCGCTTCCCAGCCCGATCCCAGGCCCGACAGCAGCACCGGCAGGGTTTGCTCGTAGTAGCTGAAGCGCGACCGGCGCGGATGGCGGGCGCGGCCGATGCGGGCCGCCGTCAGCGCGCTTTGGTAGGAAACCGCCACGCCGGCCATGCCGGACTGGGCGATACCCATGGTCAGCGTGTGCGGCTGCTGGCATTCCTCGTGCAGGATGGCGGCCAGCGCCTGCAATTGGCGTTGCGGCCAGTGGGCATCGTGCGCGGGCGGGGCGTCGTAGAAGTCCAGCAGCACCAGCTGATGCGCGCTGGCCGACGCGGTGAGCGCGGACGGTTGCCGGGCCAGCATGCGCAGCTGCAGTCGCTGCAGCTCGCTGAGGGCTTGGTCGGTGCTGGCCGCCTTGTCGTCCAGCTCCAGCAAAAACACCAGATGGCTGCGCTCGAAGTTGACGCCCAGCCGGCGCGCCCAGGCGGCCAGGTCAGCCTCCATCGCCGATTCGTAGCGGATCAGGTTGAGCACGAAGGCTTCGCGGTAGCGCGAGTCACGTTGCAGCTCGCCGGCCAGGTGGGCTTGTTCCAGGATCATCTCCGCCGTCAACCGCACCAGCTCGCCGAACTGGCGCACCTGGGCCGGCACGCCGCTCAGGCCCACGGCGCCGCAGACCTGGCCGTTGACCGTCAGCGGCAGGTTGATGCCGGGCTGGGCGCCGTGCATACTCCGGGCGCTGGCACTGTCGATCTCCACCGTCAGCCGCTTGGCCAGGGCCAGCATGGCGCCGGCGTGCAGCTCGCCGATGCGCGCCGGATTGCCGCTGGCGAGGATGGTGCCGTTGGCGTCCATCACGTTGACGTTGTAAGGGATGATCTTCATCGTCCGGCTGACGATGTCCTGGGCCAGCTCGGTGCTCAGTATGTACATGGGCGGTTCTCCTTGCCGTCATTGTGCCAAATAACAAGGAATTCGGGTAAATCCCCGGCTAGCAGCGGAATTTATTGTGCATATGCCCAATAACGTGCCGTGATCCGGCTGAATTATGGTGCATTTGGCCGATGTTTTTCCAGGATGGATTCCAGATAATCATCTGCACAGACCACCTATAAAAACCAAGGAGACCCACATGAACACCACGACCACCGCCACCCCGTGGCCGGCGGCGTCCGTCCTGGACGGCGCTTACAAGAAGGCCAGCTGGCACCTGATCCCGTTCATCTTCATCTGCTACTTCTTCAACTACCTCGACCGCGTCAACGTCGGCTTCGCCAAGCTGGAGATGCTGGACGCTCTCCATTTGAGCAATACTGTTTACGGATTAGGCGCGGGCATCTTCTTCATCGGCTACGTGCTCAGCGGCGTGCCGAGCAACCTGATACTCCACAAGATCGGCGCCCGCCGCTGGATCGCGACGATGATGGTGGCCTGGGGCGGCCTGTCGGCCGGCATGCTGTTCGTGCACGATCCGGCCTCGTTCTATGTGCTGCGCTTCTTCACCGGCGTGGCCGAGGCCGGCTTCTTCCCCGGCATGGTGCTGTACTTCACGCACTGGTTCCCGGCGCAGAAGCGCGGCCAGGTGATGGCCCTGTTCATGTCGGCTATCCCGATCTCCGGACTGGTCGGCGGTCCGCTGTCGGGCTGGATGCTGCAGCATTTCTCGGCCGGACAGGCTGGCATGGCCGGCTGGCAGTGGCTGTTCCTGCTGCAAGGCTTGCCGACCGTGATCCTGGGCGTGGCCGTGTACTTCTACCTGAACGACGGCATCGCCCAGGCCAAGTGGCTCAGCGCGGATGAAAAAGCCGCCATGCAGGCCGCGCTGGCGGGCGACGAGCAACAGCGCCAGGCCAACAGCGACGCCGGTCAGACCTTCTCGTCCGTGGTCCGCAACGGCAATGTGTGGATGCTGGGCGTGATCTATTTCTGCATCCAGATGGGCGTGTATGCGATCAATTTCTGGCTGCCATCCATCATCAAGTCGCTGGGTTACCAGAGCGCGGTAACGGTCGGCTGGCTGAGCGCGATTCCCTACCTGTGCGCCGCCTTCTTCATGGTGTGGGCCGGCCGCTCGGCCGACCAGCGCCGCGAACGCCGCCTGCACGTGTCGCTGCCGATGCTGATGGGCCTGACCGGCCTGATGTTGGCGGCCAACTTCTCCAGTAATCCTGTGATCGTGATAGTGGGCCTGAGCATGGCGACCATGGGCGCGCTGGCCGCGCTGGCGATGTTCTGGTCGCTGCCGGCCGCCTTCCTTGGCAGCGCGGCCGCGGCCGGCGGCCTGGCGCTGATCAACTCGCTGGGCCAGATCGCCGGCTTCGTCAGCCCCTTCCTGGTCGGCTGGATCAAGGATGCGACCCAGAGCACCGATACAGCGCTGTATATTTTGTCCAGCGTGCTGTTGCTTGGTGCGATACTGGTGCTGCGTGTCCCCGCCAAACTGGTCAACCGTTGATAGAGTAACTTGATGAAAATAGTCATTGCGCCCGATTCGTTCAAGGAGAGCCTGACCGCGATGGCGGTCGCCAACGAGATCGAGGCCGGCTTCCGCGAGTTCTTTCCCGACGCGCAGTACGTCAAATTGCCGGTGGCCGACGGCGGCGAAGGCACGGTGCAAGCCATGATAGACGCCAGCGGCGGCCGCCGCGTGGCGTTGAAGGTGTCCGGCCCGCTGGGCGAGCCGGTGGATGCGTTTTACGGCCTGATGGGCGACGGCGCCACGGCCGTGATCGAAATGGCCGCCGCCAGCGGCCTGGAGCTGGTGCCGGCGGCGCAGCGCGATCCGCTGCGCACCAGCAGCTACGGCACCGGCGAGCTGATCCGCGACGCGCTGGACGCGGGCGCGCGCCGCTTCGTGCTGGGCGTGGGCGGTAGCGCCACCAACGACGGCGGCGCCGGCATGGTGCAGGCCTTGGGCGGACGCCTGCTGGACGAGGCCGGCAACGAGCTGCCACCGGGCGGCGGCGCGCTGGACCGCCTGCGGCATATCGACCTGTCTGGACTGGATGCGCGCATCAAGGACAGCGTGTTCGACATCGCCTGTGACGTCAGCAATCCGCTGGTGGGGCCGCAGGGCGCCTCGTACATCTTCGGCCCGCAGAAGGGGGCGACCCCGGCGATGGTCGAGCAACTGGACACCAACCTGCGCCATTACGCCGAGGTCATCGCCCGCGAGCTGGGCCATCAGGTGGCCGACGTGCCGGGCGCCGGCGCCGGCGGCGGCATCGGTGCGGCGATGCTGGTGTTCCTGGGCGGACGCCTGCGCCCCGGCAGCGAGATCGTGACGGCGGCGGTCGGGCTGGACGCGGCCGTGGCCGACGCCGACCTGGTCATCACCGGCGAAGGCCGCATCGACAGCCAGTCCATCCACGGCAAGACGCCGATCGGCGTGGCCCGTGTGGCGCAACGGCACGGCAAGCCGGTGATCGCCATCGCCGGCAGCCTGGCGCCGGGCGCGGCCGTTGTGCACCGGCACGGCATACAGGCCGTGTTCGGCGCGGTCAGCCGGCCTTGCACGGTCGAGCAGGCGCTGGCCGAGGCGGCGCAGAATGTGCGCAGCGCCGCCCGCAATATCGCCGCCGTCCTCAGCCTGGGCGCCCGCCTGTAGTTGCCTACGCACATCTGTGCTAGAGTCGTTCTCGTGTCAGTCACCGACGTCGAGAATGAAGCCAGCAGCCCACAGTCCTTTGCCATCGCTCCGCTCGCAAATCTACACGCTGGTCTGGGCGTGCGCTTTGCCGGCGGTGGTGGGCATCGGCCTGCTGGCGAACCACTTTTATGAGCGCGAACGCACGCAGATCCAGCAGGAGTCGCTGATCACCGCGCGGGCGCTGATCCAGGCGGTGGACCGCGATCTCAACACCGGCATCACCATGGCGCTGGCGCTGGCCAATTCGCCCAGCCTCGACAACGGCGACCTGGCGGCCTTCCACGCGCAGGCCAGCAAGGCGCTGCGGCCCGAATTCCCCGGTTTTAACTTCGTCCTGAGCGACCGCGACTCGGTCCAGTTGCTCAATACCGTGCGCCCGTTCGGCCCGAGTACGCCCGATCCGGCAAGCCTGGACCGCATCAGAAAGGTGTTCGATACCGGCCAGACCGTGATCTCCGACGTGTTCATCGGCGGCGTGCTCAAACGGCCGCTGGTTGCGATACACGTGCCGGTGGTCCGGGGCGGTAAGGTGATTTACTGCCTCTCGGTCGCCTTTGTGCCCGAGCGCCTGGGTATGGTGCTGAGGGAGCAGCGCCTGCCCGCAGGCCGTGTAGCGGGCATTTTCGACTCGCGCGGCGTGATCGTGGCACGCACGCGCGACTCGGCCAAATTCGTCGGCCAGCCCGGTTCCCCGGCGCTTGTGGCCAGCATGGCAGGCGGCGGCGAAGCGGCCATCGAGTCGGTTACGCTGGACGGCACGCCGGTGTATTCGATGTACAGCCATTCCAAGGTATCCGGTTGGGCGGTATCGATCGGCGTGCCGCGCAGCGAGGTACTGTCGGAGATGGTCGCGTCGATACGCTGGATCGTGCTGTTCCTCGCCGGGCTGCTTGGCTTGGGCGTGGCCGCCGCATGGTACCTGGCGCGCCGCATCGACGGTTCGGTCAGCGCGTTGGCGTACGCGGCCAGCGCCCTGGGTAAAAACGGTGACATGCGCCTCGATCGGGTGCGTCCGGCGTTCCGCGAAGCCGACGACGCCATCCGCACCTTGCAGTCGGTGGAGTCGGAACTCCATCAGTACCGGCACCGGCTTGAAAGCGTGATCGAAGAGCGCACCTTGCAGCTACAGTCGGCGCAGCGGGAGGCCATCGACAAGGAACTGCGCACCCGCACCGTGATGGATAACGTCGGCGACGGCATCATCACCATCAACGGCGACGGCGTCATCGAATCGTTCAACCGCGCGGCCTGCGGCATTTTCGGCTACACCCCCGAGGAGGCGATAGGCGCCAACATCACCAGCATGATGCCCGAGTCCATACGCGGCGCGCACCAGGCAGGCATGGCGCGTTATTTCGCCGGCGGCGCGCCCACGGTGGTGGGCCGGAACAGCGTCGAGCTGCAAGGGCTGCGCAAGGACGGCACCACGTTTGCGCTGGAGCTGTCGATAAGGGCCTTGTTCGTGGAAGGTCATCATCTGTTTGTCGGCATTGTGCGCGACGTCACGGAGCGCAAGCGGGCGGAGAAGGAGCTGCGCGTGGCGATGGAACAGGTGCAGGTCGCCAGCGCGGCCAAGGATGTCTTCGTGGCGAACATGAGCCATGAGCTGCGCACGCCGATGAATGCGGTGCTGGGCATGGCGCACCTGCTCAGCACCACCGGCTTGTCGCCGGAACAGGCACGGTATCTGGAGATGATACGGGCGTCGGGCCAAACGCTGCTCGGCATCCTGAACGACATCCTCGATTTTTCCAAGATCGGAGCGGGGAAGATCGAGGTGCATCCGGTGCGCTTCCAGCTGGACGAGGTGCTGCATTCGGTGGCCAGCATCATGAGCGTTTCGGTCGGCGATCGCAACCTGGAGCTGTGCGTGGGCGTGGAGCCGGACGTGCCGCGTGCGCTGGTTGGCGATGCGCTGCGGCTCCAGCAGATACTGGTCAACCTGACCGGCAATGCGATCAAGTTCACCGAACATGGCGAGGTGTCGCTGCTGGTGGAGCGTGGCGAGGATGAGGGCACGCTGCGCTTTACGGTGCGCGACACCGGCATCGGCATGAGCGGCGAGCAGTTGGGGCGCCTGTTCTCGCCGTTCACGCAGGCCGACCTGTCCACCACGCGCCGTTTCGGCGGCACCGGCCTGGGGCTGACCATTTCCAAGGACTTGATCGAGCTGCTGGGCGGCTCCATCGAGGTAAGCAGCACAACCGGGGAGGGCAGCGCCTTCTCCTTTACGCTGCCGTTGAAGCAGGCGGGCGACGCCCCGGCCGCGCAACCCGGCCAGCGCAGGCACCTGCTGGTGGTGGACGACAATCCGACCAGCCGTTCCTTCCTGTCCAAGGCGATCCAGGCCTGGGACTGGACTTGCGATGTTGCGGCCTCGGGGCCGGAGGCGCTGGCGCTGATACGCTCCGGTCATGTCTACGACGCGGCGCTGGTCGACTGGCAGATGCCCGGCATGGACGGTCCGGAGGTCATGCGTGCGGTGCGGGCGGAATCCGGCAAGGCGGTCATCTGCATGGTCAACGCCTACGGCCGCAGCAAGCTGGTACAGGACATGGCTGGCGTTAGCGCGCCGGTATTTCTCACCAAGCCGGTCACGTCGTCCAGCCTCCACGATGCGGTGCAGACCGCGCTGGTACACAGCGATACCGATGCCGGCGCCAAGCCGGTCGCCGACGATGAGCTGACGCTGCGCGGCGCGCGCATACTGCTGGTGGAGGACAATCCAATCAACCAGCAAGTGGCGAAGGGCATACTGGAACAGATGGAGGCGGTGGTGGCGGTTGCGGAGAATGGCGAACAGTCGCTCGCACTGCTGCGAGGCGGCCTGCAATGCGATCTGGTGCTGATGGACGTGCAGATGCCGGTGATGGACGGCTACACCGCGACCCGCGCGATACGCGACGAACTGCGTTTGACGCTGCCGGTGATCGCGATGACGGCCGGCGTGATGGAATCCGAGCGTGAGCAGTGCATCGCCGCCGGAATGGATGATTTCATCGGCAAGCCGGTGGACGTGGAGCAGATGCTCGCCACCATCGCGAAGCACCTGCGTCCCGCCGCAGTCTAGAAGAAGGTGTTGACGGCGCGCTGTACGCGGTAGTCGTCGTCCACCACCAGCATCAGCGGCCATTTGTCGAACGTGGTGCAGGGATGCGAGATGCCGCAGCCTATCAGGTCGCCGACCTCCAGTGCGATGGCTTGGTCCGCCGGCAGCCGCAGATACGCGTGCTGGTCGTTCATCTTCTCGATGCGGCATCCCTCCGGCAGCGCGGACGGCGTGCCGGCGCCGGGGCGGTGCGAGACCAGCGCACGCGGAAGCTCCATGTCGTAGGACGCATCGCGCTTGCCCATGCCGAGTATCGCCAGCGTCGGCTCCGGGCGCGACAACACCATGCTCCACACCTCCAGCGCGGGCCGCAGGCCCTGGCCCGGCGCCAGGCCTTCGCGTGCATTCAGTTGTTCGATCAGGCCATGATAGAAACCGTGATCGTTGGTCAGGTAGCAGCCGCTGCGCAGCACCGGCAGCACGGGGCGCGACAGGTTCTTCACCTGGGCGAAGCCGCTGGCGACAAAATCGAAGTACGCCGAACCGCCCGCCGACAACAGGACTTCCTCGCGCTTGAACAGCTGCCCGGCGTCGGCCTGGCGCAGCAGGTCGGAAAGCTGGGCGACGAACTGGCGGACTTCTTCATGGTCCTTGTTTCGGTCAGGGCCGACCAGCAGGCCTTCGTAGCCCTCGATGCCGGCCAGCTCCAGGCCCGGCGCGGCCGCTATTTCGCGGGCCAGCGCAAGGGCGTCTTCCATGCTGCGGCAGCCGGCGCGCTTGCCGGCCAGCCCCAATTCGACCAGCAGCGGCAAGGGTCGCTCCATGCCCGCTTGCTGCGCCGCCTGCGACAGGCGTGCGACGCCGGCGCTGGAATCGACCAGGGCGAAGAATTCGAATTTGGGATCGTCGCGCATCAGCGTTAGCATGGCCTGGATGTCGGCCGGCGCCACCAGCTGGTTCGCCAGCAGCACGCGGCGCACGCCGTAGCGGTGGGCGATCTGCACCTGGGCCGCCGTCGCCAGCGTCATGCCCCAGGCGCCGTTCGTCAACTGGGCGTCGAACAGCTGGGGACTCATGGTGGTCTTGCCGTGCGGGGCCAACTGCACGCCGTACTGTTCGCAGAAACCGCGCATCCAGCGCAGGTTGTGCTCCAGCGAGGAAGCCTTCAGCAGCGCGACGGGGAAGCTGGTGTCGGCGCTCAGCACGTTCCACTGGCGGGCGCCGATGTCGCCCTGGCGCAGCGGCTCGGTGATGGGCAGGCCCTTGACGCCGGGATGCAGCAGTCGATTGTCCAGTTCCAGCATGGCGGCGGTGCGTGTCAAGTGTGGCTCCCTTGGTCGAAAGATTGAATGGCGGCGCCCAGCGCCTGCAGGCGGTCGCGCCGCAGCATGCCGTAGTTGTAGAAACCGACGTGGCGTATGCCCATGTCCCGCAAGCCTTCCAGCGCCGCCGGCAGTTGCGCGCCGTCGGCCAGGTCCGGCGGTCCGGGGCGCAGGATGGCGCGTATGCGGTCCGGCGTGCCGATGCGGCGGATGCAGTCCCATGCGTCGCTGCGGACGGCGGCGGCATTGGCCTCGTAGAACGGAATCTCCAGCCAGTCGGCCACGCCGGCCAGCGCGCGCAGGTCGGTGCCTTCGAGCCAGCTTTGCGCGGTGGGACGCTGCACGGTTGCCACCACGGCTAGCTGCACCTGCGCCGGCATGGCGGCGCGGATGGCGCCGACCAGTTGCGTCACGCGCCGTTGCCGCAAGCGGTTCAGGGCGGCCAGGTCGCCGTCCTCCAGCAGATCGGCGGCCAGCCACGCGGCAGCCTGGCTGGGCGTGGCGTCGACTGGCGCATCGAGATAATTGTCGATGTTCTGGCGCACGCGGTTGCGCAGGCCGTCCATGTCGATGTCGGCTGCTTTGCCGGCGGTCATGCAGGCGTCGCAGAAGCAAAGGCCCAGCATGGAATCGAGCCAGAGGTTGCCGCGGACTTGGGCGAATTCATGGTGGTAGCCGTGGGCGTAGGGCAGCCAGCCCGGCGTTTCGATCACCACGCTGGCGACGCCGCGCGTGGCCACGTCGGCGCTCAGCGCGACGGCGTAGTCGAACACCGCTTGCTGCATGGGGCAAAGGCTGTACAGGTAGCCGTCGCCGTGCGCGTTGCGGGCCGTGTATTCGGGATGCGCCGCGCCGAGGCGGCTGTTGTGCAGCAGGACGGTCCAGGCGTGTACCGCGACGCCGCCGTTGGCGACCAGTTCGGGCAGCACCTCGCGCATCGCCGGGTCGGAATGGGCTTGCGGCTTGATCTCGCCGTAGCGCGCCAGCTCGGGTTCGAAGTAGACCACGCCGTCTTCCGGGAAGATGACGCGCGGGCCGCTGGCCGCGTGCGGGCGCAGGAATTTGCCGGCATGGTAGCTCACGGCCAGCGTCGCGCCGTTCATGCCCAGGGCGCGGGCCTGGTCCACAAAACGGCCTACATCCGCGACATCCCACGGATAGCAATACAGCGAGGTGTTGTTGGGTGATTTCATGCGCGTCATTTTAGCGTAGGGCGCGCTATTACGGCGCATCTTCAATCCTGCGTTGAAGGTCATTCAAGGCCAGGGCCAATTATCAGGCGCCGCCTTCAGCCGGAGAATGGAATGGTTCGCACATTCTTTGGGAGTCAGGCATGAAAGATCAGAAAGTGGTGGTGATAGGGGGCTTGTCCGGCATCGGGCTGGCGGTGGCACGGCAGGCCGCTGCGGCCGGCGCGCGCGTGATCGCGGCGGGCCGGCGTACCGTGGCGACGGACTGGCCGTCCGGTATCGAAGCGCGGCAACTGGATGTGGAAGACGAGGCGTCGGTGCAGCGCTTCTTCGCGGATCGATGTCCGATGCGGAGCGCGAGGCGACGGTGGAGCACGTGGGCGCCAGCCAGCCGGTTGGCCGGGTCGGACAGGCCGATGACCTGGCCCAGGCTTACCTGATGCTGATGCAGAATGGTTTTATGACCGGAGCAGTCGTCGATGTCGACGGCGGCGGTTTGTTATAAGGAGAATCAAGTGAAAACCTCGACCATGGCGCCTCGGCGCCGCCAATTCCTGACTCAGGCCGCCGGTGGCGCAGCCTTGTTGGCCGCCGGACTGACGCAAGGCGTTCAGGCGCAGACTTCTGCACCGGCGACCGTATCCTCGCCGGATTCCTCAGCCTTCTGGCCGAACGGCGCGCGGCTGGTGATCTCGATCTCCATGCAGTTCGAAGCGGGAGGCCAGCCGGCCAAGGGCGCCGATAGTCCCTTCCCCAAGGTCGACTTTCCGGCCAGCGTGCCGTCGGATGCTGCGGCCAACACGTGGTTCGCCTATGGCTACCGCGAAGGCGTGCCGCGCATGCTGGACCTGTGGGACAAGCATGGGATCAAGGTCACGTCGCACATGATAGGCGAGGCGGTGCGCCACCATCCGGCGCTGGCGAAGGAGATCGTCAAGCGCGGACATGAAGCATCCGGCCACGGACCGCGTTGGAGCTCGCAGTACGCGATGAGCCGCAAGGACGAAAAGGCTTTCCTGGTCGCCGGCCGCGACATGGTGCGCCAGGAGACCGGCGAAACGACCGTCGGCTATAACTGCAACTGGCTGCGGCGCGGTCCGAACACCTTGTCGCTGCTGCAGGAGCTGGGCTTCATCTATCACATCGATGATGTCAGCCGCGACGAGCCGTTTATCGAACAGGTGAACGGCAAGGATTTCGTCGTCGTGCCGTACACACTGCGGAACAACGATATCCTGCTGATCGAAGGCCGCAATTATTCGCCGCAGGCCTTCCTGGCGCAGATCAAGGGCGAGTTCGATCAGCTTTACGAGGAAGCCGGAACGCGCCGCCGCATGATGTCGATCAGCCCCCACGACCGCATCAGCGGCACGCCGCAGATGGTGAGGGTCTGGGACGAGTTCCTGACCTACGCCCGCAGCAAGGCCGGTGTAGCTTTCATGCGCAAGGACGATATCGCCCGCTTTGCGCTGGCCAGTCCGCTGACGGTGCGCGAGAGCGAAACCATCTGAAAACCGCTCCTGTCGGTGCTATATTGGACGCTTCCACAGGCCGACAGGAGTACGCATGCTCACACGCCGCAGTTTCTTTCACGCAGCCGCCGGATTTGGCGGCGGTTCGCTCATCTCGCCGCCGGCACTGGCCGGGCTGCCGCCCAGCGCCGAGGCGCAGCCACGCAACGAGGCCTACTGGGCCAAGGTGGCCGCGCAATATGATCCTGCTCCGGATTTCATCAATCTGGAGCAGGGCTACTTCGGCATGATGGCGCGCCCGGTGGCTGAGGACTACAAGCGCAATATCGACTACCTGAACGCGCACAATTCGCGCTTCCTGCGCCAGCAGTTCGACGGCGCGGGCATGGATGCGATACGGGCGCGGATCGCGGCGGCGGTCGGCGCCGACGTGTCGGAGATCGCCATCACGCGCGGCGCCACCGAGTCGCTGCAAAACCTGATCGTCAATTACAAGCACGTGAAGGCCGGGGATACGATCATGTACGCCGACCTGGATTACGACGCCACGCAATATGCGATGAACGAGCTGGCGCTGCGGCGCGGCGCGGAAACCGCCGTGGTGCGCATCCCCGAGCCACCCAGCCGCCAGGCCATCCTGGACGCCTACGCGGAGGCGATGCGGCACCACCCGCGCACACGCTTGCTGCTGCTGACCCACATCAGCCATCGAACCGGCCTGGTGCTGCCGGTCGCCGAGCTGGTGGACATGGCGCGCCAGCGCGGCATCGATGTCATCGCCGACGCCGCCCAGTCGTGGGGCCAGACCGATTTCATGGTGGCGGACCTGAAGGCGGACTTCATCGGCTTCAACCTGCACAAGTGGCTGGGGGCGCCGCTGGGCGTGGGCTTCATGTACATCCGCAAGGCGCGGCTGCCGGATATCGGGGTGCATATGTCCGACCAGGATTATGCGGCCAACGATATCCGTTCCCGCGTCCATTCAGGTACGGTCAATTCGGCCAACACGATGACGGTGCCGGCGGCGTTCCGCTTCCATGAGCAGATCGGCGTGGCCAATAAATCGGCGCGGCTCAAATACCTGCGCAGCTATTGGGTGGAGCGGGTGCGCGGCGTGAAAGGCTTGCAGATACTGACGCCGGACGATCCCTCCATGTATGGCGCCAGCACCTCCTTCCGCTTCGACGGCAAGACCAGCAAGGAAGACAACCAGCGCCTTGCCAAGCGGCTGATGGACGAACATGGCATTTTCACCGTGTCGCGCAACGGCCCGGTGGGCGGCAGCTGCGTGCGCGTGACGCCGGCGCTGTTTACCAGCCCAAGCCACTTGGACCGGCTGGTGCAGGCCATCGAAGCGCTGAGCCGGGCCTGAACCGGCGCCGGGGCGGGCGCCATTGCTCAGCGCCGCTACCCAGCACCGCTACTCAGCGCCGTTGCTCAGGACTCGGCCGCGCGCAGTGCCTGGCCATCGCGGGCGCTGACCTGCTCGGCGGCGGCTTTGCCGGCCAGGAAGGCGTGGTCGGAGTTGTAGTATTCCCACTCGCTGTAGCGGCCGGCCAGCACGATGTCGTATTGCGCCAGCCAATCGCGAATGGTCGCCACGCTTTGCGTGCGTGCATGGTCATACACCACGTAGGCGTAGGGCAGGTCGAGCTGGTTGGCCGCCAGAACGCGGTCTTGCGGCGTGAGGAAACCGGTGCGGATGCAGTCGGCCACGCAGCGTTCGATCAGCGCGTCGCCCGTGACCGGGAGCGGCTTGGTGGGCGAATAGGATATCTCGCAGGTGAAGCCGAAGCCGCCCGGCGCGTTGCAGTGCGGGCTGGCGTTCCCCTGCACGAAGATGCGGTGGAATATGGTGTCTTCGGGGTAGTAGATCCAGTGCTTGTCGGTCAGGTTCGGACGGTCGACGCCGATGTTGACGCAGCGGACCGACACGTGGCGCAGCTGCGCGGCGGCCCGCCGCACCGCTCCCGGCGCGGCGCCGCCTGCCAAGCGCACCAACTCGGGCAGCGGCATGGTGCTGATCAGCTGCTCGTAGCAGAGCCGGCGGCCATCGGCCAGCACCACCGCGTGCTGCTGCGGCAGCAGCTCAACCACGTCGGCGTCCAGCTCGACCTTGCCGCGGATGTGAGGCAGGAAGGCCGTCATCAGCGCCTGGAAGCCGCCGCGAAGAGGATAGCCGAAGCGGGCGTTGGGCCCCATCGGTCTTGGCACCGGCCGCAGCGCGCCGTCGATGATCTCGCCCAGGTCCGGCTGCGGCACGCGGCCGCCGAGCCACGAGGTCTCCATTTCGGTCAAAGGCACGGTCCACAGCTTGCGGTTGTAGGGAATGGCGAAGTGGCGGGCGATGCCCGCGCCCCAGACCCGGTAAATGAATTCCTCGAAATTGGCCGGCTCGGACGATGCTGGTTCGGCGCACGCGGCGCCGGCTGCGACGTCGGCGGTGCCGTCAGCGCAGCAGTCCTCGGGCGGTGGCGCATCGTTGGCGGCCGGTGTGCCGCGCCGCGCCTCGATCGCGCCGAGCAGGCATTCCTTGATCACGTCCGGCGGCAGTCCGTACAACGCGCCCTGGAACGGATAGCGGGTGTAGACCTGCTTGCTGTAGATCCAGGCCTCGCGCATCTGCCAGTGTTGGTTGTCGCCCAGGAGCTGGTCGTACAGCTTGAGCACATAAGGATCGTTGGAGAACATGATATGGCCCGCATGATCGAAGGTGAAGCCCCGGTCTTCGATCGAACGGCACCAGCCGCCGACGGTGGCATTCTTTTCCAGCAGTACCGTGTCCGCGCCGAGGTGGTAGGCGGCGGAAAGGCCGGTGGGGCCGGCGCCGACGATCACGCAGCCGATGCGCGCGGATGGCCGCAACGGATTGATGCTGGCGCCGCCCGACGCGGCCGTCTCGGCGCCTGCCGCCTTGGCGACACCCCCGACCTTCTCGTCGGCGTTTGCCCCGGCGTTGACGGCCTTGGCGCCGCCCGGCGGCGTTGTGGCGATCAGCGCGCGCATCTGCTCGGCGGTGGCCTGCCACGATGTCTGCTCGACGATGGCCCGCATGCGTTGCGCCATGGCCGCACGCTGCGCCGATGTTTGCGCCAGTGCGGCCGCGCAGGCGGCGATGAAGCCGGCGTGGTCGTGGCCGATGGCGACCACGTCGCCGTAGGGCTGTTCGACATCCTGGATGGCCGTGCTGACGATGGGCAGCTCGGCCGCCATGTACTCCAGCACCTTGGTCGGGCTGATGTAGCGGGTCGACTGGTTCAGCGCGAACGGCAGCAGGCACACGTCCCAGCCGGCCAGGAAATGCGGCAAGGCCTGGTAGGGCTGCATGCCGAGATAGTGGATGTTGGGCCGCTGCGGCAGCGAGGCCGGGTCGATCTTGATCACCGGGCCGACGATCACCAGTTGCCAGTCGGGCCAGGCGTCGGCCAGCGCCGCCAGCAGTTGGGCGTCGAAACGCTCGTCCACCACGCCGTAGTAGCCCAGCCGCGGGTGGGGGATGTCGGCGTGCAGCGGATGGCCGTTGCCGCGGTCCAGCGCCTGCTGGAAGTGCACCGCGTCCACGCTGCTGGGGAAGCAGTGGACGTTGTCGTGCCGCTGTCGCTTGGCCTCGTACAGGCTGGGGCCGCCGGTGAACACCAGGTCGGCGATCTTCAGCAGCGCCGTCTCGCGCTGCACCAGCTGGCGCGGCGGGTTGCGGAAGGCGGACAGTTCATCCATGCAGTCGTACACCACCAGACTGGGCGACAGCGTTTGCAGCAGCGGCAGCGCCATCGGCGTGTAGAACCAGGCGATCAATGGTTCGCCGTCCGGCAACTGCCCGGCCAGCAGCGGCTGCAGCAGGCGGATCTGGTCGTCGTGGAAGCCAGGCGCCGACAGCGGCGTGTGCGGCTGGCAGACCGTGACGTTGGGCGCGGGCGTCGACGTGCGCAGGTGGCTGGGCCCCTCGTGCCGGACCGGCTCCTCGACAAACAGGATGCGGTAATACTCGGCCAGCCGGGACATCAGCTGTTGCGGGCGTTGATAGACGAAATCCCAGCGCAGGTGGCTGAAGACGATGATGGTCGGCATGGCGCTCTCCCTTTTTGTTGGTGGTGTGTCGGAGGGGGTGTCGGCGGTGCGACACAGGTGATCGGTCAGCTGGATGGACTGGTGCAGGGCGGTGGCGTAGGGCGCCACCAGCCGGCGCGCCAGCGGATCGGGGCCGTCGCGGTCCAGGTCCCACAGGCCGCTGCGGTGCCAGTGGTCCGCGTGCTCCCAGTCCGGGCGGTCGATGGCGGGGTAGATGCAAACGCCGCGCAGGTCGGCGCCGTGCTGCGCGGCCAATGCGGCCTGCTCGGCGATCTGGCGTATCCACGTACCGCGCCCGCTGCCGACGTGGCTGGTTTCTGCCAGCAGCAGCGGCCTGTCGTAGCGCTGCCCCAGCTCCAGCAGCAGGCGGTACAGGGGCATGCGGCGCGGCTCGCCCAAGTGCCACCACAGGCGCAGGTTGGTGCCGCTTTCCCATTGGTTGCTGTGGTAGTAGTTGGCGCCGACCAGGTCGAGATAATCCGGCGCGCCGCCCAGCTCCGGCTCGACCCGGCCACACAGCATGTCCCACGCCTCGAATTGCGCGGCGCGCCAGCCGGCCGCCTGCGCCGCCCAGTCCGGCCGGTGCTCGGGCGCGATGACGTGGATCAGCGGATCGCAGGCCAGGATGCGGGCGCCCGGCGTGACGGAGCGCACGGCGTCGCAGCCGGCGATCTGCGCGCGCACCAGCTGGCGCTTGCCGGCGCTGCCGGCTTGCGGATGGTCCATGCCGTCGAAGCGGAACATGTGGGTCGACAGGCCCCAGCTGGTGAACGAGATTTCGTTGATCAGCGAGTAGACCGGTTCCGGGCCGGCGCTGGGCGCCAGGCACTCCGCCAGCGCGCGGCAATAGCGGGCGAAGCGCGGCACGAAGTCCGGCCCGAACAGGTCGACGTCGGGTGGCCAGCCGTAGTGGAAGAAGGTCCAGCTGATCTGCAGCCCCAACTCCCGCGCGGCGGCCACGCGATGCAGCACGGTGCTGAAGTCGAACCGGCCGGCGCGCTCGCACAAGCGCCAGCCGGCCGATTCGCGCACGGTGCGGATGCCGAATTGCGCCAGTTGACCGTAGTCCTCGCGCACGCGCCGCAGGTGGTCCGTGGTGCGGTTCATGTCCAGCGCGACGCCGGCGTGGTTGACGTGGTCGGCGCCTTCATAGCCGGCCTGCCAGTAGCTGGCGAACGGTGGTGCGGCGGAATTCATCGCGCGGGCCTCCAGACCTGAAATTGAAGCGAGCCCCGCCGTTGCAGGCGAAGCTCAGGAAAATGGGTCCGGCCATGCTACCAACGTTCCGATTAAATTTCAGTTCGATACCCGATGGAATTGAACGCCGTTGGCCGCGGCAAGCTTGCTACCATAGGCGTGTCATGTTGCAGATGGAGTTGCCTTATGAGCCGCTTTGAATATCCGCGTCCGCAACTTGTGCGGGATGCGTGGCAATCGCTGAATGGCCCTTGGGAATTTACGTATGACGATCAGCGCCGCTACAGCCAGGCGGCCGACGATATCGAATGGCGGCTGTCGATCGAAGTGCCGTTCGCGCCGGAAGCGGCCGCCAGCGGCCTGGGGGACCAGTCCTTCCATTCGGTCTGCTGGTACCGCCGCAAGTTCAAGCTGGCCACGCGCTCGCCCCGCACGCGGCTGCATTTCGGTGCGGTCGACTACCGCGCGCGGGTGTGGGTCAACGGCATGCTGGTGGCCGAGCACGAGGGCGGCCACACGCCGTTTTCGGCCGACATCACCGACGTGCTGCTGGACGGGCCCGAACAAACCGTGGTGGTGCAGGCCGAGGACGATCCGGCCGACCTGGCCAAGCCGCGCGGCAAGCAGGATTGGCAGCTGGAGCCGCACTCGATCTGGTATCCGCGCACCACCGGCATCTGGCAAAGCGTGTGGCTGGAGCCGCTGCCGGCGACCTATATCGCGGCGCTGCGCTGGACGCCGGTGTTCGATGGCTACGAGATCGGCTGCGAGGTGCTGGTGGGCGGTGACGTCCGCGCCGACTTGTCGGTGGAGGTGCGGGTCACGCACGACGGCACGCTGCTGGCGGCCGACCGCTACCTGCTGGTCGGCCAGGAGGCCAACCGCAAGATCATGCTGTCCGATCCCGGCATCGACGATTCACGCAACGATTTGCTGTGGAGCCCGGAGAGCCCGACGCTGCTCGACGCCGAGCTGACGCTGTGCTGCGGCGACCAGGTGATCGACCGCGTGCGCTCCTACACGGCGATGCGCTCGGTGGCGATCAACCGCGACCGCTTCATGCTCAACGGCCGTCCGTATCCGCTGCGGTTGGTGCTGGACCAAGGCTACTGGCCGGAGACGCTGATGACCGCGCCGTCCGACGAGGCGCTGCGGCGCGACGTCGAACTGGCCAAGGCCATGGGCTTCAATGGCGTGCGCAAGCACCAGAAGATCGAGGACCCGCGCTACCTGTACTGGGCCGACCGCCTCGGCTTGCTGGTGTGGGAAGAGATGCCGTCGGCCTACGCCTTCAGCGCGCGCGCCATCACGCGCCTGCTGAAGGAATGGACCGAGGCGATCGAGCGCGATTACAGCCATCCGTGCCTGATCGTCTGGGTGGCGTTCAACGAATCGTGGGGCGTGCCCAATCTGACGGCGATGCAGGCACATCGCAATGCGGTCGAAGCCCTGTACCACCTGACGCGCATGCTCGATTCGACGCGGCCGGTGATCGGCAACGACGGCTGGGAAGCCTCGGCCACGGACATCCTCGGCATCCACGACTACGACGCCGATCCCGAGCGGCTGCGCCAGCGCTACGAGGTCAGCGACCCGGTGCGCACCTTGTTCGACCAGCGCCGTCCGGGCGGCCGTATCCTGACGCTGGACGGGTTCCCCCATCGCGGCCAGCCGATTGTGTTGACGGAATTCGGCGGAGTCGCCTATGACCCGCAGGCGGGAGGGCGCACCACCTGGGGCTACGCGCGCGCCGCGGACGCGCCGTCCTTCATGGCGCATTACCGGGCGTTGTTGAAGGCGGTCTCGGAGACCACCATGTTCAGCGGCTTTTGCTACACGCAGTTCGCCGACACCTTCCAGGAAGCGAACGGCCTGTTGACGGCGGACCGGACGCCCAAGGTGCCGCTGGAGCAGATCCACGCCGCCACCCGCAACGCGCCGATATGACGGACGGGCGGGCGGCGCGCGATCGTCAGGCCGTTGCGGCCACCGCGTTTTTCTGGCGTATCCAGTAGCCCGCGCCGAGCACCGCCAGCCACACCGGAATCAGGTAGACCGACAATTGCAGGTCCGGCGTCAGGTACATCACGGCCAGGATGCCGGCCAGGAAGGCCAGGCACAGGTAATTGGTGAGCGGGTAGCCCAGGCTGCGGAAGGCGGTGGCCTGGCCGTCGGCCTTCTTCTGTGCGCGGAAGCGCAGGTGGATCCAGCTGATCATGCCCCAGTTGATGATCAGCGCCGACACCACAAGGCCCATCAGGAAACCGAAGGCCTTGCCCGGCATGAAGTAGTTGACGACCACGCAGATGCCGGTCGCCAGCGCCGAAACGCCCAGCGCCGCCAGCGGCACGCCGCGCTGGTTCACCTTCAGCAGCAGGCGCGGCGCGTTGCCTTGCCTGGCCAGGCCGTACAACATGCGGGTGTTCGAATAGACGCCGCTGTTATACACCGACAGCGCGGCCGTCAGCACCACGGCGTTCAGCGCATGCGCCACCAGGTTGCTGTTCAGCGCATGGAAGATCAGCACGAACGGGCTGCCGCCGGTGACGACCTTCTCCCACGGGTACAGCGACAGCAGGATGCCCAGCGCGCCGATGTAGAAAATCAGGATGCGGTAGATGGCCTGGTTGGTAGCCTTGGGGATGGTGCGCGACGGATCGTCCGCCTCGGCGGCGGTGATGCCGATCAGCTCCAGGCCGCCGAACGAGAACATGATCACGGCCATCGCCATCACCAGGCCGCTGATCCCGTTCGGGAAGAAGCCGCCGTGCTGCCACAGGTTGGCCACGGTGGCCTGCGGGCCGGCGTCGCCGGAGATCAGCAGGTAGGCGCCGAACACGATCATGCCGACGATGGCCACCACCTTGATGATGGCGAACCAGAACTCCATCTCACCGAAGGCCTTGACGTTGGCCAGGCTGATGGCGTTGATGACGACGAAGAAGCCCAGCGCCGACATCCAGGTCGGGATCGCGGGCCACCAGTATTGAACGTAGATGCCGACCGCCGACAGCTCGGCCATGCTGACCAACACGTACAAGACCCAGTAATTCCAGCCCGACAGGAAGCCGGCCAGGTGGCCGCAGTATTTGTCGGCGAAGTAGCTGAACGAGCCGGCGACCGGCTCGTCGACCACCATCTCGCCCAACTGGCGCATGATGAAGAAGGCGATCAGGCCGGCCACGCCGTAGCCGAGCAGCACCGACGGACCGGCCATCTGGATGGTCTGTGCGATACCGAGGAACAGGCCGGTGCCGATGGCGCCGCCCAGCGCGATCAGCTGGATATGCCGGCTCTTCAGGCCGCGCTTAAGTTCATTCTTCCCATCAGCCATCGAATCCCCTAGGGTGGTAAGCAAAGACGACGATTCTAATGCAAAAGCGTATCTGCGCTATATCAATTTCTGCTAGCGGCGTGGCGAGTAGGCCATGCATTCGACTTCGACCTCGCCACCCAGCGCCAGGCCGTTGGCGCCGAACGCGCTGCGCGCCGGCAGGCGTTCGGGCTTGAAGTAGCTGGCGTAGACCTTGTTGAAGTCCGCCCACTTGGCCATGTCGGCGATCATGATGGTGCACTTGACCACGTCGTCCATGGTCAGGTGGAAGCCCTTGAGGATGGCCGCGATATTGTCCATCGCCTGCCGCGACTGGGCATCGAAGCCCTTGACCAGCCCATTCGGCCCGGTGCCCAGCTGGCCGGAGACGAACACGTAATCGCCCGCGCGCACCGCCAGCGAGAACGGGCGCCCCGGCTCGTTGCCCTTGTTGTAGAAGTCGATGCCGGAGGCGGCGCCGGAGGCGGATAGGGCCAGCATGCAGGCCAGCTTGGTCAGGTGTGTACGTGTCATGGCAATCTCCTTTATGGCCTGCGTTGACGCACGGACTGCGCTTGCTACAGAAACTTGGTCTTCTTCAGGTATTTTTCCACATCGCGATAGCTGTCGTCGCTGCCGGAATAGCGCACCAGGTTGCGGGCTGTCTTGAGCCATTCCACGGTCGACGGCTGCATCAGGTCCAGCGCATACGCCATGTCCGCCGGGCCGATGGGGCGTTCCGGATTGCCGGCCAGGATGTCGTGCAGCGTGCTTTCCTTGGCCAGGTCGATCAGGCCGTCGATGTCCGCGCCCGAATAGTGCGGCGTGGCCGCCACCAGGGCCGGCACGTCGATGCCTTCGACCGGGATGTCGCGCAGCTTGATGTCGATGATGTGGCGGCGCGCTTCCTCGTCCGGCGGCGGCACGAACAGCTGACGCGCGAACCGGCCGGTGCGCTTCATCGCCTGGTCCACGTCCCACGGCATGTTGGTGGCGGCCAGGAACAGCACATCGCGGTTGTCCCGTTCGAAGCCGTCCAACTGGGACAGGAACTCGTTGACGATGGTGCGGCTATGTTCACTCTGCGCCTTGGAGCGCGAGAACGCCAGCGCATCCAGCTCGTCGAAAAACAGCACGCACGGTTTCTGCGCGCGGGCCTTTTCAAACAGCTGAGCCAGATTGCGTTCGCTCTCGCCCATCCACATGTTCAGCACTTCGCTGATGCCGACCGAGACGAAGGAGGCGTTGCATTCGCTGGCGATGGCGCGCGCGATCATGGTCTTGCCGCAGCCGGGAGGCCCGTACAGCAGGATGCCGCCGCCACCGCTTTTCTTGAACTTGGCGAACAGGCCGGGGCGCAGGAAGGGTTCGATGATGTGCAGGCGCAGCGTCTTCTTCAGCTCCTCCATGCCGCCGACGTCGGCGAAGCGGACCTGCTGCGGCGACTGGGGCCGCAGCGCGGCGACGTTCTGCGCCGGCCGCACCAGCGACAGCGCCGGCGCGGATGCCGGTTGCGCGCGCTGGGCCAGTTGTTCCAGCGCTTCGATCGGTTCGAAGCCGGTGTGCTGGCGCGCGGCCACATAGGCCACCAGCGCCTCGCCTTCGCGCTTGAGCGCCAGCAGCGCCTGCGCCTTGCCGCTGAGGGTATCGGCGTCGATGCGCTGGCGCTCGGCCAGCTCGAAATGGGTCAGCGCGGCCTGGGCGTCGCCGCCGTCGAGCAGCAGGTGCGCGTAGGCGAGGCGGTGCCCGAGGTTGAAGGGATCGGTGACGAGGGCGGATTCAAGTTCTTCGCGTTTCAGTGCCATGCTGTTTTAAAGTCCTGCGCGGCGTTTCAGCCAGCGCGTCAAGAGGGGAGGATAGAGCCAGGAATAGGCGCAATATCCGAGGATGGTCCAGGTGGCGATGCCGGCGATGGTGGGCGCGTCCTTGCGGATCAGGTTCATCGCCAGCAGGGTGATGAAATAGAACGCGGCCGACGCGCCCCAGCCCCAGCGATTCAGCGGCCATAAGGGCAGCATGCTCCAGTGGCTTAGCGTTTCCAGCTTGACCACCAGCTCCAGGATTTCGGTGGAGTGCGGGTAAAGGTGCAGCAGTTCGATTGCGATGCGTTTGGCGGCGCGATAGTGACCGCGGCTTACCAGGTGGCTGACCAGCATGCGCGCGGTGGTCTGGCTGTCCGGGTGGCCGCGCATCAGGTTCGCCAGGCTTGCCGCTTCGGCGCCACGGCGGCCGTCGATGATGTCGCCGATCAGGCAGGCGGTCAGCGCGAGTTCGTCCTCCGGGTCCAGCCGCAGCGCTTCGCGCGCCAGCTCCTTGGCCTTGTCGATATGGAGCGTGCGGTACATCAGCATCGCGTAGCGCGCGTACTGGAAGGCTTCTTCGGGATATTCGCGCAGCAGTTCGATGATGAGAAGTTCGGCCTGTTCCAGTTCTTCGCTGTCTTCGAGCACGTTGATCAACAGGGAGCGGGCGCCGTAGTGCAGCGGCTCCCGCGCAAGGATGGCATGCAGCGTCTGGCGCGCGGCCTCCTTGTCGTCGGTCAGGTAGTCGATGTGGGCGGAGGCGAACAGCAGTTGGCTGTCCTCGGGATACTGCTGCAGCGCTTCGGACAGCGTGGTGCGCGCTTGCGGATAGCGTCGGCGTTCGATCAGGCCATTGAGCTGGATGGCGTAGTCGCGGGGAGAGAGTACGGTCGTATCGCTCATGCGGCATCCTTGAGCAGCAGGGCGGCCACGCCCACGGTGGCGGCGTAACCGAGCACCGTGCTGGCGATGGCGGGTATCCACGGCGACGGCGCTTTGCTGTCGAACAGCGTGGCCGAGCGGTGCTGCTTTTTATGCAGCAGGTAGAACATGCCGCACAGCGCCAGCGCAAGGCCGCGCGACAGGAAGCGGGTGGTGTCGCTGCCCAGTTGTTCCCGCAGCCACGCGAAGTAGGCCACATCGCCGCGCGTGCCGTAGATCAGGAATACGAACAGGATGACGGCGATGAGGTAGGCCGGGATGTCCAGCGCGCGGCGCAGCCGCCATGAATTCAGTGTCGAATACAGGATGATGGCGGCGGGCCCGCCAAGAAACGCAACGAAGAAGCTCGATCGGATCGAGTACAGCGAGACGGGAGGCGCCGAAGCAGACAGCGAAGGAGTAAGCAGGTGTTCACGCATAAAGATGATATAAAAAGCAATCACCTATGTTACCAAATTTCGCTGGGGTAGCCAGGGATTTGTGTCACGGGTATTCCGAAGTCGCCGATTAATTCTCGCCGGGCTTGCGGCGATGCGGGCTTGCCTGGTTCTCCACCGCCATCGCGTGCTGCGCCTCGTCCCTTGCCTTGGCGCGGCGCCTTTCGGCTTCTTCGATCTGCATGATCTGCCGTTCCAGCAACTGGATGGTGCGTTCCACTTCAATGATTTCCTTGGACAGTTGCAGGCGAACCGCCGGATCGGTCTCGTTCAACATCTGCTTCTGAAGCTGTTCCGCTCTTTTTCGTAGCGTCTTGATTTGCTTGAGGATTGCGTTGATGTTGTCATGCGCGCTGCCGCCCAGTTCCATTCTGCGCGTGCCGCCTGATGTGACGCTCGATACCATTGACCATCCTCCGCTTGATTTTTTTACCATGTTAGCCGATTTTGCATGTAACTTCCAGTTGCATGAAAATAGGATGCCAAACTCGTCGAAAATGTAAGTATGCTTACGGCTTTCGGACGGAGGCAGGATGGGGAGTAGAGGATCGGCAGGCAAGACGCGGGCGTCGTCGGCGGATATCGCCTTCGCGCAGTCGCCGCTTGGCCATGTGTTGTCCGCGGTGCTGGCCGAGGGCTCGGCGTCGAACCGCAGCATCGCCGATTTCGTGCTGCGCAATCCGATGCGCGTGACCGCCCTTAAGATCGACGAGATGGCCGAGGGTTGCCAGGTATCGACCGCGACGATCAGCCGCTTTGCGCGCGATACCGGCTTCGCCAGCTACGCCGCGATGCGCAGCGCGGTCGCCGAGACGCTGCATTCGGTGATGCAGCCAGTGGACAAGCTGCGCCACTCCATCGAGAACCGCAAGGGTTCTTCATCGCCGGCCGACCAGAGCATGGAATATGCGCTGGCCAACATCACCGCCACCCGCAACGCGCAATCGCCGGCGGAGATGACGCAGGTTGTGCGCAAGTTGAGCCGCGCGCGCACCGTCTATGTGCTGGGATTCGGCTTGTCGTCCTATCTGGCCGGCCTGCTGTCGCTGCATCTGCAGCCGTTTTGCCGGCATGTGGTGGAAGTGGCGGGGCAGGGCGGCACCGAGGTGGCGGCCGGCCATCTGGCAACCGCCGGCCCGGACGACCTGCTGGTGGTGATCTCCTTCCCGCGCTATGCTCTCGATGTGATCCGTCTCGCGCAATATGCGCGCGACCATGGCGCATGCGTGGTCTCGATCACCGACGCACCGGCTTCGCCGCTGGTTGAAGTGTCCGAACACGTGCTGTATGCGAACAGCGGACACGCGGTTTTGCCCAGCAGCGCGACGGCCGCCGTGGCGGTCATCGAGGCGCTGGCGGTATCCTTGATGGTGTCGAACAAGGATAATGTGGAAAAGGCGGCGCGGTTGACGGAGGCGATATCGGCCTATTTGTACGGCCCCGCGACGAAGAAACGAAAGAAGAAAAGGGAAAGTTGAATGAGGCGGTTTTGTATTTTGCTGCTGGCGGCATTGGCCTGGTGTGCGCAGGCTGGCGCTGCGGACCTTGCGCCGCAAGGCTCGCTGGTCATTGTCGGTGGCGCGCTGCGGTCGGATAACGCGGTGGTGTGGCAGCGCATTGTGCAACTGGCCGGCGGTGCCGGCGCGCGGATCGCGGTGCTGCCGTCTGCGGCGGCAAACCCCGAGGGTTCCGGCGCCCACCTGGCCGCTTACCTTAACCAATATGGCGCGTCCGCCTTCGTGGTTCCGCTGGCGGTGCGGCTGGCCAATCGCGATTACCGCCGCGATGCCGAGGATGCGGCGCTGGCGCGCTCCATCCGCGAAGCCGGCGGCGTCTACTTCTCGGGCGGCGACCAGGCGCTGATCACGCAAGCGCTGGTGCGCCCGGACGGCAGCCGCAGCGCGGTACTGGAGGCGATATGGGATGTCTACCGGCGCGGCGGCGTCATCGCCGGCAGCAGCGCGGGTGCGGCGATCATGAGCAGCACTATGTACGACAGCACGAGGACCGTGTTCGGCACACTTGCCCAAGGCGTCAACGACGGGCGCGAGCTGGCGCCGGGCCTGGGCTTCATCGGCAAGGATATCTTCGTCGACCAGCACCTGCTGGCGCGCGGACGCTTCGCCCGCATGCTGCCGGCCATGCTGAAGAAGGGCTACAAGCTGGGATTGGGCATCGACGAAAACACGGCGATGGTGATCAACGCGGCGCGGGAGGTCGAGGTGCTCGGCTATCAGGGCGCGCTGTTGCTGGACCTGTCGCAGGCGGCGGTCGACCCGGGCGCAAAGGACTTCAACATCTCCAATGTGCGCATCAGCTACCTGGATCGCGGCGACCGCTATAACCTGGTGAGCCGCCAGTTCACGCCGTCGGCCGACAAGGTGGAGGGCAGGCTCGATCCGCAAAAGCCTGCAATGAGGGCACCGGTCTACAGCGCCGACATCCTCGGCCACAACGCCGTGCTGGTGCTGATGGAGAAGCTGATCGACAATTCGCAGACCGAGGCGACCGGCATCGCCACCGCCGCTCCGGGCGAGGCGCGGCAGGAGCTGGGCTTCGAGTTCCGCTTCAGCCGTCTGGCGGACAGCATTGGCTACGCGTCCGCCACGACGGAAGGCTATTCGATACTCAACCTGCGGCTTGACGTGCGGCCGCTGCACATCGAGCGTCCGTGGTACAAATAGGCCGCTTGTTTAGCGGGAGCGCTAAACAAGCGGCTATCAACACGGCATCCTGTTGACCGGTGCGGCGGCCAGCGCTATAACGTTGGATCGACCTCACTATCGGAAGCCGTATGTTCGCGACTAAAATGTTAGCAGCCGGCGCGCTCGCGCTGGTATCGACTCTTCCCGCCATCGCCGCGGAGCCGTCTTCTCCAGCCGCCGCCGTCGATGTCTTCATCGGCACCGGTGGCGACGGCCATACTTTCCCCGGCGCGGCGCGGCCGTTCGGCATGATCCAGCTGAGTCCCGACACGCAGGTGCGCCCGTTCCGGCAAAGCTATCCCTGGGCCGCCGGCTACCGCTACGAGGACGACAGCATACTGGGCTTCTCGCATACGCACTTCTCCGGCACCGGCCACTCGGACCTCGGCGACCTGCTGCTGATGCCCTACAGCGGCGAGACCAAGCTGGAACCGGGCTATCCGGAGCGCCCGTTCAGCGGTTACCGCTCGCGCTTCCGGCACCAGGATGAGCATGCGGAACCGGGCTACTACGCCGTCAAGCTGTTGGACAACGAGGTCGATGTCGAACTGACCGCCAGCGAGCGCGTTGGCCTGCACCGCTACCGCTACGCCAAGGGCGCGGCGGCAAAGGTGATACTGGACCTGCGCAGCAGCATCTACGATTACAAGGCGAAGAATCTGTGGTCCCGCCTTCGGGTGCGCGACAACACGCTCATCACCGGCATGCGCGAGACGCGCGGCTGGGCCGCTGGCCGGCAGCTGTACTTCGCGGTCGCGTTCTCGCATCCGCTGACGTCGCGCGCGCTGCGCAACATGGAGTCCGACGTTGAATACAAGGGCTTCGCCGGTCCGGGCAGCGGCCCTGGCGACAAGGCCATGGTCGAGGGCAAGGCGCTGGTCGGCGCGCTGGACTTCGGCGTGCCGGCTGACGGCCAGCTTGAAGTGAAGGTGGCGATATCCGCCGTCAGCGAGGAGGGCGCCATCGCCAACCTGGGGGAGATGCCAGGCTGGGACTTCGACGCCGAGCGCGCCAAGGCGTCGGCCGCATGGAACGAGGCGCTGGGCGCGGTGGCGATCGAGGCGGCGCCGGATATGCGCAAGATGGTCTACACGGCGCTGTATCACAGCATGCTGGCTCCCAGCCTGTTCATGGACCGCGACGGCCGTTATCGCGGGCCGGACAACGAGGTGCACCAGGCGCAGGGCTTCCGGTTCCACTCGACCTTCTCGTTGTGGGACACCTACCGCGCGCTGCATCCCTTGCTGACGCTGATCCAGCCGGAGCAGCGCAATGTGGACTTCGTGCGGTCGCTGATCGAGTCGCAGAAGGTTAGCCCGTACGGTATCCTGCCGGTATGGCAGTTCCACGGCCTGGAGACCTGGTGCATGATCGGCTACCACGCGGTGCCGGTGATCGCGGACGCCTACATGAAGGGCCTGAAGGGCTTCGACGCCGAAGAGGCCTTGAGGGCGATGACCAGCAGCGCGGAATATGGCCCGTACGGCGGGCTTCAGCACTACATGAAGCTGGGTTACGTGCCGATCGACCTGGAACCTGAAGCCGCGTCGAAGACGGTGGAATACGCCTTCGACGACTGGACCATCGCCCGCATGGCGGAGAAGATGGGCCGCAAGGATATCGCCGCGCGGTACTACAAGCGGGCGCAGAACTACCGCAACTCTTTCGACACCAAGACCGGCTTCCTGCGCGCGAAGAAGTCCGACGGCACCTTCCGCGAGCCGTTCGATCCGGTGCTGTCCAACTTCGGCAGCGATTACACCGAAGGCAGCGCGTGGCAGTATTCCTGGTATATGCCGCACGATAACGCGGGCCTGATCAAGATGCTGGGCGGCGATGCGGCCCTGCAGAACAAGATAGACATGATGTTCGACGCCAAGGTCGATGAGAAGGTCTACGCGCACATGGAGGATATCTCCGGTCTGATCGGCCACTACGCGCATGGCAACGAGCCGTCGCACCACGTGGCCTACCTGTACAACTTTGCGGGCGCACCGTGGAAGACGCAGCAGCGTTTGACGCAGGTGGTGGCGTCGCAGTACAACACGACGCCGGCCGGCCTTTCCGGCAATGACGACCTGGGACAGATGTCCGCGTGGCTCGCCTTTACGGCGCTGGGTTTCTATCCCGTCGCGCCGGGCAGCAATGAGTATGTGATCGGCCGTCCTTTCCTCGACAAGGCCGTGATGAATCTGCCGAACGGTAAGGTCTTCACCATCCGCAGCGTGGGCTTGAGCGCGCAGAACGTCTACGTCTCTGGCGTGACCCTGAACGGCAAGCCGCTGGCGCAGACCTTCCTGCGCCACGACCAGATCACCGCCGGCGGCGAGCTGGTTTTCACGATGTCCAGCAAGCCCGATACCGCATGGGGCAAGGGCGCCGCCGCGCGTCCGTATACCCAGACCGCCTACTGATGGCTGCCGCCGCCTCCGGGGCGGCTTATCGGCCCGCCATCTGATAGCGCTATCATCACCTCGAATATTTTTCAAGCCCCACAGCCGGGGCTGGCGTGAATTTCGCGTCAACGTGCCCTTATGACCACGTTTGCTGCGCTGCACCACTGATTATTCTTTACAAAAACTGATCAGCCGCTACACTGCATCACATGTTAGCGCTAACAAATCAGGAGCAAGTGTGGACAATAAAGCAGTGTATCGTTGGGTCGTCATGGGAGTCAGTGGCTGCGGGAAGAGCGAGATCGGCGCCCGGTTGGCCGCCGCGCTCGGATACCCGTTCCTGGAGGGCGACAGCTTTCACCCGACGGAAAACGTCGCCAAGATGTCGGCCGGAATTCCGCTTAACGATGACGACCGCGCCGGCTGGCTGCTGACGCTGCAGGGCAAAATCCGCGAAGCAGCGCAGCGGGGCGAGGGACTGGTGCTGTCCTGTTCGTCCCTCAAGCGCCGCTATCGCGACCTGCTGCGCCAGGGCGACCCGGACTTGCGTTTTGCCCATCTGATCGGCGAGCGGGCCGTGATCGAAAACCGCATGCAATCGCGCCCCGGCCATTACATGCCAACCAGCCTGCTCGACAGCCAGTTGCGCGACCTTGAACCTTTGCAGGCCGATGAAGCCGGCCTGCGCCTGGACCTGACCTTGCCGCCACAGCAGCTGGTCAGCCTTATTTTGCAACACCCTTAGCCGCAGCAATAGCGGGCATTCCATAATCGAACTGGAGATAAAATGAAAACAGTCACTACAACAAAAATCCCTAAGCGGCGCTGGGGCATAGGCGCCTTGCTGGGCGTCGGCGTGCTGATCAACTACATCGACCGCATCGGCCTGTCCGTGGCCGCGCCGCAGATCAAGGAGTTGTTCAACCTGACGCCGGTCGAACTGGGCCTGCTGTTCAGCGCCTTCGCCTGGTCCTACTCGCTGCTGCAAATCCCGGTCGGCATGGTGATGGACCGCTTCGGTCCCACCAGGGTTGGCCGCTGGGGCGCTTTCCTGTGGGGCTTGGCCGCGACCATCACCGCGTTCTCCAGCGGCTTCGCGGGCATCTTCGCGGCGCGCATCCTGCTGGGCATCGCCGAAGCGCCTGCCTTCCCGGTCAGCGCCAAGGCCACCGGCTACTGGTTCCCGCGCAATGAGCGCGGCATGGCCACCGCCATCTTCGATGCCGCCGCCAAGTTCTCCAACGTGATCGGCGTGCCGCTGCTGGCGCTGACCATCGTCACCTTCGGCTGGCGTTGGGGCTTCGGCTTGACCGCTGTCTTGAGCTTCAGCTACTTCATCGCCTTCTTTGTGCTGTACCGCGATCCGAGCGCCGACCCCAAGCTGAGCAAGCAGGAACTGCGCTACATCCAGGAAGGCGGCGCATCGCCGGAAGGCCCGTCCGAGGCGGGCGCGCTGAACATGCTGGGCTACTTGCTGAGCAAATCCAAGATCTGGGGCCTGACCATCGGCTTCGCGGCCTACGGTTACTCGTTCTACCTGTTCCTGACCTGGCTGCCCGGCTACCTGGTGCAGACCATGCACATGAGCATACTGAAGTCGGCAGGTTTCGCCGCGATTCCGTGGGCGGTGGCGACGGTGGCCGACCTGTTCGTCGGCGGCTGGCTGATCGATCACCTGATCTCGCGCGGCAAGGACGAATCGCTGGTGCGCAAGGCCGTGCTGGTGTGCGGCATGACGCTGGGCCTGGCTGTGTTCGGCGCCACGCAGACCACCGATCCGGTCTGGGCCATTTTCTGGATTTCGATCGCGCTGGGCGGCCTGGCTTCGGCGGCGCCGGTGGGCTGGTCGCTGCCATCGCTGATCGCGCCGAAGGGCGGCGCCGGTACCATCGGCGGCATCATGAACTTCGCTAACAACCTGATGGGCGCGGCGGCTCCCATCGTCACCGGCATGATCGTCGGCGCCACCAACTCGTTCACCAACGCCTTCATGGTGGCCGGCGTGATCCTGTTGATCGGCATCGTCTCCTTCGTCTTCGTCCTCGGCAAGATCGAACCGATACCCGATCCCGAACCGCGCGGCCTCAACCAGCCGGCGTGATACCGATCTAATAATTCTGGAGACAACTAAAATGAAAAAAAGCATTTATGCGCTGGGCGCGCTCGTCCTTACCACCTGTTCCGGCGCTGTTCTGGCGCAGAGCAATGTGACTTTCTACGGTGTGATGGACATGGGTATTTCCCAGGACCGTGGCGGCATCGCCGGCACTTCCACCCGCGCCACCAGCGGCATGGCGACCCAGAGCCGCTGGGGCTTCCGCGGCAGCGAGGACCTGGGCGGCGGCATGAACGCCTTCTTCGTCATCGAAGGCGGCATCCATGCGGACACGGGCGGATCCACGCAGAACAACACGCTGTTCGGCCGTACCAGCATCGTCGGCTTGGGCAGCAAGTATGGCGCGGTATCGATCGGCTTGCAGGATACGCCGTTGTTCACCACGCTGAACACCATCGTCGACCCGCTGCGCAACGGCATCGCGCGCTCCAACAACTTGATGGCGGCGACCGGATTCCGGGCCGGTAACTCGGTGCTGTACCGTACGGCGACCGTCAACGGCTTCAGCGCCGACGCCATGTATGTGGCGGGCGAGGTGGCCGGCGACCAGAAGGCCAGCCGGGCATTGGGTGGATCGTTCGGCTATAGCAATGGTCCGCTGAATGTGCGACTGGCCTATCACAACAAGAACAACGATACGGCGACGCTCAAGAACACCGGCTCGGCGCGCAATACGCTGCTGGGCGCGAACTATGATTTCGGTCCCGCGAAAGCCTGGTTCGGCTATGGCGTCGACAAGGGCTTGAACAGCGCGACGCTCAATAGTTCAGTGGTCAATTTTGAAGGCCCGGCGCCGGTGGCTTCCACGGACAGCACCGATATGCTGCTTGGCGTGTCGGCGCCGTTCGGCTTCAGCACCGTCGTGGCGACGTATATCCGCAAGAACGACCGCACGGCGCGCAACCAGGATGCGCAGCAGTACGCTCTGGCCTATATGTATGCGTTCTCGCGGCGCACCGACATCTACACCTCGTATGCGATGATCCGCAACCATAACGGTGGCGGCTACACGGAAGGGAACAGCGAGGAGCCGGGTATCGGCAATCGTCAGTTCACGGTGGGCTTGCGCCACCGCTTCTGATCACAGCAGGTCGATCCCGAATCGACGCACCAGCAGCGCGAACAGCCCGAAGCAGACTATCGTGATGACGACGCATGCCAGCAGGGTCGGCCAGAAACCGATCCTTGGCAGCAGCGCCGGAAAGGCCAGGAACATCGGCAGCGTGGGCACCACGTACCAGAAGGTGTACCACGCGTGATTCGCGATTTTCTGCTCGGGCTGTTTTTCGACGTACAGCCAGATCAGCGCAAGAAAGGTCACCAGCGGCAGCGCCGCGACCAGGCCGCCGATGCGGTCGCTGCGCTTGGCGAATTCGGAGACCGCCACGACCACGGCAGAAGTCAGCAGGTATTTGATGATGAGCCAGGCCATGTGCCTTCCTTGAATGAGTCGTTAAAACCTGTAGCAGTGGGCCTGCTGGCTGTCGCTGCGCAGTGACGGCATGACCAGCACGGCCGAGGTCTCCTTCTGGCATTCGATCAATGCCCGCCGGGATTCCTCGATGCCGGCTTCGATGAAGTCTTTTTTTGCGGCGCCGGCAATCGCCTGGGCGAGCTGCGTATCGCGGGCGCTGGCGCTGGCCGGCGCGCGTATCGCCTCAAAGCCGAACTCTTTCAGTCCCTTGTCAAAGGTTCGCTGGACCAGCAGGCCGCCTTGCGAAGTCAGCGCATTGGCGTTCCTTGCTGGCGCTTGCATGTCCGCCGCATGAACCGTGGCGCATGCGAACAATAGCGGAAGCGCGATTTTACGCATCATCGTCCGTGCTGACAAACGTCAGCCGGTTTCCGGATGGGTCCTTGATCGACATTTCGCGGCTGCCCCAGGGCATGTCTTCGATGCCGGGGCGGGCGTGTTTGTACTGTTTGGCGGTCAGTTGGGCGTGGTATTCATCCAGGCCTTCGGTGGCGATGCGGATGGCGCCGCCCGGGCTGCAATCGCCGAAATGTTCGGTGAGGTGCAGGACGCAGCCGTCCCTCGACACTTGCAGGTACAGCGGCATGCCGGGTTCGAACCGATGCTCCCAGTCGACTGTGAAGCCGAGGAAGTCGACGTAGAATTCGCGCGTCTGCGCTTCGTTGAAGCTTCTCAGGATGGGGGTGATGCTGCCGAGGTTCATATCGATAGCTCCTTGATGCCTTGCTGTGTGTTGATGTGGGCGACCAGTCGCGGCCTGTCGCCATGCAGGCAGACGACGGCGTCCTCCAATCCGATGGACACCAACAGCGCGGCTGCCCGCTGCGGATCGGGATGGAAAATCTCAAGTTTGGCCAGCGACAGGCCCTGGTCTTGCAGGCCGGCCGCTGGATGGGGATGGCCGTCCCATTCGATCAGCGCCGGGGCGACGCCATCCAGCGCGACCGAACCATCGGCCGGTATCGTGATCAGCCAGTTGCGCTGGCCGCGCGACATCGGTTCCACCAGACCCAGGTCTTCGCTGCTGGCGGCGGCCGTCGCGCGGATGTCGCCGGTGCGGGCTACCCAGGTGCCGAGTGATGGTGGCGAATCCGGCGCAAGCTGGTCGAGCGCGAACCAGCGCGGCCGGCCAGGCGGCGGGGCATCGGGATTCGGGGCGATGATTTCCAGGAAGAGGGCGTCGCCCAGCCGCAGCAGCAGGTTGTGCGTTCCCATGCGGGGGTGTTCGCCGCCGGGTTGCGGCGTCGCGCCGAGTGCCTTGACGACGAAGGCCGCGCCGGCCGCCAGCGTGGGCGCGGTAACGGTGATGTGGTCGATGCGGCTCACGTCGACGCTGCCGCCGCCAGGCTAATGGGTGCTGCGCCGAGTTGCATGCCGATCTCCTACTGTGGTCGATCGGCTAACTTTAGCACAGGTCAGTACACTTCCGGAACGATGATCTCGGCCGGCACCGGGCGGCGCACGTAGTCGTCGTGGTACTCGCGTTCCGGCAGCTGGATCGCCGGATGTTCCACTTCCACATACGGCATCTGCTCCAGCAGGTGGTGGATGCAGTTCAGGCGCGCCTTCTTCTTGTCCACGCCTTGCACCACCCACCATGGCGCCTCGGGGATGTGGGTCCGCTCCAGCATGATCTCCTTGGCCTTGGTGTATTCCTCCCAGCGGCGGCGGGACTCCAGGTCCATCGGGCTCAGTTTCCACTGCTTGAGCGGATCGTGGATGCGGCCCAGGAAGCGCGCGTTCTGCTCCTCGTCGGAGATCGAGAACCAGTACTTGATCAACTGGATGCCCGAGCGGGCCAGCATGCGCTCGAATTCAGGCACTGTCTGGAAGAACTCCTCGTACTGGTCGTCGGTGCAGAAGCCCATCACGCGTTCGACGCCGGCGCGGTTGTACCAGCTGCGGTCGAACAGCACGATCTCGCCGGCGGCCGGCAGGTGCGATACGTAGCGCTGGAAGTACCACTGCGTGCGTTCGCGGTTGTTCGGCGCAGGCAGCGCGGCCACGCGGCACACGCGCGGATTCAGGCGCTGGACTATGCGCTTGATCACGCCGCCCTTGCCGGCGGCGTCGCGGCCTTCGAACAGGATCACCACTTTGTGGCCGGTGTGGACCACCCAGTCCTGCAGCTTGACCAGCTCCGCCTGCAGGCGGAACAGCTCGCGGAAGTACTGGCGGCGGGCTTCCTTGGCTTCCTCGCTGCGCTCCGATACGCGGACCTCGCGCGTGACCGGATCGATCTCGCGGTCTTCCAGTTCCATCTCCAGCTCTTCGTCATAGCTGTCGGTCAGTTCGCGCTGCACGCGTTCCATCAAGTCGGTTTCATTCAGTCGCATGGTGCTTCCTTGGTTCAGAAAAGGTGGGAGAACAGCCAGAACAGCGAACCCGATAACAGGATCGCGGCCGGCAACGTCAGCACCCAGGCCATGGCCAGGTTGCGTACGGTGGACCATTGCAGGCCGGAGCGGTTGGCGGCCATGGTGCCGGCCACGCCGGACGACAGCACGTGCGTGGTCGATACCGGCAGGCCGTATATGTCGGCCGCGCCGATGGTCAGCATCGCCACCAGTTCGGCGGATGCACCCTGCGCGTAGGTCAGGTGGGATTTGCCGATCTTCTCGCCCACCGTGACGACGATGCGCTTCCAGCCCACCATGGTGCCCAGGCCCAGCGCGATCGCCACCGCCACCTTGACCCACAGCGGAATGAACTTGGTCGCGTCGTCGAGCTGCTTCTTGAAGGCTTTCAGGTTGGCGGCGGTGTCGGGGTCGAAGGGCAGGGCCTTGGTCTTGTCCATCACGTGCATGGTTTCCGCCGCCAGGTACATATCGTTGCGGACGTTGCTCACGGTCTCCGCCGGCACCTTGGCCAGCGAGCCATGCTGCTTGACCGCCTGGCCGATGTCGCCGATCAGCACCGACAGCGCCGGCACCACCGCCGGCGTCAAGGTCTTGGTACGGATGTAGGTCGATAGCTCGGGATGCGGATCGGCCATCGGCGCCACGCCGGGCGGCATGTATTTTTGCAGCGACTGCTGCGTGACCTGGGCCACGGCGACGAACTGCGTCACCTGGTCGGTGGGCAGCGCGCGGTTCAGCGCGTAGGCCATCGGTACGGTGCCGACCAGGATCAACATGATCAGGCCCATGCCTTTCTGGCCGTCGTTGGAGCCGTGGGCGAAGGAGACGCCGGTGCAGGTGAGGATCAGCAGGCCGCGGATGTACCAGGGCGGTGGCGTGTTGCCGGCCGGCGCCTCGTACAATTCGCGGCGCTTGACGAGGGCGCGCAGTGCCAGCAGCAGCAAGGCGGCGCAGCCAAAACCGACCATCGGCGACAGCAGCAGCGAGTAGCCGACCTTGGACGCCTGCGCCCAATCGACGCCACTGGTGCCGTCGCGGCCATGCATCATCGCGTTGGCGATGCCGACGCCGAGGATGGAGCCGATCATGGTGTGCGAGGACGATGCCGGCAGGCCGAGCGCCCAAGTGCCCAGGTTCCAGACGATGGCGGCGATCAGCAGCGCGAACACCATGGCGAAGCCGGAGCTGGAGCCCACCTGCAGTATCAGTTCGACCGGCAGCAGCGAGATGATGCCGAAGGCGACCGCGCCGCTGGAGGTGAGCACGCCGAGGAAGTTGAAGCAGCCCGACCACACTACGGCGGCGTTGGCCGGCATGGAGTTTGTGTAGATGACGGTGGCGACGGCGTTGGCTGTGTCATGGAAGCCGTTGACGAATTCGAACGCGAGGGCGATCAGCAGCGCCACGCCGAGCAGCACATACGGCAGCCAGCTGGTGGCCACCGGGCCGGCCTCGGTCACGTCGGAGCGCAGGCTGTAGGCGCTGAACAGCAGGCCCGCCACCAGCAGCACGAAGAAGATGAGGGCGGTGATGGGAGTGTTCTTGGTGTCGGCGGGACTGATCCGCGCGGGTTGGACGACCGTATTCATGCCATTCAGCTCCAGGATAAAAGTGGTAACTGAATGTACTTGTCGAATATGACAGAGGTATGACGACAGCTATGGAGACTTCGTAAGTCACCGATCGGCGGGTGGGCATTCACCACCGGGGCCGAGAGGATCTAACTGTTGATGCTCCATGCTAGAACTCCAGCTTTTTGGTAAATCCCACATACAAGCGCCGTGCCACGAAATGATCGAAGCCGGACCGGCGGAAGGTATCGGCTTCCGTCGAATAGGTGCGTTTGCTGCCGTCGAAGATATCGTTCGCGTTGACGGTCAAGCTCAGAGTCTTGTTCAGTTGGTGCTTCCAGGTGAGGTTCACATTGTTGGTCGCGCCGTACCGGCCCAGCGGCGTGATGCCCGCCGACTGGGCGTGCGCGTCGAGCGAGAGATCGTCAGGCCCAAGGTGGTAGGCCGCGCGCAGGTTCAGGTAGCCCGAGACGCCCGATTGACGGACCACTTCAAACGTGTCGGGAGTGGTGAGCACAACCTGGTAGGCGCCGCCGTCCATGCCCAGGCGCCAGCGCTCGTCCGGCTTCCATTCAAGCGACGCCGTCACGCCAGCCGAACGGGCTTGGCCGCCGTTCTGCTTTGAGGTCACCAGCACGTCGTCGATAAAACTGCGCGCATCGGTTACCGTGTCGCGGCTGGTGCGGTAGAACGCGCCGATGCTGCCGCTGAGGCGCCCGGCATCGGCATTGCTGCTGACTTCCCACGAATTCAACAGCTGGGGCTTGAGGTAGGAATTGCCTCGGCTGAGATTTTGCGCGTCGACGTAGGTGGTGAACGGATTGAGGTCACGCGCGTCCGGCATCTGCAGGCTGCGCCGGTAGCTGAGCGAGATGTCGGTGTTGTCGCTGACCTCATAGCGCAAATGCAGGCTGGGATTGAATGACTGCCAGTGTCCGCTGCGGATCGCGCCTTGTGCCGGCGTTACCCGGAGCCCCATGCGCTCGACGCGCACGCCCAGCAGCACTTCCCACTGCCCGTGCTTGAATTTGTCGGTCAGGTAGGCGGCGCTCAGCGTGGTCCTGGCCGCGTAACGATTGGTGGTGTCGGGATCCTGTGTTTCGCTGCCATTCAGCGGATCGACGGCGGCCTGGTAGTTGGCGATGTCGTCGACCTTGTTCTGGATATCCAGGCCGGCGCCCCACTGGCCTTGGCTGGTCGCCTGGCTCCAGTCGACGGTGGCCTGGTTCAGGCGTCGTGTGGATGCGGTGGCGCCGCGCGTGTAGTCGGCGGGCAGGGCAGGCGTGATGAACACGTCGCGATAGGACTTGTCCACCAGGTTATCGGTGGCGCTGTGCTGCAGCGTGGCCTTTAGCACCGCGCCGCGCTCCTGGTGGTTGTAGGCCAGGCTGACGCCGTTGTCGGACTGCTCGTTGGGGCCGAAGGAAATACGGTGGTACAGCGTCTCCGCCGCAGCGGTGCGTGTCGCGTTGAGCTCATCCAGCAAGGGGAGCGAGCGGCGGCGGTTGTGCTGCGCCGACAGGTTGATGCTATCGATCTCGTTGAACGCGTAATCGAGGCCCAGCGCCGCGCTTTCGACACTACGGCGCACAAATATCTCCGAGGTCTGGCGGGTTTGTCCCGATTGGCCGGAGACCGGGTTGTTCCAGTCGACCGCCGAGTCACGCATTTTCAGCGTTCCGTCGCGGCGGAACGCCAGGTTGCCGTGGACGCTGAGGCCGCCCCTGGTCACGTCGCCGGATGTGGCGACATTCCACAAGCCGTGGTCCGCCGCGCTGCCCTGTAGTTGCGCGTGCGCGCCTGGCTTGCGATTGTGCTTCAACACGATGTTCAGGATCGCGCCGCCATTGGCATTGTAGGCGGCGGAGGGATTGGTGATGACTTCGACGCTGGCGATGTCGGCGCCGCTCATCGTTTGCAGCGCCAGCGCCTGCTCGTCACCGGAACCCGCCAGCATCGCGGTCGGCTTGCCATTGATTAGTACCGTTACCTGGTTGTTGCCCTTGACCGAGATCTTGCCGTCAGCCGTCACCGACACCTCCGGCGTGGATTGCAGCACGTCCTGTGCGGTGCCGTTGGCCGCGCGCGCCATGCCGGCGACGTCGTACACCGTCTTGTCGAGCTTCTTGACCACCGGCTCGGTGCTGGCCGATACCACCACGGTCTGGACGGGTGGGGCCTGGTCCTGGGCGTGCGCCAGCAAAGGCAACAGCAGCAGCGGCAGGGCGAGGTTGCGCAGACAGGGCGAGGTCAGGTCAGCATTGCACATAGTTTTCTCGGGACGAGTGGGGCCACCCTCCCCAGCGAAATGGGGAGGGAACAGGATAGAAAACAGGGAGCTACAGCGTGCGCCGTGCCAGTTCGGTCATGAAGGCTTCGCGGGTCTGCGAGCCGGCGTGGTGATAGCTGAGAACAGGGTGCTGCAACAGCCGCGCGAACACCAGCCTGCGGCCATCCTTGACCACCCAGCCGACGAACCAGCCGATGTCCTGCGTCTGGTCGGCGGTGCCGTCCGGCCGCTGGATGGCCGCCGTGCCGGTCTTGCCGTAGACCTGCCAGCCGTTCACCGGCGTGTTGACCTTCAGCAGCCGCTCGGTCAGGTCATAGGCGTGCGAGGACAGCGGCAGCTGGCGGTTGACCACCTTGCGCAGGAAGGTGGCCTGCTCGGAGGGGGAAATCCTCAGTGTCGGGCTGACCTCCGACAGCGCGATCGCCTCGTCCACGCCGGCCACGCTGGCCAGCTCGCGGTTGCCGTAGTCGAACGCCTGCACGTAGCCGCGCACGCCGGCGGCGCCCACGCGCGACACCACTTGCTGCGAATACCAGACCACGGATTCACGCAGCCACGAGGCCGGATCGGTGCCGTGGCGCCAGGACGGATTCGGGGACGCGTAGCGCTCCTCGTAGGGCAGGTAAGGGCTGTGGTCATCCTGCAGTACGCCGCTGTCGAAGCCCATCAGGCTGATGGCGATTTTAAATGTGGATGCCGGCGTGACGCGTTCGTCGCAGCTGCCTTCTCGCACCAGTTCCTTGCCGCTGCTGGCGTCGGCCATGATCGTGCAGTCCAGCGTCTCGATATTCGCGGCATGCAGATTGAACGCTGGCTGCAACATCAGGTTGGCACATACGACCACCGCCAGACTGCCGAGAGCTGCATAGCGCGGCCAGCGGCTGCGTGTCGCCATCGGCGAGCGGATCAGCTTGACGCGGGATACCAGAGAGGGCTGGCCGCTGGCGCCAAACGCCAGCGCCGCATCAACCGGTTGCCGTTGCAGACTCAGCTGCATGACCAGCGCCGCCGCATAGGCCTTGCGCTCCTCGGGCGGCCGCCCGGACAGCACGTCGTGGTCGCAGCCAAACTCCTGCGACCAGCCCAGCCGGGCATGCAGCATGCGCATGAAGGGATTGAACCAGAACACGCCCTGGAGCAGTACCGATGCCGCGCTGAACTGGAGATCACGGCGGCGCCAATGGGTCAGCTCGTGTTCGATGATCAACTGCTGCTGTAGCCGGTCGAAATTGCGCAGGTGCCGGGGCAGCAGCAGTCTCGGTTTGAAAATCCCCTGCAACATCGGCGAAATCGGAGCGCAGACTTCGATCGCGCGCGGCAGCAGTGCTTTTGCCTTGCCCGTGAATCCTGGGTGATTATCGCTGGCCGTGAGAGGCGTCCCGGTTGCGACAAGTGTTTTAAGCAGGCGCCTGGCGCGCCATTGGCGATAGCCGAAATAGCTTAGGCCAAGGAAGTACAGCACGCACCAGGCACGCGCCGCGTAAGCGACCTTGGCGCCGCGGTGTTCGGCGGCAGTGGCGGGCGCGGCGTCGCTGGCCGTGATGATCGCCGGTTGCGAAGGTTGCGCCGCAGTTAGTGGCAGCGGGTCGTTGTTCATGTCGATGACCGGCACCATGCGCAGACGGTCGGTGTGGGGCAGCAGTATGGCGCCGAAGATGATGGCCACCGCCAGTTGGCCCAGCAGCCACAGCGAGCGCTGCCCGGAGAGCGCGGGGAAGCGCCGCGCGCATAGTACCGCCACGGCCCAGACGGCAAGGCCGGCCGCCAGCGAACCCGCGGCCGCGAACAGCAGGCGGGCCAATAAGACGTCGAGCGGGGTCATGACGTGGCGTCCTCGTTGCCGGGCCATTGCTGCAGCAATTGTTCAAGCTCGGCCAGCTCGGTGTCGCTGACCAGTTTGCTGCCGGTGAACATGGCCACGGGTAGTGGTGTGTCGATTTCCATCACGCGCTTGGCGAAGTCGCGGGCGAACATCGCCAGCGTGTCCACTTTTTCCAGCGTGGCCTCGTAGGTCTGCACGCCGTGGCGGGTGTGTTGGCAGACCATGCCTTTTTCCAGCATGCGTTCCAGCGTTTTACGTGTCGATGAATACGACCAGCTGAGCTCATCGCCAATGTGCTCGTGGATTTCACGCGCGCTCAAGGGCTGCCAACGCCAAAGGGCTTTTAACAAACTGAGTTCGGTAATCGAAGGGATATGCATGATGTGCTGGATAAATGTGACTCACCTGACAATCATGCGACATGTGTCGCATGTAGTCAAGAGAATATTTTTTGCTGCTACATCAGGCTACTCCTGATCCCTGAGAATCTGAGAAAACAGTTATCCGCGCCATTACGGATCAGCATCTCGGTCATCGGCAGCTGTCGATTGGATATCGCGTAGGGAGCGGCGTGTTCCCTTACCGACTCGGATGGATGAGATCACGCAAAAGGCGATCGGGATGAGCGCAATGGCAATTGCCAAGCCAAGACGTCTTGGGCCAGAATTGCCCAAATAGACGATGCCGCCAAAGACGGCCCCCATCGCGCATCCACCGGCGATAAACTTCGCAATACTGAGGGCCGGCTCACGCATGTCGATACTCCATCATTTCTGCGGTGTAGTAGTTGTAGCATATATCCAGGTTTCGTGGCCAAACACCCGCCGAGAAAACGCAGATTGAAAGCAGATGAAGCGCCTCCGAACAATGTGTCATGCGGGAGCCGGAGAACTCGACGATCTTCGGCTGCGTCGACAAAACGTTAACGTTTCACGTGAGCAAGCTGCTATGCTGCTGCTGAGCACTGCAATCTGTGGTGCCACAGAGTGACGACCAAAAATTTAAGGAATTTGATGGGCGCGAAGACTTGGATGCTGGTTTATAGCCAGGGCAACCCCGAAGAACTTTTAAAAAGCAAACCGGTACTTGACCAAGCCGCTACAAGCGAATTTGCGAAGAAGTTATTTTCGTCTGAGAAGATAACCCCTTTACGTGAAGGAGACTTGTCTTACACCTGCCCAGCTGATGATGAGCTGATCGTTGGATGCTTCCCTGGACTCACCATCGTTGCGGCCAAGGAGTTTGGTATCGACTTTCCTTCGCAGCTACCCGCTAAATTCATTGATGCGTGCCCCAGGCACTCCGTCTATCTGCACGCAATGCATAGCACGGTTGACTGGTTCGCATATGCGGTGTGGAAGGATGGGAAGCTGCAGCGGTCACTTAGTTTGTCACCGGACAGCGGTATATTGGAGGACACGGGAGAGCGGCTACCTTTCGAGGAGCCTTACTGGAACGGCGAGCATCCTGCTTTGGATCCAGAGGAAGATGATGGCGACTACCCGTTCCCGTTTCATCCGCTAGAACTAGGCGAAGCGGCCTTGCTCTCGTTATTTGGCTATCAGCTTGAAGGAGCTATCGACCCGTCGCAGTTAGAACCAGAAAAAATACCATTAATGCAGTTTGCGCGGAAAAAATCATGGTGGCGGTTTTGACGTCTCTAATATAGCCTTGATAAATGTGGCGAGCAAGCGCCGATTTCCCGTTCGCATTGAAACTCAATACGGAGTACTAGATGAAAAATCATATTAAGTTGTGCGGTGCTTTGTGTGCCACTTTTGTTTCGCTCTTGTTCGCCAATCCAGCCCGCGCTGAATATGTCGCGCCGAACATCCAACATGCGCCGTATGGCGAGGTCCAGGTGGTCGTCCCAATTACCACCGACGATCCGGCAGTGTGGCTATTCCGTTTGCGCAATGTCGGCAACGGGGTAACGGCAACCACTGGATTGGGCGGCGGCATGAAGGCCAAGATTGTGTTGTACGGGGCGGGCGTTAAGTTGCTATCGCAACCGATGGATCCCAAGATCAAGGAAGCCATTGACGCCGCACGTACGGCAGGTGCGCAAATTAATGTTTGCAATGTCACGCTCAAAGGCATGAAACTGGACTGGCATACACTTTACGGACTTCAAGAAGTGGATATTGTTCCTTCCGGATTTGCCGAAGTGGGGTGGCTTGCCAGTCACGGTTGGGCCGTTGATCCGGCAAATTAAGTTATTCCTCGCCCAAGCTTCTGGCCTTCAGCAACGGTGGAGAAGGGCCTCTTCCTGCGCCGTACTACTCTGTGTCTTGATGTGCCTGCGAACCTGCGAGAGTTGACCAGAAAATTTGGAGAGTTTATGTTGTCAAACTTGATGAAAGCAGTTGGGGCATTTTTGACTGGACTGGGAGGCGTATATGTCGGCCAGCACATCGCAGGCGAGCTGTCGTTCTGGGCTTTCATCGCCTTTGCTGTCGGCCTCGTCTTGTTATCGCAAGCGCCTACGATTGCATTGCGTGAACGAGTGCGTGCGCTTGAGGCGAAGTCTAACGGCGGCTCATCTGTGGAGCACCACTGACGATTTGCAGTGGGGCGACGGCAACCGGCCAACAGCAGACATTCAGAAGCTGTTGTGAGCCAAATGAATTAGTGGATAAGGTTTTCCCTGTCCATCCAGTGGAGAGCGGCCTGTCCGGTTGAAGCCCATTTTTTCGTAAAATCCAATAGCTTGACCGTTCTGCTCATTGACATCCGTTGTCATTGCGGGATGGAGCGTTAGGCCGTGACGGACCAGCGCAGCACCAATGCCCAGTCCTCTGAAGGTAGGGTCAACGAATAGTGCCTCCATGTGGCCGTTATCAATAAGCATGAACGCTTGAGGATAATCGTTAGCGTCCACTGCGAACCAGAGCGCAGCTTTAGGGAGAAAATCGCAAACCAGTTCCTCAAGCGCTTTGCGGTCCTCTGGCGTCAAGAAATCATGTGTGGCATCCACTGCGCTGCGCCAGATTTCGACAGCGCGCATGCCTTCTTCAGGACGAGAAAGTCGAATAGTAGTCATTGTGTAGAAGTCGGTGTCAGAAAAAGCGGGAACATTTTAGCATCGGAAATGCCGCCCAAGAGCGACAAAGCTCCTAAGCTAATGGTGGCAACGGGGCGGAACCCCAAAGCTTCGCCATCAGGGTCCGCCCCATACCAGAACTGCACCCACAGCGAACGTGTCCGAAAACAGTCACAGAGCCAGTGTTACCCCGCCGGGGCCAATGGTGCTCCTGTCAGTTCGGTATCGGCTGCTTCCTCGGGATTTTCGGATGGCGCGGCGCGGGTGGCTAGCTCCAGTTCCTCGAAGGCGTCGTAGGTTAGCGTCATCAGGCGGTCCGGGTCGGGTACGAGGTCGGTGTCGACGAACAGGGCTAGCTGGATCTGGCCTGCGTATGAGATGAACGCCAGGCCCACACCCAGTTTGCCCGCCTGCGGCACCCAGCAGATCAAATCCGTCATGCGCGAGCCGGCCAGGTAGCGGCGGCTGCCGGGGCCTTCGATGTTGGTCAGCACTACCGATCCCTTGGACGTGAACAGGTTCAGCGCAAAGTGCTGCAGGGCGGTCGGCAGGCAGCCGGCGATCGACAGGAAGGCCATCGTGGCGCGCGGCTGGTGGGAGCGCTTGATGGCTGTCATGCGCTCGCTGGACTGGCGCAGGCGCACGCACGGGTCGTCCATATTGGTCGGCAGGTCCACCGCCACCAGCCCGAACTCGTTCCCGAGCTGGAAGGCGTTGGCCTTCTCGCGCAGGTTGAAGGTGACGGCGGCGCGCAGGGCGCGGCCGTCGGGACGCTGTCCGCGTTCGCCGAGGTACTGGCGCAGTGCGCCGGAAACGGCCGCCACCCACACATCATTCAACGTTACGCCCATGCGCTTGGACATGGCGCGCACGCGGTCCATTTCCAGTGGCGGCAGCCACACCAGCTGTTTGGCGCCGGTCATCGGCGCCTTGAACTGGCTGGGCGCGTCGGGCCACAGCACCGACAGGCGCGCCACGTGGAAGGCGATCTTCAGCCACGATACGCCTCGCGCCACCGCCGAGCACACGGCGTTGTGCGCCACCGTGGCGCGGTGCGGATGTCCGACCGGCGAGGGCGTGCGGCCATGCACGCCGTTGTCGTCGGTCAGGTGATTAAGCACGTGCACCAGCCCCAGGCCGTCGGTGATGCAGTGGTGGACGCGGAACACGATGGCGTGTCCGCCGTTGACGCGGTCCAGCACCGTCATGTGCCACATCGGCCGGTCGCGCTCCAGCGGCAGGTGGGCGATGCGTGTCATGTGGGCTTGCAGCTCTTCGCGCCTGACTTCCTGCGACATTTGTTCCAGCTTGATGTGCTGGGCGATGTTGAACTGCTCGTCCTCCACCCAGTGCGGACGTCCGCGCAGCTGCACCACCTTTTGTGTGAAGCGCGGGTAGTTGGGCAGGCGCAGGCCGATGGTCGATATCAGCCGCTCCATGTCGACCGCGCCTTCGAACAGCAGGATGCTGTTGATGACCATCAGGTTCTTGTCGGTGTCCATGCGATGCCACGCATAGTCGCGACGTGTCATTGCCGCCGGTGCTGCGGTTGGTTTGCTCATGTGATGCTGTCTCCTCATGCGGCGCCGGATCTTTGCCGGCGTCCGCTTATATTTTTACCGGTCGTGCTTCTGTCTCCGCCACGGGCGCGGTAGCCGCCGCTGCCGCCGCTTCCACCGATTTGGGTGAGCGCGGACGCAGCGCGTAACGGTTCAAGCCCGTCATGTGGATGCGGCACAGGTAGTCCGGCCAGTCGATGACGGCCGGGTCGACCCCGTAGCGCGCGCGGTCTTCGCTGCCGAAGCGCTGCGCCAGCGCCATCAGCGATTTGTTGTGGAACACGTAGCGCGGCGCGGTGTAGAACGAGAACGTCAATGCCAGCAGCTGCGTGGTACGCAGCGCTTCGAGCTTGGGCGAGTCGCCCGCGCCCAGCAGGCGGCGCACGCCGCTCCAGGCGGTTGCGCCGAGGCTCATGGCCCGCAGCATCAACAGGAATACCGGGCGGCTGACGACGCGGAAGCCATGTTTCGGCTCGTTGTAGAACAGCCGTTCGTAGTTGCGCCAGTTGCGCTGCGATTCGGTTTGGAACAGTTCAATCACGCGGCCTACCGAGATCGGATTGGCGGAGCCGGTACAGGCCTGGTAAATGCGTGTGGCGCCGCCTTCGGTCAGCGCCTCGGCGGCGGCCAGCACGATGCTGTTTGCCACCAGGTCGGCCGGTACGATGTCGACGATTTCGTTGGCCTTGGCCGGGAAGAAGCTGGTCTTGCCGCGTGCGTAGGCGAGGATGATGGCGTCGGCCACCTTGACGCCTTCGATCCATCCCGGCGCCGGCTCCTGCAAGGTGCTTTCGATGATGGACGGGCGCACGATGGTGAGCGTGCGGCCGCGCATGGCCTGCATCGCCAGCTGTTCGCCCATCCATTTGGTGAAGGTGTAGGTGTCGTTCCAGCCGTGGTAGTTGGCTTCGGCGATGCCCAGTTCCGTCAGGCGCCGTGCCAGTTGTTCGGGATCGGTGGTCTCGGCTTTGATGGCGGCCACGCGGTGCTGCAGGTGTTGGAGTAAACCGTATAAATCATAATGGCCGTCGGTGTGGCGCGGGATGGCGGCGCGGGCCGGGGTGACGTTCTGCTCCAGCATGTCGCCGCGGTTGTAGCCGTTGACGTAGCAGGTCGATACCTGCACCAGCGGCGCGTTGGCGGCGCGCGCCAGTTCGGCGATGTGCTGCACGCTGAGCGCGTTGATGGCCAGCGCCTCGTCCAGCGCTTCGCGGAAGTTGACGCTGGCGGCGGCGTTGATCACCAGGTCGACGCGGCGGGCCAGCGCGTTGAACTCGGTCAGCTTCAGGCCGAAGCAGGGCGCGGTCACTTCGCCGGTCACGCATTCGATGCGCTCGGCGAAGAACTCGGCCAGGAAGGCCGGGCGCTCGGCGCGCAGGCGGTCGAATACGGAGGAGGTGGCGATATCTCGCTCGAAACGGGTGCGGGCGTCGCCGTTGGTTTTGCCGCGGCCGCCGCGTATCACCAGCACGATGCGTGCGATGTCGGGCACGCTGCGGATCAGTTTCTCCAGCACGACCTTGGCGAGGAAGCCGGTGCTGCCGGTAATCAGTACGCGCTTCCCCGACAGTGCTGCGTGTACGTTCAGTGCTGGTTCCATGGCGGTTTCTCAGAAACGGTGTCATTACTGCAATGAGCCGATCTTAGAGCGAAACCGGGGAGTAACTGGCGACTTTGCAGTGGCTTTGGAAGCCAAACGCATGGCTGCGCGAGTCATGCGGCGTGGGCACCGGGGAAACTGAAATGGCCGCGTTTACAACATTGAGGCATTTCCGCAACGCCGTATGTTCTTTGGGAACTCAGTCTGGTCTTACAGCCGCGTGGGAAGAACGCCTATACCGCGTCGAGGCTGCCTGGAAGATGATGGGTTGTCGGCAATGCCGGCCTTCAATTACTTACACAGGAGACGATCATGGCTCAGAACCAAAAACCGCAGGACGGTGGCAAGCAGTCGGGCACCCCAGGCTCGCAGCAGAGCGGTACGCGTGGCGGCAGCCAGCAGCAAAGCGTGGATACCAGCCGCGATACCAAGAACAAGGAAAACAGCGATCCGGCCCAGCGCCAGTCGGGCAGCCGCGATGAGCGGGGCAACCGCGACGAGCGCTAGGCCTTTATTGTTGGGCTTCCGGGTACAGGCCGTGGACGCGGCCGAACAGCCGGGTCAGGCCCAGCAGGGCGTCGATGTGCGGGGTGGCCAGTTGAAGGCGCTGGCCGATCTCGCGCACGGACGCGACCAGTGCGTCCAGTTCCAGCGTGCGGCCGGCTTCGGCGTCTTGCAGCATGGAGCTTTTGAAGGCGCCCAGTTTGCGGGTGACCAGGTGGCGCTGTTCGGGTGTTTCAGCGATATGGCAGCCGATGCGCTCGCCAATGACGGCCGCCTCGCGCATGGCGGCGCGGCAGAATTCGGCCACCAGCTGGTCGTCCAGGATGCGGTCCGCTGTGGCGCCGGTGATGGCCGAGACCGGGTTCAGGGTCATATTTCCCCATAATTTATACCAAATGTCGTAGCGGATATCGGCCGACACCTTGACGTCGAAGCCGCCCTGGCGCAGCAGTGCGCCCAGTTGCTGGGCGCGTTCGGAGTCGCCGCCGGCGGGTTCGCCGATGATCAGGCCGTTGCCCATCTTGTGGCTGACCAGGCCGGGCGAGGGCGCCGAGGTGCTGGCGTGGACCACGCAGCCGAGCACTTGCCGGTAGGGCAGCGCTGCCGCGATCAGGCCGCCGGGGTCGACGCTGGCCAAGGGCTCGTTGCCGATGGCCGGCACGCCGTGGCCGAACCACCAGGGGACGCCGTTCATGGCGGGCAGGATGAGGGTGTTTGAGCCGATCAACGGGGCGATCTGCCGGGCCACGGCGCCCAGCGCCTGGCCTTTGACGGCGATGATGACCACGTCTTGCGGCCCCAGTTCCGCAGCGTTGTCGCTGGCGTGAGCGGGAGCCTGGGTCAGGACGTCGCCTTGCTGTAGGCGCCAGCCATGTTGGCGCAGCGCGGCGAGCGTATCGCCGCGTGCGTAGGCGCTCAGGTCGCAGGCTTGGGCCGCAGCCAGGCGCGCGCCGATGAAACCGCCAATGGCGCCGGCGCCAACGATGCATACCTTCATTTGGATACTCCGTGTGGGAAAGTTTGCTTATTTTGCCACAGGAGAGAGCGTCCGGCTGGCGATGCAGCCGGACGCCTGGGTGGATCAGTTACGGATATCCAGCGCGCGGTTCAGGCTCAGCGCGGCCAGCGAGCAGACCGCGCCCGATAGCAGGTACAAGCCCACATACGCCAGCCCGAACTGCGACGACACGCCCAGTGCCACCAGCGGCGCGAAGCCCGCGCCCACCAGCCATGCCAGGTCGGACGTGAAGGCCGCGCCGGTGTAGCGGTACTGCGCCGGGAAGTTGGCCGTCACGGCGCCGGCAGCCTGGCCGTACGACAGGCCCAGCAGCGCGAAGCCCAGCATGATGAAGGTATCCTGCGCGGTTTCGCCACCGTTGAGCAGCATCGGCACGAAGCCGCTGAACACCGCGATCAGGATGGCCAGCGAACCGAGCGTGCGGCGGCGGCCGATGCGGTCGGCGATCACGCCGGAAGCGACCACGCCCACCGCCATCAGCGCCACGCCTACCATCTGCGTGCCGAGGAAGCCGGTGACCGAGCGCGGCGAGTAGATCGTGATCCACGACAGCGGGAACACCGTCACCAGGTGGAACAGCGCGTAGCTGGCCAGGGCGGCGAGGGCGCCGATGATCAGGTTGCGGCCCTGCGAGCTGGCCATTTCGATCACGCTGGTCGGCTGCAGCTCGCGCTCTTCCAGCAGCTTGGCGTACTCGCTGGTCGAGGTCAGGCGCAGGCGGGCGAACAGCGCCACCACGTTGATGGCGAAGGCCACGTAGAACGGATAGCGCCAGCCCCAGTCCATGAAGTCCAGGTCGCTCAGGTTGCCGATCAGGTACCAGAACAGGCCGGCGGCGATGAAGAAGCCGGTCGGCGCGCCCAGTTGACCCAGCATCGCGTACCAGCCGCGCTTGTTTTCAGGGGCGTTGAGCGCCAGCAGCGACGGCAAACCGTCCCACGAGCCGCCCAGCGCCAGGCCTTGGCCGATGCGCAACACCGACAATATCAGGATGGAATAAAAACCGTTGTCGGCGTAGGATGGCAGGAATGCAATGCCGGCGGTGGTCGAACCCAGCAGCAGCAGCGCGCCGGTCAGCTTGGCCTCGCGCCCGTAGCGGCGCTGGATGGCCATCGAGATCACGGTGCCGATAGGCCTTGCAATAAAGGCAAAAGAGAAGATGGTGAACGCGTACAAGGTGCCTTCCAGCCGCCCGTCGAACGGGAACAGCAGCGAAGGGAACACCAGTACGGAAGCAATCGCGTAGACAAAGAAATCGAAATATTCGGAAGCGCGGCCAATAACCACGCCGACCGCTATTTCGCCTGGTGAGATGTGATCGTCGTCCCGTGCATTGATGTTGCGTGCATCATTACCGGCCTGAGATGGTTCTTGGGCGCCAACATGCACGCCGTTTGGTGTAGTCGTAGTGGCCATAATCTCTGTCTCTTTTACGTTGATGTTTTTATCACGTATATGTCCCGGCTCCTAGGACAAAGTGTCCAATGGCTAGAACATTCCGTGATTGGTACAGTAACACATCATCCACATACTGTAACGTAGATTACCTCATGATTCCTCCTCTCGCGCGTCGTGGACTGTTCCTCGCGCCGCTGTTGTGGCTAGCCGGCTGCAACGCGGTGGTGTTGAACCCGTCCGGTGATATCGCAGCCCAGCAGGCGCACCTTGTTGTTGTGTCAACGCTGCTGATGCTGTTGATTATCGTACCCGTTATGTTTTTGATCTGCCTGTTCGCCTGGCGCTACCGGAAGTCCAACACTTCCGCCGAGTACAAGCCGGACTGGGACCACTCGACCAAGCTCGAACTGCTGATCTGGGGCGCTCCGCTGCTGATCATCATCGTGCTGGGCCTGATCACCTGGATTTACACCCACTTGCTGGACCCATACCGTCCGCTGAGCCGCATCGACGAGAACCGTCCTGTGGCGCTCGGCGTCAAGCCGCTGGAAGTGCAGGTCGTGGCGATGGACTGGAAGTGGATGTTCATCTACCCGGAACAAGGCATCGCCACCGTCAACGAGCTGGTGACCCCGATCGACGTGCCGGTACGTTTCCACATGACGTCCTCGACCGTGATGAACGCGTTCTACATCCCCGCGCTGGCCGGTATGGTCTACACCATGCCAAGCATGGAGACCCAGCTGAACGCGGTGATGAACAAGGTGGGCGTGTACGACGGCTTCTCGTCGAACTATAGCGGCGCCGGTTTCTCGGACATGAAGTTCAAATACCACGGCGTCAGCCAGGCCGACTTCGACGCATGGGTTGCCAAGACCCGCGCCGGCGGCGGCACGCTGACCCGCGCCGGTTACCTGGACCTGGACAAGCCGACCATCAAGCATCCGATCATGCACTTCGGCAGCGTCGACAAGGGCCTGTACGACCTGGTGCTGAACCGCTGCGTGGCCGAAGGCTCGACCTGCATGAACGCGCAGATGGAGCAGGACGCCATGCGCATGCAGGCCGCCGCCACCGCGAAAGAACTGCCGAAAGATGTGTGCGAGCCTAAAGTCGCCACCGCCACGGCCCAACCACTCCGTAAAGAATGACCATGTCTGATCTCAACCTGACCAAACTGATCTTTGGGCGGCTGTCGCTGGAAGCAATTCCATACCACGAGCCTATCCTGATCGGCACCTTCGCCATGGTGGCGATCGGCGGCCTGGCCTTCCTGGCCGCCATGTTCAAATTCCGCCTGTGGGGCCCGCTGTGGCGCGACTGGATCACCTCCATCGACCACAAGAAAATCGGCATCATGTACATGGTGCTGGCGATTATCATGCTGCTGCGCGGCTTCGCCGACGCGCTGATGATGCGCGCCCAACAAGCGATCGCCTTCGGCGACAACGCCGGCATGCTGCCGCCGCACCACTACGACCAGATCTTCACCGCCCACGGCACGATCATGATCTTCTTCGTGGCGATGCCGCTGGTGACCGGTCTGATGAACTACGTGGTGCCGCTGCAGATCGGCGCGCGCGACGTCTCGTTCCCGTTCCTGAACAACTTCTCGTTCTGGATGACCACCTTCGGCGCCATGCTGACCATGGTGTCGCTGTTCGTCGGCGAATTCGGCCGCACCGGCTGGCTGGCCTTCCCGCCGCTGTCGGGCATCGCCGCCTCGCCGGACGTCGGGGTCGACTACTACATCTGGTCGCTGCAGGTGGCCGGGGTGGGGACCACGCTATCGGGCGTCAACCTGATCGCCACCATCGTCAAGATGCGCGCGCCAGGCATGAACATGATGAAAATGCCGGTCTTCACCTGGACCGCGCTGTGCACCAACGCGCTGATCGTCGCCACCTTCCCGATCCTGACCATCACCCTGGCGATGCTGTCGCTGGACCGCATGGTCGGCACCAACTTCTTCACCAACGACCTCGGCGGCAACCCGATGTTGTACGTCAACCTGATCTGGATCTGGGGCCACCCTGAGGTATACATCCTGGTGCTGCCGGTGTTCGGCGTGTTCTCGGAAATCGTCTCGACCTTCAGCGCCAAGAAGCTGTTCGGCTACACCTCGATGGTGTACGCCACCGTCGTGATCACCATCCTGTCCTACCTGGTATGGCTGCACCACTTCTTCACGATGGGCTCGGGCGCGTCGGTGAACTCGTTCTTCGGCATCACGACGATGATCATCTCGATCCCGACCGGCGCCAAGATCTTCAACTGGCTGTTCACCATGTACAAGGGCCGCGTGCGCTTCGACGTGCCTATGCTGTGGACCGTCGGCTTCATGCTGACCTTCACCATCGGCGGCATGACCGGCGTGATGCTGGCCGTACCACCTGCCGACTTCGTGCTGCACAACTCGCTGTTCCTGATCGCCCACTTCCACAACGTCATCATCGGCGGCGTGGTGTTCGGCTGCTTCGCCGGTTTGAACTACTGGTTCCCGAAAGCGTTCGGCTTCAAGTTGGACGAGTTCTGGGGCAAGGTCTCGTTCTGGTGCTGGCTGGTCGGCTTCTGGGTTGCCTTCACGCCGCTGTACGTGATGGGCTTCATGGGCGTTACCCGCCGCATGAACCACTTCGAAGATCCTTCGCTGCAAAAATGGTTCGTGATCGCCGCCATCGGCGCGCTGATCATCGCCGCGGGTATCGGCGCGATGCTGGTGCAGTTCTACGTCAGCTGGAAAAACCGCGAGAAGCTGCGCGACGTGACCGGCGACCCATGGGGCGGCCGCACGCTGGAGTGGGCCACCTCGTCGCCACCGCCGGACTACAACTTCGCCTTCACGCCGGTCGTGCATGAGAGCGACAGCTGGGCCGACATGAAGGCCAACCACTACCAGCGTCCGACCAAGGGCTTCGTGGCCATCCACATGCCGAAGAACACTGCCGCCGGCTTCATCATCTCGGCGCTGGCCTTCGCGCTGGGCTTCGCGATGGTCTGGCAGATGTGGATTCCGGCCGGCCTGGCGTTCGTCGCCATGATGGCAGCCATCATCACGCATACCTTTAACTACAAGCGCGATTTCTACATCCCTGCGGAAGAAGTTGTCCGCACCGAAGAAGCGCATACTCGTCTGCTGGAAAGCCATGTCTGAAACTATCGCTAACGGCGCCGTGAGCGCCGACCCAAGCGCACGCTACTACGTGCGCGAACACCACCCGGAGAACGGCACGCTGCTGGGCTTCTGGCTCTACCTGATGAGCGACTGCCTGCTGTTCGCCGGCCTGTTCGCCGCCTACGCTGTGCTGGGCCGCAACTACGCGGGCGGCCCGACCGGCGCCGAGCTGTTCGACCTGCCGACCGTGGCCCTCAACACCGGCTTCCTGCTGATGTCGTCGATCACCTACGGCTTCGCCATGATCGCCGCGCAGCGCAAGAGCGTGAAGGGCACCATCGTCTGGCTGGCCATCACCGGCTTGTTCGGCCTGGCCTTCCTGTACCTGGAACTGGATGAATTCGTCCACCTGATCCACGAAGGCGCCGGTCCGCAGCGCAGCGCGTTCCTGACTTCGTTCTTCGCGCTGGTCGGCACCCACGGCCTGCACGTGACGTTCGGTTCGATCTGGCTGGTCACGCTGATCTTCCAGCTGGCCAAGCACGGCCTGACCCCGGAAAACAACCGTCGCCTGATGTGCCTGTCGATGTTCTGGCACTTCCTGGACGTGATCTGGATCGGCGTGTTTACCTTTGTTTATCTGATGGGAGTCCTGCCATGAGCGCACACAATCACGACCACCACGGCCATGATGACCACGGCCATGGCCACGGCCACGACGCCGTGCCGCACGGCAGCCTGAAGGACTACGCGATCGGCTTCGTGTTGTCGGTGATCCTGACCGCGATTCCGTTCTGGCTGGTGATGCACAAGGCCTTCGACAAGTCCAGCACCACCGCCGCGGTGATCCTGGCCTTCGCCGCCGTCCAGGTAGTGGTGCACATGGTGTACTTCCTGCACATGAACGGCAAGATCGAAGGCGGCTGGTCGCTGCTGGCGACCCTGTTCACGCTGGTGTTGCTGGTCATCGTACTGGCCGGTTCGATCTGGGTCATGTACCACATGAACGTCAACATGATGCCGTCCATGGGTACGGACGTGCACAACATGCGCGACATGCAATGATGGACGGGCCATCGCGCCCACGTTCCAGCGCCCTGCGCATCATCCTGGCCATTGCGGCCGGGGTGATGTTTGCAGGGTTTTTTGCTTTGGGGACGTGGCAGTTGTATCGCCTGCAGTGGAAGCTGGCCTTGATCGAGCGCGTCGAGCAGCGCGTGCACGCTGCGCCGGTGGACGCGCCGGGCGTGGCCCAGTGGCTTGGGCTGAACGCCGAAGCCGACGATTACCGCCGCGTACGGCTGAGCGGCCACTTCCTGAAGGGTTCGGACACGCAGGTGCTGGCTTCGCTGGATCGCGGCATCGGCTACTGGGTGTTGACGCCGCTGTGCACGCCGGACGGCGCCATCGTCATGGTCAACCGTGGTTTCATCCGCGCCGGTTCTGGCGGCTGGGCGCCGCAGCCTGCGCCGCCGGCCGCGCCGGCCGATGCCTGCGCACGCGGCGGCGACACGGTCACCGTCACCGGCCTGCTGCGGCTGGGCGAGGCGGGCGGACGTCTGCGCGCCAATGAGCCGGCCCGCAACTACTGGTACACGCGCGACGTGCAGGCCATCGCCCGCGCGCGTGGACTGCCGGCCGTGGCGCCATATTTCGTCGATGCCGACGCTGCCGCTATCGCGCCGGCGGACGGCGAACCGCTGGGCGGACTGACGGTAGTTTCCTTCGTCAACAACCATTTGGTTTATGCTGTCACCTGGTACGCGCTGGCGCTGATGATAGTCGGCGGCGTCGCATGGATCGTCCGCGAGGGGCGCAAATCAAAAGACCAGGCATAAATGGCAAGGAAAAACGACAATCCGTATGACAGGGGCCGGCCGAACGCGCCGGTCATCGAGCCGCTGGCGGAGGTGAAGGCCTCGGCCAACACCATTACCCACGCGGCCGGGCACAAGAACATGCAGCAGCTGATTCAGCTGCGCTGGATCGCCGTCATCGGCCAGATCACCACCATCTTCGCCGCCACCATGGTGTTCGACGTGCGCCTGCCGCTGCCGGCCATGCTCAACGTGCTGGCCTGCCTGATCGCCTTCAACATCGCCAGCACCTTGCGCTGGCAGGAAAACCAGGTGGTGTCCAACAGCGAGCTGTTGCTGGCGCTGACGGTGGACATCGCCAGCCTGACGGCGCAGCTCTACCTGAGCGGCGGCGCCACCAATCCGTTTGTGTTCCTGTACCTGCTGCACGTGATCCTGGGCGCGGTGCTGCTGGAGGCGTGGTCGACCTGGACCATCGTCGGCGTGACCGGCACCTGCATCGCCGGGCTGGCGCTGTTCTCCGAACCGCTGTCGCTGCCGCTGGACCATGCGCGCGGCATCCTCAGCCTGTACGTGCAGGGCATGCTGATCTGCTTCGTGCTGGACGCGGCACTGCTGGTCATCTTCATCACGCGCATCATGCGCAACATGCGGGTGACGGCCGCCAAGCTGGCCGACCTGCGCCAGCGCGCCGCCGAGGAAGACCACATCATCCGCATGGGTCTGCTGGCCTCGGGCGCCGCGCACGAGCTGGGCACGCCGCTGGCCACGCTGGCGGTGATCCTGGGCGACTGGAAGCACATGCCTGAGTTCAAGGCCAACGGCGAGCTGCTGGAAGAGATCGGCGAGATGCAGACCCAGCTCATGCGCTGCAAATCCATCGTCAGCGGGATCTTGCTGTCGGCGGGGGAGACGCGCGGCGAATCGTCGGCGGCCACCACGGTCAACACCTTCCTGGCGGACCTGGTGGCGGGATGGCGGGTGGGGCGGCCGGTGGTGGATTTCGAATACGACAACCGCATCGTGCCCGACCATCCGGTGGTGTCGGACTCAACGCTCAAACAAATGATCTGCAACGTGCTGGACAACGCGCTGGAAGCCTCGCCGCAATGGCTGCGCATGGAGGCCAGCGTGAAGGACGACCAGCTGGTGCTGCAGGTGACCGATGCCGGGCCGGGCTTCGCGCCGGTGATCCTGGCGCAACTGGGCAAGCCCTACAATTCAAGCAAGGGACGGCCGGGCGGAGGCCTGGGGCTGTTCCTGGTGGTGAACGTCGCGCGCACGCTGGGCGGCGCGGTGACGGCGTCGAACCTGCCGCACGGCGGCGCGCTGGTGCGGCTGACGCTGCCGCTGTCCGAGATCGAAATCAAACCGGAAACGAATCAATATGAACACTGAAGAAGAACGCGTGCTGTTGCTGGTCGAGGACGACGCCGCCTTCGCCCGCACTTTGGGGCGCTCGTTTGAGCGGCGCGGCTACAAGGTGCTGCTGGCCGAGAACGTGGATGAAGCGAGCGCGCTGCTGGTCGACAACTCGCCGGGTTACGCGGTGGTGGATCTCAAACTCAAGGGGAACTCATCGGGACTGGCCTGCGTGCAGATGCTGCACCAGCACGATGCCGAGATGCTGATCGTGGTGTTGACTGGCTTCGCCAGCATCAACACGGCGGTGGAAGCGATCAAGCTGGGCGCGTGCCAATACCTGGCCAAGCCCTCCAACACGGACGACATCGAAGCCGCCTTCGAGCACGTCGCCGGCGCAGCCGAGCTGGAGCTGACCAACCGCGCCACCTCGGTCAAGACGCTGGAGTGGGAGCACATCCACACGGTTCTGGCCGAGACCGATTTCAACATCTCTGAAGCCGCGCGCCGTCTAGGCATGCACCGCCGCACCTTGGCACGCAAGCTGGAGAAACAACGCGTCAAATAAAATTCGACTCAAGTCGGATATTCAGACACAAAATTGGGGTCAAGTCTGGCATTCGGACACGGCCTCTGCTGTAGCGGCGCTGCTACGGCAGAGGCCGTGTCCGAATGCCAGACTTGACCCCAAAGTTGGTTAACGGCAGGAGGCGTTTTTAAACGTGCCCAGCTGCGGTTGGGGTTCCCAGCCGCTGCCCATGTAGGCGTTGGAGCAGGCCAGCGAGCCGTTCAGCTTGCTCTTGTACCACATGTAGGGCGCCGGTGCGGCCAACGCGCTCGCTGCGCAGACTGCTGCAATCAAACCTGCAATGATCATTTTCGATTTCATGGTTTCTCCTTGGGAATATGGCCTACGGCCAGGAAATAATATCCTATCGTAAACATTAAGAGAAAGGTATCTTTATTTACCAATAGTTGGTTGGCTTGAGCCTGTTCTTTGACGGTGCCGGCGCTCCCGGCATTTCGGCTTCGGTCGCTTTCAATACCGCGAATACGACGCCAACGGCGTATGGACACAGCAGTTCACCGTCCGCGTTGCCGCTGTGCCGGAGCCTGAGCAGTGGGCCATGATGCTTGGTGGAGTGGGCTTGCTCGGCGCATTTGCAAAGCGCCGGCGCAAGCAAGCCGCCAAATAAAGCGGTGGATTTATTTTTGGAGCTGCGTGACCGTCAGCTCCATTTCCATGTGCGACTTGTCATCGGTATCGATCTTGATCGTGGCGGGTTCGCCCAGCGCCACCAGCAGGCCCGGCTTGCTGACTGGCTTGCCAGCGTGCTTCACGAGGGCGCTGATGAACATCTTGCCGTTGTCGACTGGCTTGAGTGTGAGCTCGGCCTGCCATTGCTGCGCGCCTTCGCCGCTGCGGAAGCTTGCCGGTTCGTCGCTGTGGGTATGCAGATGCGGCGTACTCTTGGCACCGTCCACGTTCAGCTTCACCGCGATGTCGTACAGCTGGCCTTTGGGGGCTTCCTGCGCCGCCCAGGCGGCCCAGCTGCCTGCCGCCATCGCGGCGGCGATCAGGAGGCGTCCGGTCATACGCAGGGCATACGGTGTGGTCTGGTTCAAGCTCATGATTCTCTCTTTCAGTGGGTGGGTGGATTGCCATTGACATGCGAGGGGTGCTGCGTTTGCCGATAACTGGGTCTTGAGCATTGCGTTGGCGTAGCTGCGGCGCGCGTTGGGGTGGCGGCGCATGACGCCCGCATCGCAAGCCAGTTCCTGGTCCGCGCGCATCAGGCGCTCGCCGATATGGATCAGCGGATTGAACCAGTTCAGGCAGCGCAAGGCGGCGCCGGCTGCGTTGGCAAGCGGGTCGCGGCGGCTGGCGTGGGTGCGTTCGTGCGTCAGGATCAGTTCTCGCTCCTCCGGCGCGTAGCGGTCGTCGAAGTCCGCCGGGACCACAACGATGGGCCGCCACAGGCCAACCAGCGCGGGCCCGACGTCAAGCGAGTCCGCATAGGCGATGCCGCCGCGCGGCGTCAACTTGCCGAGGCTGCGCAGGTAGGATCGTTGCCGGAGTATCTGGAGCGCAGCCGCGCCCAAGGCGCCCGTCAGCCAGGCCAGGACGATATAGCCACGTGCCCCCATCGATACGGAAACCGGCGCCAACTCGCGCATCGTTGCGGCGAATGACTGGGCGGATGGCGCGCCGTGCAGCACAAGTATGCTGCCTTCCGGCGCGGCGGGTATCAACGCGGCCAGCGCGCACATGGGTGCCGCGAGCCAAGCGGCATAGGCGACGCCGGGGCCGAAGCAGCGGCGCAGCGGCAGCCGCAGTGCGCACACCGCGATCACGGCCACGCTCAGCGCGACGCTGGCGCGTAGCACGGCGGGCACCAGGGTAGGCAGCAGAGTTGGCACCAACTCGGCGATATCATTTATCGGCATCGAGCTCTCCGATCAGCCGTTTGAGTTCCTGCAGATCGGCCGCGCTCAATTTGCGATGACGGCTGAAGTGCGCCACCATCGGCGCCAGACGGCCGTCGAACAACCGGTCCAGGAAGCCTTTGCTTTCGCTGTGCAGCCATTGCTCGCGCGTGATCGCGGCCGAGTAGAGGTAGCGCCGCCCGTCCTTCTGCACCTTGACGGCGTTCTTGCGCAGCAGCCGGTTCAACAAGGTCTTGACGGTGGATTCCTGCCAGGCGCGCTCGTCGCCGATCGCGGCGGCGACGTCCTCCGCACTACGTGGGCTGTGCGTCCACAACGCCTCCATGACGACCGATTCGGCTTCGCTGATCTGCGGGATGGATTTCATGTTCGCTTTCATTTACAGGTGTAATCGCCGCAAATGATTACAGTTGTAATCGAAGCTGTCAAGCGTTAAACTGAGGCCCATGACAAATCAGATCTCATTGCCGGGTTTCGAACCCGAACCACAACTGACGGACCGCATCTTCTTCGCGGTCCTGCCCGACGCGGCGGCCATCGCCAGCATCCATCACCTCACCGCCGAACTGAAGACCGCACACGCCATGCGCGGCCGTCCCATCGCCGATGCGCGCCTGCACGCCACGCTGTGCAACCTGGGCGACTTCCCCGGCATGCCGGACAGCCTGGTCGCGCGGGCGGGGCAGGCCGCCGCTTCGGTGGCGGCGGCAACGGCGCCTTTCGCCGTCTGCTTCGACGAGGCGCAGACGTTCGTCAACCGCGCCCGCAACCGTCCGTTCGTGCTGACCGGCGGCGATGGCGTGAGCGGCCTTGGCTCCCTGTATAAAAGTCTCGCGACGGCCTTGCTCAAGGCCGGGTTGCCCGGCAATCCGCCCAGCTATACACCGCACGTCACACTGCTGTACGATGACGTGACGGTCCCGCCGCAAGCCGTCGCTCCGGTGGAGTGGACGGTGCGCGAACTGGTGCTGGTCCACAGCCACATCGGCCAGAACCTGCCCTACACCGCATTAGGCCGCTGGAGTTTGCAAGGCTAACTTTCAAAGGTGAGTCCATCATGCTGATCAGACGTTGCGCCGTGTTGTTCCTGGAACCCCGCGAGGATTTGGATATCGACTGGTCGGCGCTGTTTGCCGGCGATGGACCGCTCGGCGCCTCCATGCGCTGGGTCGCGCTGGCGCCGCACTTGGGCGAAGAGGTCGAGGTCTCGCCGGAGGAGGTGGAGGCGCTGGGCGGCATCGGCCTGACGTTGTGGCAGGAAAGCGCCGACTGTGCGGCGCAGTACGGCGCCGCAGTAATCGTGCGCCTGCTCGAATGCGGCCTGCTGATCGGCGACGACGTCCGCTTCCGCGAGCGCGACGAAATGCTGCGCTCCCAGAACTGGCGGCCCTTGTCGGCCGCCGCGCACATGTTCAGCCGCTGGGGCGACATGCGGGTCGACAAAGGCATGCAGTTCCCCAGCTTCGAAGAGCTGGTGGTTTCATACGGCACGCCGCCCGGCCCGGCCATCGAGCGCTGCGCCGAGGGCGAGGCCATCGCGCTGCCATACCCGGACCGCGCGCGTCTCGACGACACGCTGTTCCAGCGCTACACCGGTCGCAATTTCGATCCCGCCGCCGTGCTGCCCATCGCCACCGTCGCGCGGCTGCTGCAGCGCGCCTTCGGCTCGCAGGGCGAACGCGAGATGGCGCCCGACGCCTTCGTGCTGAAGAAGCTCAGTCCCTCGGCCGGCGGCCTGCATCCGGTGGAGGCCTACGTGCTGGCGCAGCGCGTCGAAGGCATCGCGCCCGGCCTGTATCACTACCATCCGGTGCGTCACGCGCTGGAGCCGTTGACGGCGATGGACACCACGCAAACGGCGGAGCTGGCGATGCGCATGGTGGCCGACCAGGATTGGTTTGTCGATGCGCCGATGATGGTGGTGCTGGCTGCGCGGGTGGAGCGTAATTTTTGGAAGTATCGCAATCACGCCAAGGCCTACCGCGCGTTGCTGCTCGATGCCGGCCATCTGTCGCAGACTTTCTATCTGCTGGCCAGTGAAGCGGGGATGCCGGCCTTTGTGACGGCGGCGGTGAACGAGATCGATATCGAGCGGGTGTTTGGGCTCGATCCCTTGAAGGATATGGTGATTGCCGTCTGCGGCTGCGGACAGGCGTCGGGGGCGCAAGATACGGTCGAACTGCGCTACGAACCGTAGGCGCCACCGCAATCCATACGCTTATCGCTGGCCGGACAGGAAGAACGGAACCGCGCCGGCGGCGCTTTCCAGCTTGCCCTTGATGGCGTGGCGGCTGGCGATGAAGACTTCCTTGGCTGGCAGGCTGCGCAGGGCTGGAATCTTGTCGGCAGCGAGCTGGATGCCCAGGGTGCCCAACGCCAGTTGCGGATCCTTCAGGAAGCTGGTGCGGAACTCGTCGTCGCCGGACAGTTTGGACAGCAGCAGATCGAGATCTTGCGGGGAATGCGTGGCCATGTCGGAACCTTTCGTGTGGTTGTGTGGAAATGTCGCGTGTTGAAACGCAAGATCATCGTAGGCCAAACCCTGCGCTATCTCAAGCGGAATCACTACTAGCAAATTGCTAGCCAGTCCGCGCCAGTTCGGCTGCGCGGGCCGGCGGCCCGTCCGTGTTCTCGCGCGCGCTTTCCATCACGACATCGAACGCCTGCGCGAAATCCCTCAGCAAATCGGTCAGCGCAGGGGGATCGACCCGCAGCCGGTCCTCCAGCGCGGTGGCGGTTTCAAACAACTCAGTTGCCGAGATGTTACCGGCCGCGCCACGTATCTTGTGCACCTGGTCGGCCGCCTTCAGGAAGTCGCCGTGGTCGATTGCATCTTGAATCTGTTGCAAACTCGCACCGAAATCCTTGGCGAACAGGCCCAGCAGGCGTGATAGCAGGCGGGTCTGGCCGCCCAGGCGTTCCATCGCCGCCTCCATGTCGATGCCGCGCAGCGCCATGGACGATGCGGTATCCGGTACGCTGCGGGCCGGCGCCAGGTCGGCCGCCTCGGCGCGCGCCTGGCTTGGCTGGACCCAGGTCGCCAGCACCGCGTACAGGGTGTCCGGGTCGATCGGCTTGGTGACGTAGTCGTTCATGCCCATCTCCAGGCAGCGCTCGCGGTAACCGGCCACCGCGTGCGCGGTCATGGCGATGATGGGCAGCTTGCCGCGGGCCTCGTCGGCGCGGATCAGGGCCGTGGCCTGGTAGCCGTCCATGTCCGGCATCTGGATATCCATCAGCACCGCGTCGTAGGCGCCGGCGGCGGCCATGCGCGCGGCCTCCTCGCCGCTGGAGGCCAGGTCCGCCTTGACGCCGGCGCGCTGCAGGATCTCGCTGGCCACCTGCTGGTTGATGCTGTTGTCGTCGACCACCAGCACGTGCGCGCCGCGGATGCGCTGCACCGCCAGCGACGGCGGCGCCGCCAGCTTGACGGCCGGCTGGCCGCTGTCCATGCCCAGCGCCGCCAGCACCGCGCCGCGCAGCAGGTAGGGATTGGCCGGCTTGTCGATGAAGGGCATCAGGCGGCTTTGTTCGGCGGTGGCGCGATCGTGTTCGCGCGCGTAGGCGGTCACCATCAGCACCGCCGGCACGGCCGACAGTTGCTCGTCGTCGGCGATGCGGTGCAGGGTTTCGATGCCGTCCAGGTCCGGCATGTCGGCGTCCATCATCAGGATGTCGTAGGGCTCCAGCTGCATGGCCGCCACCGCCGCCGTGCCCGAGGCCACCGCGCGCGGCTTCAGGCCCATGCTGGCCAGCTGGATCTTGAGCATGTGGCGTACCGCCTCGCTGTCGTCCACCACCAGCACGCGCTTGCCCAGCACCGATGGCGGCAGCGGCGCCTGGCGCGGCGTCTGGTCGGCGGCCGGCTGCAGCGCCACGGTGAAACTGAAGCTGCTGCCGACGCCAGGTTCGCTGTCGACCTGTATCACACCACCCATCTTGCGCACCAGCTGCTGCGAGATCGCCAGCCCCAAGCCGGTGCCGCCGTACAGGCGCGTGGTGCTGGCGTCGGCCTGGGCGAAGGCCTGGAACAGGCGCGCCTGCTGCTCGCTGCTGATCCCCAGGCCGCTGTCCTCGACCACGAAGCGCAACGCGACGGCGGCGTGGCCAAAGCCGTCGGCCGGCGCTGGCGCGCCATGGTCGCGCTCCACGCGCAGCTCGATGTGGCCGCGCGCAGTGAACTTGAGCGCGTTGCCGACCAGGTTGACCAGGATCTGGCTCAGTCGCAGCGGATCGCCCAGCAGGTTGGATGGCACGTCCGGCGCGGCCCAGATCACCAGTTCCAGCCCGCGCTCGGCGGCGCGCCACGCGAACAGGTCGGCCAGCTGGCTCAGGGTGTCGGGCAGGTCGAAGGGCAGGGCCTCCAGTTCCAGCTTGCCCGATTCGATCTTGGAAAAGTCCAGCACGTCGTTGATGATCTCCAGCAGGCTCTGTCCCGCGCGGCCGATCTTGCGGAAGTAGTCCAGCGGCTGCGGCGGCAGGTCCAGGTGCGTGCCCAGGCCGGCGAAGCCGAGGATGGCGTTCATCGGCGTGCGGATCTCGTGGCTGATGTTGGCCAGGAAGTCGCTCTTGGCGCGGGTGGCCGCTTCGGCGTTGGCGCGCGCCTGTTCCAGCAGCCGAAGCGCGCGCGCCTTCTGGTAGGCCGACACGAACGGCTCCTTCAGCGCCTTGAGCAGATCGACGTCGCTGGCGGCGAAGGACGCACGGTATTGATAGTTTTCGAACACCAGGTAGCCCTCGACCTGGCCGTCGATCACCACGCGCACCGCCAGCAGCGCGCAGACGTCGCCGGGCAGCGAGTGCTGGTGGTGGACTTCGAAGATGTCCGGCGCGATCATGCTGTCGGCCGGCGCGTAGCGCAGCTCGGCCTGGCGCAGGTCGATATTGTAGGCGTCCGCCGCCGCGTCGATGCGGCCCCACGCTGCGCGCAGCGACAAGGTCTCGGTGCCGGCCTCGCGCACCAGCGCGACCGCCGAATCGATGCCCTCGATGACGGTCGATTCGTGCAGGATGGTGTGCAGCAGCGCGTCGAAGTCGAGCTGCTCGTTGATCGACTTGACGATGGCGTTGAGCTTTTCCAGGTGCCGCGTGCGCGAGTAGACCAGCGCCTGCAGCTGCTCACCCTTGTGGTGCAGCTGGCGCACACGCCAGCGCACCAGCCCCCACGTCAGCAGACAGGCGGCGGCGAAGTAGCCGAGCCACGCCCACCAGGTCTGGTGCCAGGCCGGCAGCACCACCACGCGCAGTTGCAGCTCCTCGGTGTTCCACATGCCTTCGCGGTTGCTGCCCCGCATGCGCAGGCGGTAGACGCCGGGCGGCAGGTGCTTGTAGGAGGCGATGCGCCGGCTGGCGTCGGCCTCCACCCAGCGCTGGTCGAAGCCTTCCAGCAGGTAGGCGTAGCGGTTGCGCTGCGGCGCCGAGAAGTCCAGCGCCGCCAGCTCCACTTCGAAGCCCTGGTTCTCCGGCTTGAGGGTCAGCGTCGGGCCCTGGTCGCTGGCCATCTGCCCGGGCGTGATCGTCTGCTGGTCGCGCCGCACCGCGCTGATCACCAGCGGCGGGCGGAAGCTCCAGTCGCTTAGCCTTCCCGGATAGACCACCGCCATGCCGGCGGTGGCGCCGAACACCAGGTCGCGTTCGGGCGTGACGGTGCTGGCGCCGATGAAGAAGGTGCGGAACGCCAGGCCGTCGGCGCGGGTCAGGGCGCGCGCCTTGAACGAGGCGGCGTCGATCACGGCGATGCTGTCGGCGGTGGCGGCCCAGATGCGGCCGACGGGATCGGCCTGCAGCGACATGATGCTGCCGGCCGGCAGCCCGCCCAGCGTGGCGATACGGTGGAACACCGGCGCGCCATGCGCATCGCGTCCGGTCATCACGCAGATGCCACCGCCGTAGGTGCCCACCCACAGGCGGCCGCGCGTGTCCAGCGCCAGCGAGAGCAGGACCGCCTCCGACAGCGCGGACGGCAGCTCGGGGTGGGCGTGGATCTGTTCCACCTTGCCGCTGTCGGGATCGAGCCAGTTCAAGCCGTTGCGGGTGGCGATCCACAAGCCGCCGTCGGCGGCGGGCACCACCGCGTGGACGCGGTTGTCGGTCAGGCCTCCGGCGTCGGCCGCACCCTGCACGTAGCGGCGCACCGTGCCCGCGACCGGATCGTAGCGCAGCAGGCCGTCGAAGGTGCCCAGCCACAGTTCGCCCTTGCGGTTCAGGATGGCGCCGATGCGCGGCGAGGGATTTGGCTCGGGCAGCGCGATGCGGCGAACCCCGCGCGCGCCGTCGCGGGTGCGGTAGAGGCCAAGCTGGGTGCCGATCCATGCCTCGCCGCCGCCGGCTTCGGCCAGCGACAGCACCATCCGGTTGGGCAGCGCGCTGTCGGGATGGGCGGGATCGGGCCGCAGCGCGGCGCGGCGCGACCCGTCGGCCCGCACGATGTCGATGCCCTGGTCGGCCAGCGCGATCCAAACCTGGCCCTGGCGGTCGGTCATCAGCGCGGTGACCGCCGCTTCCGGCGCGCCCTGGGCTCCGAACACCGAATCGACGCTCTCGTTGTGGGGATCGAACAGGTCGACGCCACGCTCGGTGGTCACCCACATCATGCCGCTGCGGTCGCGCAGCAGGGCGGCGGCGCGGTCGTTGCTCAGGCTTGCCGGCACCGCCGGCTGGTGCAGGATGCGGCGCCCCTGGCCGTTGCGGAACTCCACCACGCCGCCGCCGTAGGTGCTGGCCCACCAGGTGCCGGGTGTCGATTCGACCACCGCCAGCACCATGTTGGCCTGGAGTTCCTTGACGCCCGCGATGGTGACCAGGCGGCCCCGGTCCGAGGCCGCATCGACCACGCCGACGCCGCTCTTGAGCGTGCCGAAGGCGATCTGGCCGAAGCTGTTCTCGCCCAGGGACATGACGGTGTCGCTCCAGCCGCCGTGGGCATCGCCGCTGACGGCGACCTGGGTGATGGCGCCGCCGTCGCGCAGGCGCGACAGCCCGGTGGCGGAGCCTATCCACAGCGTGCCGGCGCGGTCCACCAGCAGGGCGCGGATCTGGTTGTCGGGCAGGCCGGGATGTTCCTCGTGGCTGTAGAGGCGCACCGTGCCCTGGACGGTGTCGTAGTATTTCAGGCCCTTCGGTGTGCCGAGCCACAGGTTGCCCTTGGCGTCGCTGGCGATGGCGCTGATCTGGCCCTTGCCCAATTCGTCGCTGGGGCGGCTGAATTGTTCGGTGCTGCGGTCGAACATGCCCAGTCCCGCCGCCGCCGTGCCGACCCACAGCCGGCCGCGCACATCGACGTGCAGCACCTGGACGAAATCGCCGGGCAGCGAGGCGGGGTTGGCGGCGTCGTGGTGGAAGCTGCGCATGTGATAGCCGTCCCAGCGCGCCAGGCCGCTCTGCGTGCCGACCCAGATGTAGCCGTCGCCGTCCTGCGCCAGCGTCAGGCCAACCGGGTGCGGCATCCCTTGTTCCAGGCCGAGGTGCTCGAACAGGGGCGTGGCCAGCTGGTCCCAGCGCCCTGGGGCGGCCATGGCGGCACCGCACAGCATCATGCAGGTCACCAGCGCCGCCAGCAGCCAGCGGCGCGCGGCGGGACAGCGGTGCGGAGTGGGGGCGGGGACGTTCAAATCGGGGCGCGCTCCAGGAAGGTACTTCCAGCATACGGAAATGCCGGCGGAAAGTCCATGCAAAGCAAACGTTATGCGGCGTCCCTTGTACAATCGCCACATGGACAAGGATAGCGATATGAAACCGGAAATATTGGTGCTGGCGGCGAGTCCGTCGGCGGCGGTGATGGCGCGGCTGGAGCAGGCCTTCCAGTGCCATCACCTGTGGCGCCAACCCTGCGAGGCGCAGCCGGAATGGCTGGCTGCTGTGGCGCCGGGCATACGCGGCGTACTGACCACCGGCGCGATCGGCATCGGCCCGGCGCTGCTGGAGCAGTTGCCGCGGCTGGAGATCGTGGCCGTCAACGGCATCGGCGTGGACGCGGTGGCGCTGGACGCGACCCGCGCGCGTGGCATTTTTGTCACCAACACGCCGGGCGTTCTGACCGAGGACGTGGCGGATCTGGCATTGACGCTGCTGCTGTCGGCGGCGCGTCGGCTGCCGGCGCTGGACCGGCATGTGCGCAGCGGCGCGTGGGAGCGCGGTGTGCCGCTGGCGCCCACGCGCGCCTTGCGCGGCAAGGTGTGCGGCGTGTTCGGATTCGGGCGCATCGGCCAGGCGGTGGCGGCGCGGGCGGCGGCCTTCGGCATGCGCACGCGCTACTTCCAGCCGCGCGCGGTCGACGGCGTGGTCGTGGTGCGCTGCGCCTCGCTGCTGGAACTGGCGCGGGCCAGCGATTATCTGGTGGTGTGCGCACCGGGCGGCGCGGCCACGCGGCATGCCGTCAACGCCGAGGTGATGGCGGCGCTGGGGCCGGAGGGCACGCTGGTCAACGTCTCGCGCGGGTCGCTGGTGGACCAGGAGGCGCTGGTCGCCGCGCTGGGCGACGGCACGCTGGGCATGGCGGCGCTGGACGTATTCGACAACGAGCCGCACGTGCCGGCCGCGCTGCGCGAGCTGGAAAACGTGGTGCTGACGCCGCACGTGGGCAGCCTGACCGTGGAGACCCGCCACGCCATGGGCCAGCTGGTGGTCGACAACCTGCTGGCCCACTTCGGCGGCCAGCCCCTGTTGACGCCCGTGCCGTGATGGCCGGTGCGGCCGGTTAAATCAATGGCAAGGAGCTGAGACGTCTTCGGGCGCCGGCGGGGTAGCGGTGGGATGCGGCGGCGGCAGCGGCGCGTGGACTTTGACGCAGTTGCGGCCGGCCCGCTTGGCTGCGTACAGCGCTTCGTCGGCGTGGCTGTAGGCGGTTTCGAAGCTGGTGCCGGCGCGGTTCCAGCTCAGGCCCACGCTGGCCGTGATCTGGCGGTCGATGGGCGCGGCAAACACCTGGTCGGCGATGGCGTCGCAGATGCTGGCCGCCACCTGCTGCGCCTCTTCGATGGAACTGGTGGGCCACACCACCGAGAACTCCTCGCCGCCGACGCGGCCTATCGCCACGTCGGGGCCCAGCAGCGCCTGCAGGCAGCGCACCACGGTCTGGATCACGGCGTCGCCGGCCGGGTGGCCGAAATCGTCGTTGACCCATTTGAAGTGATCGATATCGAGCACGATCAGCGCCATGTCGCCGCGCGCCAGGCAGCCGCTGGCCTGTTCGATGACGGCCGCCCGATTGAGCGCGCCGGTCAGCGGATCGTGCGTGGCGCGGTATTCCAGCTGCTGCGCCAGTTCGTGCAGCTGGCGGTTCATCTGGTTCATATCCAGCTCGGCGCGGTCGCTGCGGCGGATCAGGCGGCGGCTCTCGCGCATCAGCCGTTCGTAGTGGACGATCATCTCGGCCAGCGCGGCGCGGGCGTCGGCGCGCGGATCGGCGTGGGCCGCCCTGGCGTTGGCCAGCGCCGCGCTCTCCAGCGCAAACAGGTCGGCCTCGTCGCGGCCGGGGATGGTCATCATCAGTTGCTCACTGGGTGGTCTTGGAAGTCCAGCGCGCCGAAATCGTCCTGCAGCTCCTGGCCGAATTCGAGGATGGTGTCGTCGTCCTCGTCGTGGTACCAGTTCAGGCGCACCTGGTTGCCGTCCATGGCGGCCTTGTTCAGCGCGTCGAAGAAGGAGAACAGCATCTTGGTGCTGGAGCTGTTGAAGTAGGCCAGCGAGACGTTGACCGTGATGCTGGCGTCATTGCAGGCGTCCAGGTAGGCCTGCACGCGCGCGATCACCGGGCCGTAGAAGGCGGCCGCGTTTTCCGGATAGGACTCGCCCTTGATCGACAAGGTGTGCTGGTCGAAGCGGAAGTCGATTTCCGGCGAGGTGGGCGAGGCGCTGATGTAGAGTGGTTCCATGACTGTTTCAGTACTTTTTAAATTATCGCTTTGATGCAGAACACCGTGGTGTCCGGGTGGTGCGCTTCCTGCACGAACTCGAACTCCAGCGGTTCGCTGGCGTCGCGCGCCATGGTCAGGAAGCCCAGGCCCGCGCCCTTGCTGTCGGCCGGCGTCTCGTCGCGCAGCGCCTTTTTGTAGGCGGACTTGATCTCTTCCATCGTCATCGTGTGCAGCGGCTCCAGGCGGCTGCGGATGCGCTCCACGTTGGCGCTGTCGACCGGATTGGCGCACAGCAGGAAGAAGCTGTCGTCCTTCATGCCGATGCAGAAGGAGCCGCGCCGCATCTGGTTGTCGCTTTGTTCGTGCGGCGTGAGCGTGTCCGACGAGTAGTGCATGATGTTCTGCGACATTTCGACGAAGGACGAGAAGATGCGGCGCCGCGTCGGCCCCGCCGCGCCGGCCGTGTCCAGCCGCGCCTTGATGGTCTCGGAGATGGCGGCCACCACGTGCTGCGAGAAATAGCCCACGTAGAAGAAGATGATGTGGCGCTTGCGGGCCACGTCCCAGAAATCGTTGAATTCTTCGTACAGCAAAATCGGCGCTCCTATGGGCGGAAACAGAAAAATGTCAGGTCGTCGCGGCGCGGTTGTTCGCCTTGCCAGGCCTGGTAGTCGGCCAGCATGGCGTCGCTGACGTCGCGCGCGCCGGCGCCGCGCTGGGCCAGCAGCACGTCGCGCATGCGGCGCTTGCCGAAGGCGATGTCCTTGGCGCCGCCGATCTGGTCGATCAAGCCGTCGGTGGTCAGGAACAGCAGGCTGCGTTCCGGGATCGTGATGGTCTTGTTGGTCCACGCGTAGTCGAGCGGCGTGTCGACGTAGCCCACGCCCATGCGGTCGCCGTCCACCGTCTGCACCGCCTGCTGGTCGGGATCGAGCTGGAACAGCGGCAGCTTGGCGCCGGCGAAGTGCAGCTGGCGGCTGGCGTTGTCGAACCACAGGAAGGCGGCGTCCATGCCGTCGTTGGAGGCGGGCGCGCCGTGCAGGCCGTGGCGCTGGTCGACCTGTCCCAGCATGCTCTTGACGCCGCGATTGACTTCGGCGATCAGCGCGGCCGGATCGCGCGGACCCAGTTGCTGCAAGGCCTGCGCCAAGGTCGACGAGGAGATCAGCGTCATGAAGGCGCCCGGCACGCCGTGGCCGGTGCAGTCGGCGATGGCGGCGAACCAGCCGTCCGGGTAGCGCGCGAAGTGATAGAAGTCGCCGCCGACGACGTCGCGCGGCTGCCATTCCAGGTGGGCGTCCTTCAGCGCCTCGCGCAGCGCCAGGTCGGAGGGGCGCAGCAGCGAGCGCTGGATCACGCTGGCGTAGTCGATGCTGTGCATGATCTGGCGGTTCTTCTCGGCCTGCATATTGGCCACCACGTTCATCAGCTGCAGGCCGAAGCCGACGCCTGCCAGCGCGCCGTCGCGGGTGACGATGAAGCCGTCGGCCAGCGCCTTCTCGCCCGATTCGACGGCGCGGAAGGTCAGCGCCTCGATGCTCATGGCGGCGTCGACGATCAGCGGCTCCTTGTCCATGAAGGCGATGCAGCTCTTCTTGCCGTACAGCTCATGGTAGAAGGGCTTGGACATCTGCGACATGAAGATGTTGCGGCTGATGAGGCCGATAGGACGGTCGCCCTCGATCACGGGCAAGCTCATCAAGTCGCGGCGTTCGGTGAACAGCTCCAGCACGCCGAAATTGCTGGTGTCGGACGGCACCGAGACGGTCTCGACGCACAGGTCGGCGGCGACGGACAGGCGGAAACGGGGCAGGTGCAAACGAGAGGCGTTGAACTCCACGGGCTGTAACCTTTGATTGACTTCAGTGCCCGTAATGCTAGTGGGAAATTATTACCGGGCCATTACATCTTAACCAAAAGAAAAGAGTGTTATCAGTCTGCGCACAGCGACAGCATGAATCCCAGGTGCTGGCTGATGGCGCCGCGTTCGGCGTTGACGCGCTGCGGCTCGCCCTCGGCGGCGAATTCCTCGCGGATGGCGTGGCATTGCGCCAGCGTCGCGTCGAGCGAGCGCAGCATGCCATGCAGGCCGGCCTCGTTGTACCAGATGTGCAACAGCTTGCTCAGCGCGAGCACGGCGTCTTGTTCGGATTGCAGCAATTCGGCTTCGGCGATGGGGAGTGTGCTCACGGGTTTCATGGGAGGCGAGTGGGTGGGACCAGTATATACGAGTCATTCGAAAAGTTGCTCTTGAAAAATACCTATTGTTTCGTAATAAACATATGATGAAAAATTGCCGTACGGTAATAACGACGTCATATTTGCTGGGCATACTGGCGCCATCTTGATTAAAACACACAAAAGTTATGAAAATACCTAACCTGAATACCGGTGTACGCGTGATGGCCTCGTTTGCCGCGCTGTTGTTTTTGATGGCGTGCATGTCGGCGGTGGCCCTGTGGCGCTTGCAGACGGCCAACGATACTGCCTCCAACCTGGTCGACGAAAAGCTGGCCAAGCAGCAGCTCACCTCCGAGTTGCTGGGCATCGCCGAGCTGAACGGTCTGCGCGCCACCTCGATCGCGCGCAGCGACAGCCTGGAAGTGGGCGACATTTTCCAGGCCCAGCTGACCGCCGGCGAGAAGCTGGCCGCCACGATGGAAGCCAGGCTGGCGGCGATGCCGGCGCAGGGCGCGGAAGCGGAACTGTTGCGCGCGGTCGCCGCCCGCAAGAGCGCGTATCTGGCGCTGCGCACGGAGCTGTTCAAGTTGAAGGATGGCGGCCGCACGCAGGAAGTCAGCGACCTGCTGGACAACAAGATGGCGGCGGTGTTCGGGGCTTATACCGGCGCGCTGGACAAGCTTCTGGCTTACCAGACGCAGCAGGCCAAGGCGATGGCGGCGCAGTCGGCCAGCCAGTTCCAGGGCAGTCGTGTGCTGCTGGTCGGCATGGGCCTGGCGACCCTGGCGCTGGGCGCGGTGCTGGCGCTGGCGCTGACCCGCAGCATCGTGCGGCCGCTGCGGCGCGCGGTGGCGCTGGCCGGACAGGTGGCGGCGGGCGAACTGCACGTGGCCATCGAGCACGGCCGTAGCGACGAGATGGGCCAGCTGTTCGACGCGCTCAGCCACATGACCGGCCGCCTGGCCGAAACGGTCGGCCGCGTGCGCGACGGCGCGGTGGCCATCGACGCGGCCTCGCGCGAAATCGCCAACGGCAATTTGGATCTGTCGCGCCGCACCGAGCACCAGGCTGGCGCGCTAGAGGAAACGGCGTCGGCGATGGTGGAGTTGACGGAGGCCGTCAAGCAGAACAGCGGCAACGCGCGCCAGGCCAACCGTCTGGCGGAGTCGGCGTCGGACGTGGCGGGCAAGGGCGGGGCGGTGGTGTCGGAGGTGGTGCGGACCATGGCCAGCATCAACGAGTACGCGCACAAAATTGTCGACATCACCAGCGTGATCGACGGCATCGCGTTCCAGACCAATATCCTGGCGCTCAATGCCGCGGTGGAGGCGGCGCGCGCCGGTGAGCAGGGTCGTGGTTTCGCGGTAGTGGCGTCCGAGGTGCGCAACCTGGCGCAGCGTTCGGCCAGCGCGGCCAAGGAGATCAAGCAGTTGATCAACGAATCGGCCGAGCGCATCGCCAGCGGCAGCGAGCTGGCGCAGACGGCCGGCGCGACGATGGCGGAAATCGTGCTGAGCGTGGAGAAGGTGACTGGCATCATGTCGGCCATCAGCGCCGCCAGCGCCGAGCAGGAACACGGCATCGAGCAGGTCAACGCCGCCATCGGCGAGATGGACGGCGTCACCCAGCAGAACGCCGCGCTGGTGGAGGAAGCGGCGGCAGCGGCCGACGCGATGCAGGACCAGGCGCGTGAACTGGCGCAGCTGGTGGGTTCGTTCAAGATCGATGGTGGCGGCTGGAGCAAGCAGCGAGTGCATCAAATCCCAGTCGGCGCGCCGCGTATGGCCTTGCCGCAGTTGGAGGAAGGCCGCCTGCGCCGTGCCGCCTAATTCGTGAGGAAGGCAGAATCAAATTGCTGTGTTTTGTCTTTGCTACCTAAGCAGGAGGCATCGCTGCTCCAATACAGATCACCTAATGCCTCATCTAAGCGCTTGACACACTAACTCTACATATGTAGAGTTAATGCATGATACGAGCTAGATCACCTTCTCACCAGACCAGGTTGCTATTGGCAGTCCTGCTCACGCAGCCAGCTAGCTGGCTGCACGGGTACGACCTATCCGAACAAACCGGCCTCAGTTCAGGGACGCTTTATCCAATCCTCATACGATTGAGCGAAAGAGGAATGCTCGAATCCAAATGGGAGCCTTCGCAGTACGAAGGCCGTCCGCCAAGAAAGTTGTATCGACTCAATGCTGTGGGAGTGTCCTACGCAACTGAATACTCGGGACTCGAAGGCGTGAACGCTCAACATCTCTCGCCGGGTAGCGTCTGATGCAATCTATCGCTAATAAAGCCCTTAGTGCTGCAGCTTGGCTGGCGATTTGGATAATGCCTCCGCGTCGTAAGGACTGGGCGCGTGCAATGCTTAACGAGTGTGCTTATATCGAATCGAAATCAGCAGCGCTGAGGTGGATTATTGAAAGCACATTGTTAGCTGTTAAAGAACGAGCAATCTACCAACTAGAAATCACGTCTATGAATATCAAAGCATTCAAAGCCGCAGTGGTCCTTCTTGCGGCGGCAGTAAGCCTTGTTGTCGGTATTTATGCCATTCAAAAGCCCTACCAACAGGAACGAATTAAGTTTGCTCTTTGTAGATTGCTGGATGCTAAGCAAACCTAACTTGGCTTGAGCAGTAAAAGGACGTCAGCGCACGCGAGCTGGTTGGCGACGGACGTTCGTCCGCCGCTACGCCGAATGGCCGCCTACATCTTGTAGCTAGCCTGCAGCGACACCGTGCGCGGCGCCATCGGCAGGTCGTGCGGCAGGCTCAGGCCCGGCGCCGGGCTGGGCTCGCGCACGTCGGCGTTGAAGGCGTTCCGCAGCGCCAGCGCGAAGTTCCACTGGTTGCGGCCGTTGCGGGTCGCCAGCGTCAGGTCCACCGTGGTGTAGTCGGCGATGGCGGGACGGGCGTCGCCGAAGGCGCGTTCGCGGCCCGCCACCCAGTTCAGCTGCGCGCCGGCCTGGTAGCCGTTGGCATACGTCCAGTCGGCGCGGCCGTAGGCGTGCTGGCGCGGCGCGTAGCCGGCGTCGGTGTGGGTGGTCTGGTCGGTCGAACGCTGCCACGCGTAGTTGCCCGACAGGTGCAGGTCGCGCGTCACGCTCCAGTTCGATTCGAGCTCGACGCCGTGGCCGCGCTGATCGCCGGCGTTGGCGTAGGTGGCGCCCGTGCCCGGCACCGGGTTGACCACGGTGCGGATGATGTTCTTCATATCGTAGCGATAGAAGGTCAGGTTGACGGTGGCGTCGGTGCGGGCCTGCCAGTTGAACGACATCTCGGTGGTGGCGTTGCGCTCCGGCTTGAGGTTCGGATTGCCGAGCGCGACCGGGTTGCTGATGCCGTAGCTTTCCAGGAAGGCCGGTGCGCGGAAGGCGCGGCCGTACAGCAGCTTGGCGGTCAGGTCGAAGCTGGCGTCCCACACCAGCGCCAGGCGCGGATTGGTGGTGCCGCCGAAGTCCGAGTAATGGTCGTGGCGGATGCCGGCCGTCAGGTTCCAGTCCTTGGCGAAGTTCCATTCGTCCTGCAGGTACAGGTAGTCGACCTTGCGCCGCTGCGGCCGCATGAACGGCGTGGTGTTGGTCGTTTCGATGACGGCCGGCAGGGGAATGGGCGTGCCGTTCGGCGCGTAGTTGAAGTTGCGGTACTCCTGGACGCGATACAGTTCGATGTCGTCATGCCCGGCGCCGATGCGTGCGTGATGATCGCGGAAGCCGCTGTAGTCGGCGTACCCGGCCAAGCGATAGTTGCGTTCATAGGTTTCCGGCGCGCCCAGCATGCCGTTGGGGAAGGTGCCGGTCGGGAAGGTCAGACCGGGCGGCAGCAGCTGGTAGATGGCGCTGACTTCCTGCGCGTATTGCTGGCTGCTGAGGCTGGCGCCCAGGCCCCAGTCGCGCGTCAGTTGCGGCTCGGCCCAAGCCAGCGTGCCGGTGATGCGTTCGCTTTGCTGGCGGCCGACCGGATCGAGCGCCGAGGCGATGCCGGCCCCGGTGCCCATGTCGTAGCGCTTCTTGTAGCCGAGGCGGGCGCGCCACTGGCCGTAGACCAGGTCCAGGTTGCCGTCGATGGCCTTGTACTGGTTGTTGAGCCGGCCGGGCGCGAGGCTGGCGTGGGTCTTGAACAGCGCGTCGTTGCGGCTCTGCGCGTCGGCCTCGACGATGCGGTCGTTGCCGTCGGTCTGGCCGACGCGCAGGTAGGCCGCGACCTCGACCGGGCCGAGCTTGCCGCCGTGCTGCACCCAGCCGTCGTAGCTGTGGAAGGTGCCGGCGCGGGCGCCGACTTCCGTGCCCAGCACTTCGCCCGGTCCCTTGGTGATGATGTTGATGACGCCGGAGTAGGCGTCCGAACCGTACAGCGCCGAGCCGGGGCCGCGGATGATTTCGATGCGGGCGATGTGCTCGACCGGGTAGCCGGCCCAGATGTTGCCCTTGTTGCCGACGTAGGCGGTGGTGATGGGCACGCCGTTTTGCAGCATCAGGATTTGCGGCGTGTAGGCGCTGACGATGCCGCGCACCACGTACAGCGGCGAGTTGCTGTTCGGCGTGCGGTTGACGTGGACGCCGGGCACGCTTTCAAGCACCTGGTCGAGATCGGTGGCGCCCATGGCGGCGATGTCGGCCGCCGTGATGACGGTGGCCACGGCCGGCGCGCGGCGCAGCGTTTGCAGGTTGCCGGTGGCGATGCTGACGCTGTCGCTGGCGCCGTAGACCAGCGCCAGTTCATCCTCTTCGCTGACCGGGTCGGCGTGGACCGTGCCGTGGGTGGCCAGCAGCGGCAGGGTGAGTGCCGCGGTCCAGTACAGCCGGTGGGCGCTCGACGCTTTCAACATGCTATCTCCTGTGTCGTTTTTTTGATTCTAGCCTGCCCGCTGTTGTCGATGTGTAAAAATCAGCAGATCTTCGCCGCGACTGTTGTAGCCGTGTCTACATGTCGTCGTACCAGTTCGGCGAACTGCTCGGCCGGCACCGCCGGGCTGAGGTAGAACCCTTGCATCAGGTCGCACTCGCGGCCCTTGAGGAACTGCAGCTGGGCCGCGGTCTCCACGCCTTCGGCCACCACCTCCAGGCGCAGGCTGTGGGCCAGCGCGATGATGGCGCTGATGATGGCGGCGTCGTCGGCGTCCTGCGGCACGTCGCGCACGAAGGAGCGGTCAATCTTGATGATGTCGACCGGGAAGCGCTTGAGGTAGGACAGCGACGAGTAGCCGGTGCCGAAGTCGTCGATCGACAGCCGCACGCCCAGCGAGTGCAGGCGGTGCAGCGCGGCCAGCGTGTCCTGGGCGTTCTCCATCAGCGTGCTCTCGGTGATCTCCAGCTCCAGCAGGTGCGGCGGCAGGCCGGTGTCGGCCAGCACGGCTTCGACCGAGGCGGCGAAATCCTTCTGCAGCAGCTGGCGCACCGACAGGTTGACCGCCACCCGCATCGGCGGCAGGCCGGCCGCCAGGAACTGCTGCAGCTGCCCGCAGGCGGTGCGCAGCACCCAATCGCCCAGTGGATTGATCAGGCCGGTTTCCTCGGCCAGCGGGATGAAGTCCACCGGCGGGATCATGCCGCGCGTCGGATGGCGCCAGCGCACCAGCGCCTCCATGCCGATGATCTTGCCGTTGCACAGGCTGGCCTGCGGCTGGTAGTACACCTCCAACTGGTGCTGCTGTTCCATGGCGCGCCGCAGGTCGCTCTCCAGCCGCACGTGCTCGGAGATCGAATGCTCCATCGACGCCTCGTAGAACTGGAAGCCGGTGTTGGTGCGCTTGGCGCGGTACATGGCGCTGTCGGCGTGCTTGACCAGGGTGGCGACGTCGCCGCCATCGTGCGGGTACATGGCGATGCCGACGCTGGCGGTGACGAAGATGTCGTGGCCGTCGATCGGGAACGGCGCCGACAGCACGCGCACGATGTTGTGGGCGGCGGTGGCGGCCGCGGCCGGGCTGTCGAGCTCGTTGAGCACGACGGTGAATTCGTCGCCGCCCAGGCGCGCCACGGCATCGTCGGCGCGCACGGTCTGGCGCACGCGCTGGGCCACGGCCTGCAGCAGGCGGTCGCCGACGTCGTGGCCGAGGTTGTCGTTGACGTACTTGAAGCGGTCCAGGTCCATGAACAGCACGGCCACCTGGCGGCCGTCGGTGGCCACGCGGGCCTGGTCGATGCTCGATGCCAGCAGCTCGAAGAACAGCGTGCGGTTGGGCAGGTTGGTCAGCACATCGTTGTACGCCAGGTGGCGGATGCGCTTCTCCGCGCGGTTGGCCTCGATGATGCGGCGCACCCGCTGCGACAGCACGGCGTAGTGGATGGGCTTGGGGATGTAGTCGCTGGCGCCGGCGGCGAACGCGCGCTCGACCGACGAGTTGTCCTGCAGCGCGGTGATCATCAGCACCGGCACGGCGCCGGCGTTGGGCAGTTCCTGCATGCGGGCGCAGGCGGTGAAGCCGTCCATCACCGGCATCATCGCGTCCATCAGGATCACGTCGGGCTGGAAGCGCGCCAGCATCGCCAGCGCGGCGGCGCCGTCTGCCGCCTCCTCGACGTGGAAGCCGTCGCGTTGCAGCGTGTGGCGCAGCGTGCTGCGGGTGCTGCGGTCGTCGTCGACCACCAGCACTTGCGGGCGGTCGTCGGCCGGTTGCGATTGCGGCGGGGCGGCGTCGCTGATCTCGGCGTGCAGGAAGGCGGCCAGCGCCTCGTAGTGCGCGCGCAGCGGCGCCAGCAGCGGTTCGATCTGTTCCGGCTGCTGCTCGGCCGCGAAGTGCTCGGCCTGCTGCGCCAGCTGGGCCAGCGTCTCGGCGCCGAAGTTGCCGGACGAGCCCTTGAGCGCATGCGCGCGGGCGCGGGCGGTGGCCATGTCGCCGGCCTGCACTGCTTGCTCCAACTCTTCCAGGCAGGCCGGCGTGTCTTCGAGATAGGGCGTGACGGCGTGCGGCAGCGTGTCGCCCAGCACTTCGCGCAGCTTGTCGAACACGGCCGGGTCGACCGGGCAGGGGCCGCCGTAGCCGCGCGCGCTGGCGCTGGCCGGGGCCGGGGCGGCGTGCTGGACCGGCGTGGCCAGCGGGCCGCCGTGCGGCAGCCATTTTTCCAGCTTGTGGCGCAGCTCGACCAGCGTGATCGGCTTGGCCAGGTAGTCGTCCATGCCGGCTGCTAGGCATTTCTCGGCGTCGCCGGCCTGGGTGTTGGCGGTCATCGCCACCAGCGGCGTGCGCCGGCCCATGGCCAGCTCGGCCAGGCGGATGTGGGCCGTGGCTTCGTAGCCGTCCATCTCCGGCATGCTGCAATCCATCAGGATCAGGTCGAAGCGCTCGCGCTGGGCGGCGCGCACGGCCTCGACGCCGTCGGCCGCGAATTCGCAGACGCAGCCGTTCATCGCCAGCATGCCGGCGGCCACCATCTGGTTGGTGCGGTTGTCCTCGGCCACCAGTACGCGGAACTGGCGCTCCGGCATCGGGACCGGACTGAGCGTTGGCGACGGCAGCGCCACGGCGGGCGCGCCGACCGGCGGGCGCATCGGCAGCGGCGGCGCCGCCACCTGCTGCTGCGCGGGGCGGCAGGCGATGGTGAAGCGGAAGGTGGTGCCGGCGCCGGTCACGCTGTCGACGCTGATCTCGCCGCCCAGCAGCTCGACCAGCTGCTTGCAGATGGCCAGGCCAAGGCCGGTGCCACCGTAGCGGCGCGTGGTGCTCGGGTCGGGCTGGACGTAGGCTTCGAACAGATGGCGGCGCACGTCCTCGCTCATGCCGATGCCGGTGTCGCGCACTTCGAAGCGCAGGCCGAACGCGGCGCCGGGCGCCAGCGCGACATCGACCGCCACTTCGCCATGGTCGGTGAACTTGACGGCGTTGCCGACCAGGTTGATGAGGATCTGGCGCAGCCGCAGCGAATCGCCGGCGATGCGCGCCGGCACGTCGGGCGCGACGGTCCAGTTCAGGGTCACGCCTTTCTGCTGCGCGGGGCGGGCCACCAGTTCCAGCACCTCGGACAGCAGGGTGCCGAGGCAGAACTCGGTCTCCTCCAGCTTGAGCTTGCCCGCTTCCATCTTGGAGAAGTCGAGGATGTTGTTGATCAGCGCGATCAGCGTGCGCGACGAGTTCCACGCCACGTCTACGAACTCCTGCTGGCGCGGCGTCAAGCGGGTTTCCTTGAGCATGTCGAGCATGCCGACCACGCCGTTGAGCGGCGTGCGCACCTCGTGGCTGACGGTGGCGGCGAACTGCGCCTTCATCTGCGCCATGTTGACGGCGGCGTCGCGCGAGTCCTTCAGTTCGGCCTCGCGTTGCTCCAGCACGTTCATCATCTGGTTGAAGGCGTGCGCCATCTCGATCAGGTCGCGCGGGCCGGCCGGCGCCGCGCGCATGCCCGACTCGCCCGATTCGGCGCGGCGCATCAGCGTCGACAGCGCGTTGAGCGGATTGATCATGTGGCGCGTCAGCAGGCGGCCCAGCACCAGCAGCACCACGGCGAACGACAAGGTCAGCGCCAGGTTGCCCAGCAAGAGCGACCAGGTCAGGCGCTTGAGCGTGCTCTTGGCGATCTGCACGTGGACATAGCCGAGCAGCTGCTGCTGGTGTTCCTGCAGCTCGAACGGCGAGGCCTCGCTCTGGCCGCCGTACACCGGTGCGGTGAACAGCCAGCCGTCGGAGGTCTCGCCGACCAGGCCGGCGTGCGCCGTCACCGGCTTGTTCAGGTTGGCCACGTCCAGGGTGGCGCCCGTCACCACTTTGGACAGCAGCACCTTGCCCTTGGCGTCCATGATCTGCAGCGCCGCCACGTCCGGGAAGGACAGCGTGGAATTGACCACCTCGCGGGCGTTCTCGGCCGAGTGGAACAGCAGCGCCAGCGTACTCTGGCGCGCCAAGTTGTCGGCGATGCGCTGGCCCTGGCCGATGAAGTAGTCGCGCATGCGGGCGTTGGCTTCCCACGAGTTCATCAGCGCCGAGAACACCGCCAGGCCGAGGATGGCGCCGGAGACGATGACGGTCAGCTGCCGCTGGAAACCGGTATTGCGCAGGAAATTACGGACTAGGGAGATCATCAGGGCTGAGGATAGACAAAGTCAAAACTGCGCTGTTGCACGGCGCCCAGGTGCAGGCCGATGTGGCTGGCGGTGCGGAGGTTGATGGCGGTCTGCAGCTCGCGCAGCGGCACCAACGGGCGGCGGCGCACGTCGCCGGCGATCACGCCCAGCGCCGAGGCGGCCAGGGTGCGGCCCAGCTCGACGTTGTCGGGCACCATGGCGAACAGCGCGCCTTTCTTCACGTGCAGCACGTTGCTGGAGAACAGCGGCACGCCGCTGTTCCACGATTCGCGCAGCACCAGCGGCAGGATGGTGCTTTCCTCGACGGTGGTGCTGTCGTGCGGCAGCCAGACGGCGTCGTGGCGGTTGTCGGCGGCGGCGATCAGCTGCGGATACAGCTGGGCCGCGCGGGCCATGTCGCCGGCCACGTGGGCCTGCAATTCGAGCCCCTGCGCCTTGGCCGCGTCGCGCGCCAGCTTGACCAGCCATTCGGACTTCTGCGGGTTGTAGACCACGATCACGCGCTTGAGCTCGGGCAGCAGCGCGCGCAGGCGCGAGAACAGCATGGCCGGGTCGGGCGTCATGCTGATGCCCATCACGTTCTCGGCGTCGGACAGCAGCAGCACGCCGCCGGCCAGCACGGCGATCTCGCGGTCCAGGCCGGCGGTGGCGTTCAAGCCCTGGCGGCCCAGCGCGATCACCACCTTGGTGCCGTTGCGCTTGAGCGTGGCGTTCAGTTCGGCGGTGTCGACCTTGGGATCGACCGGATAGCTGCGCACCTTGAGCTTGGTGCGCTCCTCGATGCCCTGGATCATGGCGATGAAGGCCGAGCGGAACGGCTCCTCGACATTCGGATAGACGACCGCGATGCTGCCCTTGCCGATCGAGGCTTGCAATTCGGGGCGGCGCAACTGGTCTTCCAGCTGGGCCAGGGTGACGGGGCGCACGTCGTCGCGCAACGGGTTTTGCAACGGGGATTGCAACGGCTGGACGCCCGGATCCACCGGCGTCAGCAGCATGCCGCCGTGGGCGGCGCTGGAGCTGACCAGCGCGATGCTCGACGGCATCACGCCGCCGCCCGCCTGGGCCGCGCCGGTCACGCCGACCAGCAGCAGGGCGCCGGCGCGTCTCAGCCGCCGTAGTTTTAATATTGTCTTTTTCATCATACTTTGCCGCATGGCTATCACGGCGCCAGGACGGGCCCGCTTCAGATGCTTTCATAGTATAAGCCGAGACTTTGCAATCCGGAAATAAAATTGCCGGAAGCGGCGGAGGCGCTAGGGCTCGGGAAAGACCGCGTCGAAGCTTCGTTGTTGGCTGGAGACAAGATTCAAGCCGATGTGGCTGGCGGTGCGGGAATTGAGCGCGCTGCGCACCGCGCGCAGCGGCGTCACGCCGCGTTTCGGCGCTTCGCCGTTTTGCAGGGACAGCGCCAGCGCGGCCAGGTCGCGGCCCAGCTGCACATTGTTCGGATACATGCCGAACAACACGCCTTTTTTGACATGCAGCACGCTGCTGGAAAACACCGGCAGGTTGCGGCTCCACGATTCCTTCAGCACCAGCGGCAGGATGGTGGTTTCCTCGACGGTGGTGGCGTCCTGCGGCAGCCAGAGCGCGTCGCGGTGGCCGTCGGCTGCGGCGAACTGGGCCTCGTAGGCGCGCGCGGCGCCGGCCAGGTCGTGCGCCTCCAGCGCCACCAGCTCCAGCCCCAGGTTGCGGGCCGCCTCGCGCGCCAGCCGGATCTGCCCGTCGTTGCCGGCCGGGTTGTAGACCACCAGCACCCGGCGCATGCCCGGCAGCAGGTTCTTGAGCATGCCGAACAGCAGGGCGGGGTCGGGCGTCAGGCTGATGCCGTTGAGGCGGTCGGCGTCCGGCGCCGCGCCGACGCCGCCGATCACCACGGCCTGCGCCGGATCGAGCATGGAGGCGGCCTTCAAGCCCTGGCGGCCGAGGGCGATCACCACCTTGCCGTTCTTCAGGGTGTTGCGCAGCTCGCCCAGGTCGCTGCCGGCCGACAGGGCGATCGCGCGCGGCCGGGCGCGGGCTTGCTCCTCTATGCCTTGCAGGATTTCCGCGAACACCGTGCGATAGGGTTCGCCGATGTCGGGATACAACACCGTCAACGCCTGGGCGTTGGCCCACCCGCCAAGTAAGCCCAGCAGCAAGGCGCACAAACGGACAGCGGTGAGGGGAGTAAATCGCACTATGATAGTTATGTCTGGTTGATTCAGCGAAAGTGTATCCTTTGCTAACGATTCTACAGCCATAGATTGTTTCAATCGACGCGCTGACAGCGCTTCCAGTTGATGTAAACTAAGACTTGTTAGCAACATTCGCCATCCGGAACCACATGCCCGCCGCCAAAACCCCGATCCGCATCCCGCCCATGTTCAACCTGGCCTGGCCGCTGCTGGTCGAGCTGGGGCTGGCGATCGCCTCCAGCGTCATCGGCACCGCGCTGGCGTCGCGCATCTCGGACGAAGCCGGCGGTGCGTTCGCCATCGCCAGCCAGGTGTCGGCCACGCTGTTCATCCTGTTCCGCATCATCGGCGCCGGCGTCAGCGTGGTGGTCACGCAAAACCTCGGCGGCGGCCAGCGCGAGGCCGCCAACCGCGTCGCCTGCGCGGTGGTCGGCGCCAGCACCTGGCTGGGCGCGGTCACCGGCCTGATGGCGCTGCTGGGCGCGAACGGCCTGCTGCACCTGCTCAACGCGCCGGCCGAGGTGCTGCCGCTGGCGGCGCCGTTCCTGCAGGCGCTGGCGCCGGCCATGCTGCTCGACGCCTGGAACGCTTCGATGGCCGGCGTGATGCGGGCCCACCTGCGCACGCGCGACACGCTAGTGGTGCTGGTGATCATGCACGTCAGCCACCTGGCGCTGGCGATCCCGCTGATGCACGGCTGGGGTCCGCTGCCGGCCATGGGCCTGACGGGTTACGCGGTGGCGCTGGCGGTCAGCCGCGCCATCGGCCTGGCGCTGCACCTGTTGATGTGGCGCGTGCACCTGCACATCCACGTGGCGCGCGACGACTGGTGGCGCCTGCCGCGCCGCGAACTGGGCGCGGTGCTGCACATCGGCCTGCCCGGCGCGGCCGAGAACATCGCCTGGCGGCTGGCCTTCATGGTCAGCGTGGCCACCGCGGCCGAGCTGGGCGCGAGGTCGCTGGCCACGCAGGCCTATGTGCTGCAGCTGATGGGCGGGGCGACGATGTTCAGCATCGCCACCGGGCTGGCGGTGGAGATCGTGGTGGGCTACCTGATCGGCGCCGGACGCCTGCGCGAGGCGCACGGCGTGGTGCGGCGGGCGCTGGCGCGCGGGCTGGTGGTGTGCGTGCTGATCGCCGCCTGCGCCGCGCTGCTGGGCCGCTGGCTGCTGGGCTGGTTCACGCAGGACCAGGAAATCATCGCGGCCGGCGCCACGCTGCTGTGGCTGACCGTGGCGCTGGAACCGGGCCGCACCTTCAACCTGGTGGTGATCAACGCGCTGCGCGCGGCGGGCGACGCGCGCTTTCCCGTGATGGCGGGCGCCTTGTCGATGCTGCTGGTGCTGGCCGGTGGCAGCTGGCTGCTGGGCGTGGTGCTGGGCTGGGGCTTGCCGGGCGTGTGGATCGCCTACGCGGCCGACGAGTGGATACGCGGCCTGATCATGTGGCGCCGCTGGCAGACCCACGCCTGGGTGCCGCACGCGAAGGCGTCGCGCAAGCGGCTGCGGCCGGCGATCGTGGTCGAGGGCTGATAAAAAAAAGGCGCCTCGCGGCGCCTTGTGCTTGGGTGCGCGGGCTTACTGCACCGTGAGGATGACCTTGACGGTGTCGTCGACCTGCGACTTCTCGATGTAGCCGATGGCCTGCGGATCGGCCGCGACGGCCTTCTTCACCTCGGCGCTGGAGCCGAGTTCCTTCGGTGCGCTGGCCTTGCCGGTGAACACCAGCTTGGACCAGATGGCCTTGACCTGGGTGGAGTCCTTGTCCAGCACCTTTTTATAGAACTCGTTGCGCAGTGCGCCGTCGGTGTGCTCGATCGGCGTGAACAGCGTCGACTTCCCGAGGAAGAACTGGGCCGCCTGTTCGCTGAACATGCGGGTGGCCGGATTCTTCGGGCTGACGATGACCACGATCTCGGTCGCGAACACGGGAGCCACGGCCAGCCATGCGCCGGCCGCCAGCAATACTTTTGCGATTGTCGTTTTCATGTGGATGCTCCTCAGAAGACGAAATCGACGGCGGCGGCGTACACGTTGACGGTGCTGCCCGCAAAGCCCGGTTTGGGGTTGAGGAAGTAGCCGTCGCCGTCGCGCGTCTTGATGCGGTCCATCTGCACCTTGAACGCGGCCGACTTGTAGAAGTCCCAGCGCAGGCCGATGCCGGTGGTCGATTGCAGGCCGGACTTGATGGCGCCGTTGGTGCCGGCGGTGAGCGCGGCCAGCGGGCCGGTGGTGGGCATCGACGCGAACGAGCGGATGCTGTCCTGCTTGACGTCGCCGTGCACGATGAACGGCACGAACTTGCCATAACGGTAGCCGGCCATGATGTACCAGGAGCTGGTGTCCGGCACCAGGCGCGATTCGGTCTTGCGCTTGGCGTATTCGGCCTGGCCGATGATGTTGTTGTAGTCCATCGCGATGCCGGCCGAGGTGAAGGTGCCCTTGATGTCGGTGAGCTTGACCTCATTCGCCACCGAGGTCAGGCCGACCTTGCCCAGCGTGGACACCAGCCCGGTCAGGCTGGGGTTGTCGTAGATGCCGAACGTGGCCTGCGAGCGGCCCAGGCGATAGGTGAACGGGCCGTTCTCGACCACCAGCTGGGTCGAGATCACCGGCTTGAATTCCACGTAGTAGTTGCCAGGCGCGCGCACCTTGGCGCGGCCGATCGCGGCCTGCGCGGTGACAGTGGTGTCGCCGAAGCTGTGCTGGTAGACCACGTCGCCGCCGTCGGCGTTATCGACCGTGACCTGGCGGTACACCTCATTGGGCGGGCGCAGCATGGTGTTGGCGTAGCCGACGTTGCGCACGTCGGAGATCATGTAGACCGGCAGGCCGACGCGGCCCAGGCGCAGCGAGAAGTCGTCGTTGAGTTTGATCTTGGCGAAGGCCCAGGCCAGTTCGGCGCCGAACTGGTCGTTGTTGCCGGACTTGCGCACCAGACCCTGGGCGGTGAAGGAGATGGTGTCGCTCCATTTGGCGGTGGCCTGGATGCCGAGGTTGGAGTCGACGCCGGGACGGGCGTCCTTGCCGACGCCGGAGGCCTGGTTGACGCGGCTGAATTCAGCCTGGTCGGAATTGGTCATGGTCAGGGCGCCGGTGCCGAAGCCGCTGACGGTGATGGGCATGCTGTCCTGCGCATGCGCGGACAAGGCCAGGGCACTAAGGACTGCTAAGGTGGTGATCGCAAGCTTGGGTTGTTTCATCGTGTACCCCTCCGTAGGTTAATGGCGACGTTATAGGTGGTGTTGTGCGCCTTTTTTAGTGTGGCCCGGGGAGGAGGGGACGTGGGTGTTTTTCTGGCAAATTGTCACATTTCCGTTGTTCATCGGCAACAAATTGCAAGTTGGGAGCGTTATCACGTGATGCAAACGGCAAGCTTGCCTAAAGGCTGTCCTTGATGTGGACGGGGTTTTTGGCAGCTTGCCGGCCTGGCTGGCCATGGACGTTTACGACACAATTGGCGGCGGCATTTTACGGAAGCCGACGGCCAGGCGGTTCCACCCGTTGATGGTATTGATCGCCAGCGTCAGGTCCACTTGCTCCTTCGGCGAGAAGTGCGCCTGCAGCAGTTCGTAGTCGGCGTCGGGCGCGTGGGTGGCGGGCAGCTGGGTCAGGGCTTCGGTCCACGCCAGCGCGGCGCGTTCGCGTTCGGTGAAGAAGGGCGTCTCGCGCCACACCGCCACGCCGTGCAGGCGCCGTTCGGTCTCGCCGGCCTTGCGGGCGTCGGTGGTGTGCATGTCGACGCAGTAGGCGCAGCCGTTGATCTGCGACGAGCGAAGCTTCACCAGCTCCAGCAACGGCGCCTCCAGCCCCAGCTTGTTGACCGCGACTTCCAGCGCGATCATGGCCTTCATCGCGTCCGGCGAGGCGTTGTAAAAGTCGATACGTGCGTTCATGGTGTGCCCCTTGGTAGTGGTTGATGCGTCCATTCTAGGAGACCAATCGCGGCCTGCGGGAGGCCAATCCGGCCGAAAAATGCTAGTCCATGATGTGCGCCGATTCGATGGCGTTTCAGCGGCCGGCGGCGGCGCGTTGGGCGGCGGGCAGGTTGCGGGTGATCGCGCGCAGCATCTGTTCGACGTCGATCGGTTTGGCGATGAAGTCGTTCATGCCGGAGGCGATGCATTGCTCGCGCTCGGACAGCATCACGCCGGCCGTCATGGCCAGCACCGGCAGCTCCAGTTTGAGCTCGTTGCGGATGCGGGTGGTCGCCTCGAAGCCGTCCATCTCCGGCATCTGCACGTCCATCAGCACCAGGTCGTAGCGCTGGGCCTCGGTGCGCAGCAGGTCGAGCGCGGCGCGGCCGTTGTCCACCGCCTCGATGTGGGCGCCGGCGTAGGACAGCATGCTCTTGGCCACCAGCTGGTTGATCGGATTGTCCTCCACCAGCAGGATGCGCACGCCGTCGATGCGCTGGCCCGCCGGCGCGCCGGCATCGGCGCTCACGGCCACCGGCGTGCCAGCCAGCGCCTGCTGCAAGGTCTCGTTCAGGCGCGCCATCGTGACGGGCTTGAGCAGCACCGCGTTGGCGCCGTCGGCGCCGTCGGTGTGCAGCAGCTTGCCCTGGCCGAAGGCGCTGACCATCAGGATGATGGCGGGACAGTCCTGCGGTATGGCGGCGCGGATCGCCTGCATGGTTTCCAGTCCGTTCATGCCATGCATGTCCCAGTCGACCAGGATGGCGTCGTAGCGCGTGGCGGCGCCGCGCAGCAGGGCCAGCGCCTGCTCGCTCGAGCCGGCGCGCTCGCAGCTCCAGCCGCGCGCACCGATGGTGCGGCACAGGTAATCGGCGCTGACCGGATCGTCGTCCACCACCAGCAGGTGCTGGGCCGGCAGCGGTGTGCCGGCCTGCGGCAGCTCGGCGCCGCGCTGCAGCGGCACCGTCAGCATGAAGGCGCTGCCCATGCCGGCGTCGCTCTGCACGGCGATCTCGCCGCCCATCAGCGCGGCGATGCGGCGCGAGATGGCCAGCCCCAGGCCGGTGCCGCCGAAGCGGCGCGTCATCGAAGCGTCGGCCTGCGAGAACGGCGCGAACAACTGCGCCAGCTGGTCGGGCGGGATGCCGATGCCGCTGTCGCGCACCGTGAAGCGCAGCGTGACCGCGCCGTCCTCGCCGCCTGCGTTGCCATCGACGCACTCCACCAGCACCGTCACGTAACCCTTTTCGGTGAACTTGATGGCGTTGCCGACCAGGTTGATGAGGATCTGCTGCAGACGGTGGCCGTCGCCCACCAGCGCCTGCGGCACGTCGGCCTCGACGCCGATGGCCAGCTCCAGGTCCTTCTCGCCCGAGTTGACCGTCATGATGGTGGCGATGGCCTCCAGCACGGCGCTCAGCTGGAACGGCGCCGGCGCCAGCTCCATGCGGCCGGCCTCGATCTTGGAGAAGTCCAGCACGTCGTTCAGGATGCTGAGCAGCGAATTGCCGGACGACCGTATCATCTCCAGGTATTTCTGCTGGTCGGGCGAGAGCGAGGTGTTGTTGAGCAGATGGGTCATGCCCAGCACGGCGTTGAGCGGCGTGCGGATCTCATGGCTCATGTTGGCGACGAACTCGGACTTGGCGCGGCTGGCCGCTTCCGCCAGGTCGCGCGCGGCGATCAGCGAGCTTTCCGATTCGCGCAGTGCCGCGGTCTTTTCCTCGGCCAGCGCGGCGGCGTAGGCCTGGCGCGCGGTCAGCGCCCGCACCACGCCGAAGAACAACAGGCTGATGATGGCGCCGGCCAGCAGCACGATGTGGGATTTCTGGCGGTCGATGGAGTTCTCGAACGCGGGCAGGGAGGTGAAGCGCAGCGTCCAGCGGTGGTGCAGCAGCACCAGCGGCGCGGTGCGCAGGTAGGGGTTCGGATACTGCAGCTTGTCGTTGTCGCTGCGGTTGCCGCTGGCGTACAGGCGGCTGGCGGGAATGGTATCCGGGCCGTCGAAGATCTCCAGCTGCACCACGTTGTCGGATGGGCCGAGCAGGCCGGCCATCATGTCGTCGGCGCGGATCGGGCTGTTGGTGTAGCCCTGCAGCGTCTCGATGCGCCGCGCCGGCGACAGCGGAGCGGACGCGGGACCATCCTGCTTGCGGTAGATCGGGAAGTACATCAGGAAGCCCGGACGGCCTTCGCCGGTATCGTTCTGCACCAGCGTCACCTTGGCCGACAGCACCGGCTCGCCGGTGCGCGCGGCCTCCTGCAGCGCCGCCCGGCGGATCGGTTCGGACATCATGTCGTAGCCGATGGCGCGCAGGTTCGGGCCCTGGAACGGCTCAAGGTACAGCACCGGGGCGGAGGCCGCCCCCAGGCTGGCGCCCGGCTGGGCCCAGATGCGGAAGTCCGGGTAGCCCTGCGCGCGCACCTGCCGCTCCAGCGCGTCGCGCTGCGCGGCATGCACCAGCGGGCTGTAGCCCAATCCCATCACGCCGGGGAAGCTGTGCTGAAGGTTCAGCGCGTCGACATAGTCGCGCCATTGCGCGCGGCTGGGTTCCGGCTCGGCGTTGAACAGCGCGCGGGCGCCGCGCAGGCCCGATTCGTACAGCGCCATGCGGGCGCCGATGCGTTCGATGATGTCGCCGCATTCGGTGTCGAACTGCTGGCGCGCGCGGCGCTCGGTGCTGAGCGCCACCAGGTGCCAGACCACCACCGTCAGGCCCAGGCCGACCAGCAGCGTGGCCCACTGCGCGGCGCTGCGTCCGCGCACCGCGCCGCTCATGCGCCGGCGTTCGCTGGCGTCGGCGCACAGCACCATGCCGATCAGGCTGCACAGCATGACGAAGCTGTCGAGCGCGATCAGCGCGTCGTTCAGCGTGCCCACCGCGAACGGCCCCAGGCCGCGCACGGTGCACAACACGGCGCCGCCGGCCGTCGCCACGCACGACAGGGTGGCGCCGCGCAGGCCGTAGCGGTACGAGGCCCAGGCCACGCACACCATGAACAGGTAGGGCAGCCAGCCGGGATCGTCGTCGGAGGTGTAGCGGCGGCCGAAGATCCAGGCGATCAGCGCCGCCAGCAGCACCAGCGACAGCGCCGCTTCCAGCGCCGCCGGCCAACGCCAGCGCCGCCGGCGCCAGGCCAGGATGGCCGGCGCCACCAGCAGCATGCCGGCGACATCGCCCACCCACCAGGTCAGCGCCGCGGTGCCGAAGGCGCCGCCCGACACCAGCCCGCCCAGCAGCAGCGTGGTGCTGCCGATGCCGGCGCTGATCAGGCACACCAGCAGCGCGACGATGGCGAACTTGTAGACGTCCTGCAGCTGGCTCAGTGGACGGGTGGTGTCGGTGTAGCGGCGCATCAGCCAGGCCCCGGCCAGCGCCTCCAGCGTATTGCCGACGGCGATCAGCAGCGAGGCCGTCACCAGGCCGGTGGTGAACGGCACGCCGTTGGTGGTGAAGGTGGACAGGTTGGCGGCCAGTGCGCCCAGCAGGATGGCTGGCCAGGCGCGCTGGCCCATCAGCAGGATGGCGGCGAAGGCGATGCCGGACGGCGGCCAGACGGGGGTGGCGTTGGTGTGGGCGAAGGCCAGCATCAGGCTGGCGTTGGCGATCAGGTAGTAGCAGGCGGTCAGCAACACCAGCGCAAGCGGCGTGGGGCTGGATGAGGCGTCGGACGGCGCGACCGGAGCGGAGCCTGCTCGCATGGCAGTGAATTGGGTTGTCTCAGTGGCAATCACTATACCCCGAAATCGGGTGGCGCTGGGGGGCGTGGCGGGCCCGATACGCGCAAATGTGTTGGGTTTATGCCGTGCAGCCATAGCCAAACCGGGGGGGCGCATGTAATACTTTGATATCATCTTTCTAGTGAGTGGCGCTGCTCATGGCGTTGAAACAGTATCTGCCGTCCACCCTCAGGTCGCGCCTCAGCGGCTTGGTCATGCTGCTGGTGTTGGGCGCCACCGTCACCGTGACGGTGGTCGCGCTGATGCTGGCCGAGCGCGACATGAAGGAGGTGATCGGCAGCCAGCAGTATGCCTTGCTGTCCGGCGCCGCCGCCCACATCGACGAGCACCTGGCCGGCAGGAAGGCCTTGCTGGCGGCGCTGGCGGAATCGCTGCCGGCGTCCACGCTGCACAATCCCGAGGCGCTGCGCGCCTATCTGAAGGCCCGGCCCACCGCGCGCGGCCAGTTCTCGTTCCTGGAAATCTACGACGCCGACGGCCTGCTGACCGGCGCGCAGGAGGAGGCCATGCCGCAGCAGCCGTTCCGCGCGGCCGGCCAGGAGTGGTTCGACCTGACGGTGGAGCGCAAGCGGGGTGTGGTGTCGACGCCGTTCGCCAGCAAGCTGGCCGGGGCGCCGACGGTGCTGATCACCGCGCCGGTGTTCGACGGTGACGGCCGCGTGGCGCTGGTGCTGGCCGGCGGCATCAACCTGCTGCACTACGCGCCGTTCGAGTCGCTTAGCGCGCTCAAGCCGGGCAGCACCGGCTTCACTTTCATCATGACGTCCGAAGGCATCCTGCTCAGCCATCCGAACAAGAAGCGGCTGCTACACAGCATCAACGAGCGGCCCGGCACCAACGTCGCCACCGAAATGGCGCTCAACGGCTTCCAGGGCTGGACCGAGGCGGAGAACAAGGACCATGTGAAGGGCATCTATTCCTACCGCCGCCTGCAGCACGCGCGCTGGATCGTCGCCGCGCGCTTCCCCAGCGACGAGGCGCTGGCGCCGCTGCGGGCCTTGCGCTACGAGGCGGCCGGCGCAGCGACCGCGTTCGCCGGCCTGGCGGGCCTGCTGTCGTGGCTGGGCATCGCGCGGCTGCTGCGGCCCTTGCAGCGCTTGCGCCGCAACGTCGTCGAGATCAAGAACAGCCGCGCGGGCATCCAGGTGCTGCAGCTGGACCGCAAGGATGAAATCGGCGAATTGAGCGGCGCCTTCTACCGCCTGATGGCCGAGCGCGAGGCGGCCCAGTTGCGCACCTTCGAAAGCGAGAAGCGGGCGCGCATCTTGGCCGACAACCTGCCGCTGCTGATCGCCTATCTGGACCGCGACAAGCGCTTCCTGTTCACCAACGAATACTACCGCGTGCAGTTCGGCCTCGACCCGCAGACGATGCTGGGCAAGACCGTATCCGAGGTGTTCGGCGCCTCCGCCGACAACTGGCTGGGCGATCTTGACCAGGCCTTGCACGGCGGCCGGCTGCATTACGAGCGCGCGTTCGAGCGCAGCGGCCAGGTGGTGCATTTCCTGGTCGACCTGGTGCCGGACGTCGCGGCCGACGGCCAGGTGGTGGGCACCTACCTGATGGCGATGGACATCACCGACCGCAAGAACGCGGAGCTGATGCAGGCCGCCGGCGAGCAGCGCGCCGCCGCCGCCAGCCGCGCCAAGAGCGAGTTCGTGGCCAACATGAGCCACGAGATCCGCACGCCGATGAACGCGGTGCTGGGCGTGGCGTATTTGCTGGGGAATACGGAGCTGAGTGCGCAGCAGGCCGAGTATGTGGACATGATACGGTCGTCCGGCAACGTCCTGCTGGGCATCCTGAACGATGTGCTGGACTTCTCCAAAATTGAGGCCGGGCGCATGGAGCTGGCGCCGTCCGCCTTCCAGCTGGACGAGGTGCTGGAGGCGGTCAACACGGTGATGATGACCAACGTGGCGGCCAGCGGCCTGCAGCTGACCATCGCCACCGACGCCGCCGTGCCGCGCGCGCTGGTGGGCGACGCCATGCGGCTGCAGCAGATCCTGATTAATTTGGTCGGCAACGCCATCAAGTTCACCGAGCGGGGGCAGGTGCTGCTGCGGGTGGAGCGCTCGGCCAACGGCATGGCCGGCCAGTCCGGCGACGCGGTGGGCCTGCGCTTCGTGGTGCGCGACACCGGCATCGGCATGGACCTGGAGCAGCAGAGCCGCTTGTTCGAAGCCTTCAACCAGGCCGACGCCTCCACCACGCGCCGCTTCGGCGGCACCGGGCTGGGACTGGCGATCTGCCGGCGCCTGGCCGAGTTGATGGGCGGTGACATCGCCGTCACCAGCAAGCCGGGCGAGGGCAGCGAGTTTGTCGTCACGCTGCCGTTCCTGCTGCCGCCGGCCGAAGTCCACGCGGCGCCGGCGGACGCCGACGACGATCCGGCGACGCACCGGCTCAAGGGCCTGCGCCTGCTGCTGGTGGAGGATCATCCGCTGAACCAGGTGGTGGCGCGCGGCATGCTGGAATACGCCGGCGCCAGCGTGGACGTGGCGGAAAACGGCCAGCTGGCGGTGGACTGCCTGCGCGAGCATCCCCACGACTACGATATCGTGCTGATGGACGTGCAGATGCCGGTGATGGACGGTTTCGCCGCGACCGGCGTGATACGGCGGGGGCTCAAGCTGGACCTGCCCATCCTGGCGATGACGGCGGGCGTGATGCAGTCGGAGCAGGAACGCTGCATCGCCGCCGGCATGAACGATTTCATCGCCAAGCCGATTGACGTCGAGCAGATGCTGGACATTATTTCGCGCCATATCCCGGCCGGGCGCCAGCGCTAAGCCAGCGCAGAGCTGCCGCTGAGCCGCCGCTGAACCGCCGCAATTGGCGACGCCCGGCTGCATTTGGCGCCGGGCGCGCGCATTTCGTCGCACCGTTTTCCGGGCCGCCGGGGCGCTGGCTAGAGTGGAGTCACATTCACTCACCGGAGCTCATCATGCGATCCACCAGCCTCGCCGTCTTCGTCCTGTCCACCATGTCCGCCCTGATGCTGGCCGCAGCGCCGGCCGGCGCCGCCGACCTGAAAATCGCCGTGACCGGCGTCTCCAGCGCCGACGGCACGATCATGGTCGCGCTGTACAACTCCGCAGAGAGCTTCCAGCAAAAGCCATTCCGCACGACGGCGGCGCAGGCTGTGGCGGGCACCACGCAGATCGAGTTCAAGGACCTGCCGGCCGGCGACTACGCCTTCTCGCTGTACCACGACGCCAACGGCAACGGCAAGATGGACGCCAACCTGGTCGGCATCCCGACCGAGGACTACGCCTTCAGCAACAACGCCATGGGCAAATTCGGCCCGCCGAAGTATGAGGCCGCGCGCTTCGCTTTGCCCGCCGACGGCGCCGTGCAAAGCGTCAGCCTGCGCTGATCGGGAGCCGACCATGAACCACACGATGAACGGCCGCCGCAAGTTCCTGTCCCGAGGCATCGGCCTGGCCGCGCTGGGCCTGGGCTCCGGCGCGGCGCTGGCAGACAGCGACACCTACCGCCGCTTCCACCAGGCGCTGGAGCACGACCCAAGGCTGCAAGCCTATGCCGGCATCGAGGGCGAGCTGTCCGGCCAAGCGGCGATCCACGGCCGGATGCCGGATGACTTGCGGGGTATCTTCTACCGCAACGGGCCCGGACGCTTTGAGCTGGGCGGCGAACGCTATCATCACTGGTTCGACGGCGACGGCTATGTGCAGCGCTGGCAGGTCGGCGGCGGCAAGGTCGCGCATCGCGGGCGCTTCGTCGCCACCCAGAAGTTCACCGAGGAGACGTCGGCCGGTCAGTTCCTGTATCCGGCGTTCGGCACCTACATCGACCGCCGGCCGGTCAAGAGCAACGACACCATCAACGTCGCCAACACCAACCTGGTGCCGTTCGGCGGCCGCGTGTACGCCCTGTGGGAAGGCGGGTCGGCGATCGAAGTCGATCCGCAAACGCTGGACACGCGCGGCATCAAGACCTGGCGGCCGGACCTGAAGTCGATGCCGTTTTCCGCGCATCCCAAATCCGATCCGGACGGCGGCCTGTGGAACTTCGGGAACATGCCCGGTGCGGACAAGCTGGCGATCTACCGCCTGAACGCGGCCGGCGAGGTCGCGCGCACCGCCATGATAGCCGTGCCGCAGCTGAACATGGTGCACGACTTCGCCGTCAGCGCGCGCCATCTGATCTTCCTGGTGCCGCCGTACGACATGAAGCCCGGCCCGGAGACCAGCTACGGCGAAAGCCTGCACTGGGCCGGCGATACGCGGCCGTTGCGCGTGGTCGTCATCGCCAAGGACACGCTGCAGCTGCGGCAGGTGTTCGAACTGCCGGCGCGTTCGGTCTTCCACTTCGGGAACGCATTCGAGGACGGCGCCTGCACGCGGCTGGACGTCGTGCTGCACAAGGGCGACACGCTGTCCCAGCTGGGCACCATGATGCGTGGCGAGATACAGCCATTCCGCGACGGTTCCAGCACCGTGCAGCTCACGCTGGACTACGCGGCCGGCCAGGTGCGCGAGGCGCGGCTGTTTGGCGCGAGCGAGTTCCCGAGGGTGGCGCCGCAGGTGGTATCGGTGCGGCACCGCAGGCTGGCGGTGCTGGGTGTGGCGCCCGGCACGCCGGACGACATCTTCAACACCGTGAACCTGATCGACACCGACAGCGGCAAGGCGGACAGCTACCGCTTCGACGCCGGCTGGGTGGCGGAGGAGCACGTGCTGGTGCCACGTCGCGGCGCGCGTTCCGAGACCGACGGCTACCTGGTCGGCGTGGCGCAGGACACGCGGCGCCGGCAGACGGTATTGACGGTGTTTGATGCGCACAACGTCAAGGCCGGTCCGCGGGTGATGGCGCGGCTTTCTTATGCCTCGCCACCCTGCATTCATGGTAACTTTCTGCCGGCCTGAAAATTTTTGGAAACCGCAATGAACGACCGCTGCACCCAAGCCCCGCCGATGGCGCATCCCCTGGACCTGATGCCGTTCTTCCGGCGCTGGCCATCGTCGACCCGGCGCAACCTGCTGTACACGCTGATCTGGAATTTTGGATTGGCCACCGTGCTGACGGCGATCGAGATGCATTGGTCGAACTACGAGCAGCCGGTGGTCAAGCACTGGTTGCCGATGTTGTTGATTACGAACCTGATCGGCTTCCTGATCCACTTCGGCAATCTGCTGGCCAATGCCGTCAGCGACGGCTGGCCGCGCCGCGCCAAGGGCTTGCCACGGCTGGTGTTCAGCACTTCGCTGGTGGTGGTCTGCGTGCCGCTGGGCCTCGGCATCGGCACCGCGCTGTTGAGCGGGAAGAGTGTCTTTCAGCTGATGGCCAACCGTAATGCGCAGATCCAGACGCTGGTCGTGGCTGCGGCGGTGGCCTTGCTGATGTACCTGGTGAGCAGCAGCGCGGAGCGCAAGGTGGCGCAGGCAATGGAAAAGGCGCGGCAGCAGGAACTGATCGCCTCCAGCGCGCGCCTGTTGGCGGAGGCGCGGCTGCGGGCCTTGCAAGCGCAGATCGAGCCTCACTTCCTGTACAACACGCTGGCCAACGTGGTGAGCCTGATCGGCCCGCAGCCGGCCAAGGCCCAGCACATGCTGGAGCGCTTCATCGACTACCTGCGCGCCAGCCTCGCGGCCAGCCGCGGCGAGGAGGCCACGCTGGGTTCCGAGGCCAAGCTGATCGCCGCCTATCTGGACGTGCTGGCCGTGCGCATGGGCGAGCGCCTTCGCTATCGCATCGAGGTGCCGGACCGGCTGCGCCAGTTCGCCATCGCGCCGATGCTGCTGCAGCCGGTGGTGGAGAACGCCATCTCGCACGGCCTGGAGCCGAAGGTGGAGGGCGGCGAGATCGTCGTCAGCGCGGTGGAGATGGGCGAACATCTGTGCGTGCAGGTCAGCGATACCGGCGTTGGCCTGGGCAGCACGATGTCGGCCAAGCCGGGCGGCGGCGTAGGCCTGAGCAATCTGCGCGAACGCCTGCGCAGTTTGTACGGCGGCGCGGCTCGGGTAGAATTATTGGAAAACCAACCTTGCGGCATGACGGTGCGCCTGATGCTGCCTTTGAATGCGAGTCCGACATCGATACATTCCGAGCACTGATCGCCGATGACGAAGAACATCTGCGCGACTATCTGGAAGGCCAGCTGAAGACCGCGTGGCCGGAATTGAAGGTGGTGGCCAAGGCCGCCAATGGCCTGGAGGCGCTGCGCCTGATCGACGAGGAGGCGCCGGATGTGGTGTTCCTCGACATCCGCATGCCCGGCATGACCGGGCTGGATGTGGCGGCGCGGCTGGTGGCTGGCTCCAAGCCGCCGCACATCGTCTTCGTCACAGCCTTCGACCAGTACGCGGTGGAGGCGTTCGAGCATTCCGCAGTCGACTATCTGCTGAAGCCAGCGAGCCAGGAGCGGCTGGAGAAGACCGTGAACAAACTGAAGTCGGCGCTGCGCTCCAGCGAGCCGGCGGCGGCGGCGGGCATCACGGCGGCGACGCTGCAGGCGCTGTTGCAGCAGCTGGGCGGCGCGGCGCCTGTGGCCCCGGCCCCGGCGCCATCGCTGCAATGGATACGTGCCTCGCAGGGCGAGCAAACGCGCCTGATCGCCATCGACGAGGTGATCTACTTCCAGAGTAACGACAAGTACACCAGCGTGTTCCTGGCCGACGGCGAGAGCCTGATCCGCACGCCGATCAGCAAGCTGCGCGAGCAGCTCGACGAGCAGCAGTTCTGGCAGATCCACCGCAGCGTGATCGTCGCCGCGCGCCACGTGGCCGGCACCCGCCACGATTTCCGCGGCCGCCTGATGGTGCAGCTCAAGGGCCGCGACGAGCAACTGGTCGTCAGCCGCAACTACGTCGATCTGTTCCGCCAGATGTAGGGCGAGCTGCGGAAAGATTGCAATAATTGCACCGTCGTGTTACGTTCGTTTCTCTCACATCCATCGAGGAAGCAGACATGAAAAAAGTAAATCCGACATCGTTGTTGCAACAGCGCCGCCGCTTTCTGGTGCGGGGCGCCGCGCTGACTTTGGCAACCGCAGCCTGCGTGCTGCCAGCGAGCCGGAAAGGCAAACTAGCTCCCGCTGCGGCGATGCCCGACGGCGCCCCCGAGGATGCGGTCGCATCCACGGATGTGAGCGCATTGGTGCGCAGCGGCCAGCCGGTGCCGATTGAACTCTTCTTTTCTTCGCCAGAAAACTTCTCGCATTTCCTGGCGTTGACCGGCACCGCTTAATGGCCGTTACGGGGCTGCGGTCCACGTAATTTGGTTTCCGTTCGAATCGTACGTTCCGTGATTGTTGGAAATCGAGTCATTGAAATTGCCATCCAGCGTCCAGCGGCCGACGGCGTCGACAACCTTATTCGAAACCCCGTAGTCAAAGACTTCCTGCGGGGTCAACACACGGTCATACAGGATGATGTCGGAGAACTTCCAATTGAGATTGACCCCGGCCGGGGCCCAGGATATACGCCCAACCTGAATGGCCGCCAGAGCGTCGACATTGGTCCAAGGCTCCATCGCTTGCGCGTATGCCATCAGGAAGTCATTTACATAGAGGGCAATACGCGAACTGACATCGACAGTGAATGTGATCCGGGTCCAAGTCTCGGCCACATCCGTCCGGCCCTTATGGCCAGAGTCGTTGCCTATCTTTGCACCGGCAAATAGCTGCATATAGGTGTTGATGTTTTCCGGCGGAGTGTCGGATAGCCCGTTTTTGTAAATGACCCAGCCGCTGCCATCGAGGTAGGCGGAACCCGAACTACGCCGGATGAACGCGCCTCCGTTTGCCACCGACGCGGCATCCTGGTTGATCGTGTAAGAGATGGAGAAATTTGATGAGCGGCAGAGCGATGCGGCTGGCGTGATGGTGAAGAAGCACGCTTTGGTCGGCGCACTGCTGAACTTCGCACATTGTTTGAAGAACGTGGTATTCAATTTCCGCTCGATCAGGCTGTCGGGCGGCGGCATGCGCGAGCGGTCCAGCACGGCGGTAATGGCCTCGAACACATCTGCGCGGAGGTTGGTGTTGCCTCCCTGTTTGGTCACCAGCACTTTCCACGGTTCCACCCCCGGCACGCTGCCGCTATTCCACACCCAATGGCAGGCGAGTTGAACGCCAGTGCGATAGAAATTCTGAAGCAGGGTCGACAGATTGTGCTGGGTGTCGTCCTGCAGCGCCTTTTCTTCGGTGTACCGCAAGCCGAAGCTGCCGACATAATATGGCTTGCCCAGGTCATGGGCTAGTTTCTGCATCATCTTCAGGTAGGGCAAAGAGCACGAAATGAAATCCGCCCGCAAGGCGGTGGGCTGACCCGCTACCGGCGCGACGCAACTGCTGAAATACTCGCTATCGGGGAACAGGTTTTCACAAAGGGTGTCGATCGGGCTGGGATTCATTGCGCGGACAATTTCGAGTTGTTCATCGATCGTATATTTCCGCGGGGCGTAATGCGGGAGCGCCGCATTGCCTGAAGAGATCATGCGCTGCAGCGTATCCTGTCCGCGTATGGCTTCGGCTATCTCTTTCAGGACGGCTGGCGCCGTGGTGAAGTCCAGGCCGGTATTCAGCGTGATTTCCTGGCCCGCCATCCAGGCTGCAATACCGGTGTGGTCTTTGTACCTGGCCGTGAACGCCGCTGCAAATGCCCGCAGATAGTTTCTGGATTTGGAGCTGCTTGTCAAAAGCGCGCTCGTGTCTTCCCCAACCAGCTCGGGAATGGCCAGGATGTTCCAGAATGGGCAAGCGATAATGCCGATGTTGTGCGCCTTGGCGGCATCGAGGAAAACCTGGACTGCTCGCCAGTAAGAATCATTGATTTTCAGATTTTTGACGGAATTGTCGGCATTGAAGTCGGGCACGCCGATTACGTGATCCCAGCCGAACGCATTCTTGGCGGCAAAGGGCGTAATCATCACCTGCAGGTATTTGATCCCTTTAGATTGAAGAAAGTCGAAGTCTTCCGGATAGTCGGGATTGGACGGCCCGGTGTCGCCTGTGCCGGTGTCCGACCAGTGTCGGCGCTCGAGGTAGTTGTATGCGTTTAAGCCGATGGTGGCGACTGGCCCCGTATTGAGCCCGTCGGTATTGTATTCCTGCATGACGCCGTCCTGCACCCTGATATATGGCATAACGATCCCCGAGGTATGAAATACTTAATTTTATCAATATTTTAATTTTTTACGGGATAAATTTTCCGACGGCGATGATCAAAAAAAAGCCGCCATCGCTGGCGGCTTCTTATCGCTATCCGGCCCGGCTTAGTCGCGGGCGTAGATGTCGTTGTCCTTGGTCTCGCCGACGAACAACGCGCCAATTACCGCCGTGATCAGCGCGACGACGATCGGATACCACAGGCCGTAGTAGATGTCGCCCTTGAACGCCACCAGCGCGAACGAAATGGTCGGCAGCAGGCCGCCGAACCAGCCGTTGCCGATATGGTAGGGCAGCGACATCGAGGTGTAGCGGATGCGGGTTGGGAACATCTCTACCAGCATCGCGGCGATCGGGCCGTACACCATGGTCACATACAGTACCAGGATGAACAGCACCGCCGCCATCATCGGCTTGTTGATCTGCGTGTCGTCAGCCTTGGCAGGATAGCCCGCACCCTTGATGGCCGCGCCGACTTCCTTCTTCAGCGCCGCTTCGGCATCCTTGCTGGCCTTGTCGAAGTTCAGGCCATCGGGCGTCATGGTGGCGTTGAAGGAGGTGATTTCCTTCTCGCCGACCTTGATCTTGGCGACGCTGCCGGCCGGCGCTTCCTGGGTCGTGTAGTTGACCGAGGCCTGCGTCAGCATGGCGGTCGCGATATCGCACGACGATGGGAATTTCTTCTGGCCGGTCAGGTTGAACTGGAAGTGGCACGACGCCTGGTCGGCCACCACCACCACCGGCGAATTTTTCAGCGCGGTTTCCAGCGCCGGATTGCCGTAGTGAGTCAGCGCGCCAAACAGCGGGAAGTAGGTCGCCGCGGCCAGCACGCAGCCGCCCAGGATGATCCACTTGCGGCCGATCTTATCGGACAGCATGCCGAAGAAGATGAAGAACGGGGTCGCCAGCGCCAGCGAAATCGCGGTCAGGATGTTGGCGGTTGGGGGATCGATCTTCAACACTTGCGTCATGAAGAACAGCGCGTAGAACTGGCCGGTGTACCACACCACCGCCTGGCCCATGGTCAGGCCGAGCAGCGCCAGGATCACCACTTTCAGGTTGCGCCATTGGCCGAACGCTTCGCTCAGCGGAGCTTTCGAGGTCTTGCCCTCGGCCTTCATCTTGGCGAAGGCGGGCGATTCGTTCATCGACAGGCGGATCCACACCGATACGCCCAGCAGCAGCACCGACACCAGGAACGGCACGCGCCAGCCCCACGCGGCGAATTCCTTCTCGCCGATGGCGGTACGGGTGCCCAGGATCACCAGCAGCGACAGGAACAGGCCCAGCGTCGCGGTGGTCTGGATCCACGATGTGAAGGAGCCGCGCTTGCCGTGCGGCGCGTGTTCGGCCACGTAGGTGGCCGCGCCGCCGTACTCGCCGCCCAGCGCCAGGCCTTGCAGGATGCGCAGCGAGACCAGGATGATGGGAGCGGCGATGCCGATCTGCTCGTGCCCGGGCAGCAGGCCGACAATGAAGGTCGAGGCGCCCATGATCAGGATGGTGATCAGGAAGGTGTACTTACGGCCGATCATGTCGCCGAGGCGGCCGAACACCAGCGCGCCGAATGGGCGCACAATGAAGCCGGCTGCAAAGGCCAGCAGTGCGAAAATGAAGGTGGTGGTCGGATCGCCGATGAAGAACTGCTTGGCGATGATCGGCGCGAGCGAACCGTACAGATAGAAATCGTACCATTCGAAAACGGTGCCCAATGAGGACGCAAAGATCACCTTGCGTTCTTCCGGCGTGATGCCTCCCCCGGCGGGCAGGTTTGCGGTACCTGGTGTTGATGCCATTTTTGTCTCCTGTAATTTTTGGATTTCCCCAGCTGAGACAGTTACAACTTTGTCAGCGTGCGCCAAGTGTGTCCTGTGAACCTTACGTCAAGCTTGCTTGAAACTTACACGGAACTTACAGAAATATTTGCGAACGACCGTACTAAATTATGCTATTCTCATTTCACTAAAAACACCTACTCACAGGAGACTTTCATGATCGACGCCGTCATTGTTTCAACCGCCCGTACAGGTTTGGCCAAGTCGTGGAAAGGCGCGTTCAACATGACGCACGGCGCCACGCTGGGCGGCCACGCGCTGCAAGCTGCCATCAGCCGCGCCGGCATCGAGTCCGGCGAGGTGGAGGACGTGCTGATCGGCTGCGCCAACCCCGAGGGCGCCACCGGCGGTAACATCGCGCGCCAGATCGCGCTGCGCGCCGGCTGCCCGGTGACCACCGCCGGCATGACCATCAACCGTTTCTGCTCGTCGGGCTTGCAGACCATCGCCAGCGCGGCCCAGCGCATCATCGCCGGCGAGGGCGACATCTACGCGGCCGGCGGCGTGGAGTCGATCTCCTGCGTGCAACAGGAAATGAACCTGCACATGTACAAGGATGTCTGGCTGGACCAGCACAAGCCGGAAATCTACTGGACCATGCTGCAGACGGCGGAAACCGTGGCCAAACGCTACAACATCAGCCGCGAGCGCCAGGATGAATACGGCGTGCAGAGCCAGCAGCGCGCGGCCGCCGCGCAGGCGGCCGGCCTGTTCGACGCCGAGATCGTGCCGATGACCACCGTGATGGGCGTGGCCGACAAGGCCAGCGGCATGTTGCTGACCCGTGAAGTGACCATCTCGGCCGACGAGGGCATCCGCGCCGACACCACTTACGAAGCGGTCTCCAAGATCCGCACCGCGATGCCGGGCGGCGTGATCAGCGCCGGCAACGCCAGCCAGTTCTCGGATGGCGCCTCGGTCGCCATCGTGATGAGCGCGCAGGCCGCGGCCGCCAAGGGCTTGCAGCCGCTGGGCATCTTCCGCGGCTTCGCGGTGGCCGGCTGCGAACCGGACGAGATGGGCATCGGCCCAGTGTTCGCCATTCCCAAACTGCTGAAGAAGGCCGGCCTCAAGGTCGAGGACATCGGCCTGTGGGAGCTGAACGAAGCCTTCGCCGTGCAGGTGCTGTACTGCGCCGACAAGCTGGGCATTCCGATGGAGCGCCTCAACGTCAACGGCGGCGCGATCGCGGTCGGCCATCCGTACGGCGTGTCGGGCGCGCGCCTGACCGGCCATGCACTGCTGGAAGGCAAGCGCCGTGGCGTCAAATACGTGGTGGTCACCATGTGCATCGGTGGCGGCCAGGGAGCGGCAGGCCTGTTCGAAGTGGTGTAAGCCATGCGGTCCCTACTGCTGTCGCGCCGCGACCTCGGCTTCATGCTGTACGAGTGGCTGGACGCGGAGGCGCTGACACGGCGCGCCCGCTTCAGCGATCACAACCGCGAAACCTTCGATGCCGCCATCGACACGGCCGAGCAGCTCGCCACCGAGCTGTTCGCGCCGCACAACAAGAAGGGCGACAGCGAGGAGGCGCACGCCGTGCCGGGCGATGGCTGCCTGCGCGTCGAGCACATTCCCGAGGTGAAGACGGCGCTCGACGCCTACTCGGCCGCCGGCCTGATGGCTGCCGGGCAGGACTACGAGCACGGCGGCATGCAGCTGCCGGTCGTCGTGCAGAAGGCCTTGTCCGCGTACTTCACGGCGGCCAACGTCGCCACCAGCGCCTACACCTTCCTGACCATGAGCGGGGCCAACACCCTGCTCAAGAGCGCCACGCCGGAACAGGTGCGCCGCTACGCCGAGCCGATGTTCGCCGGCCGCTACTTCGGCACCATGTGTTTGTCGGAGCCGCAGGCCGGCTCCAGCCTGTCCGACATCACCACCCGCGCCGTGCCCGATCCGCAACCCGGCCCTGAAGGCGAACGCCAGTTCCGCCTCAGCGGCAACAAGATGTGGATCTCGGCTGGCGAGCACGAACTGTCGGACAACATCGTCCACCTGGTGCTGGCCAAGATTCCCGGCCCGGACGGCAAACTGATTCCAGGCGTCAAAGGCATTTCGCTGTTCATCGTGCCCAAGTTCCTGGTCAACGACGACGGCGGCCGTGGCGAACGCAACGACGTCGTGCTGGCCGGCCTCAATCACAAGATGGGCAACCGCGGCACCAGCAACTGCCTGCTCAACTTCGGCGAAGGCAAGTTCCAGCCGCAGGGCAAGGGCGGCGCCATCGGCTACCTGGTCGGCCAGCCGCACCAGGGCCTGGCCAATATGTTCCACATGATGAACGAGGCGCGCATCGCGGTCGGCCTGGGCGCGGCGGTGCTGGGCTACACCGGCTATCTGCACGCGCTGGACTACGCCCGCAACCGCCCGCAGGGCCGCCATCCGGCGCAGAAGGATCCGGCGCAACCGCAACTGCCCATCATCGAACACACCGACGTGCGGCGCATGCTGCTGGCGCAGAAGGCTTACGTGGAGGGCGGCCTCGGCCTGGTGCTGTACAGCGCCCGCCTGGTCGACGAGCAGAACAGCGCGGAGACGCCGGAAGCACGCGAGCATGCCGGCCGCCTGCTGGACTTCCTGACGCCGATCACCAAGTCCTGGCCGTCGCAATGGTGCGTGGAGGCCAACAGCCTGGCGATCCAGGTGCATGGCGGCTACGGCTACACGCGTGAGTACAACGTCGAGCAGTTCTACCGCGACAACCGGCTCAACGCCATCCACGAGGGCACGCACGGCATCCACGGCCTGGACCTGCTGGGCCGCAAGGCCAGCATGCAGGACGGCGCCTTGTTCAAGGCTTTCGGGACCGAGCTGCGCAAGACGGTGCGCAAAGTGCGCGGCAGTGTCGGCGCGCCGGATGCGGTGCCGGCCGCGCTGGCGGAGATCAGCCAGGAGCTGCTGGCACACGCCGATGCGCTGGACGCGGCCTGGCAGGCAGTGGAACTCGTCACGCAAAAGCTGTATGCTGCCGGCGACATGAACAAAACCCTGGCCAACGCCAGCCTGTATCTGGAAGCGGTCGGCCACGTGGTGGTCGCCTGGATCTGGCTGCAGCAGGCCTTGCTGGCAGCGGCCGCGCTGGATGGCGGCGACGCCAACTTCTATCGCGGCAAGCTGCAGGCCTGCCGTTATTTCTTCCGCTGGGAATTGCCGAAAGTCGAACAGCAGCTGGAACTGCTGGCCAGCATAGACACCACCACGCTCGACATGCGCGACGCGTGGTTCTAAACAAGCGAGACAAGATGATCAAGCACATCGTAATGTGGAAATTGAAGGACCATGCCGAGGGCGCCGACCGCGCCGCCAACGCGGCCAAGATGAAGACGCTGCTGGAAGGCTGCATCGGCCTGGTGCCTGGCCTGCTGAAGCTGGAAGCCGTCGTGGCCCAGCCCGGCCTGGAGGCGACCTATGACGTGATGCTGTACTCGGAGTTCACCGACAAGGCCGCGCTGGACGAATACCAGAACCATCCCGACCATGTGGCGATCAAGCCATTCTTCGCCGCCGTGCGCGACGCGCGCCAGTGCATGGACTACGAAATTTAAGGACACCGATTATGCGTACTACCCAAGAATTGTTTTCCCTGGCCGGCAAGACCGCGCTGATCACCGGCGGCTCGCGCGGGCTGGGCCTGCAGATGGCGCTGGCGCTGGGCGAGCAGGGCGCCAAGATCGTCATCTCCTCGCGCAAGCAGGCGGACCTGGACGAGGCGGTGGCCTTCCTGACCGGCCACGGCATCAGTGCCCACGCCATCGCTGCCGACCTGTCGCAGGATGCGCATGCGGACGCGCTGGTGACGGCCGCACTGGCCCACCTCGGCCACATCGACATCCTGATCAACAACGCCGGCGCCAGCTGGGGCGCGCCGGCCGAGGACCATCCGGTCGAAGCCTGGGACAAGGTAATGAACCTGAACATCCGCAGCATCTTCGTGGTGTCGCAGCTGGTGGGCAAGCGTTCGATGATCCCGCGTGGGTACGGCCGCATCATCAACATCGCCTCGATCGCCGGCCTGGCCGGCAATCCGCCGGGCACCATGCAGACCATCGCCTACAACACCTCGAAGGGCGCGCTGGTCAACTTCACGCGCACGCTGGCGGGCGAGTGGGGCCGCCACGGCATCACCGTCAACGCGCTGGCGCCGGGCTTCTTCCCATCGAAGATGACCAAGGGCCTGCTGGAGAAACTGGGCCCGGACGAACTGTCCAAGGACGCGCCGCTGGGCCGCCTGGGCGATGACGAGGACTTGAAAGGCGCGGCGGTGCTGTTCGCCTCTGACGCGGGCAAGCACATCACCGGCCAGATTCTGGCGGTGGACGGCGGCGTATCGGCGGTGTGACGATGACGTTGGAGATACCCAAGACGTTCCGCCGCATCGTCATGGCCTCGCGTCCGCGCGGGCCGGTGACGGCGGAGAACTTCCGGATGGAGACGGTGGAGGTGCGCCCGCTGGAGGATGGCGAAGTCCTGGTGCGCAACCACTACCTGTCGCTGGACCCGTACATGCGCGGGCGCATGAGCGCGGCCAAGAGCTACGCCGCCTCGCAGCAACTGGATCACACGATGATAGGCGGCACGGTTGGCCAGGTGGTGGCCTCGCGTAACGATTACTTCGAGGTCGGCGAGTTCGTTGGCGGCATGCTGGGCTGGGCCGAGATGGGCGTGTCCGATGGCGTGTTGCTGCGTAAGTTGGACACCACGCGCATTCCCTTGTCGGCCTACCTCGGCGTGGTTGGCATGCCGGGCATGGCGGCGTGGTATGGCTTCAACCAGATTCTCGAGGCGGCGGCCGGCGACACGGTGGTGGTGTCGGCGGCCAGCGGCGCGGTCGGCAGCGTGGTCGGGCAGCTGGCCAGGCTGCGCGGCTGCCGCGTGGTCGGCATCGCCGGCGGGCAGGAGAAGTGCGAGTATGTGGTCAAGCAGCTGGGCTTCGACGCCTGCGTCGACCACAAGGCCGGCAACCTGGAGGCCGATCTGGCGGCGGCCACGCCGGAAGGCGTCGACGCCATCTTTGAAAACGTCGGCGGCGCCTGCCTCGACGCCGCGCTGGCGCGCACCAATGCCTACGCCCGCGTGGCGCTGTGCGGCCTGATCGCCGGTTTCGACGGCAAGGAACTGCCGATCAAGCATTCGCGCCTGCTGCTGCTCAACCGCTTGACGCTGCGCGGCTTCATCGTCACCGAGCACATGGAATTCTGGCAGCAGGGCTTGCAGGAGCTGGCCGTGCTGGTCGCCAATCATCAGATCAAATACCGCGAAACGGTAGCGGAAGGCCTCGCGGCCGCGCCGCAAGCGTTCATGGGCCTGCTGCAAGGGCATAACTTCGGCAAACAACTGGTCAGGCTGATTTAATGAAAACTTTCAGGGACAAGGTCGTCGTCATCACCGGCGGCGCAAGCGGTTTGGGACGCGAATTCGCCAACGTGGCGGCGCGCGAGGGCATGAAGCTGGTGCTGGCCGACGTCCAGGCCGATGCGCTCGAACGCGCGGCCGACGCACTCAAGGCGCAGGGCACCCGCGTCATCTCGCGTCTGTGCGACGTGCGCAAGGGCGAACAGGTGCAGGCGCTGGCCGATGCGGCCATCGCCGAATTCGGCGCCGTGCACCTGGTGTTCAACAACGCCGGCGTCGGCTCCGGTGGGCTGATCTGGGAAAACACCGAGTCCGATTGGGAATGGGTGATGGGCGTAAACGTGTGGGGCGTGATCCATGGCGTGCGCATCTTCACCAAGCTGATGCTGGAGTCGGCCAAAGGCGATCCTTCGTTTGAAGGCCACATCGTCAACACGGCGTCGATGGCCGGCTTGCTGAACGCGCCGGCGATGGGCGTGTACAACGTCTCCAAGCATGCGGTGGTGGCGTTGTCGGAGACCTTGTACCAGGACTTGCAGCTGGTCGGCGCGCCGGTCGGGGCGTCGGTGCTGTGTCCTTATTTTGTACCGACGGGGATCAGCCAGTCGCACCGCAACCGTCCCGAGGACGTGCGCATGACGCAGGGCCCGACCGCCAGCCAGCTGGCGGCGCAGGCCATGACGGACAAGGCGGTTTCGTCGGGCAAGGTGTCGGCGCAGGACGTGGCGGAGATGACGTTCAAAGCCATCTCCGAGGGCGACTTCTACATTTACTCGCATCCGGGCGCGCTGGCCGGCGTGCAGGAACGCATGGAGCATATCGTCGCCGGCACCAACCCCGGCGATCCGTATGCCGCCACGCCCCATGTGCGCGAGGCATTGCGCGCGAAGATGAAGCTGGGCTGATCTTGCGGAAGTTTCGCGTGGCGGTATTCCAGCGCAAGCCGGTGTTTGATGACGTTGCGCGGGTTGCCGCCCGCCTCGGCGAAGACATCGCTTGGTGTGAACGCGAGGGCGTCGACCTGGCGCTTTTCCCGGAAGGCTATGTGCAAGGCTACGCCACCGACCTCCCGACGATTGCCCGCAGGGCGATGGCGGTCGACGGCCAGCCGTTTGCCGATTTTCTGTCGGCATTGCCGGTGTCAGGCGTGGAGATGGTGTTGGGCCTCATCGAGTGGCGCGCGGATGGCTACTACAATTCGGCGGCCGTGATCGGCAATGGCTTGCTGAAGGGCGTCTATTCAAAAAATCATCCGAACGAACGGGGTTTCCTGCCTGGCCGCGATGCGCCGGTGTTCTCGAAGTCCGGCCTGGTCTTTGGCATCAACATCTGCAACGACGCGAATTTTCCCGAGAGCGCGCAACGCCTGAGCGGGCAAGGCGCGCGGCTGATCTGCTACCCGCTCAACAATATGCTGGTCGCCGCGACCGCTGAAAAGTGGAGATCCAAAAGTGTGGAAAATCTACGGCAGCGGGCCATTGAAACGGGCTGCTGGGTCGCCTCGTCCGATGTCGTGGGAACGGTGGGTGAGCAGGTCAGCTTCGGTTGCACCTGCATCGTCGACCCGCAAGGGACGGTGGTTGCGCGGGTTGCTGAGGGAGCCGAAGGCGTAGCCGTATTCGATATGGATGGTTTCGACGTCCGGTAATAAAGTGTGTATTTTGCGGCGGCTGCGTTATGTTAATGTCATGGCTAGCCAATTCTCCCGCATCCCATGATACCCGCCAGAAGACGATATTTTTTGTTGTCATTGATCGTTGCTTCTGCACTCGTCTGGAAGGGCGTCGATTGGCTGACACGGCCTCCCGCCCAAGCCGCCCCATCTTCCGCCTTGCCATCCATCGCGCAGCAGCGTGGCGCCGCAACGCGGCAGGCCACCACGCCGACGAGCAGTGTTGCGCCTTCCACGCCAGCCCAGGTCTCGGTCGAAGAAATGGTTCGCGACGCGGCGGGCGATCCCGAGAAGTCTCTTGCCGCCTTCAACAAGATCGACGAGTGCCTGACCCTGGAGAACGACAAGGAACTTGTCGACAGCACGAACCTGAAGATCACCAGGGAGAATGGCGGCATGCAGATCCAGCTCGTCGCGCACAAGGCCGACGAGAAAACGCTGCAAACGCTGCGTCAGGTGTGCGCCGGGTTGACCGGCAGGACCAGGATGGATCGTTTCCAGCTGCTGGAGTACGCCGTCAACCAGCACGAGGGCGGGGCTTTGGCGCGTTACATCTTCGCCGGCCCACACGGCGACCGCAACGCGCTGAAGGAGCGTCCGGACGATCCCGCCGTGATCGAATGGCGCCGCGATGCGCTGAAGCGACTGGACGACAGCATCGCCCAAGGCTATCTCGATGCCGTGATGCTGAATACTTCCGGCCATCTCGAATTGGGCGTGGCGGCGGCCGCGCCGGAGCTCTACATGGAACAGCTTGCGACCAACAAAATACTGGTCGCCATCAATTCCTCCAGCGCGGTCTACCCACAACAGATGCTCGACGGCTGGATCAAGAGCATCAGCCCCCAGCAGCGAGCCGATGCGGAGACTCAGGCCGAGCGCATCTTCCAGGCGTGGAAACGCCGCACGACGGCGCAGCATGCGACAATCACGCCTTCCGCAACTAGCCAAGCAAGCCAATGACCCTCAGCGCCAAACATGACATCCGTACCGGAGACTGGACCGCCCTCAACGCCGACGCAAAACTGATACGCTTTGAAGTCTTCGTCGAAGAACAGAAAGTCCCGGCCGAGCTGGAGATGGACCACATGGATGCGGTCTGCCTGCACGCGGTGGCCTACGATTCAAACGGCACGCCGGTCGGCACCGGCCGCCTGCTGCCGGACGGGCACATCGGCCGCATGGCGGTGCGCCAGTTCGCGCGCGGGAGCGGCGTCGGCGGCGCCTTGCTGCAGGTGCTGATGGCGCAAGCGCGCGCCCGTGGCGACAAGCAGGTGGTGCTGAGCGCCCAATCGCACGCGGCGCCGTTCTACGAACGCCACGGCTTCGCCATCGACGGCGATGAATTTTTCGAGGCCGGTATCGCCCACATCAATATGCAGTACACCTTTTAAGGAGCACAAGCATGACGCACATCGTTGAGAATTTCGATCCCAAGCTGGACCTGGTCTTTGAGCGCGACATCGATATCGCGCCGGAACTGGTGTGGGCCGCGTGGACCAAGCCGGAGCATCTGGTGCACTGGTTCACGCCGTCGCCGTGGAAAACGCTGGAAGCGCATTGCGACCTGCGCCCGGGCGGCCTGTTCAGCTCCGTGATGGCGGGCCCGAACGGCGAGCGCCACGACAATCGCGGCTGCTATCTGGAGGTGGTGGAAAACCGCCGCCTGACCTGGACCGATGCGCTGGGACCCGGCTACCGCCCGACCGGCAACGCCTTCGTCACCGCCGTGGTATCGATGGGGCCGCTGCCGAACGGCGGCACCCGCTACATCGCCTGCGCCCGCCACAAGGACGAGGCCACCGTCGAGGCGCACAAGCAGATGGGTTTCCAGGACGGCTGGGGCAAGGCGCTCGACCAGCTGATCGCCCACATGAAGCAGCAGTAAAGCGTCCGGCGGCTAGTTGCCGTATTTTTTCAGCAGGGCGCCCAGGCGCGCCGGGCCGTGCGTGCCATACCACTGCCAGATGGCTTCCGCCTGCTGGCGGTTCTGGTCGTAGTAGGTTTTGTTGAGCGCCAGCCAGGCCGTCGTGGTGAACAGCGGCTTGTCTAGCCGCGTGAATTCCTTGCCGTACCGCGCCGCCACGGTGGCGTCCATGTCATCCGGCTTGGCCAGCGAAATGGTGAAGCCGTCGATGCGGCGATAGCGCAGCTTTTCAAAGTTAGTGTCGGGATTCGCCGCGCCCTGGTCGACCTGCACGCCGCGTTCGCGCAGCGCCTTGATGTGCGGCGCGCCATGCGACAGGCCGATGATACGGCCACGCATCACCACCGCCGGATCGCCATGCTTCGGCAGGCCGTCGCTGGTGCGCACAAACACCACGCTGTACAAGGCCAGGCCGCGCGCGGGATCGGGCTTGCCGTGCTTGTTGAGCGGGTAGACGATCTGGGGCGAGGGGCCCACCACGTCGGGCGAGAACAACGAAGTGGCGTCGATGGTGCCGGCTTCCATGCTGATGCGCAGCCGGGGCGGCGGCATGCGCACCATCACCGTGGTGCAGCCCGCGCTGGCGGCCGCCTCACGGGTTAGGTCGGCCAGCGCGCCGGCGGCAGGCTTGCCTTCGGTTGCGCCAGTGCCGAGGTAGTAGGGTGGAATGGCCTGGTCGGTATAGCCGAAGCGTAGCGGCGCGCAGGCGGCGCCTGCCTGCCCGGCCAGCAGGACCAATAACGGCACGGACAACAGCGGCGATACATGCATAGGCGGTGAGCAGGTGACGGACCCGCGGCCGGCCGGGCTGGCCGCGCATGGGCGGGTCTTTGCGCTAGTGTATCAGCATCCGCAAGGCGGTCTAGTGGATCAGCATTTCCTGCAGCGTGGCCGGCGCTTCCGCGTACAGCTTCACCACGGTCGAGGTGCGCGTGCCGTAGCTCGGGCTTTCGATGCGCACCGCCGACAGCATGCGCTCCAGGTCCAGCGGCACGCCGGTCTCGGGCAGGCGCTGGTCGGGCGCGGGCGTGGTGTCGGCCAGCATTTCGAAGAAGGCGTCGTCCGGCGCGCCCAGGCACAGCAGGCTCGCGAACTGGGCCTTGGTCTTGAGCACCTTGGGCCACGGCGCATCCAGCAGCGCGTTCGACAGCCCGTACACGCCCGGCTCCAGCGGCTTGCCGTTGCGCGGATCGCCGTCGCCACGGTTGGAGAACCAGATCAGCGTCTCGCCGTCGCTCAGCACCAGGTTGAAGCCGTTGTAGGCGCCCGCGTCCGCGCGGATGGCGTCGACGTATTCCTGCGGCGTCATGCAGCCGGCCAGAAAGTCGGCCACCAGGCGGCCGCGCGAGGGCGCGTCGTCGCGGTGCTCGGACGGCGCGCGGATGTTGGTGATGGCGGCGAAGCGCGACGATTTGCAGCCTTCGGCCGGTTGGGCGATGCCCATCCAGCTGCCGCCGGCTTGCAGGTCGCGGCCGGCGAAGATCTGCGGATGTTCGGGCCACGGGGCCGCCGGCGCGGTGGCGCGCTGGTAGAACTCATCGCGGTTGGCGGCGGCAACCAGCGGCACGGCCGGGATCACCCGCCAGGCAAAAACGATCAGGCACATGGGACTAGATCCGTAAAGACTTCGGTATGGCGCGGGCCGGCGGTCCAGGCGGCCAGGCCGGCTTGTTCGACCGCGGCGTCCAGCGCGGCGCTGAAACCGGCCGGCGTGGCGGCGTAGACTTCCATCCACGTCTGCTTGCCGTCCCTGGCCTCCGGGCGGCGCTTGAGCTGGCACGCGACACCATGCCGCGCGCACAGCGCGGCCTGCATCGGGACGACCGCCGCCAGCAAGGACGCCGCGTCGGCATCCTTGACCTGATAGTAAATGTAGAGGTCCATGCTAGAGGTCGAGTGGGTCCAGCACGTAGGGCATGTCAAGGAAGGTGAGCGGCACGCCGTCCGCCGAGCCGAGGCGGACCGAAGCCGCTTCGATGGCGGCCAGTTTCATTTCCACCAGCGCGTCGATGCCGCCTTTGCCGTTGGGCGCGGCGTTGACGATCATGCCGCACGGCTGCTCGGGATCGGCCGTGGCGAAGACTTCCACACCGGCTGCGGCGGCCGCGTCGGCGATGCTGACCAGGGTGGTGCGCCGCTTGAGCTTGCCCAGGTACTGGCTGCGGGCGACGATTTCCTGCCCGGGGTAGCAGCCCTTCTTGAAGTTGACGCCGCCCAGCAGCTCGAAGTTGATCATCTGCGGCACGAACTGTTCCTGCGTGGCCTTGGTGATCTGCGGGATGCCGGCATGGATTTCCGACAGATGCCAGGCATCGGTGCGGCCCACGGACAGCTTGGCTGCCAGTTCCGGCGCCACCGTCTGCGCCACCTCGGCCGACATCAGCCACTGGTAGCGCGGCGCGCCGAACACGTCGGCCACGCGGATCAGCGTGCCCAGTGGATGGTCGACCTTGGTGAACGGTTTGGCCGGCAGCGGGTCGAACCAGTTTTGCAGCGCCTCTTCGGCCATGCCGCCGCCCAGGCCGAGCACGACCTGGCTGGCCGGCAGTTCGGTGGCGTCGCTGAGTTTGGTCTTGGCGCGCAGCACGAACATACCCAGCCGCTTCTGCACCGGCGCCTGGATCTCGCGCGGCAGTTGCAGGAAGATGGTGGTTTCGTTACGCCACATCAGGAACGAGGCCAGCAAGCGGCCCTTCGGCGAGCAATAGCCGGCCAGGCGGACTTCGCCCAGGCCCAGGTGCTCGACGTCGTTGGTCAGCTGATTGTGCAGGAAACTGGCCGATTCCTCGCCGTCCAGCGCGATCAGGCCTTGGTCGCCGAGCGGGGCGACAAAGCCCACGGCCAGCTGCGTGGTGGTCAGCGCCTGGGCTTGCTGTGCTAAAAGTTCATTCCAAGAAGACATAATTTCCAATAATTTGACGATTAAAGCATTATCATTACGGGCTCATTATAGTGATGTCGGACAGATCGCGTCGGATGCCGCGTAAAACGCGGCACTGGCGGACTGTGCCAAGAAGTGGCAAGCTGTGCGACTTGTTCCAACCCTACGGCTTTAACAATGGCTTTTATTAAAAAAATCATCACCCTGTGCATCTTGCTGGCAATCGGCGGCGGCGCTTATTTCATGTACTGGTCGCAGCATCCGATCATCGGCGATGAGATCGAAGCCATCGAATTCAACATCGCGCCCGGCAGCGGCGCCCACGCCGCCGGCCAGCAGATCGCCGAGGCGGGCGTGCCCATCGAGCCGGTGCTGTTCAACCTGCTGGCGCGCGTGACGGGCAAGAGTGCCAGGCTGAAGGCCGGCACATACGAGCTCAAGCCTGGCACCACGCCGCTGCGCCTGATCGAACAGCTGGTGCGCGGCGAGTTCGCGCAGGAACAGCTGACCATCATCGAAGGCTGGACCTTCCGCCAGATGCGGGCGGCCATCGCCGCGCACAAGGGCCTGAAGCACGATACGGTCGCGATGTCGGACAAGGAAGTGATGAGCGCCATCGCCTCCGACTACAAGCAACCGGAGGGCCTGTTCTTCCCGGACACCTATCTGTTCGCCAAGGGCGCCAGCGACCTGCAGATCTACAAGCAGGCGCACGCCATGCTGCTGACCCGCCTGAACGAGGCCTGGGACAAGCGCGATCCGGCGCTGCCGTACAAGACGCCGTACGAGGCGCTGACCATGGCCTCCATCGTGGAAAAGGAAACCGGGCAGAAGTCCGAACGCGGCATGATCGCGGGCGTGTTCGTCAACCGCCTGAAGCTGGGCATGCTGCTGCAGACCGACCCGACCGTGATCTACGGCATGGGCAACAAATACGACGGCAAGATCCACAAATCGGATCTGGAGACCGACACCCCGTACAATACCTATACGCGCACCGGCCTGCCGCCGACGCCGATCGCCTTGCCGGGCGTGCAGTCGCTGACGGCCGCGCTGGCCCCGGCCAAGACGCCGGCGCTGTATTTCGTCTCCAAGGGCAACGGCACCAGCCAGTTTTCCGATAATTTGACCGACCATAACCGGGCGGTGAACAAGTTCCAAAGATAAGTTTTAGGCAATTCATGACTCAACACCGCGGTAAATTCATCACCTTCGAAGGCATAGACGGCGCCGGAAAATCGACCCACATCGCCTTCGTCGGCGACTATCTCAAGGCGCGCGGCGTCGACCTGGTCAGCTCGCGCGAGCCTGGCGGCACGCCGCTGGGCGAAAAGCTGCGCGAACTGGTGCTGCACGAAAAAATGCATCTGGAAACTGAAGCCCTGCTGATGTTCGCCAGCCGCCGCGAGCACATCGCGCAGGTGATTGAGCCGGCGCTGCATCGCGGCGCCTGGGCCATTTCCGACCGCTTCACCGACGCCAGCTTCGCCTACCAGGGCGGCGGGCGCGGCATGGACCTGGCCAAGCTGGAGGCGCTGGAGCATTGGGTCCATCCGCATCTGCAACCTGACCTGACGCTGCTGTTCGACGTGCCGCTGGAAGTGGCGCGCGCGCGGCTGGACGCCACCCGTTCGCTGGACAAGTTTGAGCAGGAAAAGGCCGATTTCTTCGCATCCACCCGCAACGAATACCTGCGCCGCGCGACGCAATTCCCGGCCCGTTTCCGCGTGATCGACTCGACCCAGTCGATCGCAGACATCCAGGTCCAGATCGCGGCCATCCTCGACCAATTGCTAGCACTTTAAAAGCATTGCATAAGCGTTTGTTTTAAAACAGAATACTAACAATGAGCAATTCCATATATCCGTGGCAGGAGTCGTCCTGGCAGCAGCTGCAACTGCTGCGCCAGCGCATGCCGCACGCCATCCTGTTTCATGGCGCCGCCGGGATAGGCAAGGCCGACTTCATCGAACGCTTCGCCCAGGGCCTGCTGTGCGAGGCGGTGCTGCCGGATGGCCACGCCTGCGGCCAGTGCGCCTCCTGCGGCTGGTTCTCCCAGCAAAACCATCCTGACTACCGCCGCGTGCGGCCGGAGGCGCTGGAGGACGAGCCCGCCGAGGGCGAGGAGGGCGAAGGCGAGGCCAAGAAGACCGCCAAGTCGACCAAGGCGCCGTCCAAGGAAATCAAGATCGAGCAGATCCGCAACCTGGCGGACTTCATGAATATCTCCACCCACCGCCAGGGGCTGCGGGTGGTGGTGCTGTATCCGGCCGAGGCGCTGAACATGCCGGCCTCCAACGCGCTGCTGAAGACGCTGGAGGAACCGCCTCCGGGCACGGTGTTCCTCTTGGCCTCCAACAGCCTGGACCGGCTGCTGCCGACCATCCTGTCGCGTTGCCGCAAGTTTGCGCTGCCGATGCCCAGCCACGCCGAGGCGCTGGCCTGGCTGAAGACGCAGGGCGTGCCGGACGCCGACAGCTGGCTGCGCGAGCAGGGCGGCGCGCCGCTGGCTGCGATGGCCCAGGCCGAAGTGGGCAACCGCGACGATCTGGAAGTGCTGCTGCAGCTGCTGGCCCACCCCAGCGTCGAAGGGGCGTTGAAAGTTGCTGATAAACTGCAAAAAGTGCCGCTGAGTGCACAAGTTTCTTGGTTGCAGCGCTGGCTTTATGATGTGTTTTCCTACAAACTGGCAGGTAACATCCGTTACTATCCGCGCTACCAAAAGGAACTGGCCAGCCTGGCCGGCAAGATCCACGTCAGCCGGTTACTGTCGGCCATCAAGGGGGCCAATGAGCGGCGGGCGACTGCCGATCACCCCTTGTCGCCCAAGCTGTTCCTGGAGGATATGTTGCTCGAATACGCTGCCTGCTGCGCCTGAAGGGAATTAGATGTCCGCTGCCAGCCCACTCGATCCGAACACCGTGCCCGTTGCGCGGCCGACGGTCTTGTCGCTGGCGATCAAGGAGAAGGCCGCGTTGTACGCGGCCTACATGCCTTTCCTGAAGAACGGCGGCATGTTCGTGCCGACCCAGAAGCCCTATAAAATCGGCGACGAGATCTACCTGATCCTGGCGCTGATGGACGATACCAACAAATATCCGATCGCCGGCAAAGTCGCCTGGATCACGCCGGCCGGCGCGCACAACAACAAGGCGCAGGGCATCGGCGTGCACTTCCCAGAAGACGAGAGCGGCCAGCGTGCCCGCCTGCGCATCGAAGAAATCCTCGGCGCGGCGCTGCGATCCTCGCGCGCCACGCATACGCTTTAATCCCTCACCGCTTCCCGATATGACCACAGCTTTCCGCCATCGCCTCGCCACGCTTGATGATTTGCCCTCCATCGTCGCCATCTACAACAGCACCGTCGCCTCGCGCGAAGTCACCGCCGATACCGAGCCGGTGTCGGTGGAATCGCGCCTGGCCTGGTTCCACGAGCATACGCCGGAGAAGCGCCCGCTGTGGATCATCGAGCGCGCCGACGATGCCGCCAGCCAGCCGGAGGTGCTGGGCTGGATGTCGTATTCGAATTTTTATGGCCGTCCCGCGTACTCGGGCACGTCCGAGATCTCCATCTACATCGCCGAGGTCTGGCGCGGCAAGGGCATAGGCGGCTACTGCATCGCGCAAGCCATCGCCCATGCGCCGGCCATCAAGGTCCACACGCTGCTGGGCTTTATCTTCGGCCACAACAAGCCCAGCCTGGGCCTGTTCGCCAAGTTCGGTTTCGAGACCTGGGCCAACCTGCCCAAGGTGGCCAACCTGGACGGCATCGAGCGCGACCTGATCATCCTGGGCAAGCGCGTCGCGTAAGCCTTATTTCAGCGCGCGGTCGACGGCCGCGCGGATCTGGTCGGTCGCACAGACCACCGCCGAATGACCGCAATCGCCCTCCAGCACCGTGGCCGTGGCGCGGATGCGGCGCGCAAACGCCAGCGCCGGCGCGGGATTGACGATCAGGTCCTGGCGCGGGTTAATGATGTGGACGCGCGCTTTCACCTTGCCGGCGGCATCGTCGCCGATATCCTGCGTCAGGAAGGCGCGCATTTGCCAGCGCAGGTCGTTGGCGTCGGCCGCGTCCGGGTCGTCGGCGATGGTCTCCGCGATGAATTTGTCCACCTCGGCCGGCTTGGTCTGGGCCGCGCGGTAGGCCGGCGTGTCGAAGTTCAGCGAGAAGATCTGGTGGTACAACGGCAGCTTGGGATTCTGCTTGTACTCGCCGTTGGCGTAATCGGGATCGGCCAGCATCGCCGCCTCCTCGGTGCGCCAGAACAGCAGGTCGTAGCTGGTCTGGCGCGGCGTTCCGGCGATCGGCACGGCCACGTCCATATAGCCGGGATGGCTGACCATCCACTGGAAAGTCTGGGTCGCGCCCATCGAGTAGCCGACCATCGCGTGGATGTGCTTGAGACCCAGTTTTTCGGTCAGCAGGCGGTATTCGGATTCCACCATGTCGCGTACCGTGAAGGCCGGGAAGGCCGTGCCGTGCTGCGCCGCGCTGTTGGACGGCGAGCAGGCCACGCCGTTGCCGATCGCGTCGATGACGATCACATAGTGGCCGGCGGTGTTGAACAAGCCTTTCGGGCCCAGCAGCGAGACCGCTTCGACGCTCTTGCCGGTATGCCAGGGCAGGAACACCACCGCGTTCGAGCGGGCCGCGTTCAGGCTGCCGATGGTGCGGTAGCCGAGCTTGCAATCCTTGATGACGGCGCCGCTTTCCAGCCGCACGTCGCCAAGGTCGGCGAATTGCTGGGGAGGCGGCTCGGCGGCGGCGGCCAGCGGCAGGGCGAGTGCGAGGGCAAGCGGAATACGGATGGACATCAGGCGGACTCCTGAATTGATTGGAACGCCGATTCTAGGGCAGGCGCGCTTGGGTTACAATCACGGCATGTTTATCGATTCCCATTGCCACATCAATTTCCCCGAGCTGGCTGCTCGCATGCCCGAAATCCTGGCCAAGATGGCCGACAACAAAGTCACCCATGCGCTGTGCGTGTCGGTCGATTTGCCGGATTTTCCACAAGTGCTGGCGCTGGCCCACGAGTATCCGCACATCTACGCCTCGGTCGGCGTGCATCCGGATTACGAGGACACGCCCGAACCGAGCGTCGAGCAACTGGTGGCGCTGGCCGACGACCCGAAAATCATCGCCATCGGCGAGACCGGGCTGGATTATTTCCGCCTGCAGGGCGACCTGGAATGGCAGCGCGAGCGCTTCCGCACCCACATCAAGGCATCAAGAATCACGCGCAAGCCCTTGATTATCCACACCCGCAGCGCCAGCGAAGACACCATCCGCATCATGCGCGAAGAGGGCGCCGGCACGGAGGCGGGCGGCGTGGCCGGCGTGATGCATTGCTTTACCGAGTCGCTGGAAGTGGCGCGCGCGGCCATCGAGATGGGTTTCTACATCTCGTTCTCGGGCATCGTGACCTTCAAGAGCGCCAAGGATTTGCAAGCGGTGGCGCTGGAAGTGCCGCTGGAGCGCATCCTGATCGAGACCGATTCGCCTTACCTGGCGCCGATGCCGCATCGCGGCAAGATGAACGAGCCGGGCTTCGTGGCCCACGTCGGCGAGTACATCGCCAAGCTCAAGGGCATCCCGGTGGAGCAGGTCGCCGAACAGACGACCGCCAATTTCTTCAAATTATTCAATGTGGTAGCGTGATTTCCTAATGCTGATTCTCTCCAAACGCCGCTTGCTGTTGGCCGCTCTGGCCGCTACCCTGACGATCCCCGCGCTGGCGGCCGAGCAGACCGACGACGAGGTCGACCTCTTCCGCGCCATCCAGCTGGACAACGTCTCCGGCGTTAAAAAGCTGCTGGGGCGCGGCCTGAGCCCGAATCTGCGCGAGCCGGGCGGCGAGACCGCGTTGATCGTCGCGATGCGCTACGAAGCCTATCGCGTCGCCACCTTGCTGATGGATCAGCCCGGCATCGACCTGGAAGCCAAGGCACCCAATGGCAACACCGCGTTGATGATGGCGGCTTTCCGTCAAAGCAAGGCCACCGTGCTGGACATGATCAAGCGCGGCGCGCAGGTCAACCAGAAGGGCTGGACCGCCTTGCACTACGCGGCGGCGGCCGGCAGCACCGAGATCACCAGCATCCTGCTGGAGCACCATGCCTACATCGACGCCGAAGCGCCATCCGGCATGACGCCGCTGATGATCGCCGCCCGCGAGGGCCAGGAAAACGTCGTGGAGTTATTGCTGGAGCAGGGCGCCGATGCGACCCTGAAGGACGGCGGCTTCCACCAGACAGCCGCCGAGTTCGCGACCAAGGCCGACAAGCCCTGGATCACGAAAACCATCGAAGCCCACCTGGCCGCGAAGGCCAGGCACTGATCAGGCCTTGCGGCGTTTGGCGTAGGCGGCCAGGCCCAGCAAGCCCAAGCCCATCATCGCCCACGACGACGGTTCCGGCACGGGGCTGGTCGACGTGATGTCCAGGTTGTCCAGGGCGATGCCCGCTTCCCCGCCCCATCCTGCAGGCAGGCCTTTATCCTCGCGGCTGATTTCGAATGAAGTGATGTTCGTAAAGCCGGTCAGCTGGAAATGGTTGAATGCCGCAGGCGTTCCGTTGGAGACAGCGTTAGCAATATTGTCCAGGGTGACGGTGGTGCTAACCGTGCCGCCGGTGGCCAGCTTTGCCGCGATGATGAACGTTGTTTGCGCCGGCAGGTGATACTGGTAGTCTGGGAAATTATCGTCGTAGAAATTGTCCAGATCGAGTCCGTTCAAATTGAACGCGCCGCCGCCGGTGCGGCTGATCCCCAAACTACTTCTTGCGCTCAAATAATCCGTGCCATTGTCTGCGGCGCGGCCCACGAGACCGACCGAATACATGCTGGCCCACCCCGAGCCGCCGTATACTTGTCCAAGGGCTGATTCAAAGGTGTAGCCAGCGACGTGGGATGCCACCCCTGGATAGAATATGGTGCCGATATCCGAGTGGCTCTCCGAGCCAGGCATGTTCGTCCCAGCCAGGCCATTAAAGTCGATCACCTTTGCTTGTGCGCAAAGGGTGGATGCGGCCAACATCGCGGCGGCGGCCAGTTTAGTAAATTTAGGCATCAATATGGATCTCAAAAGTTAGGTTGTTTTAAATTATATATTGCCTTTATTTTATTTGCATAAAAATAACTACTAAAAAGACAAGGACGGAATTGGCCGGTCTTTCGCGCGTAGTTCGCGGCTTCGGCGCAGGGGCTTGTTGGCGATAATGGTTCCCATGCATTGCTCCCAGACGCAATGCTCATCAACCAAGGATATCCATGCTGAACGAACGCGAGATTGAAAGCTGCTATCTGGGGCAATTCATTCCAGTCCACTACCATCACAACATGCTGATGGACCAAAACCGCATGCACGGCTTCAAGTCGGCCATCGACTACGCGGTCAAGCCCGGCGCCAAGGTGCTGGAGCTGGGCGGCGGCACCGGTGTGCTGTCGTGGTTCGCGGCGGCCAAGGCGGACAAGGTGTATTGCGTCGAGTTCAATCCCGACATGGTCAAGGAAGCCCGCAAGATGCTGGCCCTGAACCCCAACGGCGAAAAGGTCGAGGTGGTTCATGCCGACGCCTTTGAATACCTGCCGCCGGAGCCGGTCGATGTCGTCATCTGCGAGATGATCCACGTCGGCATGCTGCGCGAGAAGCAGGTGGAGGTGATCGAATCGTTCAAGCGCCGCTATACCGAGCGCTTCGGCGGCCCGCTGCCGGTGTTCCTGCCCGAGGCGGTGATCATGGCGGTCCAGCCGCTGCAGCAGGAATATGATTTCGAAGGCTTCTACGCGCCCATCGTGCAGTTCCAGGAAACCAATGTGATCTATCCCGGCACGGTGGAATTGGCGCAGCCGGCCGTGTACAGCATCATCGACTTCAACCAGCCCAATGACCTGACCTATGCGTGGCAGGGCAAGTTCGTGGTCGAGCGCAACGGCGAGATCAACGCCATGCGCTTCGTGACCAAGAACATTTTGGCCGTGGTGTCCGAGCGCTCGACCACCATCGACTGGCTCAACCACTACATGACGCTGCCGCTGGCCACGCCGGTCAAGGCGCGCGAGGGCGACGTGCTGCAGGTGAGCTTCCAGTACCGCGCCGGCGGTTCGATTCCATCGCTGCAGGCCTCGCTGCGCGCGGAGATCCTGTACGAAGCGGCGCTGCAACCGGCCAGCTACGTGCCGGCCTTCGCTTAAATAGCCCTTCACGCGGGTCGTTCTGAAGCGTATATTTCGTCTTTTGCAGAAAGAAATATATGGAAAAGATCGACCAGCGCTACCTCATCCAGCAGAACAAAATCGCCGACGGCGAGACCAAGCCGCCGGTGTTTGCCAAAGTCATGCGCAGCAAGGACGGCGTCTTCGAGGGCGTGTCCTTCATCAAATCCAAAGAGAAGGCCACGGTGTTGACCATCGACGAGGCCAACCAGGCGGTGGCGTGGGCCAACAAAAAGAAACCCAACGCCAAAGAGTACGTGACCAAGATTATCTGTGTTGGTCAGTAAGCCCGCCCGCTAGCTTAGCGCGTGTTGAAGGTCGCTTGAGCGGCCTTATCCGGATTGGGCACGTTGGACGAATTGGCGTTTGGCTGGCCGCTGAGGAAGCTGCGAGCATCCTGCAAGCCGGCGTTGTACTCCACATCCTGCATGACCATCGAATTGGCGATGGTCCATTCGCGGCTCACCGTGCCTGAGCTCGGTTGCACCCGCATCTCCGCCAGCACCTCGGCCTGGCCGGCGCCCGCCGCCAGTTTGTCCAGCCAGGTTTTCGCCCAGGCAGACAGTTCCGGTTCACGAATGTTATGCGCCATCAGCTTGAGGGCGTTGCGGGCCTTGGGCATCTCACCCGTGTAGGCGTAGGCCAGCGCAGCCTGTCGCGCCAGGGTGTTGACCTCGTGCGCGTTCTTCCAGGCGTTGATGGCCGCCTGCAGCGTGGCCTCGTCCGGCGCGGCGCCGGCCTTCAACCCGGCCTGGAACAGCGCGGACGCCGCCTCCGCCGATTTCGGATCCAGCGCCAGCGCGCGATTCAGGCTGCCTCGCGCGGCGTCCAACTGGCCCAGGCGCAGCTGGGCTTCACCCAGCAGATAAAACACTTCCGCGCCGGCGTCCGGCTTGCTCGTCGCCGCGGTCAGGTAGGGCAGGGCGTCCTTGGGGTTGCCCCAGTCGATCTGCGCGCGGCTGAGCACGCGCCGGGCGTAGGCGTTGGCCGGATAGCGCGCAGCCGCCTCGGCGGTCTTGCGCAGCAGCGACTTGCCGGTCTTGCTGTCCGGGCAGGACTTGAGCGCCGCCTCCGTCAGCACGAACTCGCCCGACGATTCCGACAGGGTGTCGAAGTTCATCACGGCCGCCGGCAACGTGGGAATGTGTACCGTCAGCACCGCCTGCTTTTGCAGCCGGTAGCGCCACAGCGTGGTGCTCAAGTCGTTCACCTTGAGGCCGTAGGCCTGCTCGAAGGCCTCGGTGATCGGCACGTCGCGATAGACCGCGCTCAGGTAGTCGGTCAGGTGCTTGCGGTTGTCGTCGGTGGACAGCATGTAGTGCGTCAGCAGCCAGGAGCGGGCGGCGAACTCCAGCTTGATGCCGGCGGTGGAGGCGTAGTTCTGGCCCTGCGAGTCGTTCTGCTCCAGCACGTCCTTGTATTCCAGGCTGTAGCGATGGCCGTTCCCGAGGAAGTCCAGGTAGCGGCCCAGGTTGACCGGCGTGCGGCCGACCACCATCTCGGTATCGGTGAAGCGCACGCTGGCGAAGTAATGCGCCATGCCGTCGATGAAGGAGATCGGCGCGCGAATGTCGGTGTAGCGGTACAGGAAGTGGCGGGTATAGGCCTCGTACAGGGCCGACAGGCCTTCCTCGTCGCCGGGCGCGAGCCGCACGCCGTAGCCCTGCACGCCGGCGCTGCAGCTGTTGTACAGGCCGATGGCGTTGGCCGGCTGCCGGACGCCCAGCGGATTCAGCGCCACCGCGCCGTCGTGATAATAGAACGTCAGCCGCGGCTCGGCGCCGCTGGACTTGAGGAAGGGCTGGGTGTAAAGCCGCAGCATGTAGTCGAGCTTCTCTAGCTGATTGAGCAGGTCCGCGACCTGGCTGTTGCTGGTGTTCGAATACACCACCAGGTGCTGGCTCTCGGCGCGGAACCACGGCGAGGCGTGGCGCTGGCCGGCCACCACCACGCTGGGGGCCGTCGCCGGCTGCTGCTGTTGCGCTTGCGCGCTTATCCAGGCGGAGCTGCCGAGCAGGACCGCGACGTACCAAGGTTTGAGCATTATTTTTCCGTTTGTCCCATAAAAGTCGCGGTTGATCGCGGCTATGCGCAGCTGGTCGCACGGGAATTGCGTCCGGCCTGTCGCTAAACTACAGTGGCATTATAGATAATATTCGTTCCGGGAGCGTCGTATGCTGAGTTTTATTCTTTGGCTGGGCCTGCTTTTCCTGTGCTGGCCGCTGGCTTTGTTGGCGCTGGTGCTGTATCCCTTGTTCTGGCTGCTCACGCTGCCGTTCCGCCTGATCGGCATCGGCGTGGAGGGCGTGTTCGAGCTGCTGCGCGCCATCGTCCTGCTGCCGGCGCGCATCCTGCGCGGCTCGCCGAGCCGCTGATGCCCACCGGCGATCGCGTCAGTCGCGGTCCGGTGCGCCCAGTGGAAAGTGGGGACGGAACCAGCGCGCCTCGTCCACCGCGCGGGCAAACGATGGGCGCGCAAGCAATCGGGCGCGGTAGGCGCGCAGCAGCGGGAACTGCGCGGCGATCGGAACGGTCCAGTCGGCGTAGAACAGGGCAGGCGCGGCGGCGCAGTCGGCCAGCGTGAAATCCCGGCCTGCGGCCCAGGTCCTGTCGGCCAGATATCCTTCAAGCCAGGCGTAGGCGGCTTCCAGCTTGCCTGCCGCAAAGGCGAGTCCTTCCGCCTTCTTGGCCGCATCGCCCGTCAGCGCCTCGCCGACCGCGTGCTGCACCGGGCTCATCACATGCAGATCAAAAAAGCGATCCATGAAACGCGTCTCCAGCGCGGCGGCAGGATCCGCCGGCAGCAGGCGCACCGGCCCGGGATGGGCGAGCTGCAGGTGCTCGATGATGATGCTGGTTTCGGCGACGTTACGCTCGCCGTCCACCAGCAGCGGAAATTTGCGCAGCGGCCAGCGCCGCAGCCATTCGGCCGTGTGCTGCGGCGTGTCAGGCCCGATGCTGCGGAATTCGAAGGGGGTCTCATTTTCGTAAAGCGCGATCAGCACCTTTTGGGTGTATGAGGAAAACGAATGGCCGTACAGTGCGAGTGACATGGTGAGCGTCTCCGGTGGGTCAGGACAGGTTTTGTTTGAGATAGGCTTCGAGTTTCGCCAGGTGCTGCTTGCCGCCTTCGACGGCGCCGAACTTTTCGATCACCTCGTCGCGCGATTCCTGGTCGGGGTATAGCTGGCGCAGAGTGAGCAGGGTGCCGCTGCCAACTTCCTGCAGCGTGATGCTGGCTTCGAACCACATCCGCTTGCCGCAGCCCTGGTCATACACCAGCCTGGATGGTGGCGTGATTTCCTTGAATACCGCATGGTTGGGATAGCGGGTGCCGTCAGGCCCCACCATGTCGAAGGTCCAGCTGCCGCCGACCCGGAAGTCCATGCTGACATGTTCGTTCCGGAAGCCGTCCGGCCCCCACCAACGATTCACATGCTCAGGCTCGGTCATGGCCTTCCAGATCAGCTCCCGCTTAAAAGGCAGCTCGCGCTGCAATACCAGTTCACGTTCGGATTCATTCGTTGCCATCGTCGTTTCCTTTCTGTTTTTCCAGGGTATGCAGATAATCTTCCAGGCGGTCCAGGCGGGACTCCCAGATCTTGCGCTGTTCGTCTATCCAGCCTGATGCCGTCTCCAGGCTCGCCTTTTCCAGGCGACAGGGCCGCCATTGCGCATTCTTGCCGCGGCTGATTAACTTGGCCTTTTCCAGCACTTTCAGATGCTTGGTGATGGCGGGCATGGACATCTCAAACGGCTCCGCCAGTTCGCTCACCGTGGCTTCGCCCCTGCCTAGCCGCGCCAGCATGGCGCGCCGCGCCGGATGGGCCAGGGCGGTGAAGACCGCGTCCAGTTGATGTTCGTATTTAACCATGTGGTTAAATTAACGCGAAAAGAACCGCCTGTCAATGGGTGACGGCGGCAGTGCGGGGGTTAGAAGTCGACCAGGAAACCGGCGCCCAGCGACTTTTGCTTGTAGTTGTAGTCGATCAGGCTTTGGCCGTAGCCGCTGAACAATTGCAGGTAGCCCTTCAGATTGGCGACCACCGGGAAGGCCCAGCCGGCCTGCAGGGCGCCGCGTCCATTCTTGAAGTTGTGGCGCGCCATCAGCGTGAACTCATGGCCGTCGTTGCGGTAGCTCAGGTTCAGGTCGCCATGGCCGAGATAGTCGACGATGTCGATGTTGTCGTTGTCCGAGCGGGCATTATCCAGCCGCTTCCAGATGCGCAACTGCGCGGCCAGCTTACCGTGCTCGGCGCCCACTTCCGCATATATCCGGTTCCAGCTGCGCGACAGCGTCGACGTTTGGCCGTTCGACTGGTGCATCACGGCCAGCGTCAGGTAGCGGACGTCGAGGGCGCTGCCCAGGTTCAGGTTCAGCGGCGAGGTCAGCATCAGCTCGGGCTGGTAGTTGGTCTCACGGAAGGGGCTCGATGCGGCGCGGTTGTAGGCCTGCCAGAAGCTGTTCTGGGTGTAGCCGAACCACAAGTCGACCGGGGTTTTGAACGCCTGCTCGATCATCTTCATCTTGAAACTGAGCTGGTAGGTCAGCTCCGTGTGCTGGGATTTGATGCCAGCCGGCGTGAAATTCTCAAAAGGCGCATCATTGGAACTGGTGCTGTAGTTGGCCAGCAGCAGATAGGTGTCGTGGTGCGGCCGGAAGTTGAACACGCCGCGCTTGGCCGAGCGGTCCAGCTCCCACCACTGCACCATGCGCGAGACGGTGTCTTCCGGCGGAATGGTGGTGATGGCCGCCACCTTGGGCGGCAGCAGCGGCGCGGCGGGCGGCTCGTTCGGCTGGGTGCTGGACGGCTGCGTCAGCGCGGTCGCCAGCCTGCTGACCTTGCTGTCATTGCCGGCGTCGGGCACGCCGACCGCGGCGCCGCCGACGCTTTGCAGCGCGGGGCCGGTCTTGGCGAGGGCGTCGTAGCAGGCCAGGCGGGCGCTGGCGTCGCCCAGCACGGAGCAGCGTTCGATGCGCAATTCGAGGTCGGTGGCCGCCGGCGGCGGAGCGGATTGGGCCAAAGCCAGAGCCGGGGCCAGGCCGAAGGAGAGAAGAAGGGCGTGTTTGGAGCGTACAGTCATGTGGGTCTTTCAGTTAAACTTGAAACTTATTCTACAGACTATAGTAATTGCTGCTAGTCAGGTCGCACGGATGACCTTGCCTTGCCACTTGAAATTTGCTGTTATCGCCGCACGTGAGACTTCCTGCATTCATATTGCACCAAGGAGAGAATGATGACCCGCAAGACCCCCATCGAGCGTTACCGCAACATTGGCATCAGCGCGCACATCGACGCTGGCAAGACCACGACCACGGAGCGCATCCTGTTTTATACCGGCGTCAATCACAAAATCGGCGAGGTGCACAATGGCGCCGCGACGATGGACTGGATGGAGCAGGAACAGGAACGCGGGATCACCATCACCTCGGCCGCCACCACCGCCTTCTGGAAAGGCATGGCGGGCAATTTCCCCGAACACCGCATCAACATCATCGACACGCCCGGCCACGTCGACTTCACCATCGAGGTCGAGCGTTCCATGCGCGTGCTGGACGGCGCGGTCATGGTGTATGACGCGGTCGGCGGCGTGCAGCCGCAGTCGGAAACCGTGTGGCGCCAGGCGAACAAGTACGCCGTGCCGCGCATCGCCTTCATCAACAAGATGGACCGCGTCGGCGCGGACTTCTTCCGCGTGCGCGAGCAGATCGCCTCGCGGTTGAAGGGCGCAGCCATTCCGATCCAGATTCCGCTGGGCGCCGAGGACAACTTCCACGGCGTGGTGGACCTGGTCAAGATGCGCGCGATTAACTGGGACGACGAGAGCCTGGGCGTCAAGTTCACCTACGAGGACATCCCCGCGCACCTGCAGGGGCTGGCCCAGGAGTGGCACGACAAGATGGTCGAAGCGGCCGCCGAGGGCTCGCCCGAGCTGCTGGAAAAATACCTGGACGGCGGCGTGCTGACCGAGGACGAGATCAAGGCCGGCCTGCGCCTGCGCACCATCCGCAACGAGATCGTGCCGATGCTGGCCGGAAGCGCGTTCAAGAACCGCGGCGTGCAGGCGATGCTGGACGCGGTGGTCGAGTACCTGCCGTCGCCGGTGGACGTGCCGGCAATCGCCGGCCATGACGAGGACGACAATCCGATCGAGCGCCATCCGACCGACAGCGATCCGTTCTCGGCGCTGGCGTTCAAGATCATGACCGATCCGTTCGTCGGCCAGCTGACCTTCTTCCGCGTGTATTCGGGCGTGGTCAATTCCGGCGACACGGTCTACAACCCGACCAAGAGCCAGAAGGAACGCCTGGGCCGCATCCTGCAGATGCACGCCAACGAGCGCAAGGAGATCAAGGAAGTCTACGCCGGCGACATCGCGGCGGCGGTGGGCCTGAAGGGCGTGACCACCGGCGACACCTTGAGCTCGCCGGACCACGTGATCGTGCTGGAAAAGATGATCTTCCCGGAACCGGTGATCTCGCAGGCGGTCGAGCCGAAGACCAAGGCCGACCAGGAAAAGATGGGCATCGCCCTGAACCGGCTAGCGCAGGAAGACCCGTCGTTCCGCGTGCACACGGACGAGGAATCGGGCCAGACCATCATGTCCGGCATGGGCGAGCTGCACCTGGAAATCCTGGTGGACCGCATGCGGCGCGAGTTCAGCGTCGAGGCGACCGTGGGCAAGCCGCAGGTGGCCTACCGCGAAACCATCCAGCGCACGGCCAGCGATGTCGAAGGCAAGTTCGTCAAGCAGTCCGGCGGACGCGGGCAGTACGGCCACGTGGTGCTGACGCTGGAGCCGCTGGAGCCGGGCAAGGGTTACGAGTTCGTCGACGCCATCAAGGGCGGCGTGGTGCCGCGCGAGTTCATTCCTGCCGTCGACAAGGGCGTGCAGGAGACCTTGCGCAGCGGCGTGCTGGCCGGTTATCCGGTGGTCGACGTCAAGGTCACGCTGACCTTCGGCTCCTACCACGACGTCGACTCGAACGAGAACGCCTTCCGCATGGCCGGCTCGATGGCCTTCAAGGACGGCATGCGGCGCGCCGATCCCGTGCTGCTGGAGCCGATGATGCAGGTGGAAGTGGAAACGCCGGAAGAGTTCATGGGCAACGCCATGGGCGACCTGACGGCGCGGCGCGGCATGGTGCAGGGGATGGACGAGATCCCGGGCGGCGGCGGCAAGATCATCCGCGCGCTGGTGCCGCTGGCCGAGATGTTCGGCTACTCCACCACGCTACGTTCGCTGACGCAGGGCCGGGCCACGTACACGATGGAGTTCAAGCACTACGCGGCCGTGCCCAAGCACATCCTCGACCAGATCGCCGTCTCGTCCAAGGCGCGCCACTGATCAGTCGAAGACCTTCAGCTTGAGCTGGACGGAAATGGCGCCATAGAGCCGGTCCTTATAGGTCGGCACGATGGCGACATTGACGCCCACGCTCTTGTATTCGAAGCTGGCGGTGGGGATCGCCGCCAGGAACCAGCCGCCGTCGCGCATCTTCGGGTAGCCGCTGAAGCCGCCCGCCACCGCGCCCAGCCGCACCGGGCCGACCTTCCACGGCTGGTAGTACACGCCGACGTAATTCGAGTAGGCGCGGTCGCTGTTGTAGAAGCGGCCCGCCGTGGCCGAGGCCACCGTCGAGAAGCGGTACTCGCCGCCCAGGCCGGGATTGCTGTCGTTCAGGCCCTTGTCGCGCTGAAAATGGTAGGAGTAGAAACCGCCGTTCAGCCACACTTCCTTCAGCGGCGCCGCTTCGATGGTTTCGAAGGTGTCGGCCGCCGCCGCGCCGGACAGGCAGGCCAGCATCACCGCGCCGGCAATACGCAAACTTTTGATCATCCGAAGCTTTCTTCGTCAGGTTGAGGACGATGGATTATAGCGAAGGATCGCGCTTGCCGGTCACCGCACTGGCGGCGCAGGTTTGCCGCGCCGTATGCTGCGCGGGGCGCGCGCCTGCTTCTGGCATCATGGGCGCCTGGCACGGGAGGTGGATGATGCAGCACTCAGCCGAAGGAAGGCCGGGCATGGACGCCGCGAGCGAGCGGCGCCTGCTGCTGCGCGCCACCGTCGTCACCGGCGGGGCGTTGGCGGTGGCGACGGCCTGGCCGTTCATCGCCAGCTTGTGGCCCAGCGCCCGCGCGCTGGCCGCCGGTGCGCCGGTCGATGCCGACCTGACACGGCTGGCCGCCGGCGATCTGATGACCGTCGAATGGCGCGGCCGCCCGGTCTGGATCCTGCACCGAACGCCGGCCATGCTGGCTTCGCTGGAGGCGGACGCGGCGCGGCTCAACGATCCAGCCTCGGCCCGGTCGCAGCAGCCGCCTGCGTGCCGCAACAGCGTGCGGGCGCTGCGGCCGGAATACTTCGTGGCCGTCGGCATCTGCACCCACCTGGGCTGCGTGCCGACGTTCCGGCCGGAAGCCGGCGCGGCCGACTTGGGCGCCGACTGGCCGGGCGGCTTTTACTGCCCCTGCCACGGCTCGCGCTTCGACCTGGCCGGCCGCGTGTTCCGCAACGTGCCGGCGCCGCTGAACCTGGAGGTGCCACCGTACAGCTTTCCCGATCCCGCGCACGTGCGGGTCGGCGCCTGAAGGCGCGGCCGATCGGCACTCCCGTTGATCTGGATTAGAGCCTAACGATGGCATGGGCCTGGAACTGGCCGCGCGCGCCGGCTACAACCCGAACGCGGCGATCTCGGTGTGGAACAAGATGGCGGCGGCCAACAAGGGCAAGGCGCCGGCCGAGTTCCTGTCCACGCATCCGTCCGACCAGACCCGCATCGCCGAGCTGAGCGCGCTCATGCCCAGGGTGGCGCCGCTGTACGAGGCGGCGCGGCGCTAGCTGCGCGGCTCGCGCGGAGGCGCCTCGCTGATGCCGTAGGCCGCCGGCCAGTCGGCGGGCAGGTGCCAGGTGCCGAACACGCGGTCGAGGAAGGGCAGGGTCGACGAGAAATTGCGGTCCAGCGGCGCCACGCTGGTGTGGTGCCAGTGGTGGAAGGCCGGCGTGGCGATGATCGATTCCAGCGGGCCGAGCCGGACCCGCAGGTTCGAATGGATGAAGAATCCCCAAATGGTGCCGATGACGATCACCAGCGCCGGCGTGGCGCTGCCGCCCGCGCTGGCGCCGGCCAGGCCGAGGATGTACAGCGGCGTCATGCCGAACAGCCGGGTGACGACCATGTCGACCGGATGCGCGTGCGTGTTGATCAGGAAGTACAGGTGCTCGGGCTTGTGATGCACCGAATGGAAATGCCACAGCCACGGCAGCTTGTGGCTCAGCCGGTGGCCCCAATAAAAGCCCACCTCGGCGATCAGCAGGGACAGCGGCAGCTTGACCACCAGCGGCAACGCGCCCACCGCGGCAGGCACGGCGGCCGGCAGCACCGCTTGCGCGGCCACGGCGACCACGGCCATCAACGCGCTCAGGACGGCGGCCGGCAGCAGGCTGTTAAGAAAATACAGGCCCAGATTGATGGCCAGCGCGCGCCGCGGCAGATGCGCCTTGCGCACCGCGAGCCAGCGCTCGAGCGGCACGAACACCAGCGACAGCAGCACCAGCCACACGCACAGCCGCGCGACGTTGACGGCGAAGGTGGGCAGGTAGGCGAGCAGGGCGTTCATCGAAATCATGGTGCGAATAATAGCGGAAACAATGGCGAAAACAAAAATGCCGGACGCGAACGTCCGGCATCGATTGCAGCTGGCGGCGAATTAAGCGGCCTTGGCTTTGCGGCGGCGCGCTGCGAAAGCGACCAGGCCCAGGCCCAGGCCCATCATGCCCCAGGTTTGCGGCTCAGGCACGGCCACCATCGACACGCCGTCCAGCAGCGAGAACGGTGGCACGCCGGCTGGCGTACCCACGGCCAGGAAGCTCAGCACTTCGCTGGCGCCGTTGGCGGTGAAGGTGAAGGTTTCTTTCTGCCAGCCGGTGAAGCCGTGGTTGGCGTTCTGCTTCACTTCGGTCGACTGGGTCTGGTTGCCGAACGAGACTTTCCACTGTTCGGTGGTGGCGCCGTTGAAGGTGTACTGCTGCGCGCCAGCCCAGTAGAAGCTCAGGCTGTATTTCTGGCCGGCGACCAGGCCGTTGACGGTCTGGGTCAGCGGAGCCATTTCGAAGGCGCCGTCGGCTGCGACGAAGTTGCCGCCGGCCGGGCTGGCGCCCAGGCCGTTGGCGGCGCCGTTACCGGCACCCCACAGTTGCAGGTTGCCGTAGCTGCCGGTGACGCCGCCGTTGTCGACGTTCGAGGCGTTGAACAGGAAGTTGTAGCCGTTGCTGTTCCAGCCTTGCAGCTGATGGCCACCCCAGCCGATTTGGCCGTAGTTGCCGGTTTCAAAACCGCCGTTGACGATCAACTCGCCAGGCACGGCGGCATTTGCGATGCCGGTGCTCAGGGCTGCGGCTGCGGTCAGGGCTAACATCATCGATTTAAAGCGCATGTATAAACTCCGGATTTCATATTTGAGGCGGACGGCCGGCCGCCGGCGGCGCGGAACTGTGAATTCAGCGAACTTGCTCTAAAAACATTATGAATGAATAATGTTCGAATTGGAACATTTTTAATTTGTAAAGTAAGTTGAGATAGCTACAATCGGTATGCTAGAAATGTTAGCGCTCCCTCGAGAAACACAAAAAAAAAGCGGCTTCAGATCGTGATGCGCCAGCCGATCTTTTCAGCGCCGGCCATGGCCAGCCAGAATACGGCGGTGAAGCTGGCGGCGAACGCCAGCGAGGCCACGAACGGGCCCAAAGCCGGGGTCAGGGGACCGCTGAAAACCGTGGCGTAAAGCGGCGCCATGATGCCGCTGCCTTCGATGACGCAAGTCGCGATCCAGGAGCCGGCGTAGGCGGCGATGGCGTTCAGGCCCATGGCGCGGCCCAGCGGCGGCCAGCCGCGCACGTCGATCATCTGGTGCGCCAGTGCGATGACCAGCATGCCGAATCCGCCGGTCCACAGCACGAACGACGAGGTCCACAACTGTTTGTTCAGCGGCAGCGCCAGCGACCACAGGCCGCCGGCCAGCATCGCCGCCGCGCCGGCCAGTGCCAGCGTGCGGGTCCGCCCGCGCCGCAGCCAGTCGCCGGCGCGCAGCCCGAGGATGACCGTGGCCAGCGACGGCAGCGTGCCCAGGATGCCCTCGGGGTCGTGGCCGATGCCGGTGGCGGCGTCGTACTGGTAGGCCAGGTGGCCGAGCAGCGCGCTGTCGACGCGGTCGGGCAGGTTCACGCCCGGCTCCAGCGAACCGCCGGCGGCCAGCAGGCCCCAATACCCCAGCACGATGGCCGCGAATACGGCCCACTGCGCGCGGGCGCTGCGCACATGGATGGCCAGCAGCCCCGCAGCGGCGAAACAGATACCGGTCCGCTGCAGCACGCCGAACAGGCGGAAGCCACGCCCGTTCAGCAGCAGCATCGCCACCACATGCAGCGCTATCCCCAGCAGCACGATGCGCACGGCGCGCAGCAGCACCGGGCGCGCAAGGTCCTTGGCGTTGGCGCCGGCATCAAGGCGCGGCCCCAGCGCGAGATTGATCGAGACGCCGACGATCAGCAGGAAAATGGGGAAGATGAAGTCCGGCGGCGTGCAGCCATGCCATTCGGCGTGCTCCAGCCAGGGGTAGACGTGCGACCAGTCGCCGGCGTCGTTCACCAGCAGCATGGCGGCCACCGTCAGGCCGCGTACCGCGTCGATAGAATTGATGCGCATAGTTTTCGAGTTTAAAGCTGCAATTTGAAATGCAGGCGGTTGAGGCCCGCCGCCAGCGCCATGACGATGATGGCGTAGGCAAGGGCCCATAGGAATCCGGGCCAACCGGAGCCCAGCACGTCCGGCAGCGCCAGGTGCAGCAGCTGCATCAGCGCGTAGACGATGTAGGGAATGATATAAACCAGCAGCGGATTGGCCGCCGCCGGCCGGACCAGCGCCACCCAGCCGCTGATGCGCCGCTGGTCGACCAACCAGTACAGCGCCGCGAACAGCAGCACGCAGATGGCGGCGCTGTAAAGCGCCCAGCTTGGCGTCGCATAGATCTTCGATATCTTGAACCAGGGCCGCAGCACGAAGGCGATCGCGGTCAGCGCCAGCGCAAGCAGCAGCGCATCGCGGAACGGCTTGCCGCGCCCTTGGCCGAAGAAGATCAGCGACGTCGCCATGCCGCACAGCGCGATGGATGTGTGGACCGCGTTCTCGGCCTGCGCGCCCAGCAGCTGCAGGACCGCCGGCGGTTGGCCCTCGGCCGCATGGGTAGCGATGTACAGGCCCGTACAGGCCAGCACCAGCGCGACGAGCGGCAGAATGCGCGCACGCGCAAGCTCCCACGCCACAGCGCTGTACAGGTATGCCCAGCCTATCAATCCCAATATGCCCCACCATTGCGGCGCGAGCCGCAGGCTGCCATCGGCGCCGCCGCGAAACGCCAGCGCCAGTGCCACCAGCCCGCAAACGCCGGCCGCCCGCAAGGCCAGCGACAACATCCTGTTCTCGAAACGATGGACGGCCCACACCAGCATCGCGCAGCCGTAGAACAGCAGCGACCACAGATGGATGGACATGCCCATCGCCGCCTCGTTGTAGCCATCCTCCGCGTTGACCATGAAGACGCCGAGCACCAGCAAGCCGGCGGCGCGTGCGAGCACGTGCCGCCAACGCTGGGTCGCCGTGTCGCCAGCCGCCTGCCGCTGCGCCATGGCGAACGGTATCGACATGCCGACGATGAACAGGAAGGCCGGGAACACCACGTCCGGGAAGGTCATGGCGTCGGCGTCGGCCGGGGCGTGTTCCATCCAGGCCGGCATCCCGCGCACGCCGGCCAGCGTGTTCACGAAGATCATGACCAGGATGGTGACGCCGCGGAAGGCGTCGATCGCCAGTATCCGCGCCGGTTTAGAGTTTGCCACGCAGGCCCAGGTAGTATTGACGGCCGTTCGAATACGAGGCGATCGGCTGGTCCTTGTTGGTGCCGTAGTAGCGCAGCACCGCGTTGTTCAGGTTCAGCGCATCGAAAGTGATCGACAGGTTCTCGTTGATCTTGTAGCTGACCGACGCCGCCAGGTTGCCGGTTCCCGCCATCACCTGCGGGAAGCTGTTGTACAAGCCGCCCGAGAAGCTGGAGCGGTAGGTGTAGGCCAGGCGTGCGCTCAAGCGGTCGTCCTCGTAGTAGGTCTCGGCGTTGTAGGTGTTTTTCGAGTTGCCGACCACCGGCAGGCCGTCGTCCGCCTTGCCGTCGGTGTAGGTGTAGTTGGCCACCACGCCCACGCCGCCGAACAGGTGCTGCTGGTACGCCAGTTCCACGCCCTTGTTCTTGGCCGCGATATTGGTCGGCGACGAGATGGCGTAACTGTCGAAGCGCTTGAACGAATTGTTGAAGTAGGTGAGGTTGGCCGTGCCGTAGGTGACGTAGGATGACATGTCCATGTAGAACACGCCGGCCGACAGCAGCGCTTTCGGCGCGAAGTACCATTCCAGCGCGACGTCGTAGTTGGTCGAGCGGACCGGCTTCAGTCTCGGGTTGCCGCTGCTGCCGGTCAGGTTGGTGTCGTTCAGCGTCACCGCGCCGACCATCGCGCTGAAGTCGGGCCGCGCCATCGTCTTGGCGACGGCGGCGCGGGCCACCAGCTTGGGCGACAGGTCGATCTTGAAGTTCGCGCTCGGCAGGAAGTCGTTATAACCGCTCTGGTTCAGCGTCGGCGTGTACGGGCCGTTCACGTTGTCCTGGCCAATGGGATGGTCGCCACCGGGGATGTTGGTGATGGTGGCCTGGTTGGTGTGCACATAGCGCACGCCGACGTTTCCGCGCCAGCCGTCGCCGGCCAGGTTGACCATGCCGTAGATGGCGCTTGCCTTCTCCTTCACGTCCATCTCGCCGGCCCAGTTCTCGGTGGTGGGGCCGCCTGCCAGGTCGTACTTGGCCGCCCAGGCGGCGATGTCGGCGGGATTGATCTGCCACACGTTGCGCAGGAAGCCACCGCCGTTGGTGATGCCGTTGCCGAAGTTGGATGGGTAGGTCGAGCCATTCCAGGCCGGCAGTGGCGCCGAGGTGGTGCCGTCGCAGGCCTTGCAGCTGCGGTTTTCCGGCTGGCTTACGCTGCGGTGGTGTTCGGCGAAGCGCACGCCGAACTTGGCCGACTCCATGACGCCGCGGTCCAGCCGCAGTTCGGCGTCGGCCTGCGCGTATTTTTCGGCGTCCTTGGTGATGACGTGCGAGCCCCAGGCGGAGGCGGTGACGTAGTTGGTGAACTTGGACGTATCCGCGCCGGGGAAGGACATGGTGGCCGGCGACAGGCCGTTCAGCGTGTAGCTGGAGCCGGCGCCGGTCAAGCCTGCCTCGTAGCCGATATCGGCCGGAGTCTTGCCGGTGCCGCGCGTGTAGCCCACGCTGCCGCTGACGCGCAGGTCCTGGTTGACCTTGTAGCTGCCATCGAGATCGATGTAGGCCGACGAGGACGACGAGCCGGGACGGTAGATCTGGTCGCCGAAGGCCGAATACAACGACGAGTTGTAGGTCTGCGTGGCGCTGACGGCCGGGTACTGCGAGGCCGGGATCGTCGCCGCCACCAGCGTGCCGCTCTTGATGGTGTAGGCCGAAGGGATCACGCCGACCGGGGCGCCGGTGTCGGGGTTGGTGGCGTTGATGTTGGCGGCGATGTTGTTGTAGAAGCTGCGGTTGTAGTTGGCCGCGTCCAGCTGCGAGCTGAAGCCGTTGATGTCGAAGCTCAGGTCCTTGTTCGGCTTGAACTGAAGGTCGAAGGCGCCGCCTGTGCGTTTGCGGGTCTGCTCGAACAGCGATGCGCTGATGCCGGCCGGCGCCAGAATGCCCGCCAGCTCGGGATGCGCCTTGGCCGCGTTGCTGTCGGCGGCGATGGCGGTGTAGCCGTAGAACTCCTGGCCGTCGCGGCGCTCATGGCGTTTTTCCGAGAACAGCTGCACCAGCACGCCGAAGGTCTTGGCGTCGTTCTTCCAGCCGATCAGCGCATTCACTTGCGGATCGGTCTTGCTGGGCAGGTCGGCGTAGATGGCCTGGGCCGAGGCTTCCAGCGTCAACTGCTTCTTGAAGTCCAGCGGCTTGCGGGTTTCGATATTGACCGAGCCTGCCACGCCGCCTTCCACCATGTCGGCCTGCTGGCTTTTCTGCACCGTGACGGCGCTGACGATTTCCGATGGCAGCAGCGCGTAGCTCACGCTGCGGCCGACGGCGCCCGCCTGGTCCAGCACGAACCAGTCGCCAGTGCCTATGGTGTGGCCGTTGACCTGCGTCTGCGTCAGGCTGGAGCTGGTGCCGCGGATGCTCACGCGGTCGTTCTCGGCGAAGCCGCCTTCGCCGCCGGCGGAGGAGGAGATGTTCACGCCCGGCACGCGCTGGATCGCATCGGCCACATTCTTGTCTGGCATTTTTCCGATGTCTTCGGCCGATACCACTTCGGACAGCGTATCGCTATTGCGCTTGCGGGTCAGCGCCTGCTGCAGGGAGGCGCGGATGCCGGTGACCACCACTTGTTCCAGCGGTTGGCCGTTGTCGCCGGCCGTTTGCTGCGCCATTGCGGGCGCCGCCGCGCACGCGAGCATCAATGCCACCGCCGACGCGATCGGCGTTAGCGCCGTTTTCATCCCTGCTTTGCTGTCCATCTAAGCTCCCTCGATAATAGTTTTAGTGTGGGCAGATTCTCCCTAGTCTTCCTTAACGAAATCCAAAAGGAACCTTAAGGGTTTCCTAACGCTGTGGCGCGCAGGCGATTGACAGGAGCACAAGAAGATGCGTAGATACGGGCTTCACGAAAGAGGTGGCGACACATGAAGATATGCCTGGTCGAGGACGACCTGGAATTGGGCAAGGCCTTGCAAGCGGCCTTGCAGGATGCGGGACAGGAAGTGGTATGGGTGCGCCGCGCCAGCGACGCGCGCCATTGGGTAGAAAACGAACCGTTCGACGCGGTGCTGCTCGACCTGGGCCTGCCCGACGGGAACGGCATCGACGTGCTGCGCGAGCTGCGGGCGTCCGGCCACACGCTGCCCATCCTGGTCATCACCGCGCGCGACAGCCTGGAGGACCGCTTGAATGGCCTCGATCGCGGCGCCGACGACTATCTGGTCAAGCCCTTCGTCGTCACGGAGCTGCTGGCGCGCCTGCGCGCGGTGATGCGGCGCGCCACCGGCTGGAGCGAATCCGGTGAGCCGGTGTGGAAGGTCAAGGACCTGGTGCTGGACGATAAGCGCATGCTGCTGACCCGCGCCGGCGTCAACGTGGTGCTGTCCAAAACCGAGTTCGCGCTGCTGCACGCGCTGATGCGCTACCCGGATCGCGTGCTGACCCGGCGCGAGCTTGAATCGCGCGCGCTGCCGCACAGCGAGGGCGCGGCGTTGGACGTCCACATGTCGCACCTGCGGCAGAAAATCGGCGAGGGCTATATCCGCACGGTGCGCGGCGTCGGCTACGTGGTCGACAAATGACGATGCATAACCGCTCGCTGTTCAAGCGCCTGCTGTTCGGCTTCATCGCGGTGATGATGCTGATCTGGCTGGCGAACCTGGCGCTGGATGTGTACGAGACCCGCACCAGCAAGCGCCGCGACATGCAGCGCGAACTGCGCGCCAGCGCCTTGCGCATCATCGTGCTGATGCAAACCATCGGCGAGCGGCCGCCCGAACAGCTCCAGCCACTGGTGCGCAAGATGGAACAGCTGCACTACGCGCTGTACACGGAACTGGGCTGGTACATCCCCGCGCTGCAAACGCAGGTCTGGCGGCACGGGCAGCTGGTCTACGCCTCGCCGGATGCCGGCCTGCCGCCCACCGATGCCGCCGCCGGCCCGTACCGGCAGCCGCTCAGGGATGGCTGGGTGGTCTCGGTGGAAGACGATCCCGCCACCGGCGTCACGGTGCGCATGGCGACCGAGGTGATAGGCGAATGGATGCTGCAGGTATCAAGTATCGGCTACTACTTTGCACCGCTGTTGTTCAGCATACCGTTCCTGCTGCTGCCGGCATGGTTCATCATACGTGTCGGCTTGCGGCCGTTGAAGTCCATCGTCGGCGAGATCGAGGAGCGCTCGGCCACCGATTTATCGCCGCTGGCGCCGTCGCCGTACCTGGAGCTCTCGCCGCTGGTCGGCTCGGTGAACCGCCTGATGGAGCGTCTGACCGAGCGGCTGGAGCGCGAGCAGGAATTCCTGGTCGACGCCGCGCATGAACTTAAGACGCCGCTCTCCATCATCCAGATCAACGCCGACACGCTGGCTACCACGCGCACCGCGCAGCGGGTGGAGGAGGCCGGGCAAGGCTTGCGCACCGGCGTGCAGCGCGCCACGCACACGGTCCATCAGTTGCTGGCTTTGGCCCGCTCCGGCGGCGACCGCGATCACGCCAGCCTGGTGCCGCGCGACCTGGTCGAACTGGTGGCGGACCGCCTGGCGCTGGCCGGCCAGATCGCCGCCACGCGCCACGTGGAAATCGAACTGCAGGCGCCGGAGCGCTGCGTCCTGCCGATGCACCTGGAAAGCATGGCGTCGCTGATCGATAACCTGGTCAGCAACGCCGTCAAGTATTCGCCCGAAGGCGGGCGCGTGACGGTCTCCATCATGGAAGCCGATGGGGGCGTGGACTTCTCGGTGGCCGACCAGGGCCCCGGCATCGCCCCGGAAATGCAGCGCAAAGTGTTCGAGCGCTTCTTCCGGTTGCCCGACCAGGACCAGGCGGGCAGCGGTCTTGGGCTGGCGATTGCCGAGCGGGCCGCCGCGCGCAACCAGGGCCGTATCCTGCTGGCGAATCGCGACGATGGCGCAGGGCTGGTGGTGAGGGTAAGCTTTACGCAAAACCCGGCCTGAACGTGTCAAATTTGCCATATAATCTGGCCGCTGAAACTCTTAAACGCCGCCATGAATTATCTGACCCGCTTTCGCCCGCTGATCCTCGCTGTGCCGCTGCTGCTGGCCGGCTGCCAATCCACCATGCAGCGCATCGCCGATTGCAAGGTAGGCGACTGGAACGCCATCGGCCATAAGGACGGCCTGCAAGGCGAACCGGCCGACTATGCGGAGCGCAAGGACTTCTGCGACGACCACGCCGACGCCAAGCAGCCCGCCGCCAACGGCGCGGAGGCGCAGTACACCGCCGGCTGGGCGCAGGGGAACTGGGACTTGTGGTCGCAGTTTGGCAGGGCCGATGGCGGCAACGGACAGCAGCCGCAATTCGACGCCCACGTGGCCAGCGATGAAGTCCGCAAGCACAAGACGCCGCTCAACCGCCCAGCCTACGATGCCGGCTGGGCCATCGGCAACTCGGAATACTGGCGTGGATTGGGCAAGCGCGCAGGCACCGACGGCCAACCACTGGCCGCGCAAAAGGACGCCGCGCGGGCCAAGGCCGCGGCCACGCAGCTGCGCTTCGACGAAGCCGCGTACTCCGACGGCTGGCAGATCGGCAACCGCACCTTCTGGCAGGATGCCGGCTACACTGACGCGCGCAACGGCACGCCGGACAGCGCCTTCCGCGACCGCGCCGCCTCCGCCCGCAGCGCCGGCGTGCAGGTCCAGGAGGAAGCCTATCGCGCCGCCTGGAACGGCGAGATCGTCAACTACTGGCGCAACCTGGGCACGCAGGATGCCGTCAGCGGCAAGGACTTCGCCGTGCGCAGCAAGGAAGCGCGTGCCAAGGGTCTGAAGATTTTCGAGTCCGACTATCGCCAGGCGTGGGAAGCGCGCCTGGCCGCCTACTGGCGCCAGGCCGGCGCGGATGACGGCTACGGCAAGCCGTTCATGCTGGACGAACGGATCGCCAATGCGGGGCGCGATGGCGTGTTCGTCACCGCCAAAACCCGCGACCAGTACACGGCCGCATGGGAAGAGCAGAACACCAAGTACTGCCAGCCGGAGAACGCATTCGAACGCGGACGCACCAACATCGGCATGATGGTCGAAGTCTGCCGCATCGAGATACGCAACCAGTTGAAGCACGCCTACGTGAGCGGGCAGGATTTCGAGATCGCCGCCGCCAAGCAGCGGCAGGCGGTCGACGACGCCAATGAAGTGGCGAACCGCCTGAACGACGCCCGCCATCGGCTGGCCCGGCTGGAACGCGAGATCCGCTCGAATCAGGATGCCAAGGACCGCGTGGTCAACGACGAGACCAGGAAGCAGGACGCCCGCCGTGAACAGGAGCGCCGCGATCTGTACGAGTACATTCCGCGCCTGGAGCGCCAGCTCGATGACGCCCGCCGTTGGGTGGAGCGTCATGAGCAGCAAATGCAGCGCTTGCGCCGCGAGATTTACTGACAGTCGTCAGAACCCGCCGCTGGAGGTGACGAAGGCCGCGAAGTTACCGACATTCAGGCTGCCGAAACCGGTCGTGTAGTCCCAGCCCTTGGCCGCCGTGTAGCCGCCGTTGGTGCCGGAGATGACATCGTGGAAAAGCGCGGTCTGCGCCACGCCGTATTTGTACAGCGCTGGAGCGGGGAAGGCCAGCCGGTTGCCATTGGCGGACTGTATCCGCGCCCAGAAGCCGGCGAAGATAGGCGCGGCCAGGCTGGTGCCGCCGTACTGCACGTACTTGCCCTTGACGAGCGTGATCGCGCCGGTCGATGGATCGCCGGCGAAGGAAATGTCCGGCACACCGCGCCGCGTGGAAGCGCCCAGCACCTTGGATGCCAGCTGCCAGCTTGGCGCGGCTTCGATCAGGCTCACGCCACCGCCCGTGCCGCCGCCGGTGGCGCAGGTGCTGTAGTTGGTGCATGCCCAAACGGTTTCGCCGGTCCACGTGCCGGTGGTGCTGGTGGAGACCGAAGTGCCGCCGACCGCGATCACATATGGCGATACGGCGGGATAGCTTTGCGCGCTGGTCCGGCCGCCGCATTCGTAGGAACCTGCATCACCGGTGGCGACCACGAAGGTCTGGCCTTGCGCCACGGCGGCCAGGAAGATCTGGTCGTCGGTGGCCTGGGTGCCGGTCAGGCGCGCATTGGACTCGCACTCGCCCAGCGACACGTTGATCACCTTGGCGACGTTGGCCGCGACGGCCGCGTTGTACGCCGCCGTCAGATCCGCTTCGGACAGCGAGTTGGCCGCATAAAACACGATGGACTTGACCGCGCCGCCGGCCGCGCCGAGCGCGTTTTGGCTGTCGATATTCCACTCCGCCGTATTGTCCGTGGTGGCGCTTGTGCTGACACGCCGCTGCGCGCTGGCGATATTGACCACGCTGACCACCGGCTGCGCGTAGCCTGCGGTGCGCGCGAAGCTGCTCAGGTCCGCCAAGGTCTGCGTCATGCTGCCGGCGGTGATGATGCCGATGGTGGTCTTGGCCGCGGTGGGCAGGGCGGTGGCGTTGTAGATGGTCGGCCAGGCAGTCGGGCTGTGGCCCACCTTGCCGGCGGTGGCGTAGACCGACGCCTGCGCCTCCACCTGCGCGGTGTGCGCCAGATGCACGGTTTGCAGGCCATGCACGCCGAGCACGATGCCGCTTAATGCATTGGGCACCACCGGATCGTTGGTATTGGCGTAAGCGGTGCGATCGCCCTTGGCGAAGTGGCGCATCTGCACATTGAAGGCCGAGCGCGCGGTGCCCACCGAGCCGTCGGCGCTCACCAGCATATTGTTTGGACTGACCTCGATGTTGACGAAGCCACTCTGGCTCAGGTGCTTGACCACGGCGGCGACATCGGCCGCCGCCGGCGCATACCGGGACAGGAACTGTTCGCTGGTCAGCGGGGTGGTGGCCTGGCCGGACATCAGGCTGGCGGCGAAGGCTTCCAGCTGCTCGCGGTTGCGCAGCTGGAGCGAGACCGCGACGTGCAGCGTATCGCCGGAACGCATCTCGGCGCCGGGCGTGAAATCGCTGGCGTCGGGCGCGTGGGAATGCGTGGCGCGCCAGTTCTGGGGCTGCGCCTGGACGGGCAAGGCCAGCGACAACGCAAGGCCGCAACCCACGGCGAAAGAGATAGGGCGAAGGGTAAAGTGCATGGCGCGCTCCTGAGCTTTAGCAGTTAAAGTTTATCTCAGGAAATATCTCTTGCGGCGGAATTTACACGTCTTTACAGCCCCGGTTGCGGGAAAGCCTTTGTGGCTTGGCAATATTTGGTAACAATACGTGCATTTCCGGGCAGGCGCCGCCTGCGTTATCATTACGCTATGTCCGCGCCACCATCCGATGAAATGCTCATGCTCTGCTATCGCGATGGCGACCTGGAGGCGTTCGAGGAACTGTACCGGCGCCACAGCCAGGGCCTGTACCTGTTTCTGGCATGGCGCTCGCCGCGCCGGGAATGGGTCAACGACATCATGCAGGACAGCTGGGCGAACCTGCACCAGGCCCGCGCGCGTTATGAGCCAGGCGCCAGCTTCCGCACCTATCTTTTCCAGATCGCGCGCAATCGGCTGATCGACTTGATACGTTTGAACGAGCGCGTGCTGCTGGCCAGCGACGGCGGCGAGGAAGGGTGGTTCGAGGGCGTTGCCGATGGCGCGCACGATAGCCTGGCGCCCGACGGCCAATTGGAACGCAAGCAGCAAACCAGCCGATTGCATGCGATGATACGTTTGCTGCCGGTCGATCAGCGCGAGGCGCTGGTGCTCCAGCAGTTCAACGGCATGAGCCTGGAGGAGATCGCGGAACTGGTGGCGGCGCCGGTAGAGACGGTGAAGAGCCGCCTGAGGTACGCGATGCGCAGGCTGCGGCAGGAACTGGCGCCGGCTGTCGAAGAGGCGAGAGCATGAATCCACACGATCACACTGAAGACGCGGAGTTCGAAGACTTCCTCAAGGGCGAGGGGGACTTGGCGCGCCAGTTGCAAGGCTTGCCGCAACCGCGGCCGCCGGAGGCTTTGTCCGCCGCCATCCTGGCGCGGGCGGCTGCCGACATGCGCAGCGGCGGTGCCGAATCGGCAAACGATGCGCTGCACGATGCCGTGCCGGTCGCGCCGCCGGCCCGCCACTATCTGCGGCGCGCGCGCGTTCCGCTTGGATTGGCGGCCAGCGCGGTATTCGCCTTGTTCGCTGTGCGCGTGCTGATGCCGCAGGCGGTTGCGCCGGTGGCCAAGGAGCCGGTGGTCGTGGCGGCGGCTCCTGTCGCGGACGCGCCGCCGCCCGCTAGTGAAATTGAATCGGCGCCGCAGCCGCCAGCGCCGAAAGCTGTTCAGCACAAGCGCTCCGCAACGCGAGCTACCCCGCCCACGGAGATCGCGACGGCGGCGGCGGACGCCGAACTAGCCGCGCCACCGATTTTAGCCGCACCATCGATCGCGCCTTCGATAGTGGCCGCACCACCGGTTATGGCCGCACCACCGGTTATGGCCGCGCCGCCGGTTATGGCTGCGCCATTGGCCAAGCGGTCCGCCTTGCTGGCGGCACGAGAGGAATCCAAACAGCTGGTCCTGCAACCGGAGCCTGGCGCCGAACTCCCATTGCTGGCGGCACCGGCCCCGCTTGCGCGCACGCAGGCTTCGATGATGTCTGCCTCCGCATCCAAGCCCCGGCCGATGAGTTATTTTGGCGCGGCAGCGGAGGACCTTCCGGCGCCGGAGTGGCTTGACCGTATCGCCGAAATGCTGAAAGCCGGCCAAACGAAAGAAGCGCATGCGGAATGGCTGAAATTCCGCATGCGCTACCCGTATGCCGAAGTGCCGCCTGAACTACAGCGGCAGCTCCAATCGATCAATTAACGTCGAATTCTCCAACCAGCACCGTGCTGCCGGTATCGCGCAGGCGCAGCGTGATCATCTGGTCGCGCTGTTTCCCGGTGCCGAAGCCGGTGCTGAGGCGCAGCTGCACCGTCGTCGCGCCGGCCACGATCTGCTGGCGACTGCCGAAGGAGTTGACCTCCACCCGATATTTGCCTGGCTTGGCCACCCGCAGCGAGAACTCCTCCGGCCCATAGCCGCCGGTGAAGTCGCGCGACATGCGCCCGCCCTGGTAGGTGTAGCGATTACCGTAGTAGCACTTCTCTCCGTTCGGATCGGTGACCCACAAATCGATGTCGGTGTTGTCGGCGTCCCAGGTCAGCACCGCCCGCAAAGCCAGCGGCAGGTTGCGCAGCAGGCGCGGATCGACGCGGCTGGTGTCCGGCTTGACGGCAGCCTTGGCGACAATCGCGTTCAGCTCCGCCAGCGTCACCAGTTCGATTTCGGCGAAGCGGCTGTCCCACGGACGGTTCAGCACTTCCGCAAGCTGGTCCACCGCCGGCTGTACCTGTCCGGCGGCGGCATAAGCCAGGCCCAGGTCGCGGTACGATTGCGGCTCCTCTTCGGCCAGCAACAGCACCTGCTTGAATACGGGGATCGCCAGCGCCGGCTCGCCCGCCTGCAGCAGCCGGTAGCCGAGTATCCGCAATACCTGGCGGTTTTCCAGATTCATCTCCGCCAGGTTGGACAGCACGCGCAAGGCCAGGTCGCGCTGTCCCAGTTCGAGCAGCATGTCGGCACTGTCGAGGAAGAAGGCGCTGCTGTTGGCGTAGTTCGGCTTCTCGTCAAGATAGATGGCGTACAAGTCGCCGGCTTTGGAGGCCTTCATGCGGGCCCGATACGGTTCGTCGGGCGACCATTTTTTGAGCTGGATGCCGGCGCTCGGGGTATCGCCCTCGTTGCCGGATGGCGCGGCCGCCTTGGCGACGCGCTCCCCGTAGTGCGATTCGGCGCGGCGGTAGGCCAAAGGTGCAGGCGCTGGCCTTGGCGGTGGCGGCGCGGCCAGCCCGGCTACCGCAACCGGCATCATTCGAGGCTCAAACTCCAGCGCGTTGCCGTCGTCCTTTTTGAATTCGATATGCTTGGGCGGCGCCGACTTCGGATAGGTCTTTTCCCACCACGCCACCTTCTGCGCGAATTCCTGCGCGATCTGGTCGCTGTGCTGTGCAGCGATGCGGCGCCGTTGCGTCAGCCGATTCTCTTTCAGCTTGGCGTAGGCGTCCTTGTATGCCGCAGGCGGTTCGATGTCGTAGCGCAGATAGTCCTCCAGCCGGTCCAGCACCAGCAGCGAGGTCTCACGCGTGGGGATACCGAAGCGCTGACCGATGCGGCGGATTTCCGCGCGTTTCAGATCGTAGTCCGCTTCCAGCGCATGCAGGCGGTAGCTGGCCCACATGCCCCCGGCCAGCGGATGGAAGGGCGCTTTGGCGCTCACCGGCACAGTCATCGTGCGGCTCTTGCCTTGCTGCGTCAAGGTCAACGCCAGCTCCGCATTCGCTTGTGTCAATCGGCCGGCGATGCGCAATATGCCGTCCTGCGGCTCGCGTGCTTCAACCGAGATGTCGGTCGCGCCGGTGGCTGCGACATCGCTCAATTGCAGCTCGTCGGCGAGCAGCGCGTGTGCCGCCTGCGCCGGCTGGCCCGCCTGCAGTTGCACCAGGCGGCCACCATTGCGCTCCGCCAGCGCCGACAGGCGCGCGCTGTCCGACACCAGCGCCGAATTCAACGCATACAGGCGCTGGCCCTTGCCCAGCGTAGGGAAGGGCGCATCGCCGTAGTTCGACAGGCCGTCGCTGACCAGCAGGTATTCGTTGATGTCCGCTTCCGGCTTCCACGCGCCCAGGGCGCTGGCGCCGTCGTAGGCGGTACTCGCCAGCGCGGTGCGCAAGCTGGCCCAATTGCCATTGACGACGCGGTATCGCTGGCTGGCCTCGGCCCGGTCGCGCAGGCGGATCAATCGTACCTCCACGTTGCGCACCGTTTTGAAGTAGTGGTCCAGCATGGACAGTTCGGCTTCGGTCTGCCGCTGCGCGCCGGAACCCGAACTGTCCCACAGCAGCCCCAGTATGGCGGGCGGCACGCGTACAGGATGACTTGCGTCGCCGGCGACGGCGATCTCGCTGAGGAAGAAGGTATCGCCATCGAATTCCTGCACAAAGGTCTGCGGCTCCGTCGCTGCGCCCAGTGTCAGCTCCAACGTGCCATCGGCGCGGAAGCTGCTCTTGCCGATACGGGCGCGATAGCCGTCCTGCTGGCGTTCGAACTGCACACCGCCCAATGCGCCGCGCGCCTGCGGCGGCGTTACCGCGCCGTGCACATTTAGTTCTAGATCAAATTCCTTGATTCCTTCGCCGTAGGCCAGGGGCAGTCGATACAGGCGCTGCGTCTCCTGGCGCGGCAGCGCTTCGGCATATTTCAGCTGCACGGTGCGGGTGCCGTGCGGCGGTATCGGATAGACGCGCAGCTTGAAGTTGTTCCCTTGAGTCGTCTCCAATAACGCGGGATCGACGCGGGTCCGTTCGACTTCCTCGAAGATCTTGCGTCCCTTCGCTTTCTCCACCGGCACGGCAGGCCGCAGCGCGCCGTCGATATCCAGCGCGAACGCGGTCACGTGCTGGGTGGGTAGCAGCGGGAATTGCAATTCGCCCTCCAGCTGCACCGCGTTGGGGTTATAGAACACCATCTCCACGGTGGTCTGGGCCAGGCCGCCGCTGATCTCCGCGCCGATGCGCAGGCTTTGCAGGCGCACAGGCGTCTGCGCGCGCGGGACGATCAGGCGCGGCGGCATGATGGGCGGCAGCGGCGTGAGGGCGCTCGCCGTCAACGACAGGCTCAATAAAAATACTGCGATCAGTGGGCGCAACATGACATCTCCTTGGCCGGAAAAGCCCGGCATTGAACATGTAACGGACCGGCGGGACAAACGGGGTTAAACCGCGCGAAAAATATCGATGCGGCAGCGCAGCAATATTCGATTGCTTTATCTAGATTTGTTGCTATCATTTCCCAGCCTTACAGCCAAGGAAAGCCGATGAATGCACCGAGTGCGCCACACCCGAATTACGAAATCCTGATCGCTGCAGCGCGCAAAGCCGGGCCGGTGACGGTCGCCGTCGCGCACGCGTGCGACCGCCATGCGCTGGAAGCGGCGCTGGACGCCGCCCGAATGGGCTTGATCAATCCCATCCTGGTTGGGCCGCAGGCGCGCATCCGCAAGGCCGCCGAGGAAGCAGGCCTGGACATCTCCGCGCTGCCGCTGGTCGATACGGAGCATAGCCACGCATCGGCCTTCCGCGCGGTGGAGCTGATCCGCGAAGGGCAGGCGTCCGTGCTGATGAAAGGCAGCCTGCACACCGACGAGTTAATGGGCGCCGTGGTCGCCGGCGAGACCGGCCTGCGCACCGGACGCCGCCTGAGCCACTGCTTCGTGATGGACGTGCCGGGCCGCGAGGAGCCGCTGATCATCACCGATGCCGCCGTCAACATCAATCCCACGCTGGACGAAAAGGTCGACATCATCCAGAACGCCATCGACCTGGCGCATGTGCTGAAGTTCGAACTGGTCAAGGTGGCCATCCTGGCGGCCGTGGAGACGGTCAGCGCCAAGATGCCGTCCACGATCGACGCGGCCGCGCTGTGCAAAATGGCGGATCGCGGCCAGATCACCGGCGCCATACTGGACGGCCCGCTGGCGATGGACAACGCCATCGATCCCGAGGCCGCCGCGATCAAGCATTTGGTCTCGCCGGTGGCCGGCCAGGCGAACATACTGGTGGCGCCCGATCTGGAAGCCGGCAATATGCTGGCCAAGAGCCTGACCTTCATGGCCGGCGCGGCGGCGGCAGGCATCGTGCTCGGCGCCCGCGTGCCGGTCATCCTTACCAGCCGTGCCGACTCAGTCACCGCGCGTCTCGCGTCCTGCGCGGTGGCGGTGCTGGTGGCGCACAGCAAACTGGCGACCGGCCGCGTCATGGGAGCTTGAGAACATGGCGCCTAACGATAGCATCGTCGTCATCAACGCTGGCTCGTCGAGCATCAAGTTCTCGCTGTACAGCGGCGCCGCGCTGGCGCTGACGTTCAAAGGGAAAATCGAAAACATGTACAGCGGCGTTACCCGCTTCAGCGCGCAGGATGCGCAAGGCCATTCGATCGGTGAGCGCAGCTGGGCGGACGCTCCGCTGAACCATGAAGCCGGCATGCGCTTCCTGATCGATTTCGCGCAGTCCCATCTCGACGGCCATCGCGTGGTGGCGGTCGGCCACCGCATCGTGCACGGCGGCGTGGCCTATAGCGGCCCTCGGCGCCTGGACGCCGGCGTGCTGGCCGCGCTGGAAAAGCTGATACCGCTGGCGCCCCTGCATCTGCCGCACAACCTGGCGCCGGTGCGCGCCGTGATGGCGATGGCGCCGGACGTGCCGCAGATGGGTTGTTTCGACACTGCCTTCCATGTCGGCCAGCCGCCGGAGGCGCAAGCATTCGCGCTGCCTGCGCGGATCACGGAGCAGGGCGTGCGCCGCTACGGCTTTCACGGCCTGTCGTATGAATATATCGCCAGCCGCCTGCCGGATGCCGATCCATCGCTGGCGAGCGCCAAGGTGGTCGCGGCGCACCTGGGCAATGGCGCCAGCATGTGCGCGATGGCCGGAGGGCGCAGCGTCGCCAGTACGATGGGCTTTACCGCCGTCGATGGCCTGCCCATGGGCACCCGCTGCGGCGCGCTCGATCCCGGCGTGGTGCTGTACCTGATCGAACAATTGGGCATGGATGTGGGCGCGGTGCAGAAGCTGCTGTACCAGCAGTCCGGCCTGCTCGGCGTCTCCGGCATTTCGCCGGACATGCGCACGCTGGAGCAAAGCGGCGATCCGCGTGCCAAAGCCGCCATCGCGTTGATGGTCTACCGCATCGGCCGCGAACTGGGTTCGCTGGCTGCAGCCTTGGGAGGGCTGGATGCATTGGTCTTCTCGGGCGGCATAGGCGAGAACAGCACAGCGTTGCGCGCGGCGGTCTGCCGCGACGCCGCCTGGCTGGGCGTGAAGCTGGACGCCGCCGCCAACGACGCCAATCCTCGTGGCGTGGCCCGCATCAGCGCCGCCGACAGCAAGGTCGCCGTGTGGGTGGTGCCGGCCAACGAGGAACTGATGATCGCCCGCCACACGCAAACATTATTGGAGCACCCATGAATACCACCGAAACGGTTTATCCGATTTTGTCCGGCAAGCGCGCGCTGGTGATCGGCGTCGCCAATGAACACTCCATCGCCTGGGGCTGCGCGCTGGCCTTCCGCAAACTGGGGGCGGAGGTGGTCCTCACGTATCTGAACGAGAAGGCCTTGCCGCATGTGGCGCCGCTCGGACAGCAAATCGATGCGCAGCTGCTGCCGCTGGACGTGACGATACCGGGCCAGATGGAGGCGCTGTTCGCCACGTTGGCCGAACAGGGCAAGCTGGATATCCTGGTCCATTCGATCGCCTTCGCGCCCAAGGCGGACCTGCAGGGCGGCCTGCTGGATTGTTCGCTGGACGGCTTCCTGCAGGCGATGGATATCTCCTGCCATTCCTTCGTGCGCATGGCCAAGCTGGCGGTCCCGTTGATGACTGAAGGCGGCAGCATGTTCGCGATGAGTTACCATGGCGCCGAGAAGGTGGTCCCGAACTACAATGTCATGGGGCCGGTGAAGGCGGCACTGGAAGCCTGCTGCCGCTACCTGGCCTATGAGCTGGGCCATCGCGGCATCCGCGTCCATGCGATTTCACCGGGGCCACTGCAAACGCGGGCCGCCTCCGGCTTGAAGGACTTCGAACTGCTGCTGCGCGACGCCGCCACCCGCGCGCCTGTGGGTGAACTGGTGGACATCCTCGACGTCGGCAACACCTGCGCCTACCTGGCCTCGCAATACGCGCACCGCCTTACCGGCAGCACCGTGTATGTCGACGGCGGCCTGAATATCATCGCTTAAGGAAACCGGATTTAAATGACCGCACACGTTACATTGCAAGACATAGACGAAGACAATTTCGAGAGCTTCATGGACATGGAGCTTCCGGAGCACCAGCGTGATTTTTTGGACAGTAACGCCTATTCGATCGCGCAATCCAAGTTCTATCCCGACTTCTTCACACGCGGGATCTACTGCGACGGCAAGCCGGCCGGCTTCCTGCTGTACGACTGCAAGGCCGAGGACATCCCCGGCCTGTACGGCATCTATCGCTTCATGGTCGACTTTCCGCAGCAGGGCAAGGGCATAGGGCGCAAGGCCATGGCGCTTCTGCTGGAGGAGCTGCGTGCCAAGCCGGACGTCGAGCGCATCATCATCTACTACAAGCCGGGCAACGCCGTGGCGCAGGCGTTCTACCGCAGCTTCGGCTTCCGCGAATGCGGCATTGACGACCAGGGTGAAATGATCGCCGAGATCATACCCGCATCTTTTACTTGACCTTACCGCTGTGGGAAGGTGTAAGGTGTGCGCTGTTGCCTGTCTCCGAGAGACTGCGGTACCATTGACACCACTATGCGCCCACTCATTCGTCTAATGCTCTGGATTTTGATAGCAGCCCTGCCGTTGCAAGGGGTTGCTGCCATCTTCATTCCGTGCGTGGCGGCGCAGGCGCAGGCGCAGGTGCATGTGGCCACCCAGCCGGCGGCGGGTGCTGAACACTGCGCGCCAGCCAAGTCCGACCTGGCATCCGGCGCGCATGGCAAGTGCAGTCATTGCGCCAGTTGCGTGGGCGCTTGCGCACCACCCAGCGTGCCTGCGCTGGTGCTGCCGGCTTGCTTGTCGGGCGACCGCGTCGTCGCGCCCGAACCCGCGATGACCGCCTATATCCCCGCCACACTGGAACGTCCGCCCCGCCTGTCCTGAAGATGCCGAAGCTGCGGGCTCGCCCCGCGTATCCGTCACTTTTTAGGAATCCCATGAACCACACCCGCATATTGATGCTGGCTGCCGGCTGCTTGCCGTTGCTCGCGTCGGCCCAGGCCACGTCCGGTGCCGCCGATGCAAACGCCAAGGTCGCGCCGCCGGCCTACCGTTCGGCGTTCGCCGATTTCCGGCAGCTTGAAGCACCGGCAGCCACGCCCGATAAAGTCTGGCTGCAGGCCAATCAGGCATTGGCCGGCGAGTCCGGCGAACCCGGCCACTCCATGCACATGCAGATGGAGACTATGGCGCCGGCCGACAAGCCGAAGGCCGAAGCCGCCGAAGACCCGCACAGGGGTCATCACATGCACATGAAAGAGAAATGATATGGCGCGAATACTGAATACAGCGGCAGGAATGTCGCTGGCGCTGCTGGCTGGTTGCGCCAGCCTTTCCGGCGACACCGGATTGAACGACGTCTCCCGCCTGACGCAGGATCGCATAGGCCAGCAGGCCAGCTTCTCGCGTGACGCCAACAACGACCAACAGGTACGCTCACTGCTGGCACAGCCGCTGACCGCTGAAACGGCGGTGCAGATCGCGCTGCTCAACAGCCCCGCGTTGAAAGCTTCGTTCGCCGAGCTGGGAGTATCGGAGGCGGAGTTCGTCCAGTCAGGCCGCATGCGTAATCCGGGCTTCAGCTTTGGCCGCATCCGTGGCGGCGGCGAGACCGAGATCGATCGCAGCGTCATGTTCGACATCGCGGGCTTGCTGACCTTGCCGACGCGCTCCCGCATCGGACAGCGCCGCTTCGAACAGGCCAAGCTGCAGGCGGCAGCGCAAGCGATCCAGCTGGCGACCGACACCCGGCGCGCCTATTTCACCGCGGTGGCGGCGGCACAATCGGCCGCTTTCGCGGAGCAGGTGAGGGTGGCCGCCGACGCCTCCTCCGAGCTGGCGGAAAGAATGGCGAAAGTCGGCAACTGGAGTAAGCTGGATCAGGCCCGCGAACGCGCATTCTACCAGGACGCGACAACGCAACTGGCCCGCAGCCGCCACGAGGCCACCGCCTCGCGCGAGCAGCTGGTTCGCCTTCTTGGCCTGTGGGGCGAGCAGCAGAACTTCGTACTGCCGGACCGCCTGCCCGACCTGCCGGCGCAGCCGAAGGAGATGAACGACGCCGAAGCGCAAGCCTTGTCGCAGCGGCTGGACATGCTCGCCGCGCGGCGCGACACCGAAGCCACCGCCGACGCGCTGGGCCTGACCAAGGCCACGGGTTTCATCAACGTGTTCGATGCCGGCTACGCCAACAAGAGCACCAGCGGCCTGCCGCGTGAAAACGGCTACCAGGTCTCGTTCGAGCTGCCGATCTTCGATTGGGGCGGCGCCAAGGTGGCGCGGGCGCAGGCGCAGTACATGCAATCCGTGTACCGCGCAACCGATACGGCGGTGCGGGCCCGCTCCGAAGTGCGCGAGGCGTATTCGTCTTACCGTACCACCTACGACATCGCCCGCCACTACCGCGATGAGGTGGTGCCGCTGCGTAAAAAGATCTCCGATGAGGTACTGCTGCGCTACAACGGCATGCTGGCCAGCGTATTCGAGCTGCTGGCCGACTCGCGCGAACAACTCAACAGCGTCAACACCGCCATCGAAACACAACGCGATTTCTGGATCGCCGAGACCAAATTGCGGGCGGCCGTCAACGGCGGCAGCGCCAACGAAACAAGGATGACCCCATGATTTCACGTAGAGACTTTTTCAAGGGCGCGGGCGCCGTCGCAGTCAGCGCGGCAGCCGTCAGCAAGGCCGGCGCCGCCACGCTGCCCGAAGCCATGACGATGGATAACGCCGATACCCACGTGCCGCCACCGCCGTCCAACGGGCGTCCATTCAACCCGGTGGTAACGCTGAACGGCTGGTCGCTGCCGTGGCGGATGAATAACGGCGTCAAGGAATTCCACCTGATCGCCGAACCGGTTGTGCGCGAAATGGCGCCCGGCATGAAGGCCAACCTGTGGGGCTACAACGGCCAGTCGCCCGGTCCGACCATCGAAGTGGTGGAGGGCGACCGCGTACGCATCTTCGTCACCAACAAGCTGCCCGAGCACACCAGCGTGCACTGGCACGGTCAGCGCCTGCCCAACGGCATGGACGGCGTGACCGGCCTGACGCAGCCGGGCATCGCACCCGGCAAAACCTTTGTGTACGAATTCGTCGCCAAACGGCCCGGGACCTTCATGTACCACCCGCACGCCGACGAAATGACGCAGATGGCGATGGGGATGATGGGCTTCTGGGTCACGCACCCCAAGGACCACAAGCAGTTCACGGTGGACCGCGACTTCGTCTTCCTGCTGAACGCCTACGATATCGACCCAGGAAGCTACACGCCCAAGACCAACACCATGTTGGACTTTAACCTGTGGACCTTCAACAGCCGCGTATTCCCGGGCATCGATTCCATGCCGGTGCGGCAGGGCGACAAGGTGCGCATCCGCGTCGGCAACCTGACGATGACCAACCATCCGGTGCACATGCACGGGCACGAATTCTACGTCACCGGCACCGATGGAGGCTGGACGCCGCCGGCATCGCGCTGGCCGGAAGTGACGACCGATATCGCGGTCGGACAGATGCGGGCGATCGAATTCGTCGCCAACGAACCGGGCGACTGGTCCTTCCACTGCCACAAATCGCACCACACCATGAACGCCATGGGCCACAGCCTGCCGACCATGATCGGCGTGGACCACAGCGGCATCGCCGAGAAGATCAACAAGATCGTCCCGGACTACATGACCATGGGCGACAAGGGCGGCTCAATGGGCGGCATGCAAATGGGTCTGCCGGAAAATACGCTGCCGATGATGACGGGCGAGGGCCCGTTCGGCGGCGTGGAAATGGGCGGCATGTTCACCGTGGTCAAAGTGCGCAAGGATCAGAAGCCTGGCGACTACACGGACCCAGGCTGGTACAAGCATCCAGCAGGCACGCTGGCCTACGAATGGACCGGCGCCATGCCGGAACCAGCGCGTAAATACACCGCCGGCGGCCAGTCCATGCCGGCCTTGAACCAACCAAACGTCGAACTCACCGTCCGCAAGCCGAGCGGCCATAGCGGACATTAAGGAGAAAACACATGAAACCATTCCAGACCCTCGTAGCATCCGCAATCGTGACAGCGGCCACGCTGGCATCGCCATTCGCCGCCGCCCACGCAAGCCTGAAGAGTTCCAATCCGGCCGCCAACGCCGCGTTGGACGCGGCGCCAAAAGAGATCGCGCTGACGTTCAATGAAAAAGTGGAGCCGGCGTTCAGCAGCATTACGCTGACCGGTGCGGGTGGAAGCACGCCCGCGGGCCAAGCCAAGGCCACGGTCGATGACGCCAATCCAATGATCCTCCGCCTGGCTTTGCCGCCGCTGCCGGCAGGCGCCTACACGGTCGGCTGGGCTGCCGCCGGCCGTGACGGCCATCGCCGCAAGGGCGAGTTCACGTTCACGGTCAAATAGTGGGCGCTGGATTCGATACCGTCTGGCTGGTGCAAGTCGGCTCGGCGTTCGCGCTGATTTGCGGCTTCTGCTGGTTGGCCGGTTCCTGGTGCGCGCGGCGCTGGCTGCCGCGTGACGACGTCATGTCGGCCGCGCTTGACACCCGCCTGCGCGTATTGGACCTGCTGGCGGCGGGCATTGCCATCTTCGCCGCTGGCTGGTCGATGCTGGCCGCAACCGCCGTCATGGCCGGCTGCACCATGCGCGAGGCCTGCGACATGTTCTGGATGATGGTCAGCACTACGGCTTATGGCCATGCCGGCTGCCTCGCCCTCACGGCGCTGGTGGTGGTGTTCGTGTTGCGCTGCATACCGCGCTTGCCGGTGGCTGGCGAGACGTCGGTCCTGCTGGCGTTGGGCGTATTCGCTGCGACCCGGGCGTCGATGGGGCACGCGGGCGAGGAGGGAATCTGGACACTTCCTTACGCCGCGGAGGCTATCCACCTGTCGGCGATTTCGGTGTGGACGGGCGTGGTGGCCGTGTCGGGGTGGTGCGTGCTGTCCGCGCGGCTGCCGCCGGCGGTGACCAACCGCTATCTGGATTTGATGTCGGATACGGCGATGGTGGCTGTCGTTGCCATCGCCGGCACGGGCGTCTACAGCGGCTGGCATCGCGTCGGCAGTACCGCGAATTTGATGAATACTGTTTACGGCTTTACCTTGCTGGTCAAGGTGGCGCTGGTGGCGGCAGCCGTCGGCATCGGCGGCTACAACAAATTCATCGGATTGCCGGCCGCATCGCGCTCGCTGAAGGGCGTTGCGATGGTGCGGCTGGCGCTGCGGATAGAAACGGTGCTGCTGCTCGGCGCCGTGCTGGCCGCCGCCATCCTGACATCCCAACAGCCGCCGACAGCAACCTGACGGCGGCCGCCGGAGCTACAGGGACTTCAGGAACGCCAGCAGCGCGTCGCGGTCAGGCTTGGCCAGCGCTTCGAAACGCTGGCGTGACTTGTCCGCCTCGCCCGCGTGCCACATGATCGCCTCGGTCAGGTTGCGCGCGCGGCCATCGTGCAGGTAGCCGACCTTGCTGGCGTTGCCCATCACCTTGTCCGTGTAGCCGATACCCCACAGCGGCGAGGTGCGCCACATGCCGCCCTTGGCCTGGCCTTCGACGAACTTGTCGGCCAGGCCAGCGCCCATGTCGTGCAGCAGCAGGTCGGAGTAGGGACGGATGGTCTGGTTGCGCAGTTCCGCAAACAGGTGGCCGGAGCCGGTCTTCATCTCGGCGGTGTGGCAGGCCACGCAACGCATGCCCTGGAACAGTTTGGCGCCTGCGGCGACTTGCTGCGCGTCGACCCGGTGCTCATCCAGCGGCGACACGCCTTTCGGAAAGCCGCTCGGAATGCTGCGCTGCGCCGGCACCGCCACCAGCGACAGGTAGCGGGAGATCGATTGCAGGTCGGCTTCTATGATGCCTTTCTGCGTGCCGCCGGACGCGCAGCCGGCAGGGCCGGTGATGCAGGCGCGGTTCGGATAGACCGGCGAGGTGACCGACATGTCGAGCAGCAGTGCTTCGCTGGCTTGATGGCGGAGCGTCGCCTTGCCCGCCTTCCAGCCGAAGCGGCCCAGGCGCACGGCGCCGGTCTCCGGCTCGTAGACATAGTTGGCCACGCCCACCACGCCGTCCGCATCGGGCGCGGTGCGGGCGCGGGCCAGGATGTCCGCTTCCGGTATGGCTTCCAGCAGGCCGGTGCCGATCATCGGCTGGGCGGCGCGCAGGGAGTAGATGTCCGGCGCCGGGCCTTCGAAGGCCAGCGTCGGCTTGCGCAGCTCCACGGCGGTGCCGTCGGCCAGCTTCACGGTGCGCGACTCGAAGCCGCCCACGCTGACGGTGCTGCCCCAGTTCTGCGGCGTGCCGCTTGCCGATACGGCGTTCATCTGGACCGCCGTGCCATACAGCGCATGCGGCAGTTGCTGGCCTTGCGCATTGGTGGTCGCCACGCGGATGGACATGTTGTCCAGCTTCTGGTTGACGGCGATCGGCGCGGGACTGCGGCCGTTGTTGACGTGGCAGCCGATGCAGGCCGACTGGTTGTAGCGCTGTCCCTGCAAGCCCACCGCCGGCAGATAGCGGTCGTTGCCCGGTTCATTATGGTCGCCGGTGGTGAAGTTGGTATGCACCAGGCGCCGGCCTTCAACAAAGCGCTGCATATTCTGCATGCCGATGTTGTTATGCGGCTGCTGGAACATGAACAGGCCGTTGTCCGAGTAGTTGTACGACACGGAGCCCTGGCCACCGGACAGCGTTTCCTCCGGCAGCGGTACGGAGTTCAGGCGCGGCTGCACGCCATACCACGGCTTGAGGCCTGCGCCGACCACATACACCCACTCGTAGGAGTAGTAGCGGATGCCGCCGGTGTCGCCGTTGGCGGTCATCGATGCGGTGGTGGAGAACATCGACGGCGAGACTTCGATGACGTCGCCCGCAACCAGCGCGCGCGACCTGACGTCCTGGCCGTTGGGCATGCCGTTTGCATCGAGGCCGCCGTGCCCCGGGTAGTCCTTGATGCGCAGCGCGCACGCGCCGTTGATGCCGTCGGCGTTGGACAGTTTGCCGGCGGCGGGGAAGGCCACCGGTTTGCAGAGCGCCACGCTGCGGTCCACCAGTTCGCCCGGTGCCATCCAGCCGTAGCCGGTCACGCCCGGACGGTCGTAGGCGCGGAAGAAGGCTATGCCGCCCGGCAGGAAGTCCACCGTCGTGTATTGGTTGACGATCAGCGTGGGCGTGGTCACGCCGGGCACGCGGCTGTTGTCGATGATCTCGACGCCCCAGGTGCGGTTCTTGAAGTAGTTCGACACAAAGGTCAGGTAGTTGCCCGGACCTTTATCGAGCGGGAGGCCGGTGACTGGATCGACGGTGTCGTTCGGGCCGTAGCCGATCTCGTTCCACTCCTCGCCGCGTTCGCGGCCGTGGCGGGCCAGGCCGCGCGCGCCGAAACGGGTGACCAGCGTGCCGTCGGCCAGCGTGAATTGCAGCGTCTCCAGCGGCTGCGCGGCGGCGGGCAAGGGCGCCCAGCCTGCGCCGCTCGCCGGATATTTCAGGGCCGAGGTGGCGGTGCCTGCCAGCGTGTTGTCGCTGCCTGGCGTCTTGAATTCCACTTCGTACAGCGAGTAGCCGTATTGCGTGGCGCGGGCCACGCCCTGCAAACGCACGTAGCGCGAATTGATGCCGAGGTTGTAGAACTCCTCGATGCCGCCCTGGCCGGCGCCGACGTAGCGCACCTGCGACCAGGTCTGGCCGTCGTCGGACACGCGCAGCGCGTATTGCTTGCCGTAGGCGTTCTCCCACTGCAGCTTCATGTAGCCGATCTGGGTCTTGGCGCCGAAGTCGAACTGTATCCACGCGCCATCCTCGGCCGTACTGGCCCAGCGGGTGGAGGTCTTGCCGTCGATCGCCATCGCTGCGGACAGTCCGCCGTTTTCCACCGCCGACGACGTCGCCGCCACCGGCTTGACGATCACGCCCGGCTTGGTCGGATCGATCACCACGGGCGGCGGGGTGTCCACCGGCGGCGTGGTGACCGGCGTGCCGGTGAAGGCCTGGATCTCGAAGATCGAATAGCCGTACTGGGTCGAGCGCTTGACGCCTTTCATGCGCAGGTAGCGGCCCTGGCCCGAAAGGCCGCTCCAGTCCTCGCTGCCGCCCTGGCTGTTGTCGACGGTCTTGATCGTGGTCCAGGTCGCGTTGTCGTCGGACACTTGCAGCAGGTACTGGATGGCGTGCGCATTCTCCCACTCGATGTGGACGCGCGTGATGGACTGCGACGTGCCGAAATCCAGCGTCAGGTACTGGTCGTCGCTGAAGCCGCTGCCCCAGCGGGTGGCATCGTTGTGATCGATGGCCGCGGCGGCCGACAAGTCGCCACGCTCGGACGAACTGGCCGTTGCGCCGACCGGCGTCAGCGCGGTTTCCGCCGCTACCGACGTGCCGGACTGTACCTTCATTACGCCCAGCATGCGCGCGGCGGGCGGCCCGGCAGCCTGGTCGCCACCTCCGCCGCCGCAAGCGGCCAGCAGCAAAGGCAAGAGTAGGGGCAGGTCCTGCAGCGGGAGGTTTCTGCGACGTCTAGTCATGATGCATCCTTCATTCCTGTTGATATGGGAACGCTTCCACCCTCAGCTCTGGCCGTTTGCGGCGCGTGCTTGTTTAAAAAAAGTGTGGATTGCCTGGGTGAGGAGGTGACACTTGCCCGAGTTGAAAACTTTCGATGAGGCAATAGTTGGGACGATATCCGCGGCGGCCAGGCATGTCAAGACCCGCACGATTGAGAAGTGGCCAGGATTCTTGCTCCTTCCGCCAAAGTAAGAGGAGTCGCCGTGACAATTCGAAAGATTTCTCTTTCCAGCTGAATGTTAAAGTGGGCCGAAAGTTGTCGGAAAACCTAGATCAAACACCAAGGTGCCCTGAGATGCCGCCGAAGATAAAACCCACTGACAAGAACAAGAAGAACTCAAACAAAAACTCGTCGTCCAGCACGCCGAAGGCCAGTTCCGCAACGATGGAAAGCGAGCCCAGTCCGAGCACGAGTTCCTCGTCAAAACCGGCACGCATCAAGATGGGCGGCCCTACAGGTGGGCCACAATTTGTCAGTCCGGTGATGCACATTAAGCCGGTACCAAAAGAACAGATTGTTGACTCAGTGGTTCAGACCACCAAGTGCATACGGTATAGAGCCCAGTACCGCGAGCCTAAACTAACGGATTACAGCGGTACGCTGGTCGAGGGTAAGAAAACCCAGGAAAATTTTGGATCTGTCAGACTCAACTGCAATATTTCGATCGACTCTGCGAAGTTGCAACTGCTCTCGTCATTAAGCCAGTGCATGCTGGAGTATCTGGAGCAAGCAGAGAAAGCGCTGAGTGCGCAATCCAATTCGGCGTCCAGCAGTTCTTCACCACCCAAGAAAGCGTCCGCCAACAAGCATGCGGAAGTCCAGATCGGTTACGACGATCGAGGCATGTACATCGCTTCAAACGCCGGACATGTTGACATCAATACGTATTTTCAAATGCTCGAGTGGGTGAAAAGGCAGGCCGCTGCAGATCCGGATAGCGAACGCCCTGTGATACGTGCGATAGCCCGTATTCAAAGCGTTTTCAGTGCCGACGAGCGGCGCGAAATGGATTTGGCCCAAGAGCAGCAGAACCATCTGGCAGCACTTACGAAGCTGCAAAATAATAAGGACCGCCGGATTAAACTTGGCGTGATGCCTCAGGGCGAGGTGGAAGAAATATTTAATTCGGAAAGTCGCAGGGAAGAAGAGAGTCTTGGCGAGGCCAACGCGCGCGTTCTGAACAACACAATTGAAAAATCGCCCTGGTTCAGGAACGTGGTTGACAGGACAATAGCCCGGACGAATCTTGGAGAATTAGCCGGCCTTTATCATTTTTTGAAGGTCCTCAGGACCGGCGAAGGCATTGCCGGCTCCATGAATTTAATAGCTGAAGTAATCTGGGCGGGCAAGCTGTCGATCATCCATGCTGAGTTGCGGGTGGTACGCACAGCGTGGCGTATCGGATCGGGAAAGTTGCTGCTAGCTGGAGCCAAGCGCGCATGCTGGGGCTGTTACAACGTGTTGAGGGAACTGGATGAAGACGCTGTCAAGGCCCGGACATCGAATCTCACGCAATCTTCCTCATCGACGTCGTTGCCAACCGTATCCGCCTCGTCGGCCACCACCCGCCCGCGTAGTGCGAGCTTGTCGTCATCCAACAGCTCGTCACCGGTTCCAAGCGCCCGTGCGCGCAGCAACAGTTGGTCGTCGCAACCCAGCCAGCATGTGCCTGAATTGTTCGACATCTTGCGACTGATCGATGAGGATATTCCGGGCGGCGCCTTTCCTCAATCTTATTGCGGAGTGCTAAGGGGTGACCGCGCCACCATCTCCAAGGAGCCGCCGGATACGGATCTGGCCACCAGTTTGACACGCAGGCGCTCGGTGATCCTTTTCAAGGACTAAATTTTCGCTTGACGACTGATAACCGGCTGGTTATAGTTCAATCCATAACTCTGTGGCTATGGATCCAAATGACAAATTCTCATGACGAGCTGTTTCGGGCGCTGGCCGATCCTACCCGGCGCGCCATCTTCGAAAAGCTATGCACTGGCGGCGAACAATCCGTCGGGGCGCTGACGGCGCAGGCGCAGGTGTCGCAACCGGCCGTGTCCAAGCACCTTGCCGTATTGAAGCAGGCCGGGCTCGTACAGGATAGGCATGAAGGACGCCAGACCCACTACAGCGCTCAACCCAAGGCGCTGACTCCGCTGTTGGACTGGACCAACCAGATGGCACGCTTCTGGGACAGCCGGTTCGACGATCTTGATGACCTGCTGAAAAGGATGGACCAATGAACGCAATCGCCGAACAAATCCGTACCGTCGTAGTCGAACGGGAGTTTCCACATCCGCCGGAAAAACTCTGGCGGGCGCTGACCCAGCCGCATCTGATCGAGGCCTGGCTGATGAAGAACGATTTCCAGCCCGTGCCGGGCCATCACTTTAACTTCCGCGGGGATTGGGGCTCGGTCGATTGCCAGGTGACCGAAGTCGAGCCGATCCGCACGCTTGCCTACACCTGGAACGCCATGGGACTGGAAAGCGTCGTTACCTGGACGCTGGAGGCCACCGCCGGCGGAACGCATCTGCGCATGGAGCAAGCCGGCTTCCGGCCGGACCAGGAGCAGGCCTATCAAGGCGCCAAGTATGGCTGGCAGAATTTCTTCAACACGCTGGAGCAGGTGGTGGCGAAGGAAGCGAACTAATCGCGAAAGTGCCGATGGAGCGGCGAAATATTGCGCTCCATCGGCACGGTCAAGCCTTACTTGGAGTTTTCGATAAACTCCAGCACTTTCTCGTCAACCAGGCCGTTGTCCTTCACATGCGACAGCAGCTTGTTTTCCAGCTTGGCGTCGGAATCGATGCCCTCGGCATGCACGACGGTCGATTTGCCGGCCTGCTTGCTGCCGCTGACCAAGGCCAGGTGAACGTCGGAGCCGTGCACCTCGAACGATTTGATGTCGGAAGAAATGTCCGAATTGTTCGTCACGATAAAGCCCTGGTAGCCCAGCTTGGGCTCCGGCTGGACGGTCTCGCTGGTGCCGGCGCCTTTTTTCTGCGGCAGATTCTTCGCCAGCGCCAGGATCTCCTTGATCTGGGCCGGATCGGTGACCACGAAGGTCGGGTTGGGGCGGCCGGAGAACACCAGCAGTTCGACTTTCAGCGACTTCACGATTTCCCCCGCTTGCGCACCGGCCAAAACGAAAAATGAGCCGGCAACCAACAGCGCGTGCTTGATAAAAGATTGCTTCATTTGGAATGTCCTATTCTAAGTGGGTAATCGGATCAGCGGATCAGCGGATGTCCGCTTTGCCCTGGCCTTGGACCGCGTCCGACGGCGTGAAGAAATAGCCCACGAACAAAGTGTACATGCCACGATTGGCCGTTTCCGGATTGGAGATCGTTACGCCGCTGTTGTCGACGTTGGTTGCGCGCGTCTGGCCGGGCTTGTGGGTCCAGCGGCCGTCCGCGTCCTGACGATACCAATGATAGTCAACGCCAGGAGCCACCACCAGCGCGATTTTGGTTTTGCCCTCGGGCGAGGTGCCGGTGGCGGTGGTCGGCACCAGGCCGTCCGCCACGGCGGCGTTGTACACGGCAGGGCCGGTCATCGCGTAGCCGGTCACGCCATGCGCGCGGCCGGGCTGGGCAAAGGTGTCGGTGCGCTTGTTGTTGGCGTAGTTGTAGCAGTTGTTGCCGCGCTGGATGGTGCTGCCATCGTTCCAGAACGTCGGCTGGTACGAAGGCGTGGAATAGATCGGCGGCGGCTGGACCGAGGTGTTGCTGGCCCACAGGACGGCGTTGCTGGCCGATTTGACCACCAGGTTACCGCTCGACAGCAGTTGCAGGTAGGCGCCGGGATTGTTCCAGGTGTTGGTGTGGAACAGGACTTCGCCGGGATTCGGGCCGTAGACAACCATGTTGCCATCGCCTTGCATCACCGTCACCGCGCCCGGATGGCCCCAGCTGTTGGCATTCCACAGTGGCACGCCGTCCGCCATGCGGTACAGCACCAGGTTGCCGTCGCCTTGCATGACCAGGTTGACCAGGTTGTTGTCGAGCGGCTTCAGAAACTCATTGGCCTGAAGGTTTTCGCCGGCAACCAGTTTGTCCGTGTAACTGTGCGCCGCCGAGGCTTGCAGCGCGATGCCGCAGGCGAGGAGGGCGGCCGCGAAATGTAGCGGTTTGAAGCTGTGAGAAAGTGTTGATGCCATTATTTTTCCTATTTTGTGGAGTTGATTTGCAAGATCACCAAAATACGGCCATGGTCATTACGTTTCCTGAATGCGTCAGTCGCTGGCTTCCGGCTTGCGAAGATTGGCGCCAAAAAAGTATATGCTCGGCATGTCTTTTTGTAAACGTTATATTCGTCGCAATTTTTCCACGCAGGAGGGACAGGTCGCCAGCCTTTGTTGTTCCGCTAAAAGGGCGGATAATGGTGGATTATTTTGAGCAAAAAATGGAATTCAGCTATGGAAATCAAGGTCAACTTTCTCGATAAGCTACGTCTCGAAGCCAAGTTCGACGACTTCACGGTGATCGCCGACCAGCCTATCCGCTACAAGGGCGACGGCTCGGCCCCTGGCCCATTCGACTACTTCCTGGCTTCGTCGGCCCTGTGCGCGGCCTATTTCGTGAAGCTGTACTGCACCACGCGCAATATCCCCACCGAAAATATTCGCCTGTCGCAGAACAATATCGTTGACCCGGAGAACCGCTACCAGCAGATTTTCAAGATCCAGGTCGAGCTGCCGGCGGACATCTCCGAAAAGGACCGCCAGGGCATCTTGCGTTCCATCGACCGTTGTACCGTGAAAAAAGTGGTCCAGGAAGGGCCGGAGTTCGTGATCGAGGAAGTCGAGAATCTCGACGCCGATGCACAGTCCCTGCTGACGCTCAATCCCGCGCCTGGCGCGAACACCTACATCATGGGTAAGGACCTGCCGCTGGAGCAGACCATTGCCAATATGTCGGGCCTGCTGGCGGGCCTGGGCATTAAGATCGAGATCGCGTCCTGGCGCAACATTGTTCCCAACGTGTGGTCGCTGCACATCCGCGACGCGCACTCGCCAATGTGCTTCACCAACGGCAAGGGCGCGACCAAGGAAAGCGCGCTGGCCTCGGCGCTGGGCGAGTATATTGAACGGCTCAGCAACAACCATTTCTACGCCGGCACATATTGGGGCGAGGATATCGGCAACGCGGCGTTTGTCCATTACCCGAACGAGCGCTGGTTCAAGCCCGGCCGCAAGGATGCGCTGCCGGCTGAAATCCTGGACGAGTACTGCCTGGAGATCTACAACCCTGACGGCGAGCTGCGTGGCTCGCACCTGTACGACACCAACTCCGGCAACGTGGAGCGCGGAATCTGCTCGCTGCCGTTCGTGCGTCAGTCGGACGGCGAGGTGGTGTACTTCCCATCCAACTTGGTCGAGAATCTGTTCGTCAGCAATGGCATGAGCGCCGGTAACACGCTGGTTGAAGCCCAGGTGCAATGCCTGTCGGAGATTTTCGAAAGGGCGGTCAAGCGCGAGATTCTCGAAGGCGAACTCGCATTGCCCGACGTGCCGCAGGAAGTGCTGGCGAAGTATCCCGGTATCGTGGCCGGCATCAAGGGCCTGGAAGAGCAGGGCTTCCCGGTGCTGGTGAAAGATGCGTCGTTGGGCGGCCAGTACCCGGTGATGTGCGTGACCTTGATGAATCCGCGCACCGGCGGCGTGTTCGCATCGTTTGGCGCGCACCCGAGCCTGGAAGTGGCGCTGGAACGCAGCCTTACCGAACTGCTCCAGGGCCGCAGCTTTGAAGGCCTGAACGATTTGCCGCGTCCGACGTTTGTCAGCAACGCCGTGACCGAGCCGAACAACTTTGTCGAGCACTTCATCGATTCCAGCGGCATCGTCTCGTGGCGCTTCTTCAGCGCCAAGTCCGATTACGACTTTGTCGAATGGGATTTCTCCGGCCACGGCGAAAACTCCAACGCCGAGGAAGCCGCGACCTTGTTCGGTATTCTGGAAGCCATGGGCAAAGAAGTGTACGTGGCCGTCTTCGATCAGCTGGGCGCCGCCGCCTGCCGCATCCTTGTGCCGGGCTACTCGGAAGTCTATCCGGTGGAAGACCTGATCTGGGATAACACCAACAAGTCGCTGCTGTTCCGTGCCGATATCCTGAACCTGCACAAGCTGGACGACGCCAGCCTGGAAGCGCTGCTTGACCGTCTGGAAAACAGCGAGCTGGATGAATACTCCGACATCGCCACCTTGATCGGCGTCGAATTCGATGAGAACACGGTCTGGGGCCAGTTGACGGTGCTGGAGTTGAAGCTGCTGATCCAACTCGCGTTGCAGCAGTTTGAAGAGGCGCAGGAACTGGTCGAAGCCTTCCTGCAGTACAACGACAACACGGTCGACCGCGGCTTGTTCTATCAGGCCATGAACGTGGTGCTGGAAGTGATGCTGGACGACGACCTGGAACTGGAAGATTACGTTGTCAATTTCCGCCGCATGTTTGGCGACACGCGGATGGATGCGGTGATAGGATCAGTCGAAGGCACCGTGCGCTTCTACGGCTTGACGCCGACCAGCATGAAGCTGGAAGGCCTCGACCGGCACCAGCGCCTGATCGACAGCTACAAGAAACTGCACGTGGCGCGCGCCAAGGCTGCCGCTTCCAACTAGTATTCCTGACCAGGGAGGTTTGATGTCCGAACTCAAAGTACAGTGTTTTTCCATATCGCTCGACGGTTTCGGGGCGGGTCCGAACCAAAGCCTGCAGAACCCCTTGGGCGAGGGTGGCGAGGGGCTACACAAGTGGTTCGTTGGCACCCGGACCTTCCAGCGCATGATGGGTGACGAGAGCAAGGGAACGGACGGAACGGACGAAGACTTTGCCGCCCGCAGTTTCGCGAACATCGGCGCGTGGATACTTGGCCGTAACATGTTCGGTCCGGTTCGCGGGCCGTGGCCGGACGAGAGCTGGAAGGGCTGGTGGGGCGAGGAGCCTCCGTACCACGTTCCCGTGTACGTGCTGACGCATCACGCCCGCGCTCCGCTGGAGATGAAGGGCGGCACAACCTTCCACTTCGTCACCGACGGCATCGAATCCGCGCTGGCGCAGGCAAAGCAGGCCGCAAATGGCAAGGATGTGCGCCTGGGCGGCGGCGTCGCAACCATCCGTGAATATTTGAAGGCCGGCCTGGTCGACGAGATGCACCTGGCAATCTCGCCGGTTTTATTGGGCTCGGGAGAATCGTTGTTCGCGGGGCTGAATCTGGCCAGCATGGGATTTCATTGCGTCGAGCATGTGCCCACCGCCGCCGCAACACATGTCGTGCTGCGGAAGAATCCAGGTTGCTAAAGTTGGCCATCCCGCCCGTCCGCAAAGTGGTCGAAGATCAGGCCGCGCAGCCATTTGTTGGCTGGGTCCTTGTTGAATTTGGCGTGCCAGAACACGTTGATGTTAATCTCGGGCAGGGCCAGCGGATGGGCCACATAGCGTAGGCCGAACGGCTCCACGCAGGCCATGGCGTAACGCTCCGGCACGGTGGCGATCATCGTGCTGTTGCACAGGATGTGGCCCACCGCGACGAAGTGGGGCACGGTCAGGCCGATATTGCGCTTGATGCCGTGGCGTTCGATGGCCTGGTCGGCAATGGCATGGCCGGTGCCGGCGGAGACCACCACGACGTGGTCCGCGTTGCGGAAATCCTCCACCGTCAGCTTCTTCTTGTCGAGCGGGTGCCCCTTGCGGAACATGCACACGTAGCGCTGGTGGAACAGGCGCCGCTGGAAGTAGCCGGACTTCAGCTGCGGCAGCAGTCCCATCGCCAGGTCCACGTGGCCGGCTTCCATTTCATCCTGCAGATTCACCGCCGTGTTGCGCACGGTGCTGATGGTCACGCCCGGAGCGTGCTTGCGCAAGACCGCCATCAGGCGCGGCAAAAAATACATCTCGCCGATATCGGTCATGCCGAGCGTGAACCTGCGCGTAGTGGTGGCCGGGTCGAAGTGCGAGATTTCGTTCAGCGAATCGTGGATGGTCGACAGCGCATAGCCGATAGGCTCGGCCAGCCGCAGCGCATATGGCGTGGGCTCCATGCCGCGCGCGGTGCGCACGAACAGCTCATCCCCCAGGAGTACACGCAAGCGCTTGAGCGCGTTGCTGACGCCGGGCTGGGTCATGCCCAGCGCCTCCGCCACCTTCGAGACCCGCCGTTCGGCGAGCAGCTGGTTAAACACGAGCAGCAGATTGAGGTCGACGTCTTTCAGTTCCATGGTTTTGTAATATTGCTGGCAGTGATTTGTTGCATTCACGAGATGCTATTTATTTATATTACTCCGCTTTCTATACTTTGCCCATCAATCAATAAAACAGATGGGGACAGGAGTCATGGAACTAGTCGTGCAACCGCTGGGGCGCACCTTGAACGTGGAGGCCGGCACCAATTTGCTGACGGCGCTGCGCGAGCACCAGATTCCCATCTCCTACAGCTGCACCGCTGGCCGTTGCGGCACCTGCCGCTGCAAGGTGCTGGAGGGTGAAGTGGTGGAAGCGGGGCGCGAAGCCAAGATCACCCACCCGGACGACGAAGGCTATGTGCTGGCCTGCATGAGCACCGTGAGCACCAATTGCGTGCTCGAAGTGCCGGAGCCCGACGAAGTGGTGATTCATCCGGCGCGCATCGTCAAGGCCACCGTGCTGGCGATCGAGCCGATGACGCACGACATCCGCCGCCTGCGCCTCAAGCCAGCCAAGCCGCTGGAGTTTTCCCCCGGCCAGTACGCCACGCTGCAGTTCGGCCCCGGCCTGGCGCGCCCGTATTCGATGGCCAATGTCCCCGGCGGCGAAGAACTGGAATTCCACCTGCGCCTGGTGCCGGAGGGCCGCGTGACCGGCCACGTCGAGACCGCGCTGGCGGTGGGCGACGCGGTGCGCGTCAGCGGCCCGCTGGGCACCGCCTACCTGCGCCGCAAGCACCAGGGGCCGATGCTGTGCGTGGCCGGCGGCACCGGCCTGGCGCCGGTGCTGTCCATCGTGCGCGCCGCGCTGGCCGACGGCATGAGCCAACCCATACACCTGTACTTCGGCGTGCGCACCGAGCGCGACATCTACGGCCTGGAATGGCTCGACCAACTGTGCGAACGCCACGCCAACCTGCATCTGCACATCATCGTCAGCACCGGCCCGCACGATCCGCGGTGGCGCGGCGGCCTGGTGACCGACGCCTTCAACCAGGACTGGGGCAGCTTGTCCGGCTGGCGCGCCTACCTGTGCGGCGCGCCGCCGATGGTGGAGGCGGCGGCCATGCTGGCCAGGAAAAAAGGCGTGCTGCCCGAGCATGTCTATGCGGACGCTTTCTACGCCAGCGGCATCTGAACATTATCAACCGGAGACAAGACATGACCAATACCGCCCGCCAGGAGTTCTATCGGCGCATCGACCAGCACTGCATGACCCCTTTGTGGGAGGTGCTGGGCGCGCTGGTGCCCAAGCAACCCGCATCGCCGCTGCAGGCCGCCCTGTGGCGCTACGCCGACGTACGCCGGCACGTGATGGAAGCGGGCCAGCTGATCACCGCCGCCGAAGCGGAGCGCCGCGTACTGATCCTGGAGAATCCCGCCCTGCGTGGTAACTCGTCGATCACGCAGTCGCTGTACGCCGGCCTGCAGCTGATCATGCCGGGCGAGGTGGCGCCGGCCCACCGCCACAGCCAGTCCGCGCTGCGGCTGGTGCTGGACGGCGAGGGCGCTTACACCGCTGTCGACGGCGAACGCACCACCATGCGGCGCGGCGATTTCATCATCACCCCGTCCTGGACCTGGCACGACCACGGCAACCTGGGCGACGAGCCGGTGGTGTGGCTGGACGGGCTGGATATCCCCACCGTGCGCTTCTTCGACGCCGGCTTTGCCGAGCATGGCGCGCAGGCGGTGCAGGCAGCGTCACGGCCGGAGGGCGACGCGCTGGCCCGCTACGGCAACAACATGCTGCCGGTGGATTTCACCCAGACCGCGGCGCAGCCGACCAAGGTGTTCGTCTATCCGTTCGCGAAAACGCGCGAGTCCCTGCTGGGCATAGCGCGCGGCGCCATCGACGCGCACTTCGGCCACAAGCTGCGCTACGTGAACCCGGCCACCGGCGCCTCGCCGATGCCGACCATCGGCGCCTTCGCCCAGCGCCTGCCGGCCGGCTTCGAGACGCTGCCGTACCGCTGCACCGACAGCACCATCTACGTCTGCCTGGAAGGCGAGGGCAGCGCCGACATCAACGGCCAGCAATTCGACTTCGCGCCCAACGACGTCTTCGTGGTGCCGTCCTGGCAAACGCTGCGCCTGCGCGCCGGCGCCGACACCATCCTGTTCAGCTTCTCCGACCGCCCCATCCAGCAGGCGCTGGGCCTGTGGCGCGAAGAAAAGCTGGCGCACTGATACCACCTCTCTCACACAATCTGGAGACCATGATGAAATACGCAGTCCCGCCCGCACCTGTCTACAGCCTGGCCATCGCCGGCAGCGAAGAACGCTTCCCGGTCAACCGCATCTTCTGCGTCGGCCGCAACTACGCGGCGCATGCGCGCGAAATGGGCCGCGATCCGGACCGCGAAAAGCCGTTCTTCTTCATGAAGCCGGCCAACGCCGCCGTGCCGGCCGGCGCCGCCGAAGTGACGATTCCGTATCCACCCAAGACCAGCAACTTCCACCACGAGATCGAGCTGGTGGCCGTGATCGGCAAGGGCGGCGCCAACATCCCGGTCGGGCAGGCGCTGGAACACGTGTATGGCTACGCCGTCGGCCTGGACATGACGCGCCGCGACATCCAGCTCGATGCGCGCGACAAGGGCCGCCCATGGGAGTTCGGCAAATCGTTCGCCAAGTCGGCGCCGATCGGCGTGATTTCGCCGGTGGCGCAGGTCGGCCATCTGGAGCAGGGCCGCATCGCCGTCACCGTCAATGGCCAGCCGCGCCAGGGTTCCGACATATCGATGCTGATCTGGTCGGTGGCCGAGTCGATCGCCTACCTGTCCGAGTACGAGACGCTGGAGCCGGGCGACGTCATCATGACCGGTACGCCGGAAGGCGTGAACAGCGTGGTGGCCGGCGACGTGATGGTTGGCGAAGTGGCCGGCCTGGCGTCCATCACGGTGCGCGTCGGGGGAGCCTGATCATGGCCGCCGTGTTCCCCATCAAGCCCGTATGGGACCAGCCGGGATCGAGCCGGATTCCGTTCTGGGCCTACACCGACGAGTCGCTCTACAAGCGCGAACTGGAACGCCTGTTCTACCAGGGCCACTGGTGCTACGTCGGCCTGGAGGCCGAGATCCCCAACCCGGGCGATTACAAGCGCTCGGTGATCGGCGAGCGTTCCGTGATCCTGACCCGCGCCGCCGACGGCAGCGTGAACGTGGTGGAGAACGTGTGCGCGCACCGCGGCATGCAGTTCTGCCGCGAACGCCACGGCAACAAGAAGGAATTCGTCTGTCCCTACCATCAGTGGACTTACACCCTCAAGGGCGACCTGCAGGGCGTGCCGTTCCGGCGCGGCGTCAAACAGGATGGCAAGGTCAATGGCGGCATGCCCAAGGAGTTCGACACCGCCGACCATGGCCTGACCCAGCTGAAGGTGGCGGTGCGCGGCGGCGTGGTGTTCGCCTCGTTCGACCATGACGTGGAATCGCTGGAGGACTTCCTCGGCCCCGAGATGTGCGGCTACTTCGACCGCCTGTTCAACGGCCGCAAGCTGACCATCCTGGGCTACAACCGCCAACGCATTCCCGGCAACTGGAAGCTGATGCAGGAGAACATCAAGGACCCGTACCATCCGGGCCTGCTGCACACTTGGTTCGTCACCTACGGCCTGTGGCGCGCCGATAACAAGTCCGAGCTGAAGATGGACGCGCACTACCGCCACGCCGCCATGATCTCGACCCGCAGCCAGCAGGCCGCGAGCAGCGAGGTGACGGCCGGCGTCACCAGCTTCAAGGCCGGCATGGAAGTGAACGACAAGCGCCTGCTCGACATCGTGCCGGAGGCGTGGTGGAAGGGACCGACCGCCGTGATGATGACCGTTTTCCCCAGCGTGATCTTCCAGCAGCAGGTGAACAGCGTCTCGACCCGCCACATCCAGCCCAATGGCAATGGATCGTTCGATTTCGTCTGGACCCATTTCGGCTTCGAGGACGACACGCCGGAGATGACCGAGCGCCGCCTGATCCAGGCCAACCTGTTCGGCCCCGCCGGTTTCGTGTCGGCCGACGACGGCGAAGTGATCGAGCTGTCGCAGAACGGCTTCGAGCAAAAGCCCAGCCACCGCACGGTGGCGGAACTGGGCGGCTACGACGCCGAAAACACCGACCACATGGTTACCGAGACCCTGATACGGGGCATGTACGACTACTGGCGAAAGGTGATGGACGTATGAGCGCGATAGACATCGACACCTTCCTGGCGCTGAACCGGCTGTACGCCGAGTATGCGGCGGCGGTCGACAACGGCGATTGGGACAAATGGATCGACCTGTTCGTCGACGACTGCGACTACCGCGTGACGCCGCGCGAGAACCACGAGCGCGGCTTCCCGCTGGCCACGTTGGCGCTGCTGAGCAAGGGCATGCTGCGCGACCGCGCCTACGGCATCAAGGAGACGCTGTTCCACGATCCGTACTACCAGCGCCACGTCACCGGCGCGCCGCTGGTGGAAAAGGTGGAGGGCGGCGTGATCGTGGCGCAGGCCAATTACGCGGTATTCCGCACCAAGCTGTCGCAGGAGAGCACGGTGTTCAACGTGGGCCGCTACCTGGACCGCATACGCATCACGCCGCAGGGCCTGCGCTTCGAGCAGCGCCACTGCATCTACGACACCGAGATGATCGCCAACTCGCTGATCTATCCAATCTGAGGAGAGCACCATGGCAAACAACTGGATCGACGCGGCCGCCGAGGCGGACGTGCCGGAGGACGACGTCACGTCGGTGGCGGCGGGCGGCACCGAGCTGGCCCTGTACAGCGTGGAAGGACAGGTCTACGCGACCGCCAACCTCTGCACCCACGGCAATGCGCGCTTGTGCGACGGCTTCCTCGACGGGCATGAGATCGAATGCCCTCTGCATCAGGGTAAGTTCGATATCCGCGACGGGCGCGCCAGCTGCGAGCCCGCCACCGAGGCGGTGCGCTGCTATCCCGTCAAGATTGAAAACGGCCGGGTCTACGTGGATCTGGGCTGACCGAATAAAAACCAGGAGACAGAAATGAACAAGAAATATATCGCCGCTGGTATCGCCATGATGCTGGCCGGCGCTGCCCAGGCCCAGATCAAGATCGGCTTCTCGGCGCCGTTGTCAGGCCCGGTGGCCGTGGTCGGCCAGGATCAGTACGACGGCTTCATGCTGGCGCTGGAGCAGGGCGGCGGCAAGCTTGGCGGCCAGAGCATCACGGTGTTGAAGGAAGACGACCAGCTCAAGCCGGAAGTGGGCAACCAGATCGTGCGCAAGTTCATCGACAAGGAACACGTGAACGCCATCGTCGGCCTGGGCTTCTCCAATGTGCTGATGGGCAGCCATAAGCTGATCGTCGATGCCGGCACCGTGGCCATCGCCACCAACGCGGGACCATCGCCGGTGGCCGGCGGATCGTGCGCGGCGAACGTGTTCTCCATCGCCTGGCAGAACGACGGCTCGGCCGAAAGTATGGGCAAATTCATGCAGGAGAAGGGCTACAAGCGGGTCTACCTGATGGCGCCCAACTACCAGGCCGGCAAGGACATGCTGCAGGGCTTCAAGCGCTACTTCAAGGGCGAGATCGTGGACGAGGTCTACACCCAGGTCGGCCAGTCCGACTACTCGGCCGAGATCGCGCAGCTGCAGTCGGCCAAGCCGGACGCGGTGTTCGCCTTCTACCCGGGCGGCATGGGCGTCAACTACATCCGTCAACTGAGCCAGGCCGGCATGATGGCCAAGCTGCCCAACTATTCGGTCTTCACGGTGGACGGCACCACCATGCCGGCGCTGCGCGAAGCGGCCGTCGGCACCACCTTCGGCGCCATGTGGGACGCGGCGCTGGATACGCCGGAAAACCGCGCCTTCGTCAGCGCCTTCAACACCCGCTACAGGCGCGTACCGAGCGAATACGCGGCCACCGGCTACGATGCGGCCCGCCTGCTCGATGCGGCGCTGCGCAAGGCCGGCGCCCAGGCCGGGGACAAGCGCGCGCTGGCCGCCGCCGTGAAGATGGCCGGCGCCGAGTTCAAGTCGGTGCGCGGCCCGTTCCGCTTCAACAAGAACAATATGCCGGTGCAGAACTACTACGCCTTCCAGGTCGTCAGCGAAGCCGGCAAGCCGGCCGTCAAGCTGCTGGGCACTGCGCTGACGGCCCATGCCGACAGCTACCAGTCCAAATGCAGCCTGCCTTGAGGTAGAACGGCATGACCATCCAACTGCTATTGACGCAGCTGCTCAACGGGCTGCAGTACGGCGTGCTGCTGTTCCTGCTGGCGGCCGGTCTCACGCTGGTGTTCGGCATCATGAGCTTCGTGAACCTGGCGCACGGCTCGCTGTACATGCTGGGCGCCTATTTCGCGGCGACCGCCTGGCAGCACACCGGCTCCTTCGGACTGGCGCTGTTGGCCGCCATCGCCGGCTGCGTGGCGCTGGGCTTCGTGCTGGAACGGGCCGCCATCTCGCGGCTGTACGGGCGCGATCACCTGGACCATGTGCTGGCCACCTTCGGCCTGGTGCTGTTCTTTAATGAGGCCACCCGCATGATCTGGGGCCCGCAACCGTACTTCCTGCCGCTGCCGGGCTTTTTGGAGAGCACCGTCGACCTGCTCGGCATCAGCTACCCCAGCTACCGTTTCGCGATCATCGTGGTCGGGCTGGCGGTGGCGGTCGGTGCCGATCTGCTGATGCACAAGACCCGGCTCGGCATGCTGATTCGCGCCGGCTCGGTCAATCCCGCCATGGTGTCGGCGCTGGGCGTGGACATCAAGCTGCTCAACGCGGTGCTGTTCTCGCTGGGCGCGGCGCTGGCAGGGCTGGCCGGCGTGATGGCCGGTCCCATCATGTCGATCCAGACCGGCATGGGCGAGCCGGTGCTGATCACGGCGCTGGTGGTGATCGTCATTGGCGGCATCGGCTCGGTCAGCGGCGCGTTCTATGCGGCGCTGATCGTCGGCACCGCCGACACGCTGGGCCGCGCCTTCCTGCCTACGCTGCTGCGCGAACTGTCCAGCCGCGACGTCGCCAACGCGGCAGGACCTGCGCTGGCGTCGATGCTGGTGTATCTGCTTATGGCCCTGGTGCTGGCGTTACGCCCGCAAGGCTTGTTCCCGACCGAGAGGACCCGATGAATCCATTTAACTCCCTGCGCCGGCCGGCGACGCTGGTGCCGGTGCTGCTGCTTGGCGCCCTAGCGCTGGTGCCCTGGGCCGCCGGCATCGCCGACCAGCCATTCTACGTGGTCTTCTTTGCCCGCATCCTGATCTACGCGATCGCCGCCAGTGCGCTGAACCTGGCGCTGGGCTTCGGTGGCCTGGTCAGCCTGGGCCACGCACTGTTCCTCGGCATCGGCGCCTACAGCGTGGCGATTCCCGCTTATCACGGCATCGACAACGGCTGGCTGCATCTGGCGGTGTGCGTGGTGTCGTGCGGCCTGGTTGGACTTCTGACCGGCGCCATCAGCCTGCGCACCACCGGCATCGGCTTCATCATGATCACGCTGGCGTTTGCCCAGATGGGGTATTTCGTCTTCGTCAGCCTGAAACAGTACGGCGGCGACGACGGCACGCCGATCGCCGCCACCAGCCGCTTCTTCGGCCTGGACCTGGGCCAGCCGACGGTCGCCTACACCGTCGCCTTCGTCGTACTGTGCCTGGTGATCTGGTGGTCGGCGCGGCTGCGGGTGGCGCCGTTCGGCATGGTGCTGCGCGGCGCGCGCCAGAATCCCCGCCGTATCAACGCCATCGGCCTGCGCGGCCAGCGCTATCAGCTGGCGGCCTACGTCATGTCGGCAGTGCTGTGCGGAGTGGCCGGCATGCTGCTGGCTAACCTGACCGCGTTCGCCTCGCCGGCCACGCTGAGCTGGATGGTGTCCGGCGACTTGATCGTGATGATCGTGCTGGGTGGTTTGGGCACGGTGTTCGGTCCCTTGCTGGGCGCCGTGGTGTTCATGGGCGCCGAGGAATTGCTGAAGATAGCCACCGAATCCTGGGCCGCGATTTTCGGCCTGGCGATCTTCCTGGTGGCGCTGCTGCGCACCGCCGGCCTGGCCGGCCTGCTGGAGAAGCTGGCGCCGCGCAAGGCCGCGCCGGTGCCCGCGATAGCGCCGGTGCCGGTCCACGCGGTGGAGGAACACGCATGAGCATCCTCAGAACCGAAGCGCTGGTCAAGCGCTATGGCGGCATCCTGGTCACGGACTCGGTGTCGCTCGACATCCGGCCCGGCGAACTGCACGCCATCATCGGCCCCAATGGCGCCGGCAAGACCACGCTGATCAACCAGCTGTCCGGCGAACTGGCCTCCAACGAGGGCAAGGTCTGGTACGACGGCGAGGACGTGACCGGCCTGCCGATTCATGCACGGGCGCGACGCGGGCTGCTGCGCTCCTACCAGATCACCTCCATTTTTGAGGATTTCACGGTGCGCGAAAACGCCGTGCTGGCCGCGGTGGGCGCGCGCGAACACGGCTGGCGCTTCTGGCAGCCGTTGATGTCGCGCACCGCCCAGGTGCAGGCGGCCGACGCGGCGCTGAGCGACTGCGGCCTGGCGCCCCTGGCGCACCTGCCGGCCGCCGACCTTGGATACGGCGAGCGCCGCCAGCTGGAACTGGCGATGGCGCTGGCCGCCCAGCCCAAATTCCTGCTGCTCGACGAGCCCATGGCCGGCATGAGCGTGCAGGAGTCGGCGGAGGTGGTGACCATGCTGGCCCGCCTCAAGGGCCGCTATTCGATCTTGCTGATCGAGCACGACATGGACGCGGTGTTCGCGCTGGCCGACCGCATCACGGTTCTGGTCTACGGCAAGGTGCTGTTCAGCGGCACGCCGGACCAGATCCGCAACCACCCCGAGGTACGCGCCGTGTACCTGGGCGAAGAGGAGGGCGAGGCATGACGAATCTACTGGAAGTGCGCGACGTGCACGCATCGTACGGCCACGCGCAGGCGCTGTTCGGCGTCAGCTTCGATGTGCGGGCCGGCGAGGTGGTCACGCTGCTGGGCCGTAACGGCATGGGGCGTTCCACCACCATCAAATGCCTGTTCGGCATGCTGCCGTTGAAGGCCGGCGCGATCTCGTTCGGCGGCAAGCCGCTGGCCAGCCTGGCGTCGCACCACATCGCGCGGCTGGGATTGGGGCTGGTGCCGGAAGGGCGGCAGGTGTTCGCCAATTTGTCGGTGGAAGAGAACCTGGTGGCCACCGCGCGGCCGCCGCGTCATACGCAGCGCAGCCTGCAGCCGTGGGACCTGGAGCGGGTTTACCGTTTCTTCCCGCGCCTGAAGGAGCGGCGAGGCAACCACGGCTGGCAGCTGTCCGGCGGCGAGCAGCAGATGCTGGCCATCGGCAGGGCGCTGATGACCAACCCGCTGCTGCTGGTGCTGGACGAGGCCACCGAAGGCCTGGCGCCCATCATCCGCGCCGAGATCTGGGCCGCGCTGGCGGCCTTGAAGGCGGAGGGCTTGTCGCAGATCGTCATCGACAAGAACGTCGGCGCCTTGCTCAAATTCGCCGACCGCCATGTCGTGCTGGAGAAGGGCAAGGTGGTCTGGCAGGGCAGCTCGGACGCGCTGCGCGCCGAACCGCACATCGTTCAACAATACATGGGAGTGTCGTGATGCAGGAAAGCGCAACGCAGCTGGTGCTGCACAATTATTTTCGTAGTTCGTCAGCCTATCGCGTGCGCATCGCGCTGGGGCTGAAAGGGCTGCCGTACGAGTACCTGTCGGTGCACCTGAACCGCAATGGCGGCGAGCAGTTCCAGCCCGCTTTCCGCGCGCGCAATCCGCACCAGCTGGTGCCGGTGCTGAGCGACGGCGTGCTGGATATCAGCCAGTCGCTGGCGATCATCGAATACCTGGACGACGCGTATCCGGCCGTGCCGCTGCTGCCGGCCACGCCGGGCGAGCGCGCCCGCGTGCGCCAGCTGGCGCTGTCGATGGCCTGCGACATCCATCCGCTCAACAACCTGCGCGTGCTGAAGTACCTCACCGGGCCGATGGGCCTGGACGATGCGGCGAAGGAGGCCTGGATCAGCCACTGGCACGGTATCGGCCTGGCCGCGCTGGAAGCGGACCTGGTCCGCGACGAGCAGCGCGGCCGTTACTGCGTCGGCGACACGCCGACCATGGCCGACTGCTGCCTGGTGCCGCAGCTGTTCGCGGCGCGCCGCTTCGGCCTGGATTTGGCGCCGTTCCCGACCTTGCTGGCGATCGACGCGGCCTGCCAGCAGCTGCCGGCGTTCCAGCTGGCGCATCCGGGACGTCAGCCCGACAGCGAATAAACCGTTTCACCCCGTAGCACCTCATCCAAACTGGAGACAAGTAATGAAGAAAACAGCACTCGGTGGCGCCATCGCCATGATCGGCTTCCTGGCAGCCCACACCGCCACGGCGCAGAGCAACGTGACGATCTACGGCATCGTGGACAGCGGCGTGGCCTACACCAACAACACCAACGCGGCTGGCAATTCCGTCGTCAAGGTGCCCAGCCTGACCGGCAGCTTCCCCTCGCGTCTCGGCTTCCGCGGCACGGAAGACCTGGGCGATGGCTTGCAGGCCGTGTTCGTGCTGGAAAGCGGCATCGGCATGGACACCGGCACGATGGGGCAGGGCAACCGCCTGTTCGGCCGCCAGGCCAACGTCGGTCTGAAAGGCAGCTTTGGCGCGCTGACCGTGGGCCGCCAGAACAACATGACCTTCCTGGCCACGCTCAAGTCGGACGTGATGGGTCCCAACCTGTTCAGCATCTCCAGCATCGACCCGTACATCCCGAACGCCCGCAGCGACAACGCCGTGGGCTACCTCGGCACCTTCTCGGATGTCACCGTGGGCGCGACCTACAGCTTCGGCCGCGACGCCTCCAGCGCCGGCGGGCCGGCCGCCACCAACTGCGCGGGCGAGGTGGCGGGCAACGCCAAGGCCTGCCGCCAGGTGACGGCGCTGCTGGGATATGACAACAAGCGGTTCGGCGTCACCGCCAGCTACGACATCATGTATGGCGGTGCCGGCGCAGCAGCCGGCCTGACCACCAGCGACAGCAACGACCGCCGCACCACGCTGAACGGCTACGCGATGGCCGGCGACGTGCGCATCGGCGGCGGCATCATGGCGCGCAGGAAGACTGCGGCCACGCAGGCCAACAACCTGGAGTCCAACCTGATCTACCTGGGGGTCAGCTACCCATTGCTGCCTTTCATGACGCTGGACGGCCAGGTGGCCCGCCACGATGTCAAGGACAGCGGCAACGATTCCACGCTGGCGGTACTGCGCTTGACCTATTATCTGTCCAAGCGTACCGCAGTCTACAGCTCGATAGGCTACATGAAGAACGCCGGCCAAGCCGCCATTGCGCTTGACGCGGGCGGCACGGTGGGTACTGGGATGAACCAGTCCGGCGTTTCGACCGGCATCCGCCACTCGTTCTGATCAGGAGACCCAATCATGCGTGCAAAAGTATTTAAATTTATCTTCGCCTGTTTGTTCATGGCTTCGTGCTTCAGCGCGATGGCGACCGACCAGCCGGCTGCATCGAAGACCGATGCGGTGGCCATGGTCAAGAAGGCCATCGGCTACATCCGGCAGAACGGCAAGGATAAGGCGCTGGCCGAATTCAGCCGGCCGAATGGCCAGTTCGTCGATGGCGAGCTGTACATCGCCGCGCTGGACCTGAACGGCCTGATGCTGGCCCACGGCGCCAATCCCAAGTTGATCGGCAAGAGCCTGCTCGACATCAAGGACGTCAACGGCAAGGCCTTCGTGCGCGAACAGATCGAGCTGGCCAAGACCAAGGGCAACGGTTGGGTCGAGTTCGTATGGGTCAATCCGGTCAGCCAGAAGATGGAACCCCGTTACACCTACCTGGAACGGATCGACGACTATTTCGTCCTCAGCGGCGTGTTCAAAAAATAGCGTTTGTCACAAGGGCGGCCCCGGAGTTCTGCGACCGGGGTCATACGCTTGGCGACGCCAGGGGCCAACCGACTCGCGCGGCACTGCGCAGGTTGGCCTGCACCACCAGGCGGTGAAACGGCGCGATGAGACGAATGTAGAACCGGCCCAGGCTGTTGTGGCAATGAACAACTGTCGACATAGTGACGTGCCCTTTACCTGTCAGCGTAGGCTGGCCGGAACACAAGACAGAAAGCCTGAAGTCCAGGTGCTTGTCGTCCTCGCCGAGAACGATTTCCGTCGGTGTTGTGCTGTATATCTTGAAAAAGCCGACACGGCTTCCCTTGTCCATTGTGCCAATCGACTCGAGTTGCCTGGTTGTCTTGAGACCGAGGCCAGCAACGAGCGCGTCTCGAACGGCCAGCAGGCCGTTGATCCAGCCCGGCTGGTTGGAGAAGATGAACCTCGCCAATTGCTCGGCGTTTGTTGACGCTCCGGCCGGAAGTTCAATCGTGTAAGCATCGGCGAGATTCACCGAGGAATACACTGCGGCGATCCGCGACTCTTGTGGGATCGGCACCGGCATTATGGCCTGAGGTAGCGCCGCCCGGTCAGCTCGCCAGAGGCTGGCGAAGACCACTGTCAGCATGAGCTCGGGGATAATGGCGCTTCCGATGCCGGCCCCTGCAGCGCCGTTCGCATATTCAAACATCCCGAGCACTGCAAGAATCAGGGAGGCCAGCGCGAGGCCGGCGCATATGCCTGCTCGAGCCACGCCGGCCGGAGCATTACGCACCAAGAACAGCATGAGACCGATCCCCGCAAACAGCGCAGCGTTGCGGCGCGCCACCAGTCCCACTGTGTCGGAATAGCCGACACCCCATAGCTGCAGCAGGGAGGCGGGAGCGAACATCCAGACACAGAAGAGGGCGCAGCAAAGGGCGCTGGAGACTATCGCTGCATGCTTGAAGCGTATGGTCATATGGACTTTCAGTTGGAAGTGGATAACTGCGTGGGGGCCGCTCTACGGTAGGCTCCGTTGAAAAAGAGCTGGATCATTTCCGCGAAGAGTGGGGCGAGTGGCGCTTCGGGTGTGGCGATCCACCGCATCAGGGTAGCCAGGCGCAAAAAGACCACGTACTCAGCCATCTGATCGGCGCTGGTGTCGGTGACTATCTCGCCGTCTGCCTGGCCTTGCCGTATCAGGTCGGCAATCAGGGTTTCGAAGCTATCGCGTTCGATGGGATGCTGCTGGATTTTCTGTCCCCGCAGACGGTGGTACAGATAGGGCGCGGCATACTCGCGCATGCTTTCTGCATAGGCCGCCTCGCTCTGAAACATGTACAGAAAGCGCTCAGCGATAGTGTCCATGGTCGCCATTGCAGCGCGCATGTCAGCGCGGCGCGCCAACATATCGTGGTAAAAACGGTGCTGGATAAACGCTTCCTTGGTTGGGAAATGCTTGTAGAGAGTGCCTCGCGCCACGTCAGCGGCCTGAGCGATGGCATCCATCGTCACCGCCTCGTAACCGTATTCCTCGAACAATTTCCAAGCGCACGCCAACAGATCGGCACTGGTCTGCTGCAACTTGCGGGCTCGACGGCCGCTGCCTGCCGCTGACTGTTCGGCTTTCGGCAGGGGGAAATCTGAAGTCATGTGGGGTGTGAATTGTGTACGATGTCAAATATTGTACACTGTTCACCATTTTGCAGGGGCGAGTTCCAGCGCGTACCTCACATTTGAGGCCGCGACGGAACCGTGTGACGCTGTTGTAGCTTGCTGGCAGAGCAGCTTAATGGGTTTGCGGCAGGGTGATTTCGTCCTTGCGGGCGGCGATCGCCTCGCCCAGCGCCACCAAGTCCAGTGCAGCCTTGCGGGCCTTGGGGAACATTTCGGATTCTTCTTCTTTTACGTGATGATCGATCTGCTCGGATAGCACCTTGATTTTGGCGTCATATAAATCCTCGCCTGGCTTCATGTTAAGGATCTGGGCGATCAGATCCTTGGCGCACGCGTGTTCGACGATCGCTTCATCGACCTGATCCTCGCTGTCGCCGACGGCCTGCCGCACGGCGGTATAGAAAATCTCCTCTTCGGCGGTGGCATGCTTGGTGAGTTCCAGGCAGATCTGGGTGGCCAATTTTTTCTTCGTCGCGACCGAGCGGTCGCTGAGGTTGTCATATTCCTCAAACAATGCTTTCACCTTGCGGTGATCGGCCGTCAGCAGCTTGATAGCGTCGGTTGGGCCAGCGGCCGGTTGCGTGCCTTGGGAAGCAGATTGGGTAGCGGTATTTTTCATGTCGATTGCCTTAATGGATGAGGACACGCGGAGGTCGAGCCTCCGCGGCGGAATTACTTGGACTTGGAACCGGATGCAGGCTTGGCGGAGCTGCCTTTGTTGCCCGACGATGCGGATTGGCTGTTGCCAGAACCGGTGGATTTATTGCCGGTGCTTTTCTGGCCTTTGGCTTCTTCCAATTTGCTGTTGCCGCCGTTCTTGCCGCTTTGGGTGGGTTTGCTCATGATGGTCTCCGAAAGGTTTAGTCGTACATTCAGCGCTAACTCTGCCTTGATTTCATCTTAGTGGACATGCCAAAAGTTGATGTAGGAGCACCTCTCATCGCCGTGTAGGTGGCTGGATAGTTGACGCCGCTACCAAATGAAATGTCAATTTCGGACCAGGAAAAAGTTTCATTTTGACGGGCAATAATCCTACGCAGGCACCAGCGCGCGACTTATGACGATAGCGCCCGATTCCGCAAAGAATGGAACCACCGCCGAGCTGCAGCAAACTGCGCGGCGGCCCCAACCACTGAGAATCCAGGAGATCATCATGACTGCATCAAATCAAGGCGGCAATAAATCGAGCGACACCAGCAAGTCCCACGCAACGCAATCGGCATCGTCCAAACAGAGCGGCGAGAGCGGTTCCAGGGGCAGCGCCGAACACGACAAGCAGGGCAGCCAGTCCCGCTCGACGGATCACCAGCAATCGCATAGCGGCGGCAACAACCAGTCCGGCGGCAAGGATGATAGCGCCGGCGGTCGCGGCTTCGCGTCGATGGATCCCGAGCGCCAGCGTGAGATCGCAGCTGAAGGCGGCCGCGCAGCCCATGCGTCGGGCAATGCCCACGAGTTCACCTCGGAAGAAGCGCGTGAAGCGGGCGCGATGAGCCATAAGAACGACGGCAACCGGCAGAGTGACTCCGACACCGGCTCGCGTTCGGGCGGCCAAAGCGGAAGCCGTGCCTCGGGCCAAGGCGGCAATCAAAAGCAGGACAACGAAGGCGGATCCGGATCGCGTTCGAAATAAGTGAGCCTGTCGACCCCGACATTTATCCCGTCCGTCCGGCCGCTAGCCGGGCGGTTTTTTCGAATCCCTCCGGAGTCCGCCATGCGTGCACTAGTCTATCATTCCGCTCACGACGTCAAAGTCGATACCGTACCCGATCCGGTGCTACAGCAGCCGGACGACATCATCCTCCAGATCACCGCCACCGCCATCTGCGGCTCCGACCTCCACCTGTACCGGGGCAAGGTGCCGGGCATGAAAGAGGGCGATATCATGGGGCACGAATTCATGGGCGTTGTTGTCGATGCCGGCCCCGGCGTCACCCACCTGAAAAAAGGCGATCGTGTGGTGGTGCCGTTTGTAATCGCCTGCGGCAGCTGCTTCTTCTGCGACATCAAACTCTACTCGGCCTGCGAGACGACCAACCCGGACCGTGGCACGATCATGAACAAGAAATCGCTCCGTTCCGGGGCGGCTTTATTCGGGTTCAGCCACATGTATGGTGGCGTGCCCGGTGGCCAGGCGGAATATGTGCGCGTACCCAAGGCCAACGTCGGGCCGATCAAGATTCCCGACACGCTGGAAGACGAAAAAGTACTGTTCCTGAGCGATATTCTGCCGACCGGCTACCAGGCGGTGCTGAACGCGGGCGTTGGACAGGGTTCGAGCCTGGCCATTTTCGGCGCCGGTCCAGTGGGCCAGATGGCGGCCGCCAGCGCGCGCATGCTGGGTGCCGAGAGGATCTTCATGGTCGACCACCATGCGTATCGGCTCGAGTTCGCCCGCGCCACCTACGGCGTGATCCCAATTAATTTCGACGATGTCGACGCGGCCGAGTTCATCATTGAAAACACCAACCATCGTGGTGTCGACGCGGTGGTCGATGCGGTCGGCTTCGAAGCCAAGGGCAGCGCGCTGGAAACCGCGCTGACGGCGATGAAGCTCGAAGGCAGCAGCGGCCAGGCGCTGCGCCAGTGTATTGCGGCGGTCCGGCGCGGCGGTACCGTCAGCGTGCCGGGCGTGTACGCCGGCTTTATTCACGGCTTCCTGTTCGGCGACGCGTTCGAAAAGGGAATCGGCTTCAGGACCGGACAGACACACGTGCAGCGTTTCATGCCGGAGCTGCTCAAGTTCATCGAGGAAGGCAAGCTCAATCCGGAGGTGATCATCTCGCACCGCATGGCGCTTGAACAGGCTGCGGAAGGCTACAAGATGTTCGACGAAAAGAAAGACGATTGCCGCAAGATCGTGCTGCGGCCTTGAGCTGCACTCAGCCATTATTTCGCATAATTTATATTATGTAAAATAAGTTGTAGTCAGGCGCACTGTCCCTGCACATGTGGCAGTACGCCGACATCATATTGGGGTCTTTGGCGACATAATCGTGGGGCGTTCTCGAAATCCATCGAAAAGGTACAAATTGATGTCGAGTTACCGCATTGTGTTCGCGTTCTAGAGCGCTCTAACCTAAATCTGCATACATTCGTTACCTAAAGCTTTGTCCATGGCGGCATTCTGCAGTTTTGACATCGCGTATGCACTATTGCGTAACGCTGGTAATCGAATTTACTTATATGCAGATTTACGTAAGGAGGTTCCGCGCCTAAATCTCTGCTGGAAGTCTTTTTCCAGATAAAGACATTGGTCAAACGGCTTTGGCTGGAATCAGTTGGTAATCTATCGAGCGCGGCTGTTAGCAATAATTACTCGTCACGCTTGTTAGGTGCTCATGCGGCACAGGGACACTCGCTTCCATCGGCCCGGACAAGAACGCCTTGATGTTGATCGACGAGGCGCGGCGAAGGCCGAGCGTGGAAGGAACGCGCAATCACCTAGCGGCGCGGCTTCAGACCGATGCCCGGCTGAAGGAATCGTTCCGCCGCCTCGCCTACCAAAAAAAGGGGCCGAGATCCCCGCCGAAATGACCGAGGAGCATCCGCGTTGAACGAGCTGAGCTGGGGCCAACTGGGCCTGGACGGCGGCTCGCGCCGGGAGTATCGCCGACACTGCGCAGGTTTTGCGCAGCGATCCGGAAGCCCCATCATGCGGGGGCAAAATACACTGAAGTTGAAGCGCCCACAGAGAACATTTAATTTTCTTGCCGCTCCTACCCGGTCATTTTTCCCCTCGCACAAATTCGTTGGTATAGGTATTGGGCAGATGAATGGATTTCCCCTGCACCGACTTGTCGAACGAATTTAACACTTTCAGGACCGTGGCTGGTCCATCCTCCGGCATGACCCCGTCCACCGTAAACATGCTCTTGCTCGTTGTAAGCGCTTCAACATACAGCTGCTTGCTCGCACCATAATAGTACTCGGGAGGCATCTTGTCCGCGATCTCCTGCGCGCTGTGATTCCGAATATATTTGAGCGTCTTGACGAAGGCGGTGGCCAGTTTCTGTACCGCGTCCCGGTGCCGACTCACCCAGGCATTGGACATATAGAGACAAGCGCCGGGATAGGTACCACCCAGTGCATTCTTGGTCTCATTGACCGAGCGCAGATCGATCAGTACCCGCGCCGCGCCGCTGGACACCAAATGCGAAATGGTCGGTTCGGTGGCCATGCCGGCGTCGATCCGCCCCTGCCGCATGGCCGTGATGAAGCTGTCGCCGGCGCCCACCGGCACAGTGGTAAAGTCCCTGGGCCTGACACCGGCTTCTGCAGCCAGATACCGGGTCAGGAAATTGGTCGATGAGCCCAGTCCAGTGACACCCAGGAGCCGGCCTCTGAAATCAGCTGGCGACCGGATGTCACTAGCCTTCGTGGAGACCAGAAGCGCCTCGCCTGGAACCTGACTGAACTGCACCACCGACTGCACCAGCTTACCGCGTGCCTGCAGATCTATCGCATGATCGTAGAATCCGACCACGCCCTGTGCCGCGCCGGACAACATTTCCGTCTCGGCGTACACGCCTGACGACACGTTCAATAGCTTGATGTCGAGCCCGGTCTCTTTCAGGTAACCCAGCTGCTCGGCCAATTTCACCGGCAAGTAAATTTGTTTTTCCATGCCGGCCACAACGATGGTGACATTCTCGGCGGCGTGCCCCATGCCACCTGCGCTTAGCAGGAAGGCCAGCACGCTTAACGCAAAGCGGGTTTTCAATTTTGTCTCCGTTTTTTTTGTCATTTTTCGCTTCGGACAACCATACCGCCGATGGTCCACAGCCATAGTATGGCATCAGGAAACAGGCGACAACTCTTTCGGTCCCGGTACATGCCAGCTGATGCGCATCAGCGACTCAGAACGCAAAATGACACCTGCTGAATCGCGTACTTCATCCAGATCGACATTGAATAGCTGGCGGGAACACTCGGCGAACAAAGCCGCTGTTATCCGATGATCGCCATCGATCCCCTCTCCCCCTTTTCTCCTATTGGGAACTGAGCGGATTCGCCCAACAACGGCGGTACCATATGGCGCTTAAAAAATCCTCAATTCCCTTTTGAACGGGGGAATCCAGACAGGATCTTGAAATTTATAAAGCGCCCCGCCCTATCGTTCAAAGGTGACGCGCCTAGGCCATGCCGAGACGACGCACAATCGCATCAGTGAATTGCTGGGTGGAGGCGCTGCCCTTGAGATCGCCGGTGGCAACGTGGTCCTGGTTCAGCGTCGCGCTGATCGCGGCGCGCAGCCGCAGGGCCAGGTCGGTATGCCCCACATGATCGAGCATCTGGCCGGCCGCCAGCAGCAGCGAAATCGGATTGGCGATGCCCAGGCCGGCGATATCGGGAGCCGAGCCATGCACCGCCTCGAAGATCGCCGCGTCGGCGCCGATGTTGGCGCCGGGCGCCATGCCCAACCCGCCCACCAGCCCGGCCAGCTGGTCCGACAGGATGTCGCCGAACAGGTTGGTGCACAACAGCATGTCAAACTGCCACGGGTTGAGCACCAACTGCATGGCGCAAGCATCGACGATCATGTCGTTCATCTGCACCCGGCCTTCATACTCGCGCGCTACTTCCCGCGCCGCCTCCAGGAAGATGCCCGTCAGCGCCTTGAGGATGTTCGCCTTGTGCACCACCGTGATCTTCTTGCGGCCGTTCTTGAGCGCATAGTCGAAGGCGAACCGAGCGATTCTGCGGCAGCCATCGCGGGTGTTGACGCCGGTCGAGACAGCGGCAGCGCGCGGATCGTCGCCAATCGGAATGTAGTACTCATGCGCCACATAGAAGCCGCCGATATTTTCCCGGACCAGCACGATGTCGATATCCTCGTAGCGGCCGGGCACGATGGTCGATACCGGCCGCACATTGGCATACAGCTGAAATTCCTCGCGCAGGCGCACGTTGGACGAGCGGAAGCCGGTCCCGACCGGCGTGGTCAGAGGTCCCTTTAACGCCAGCCTTGTCCGGCGGATGCTGGTCAGGGTGGCTGCCGGCAGCGGATCGCCGCTGCCGTTGACGCCGGCCATACCGGCCTGCTGCTCGTCCCAGGTGAACGGAGCACCCAACGCGTCCAGCACCTGGACGGTGGCATTCACCACTTCAGGACCGATGCCATCGCCGGGGATCAGCGTCGCGGGGGTTTTTAATTTATTTGCGTTCATCGCAGACTTTTTTTATATGAGTTTCTTAATTAGCCGATGGACTGTACAAGATGCCAGCACAATGGCCATTCCCGTTCCGATATCGCGCACGCTTCCTTACGCCGAGCCGCCGACATGGCGCCCGGGTCCGCAATAGAAACCGATGCTGAGTGATGGTGGATCAGAACACCCACAACCTATCGGCCGGCAGTTGCAGGTAGTAGCTGCCCGCTTCCAGCTTGTACTTCGAATAAGCGCGCACGTTGACACCTTCCGGCCCTGTGAACAGGCATTCGAAGCGATCACCCAGGTACATGCAGGTCAGCAGCGGCAACTGAAGCGCGTTCTCCACCGGAGCGGCGCTGACTTTCACTTCCTCGACCCGGATGATGGTGGCTTCGCCGCCGGCCGCGCCGCGCGCCGTCGCCTGCAGCCGGGTGCCGTTGACGTCCAGTTGCACCATGCCACCGCTACGCGACACCACCCTGGCCGGCAGCTTGACGTTACTGCCCATGAATTCGGCGGTGAACAGGGTCTCCGGGGTTTCATACATGCTTTGTGGGCTGCCCTGTTGCTCGATCTTGCCGTTGTTGAGCAGCAGGATGCGGTCCGAGATCGCCATCGCCTCGGCCTGGTCGTGCGTGACCATCAGCGCCGACAGGCCCAGTCGCACAATCAACTCGCGCAGGAAGGCGCGCGCTTCTTCGCGCAGCTTGGCGTCCAGGTTGGACAACGGCTCGTCCAGCAGGATCACCGGCGGGTTGTACACCAGCGCGCGCGCGATCGCCACGCGCTGCTGCTGGCCGCCCGACAGCTGGTGCGGGAAGCGCTCGGCCAGATGGCCCAGGCCCAGGTTCTTCAGCACGTCGCTGACCTTGTCCTTGATCTCGGTGGTACCCATCTTGCGCAGCTTGAGGCCATAGGCGACGTTGTCGAACACCGTCTTGTGCGGCCACAGCGCGTACGACTGGAACACCAGTCCCAGGTTGCGGTGCTCGGCCGCCATCTCGAAGTTCTTCGCGCCGTCGAACACATTGCGGTCGCCGATGGAGATGGTGCCCTGCTTCGGGCTTTCCAGTCCCGCCACAGCGCGCAGCAGCGTGGTCTTGCCGCTGCCCGAAGGCCCCAGCAGCGCCACCACTTCGCCTTTTTGCAGGTGCATGGACACACCCTTCAGAATCGGATTGGCGTGGGCGCCGGTGCCGTAGTCCAGGTGCAGGTCGTTGACGGTCAGTTCATTCATGATGAGGTCTCGTTTCATTTTATTTTGACTTAATTATGCAGCTTCACGCCAAAGCGCAGGGCCACGCCCAGGCCGATGGCCACCAGCGTGATGTTAATGAACGACAGCGCCGCCACCAGGTCGGTGGAGCCGCCGGCCCACAGCGACACCAGCATCGCGCCTATCACCTCGGTGCCCGGCGACAGCAGGTACACGCCGGTCGAATACTCACGCTCGAAGATCAGGAACACCATCAACCATGCGCCCAGCAGGCCGTATTTGACCAGCGGGATGGTGACGTCGCGCGTCACCTGGCCGCGCGATGCGCCGACCGCGCGCGCCGCCTCTTCCAGCTCCGGCCCCACCTGCAGCAGCGCGGTGGAGATCAGGCGCATGCCGTAGGCCAGCCACACCACCGAATACGCCAGCCACAGGGCGAAGATGGTCGAGCGCAGTGAGCGCAGCACCGGGATCGCATGCTCGCTCAGCCACAGGGCCGCGCCGTTGTCCATGCCCTTCAACACGCCATCGAGCCAGCTCGGGACGAACAGGAACACCCACAGGAAGGACAGGCCGGCCAGCAGGCCCGGAATGGCGCGCGGCACCAGCACGCTGTAGTCCAGGAAGCGGGTGATGCCGTCCGGCTTGCGGTGCATGGCCAGCGCGATGCCGCAGTAGCAGATCACCGCGAAGCCGCCGCCGATCACGCCGATCAAGACGGTGTTGAGGATGCCGCGCATCAGCGCCGGCTGTTCCATGATTTCGCGGAAGTGCTGCAGCGTCAGCACGTCGCGCAGGTTGACGCCCTCGCCCCAGTACTCCACGAAGGAGCGCAGCACGATGCCCGACATCGGCATGATGATGGTGAACATCAGCCAGCCGAAGATCAGCGCGAAGGCCAGCCACTTCCATTTACCGAGCGGCATGGACTTCGAGCGCGCGCCCTTG